>Ga0316209_1000009_pt1 | contig 521040 bp, 480 predicted proteins | sample 6monopyrite_MG_FD_204945 | JGI IMG/M metagenome (GOLD analysis project Ga0316209, IMG submission 204945) | Microbial mat bacterial communities from mineral coupon in-situ incubated in ocean water Damariscotta River, Maine, United States -... | ecosystem: Environmental > Aquatic > Marine >... | reverse complement strand
GCTACCGCTTCTTCTTTATATTCTTTAGAATACTGTTTGTATGTTCGTTTCTGACTCATTCTGACACCTTAATAATTGATTAGTATTATCTCTTATTAAAGTGTCCGGTACTATTAGACCACTACAGTATTTATAACAATGATTAAATTTAAACTCACTTTAGTTATTTAGCACACAGGAAAACACCATCACCAAAATTCTCATTACCGGTGCCACTGGCTTTGTCGGCAGCCATGTTTTAGAAACCTTGATGAACATTCAACATCAAGATTTAAATATTGTCGCTGCCTGCCGAAACCCAGACAAGCTCATCTCACAATTTAGCGGTGAAGTTCGTCAAGGTGATTTACGTGATAGCAATTATTTAGATAGAGTATTGGCTGGTGTCGATATTATTTGCCACACGGCGGGTTGGAGCAGTTTTGAAAATTCTGGCGAGCAATGTAATAAAGCCTACTTAGAACCAACTATCGATTTAATTCATCATGCCAATGAGTGGCGAGTAAGTCGCTTTGTTAATCTCAGCAGCATTTATGTTTGCCCCCCTTCTCAACGTAATAATGCCGCTGTTAAAGGCAAACCTAATCGTAACTGGCCGATGATGAATTGCCATATTGCAGTGGAAGATTATTTACACCACTTTCAACAAGCGCGCTGCCAGTTTGTCAATTTACGTCTCGGGTTATATTCGGGAAAGCGCTTAAACATGGGGCTTTTATCCCTGCTACTATGCCGCAATCAGCAAGCTTTTTTACCCTATTTAAGCGGTACATTCGGGCACTTTCCCATCATCGATGGCCGCGACATTGGGCAAGCATTTGCGCGCGCCGCTTTAGGGCCATTTGAAACCCCTTACAGCAGCCTTAATATTGCTGGCCCACAAACACCAACACACCAACAAGTTATGGAATTTATTGCAGCCCAAATACAAACCAGCCCCTTAAGCGCTGGGCTACCTTCTTTGTTAGCTAGCCCCATTCTCTGGCTACAGAATGAAATACACAAAATAAATAAGCAGCCACTGCTCACCGCCGCCATGCGAAATATGCTGAAATCTCCCGTTATTGATAACACACTGGCTAACCAACAAATAGGTTATGATCCTCAGGTGAGTTGGCAAGCCAGCTTGTTAGACACCCTTGAGTTATATAAAAAACAGTCTTTAAATACGGATGTTAGTCAGCCAAATCGGGCTTTAAATCTTTAATTTTCAATACTCTGATTTTACATTACCCACTAATCATAATGTTAAGTTACTTCATTTCAGCTCTCCTCTATAGAAAAGCAACTGATTTTAAGCTGAGTAAATCTCATTTCTACACATTAAATTAGCCTTAACCAATATTCTTAAAAAATGATTGACAAATAAAAGTCAGACAACTATCTTATTATTGGACGAATACAAAACGCCCCAAACCTATCAGCACCAAACCACCGGATTGCATTGCAACCGAAGGAGCCTTAAATGAGCACAACAACAGCACAATTAGATAACAGTGAAGCCATCATCAGCATGTCACAAAGCGAACTAAATCACTGGTTTGATACGCGATTTGAAGAAAAACGCCAAAAAGAAGAAGCCGACCATACTCCATCAATGAGCATTATTGCCACCAAAGGCACAATGGATTGGGCCTACCCGCCCTTCATTCTCGCCTCCACCGCGGCGGCTTTGGGCTGGGATGTTTCGATGTTTTTCACTTTCTATGGTTTAGATTTGCTCAAAAAAGATTTGCAATTAAGTGTTAGCCCTATGGGCAATCCTGCTATGCCAATGAAAATGCCGGTTGGGCCCGAGTGGCTTAAAAATATTAATATGAATATTCCAAATGCCATTATGGGAAACATGCCGGGTTTTGAATCTATGGCCACCGCCATGATGAAAAAAACCACCGAAGTAAAAGGCATAGCCAGTATCGAAGAGCTGCGTAGCTTATGCTTAGAAGCCGATGTGAAAATGCTGGCCTGCCAAATGACGGTGGATATGTTTGGTCATAGCCAAGGAGATTTTATGGATGAGGTAGATGAATGGGTGGGGGCTGCAAGCTTTTTACCGACAGCCGCTAAATCAGATGTGACGCTATTTATTTAATATTAAGAGACCTTTGAACGATAGAATCACAAGTAAAAATGGCTAAAATTTCACTGCTTTTCGTTAGAAAACTTGTCAATATCTAGATATTAACTGCGTTTCCTGCCTCAATCAGTAAAATTTTAACGCATTTTTCTTTTGCGCCTCTATCGTGCAAAGGTCTCATTAAATTAACTTGCAACAAAAAGTTTACCATTACCAACTATTCCGCTACTCAAATCCCCACCAGAATGAGTAGCGGCTTTTTAATTAGCCAGTTTGCTAATAAGTAAAACAATAAAGCATTTATATTTTTTTCCAAACTAAAATTCGATTATTTTCAGGCATTTCTATATCTTTAAATAATTTCAACTTATTTTCAGATGCTAATCTTTCTATCGTTTCAAAATCTTTAATACAACTTAACGAGTTACGTTGTTTTAACCAAACATCAAAATTTTTATTGCTTTTTGAAGTGTATTCTCCGTTATAGTTAAATGGCCCATACTGTGCAAACAAACCCTCTAACTTTAAACATTCACCAATATGTATAAACATTTTTTCAGTTTGTTGAGCCGAGATAATATGCGTTGTATTAGCCGTAAAAATATAATCTTTTTTAGCCACTTTCCATGCCGGCATATCCACATCTAAAATTAAAGGTGTTTGAATACGATTATGTTCAACTTCATCCAGCCACATTTTCATACCGACATGCTCAGCTTCTAAATCACTGGGTTGCCAATTTAACTGCGGCAGGTGTTGTGAAAAAAACACCGCATGTTGGCCTGTGCCACTGCCAATTTCCAACACGTCACCCGGAGCAGTAAAAAGCACTTTAAGCACATCTAAAATAACCTGCTGGTTTTGTTCACACGAACCTGCGTAAGGTTTGTTCATTGTGGTTCCTAAAAAATAGTTTTGCGTTAAATAATGCAGGTGCGAATTTATTCGCACCTGGCTGAACAACAAAAGGCTTTGTTCGAATAAACTCTAACCTACATCGTTAGCATTTCGCTTAACTTACTAATAAAATTCTTTTAATACTCTAAATAAATAATACGCATCCCAACGCCCCGCAAGTTCCCGAATAGAATGCATGGCAAAAGTTGGCACTCCCACATCTAACGTTTTCACGCCGGTTTCACTTGCAGTGATAGGGCCAATGGTGCTGCCGCATGCCATATCGGTTCGAATCACAAAACTTTGCACTGGCACATCGGCTTTTTTACATAACTGTTTAAACAATGCACTAGTGTCACTGTTGGTTGCATAACGCTGGTTGGCATTGGTTTTTATTACCGGCCCCATATTAATTTCTGGGCCGTGATTGCCATCATGTTTGTCTGCAAAATTAGGGTGCAAAGCATGGGCGTTATCTGCCGAAATCATCATTGATTTATCTATCATACGCACGGTGTTTTCATGGCTACCCGCAATACGTTCTAATACACTTTGTAAAAACGGCCCCTGCGCTCCGCATGCGGATGCACTGCCCACTTCTTCGTGATCGGTACAAATCATTAGTTTACTACCCGCGTTACTGGTTTCGGTCATTGCCATTAATGCGGTGTAACAACTAAGTAAATTATCTAATCGCGCACTGGCAATAAAATCTTGATGCAAGCCCACATACGCAGGTTTTTGTACATCATAAAAACTTAATTCAAAATCTAGCACTTCAATCGCATCGGTTGTTTTCTGAATTTTATGTAATAAAATTTCTTTAAACGATGGTTTGTTTTTTTTATCTGATGACGGTAGTTTTAATAACACCGGCGGAATATCGGTTTGCGAATTTATCGTTCGATCTTTATTTGCGCTGCAATCTAAGTGAATCGCTAAACTGGGAATAATGGCAATCGGGTCTTCAAAATCAATTAGCACACTCTCCAGTTCGTTATCTTCATCTAAATAATTAACCCGACCAGCTAATGATAAGTCTCGATCAAACCACGGATTTAAAAGCACACTACCGTAAACCTCTACACCTAACTGATAGTAACCTTTTTTTAGCATGTCTGGTTCGGGCTTCACTTTTAAGCAAGGGCTATCGGTGTGTGCACCAACCATATTTATGCCATTGCTTACCACATCATCACCAAGCTTAAACGCAATTATGGATGAATCATTACGAGTGACATAATAACCTTGCCCACTTTTTAATTTCCAAATATCTGATTCATAGATTCGGCGATAACCCGCACACTCTAATTTATAAATCATGCCTTCTACTGCATGAAAAGGCGTTGGAGCTTGGCCGATAAAATCCATTAAACCAAAGTTGAATTTTTCGTCGTTCATTATTTTTCCTATTATTTTTCTTTATAAATACAATTGTTATAATTGCGTAGGTGCGAATTTATTCGCACAGATCATCTCTCGAACTTGTGCGAGTGAATTCGCACCTACTCTGAATTGTTTATGGCTCAGTGAAAATAACTTAACCAATTCGATAAAGTATTTTTTCATCATAACCGGTCACCACCGGCACCATGCCATACAAAGATTTATTTAAACTCTCATCACCCGTATCCACTCGCATTGGTTGACCGTTTAAAGATTGTATTTTTTCGGGGGTCGAGATAATAACAATATTTTGCATCCCAATACGCTTAATAACTTGAGGGCTAATTTGCTGATTGCCCCGCCCAAACAAATGTCCCTGGCCTCCAATTATAGTAATAATTAGGTGCACTTTTTTGTGATCTTCGAGTAAATTTAAAATTTGTTTTTCATTTACATCGCCGAGTATTAATTGCTGTTCTTTTATCGCATCTATGCCCAATAATGTTACGGGCAATTGCAACTCATCTAAAATAGCTTTCGGCGTTGTGCCCGAGCCAATTAAATATAAACAGTCATCTTCCATGGTTTCAATAATGTAGGCCGCAATATCTTGCAAAGTAACTTCTTCGTGACTAATACCACCTTCTTTCATGTTTTGCATAAACTGATTTTCGGCGGGCACATTTAAGTAACCGTGCAGTTTAGCTTTTACTCGATCTTCCCGAAATTCAGCTTCGTCTATATCCATCACCGACGCTTCGGTTAATGCTAAAGCCCGACCTTTAATAATTAAACTCAGCAACTCACCCGCATGACTCGGCGTAACCGCATAAACCGATGAGTGAATTTTGCAACCCGCGGGCACGCCGATAACGGGCAAATTTGAATTTACATTATTGAGTGCCGAATAAATATTGCGCGCGGTGCCATCACCACCAGCAAATAACAAACAGTCAACTCCTTGCTCAATACATTGTTTAGCCGTATTTATCGTATCGTCTGCAAAGGTTTGCTCAGTGTTGATAGAATAAATAACAGATGTTTTAAATCCCATTAATTTACTCAGGTTTTCACCCATGCAATTTGCTGCGGTAAAAATTTCTACTTGATCTTTATATTCTACCAACCATTCCAATGCCTGCTGCATTCGCTGCTCGGCTAGCGGAATAGCACCACGCTCGCGAGCCAGCTGTTGAATGTCGTCACCGTCCGAGCCTTTCAGTGCAACCCGTCCACCAATGCCCGCCACCGGATTAATAATTAAGCCTATTTTAAACAAATCGTTTTCCGCTTATGCATTTTAAAATGCTACTATTATGCCCTAAATTTAACCCGCCATCTTCGAATGCTTCTATTTGATATTGGCGATTCAAAATCCAAAAAATATCACTAGATTCCCAATAGAAGCGTTTGGGAATGACGGTAAATAAATGAGTTATCAACACCCTTTTCTTCCTAGGCGTCAATCAATCGCGGTAAAAATTGGTAACATTACGGTCGGCGGCGATGCCCCCATCGTGGTTCAATCGATGACCAATACGGATACCGCCGATGAAGTGGCCACCGCAAATCAAATTGCCGACTTAGCAGCCAGCGGCTCAGAAATGGTACGCATCACCGTTAATACGGTTGAAGCCGCCGCCGCCGTTGCTGGCATAAAAGCGCGTTTAAAACACATGGGAATTAATGTGCCATTAGTGGGCGACTTTCATTTTAACGGCCACAAATTATTAACGCTACACCCTGAATGCGCTGAAGCTTTAGATAAATATCGAATAAATCCGGGCAATGTTGGCCGTGGAAAACGTCGCGATGAACAGTTTGCAGTGATGATTGAAATGGCGGTGAAGTATAATAAAGCCGTGCGCATTGGCGTAAACTGGGGCAGCATGGACCAAGAATTGCTGGCCAAATTAATGGATGAAAATGCACAACTAGCCGAACCCAAAGACCCCAAACATATTATGTTTGAAACCGTCATTCGCTCTGCCATTGAAAGCGCACAAACTGCTGAAGATTTAGGTTTAGCCAAAGATAAAATTATTATCTCCTGCAAAATGTCAGACGTGCAAGATTTAGTTACGGTTTACCGAGCAATAGCCGAGCGTTGTGATTATGCATTGCACTTAGGTTTAACTGAAGCGGGAATGGGGTCCAAAGGTATTGTGGCATCAACCGCCGCACTTTCAATTTTATTACACGAAGGCATTGGCGATACCATTCGCATTTCACTCACGCCCAAGCCGGGGGCTGCACGCACCAAAGAAGTAATTGTCGCACAGGAAATTTTACAAACCATGGGGCTGCGTGCGTTTGTGCCTTTAGTAACGGCTTGCCCCGGTTGCGGGCGAACATCGAGCACTTATTTTCAAGAACTGGCGGAACAAATTCAACATTATTTACGCCAACAAATGCCGGTTTGGGCAACTCAATATCAGGGTGTTGAAAGCATGTCGGTAGCCGTAATGGGCTGCGTAGTTAATGGCCCAGGTGAAAGTAAGCACGCTAACATTGGTATTAGTTTACCCGGCACTGGCGAAACACCCGTTGCGCCGGTTTATGAAGATGGTAAAAAAACTGTAACCCTTAAGGGCGATAATATTGCTGATGAATTCACCGAATTAGTTAACCAATATATTGAACGAAGCTATCCAAAACTTAACGGCTAGATATATGTATCTTTTTATACAACTTACTAATCATAAAAAAACTAATATGAAACAACATTGGTGCCCTATTAACTTCTTAAAACATTGATTGCAGGCTTGATATAGCCACTTATCTCTATGCCATAATTACGATGAGACATGAAAGCTAATAATACCTTTTCTGTCATCTCCGAATGCTTATGTCGCAGACCCAGTGACTTTAATCGCTGTAAGTCACTGGATTCCCGACACAAGCATTCGGGAATGACGGTGCTATTTAAATTAACGGGACACCAATAATGAAACAATTAATTTTAATGCCATTATTGCTTATATTTTTTATTTCATGTTCAAGTGAAAAACTATCACCTGAAGACGAAATAAAGCAATATATTGAATCGGGAAAACTCGCCGCTGAAAACCGTAGTTACAGCGACTTGGCCGAATTAATTAGTGAACAATATAAAGACCACAAAGGCCTAAATAAAAAACGCTTAAAAAATATGGCCCGCGCCTATTTTTTAACCCACCAAAATATTTTTTTATTAACCAAAATTGATAGCATTAATTTCCAGAATGAAAACAGTGCATTTGTTGTAGTGTATGTTGCCATGGCAGGAACAGTAATCAGCGATTTAAATGCACTTAGCCGCCTAAGATCACGAATATATAAATTTGAATTGCAATTAATTAAAAATGATACATGGTTATTAGAACAAGCTAAATGGAAATCTGCCAACATTAATGACATGCTTTAGTTAAAGCATTAACATGACCGATCTGAAGTATTGTAGTATCACCTAACTCTGTAAGCGCCAGCTAACGCTAACGCCTACTATTTTATTAATCAACAAATGGCCCATGTTGATGAATTTTTTCGCTACTGGGTTGCCCAAAGCAAATCATAAATTCTGTTTCTGTTTTTGCATTAAAATTTAATAATTCGGCATCTTCAATAAAATAGGCCTGATCTTTTTTTACGTTCTGATTATTTATACTCACCTCCCCTTGCATTACATAAACCAAACCCCGCATACCAGAATTCACATTCAAATTATAACTAGCATCGCTGTTTAAATTAACATGCTGATAAATCACATCGGTATTTAATTTCAGCGGTGAACCTTCACCGGCAATCACTTTAACTTGCCCTCCATCAAATCGATGCAATGGAAATTCATCGGCTTCAACTTGCTGATAAGACGGCGATATTTTTTTAAATTTTTTAGGTAAATTTACCCATAGCTGAATACCATTACTGCTGCCCTCCTCCGCCGGCATTTCAGAATGCACCAACCCACTACCCGCGGTGAATCGCTGTGCACCACCGGCACTTACAAATGAAGCATTGCCTAAATTATCTTTATGATTCATGCCACCACTAAACATATAAGTAATGCCTTCAAAACCCCGATGGGGATGATCGGGAAAACCACGACCGGAATCAATATTAAAATGATCCCATAATACAAAGGGGTCATGGTTCATAAATCCGTGAAGGGGAAATAAACGCTTAACATCAACACCATCGCCTTCGGGCACGTCTAAAATATTGCGTATTTGTGTTTTCATACATTTCTCCCAATGTGGTTTATTTTAATGTGCGAATAAATTCGTACCTACATATTTCAATAATTGTATTACGTATAAAATTTATTTTATGAAACTTTCAGCTCGATTATGTTTCTCGTTAAAATTCAATACCGGCCCCTTCGGAATTAACTGTGTAGGGTTAACACTGGTATGGCTAAAATAATAGTGCCGTTTGATATAATTAATATCCACAGTTTCAGCAATACCCTGCATTTGATATAATTCGCGCACATAATTTGAAAGATTGGGATAATCTTCAATGCGTTTTAAATTACATTTAAAATGCCCAACATACACCGCATCAAATCGAATTAATGTGGTAAATAATCGCCAGTCTGCTTCGCTTAATTCATCGCCTAATAAATAGCGTTTTTTAGATAAAATATTTTCAACTTTATCCAGCTCATTAAATAAACGGTCAAAAGCTTTTTCATAAGCTTTTTGGCTAGTGGCAAAACCGCAGCGATAAACACCATTATTAATATTATCGTAAATTGGTTTATTAATTTCATTAATATCATCGCGTAAATGCGCTGAATAAAAATCCGTTTTAACATCGGTAAATTCATTAAACTCAGCATTCAACATGCGAATAATTTCGGATGATTCATTATTCACAATCGTATTCAATTTTTTATCCCATAAAATTGGCACTGTAATTTGCCCGGTAAATTCTTTATCGGCGCGGGTATAAAGTTCGTGTGCAAATTTAAAGCCGTGCAAGTGATCGACATAATCACCCTGTGCTGCGAAAGTCCAACCATCGTCTAACATTTCTGCTTCAACAATGGATAAACCAATAATATTTTCCAGCTTTTTCAGCTTGCGAAAAATTACTGTGCGATGCGCCCATGGGCACGCATTAGAAACATACAGATGATAACGATTAGCTTCTGCCTTAAATTCTGTACTGCCATCTGCACTTATCCAATGTCGAAAAGTAGAATCCATACGCTTGAATTCACCGTCTTCAATTTCTTTTGCTAACCAGTCATCGACAAGTTTGCCTTTAATTAACATACCCATTTTTTTCTCCAATTTTTCGATATGATGTGTGCTATTCAATCAGCACACATCACATTTAATAAATAATGTTACTTGGCCAACTTGCTATCCACACTTAACATGCCTGCACCGTGCACCGACAACAACATTAAGCCCCCTGCAATACTGATATTTTTCATAAACAAAATCATTTGCATTTGGTCGGCCAAATTAGAGTGAAATATCACCGCGGCAACTAATGTAAAGCCTGCCAATGCGTATGCCGCCCACTTCACTTTAAAGCCGACAATCACCAGTAAACCACCGATAATTTCCAACGCAATCACCGCCGGTAACAAGCCCCCCGGCACCCCGACACTGTCCATATAACCGGCGGTACCCGCATAGCCCGCGCCGATTTTGTTGATACCCGCCAGTAGAAAGATGTGCCCCAAAAAGAGCCTTGCAAGTAATTCAATTAGATTAGTCATGGTGTTCTCCGTAAAGTTAATGAATAGTGGAATTAATTATAAATAGATAAATTAGATTTAAAAGCGCAAAATTTAGCCTTTATATATCTAATAATTAGATATATAGTAAAGCCATGAATTCACCTAAAGTCACCTTAGATCAATGGCGTGCCCTGCAGGCAGTGGTTGATAACGGTGGATACGCGCAGGCGGCTACTAAGTTGCACCGCAGCCAATCATCCGTCAGTTATGCGGTTAACCGCCTGCAAGAACAGCTCGGGCTAAAATTGCTACATATCGAGGGGCGCAAAGCCGTATTAAGCGAAGCTGGCCACGTGTTATTACAACGCTCACGCCAACTTTTAGCCGATGCCAGCGCCATTGAACAGCAAGCACAGCACCTGCAACAAGGCTGGGAAACTGAAATACGTTTGGCCACTGAAGCCGCATTTCCAACTCAAACATTAATGACCGCATTAAAAGAATTTGAATCGGTAAATAATAAAACCCGCATTCGTTTACAAGAAGTGGTGCTATCGGGAGCAGAAGAGGTTTTATTAAAGGGTTCTGCGGATTTGGTTATCACCCCATATATCCCACAAGGTTTTTTAGGCACTGAATTAATACAGGTTAATTTTGTTGCCGTTGCTCACCCCCAGCATCCATTACATCAATTAAAACGCACACTCAGTAATCACGACTTAAATCGTGAAACCCATGTAATGGTGAGTGACTCCGGCAGCAAAGGTATTGATGCAGGCTGGCTCAGTGACACACATCGTTGGGCGGTAAACAGTTTGGAATCGGCTCGAAAAATTATTAGCAATGGCTTAGGTTTTGGTTGGTTACCCAAAAATGAAATTGAACAGCAACTCAAAAACAACGAGCTAAAATTACTGCCGCTAAATGAAGGTGATAAACACACAGCTTTATTACATTTGGTTTATGCGGATTTAAATCGTGTGGGGCCAGCCACCAAACAATTGGCTGAAATTTTACAGCGGGTTAGTACGAAAAATTAATTTAACGAAATATTCGAACTACGTTAATATATGAATATGATGAAAAAAGTTATCTACCTAATTATTTTATTAAGCCTTAGCGCCTGTAGCAACCACAAAACACTTACGCCTCCCGCTAACATTTCACAAAGTGATTCCCCTACCGTAAAAAAACTTTATAGCCAATACAATGATTGGCGCGGCGTAAAATATCGCATAGGCGGCACATCTAAAAAAGGTATTGATTGCTCTGGCTTTGTACAAATCACCTACAAACAAAAACTCAATAAACAACTCCCTCGCACTACAGAGCTTATGGCTAAAAAAGGCAAAGCCATCGCCATAAAAAATTTGCGCCCGGGTGACTTAGTTTTTTTTAAAACCGGATGGAAAGTTCGCCATGTAGGAATTTATGCGGGCAAAGGAGAATTTATTCATGCCTCTACCAGCCGAGGCGTAATAAAATCAAAATTAAATAACTCTTACTGGACTGATGCCTATTGGATGTCGCGACGCTATTAAGGTTAAATATTTTTGACACAAACATAATACACCTGCACTTACTGGTATTAACTCCGCCCCTTTGTAACCCTACGCATAAAGAACCAATCACACCATCGCAAAATCTTCTAGCTGATCCACATTAATATGGAGTGGTCTAATAGCACCGGACACTAACATATAGCCTTAAAAACAAAAATATCTAATACCAATATTCAACTATAAAATTTTGAAATTAGTTTTCTAAAGTGTCAATATAAAACTCAACTCTGTATAAGTACTCGAACAATCAACAAACTGACTTTCTGTACAATTCTGTAATTCAGAATAAACTGCACCTATTCCAATATAAGCTTTTTCACCAACAGGAGAATAAAAACCCGCGCGGTAACCCAGTGAATTACTGTCATTAAATCCATCAATAAATGTTCGGTTATAAAACATGCCTAAATAGGGTTTCACCGAAGACGGGTTATCAAATACATACGTTAACTTAGGTGTGACTTCATAAATTGTTGGATTGCCGCCGCTCCAGTAATTCACATCTAAGCCAATCTGGAAACCATCGCTTACAAAATAACCTGCACCTAGGCCAAACACAAAATAATCTTCATTAAAAAACTGCGCACTCCCTATGGCTAAAGTTCCGGTTAGGGTATCTTTATCAAATGCCCCTGCATGGCTTTGCGCTGAACTCACCAGCAATGAAAAACCCAATAGCAAAAATGATAATTTAGTCCTTATAATTTTATAAAGCATTTTTATCCTTTAACCTTATTTAAATTTAAAACCTTTGCATGATAAGCAATATGCTCACCAATAAAACTGGAAATAAAATGATAGCTATGATCATAACCATCTTGCATCCGTAAAGTAAGCGGCTGACTGGATTTTTTACAGGCAGTCTGTAAATTTTCGGGTAACAATTGAGCTGCATCGTAAAACTCATCTGCACCGCCCTGATCAATTAGTATATCATTGACTTTTGCGCCAGCATTTATTAAAGCGGTCGCATCATAACTTTTCCATGCTTGTTTATCTTCGCCTAAATACGCAGTAAAGCAAGCCTGCCCCCAGCCACATTTTATGGGATTACAAATCGGTGAAAAAGCCGAAACTGAACGATAACCCCGTGGGTTTTTTAGCGCACAAATTAATGCGCCATGACCACCCATTGAATGGCCGGAAATAGATTTTACATTTTCAAGTACAGGTAAATTTTCTTCAATTAATGCTGGTAACTCTCGCGTAATATAATTATACATTTGATAATGTTTACTCCAAGGCGCTTGTGTGGCATTCACATAAAACCCTGCACCCTGCCCCAAATCATAACGCTCGGATTTATCTGCAACCTGTCCTCCCCGTGGGCTGGTATCAGGAAAAATCAATGCAATTCCCGCCCTTGCTGCATAACGCTGCATACCAGCTTTAGTGCGCACATTATCATCGGTGCAGGTTAAACCAGACAGCCAATATAGCGCTGGCACTTTTTGAGTTTTAGCCTGAGGCGGTAAGTAAACTGAAAAAATCATTTCACAATTACAGCTACTTGAATTATGTTGGTAGCGATTTAAATAACCGCCAAATTCTTTTATAGACTCTATTTGTTTCATTATTTTCCCAACTAAAAAATAATTACCGAACGAATACTTTCACCGCTGTGCATTAAATCAAACGCGGTATTAATATCTTCCAGTGCCATGGTGTGAGTGACTAAAGAATCTAATTCAATTTCACCATTCATATAACGATCAACATAACCGGGTAATTCTGTTCTGCCTTTTACACCACCAAACGCTGTACCTTTCCAAGTGCGCCCTACTACTAAATTAAATGGGCGGGTTTCAATAACCTGCCCCGCACCGGCTACACCAATAACGGTTGAAACACCCCAACCCATGTGGGTACATTCTAAGGCATCACGCATAACGTGAGTATTGCCGATGCACTCAAACGAATAATCTGGGCCACCATTAAAAGTATCTTGCATATATTCTACAAACGAATCATTGATATCATTTGGGTTTACAAAATCTGTAGCGCCTAACTGTTTAGCAAATTCAAATTTATCTGGATTAATATCAATGGCGATAATTTTTTCTGCACCGGCCATTACCGCACCTTGCACACAAGATAAACCAATACCGCCTAAACCAAAAACTGCCACAGTTGAACCCGCTCTTACTTTTGCTGTATTTAATACCGCACCAATACCTGTGGTTACACCACAACCCAATAAACAAACTTTATCTAACGGTGCCGCTTTATTTATTTTTGCCAATGCAATTTCTGGCACCACAGTATATTCAGAAAAGGTTGAGCAACCCATATAATGAAAAATATCTTTACCCTTTTTTGAAAACCGACGAGTACCGTCTGGCATATAACCCGTCCATACTGTGCCAGCAATTGACTGACACAAATTGGTGTGCGGTGACTGACAATATTCGCAGACACCGCACTCGGCTATATAAAGTGGAATTACATGGTCGCCGACTTTTAAGTTTTTAACACCTGCGCCAAGCTCCACAACTTCACAGCCACCTTCATGGCCTAATACACAAGGAAATGAGGCTTCTGGATCTTCCCCCGACAAAGTAAACGCATCGGTGTGGCACACGCCGGAGGCGATGGTTTTTAATAACACTTCTCCTTCTCGTGGGCCCATGACTTCTATTTCTTCAATTGACAAGGGTTGTTTGGCTGCCCAGGCAACTGCGGCTCTTGCTTTCATTTTTTAACCTTTTTAATTTTATTATTCTTATTTGTTTTTATATTATCTCACTGCTGTCTTGTTAACTTAAACAGTGTGTCATTCCCGAATGCTTTTGTCGGAATGACGATATTTTTCACTTCTAATATAGCATAGGAAACGCACGCCGAATTTTATCAATTTCTTCATAAACGTCTTTTGATAATGTTAATGAAATTGATTCAATATTACTTTTTAACTGCACCATATTTGTCGCACCAATTAATGTTGAGCTCACAAAGGGCTGATTATTAACAAAGGCCAATGCCATCTGGCACGGGTCAAGATTATGCTGTTTTGCCAAATCAACATAAGCTTGAATCGCCGCATCAGTGCGCAGATGCACCCGATGCTCCGGCCGGGTTTCAATTGTAATGCGCGCACCTTCCGGCCTTGCACCATTTAAATATTTGCCGCTTAACATACCCCGCGATAATGGCGACCATGCCAGCAAACCACAGTCTTCATGAATTGAAATTTCGCCTAGGTCGGGTTCAAAATGGCGGCATAATAATGAGTATTCATTTTGGATAGATGCCATGCGTGGCAAATTATTTTTCTCCGCCAACTGCAACCATTTATTTATACCCCACGCGGTTTCATTGGATAAACCAATATGCCTAATTTTTCCCGCCTGAATTAATTCCTGCATGGTGTGCAATACTTCTAAAAAATTATCTTCTTCAGCTTGCACATTAAATTGCGGCGCATAATTCCAGATTTGCCCAAAGTGATACGAGCCACGATTTGGCCAATGCAATTGATATAAATCGATGTAGTCAGTTTGTAAGCGTTGCAGGCTGCCCTCCACTGCTTGCAATATATTTTTTTTATCAATAATATTTTTACCGCCTCGAATCCACGCCAAACCGGGGCCTGATATTTTAGAGGCGAGTATTACCTTGTCACGATTTTTTCTGGCTGCAAACCAATGACCAATAATTTTTTCTGTTGTGCCAAAAGTTTTTTTGCTGGGAGGAACGGCATACATTTCGGCAGTGTCAAAAAAATTAACGCCCTGCGCTAACGCATAATCCATTTGTTCGAATCCCTGCGCTTGAGTATTTTGAAATCCCCAAGTCATGGTACCCAAGCCAATTACGCTAATATCTAAATCGGTGCGACCTAATTTTCTGTATTGCATTTTATTTTGTCTTTTTTAAGCGTTAAATTTTTATTACTGGGACAGTTAAAAAAATACTAATGATTTATTAATGTTAATATATCTGCATTTATTTATTCTGTATTGTTAGTATTAATTGATAGATATTATACCTTGCTTATTGCAGAAATCCTGCTTTTAAAACACAATCTACGATACTTTTTTATCACTCGGCAATATCACTTCACTTCTTCCACAAGCATTTAAAACTGCCTGAAAAGAAGCTTTAACAATATCACCACTTTTTGCAACTGCACACACTCTATTTCCATTAACACTTAATTGCACATAGGCAACTGCTTCTGCTTGTTCATCACGGCCTAAACTGTGCTCATTATATTCAATTAATATCAATGGCTGTTTTATGGTAACACTTAAGGCGCTAACAAAGGCATCTAGCATGCCTTTACCCTGACCCTTTATTTTTAAAAACTGATTTTGAATTTTTATAGTTGCGCTTAATTGATCACGATTATTTTTATGGCTAGCACTGTAACTTTCAAGCTGCATAGCAGGCAAAATATTGATGTATGTTGATGCAAATAACATAGCGATATTATTGCTACTTATTTCTGTTTTTTTATTTTCTGCTTGCACTTGCACATGCGGACTAAAATCCACTTGCAGCCAACGTGGAATTTGCATGCCGGTTTGTTGCTTCATCACATAAGCCACGCCACCTTTTCCAGATTGACTATTTATTCGAATAACCTGCTGATAATTTCGCCCGATATCGCGCGGATCGATGGGCAAATAAGCTACCTCCCAACTATCACCTTCAACGTAATGATTAAAACATTTATTAATTGCATCCTGATGGCTGCCTGAAAATGCAGCGAATACCAACTCACCCGCATAGGGATGACGTGGATGCACTTTTAATTGTGTACAGGTCTCAACTGTATGAATAATATTATCCATCTTTGAAAAATTTAATTGCGGGTCAACCCCACGGCTATATAAATTCATCGCCATAGTTACAATATCCATATTGCCAGTACGCTCGCCATTACCCAGCAATGTACCTTCAACTCTATCGGCACCGGCCATTACACCCAATTCTGCCGCGGCAACTCCACAGCCTCGATCATTATGTGTGTGTAAACTGATAACAATGGCCGCGCGATTTTTAATGTGGTCACACAACCATTCAATTTGATCTGCATAAACATTGGGGGTGGTCATTTCAACGGTGGCGGGTAAATTAATTATGACTGGATTTTCAGGTGTGGGCTGCCAAACATCTATAACCGCATTACACACTTCCAGCGCATAATCCATTTCAGTGCCGGTAAAACTTTCCGGTGAATACTGAAACCGCCATACGGTATCGGCTTGCTGTGCGGCATATTGTTTAACCCATTCGGCACCCTGCACTGCCAAATTTTTTATATCATCTTTTGATTGTTTAAATACCTGCTCGCGCTGAACCCTAGAGGTGGAGTTGTACAAATGCATAATTGCACGCTTGGCACCTTTTAATGACTCAAAACTACGTGCGATTAAAGTTTCTCGAGCTTGCGTTAAAACTTGAATGGTTACATCTTCTGGAATTAAATCTTGCTCAACGAGCTGCCGCACAAAATCAAAATCTAACTGTGATGCAGCAGGAAAACCAACTTCTATTTCTTTAAAGCCCACCTCGACCAACAATTTAAACATCTGTAGTTTTTGCTCGGGAGTCATCGGTTCAATTAATGCTTGATTGCCATCACGCAAATCGACACTACACCAGTTAGGCGCGCATGTTATTTCTTGCTCAGGCCAGCGCCGATCGGGTTTATTAAATCGTGGATAGGCAGGGTATTTACGATAATTAAATGCAGACATATAACGCTCAGCTCAATAGTTAATATAGATTAATAGTTATTATATGAGATAAACAAGAGATAATTAATTCAAACACACTATTTATTAAGCTTATTTATAGTGATAACATCTAAATATGTACAATTTAATAGTTAATAAGCCTAATGAGGGCATGTAGTGATAAAACTCGACAAAATTGATAAACACATTTTGCAACTCATGCAAACCAATGGCCGCATTACTAACCTTGAATTAGCCGATCAGGTGGGGCTTTCTGCCACTCCCTGCGCACGCCGCGTTAAGCGCTTGGAAGATTCGGGCATTATTGACCGACACGTGACCTTGCTCAATCCCGAAATATTAGAGCTAAACTTAACCGCCCTTATTGGCATTGAAATGGACAAACACACACCAGCTCGATTTGAAGGCTTTGAAACCGCCATTGCAGATTTGCCGGAAATATTAGAGTGCAGTATTGTCACCGGTCAAGCGGCGGATTATTTATTGAAAGTGATTGTGCGCGACATGCGCCACTATGAACGTTTTTTATTAGATAAACTCACCCGCATTGAAGGTGTCCGGGGTGTGCACTCTAGTTTTGTATTACGTAAAGTTATCGACAAAACCGCATTGTCGATACCTTAAAATTATATTTAGAAAATTATATTTAGCGATGCTCAGCCAAATCTTCTTTGGGCATTACACTCATTATCCAATCATAATTATCATTTATAAACTTCACATCGGCGGCCGTTGCATATTTAGCCGCTTCCTGCATTTCAATTTGACTCGTGCGCATTTCTTGCAATTGCGCTTTCATTCCCGCAATCATACTCTCGGGCATGCCATTTTTTCGCATCATGTCTATATTGCTAGAAAAAGTTTTTTGCATATTCTCCATTTGAATTTTTTCTTGCGCTGACATTTTTTGCATTTGCACTTTATACATACCCCCCATTAAACGTAGCGATACATCAAAAAAATCACTAAGGCTAGAAAAACCTTTTGCCGATATCACCGAGTGAATATCTGAATAGGCCTTGGAAGATTTAATATAACTAATCATTGCATATTTTTGATTTAGTTTATAAGTATCTATGCGCTGAAATTCCTGCGGATATTTAATCTCTAATTTATCAAGCTCATCTGAGGTGGCATAAAATGCCTTAATAGAATCTCGACTTAATGACTGAGCCGCATAAGACAGTAATGGTTGCGTCATAAGCAATAAAACTAAAATAAACTTTTTCATTTTTTCTTCCTGAATTAATTAATGTGCATGATTTTATTATGCCAGAATATTAAGCCTGCAAGTTTGAACAAACTCAAATTTATGTACATTAAAACGCCGCTGTTTAAGTTAACGAAATAGCAGTGACATAAAAATTTAAACCAGCACAGATTGGATTACTTCAAAATCATCAAATGATTTTTCCAAATTTCGTCTAAATAATTGCTTCGACCAATTTTCCAAGCCTTTCGGTTTAGCTTCCTTTTTTAACACACTGGCAATAATATCCAGCTTAACCGTATTTGGCGTATAATGCTCAACCAACGCCTGCCACGCATTCAACTGATTTGCACGTACACTTGGCATTGCATACGAAGTGCATTTTACTGATTGAAAACTTAACTCTGAAAAAAACTCACGTAATTTTTTATTCACCTCTTCACGCACTAATTTACAAGCAAACCATGAAATGGTTTCAGTTGCATCTAACAAATCAGCATCTAAATCACCCTGCTTCTCTAAAAATTCTAATGCGGGAAAATAACTTAACTGATGTTTTTTTACCGCATCAATAACTTGCTCTGTTAACGCTTCACCCACCACTTCGGCAGACGAAGGCAAATGCCGCGCTAATAATTCAGTTGGCACTTTTACTTGTAATGTAATATGAATTTTTGTTATGTATAGAGATGGCATATTAGTAATGATTTTGATGGGTACTCTTAACCTATTAGGCAGGAACAAACTTTATCTAAAGTACTATAAATCCCCCGCAAACAAAAATTTAAATACTCACACCCAAAATAGTTTGAATTGCAACTGATGCCGCTATGGTTCGATTATCTGCACCAATTTTGGGATACATCTGTTCCAAATGTTTATTCACTGTACGCGGGCTCATTTGTAATATTTCTGCAATTTCACGATTAGTTTTACCGTGTGCCAACCATAATAACACTTCTGCTTCGCGGGTGGTAATGGATAAATTTTCTTCTAACACGGCCGGGTCTATCTCCACATTCGGCGACTGAATTTTTAATAAATACTCATCTTCTTCCGAGTGTTTAAAATAATGCACGGTTAATACTATATTTTGCTGCTGCAAAGGCAGCGCCAAATCATGCCCACTCTGCCCATTGGGTAACCAACGACTCAAACGATCATTTAATTCTACCGATTCACTATTTTCCTGCTGATACTGATTTAATAAAATTTGCGCCTCTGGAGTAGCCCATAAAATTCTACCGCTTTTATCAATACAAAAAACATGCTGGCGCATTGCATCCAGTGCTTTTTGCGCTTCAATTAACATGCGCGAATTATTGGTGTGCTGTCGAATTCTGACCAGCAATTCGTCCGGATGAATGGGTTTAATAATATAATCATTCCCCCCCGCATCAAACGCTTTTACAATATCTTCAATTTCACTCAAACCGGTCATAAAAATAATCGGCACCAGTGGTAATTTTTTTCGAATTTCTTTTGCACATTCAAAGCCATCCATCACCGGCATTACCGCATCCAGTAAAATAACTGCCGGGGTGATTTGCTCTAATACATTTAAAGCCTGCCGCCCATTAAGCGCAATTAAAACCGCAATACCGGCTTTATCTAGCGCCATGTTAATCATGCCTAAAGATTCCGGTGAATCATCAACCACCAGCACGGTGGTTTTATCATTAAATTTTTGCATTATTTTGTATCACCTTCCTGCATCAGTAATTTATCAATGGCGGTAACAATGTCATCTAAATCACACTTGTCGGCTAATTTTCTAAACTGCTGAATCCATTCAGCATCGGGCGTTTTTTGTTCGAGTTTTTGAGTACATTCCAGTACACCTTTTAGATAACCAATTTTTGCAAACTCTCTTAATGAAATAATTAGTTTTGCATCTGGGCAATTATCTTCAAACCTGTCTTCATCTACTTTTCTATCTTTTGATACCCCGGACAAAGACACCCCGGGAGACGTTGCATTACACCAATGCAAGCCCAAACAACGTTGCAATTGTTCGAGCAATTTATCTAAGCGCACCGGCTTGCTAACATACGCCTGATAGTCTGCATTTTTTTGAGTTTTTTGTGCGGCTATATATGAGTCTGCCGAAAGAACAATCACCGGCACATTAACCCCGCGCTTACGCAACTCTGCAAGTAACTGCCAGCCGTCCATACTAGGCATTGAAATATCCAGTAAAAAACAATCGATAAATTGCTCATCTAATAAATCTAAAGCTAACTCCGCTGATGCTGCCTGATGAATGATAAAACCGAGTGGGTGTAATAAATCATAAATTAAATTTCGGTGACTACTTTCATCATCCACCACCATTATATGCTGAGGGCGTTCAAGATAGCCTTCAATATCTGCCTGCTTTTGACTTTTTACCAATGGTTCATTAACACTCGGTAAAAAAAGTTTTAAACAAAACTCACTGCCCTGCTCTGGTTCGCTATCAAGCTTTAAACTCCCCCCCATCATTTCTACTAGCAGGCGACTAATAGACAAGCCTAAACCTGTTCCACTGACCTGCGGTGCATGCTCATTCTGCACCCGCACAAAAGGTTCAAATATTCGTTGTTGGTCTGCCTTTGCAATACCCAGCCCTGTGTCTTTAATATTAATTTGCGCCACCTGATTTCGATATCTTATATTCAACTCGACTTTACCCTCGGTGGTAAATTTAATCGCATTAGAAATAAGGTTAAGTAAAATTTGTCGCAAACGTTTTTCATCTGTAGAAACAAACTCTGGCACCTGTGCTTCGCAGTACATAATAAATTCTAAATTTTTATTTTCTGCCTGCGGACGAAACATATCATCAAGCTGTTGCACCAGTGCACGCAAATCGATCGTGTCCCGATGCAAATCCAGTTTGCGTGCTTCAATTTTTGAAATTTCTAACAGGCCTTCAATCACATCAGATAAGTGTTCACTGCTGCGCCGAATTACCATGGCTACTTTCTGGCTTTTTTCTGAAAGCTGCGAATCGGTTTCCATTAACTGGGCATAACCAAAAATAGTATTTAGCGGTGTCCTCAATTCATGACTGACACCGGATAAATATCTCGACTTGGCCAGATTTGCCGAGTTTGCCACATCCCGCGCATGGGCCAGCTCAACCGCCGTCGTTTCATGGGCACTGACTTCCTGCATTAATAACTCCGCCTGTAACTGGGTTTCTTTTAAGGCAATGCGGGCGCTATTCTGTGCCAGTACATAAAGCCAGATCAGTACGCCAGTTAATATCAGAAACAGAAAAAACACCTGCCATAATGTGCCGCTAATTAATGCCTGGTCAACTAATGTTTTTTCGCTTTGCGCATAAAAAACAATACTCAATAAACCGGCAATAATACCCGCGGTAATAAAAAATATTGCCAGATAATGCCCAGTAACCGAATGCAGTTGTTGGTTAACAGGCAACGGTAAAATACGGCTGAAAAAACCTGATGTCTGTGCAGCAAGATGAGCCTCCTGACGACACTGGTCACCACAGCGTGCATCCAGTGCACAGCATAGTGAACAGATCGCGCCCACATAGCTCGGACAATGAATCATGTCTTCATGATCAAATGTGTTTTCGCATATTTTGCACTGTTGCCGTGGCGCACTAGGCTGATGTTTATCTTCTGCACGCGCCAGATAATAACGACCACCGGTTAACCAGCCAATTAACGGCACGGTTACAAACGGAATAGACAATGCAAGAAAGGCCGCCAAGGCTTGCGCGGTGATGCCCAATAGCCCCATATTTGCGAAAATCCCCACGCAGGAAGCAATCACCATCGAGACAACACCCACCGGATTTATGTCGTATAAGTACCCCCGACGAAATTCAATATGTTTTGGGCTTAGTCCCAGGGGTTTGTTAATCACCAGATCCGCGACCACACTGCCAATCCAGGCCACCACTAAACTGGCATAGGTGATAAGAATGGTTTCGAAGGCCTGATATAGCCCCAGCTCCATCAGCATTAATGCGATAGATACATTAAAGACCAGCCACACCACCCGTCCCGGATGACTGTGGGTGAGGCGCGAGAAAAAATTGCCCCAGGCAATCGAACCCGCATAGGCGTTGGTTACATTGATTTTAAGCTGGGAGATAATCACAAAAATACCCGCCAGCCACAGCGCTATATCCGGATTAACGGTGATATAGCTAAATGCCATCGTGTACATATGGGCCGGGTCACTGGCCAGCTCGGCGGGCAAACCGTGCTTTAGTGCAAGCACCGCCAGAAATGAACCGATAAATAACTTAATAACCCCGAACACCACCCAACCGGGCCCAGCCCCAATCACCGCCATCCACCAGTGGCTTTTGCGGCACTCACTCTTATCCGGTAAAAAGCGTAAAAAATCTACCTGCTCTCCATTTTGCGCTATCAGGGGGAAAATAACCGCGGCGGCCGCACCAAAAAGGAACAGATTAAATGACTGACCATCACCATGAAGCGTACCTGGCTCAGCCCCGGAAAAAGTCATCCAGTTTGCAAAGGCGGTGGATTCACTCAGCCCGATATAAACCAGTGGCAGTATTTGCAATATCAGCCACACGGGCTGCGTCCAGGCCTGAAAGCGGGAGATACGGCTGATGCCGTGGGTTACCAGCGGAATGATGGCCACCGCGCTAATGACATAGGCCAGCGATAGCGGGATGCCCAGCATCATATGAATCGCCATGGACATAATCGCCGCCTCAATGGCAAAGAAAATAAACGTAAACGAGGCATAAATCAGCGATGAAATAGTCGAGCCAATATAGCCAAAACCCGCGCCACGGGTGAGCAAATCAATATCCACGCCATATTTGGCCGCATAGTATGACAGGGGTAAACCGGACAGAAAAATAATCAGCCCCACCACCATAATTGCCCAGGCGGCATTGCTAAAACCATAGCTCAGGGTAATGGCTCCACCAATGGCTTCCAACGCCAGAAATGACACAATACCCAGCGCCGTATTGGCCACCGAAGCCACCGACCAGCGCCGTGCCTGTTTGGCGGTATAGCGCAGTGAGTAGTCTTCGAGGGTTTCATTAGCGACCCATTTGTTATATTCGCGCCGAATGAGAAGTGCGTCTTTTTTCATACTGATTTTATTTATGTCCTGAAGACCTTAACTGCAGGCGTTCGCTTTATTTACTTTTAAATATCCCATAAGCAACTTCCGCGCCATGCGTCATTAGACGTATACCCCTGCGCCACTTGCCGCATTCTGCAAAAACGTTGCTGTGATTATACTCACACAACATGAGCCAGCCATAAAATCAAAACAGAGAATCTGACTACTGACATTTATTCTGGCTTATACCCTGAACTTTAACCAGCTCCAATTACGGACCTCAGCAACAGGAAACGAAAAATGCAAATCAAGAATCTGCAATTTAAAACCTCAGGCAAGTCGCTTCTTTTAAGCGCCGTTCTCGCAACGCTTAGCACGCCGGCTTTCGCAGCAGGAAAAATTAAAATTGATGATACCAAATGGGTTAGTTTTGGTGCCGGAATACGTACTTCGGTTTCATCTGTCAGTGATTCCGCCCCCGACGGCTCAAGCCGCGCCAGCAATTTCAATTTAGAAAATATGCGCCTTTATGTTTCTGGCCAGGTTTCTAAAGATTTTAAATTCTATTTCGGCACGGATAAAATGTGGGGGGAATACGGCGTGCTGGATGCCATTGTTCAATATGAGCCCAGCGAAAAATTTAATGTATGGATGGGCCGCATGCTGACACCCGCCGACCGAATTGAAATGAACGGCCCGTTTTATGGCCTGACATGGGGACAATACACGGTTCCACTTTATCCGTCTGATAATGATATTAGCAATGGTGCAAATGGTGTTGCCGGCACTTACGGTCGTGACGAAGGTGTTACCGTTTGGGGTAGCTTTGATAAATTTCAATATGCTGTCGGTATTTTCGACGGTTATAGCGGTAATGAAAATCAAAGTGATGCGCCTCTATATGCGGCACGTTTTGCCTATAACTTTATGAGCAAAGAATCTAACCCGGGTTATTACACCAGCAGCACCTACTTCGGCAAAGGCGGTGATATTTTAACACTGGGCGTTTCTGCTCAATCACAAAGCGATGGTTACGGAACCGTTGCAAATTCCGGTTCATTTAGTGGCTATGCAGTTGATCTGTTTTTTGAAAAACCCATGTCTAATAATTCTGCGATTACCTTCGAAGCGGAATTTAAATCATTTGATGTTTCCGATAATGCCGTTAACTTTGGCGCAACTATGTTTGACGGCGATGCAAACTTTGCCAGTCTCGCCTATTTGCTACCCGGTGAAACCGGTGCAGGTCAATTCCAGCCATATCTGCGTAACACATCTAACAGCCCGACTGTCGGTGAAAGCAGCTCATTAACTGAAGTAGGCGTTAACTACATAATTTCAGGACATAACATGAAGTTAAACCTGAACTACACCAGCGGTGATGCGAATGCCAGCGGCGCTAAAGGTACTGATGTAGATGCCATTTTATTCGGCATGCAATTCCAGATATAAACATCCGACAAAAATAAATTTAAATATAAACATTCACAGGAATATTTAATATGAAAACTCAATTACTAAAAAAGTTAGCACTGGCCGCGGCCATTAGTGTTACCTCAATGGCCAGCACATCAATAACATGGGCTGCCGACACCATTAAAGTGGGTGTACTACATTCACTTTCCGGCACCATGGCAATTTCAGAAACCACGCTGAAAGATACCATGCTTATGTTGATTGCAGAGCAGAATAAAAAAGGCGGTGTACTGGGTAAAAAACTCGAAGCCGTTGTGGTTGACCCCGCATCTAACTGGCCGTTATTTGCTGAAAAAGCCCGTGAGTTAATTAGCAAAAACAAAACTGATGTTGTATTTGGTTGTTGGACTTCCGTATCACGTAAATCAGTTCTACCGGTTTTTGAAGAACTTAACAGCATTCTTTTCTACCCAGTTCAGTACGAAGGCGAAGAGTCATCTAAAAATGTTTTCTACACCGGCGCAGCGCCCAATCAGCAAGCCGTACCTGCGGTTGATTACTTAATGAAAGAAATTGGCGTTAAACGTTGGGTATTAGCGGGCACCGATTATGTTTATCCACGTACGACTAATAAGATTTTAAAAGCCTATTTGAAATCAAAAGGCGTTAAAGATAAAGACATTATGATTAACTACACGCCGTTCGGTCATTCTGACTGGCAGTCAATTGTGTCTGACATTAAAAAGTTTGGTAACACTGGCAAAAAGACAGCCGTTGTTTCAACCATCAATGGTGATGCAAATGTACCTTTCTATAAAGAGTTAGGTAATCAGGGTATTTCTGCTGAAGATATTCCGGTGGTTGCATTCTCAGTGGGTGAAGAAGAGCTTTCTGGTTTAGACACTAAACCATTAGTCGGTCACCTGGCTGCATGGAATTATTTCATGAGCAATGAATCAGATGAAAATGAAGAATTCATTGAGCAATGGCATAAGTTTATTAAAGACAAAAAGCGTGTAACCAACGATCCAATGGAAGCACACTACATTGGTTTTAATATGTGGGTAAAAGCCGTTGAAAAAGCTGGCACTACAGACCCAACAAAAGTTCAGGAAGCTTTAATTGGTATTGCTGTACCTAACTTAACCGGTGGTTTCTCTGCAATGATGCCTAACCATCACATCACTAAGCCGGTATTAATTGGTGAAATTCAAGCTAATGGTCAGTTCGATACAGTTTGGGAAACATCGGGTTTAGTTGCGGGTGATGCATGGTCTGATTACCTGCCTGGTTCTCGTGATCTTATTTCTGATTGGCGTGCACCTTTGTCTTGCGGTAACTATAACGTAAAAACTAAGAAGTGTAGTGGTCAGAATTATTAATGGAGATTTAAAATAAAAGAAATTCAACGGTATGCCTCCCTCTTAGAAAAGGGGGAGGTCTATCTGAAATAACTTATTATTTTAATGGCCATCAAAGAAACCTGCTATCTTTCAGCTTTCTTTGATTTTATGAACACAGTTTATTCAACGCAACGAACTCCTGTGGAATAAGCTGTGTTCACTTCTTTAAAACGACAATTGCTTTTTATTTTTTTAAAATTTATTTTATTTTATTTTATTTTATTTTATTTTTCAACGAGATTTATGCATAATGCAAAATGAGACAAGCGTTAACTTAAATAAACTAACTTCTCTAGTGTTAGCTTTTTCAATTCTATTGTGTTTTTCTCAAAACATATTCGCTGAATATTCTTTACCCGAAACAACACCATTAGAAGAATCATGGAATATTCTTAGCACAAAAAATTACAATAATAAATTACATGCGATAGAAAACATCGCCGAACAAAATCCGCCGCAGGCAATTAGTGCACTAAAAGCCATGCTGGATAGCAAGTTATTTTATGCTAAAAGTAACAAGCAATTATTTATTATGCTGGAAGTTGCCGACAGTTATCAATTCACTCACCTGTTTACCGACAAACAAACCACTCAGGAAAATAAGCGCGGCTTTAAGAAAGTAAAAATAAATAATAAATTACGCCGCACAATTCGTCATGCGCTGGCGACCCTGCAACTCAATCATGAAAATGCAGACGTACGATTATCCGCCGTCAACGAATTATTAAAAAGCCCACAGGAAAGTTCCGCCGATATTATTAATAATTTAATGCTCACTGAAAAAAACACTGAAGTCATAAATGCGGCAAACACGCTACTTGCTATTATCGATTTGCAATATGGCGATGAAGCCAAACAAAACAATGCTATTGAAGTATTAGCGAACAGTTTAAATTCATCTGCAATGAATGCGCTAACCGATTATCAGCCAGCCAATGACGCACTAAAGAAAAAATCTCAGAGAGCCATTAAAGGCATTAATAAGAAACGTAATCTTTATGCGAAGGCGGAAACTATTTTCTTTGGTTTAAGCCTTGGCTCGGTACTGGCTTTATCTGCCATTGGCTTAGCCATTACATTTGGCGTAATGGGCGTTATTAATATGGCCCACGGCGAGCTCATGATGATTGGCGCATACACTACCTATGTAGTGCAATTAATTATACCAGAGCAAATTGGCTTATCGATTATAGTTGCGATACCCTCCGCCTTTATTATTTCAGGGTTAGTGGGTATTGCCATTGAGCGAGGGGTTATTCGGCATTTATATGGCCGGCCGCTAGAAACATTACTGGCCACATTCGGCATCAGTTTGATTTTACAACAAACCGTACGTTCTATATTTTCACCTTTAAATCGAAGTGTTGTCACGCCAGAATGGATGTCCGGCGCATGGCAGTTGAATGATGTTTTAGCTCTCACCTGGAATCGTTTGTACATAATTATTTTTTGCTTACTGGTATTTATCGCACTGATACTAGTCATGAAAAAAACCTTGCTAGGGTTACAGGTACGAGCCGTTTCTCAAAACCGCAGCATGGCACGCGCTATGGGTGTGCGCTCAGAATGGGTAGACGCCCTAACCTTTGGTCTCGGTTCCGGCATTGCCGGTTTAGCTGGCGTAGCCTTAAGTTTATTAACCAATGTTGGCCCGAACCTCGGGCAAGCTTATATCATCGATTCATTTATGGTAGTCGTGTTTGGCGGCGTTGGAAATTTATGGGGTACCTTAGTTGCGGGCATGAGCCTCGGAGTCATTAATAAAATTTTAGAACCCTGGGCCGGTGCCGTACTGGCAAAAATTATTGTGTTAATTTTTATTATTTTATTTATCCAAAAACGTCCGAAAGGTTTATTCCCCCAACGTGGCCGAGCGTCGGAGGATTAATGATGACACTATTAAAAATTTTAAAAAACGACAAACCCGGCCTGTGGTTACTGGGCACGCTATTAATTGTCAGCGTATTAATTCCATTACTCAATTTAGTTGTACCCGAAGGCAATATTTTTCACGTTTCAACTTATACAGTTACATTACTCGGAAAATATTTAACCTATGCCCTGCTCGCATTGGCAGCAGATTTAGTATGGGGCTACCTCGGCATACTCAGTCTCGGCCACGGTGCATTTTTTGCGCTAGGCGGTTATGCCATGGGTATGTATTTAATGCGTCAAATTGGTGACCGCGGTGTTTACGGTGATCCACTACTTCCCGACTTTATGGTGTTTTTAAACTGGACTGAACTGCCCTGGTTCTGGACCGGCTTCGATCACTTCTGGTTCGCCGCATTAATGGTAATTTTAATTCCTGGCTTACTGGCTTATGTGTTCGGATTTTTAGCTTTCCGCTCACGCGTTACCGGCGTGTATCTGTCTATCATCACCCAAGCCATGACCTACGCCTTAATGCTGGCATTTTTCAGAAATGAAATGGGCTTCGGCGGTAACAATGGCCTGACAGATTTCAAAGATATTTTAGGCTTTGATTTACGCTCAGACAGCACCCGCATTGGATTATTTTTAGCATCCAGTGCAGCGCTCGCCATTGCATATGTTATTAGCCGTTATATTGTCAGCTCACGATTAGGCTTAGCCTGTGTTGCGATTCGCGATGCGGAAAGTCGTAGCCGCTTTATCGGTTACCGCGTAGAAAATATAAAACTCTGGATATTCGTTTTTTCTGCAGTGGTTGCCGGCGTTGCAGGCGCACTTTATGTGCCGCAAGTTGGCATTATAAATCCGGGAGAATTTTCACCGCTAAACTCAATTGAATTAATTATCTGGGTTGCGATTGGCGGGCGCAATACATTATACGGTGCGATTATTGGTGCACTACTGGTAAACTATTCCAAAACCTATTTCACCGCTGCCCTTCCAGAAATCTGGTTGTATGCGCTAGGTGCATTGTTTGTATTAGTCACTCTGTACATGCCCAAAGGCATTGTTGGCATACAAAGTTTAAAGAGGGTTAAAGTATGAATCCCATATCTAAACCACTGGAAGTGATGCACGATTTTACCAGCCGCGACAAGGTATTTGACTTTTTAATTCACGCACAGCCGCCCGCGCTGGATTTAAGTCATAATATTATTTTATATTTAGAAGGCTTAAACAAAAGTTTCGACGGGTTCAAAGCCATTAACGATTTAAATTTATACATTGAAACCGGCGAACTGCGTTGCATCATCGGGCCAAACGGTGCAGGAAAATCTACCATGATGGATATTATTACCGGTAAAACTCAACCGGATTCTGGACAAGCCTGGTTTGGCCAACGCTTAAATTTATTAGAAATGGATGAACCCGAAATTGCCGAAGCCGGTATTGGACGAAAATTTCAAAAGCCCACCGTATTCGAAAATTTATCGGTGATACAAAATCTTGAACTGGCTATGCTACAAATTAAAAAAGTTTGGCCACTGCTCACCGCAAAATTAAACGGCGAACAAAAAGATTTAATTGATGAAGTGCTAAACATCATCGGCCTACAGGAATTAGCACAGAATTTGGCGGGTAAATTATCTCACGGTCAAAAACAGTGGCTGGAAATTGGCATGTTATTAATGCAAAAGCCTGCCCTGTTATTAGTGGATGAACCAGTTGCTGGTATGACCCATCAAGAAATGGATCGTACTGCTGAATTACTCACTTCACTGGCAGGTAAACATTCTGTCATTGTGGTTGAGCATGATATGGATTTTGTTCGCTCGATTGCGAATAAGGTCACTGTATTACATCAGGGTGGTGTGCTAGCTGAGGGAACGATGACTGAAGTACAGGAAGACCCAAAAGTGATTGAAGTTTATTTGGGTGAATAGAGTAAAGTCTCCCCCCATAAAATAAAGAGAGATAAGGGAAATTTAAATCTGACAGATTAATAAACACTCCGTCATACCTGCGAAGGCAAGTATCCAGTATCTGTCATTGATTCAAAGTCGCAGGAATGACAAGATTTTTAAATATCTACATAAATATTCATAATAATATTATGTTAGTTAAACGAGAATAAAAAATTGAACAACATGCTAACCATCACCGGCCTCAACCAGTTCTACGGCCAAAGTCACACACTATGGGACATCGACCTCGAAGTTCCGCTCGGCCAGTGCACCTGTTTAATGGGGCGTAATGGAGTGGGAAAAACCACCCTGCTCAGTTGTATTATGGGTGCACTATCGCTTGAATCCGGTGAAATGAATTATCAGGATATTGCATTACATAAAATGCAAATGGAGCAACGCGCCAAAGCCGGCATCGGTTATGTGCCTCAAGGTCGACAAATTTTTCCACTATTAACTGTCGAAGAAAATTTGCAAATTGGTTTACCGGCCCGCAACGATAAAGCAAAAAATATTCCCGAATTTATTTACACCATGTTTCCAGTTTTAAAAGAGATGCGCCAACGTCGAGGTGGTGATTTATCCGGCGGCCAACAGCAGCAACTCGCAATTGGTCGCGCACTGGTAATCGATCCAAAACTGCTTATACTGGATGAACCCACCGAAGGTATTCAGCCGAATATTGTAGCTGAAATCGGTGATGTAATTGGTAAGCTTAATAAAGAGTTGGGGGTAACTGTATTGTTAGTTGAACAAAAGCTACACTTCGTAAAAAAAGTTGCCGATACTTTTTGTATATTAGATCGTGGCCGACGGGTTGCCAATGGCAATGTAGAAGAACTTTCAGAATCATTAATTAAGGAATACCTCACCGTATGAGTGCTGTTTTTTCAACTGAAAATGCAACCAGCTGGAAAGCCCATTTACAGTTGTCTTTTAAAAAACAATCCACAAAAACTGTTTTGGGAAAATGCGAGCACTACGGCCCTCTACGCGTACAACGACCTTTTTATCCCGAAGACAATCTCGCCCATACTTATATTTTACATCCTCCCGGTGGCGTAGTTGGCGGCGACCAATTAAACATTGAAATTAATGTGCAACAAAATGCACAGGCACTTTGCACAACACCCGGCTCGGGTAAATTTTATTTAAGTGCCGGTAGCTGGGCAACCTTTAATCAAACTTTAAAAATTAAATCGGGTGCAAGCCTAGAGTGGTTTCCACAGGAAAATATATTATTTGCCGGTGCGCGGGTGCGTGCAAGAACAGAAATTCAGTTGCACGATGATGCAACATTTATCGGTTGGGAAATTAATTGTTTAGGTCGCCCCAGCAGCGGCGAAAGTTTTGATCACGGCGCACTTGATTCACGCTTGGAGTTTTATCATAATAAAAAATTAATCCTCACTGAAACTCAACGCGTATTAAATAAAAAAATGTTGAATGCTGCTGCGGGTTTGCGTGGTGAAGTTATGCAGGCTACGCTACTTGCCTTTCCCTGTAATGAGCAGCACCTGCATGCGGCACGAGAGACTCTGATTGAATTAAATGCTACAAATTTATCTGCGATTACATTGATTGATGGTTTACTGGTGATGCGGGTTCTGAGTTGTCAGAATGAAAATTTAAAACATCAGCTTGTGTCTGTGTGGAAAACATTACGTCCACTATTGTTGGAGCGTGAAATGCTAGAACCAAGAATTTGGGCGACTTAAAAGCTCCCCCCTCAATCCCCTTTTTCTAAGGGGGAGGCCTAGGCTTTGCATTCTTGGCTCCCCTCTTAGAAAAAGAGAGGCTGGGGGAGATTTAAAATATTCAATCACACAAAATAATTACAGAAAACAGGAACCACAATGGACTTAACACCCAGAGAAAAAGACAAACTCCTGCTCTTCACTGCAGCATTACTTGCGGAGCGAAGACTCGCCCGCGGTGTAAAATTAAATCACCCGGAAGCTATGGCATATATCAGCGCCGCGATTATTGAAGGCGCCCGCGATGGAAAAACCGTTGCCGAGTTAATGAATGAAAGCCGGCATATTTTATCGGCAGATCAAGTAATGGATGGTATTGCGGAAATGATCCAGGAAGTTCAGGTTGAAGCGACATTTCCTGATGGAACTAAGCTGGTTACTGTGCATCAACCGATAACTTAAAACGGATAAATTTTATACCCCTCATTACTTGAGCGAATTATAAACAACAACTCAATATATAAATTAAAGTTATTATTAATATATCATCATACCTGCCTTCGCAGGTATGACAAATAATTATTTAATTAACCTGTTAAATTTTAAAATGCGAAGCCACTAGGAGCAAAAAATGATTCCAGGAAAAATAATAGCCGGTGAAATGAAAATCGCCAGCGGCGAAATAAAAATCAACGCCGGCCGTGAAACCATCACCGTTGAAGTTGCTAACAATGCCGATCGCCCAATTCAAATCGGCTCCCACTATCATTTTTTTGAATCCAATAATGCATTGCAATTTGATCGCAAAAAAACCCGCGGCTTTCGCTTAAATATTCCTGCGGGCACCGCGGTTCGTTTTGAACCGGGACAAAGTCGCACAGTTGAGTTAGTCGCCTATGCAGGCAAGCGTGAAGTTTATGGTTTTCAGGGAAAAATAATGGGCTCATTAAACTCAAAAAACTCATCAGAGGCGGGGCGCTAAAATGGCATCAATGACTCGACAGGCTTACGCAGAAATGTTCGGCCCCACCACCGGCGATAAAGTGCGTTTAGCCGATACAGAATTATGGATCGAAGTTGAAAAAGATTTTACGAATTACGGCGACGAAGTAAAATTTGGCGGCGGTAAAGTGATTCGCGATGGCATGGGGCAGTGCCAGGCGATGGCCGCAGAAATTGCCGATGTAGTAATCACCAATGCATTAATTATCGATCACTGGGGCATTGTAAAAGCCGACATAGGCATTAAAGACGGACGCATTGCTGCCATCGGCAAAGCCGGTAATCCGGACGTGCAGGATGCCGTAAATATTTTAATTGGTCCGGGCACAGACGTGATTGGCGGCGAGGGAAAAATTATTACCGCCGGCGGCATTGATGCACATATTCATTTTATCTGCCCGCAACAAATCGAAGAAGCGTTAGCGTCCGGCATCACAACGATGCTCGGTGGCGGTACTGGCCCATCAACGGGAACCAATGCCACCACCTGCACACCCGGGCCGTGGAATATTCACCGCATGTTGCAGGCCGCCGATGTGTTTCCAATGAACTTGGGCTTTATGGGCAAAGGCAATGCAAGCCAGCCCGAACCATTACGCGAGCAGATTGCCGCCGGTGCCATGGGATTAAAATTACACGAAGATTGGGGCACCACCCCCGCCACCATTCGCAACTGTTTAAGCGTTGCCGAAGAAGCCGATGTACAAGTTGCCATTCACACCGACACGTTAAATGAATCGGGTTTTGTTGAAGATACTATCGCCGCGTTTGAAGATCGCACCATCCACACCTATCACACTGAAGGTGCCGGTGGTGGACACGCACCGGATATTATTCGCGCCTGCGGTTTAAATAATGTGCTGCCCTCTTCCACTAACCCGACTCGACCTTACACAATCAACACCATTGACGAACATTTAGATATGTTAATGGTGTGTCACCATCTCGACCCGAGCATTGCAGAAGATGTTGCTTTTGCAGAGTCGCGCATTCGAAGAGAGACCATTGCCGCCGAAGATATTCTTCACGACCTCGGGGCCTTCTCAATGATTTCGTCTGATTCGCAAGCGATGGGACGGGTTGGTGAAGTGATTACCCGCACCTGGCAAACCGCACACAAAATGAAAGTGCAGCGCGGTGCGTTTGAAAATGACAGCGAGTTTAACGATAACAATCGCGTTAAACGTTACATCGCAAAATACACTATAAACCCAGCACTTTCTCATGGCATTTCACATGAAGTCGGTTCAGTTGAAGTTGGAAAGCTAGCGGATTTGGTTTTATGGCAGCCGGCATTTTTTGGGGTTAAACCTACGCTGATTATTAAAGGCGGCATGATTGCCCATGCGTTAATGGGCGATGCCAATGCTTCAATACCCACACCGCAACCGGTACATTATCGACCGATGTTTGGTAGCTTTGGCAAAGCACTAAGCGCCACCAGCATGACATTTATTTCTGCAGCAGCACAATCAGCTGGCATTGTTGAGCAACTGCAATTGCAGAAAAAAATTGGCGTGGTGAAAAATTGTCGTAATATAAAAAAACAGGATTTAATTCATAATCATTATACGCCGCAGATTGAAGTGGATTCACAAACCTATGAAGTGCGGGCGGATGGGATTTTATTGACTTGTGAACCGGCAAAGATTTTACCGATGGCACAGCGATATTTTTTGTTTTAAATAATATAACGCAAACGCCTTCACACAAAAAACAAATAATGAAGCAACAGATAAATAGTGAAACAACAAACAAATTACATCTAGATTTAAAAAATGTCGTCATACCTAGGTCGGCAGATCAAGGTATCCAGTGTCTGTCAGTTGTTCAAAGACGCTGGAATGACAAATAAAATCAAACCATATATAAGAATAAAACATGATTGAACTAACAAAATTACTCAACAAAAAAACCACAGCAGCAGCCACACTAACTCTGCCCATCGAACAACGCGTACGCAGCCGTTTAAAAGTTAAACTCGACGACGGCCGCGACGCCGGTTTATTTTTACCCCGCGGCACATTAATTCGTGGTGGTGATTGTTTATCTGATAACAATGGATTCGTTGTAGCGATCATCGCTGCCAATGAAACCGTTTCAACCTTGCATTGCGATAATACAACACAACTTGCACGCGCCGCTTATCATTTAGGTAACCGTCATATCCCACTTCAAATTGAAAGTAACTGGTTGCGCTATCAGCACGATCATGTGCTTGATGAAATGCTTAGCCAAATGGGTTTAAACGTCACTGTTGAAAGCGCACCGTTTGAACCTGAAGCCGGTGCTTACCAACAGGCACCACACCAACATAATCACGAGCATGACCATGGGGAAAAAAACAATCATAGTAACAACCATGATCATGAACACCCTCACGATCATTCGCACTCTCATTCTCACAATTAAGGAAAACAAAAATGAAACACTGGCAATCTTTTTTAATCTTAACCACCGCTTTAATTTCACCACAGGTGTTTGCACATGTCGATCACATCAACACTCATCTGGCTTTTGGATTTATGAACGGACTGACTCACCCGTTTAGTGGTGCAGACCATATCATCACCCTGCTGTTAGCCGGTGTACTGATTGCACGTTTTACTACAGGACAAATTAAAATTGCAATATCAACGCTAACATTATTAACCGTCTCTTACCTCTGGCTACATGGTGCAGAAATAAGCATGATGAATAGCGAGTTTGTAATGGGATTTATTACCTCATCATTAGCCATTAGCGGATTGGCTTTTTTAATGGATAAATATTTTATTTCAAAATTAAAAAAACACCATGCCTGAATCGGAGCTTTCACATTTAAGGCTACTGCAATTAGTAAGCCCTAATTTACCCACCGGTGCCTTTACCTACTCACAGGGACTGGAGTGGGCAGTTGAGTGTGGCTGGTTAAAAAACAGAACCGATACTCATGACTGGTTAAAGTCCATTCTGGAAGACAGTTTGCAATATTTAGAATTACCATTACTAGCCAGACTTTATGATGCAGCTAAAAACAATAACTCAGACTGTTTTCTTCAATGGAGTCAACGACTGTTTGCCAGTCGCGAAACTTTTGAATTAAGAAATGAAGAAATACAACGCGCCCGTGCCTTGTTTACTTTATTAAAAAAATTACCTGATAGCGAAACATGGCCGCAGCTTGAAAACGATGAACCGGCATTACTTGCCAGCCAGATTGCCGGTTATGCATTAGCCGCCAGTCACTGGAAAATAAATTTAAATGATTTACTGTTAGGTTACACTTGGAGCTGGTTAGAAAATGCGGTGGTCGTCGCGATTAAGTTAGTGCCTCTCGGGCAAAGCGAAGGTCAGCAATTATTATACGAACTCAGTGATGATATAAATTCAACAGTTGAGCAGGCATTAAAAATTAACAATGACGAAATCGGTGCAAGCACACCGGCCATGGCAATTGCCAGTAGTTTGCACGAAACCCAATACACACGATTATTTAGATCATAATATTTTTAGGATATAACAATGAACGATAAAGCCCCACTAAGAGTCGGCGTCGGCGGCCCGGTTGGCTCTGGCAAAACCGCATTATTAGAACAACTGTGTAAAGCTATACGCGATGATTATAACCTAGCGGTAGTCACCAATGATATTTACACCAAAGAAGACCAGCGAATTTTAACCGAAGCCAATGCACTCGAAGCTGATAGAATTGTTGGTGTAGAAACCGGAGGCTGTCCACACACTGCCATTCGCGAAGATGCTTCTATGAATTTGGCAGCAGTTGAAGACTTATCTTTAAAATACACTGATCTGGATATAATTTTCATTGAAAGTGGTGGCGATAATTTAAGTGCTACGTTTAGTCCGGAGCTAGCTGACTTAACTATTTATGTGATTGATGTCGCCTCCGGTGAAAAAATTCCACGTAAAGGTGGCCCCGGCATTACTAAATCTGATTTACTGGTAATTAATAAAATTGATTTAGCAGAAATGGTTGGTGCATCATTAGAAGTAATGGATAAAGATACCAAACGCATGCGCGGCGATAAACCTTATGTGTTTACGCAATTGAAAAGTCGTGAGGGGCTTGATGTGGTGGTTGAGTTTTTAAAGCGTGAAGGCATGTTGAGCAAGTTTTGAGCAGTATAGCGAATACATTAATTTCCTCCCCTTAGTAAAAGGGGGATTGAGAGAGATTTAAAATACATCAGTATGATTTATATCTAAACTAAAAACCAAATCTCCCCCAACCCCGCTTTTTCTAAGAGGGAGATATTGGTTTTACTAAGTCCGCAATATTTTAGTTTGCTCTTTAATCGGATCCGTTAAGTGCTTAATGCGTTTACGCATCACCGAACCCACCGCATCAGTTTGCCCGAACACTGGAAAGGTTAACTCTTCACAATAACCTGACAATACCATCATGGCATTTAAGTAAGATTTTGCCTCTGGCACTAGCAACTTTATTTCTGCTAATTGCTCATCACATTTCGCACATTTATTTTGTGCTTCCTGCTTTATTAATTCAATATCACGATGGCTGTCAAAACCCGGACAAATATCTTTAAAATAATCTTCAATCGTCATAAATAATGCAACCACCACATTTTGATCGCTGGGTCGTTTCAAAGACGCATCAATCGCGTCTAAATAATTTTGCCCTGCAGCCGATAATACTCGTAATAATAATTGTGCAGATTTGTTTTCTTTTTCTATCAACGGTTTTAATTTTTTCTTGAAGCTTTCATAGTTATTATTGGCTGATGCACCGCCGGGCAAAGTATCCGGCATGGCCTGTAAAAAGCCGACAAAGTAAGCGCCTTTTAATTTTGCTTTTGTCCAGAGATTTTGCTTTTGCTCTTCGCTGACCAAACCAAATTGTAACGATGCTTTTACACTATCTATCATTGCTAAGGCATCTTCTTCAAACGGTAAATGCTCAATTAAAAATTCAGATAATATCGGCCCCATATCACCTTTTACCACAGCTTCTTTTTCTAACATACGCCGTGCGTTATCGGATGTTGGACTGCACCACCACGCACGACGCGCTAACTCGTTGGTTAAACCCGGCGCGTGCACCACTGCAATTACCGCTTCTTCTTCACCTAAAACTAATAGTTGACTTAAGCTCTCATTTTTAGCTTGCCCCATACGCGTCCAGCGTTTTAAATACACGGGATAACCGCCGGGTGAGCCGAGTGAATGCGAAGACAAAAGTGATTTTACATTGCGAATATATTGCTCGTCACGACAGTTTGCATTAAGCGGCACTTTAGCTTCGCCGCGTTCGGTTAAGGCATAAACAATCATGCGTGATTCATCAACGCGCACGGCTTGTAAACCTTGCGTAAGTAATACGTTTAATCGAAGGCTATCTTCAGGGGAGAGATCCATTATTTTTTACCGTAAAAACTAAGTTGTCACAAAGGCATGAAATTTTAAATAATTATTTATTGTCGATGCCGTTAATAAAAAATACAAATAAGTACGCAGGTTTTATGTCACTACTAATTTATTCGCATATAAACTCGTGCGAATAAATTCGCACCTACATATTTTAACTGTCGCATGTATAACAAATAATTATCTCCACTGTGCGTCAGAATATTTAATTCAATTGCACCCGTTGCCCCCAGGGCACAGGTGTTTTGCCTTTTACTAACCACACCACCGGAAACGTGGGTTCCTGTTCGGGAAACTCGCCCTGCGCATCGGTGAAATATACAATTAAACTCGGTGCTTCATCCTGCGCTTCGGCCCATTGCATGACCGGTTTAAAACTGGTACCGCCACCGCCGTTAAATTTTTTCGGCATGGTAAATTCATCCCAAGGTTCAAATAACCACGGGCCGTCTAATTTTGAATCACAAACTAGCAAAGTAATTCGCGCGCGCATTTGAGCTTTTATCGAATCGACTTCCGACATAAATTCATTAATTTCAGTATTCGAAATCGAGCCACTAATATCTAACGCCACCACAATATTTAATTGTGCGCTACGTAAACTCGGATACACTGCCGGATCACCGCGCCGCGATGAAGGCCGCATATACGTATAATCATCACGTGCCAGCATCGTCATGTAGCGCGATAATAACATGCGCCACGGCAAACGCGGTTGCAATAAATGATCGACCATGCGCGCCATTGAACCGCCCATTTTTCCAGCTTGAATGGCTTGCTGTGCCGCACTTGCCATGCGTTGCTGCCACTGCAAACTTAGGGATTCTATTTCTTGCGGCGTTAATGGATCAGGCTCGCCTTCACCTTCTTCCGGCGGGCCTTCTTTCTTTTTACCTGCGCCATCACCCTTATCAGAATTATCTTCGCGCACGCCACCGTCTTCTTCGCCCTGCCCCTTAGAATCACTTTTTTGTTTTTGATCGCGGCCTTCTTTTTGATCGTGCTGATCAGGGCTGCCACCAGAATCATCATCTTTATTATTATCCGAATCTGGGTTTAATTCTTGCTCTAACTCGCGCTCCTGATCGTTGTCATTATCTTGCAGTAACGGATAAATTTCTTCCGCGGTCATGCCATCGTATTCGCGCAGATAATTCGCATCCACCGGCGGTGTCATGCCGTCATTAATTAACATTGGATTAATTGCAAAATCGCAAGCTATATCCCAACGATGCTGCACCCGATTTTGACGACGCGCAAAATGTGACAGCGCACAATGTAAAGCTTCGTGGGCTAACACAAATTGAGTTTGATCGGGGCTGAGTGCATCGATGTAATGTTCGTTGTAGTAGAGTTTTTTGCCGTTACTGAAGGTAGCATCGCACCAATCATCTTTGGCGCGCACCATCGGCAGGCGCAATACTAATGCTCCGAGAAAAGGTTTTTCCAGAATGAGTTTAGTGCGGGCGGTGGCAAGTTTTTTGTCTAAGTCTAACGGCATTTAATTACAAATTTAATCTGTTATAAGGAATGTGTAGGTGCGAATGAATTCGCAATAATACGATCTTTTCTAAGCATTATGTTTCAACAATATAACTCAATATTTAATAGCACTTAACTTAAGCCTTAAAAAAGTAGGAGTTAGCTATGCCTTATCGCTAACTTACGTTTTTGATATTGCTTAAGTAGCGCGATTAAACTCAGTATTAACTTTTTAATAAATCATTAACTCGGCAATATCATTCGCCCAATCAGCAAACTCTGGCACCGCAAAAATATCTTCACCCACCGCACGATGTAAATCTGAAACCATCATCACACCCATTTCTTTTTGGCGAAAACTTTTTGCATATTTTAAAATATTGCCCAGCACTTGTTGCGAGTCGCTCTCGCTTTTCACTCGAATTGCACGGCCAACTAAAGCCGCTGCAACCGCGTATTGCAAATCAATTTCTTTGGGCGATGACACTTTTTCACCCGCGCAAATCGCATCTAAATCTGGCATTTGATCTAGGCTGTCGATAAACGCATTTAGCTCAATCCCAGCGGCGGGGCCAACGCAAGCCTGTAAAGTGCCCAATAATAAATCGGGATGATCTTCAAATTTATGCAGCGCATTGTGAGTAAATTCCCACGAGCGCGGCGATGGAAATGCCACCGGATTATGTGATGGGTCAAAATCAAATAATAAATCGGGGCGAAAACGCAAAAAGCCAATCACCCGTTCATTAATATTGTGCTCCCACGCCCAAGCCACCCAATCGTCTAAATTAACGTCGACTTCATAATGTGAAAAGCGATTCGCCAATGGCGCAGGCATAGTATAAGTCACACCTCTATCACCCTGTCGGTTACCCGCCGCAAAAATTGCCCAGCCTTTCGGCACTTCATAATTACCGAGTTTGCGATCTAAAATTAATTGATACGCAGCCGCCGATACACTGGGAGGAGCGGAGGTAATTTCATCTAAAAACAAAATGCCTTGCTCACCATGACGTTCCGCATTGGGCAACATAGCAGGCACTGCCCACTCTACCGACTCGCCATTTTTAAACGGAATACCGCGCAAATCACTGGGCTCCATTTGTGACAGGCGAATATCGATCACCGGAATATTATTTTTTTCAGCCACCTGAAGCACCATCTGTGACTTACCCACGCCCGGTGGGCCCCATAACATCACGGGCACATGATGACCTGTGTCTGTGCTGATAAACTCATGATTTAAAACGGATAATAATTTGGCGGGACGCATGGCTGGATAACTCGTAACGATTGAATAGTGGCGGGATTTTAGCAGATTTTGATCAGGTTTTAACCCACTAGAACAGGGGATTATAAGTCGAATGAAGTCATTCAGCCTTTGCATACTTAGAATATGAAGAAAAATCGATTAAATGCTAAACTATCAATATGTTAATAAAACAAACTTAATAAGGCTTTCCCATGAACTATTAGGATGTAATTGAAATCACACTCGGCAAAAGAAGTGGCAAGCCATGCATTAAAAACACCAGAATCACAGTCTATGATGTGCTGGGATGGCTAGCCAATGACTATGAATCAGGATGAAATTATCGACGATTATCCCGAGCTAACCAAAGCGCATATTCAGGCTTGTCTGGCATATGCCGCAGAAAGAGAACACCACCGTCTAACAGTTAGTGCCGCATGAAACTATTGCTTGATGAAAATTTATCTCGCAGAATAATCCCAGCATTACAAGCAGCCTACCCCGACAGTTCTCAGGTCGCCCTGCTTAATCTCAATGAAACAAACGATATTGATATTTGGGAATACGCAAAAAAGAAAGGCTATGCAATCGTTACACAGGATGCTGATCTAGATAACAATATTTGGTGCATTGAGATTTATTAAAAAAGTCAAAACCAAACAAGTTATCAGGGGTTAATACCCCATAGCATCACGGGTACCTGATGACCTGTGTCTGTGCTGATAAACTCATGATTTAAAACGGATAATAATTTGGCGGGGCGCATGGCCTGTAACTCTTAAGGGGAAAATAATGGCGGAATTTTAACCCTCAAGATTAAAGAATATTTTTTAACCATGTAACAGGCTTTAAGAACCGACCGACTTTCTCCTAATTCACGTTAGGGCACCTTTATTTAACTGATATATTATAACTCTGTAAATTATAAACAGCCTTTTCAAAGCATCCGTTTAAAAAGATAATCGCTTTTAATAAAGACCTTTGCGCGATAGAAGCGCGAAGATCTATTTAGGGCATCTCTATTAATTGATTGTGGCCTCTGGCTTTACACCCTGTTCAGGATCAAGACTTGTTTTCGAAAGCATGCTTACTGCCTGGTGAGAAAACATAACGCAGAGCCTGGGCAGGGTGTAAAGCCCCGTAGGGCGCGGCTTGAAGCATGCATCTGCGGCGTTGTTGCGAGCCTTGACAATGGAATAACCATTGTGCTGCGGCTCGCGCCTTGCAGCCGCACGCTTCAAGTCACGCAGAGGCCACAATCAATTAATAGAGATGCCCTTAAATTAAATTATAATTTTTCGTGTGAACCATCACAATAAGGCGGGGTTTTAGTTTGTTTGCATTGGCATAAATAGGCCGTTGCTGTATTTTCAGCCGTGAAGGCAAGCGGGGTAAATGACGTTCCTGAATGAGAACCGTCGCAAAATGGCTGCTTCGCTGAGCGACCACAGGCACAAAAGTAGTACTCTTTACCTTCAACAAGATCAATGCCTATCGGTTTTTTGTCGGCAATAAGTGGGTTATTCATAATACGTTCCTCATGGTTGTTTTTATGCAGTTAGTAAATCAATTTTTTTATGTGCAGCCTGAATTTTTTCTTCTCCATCCTGGCCCATAATTCCATCAGCAATAATAACTTCAACATCGTTAATACCGATAAAACCCAGAAAAAATTTAAGCCATGGCGTCATAAAATCGGCCTCCCCGCCAATTTCTGTACCTCCGGATACGGCAACAATATAGGCTTTTTTATTTTTCAATAAACCCACCGGGCCCGTTTCCAAATAATTAAATGTGGTGCCGACTCTCGCCACTAAATCGGCCCAGGCTTTTAAGCTGGCTGATGCGGAAAAATTGTAAACCGGTGCACCAATCACAATAATATCCGCTTGCTGCAATTCACCTATCATTTCATCTGCCATGTTTGCCAGCTCCTTTTGTTCGTTATTACGCTCATGCACCTCTTGTGCAACCGCTTGCAGACTACGCTCTGTTAAAAAAAACATGTCTGTATTTAAATCACGTTTAACAACGGTATCAGCATTATTACAAATTTTTTGCACCAACTTATCAGTTAGTTGTCGTGATACCGAATCGTTATAACGCACACTGGAATTAATTTTTAAAATATTTTTCATATTCTTTACATCCTTTTTGTTAACTTAAATATTATATATTTCCACACACTATTCTAAATATCCCAAACGCTACTGACGTATTCCTTCTATCGACAACTCTAATAAAAGCACAGTTGAAGCCGGCCCTAATGTGCTCATTCCTTTAAGTCCAAACTCTGCAGGCTTAATGCTAGTTGTGCCGTAAAAACCACGACGATAGCCTCCCCATGGATCATCGCCATGCCCCACACTCTCCACATTTATGGTGATATTTTTTGTGACACCGTGCAATGTAAAATCCCCTGCTAATAATGCTTTTCCATCGCCGGTTTCTTTATATGAAGTGGAAATAAAAGTTGCCGTTGGATATTTTTTTACATTTAAAAAATCATCCCCTCGAATATGCTTATCACGTTTGGCATGGTTTGAATCAAGACTGCTGGTATCAATTTTTATTGATACTTTTGCTTTTGATGGGTTGGCTTCATCATAACTAAAATCACCCGTAAATTTATTAAAGCGGCCATACAACCAACTGTAACCAAGGTGCTGTATTTTGAACTGTATAAAGGCATGTGTACCTTGCGTGTCCAGCACATAATTTTCTGCGTGAACTGAAGTTATACTTGCTACGCTTAAGCACCCAGTTAATAAAACTGTTGATAATTTATTCATTATATTTTTCCTTTTTTTTATATTAAAAATTTATATTAAAAAAATTATTTATTTATTAAACATTCGTTTTAAGGTTTCATCTTTATCAATAAAATGATGTTTTAATGCCGCCAGTGCATGCGCAATTGAAAAAACAATCAACACCCATGCGGCAAAATAATGTATATCACCGGATATATCGGCCTGATTTGAAAAACCACTTAAGCTCGCGGGAATCGTAAAAAAATTAAACACCAACAATGCATCCCCTTTCGCCGTCACAATTAAATACCCACTCAGGGTAATCATAATTAATAATAAATTAAGAATGTTATGCGCCAGATATGCGGCTTTTTTTTCCCATGGTTTATGATTATTTAATGCTTGCGGCATGCGATTCATTAATCGCCATAAAATTCGCACAACCAATAAAACAAAAAAAATCACACCCCCCCCTTCATGTAACGTTGGGGCTTTTGTATACCAGTCATCGTAATAACCAAGGTCGGTCATCCACAAGCCCAAACCAAACAGAGCAAACGTCATAACAGCAATTAGCCAATGTAAAATAATGGTGGGCATTCCATAATGGTATTGGTTATTTTTAAACAACATATTCGCCTCTCGTAAATCTTTCCTGCCTCGAATTTTCAAAAAGTATACGTGTTGACTAAAATCGCACAAACACTAATAATTGCAAAACATTGTTCACTTATGGAGAACTATAAAAATGGGTCAGTTAGAAGATATGAGCATGTTCATTCGCATTGTTAATGCAGGAGGCATCAGCCGTGCAGCTAATCAGCTGGGTATCGCCAAGTCAGCGGTTAGTCGTCGACTGGTTGATTTAGAAACTCGGCTAGGCGTGCGCCTGTTAAACCGAACAACCCGCACCTCCAGTCTCACCGAAATTGGCCAAAACTATTATAACCATGCCATCACCATTGTCGCTGATGTCGCGGAGCTTAATGCGGTAACCGGCGACGCTAACACCCTGCTTAAAGGCACAATCAATATTGCGGTGCCCCTGTCATTCGGGCTTCGCCACTTATCTCCCGCCATCAACGATTTTTTAAAACTGCACCCGGAACTTACTGTGAATATAAATTTCTCTGATCGAGTTATCGACTTAGTTGAGGAAGGGCTTGACCTAGCTTTTCGCATCGCAAGTTTAAAAGATTCGAGCTTAATTGCCCGAAAAATATCGCCCATAAAAATTGTACTGTGCGCCAGCCCAGAATACCTTAAAAAATACGGCACACCCAAAACCGCTAAGGATTTAAATAAACATAAACTGCTACATTACAATATTACACAATCAAGCAGCTGGAAATTAACCGATAAAAAGGGAGGTACACATAACATTTCAATTAATGCAAAAGTGCTCGCCAACAACGGAGATTTTTTAAAAGACATGGCCATTGCCGGCCACGGAATCGTTTCAAGCCCAACATTTATTGCATGGGAAGCCATTAGCAACGGTGAACTTGTTCCTATCCTTACAGATTACACTCTGCCACAACCTAATGCCTACGCGGTATACCCACAAACCCGTTACCTGTCACAACGAACACGGGTATTAATTGATTTTTTAGTTGAGCGATTTGGTGATAGCCCTTATTGGGATAAGTGTATGACGGCTTAAATTAAATTTTGATTAAAAATCATATCTACGTTATATGGTGTTAACCCTAATATTTAGTTAATACTGTCTACTTCACTAGCAATATCCGTTAATGAAACTGACACTTGCTTAACGTGTTCACTATTTTCATCTACCTGACTTAGCGCATCGCTCATTACATTTACGGCATCACTAGAACCGGCTTGCAGCTTTTCTATTAAGCCTCTAATTTGATCTGTTGATTTCTGCGTTCGATTAGCCAACTTCATCGGCCACCACTGCAAAACCTCAGCCTTGTTCTCCAGCGCGTGCAATATTATTTGCCGTGCTTGTCATGTCGGTTGCCGCCGATTTCATTTCATTAACCATCATGCCGAGTTGACTTGCCAACGCATTAATAATTCTAGACACTATACCCACCTCACCTGAACGATCTTCTTCTAAATGAATACTTAAATCACCATCAGATATTGATTGCAAATTTTCTTGAATATCATAAGGGCACCTCAATTAATTTGGTCGCGACCTAAAGGTCGCTCCTACACAGATTTGAACGTAGAAATAATCTTTAGATTACGATTTTTATTTTAAATACAGACAACCATTACTATAAACAGCAATCCGTTGTCACCGCCCCTATAAATTATTTTCAAAGAAAAACTACTCACCTGCTTTATTTTTCACGTTCAGTCGAATACCTTCATGCTCAATCGTAATAATTCTGTCTTTATATAAACCGCCAATGGCTTTTTTAAAAGCGGCTTTACTCATGCCAAATAATTCAGTAATAACCTCTGGGTCTGTTCTGTCATTGACTGGTGCAAAACCCTGTTTAGATTTTAAATAATCTAAAATAATGTGTCTGTTTTTAGCACGAGTTTCATCACCACCTTGCAAGCTTAAATCTATTTTTCCATCGGGCCGAATATGTTTAATAAAACCTTTAATGCTTTGCCCAAAGCTTATGCGTTGAAAAACTTCATTTTTATATAATACGCCCCAGTGACTATCGTTAATAATCGCCTTGTAGCCAAGCTCGGTACTATTGGCAATAATAAGATCTACCGATTGTTGCGGTTTAAAATTGTGCGGAGCATCATCATCCAGAAACTTATCTATTTTAGATGATGCAATGATGCGCCCATCTGTTTCACTAACATACACGTACACAAGATAAAATTTATCAACTTCCATGGGCCGATGTTGTTCGGCAAACGGCACTAATATATCTTTATCTAAACCCCAGTCTAAAAATGCCCCAACACTAGTCACATCAACAACGCGTAAGTAACAAAATTCATCTACAACAGCATAGGCTTCCTGGGTAGTTGCAATCGGTAGACCTTCAGAATCAAGATATAAAAAAACTTCCAGTTCATCGCCAACAGTTAAATCATCGGGTGCGAATTTAACTGGCAGTAATACCTCGCCAAGATTTTCGGCATCTAAATAAAAACCGAATTCTACTTTTTTCACTACTTCTAAATCGTAATAGTAACCAATTTCAATCATGCTGTGTTCTCTGTACCAATGATGTTCTTTTGTTAAAATAAATTAATCGGTGTAACCCTCACCCCAGCCCTATAATTTTTTAATGCTTACGCGGTGGCAATCCCGTATGTTGGGTTAATATTTTTTTACCCTTAATTTTTTTCGAGTGAGTACGATTTTTATGCGCCGATGCAGAATTTTTTCTACGCGCTGCCTGATAATCATTATTTGATGTTGGTTGATCTTTTGGAATTAACTGCTTCTCACCATCACCAATTAATTCAGCCCGCCCCATGCGTTTAAGCGCTTCGCGTAACAGTGGCCAATGGCTTGAATCGTGATAACGCAAAAACGCCTTATGCAATTTACGCTGCTCCGGGTCTTTAACACTCTCTACCTGCTCGCTTTTATAACTGACTTTTCGTAAAGGGTTTTTACCCGTGTGATACATCGTGGTTGCGCTTGCCATAGGTGATGGGTAAAACGCCTGCACTTGATCGGCTTTAAAACCATTACGCTTTAACCATAGCGCGAGGTTAAGCATATCTTCATCGGTGGTGCCAGGATGGGCTGCAATAAAATACGGTATTAAGTACTGATCTTTACCCGCCTGTTTGCTGTATTTTTCAAACATGCGTTTGAATTTATCGTAACTGCCCATGCCGGGTTTCATCATTTTTGATAACGGCCCTTTTTCTGAATGCTCCGGTGCAATTTTTAAACAACCGCCAACGTGATGCGTTACCAACTCTTTTACATATTGCGGATCACGTATTGCTAAATCGTAGCGCAAGCCGGAGGCAATCAATATTTTTTTAACGCCGGGTAATGCACGAGCTTCTCGATAAAGTTGCGTGAGTGCTGAATGATCGGTATTTAAGTTTTGACAAATACCCGGATAAACACAACTGGGTTTTCGGCAGGCCGCTTCAATTTCACGGGTTTTACAGGCAATGCGATACATGTTTGCCGTCGGCCCACCGAGGTCAGAAATAACACCGGTAAAACCTGGCACGGTGTCGCGAATTTGTTCTATCTCATTTAAGATAGATTCTTTCGAGCGGTTTTGAATAATGCGCCCTTCGTGTTCGGTAATAGAACAAAACGTACAGCCACCAAAACAGCCACGCATAATATTTATCGAGAAACGAATCATCTCATAAGCTGGAATTTTTTCGCCTTGGTATTGCGGATGCGGCACCCGCGCATACGGCATCGCAAACACATAATCCATTTCATCTGTGGTTAAAGGAATGGGTGGCGCGTTTAACCAAACATCCAGCGTGTCATGTTTTTGCACCAAAGCACATGCATTGCCGGGGTTGGTTTCCTGATGCAAAACACGATTAGCATGTGCATATAATGCGGGGTCTTTACTGACTTTTTCAAATGCCGGTAAACGAATAACCGTATTTTCTTTTTGCAACTTGGGACGTTTTTTTAAGCGCGAAAGATCAATGAGCACTTCGCCTTGCTCATCATATTCACCGCCATAAAAAACATTATCACGGCGCTGTTTTTCACACTCGCTCATCTCTTGTGTATTGATGTACGGGTTGATAATTTTGTCGACTTTGCCTGGTCGATCGATGCGTGTTGAATCAACTTCTTTCCAACCTGTTGGCGTATCACGGCGCACAAATACCGTGCCGCGCACATCGGTAATTTGCGCAATCGGTTCGCCCTGTGCAAGTCGATGCGCGACTTCCACAATCGCCCGTTCCGCATTACCGTATAACAACATATCCGCCGTTGCATCCACCAAAATGGAGCGCCGTACTTTATCCTGCCAGTAATCATAATGTGCAATGCGCCGTAGTGATGCTTCTATGCCACCGAGAATTACCGGCACTTCCGTCCAAGCTTCTTTGCAACGTTGTGCATAAACCAGCGAGCAACGATCGGGGCGTTTGCCTCCGATATCGCCGGGGCTATAGGCATCATCCGAGCGCATTTTTCTATCCGCCGTGTAGCGGTTAATCATCGAATCCATATTACCGGCGGCAACACCGAAGAACAGGTTAGGCTTGCCCAGCACTTCAAAGGCATCTTTAGAACCCCATTCCGGTTGCGCAATAATGCCGACACGAAACCCCTGGCTTTCCAGCAAGCGCCCGATAATCGCCATGCCAAACGAGGGATGATCGACATAGGCATCGCCGGTTACGATAATAATGTCACAGGAATCCCAGCCCAGTGCATCCATCTCGGCACGGCTGGTGGGTAAAAAAGTGGCCGTGCCGTAGCATTCGGCCCAATATTTTGGGTAATCGAATAACGGGGTTTTGGCGCAGGGGACTGGTGAAGCTGACATAGTGGAAGATGCTTAGTTTAAAGAACGATTGTACCAAGTAACGGGCTGAAAGCGCTATGTAGATTAAATTGGATTTTGTAATACCAGATAAAAGGAATGGGCGAGGGGTTCATCTAAAGCTAATCTTATATTTTTCTGGTCAAATTTTTCTGGCCAAGTTTTCTTGGTCAAATTTTCTTGGCCAAATAAATAGTATGCCGACTGCCTTTACCGTTATGCGCCCTAACGGTTTTAGTTTCAACTTTAAAGCCAGATTTTTTCAGCAATAATGGAAATTTTGAATCATGCCACGCAGACCATATTGCTAATACACCAGCGGGTTTAAGTGTTTGCGCAATCGCCAATAAACTTTCACTTGAATAGAGTTTATTATTGTCGGCATGGGTAAAACTTTCGGGGCCGTTATCAACATCTAATAATATCACATCAAAAGTGGGCTGTTTTGTTTTAAAAAGTTCAGCGACATCACCAAGGCTCACCACCACTCGAGCATCATCAAGCGGCCTGTTTGCACACTCACCTAATGGGCCTTTATTCCATTCAATGACTTCAGGCACAAGTTCCGCCACCACCACTTCAGCATTTTTTGATGTGGCTTTAAGTGCAGCGGCCAAAGTGAAGCCCATCCCCATGCCGCCAACTAATACCTTCGTATTTTCCTTGCCTTTAATATGCGCGCAACCTAACTCCGCCAGTGCCACCTCGGAGCCATGCACACGGCTGGTCATTAAAATACCGCCTGCGCCTTTTAACGAAATAAAAAATTCATCACCACGTTGGGTTAAGCTTAGTTCACCGCCGTTATTAGGAATATTCGCTGTGCCGAGTAATGTTGTGGGGAGCATCGTTTTTCAATTATTCTGCAAGTGCCATAGCTGCCATTTTCATTGTGCTCTCAAATGACTCAGCACCCGCAATAAAACAACCATTATGGCAAAACATCGCATCATCAATCCCAGTCACATCTTTAAGCGCTTTATCCGATAACCCAGCCCAAGGCTTAGGCAATGATTTTCTATCTTCAAATGAACCGAGTTCAACCGGTACGGTTTGAATTCTCCATTGGCCGGTTTGCGATGGATAAACCATATATAAGGCTTCTTCAGATAAAGCCAAAACCGTTCTTTTCCACGGCGTATATTTTTCTAAAACAATCACTCTTGAATCTGCTGCCTTTTCAATCGCTTCAGCGACAATGGTTTTGGCACTAATGCCACCGTTAGCCGAAGCAATAAAGCGCATTAACACCCGCGATGCAAACTCAACCGCTTCATCAAAACAGGCATCAAAGTGACTATCTTCCTGCCAAGTTGGGTTAAACATTCCAATGGTTTGGCTCAGGCTAATACCGTGATAAACCCCTTCCACATGCCCACAATCAATTGCATCAATGGTTGACACTAATCCCTTATCAACCGCATCTGCGACGTTCTGATCATCTTCACATATTTGCAAACCATACTTCTGCCAAATCAAACCAAATGAAGAATACGGAATGCCATTTTCACGCTCACCTGCACCACCGCGTTGATGATGATCAAAACGGTCTGCATCCGCATCATATTCACCACCGACATCAAGCACAATATCTGCCTTAGCGATAAGCTCTGAATCACGTGTGCGAATAAGTTTAAAAGAAGGGAATATGCATTTAAGCGCCGCGATGCTGAAAACATCATCTGCATGAAAATTACCATTGTGAGTTGCTATTGTTTTATCAGTCATGTGTTTTGTGTCATGTTAAAAAAGGAGGGGTAATAATATGTCGCCAGTTAAACTTTAATGTTTTGTAACGTTTTAATAAGCAAAAATTTGATGGCGGATTTTATACGAAGACAGCTAAGAAAAATAGCTGGTTTTTAAGAAAGTAAGGCGAACCCATTTTTACCTTACACCTAATGAACTGCTCTTTATTGTTCTTTAGATAAAGTACTTTACAGAGTGGGTTCACCTATTATTTCACTATTTAAATTGATATCAACGAGCCTGCCCCCAATGCCAGTAAGTTAAGAGAAACTCTAATAATGCAGGTTCGAATTTAGCGGTTTACACATTCAAAATCTCAAAGCTGTCACGGACGGTTCCCAATTAATCAAACATTCATTCCGTAACGAAACCGTAACGTTTTTAAGTAATGACGTGTAACCGATTTTTAAAAACTGCCTAAAACCCCGCCTTCTTGTACCATTCCTGCGCGATTTCCTGATTTTTCTCCACGCCCTTGCCTTCTTCATACATCATCGCAATAGTCGTCATCGAACCCAGCATTTCTTGTTCGGCGGCTTTTTTAAACCACACCAATGCTTCTGCAAAATCTTGCGCTGTGCATTCGCCTTCCATATACATAAAGCCCAAACCGTGTTGTGCGATAGGATCACCAGCTTCTGCCGCTAACTTCATATATTTAAATGCGTTGTCTTCATTGGCAACTACACCCAAGCCATTTTGATACATGATAGCCACTTTATGCTGTGCATTGGCATCACCCTGATCTGCAAATTGTAGTAACAAGCGCATTGCTTGAGTGAAGTCTCTCGACTCAAATGCCGCGTAGCCGCTGGCTAGGCCGGGATCAATCATGGGTTCTTCAGACATAGGGGTAAACCTCTTTAAACTGTAATTCAGGGAGAATAGCTCTCATTTGAGCCGCGTATTTTAACAGCTTTTTAATCAATACATAAACAGACTACTGATGTGGAATAAGCTAAGTGCGAGAAATTAAGTCGATATTGACTTGATTTTTAGCTGTTTAGTCTTAAAATCCTTTTCCCAATAAAACTTTGTTTTATACATAATTAAAGGGGCAACCCTCCCTATAGGGATATATAGACGACTTATATGTCTGCTATAATACGGCGCATTACGAAATTGGCTATTTAAGCCATTTCACGTTTTACCAATTTTAAGTAGTTGGTGATAACACCAACTACGTGACTATTAACATGGTCTCTACCAGGAGTAAGCTATGAACCAAGAATATTACGATACAGTTGTTAAACTGGAAAAAGATGGTATTGATCCAGAGTACATCCAAGGCTGGCAGGGTGGTTATGTATGTAACCCAGAGCGTGAAGAGCAGCGTACTAACGATGCTTATGATGCTGGTTTTGCTGATGGCAGCGATCACAACACAGATAACGCGTCTAAATTTAAAGCTTAATTTTTGCTTTTAATTGATGTGTAAAAAGGCCCGATTTATTCGGGCCTTTTTTGTGGGTGCCTTTGATTTTTAAGCTACCCAAGCTTAGCCGTACTACGCCCATCCACCATTTCGTATTTAGATTTCTTCAGATTCTCCATCATTTCCGGCACTTCTATTTCAATAATCTGGTCGGTAATCCATTTGTTATCTCGCACACCCATCTCTGCACTAATAAAATCACCAAAGTCTCTTTTGTATTGAAATCCAGGCATGTCTTTTTCATCTTCCCACGAACACTCCGAATAGGCATTTAAACGCTGATTTAAAATATTAATAAAATCAGTTTTATAATCGGTATTTCTACCGAGTAAATCTTCACAGTTTTCCTGAAAGGTTTTGGATAACTTAATCGCGTATTTCGCCACAAATTCCTGCCGCTCTTCTGCACTCATTTGAGAGGCAACCAAACGATCTGTCACCGACACCAAAAATGCCAGCGCTTCGCGAATTACATCTAAGCGTTGCTTATGAGTATCGGTTTGGAAATTTTCATTTTCTAAATTCAGCACCAATGCCGCGGCAATGCGCCATGAAATAAATGCCATGGTATTGGCCTTTTCATCTACTGACACAGTACGCTCTTTATCGTGCCATTTGGTTCTCATTCTCATGATGCTGTCTCGTTAAGATATTAATGTGTAAATAGTATACTATTTTACTCGGGTTTTATCTTCACCCATAAGTGATATATCATAGGTAATATATGGCACCTTTAGCCGAACAAATTCAACATAGAAATATAAACCATGTATCACGACTCAACAAAAAGAAAACCCCTCGTTAATTTTAAAGAAGTAAAAGAAAACAGCTTTATTTACATTAACGAAAACGCCCTGCCAAAAGATATTTGCCGAGAAATGATTCGCCGTTTTGAAAGCGATAAAGAAGCACAATACAAAGGCCGTATCGGGCAGGACTTTAAAGAAGATCACAATGTAAAAATGTCTACTGATTTAGCGATTAGTGCACAGGAAAACTGGAAAGATATTTCTCAGGAGCTAATGCGTTCACTGGGTAATTCACTACGCGAATTTTCCGAAGCATTTCCATTTTTTAAAGGCCCGTTTAAAGATGTAGGCTACAACATGCAACGCACCGCCGAGGGTGAATATTATAACTGGCATATCGATGGCGGCAGCCACGATTTTGCAGACCGCCAATTAGTTGCACTGTGGTATTTAAATGATGTGGAAGGCCCGGGGGGGGAAACTGAGTTTATGTATCAGGATATTTCGGTGCAGCCCAAAGAAGGATCACTGGTTTTGTTCCCGCCATTCTGGACACATGAACATCGGAATTCACAGTTGCAAAAAGGCGTTAAGTATGTGGCGACTACGTGGTTGTCGTTTACTTAAAAGTTATCCTAAGTGATTCTTTTAAATGTAAGCATTCAACCTAATATAAATAATTTGTCATGCCTGTAAAGGCAGGAATGACAAAATCGTGTTTCTAGTATTGTGATTATCACCTCCCCTAAAACTGAAATAGAATATCGACAATATTATAATTTACGCTGGCGCATCTTAAGAAAACCCTGGGGAGAACCCGCAGGCAGCGAACGCGATAACACAGATACAAAAGGCGAAAACTATTGCCACCATATAATAGCGACTGACAATAATATTATTTATGGTGTTGCACGTTTAGAATTCACGACGACAAGTCAATTTCAATTACGTTATATGGCCGTCGATGATACGCATCAACACAAAGGCATTGGGAAAGACATTATTAAACATGCAGAAAAATATTCGCGCAATAAAAATGCAATAGAATTATTTTTAAACGCACGCGAAAACGCACTGGGTTTTTATGAAAAAATGGGCTATACAGTAACCGAAAAAAGTTATGTTTTATTTGGTGCTATTCAGCATTTCAAAATGCATAAAAAATTGTAACTATATTTTTAAACTTCAATATCAATATCACTAATTTCAAAATCAGAACTCACCGTCACTCTTTTTAAATTTGGAAACTTACTTAGAATATAAGACGCATTTAAATAAAATAAACGAATATTTTCCTGATGAATTGCGCTCACAACTTTATTGGCCGTTAATTGGCAACGCTGCTCTAAATCGGGCGTTTCAACCCAGTAACGACCCAGTTGTATACCCGCATCGTATTCAGCATCCATATCACTGTGTACGTTTTTCAGCTCTTGCATTAAATCGTCTTTCACTTCCAGTGTATAAGATTCTTCATCGATGGTAATATTAAAATTCATTGCTTAACTCTGTGCTTTTATTTGAGCATTATTATAACAGAATGGGCTGAACTTTTACCGCACACACTGTGAGTTATTATGCTGCTAGCAATTCCCGATGTACTCAATGCTGAACAACTTAAAAATATTCGCTCACTGTTAGAAAATGCAGACTATGTTGACGGACGTTTAAGCGCCGGAAAAACCGCGCGTAAAGTGAAAAAAAATCACGAATTAGCGCCGAATTCTAATTTACACAATCAATTAAATAACATTGTAATGAACACATTATTTAATCACCCCTTATATCAGGCTGCAGTTTTGCCGCATCGTTTAGCCACGCCTTTTTATGCGCGTTATCAGCCAGGTGAAACTTATGGACAGCATGTGGATGACTCAATTATGGGGCCGATGCAGGGGCGTTACCGCACCGATGTTTCTACCACTATTTTTTTAAATGAACCGGCGGATTATGACGGCGGAGAAATTGTGATTCAATCTCAAATTGGTGAGCAAAAAATTAAGTTAGCCGCTGGCTCTGCTATAACTTACCCTTCCGGCTCTTTGCATCATGTTGCTGAAGTTACCAACGGCACGCGCTTAGTTGCAGTTACATGGGCGCAAAGCTTAGTGCGCGACGCCGAAAAACGTGAATTGTTATTTGATTTACATAACACGCGCGAAGCGTTACAGAAAAAATATCCGGATGATGGAGAAGTGGTGAAAGTAGATCACACTTATATTAATTTGATGCGGATGTGGGCTGAGATTTAAAGCAAAAGCTTTTATTCACGTTTATTTGCGGTAATTTTTTTGATTTTGACCCACAAAAAAGGCCGGAACAAGTCCGGCCTTTTTCACAAACATTAAAATTAAATTTTAACGCTTAGAACCTTTATCAGCGTGAGCTGCATCTACAAGCTCTTGTGACTTATCATTAAATGTCTCACGATAGCCGTCAAGTACTGAACCTGCTTCTGGTGTGAAGTAGTTCTTTGCATTGAAGCCATTCTTCTGCTCGTCTGCGATGAATTTTTTCTGCATTGCGATCAAGTCTTTGATCATTGCATTTCTATCAGCCATGGTATTACCCTCATGAATTCTTTGTTTACATCTAAGCCACTAGTGCCCAGAAATTATAGACGTAGTATAGACGCTTTTTAAGTAAAATGCCCCTACCCCATTAGGAATAGAGGCAGTATTAATTTAGCTTAGTAGCCGCCCTTACGAGTCGACATTGGGCAACCACCAATTTTTAAGCCTTGTTTAGAAGGCATACCAGGAAACATTTCATACATTTCCTTAGACTTAACTTTACGACCCCAAAGCTTGCCCATTTCTTTCATAATGCCACGTTCGTTAGGCTCATCACCACCAACTACTTGATCACGAACATATTTAACTACATCCCAATGCTCTGGAGTTGCCTCAATTCCTTCTTCAGCGAAAAGCTCAGTTGCGATTTCTTCGTTCCAGTCGTTTATGTCAACCAGATATCCTTTGTCCGTTCTTTCAACAGAATCAAGTGCTGCCATGATAATTGCCTCAATTTTAATAAATTTGTTAAATGTGTAAAATTATGGCTGCGTACTTTATGCCAAAACGATGAAAAAGTCGATTATCCCTTTAGATATATAAGAGCACCTTAATGACTCCGTAGTGCTCTTGGTGGCATCAATCAGGGGACGGAGCGCCAAAAAGTGACAAGGCTTGATTCTGACTTAACCAAGCGCTACATTATTTTCGAACACCTCCTTAAGATATTCTATGAATCGCTTTATTCGGATGGGAGTAAACTGACGGGATGCTCTTACTGTATACAGACCAAAGGGTTTCGGGCAATACTGCGTCAAAATGGCTTTAAGGACTCCGTCTCGTAGAGCGTTCGCCACAATAAATGTGGGTAACAATGTGAGACCAATGCCTTCAATGGCGGCATCCCTTAACACTTCGCCGTTATTTGTTGAGAGGGTGCCCGTCACATCAAACTTATGCATTTCTCCCGCCTTTAAACAACTCCACTCCTCCTTCATGCTGATGTGGTTGTAATGTAAACAATTATGGCTGGCCAGATCAGACGGTTTTTTCGGCTCACCATGCTGCTCTAAATAGTCTGGCGAAGCACAAAAGACCCTTGGGATGGATGCGATACAGCTTGCCACCAGTGATGAGTCTTTTGGCACACCAATTCTGATTGCAATATCGAACCCATCTGAGACGATATCGGTAAGCCGATCTTCAAGTTGTAGCTGTATCTTAAGCTCCGGATAACGTTTCATAAAACCGGGCAGCACAGCGGCAAGGCACAGGGTTCCGAAACTCAAAGGGGCGACAATACGCAGGTTTCCTTTAACCGTTTCACGCCCCTGTTGCAATCGTTCTTCGGCTTCATCCAAAGAACAAAAGATATCCTGCAGATCATCATAAAATTGTTTTCCCGCATCAGTCAGATCAATCTGGCGGGTGGTTCGGTTTAGCAATTTAACGCCCAGCGCACGTTCCAGACCCGATACTCGACGGCTAACGGCGGCGGTACTCGCCTCAAGCTTTTCAGCAGCACGTTTGAAGCTACCCGCTTCAATCACGGCCATAAAACTGCGCAGTGCGATTAAGTCATATTGTTGCATTTTACGTAATTATTATTTACCAGAACTCATATTTATTGTCATATCCTAAACAATTATCATATACCTGTCATTAAAAACAAGGAGTAAATCATGCAGCATTACCGAAAAATCGGCGCTGAAGATCTACACTACCTGCCTGCAAGTAGTGTTCATCCGGCAAACACCTATTTCCATTTTTCATTTGCCAACTACCACAATCCAGATAATGTGCACTTTGGCGTACTACGTGTGCTTAACGATGATGATGTAAAACCCCATGAGGGTTTTGCCAAGCACCCACATCAGGATATGGAGATCGTGAGCTATGTGGTTAAAGGCAAGCTGACTCATTGGGACAGTGCAACCAATGTGAAAGGCACACTCGAACGTGGCCATGTCCAGACGGTGACGGCGGGTTCCGGTGTCTGGCATTCGGAGTTGAACCAGCAAGATGAGTGGACTCGGTTTTTACAAATCTGGATTCTTCCGCCTAAAAATGGCTTGCCGGTGCGTTATGAGAATCACAAGTTTGAGCCTGAGCAACGGCGTAACCAGCTGCTGCAGATTGTTGGAAACGTGCCCAATCAGCCCTCCAATCAGGATCGGGCACCGTTACACCTCAATCAGGATGTAAACATGTTTGTGTCTGAACTGACGGAGAAGCAGGCGCAAGCGAGTTACACTCTACGGGCAGGGCGTCAGGCTTATATCAATAACTTTGAAGGAAGCGTTGATATCAAAGGCCAGCCCACCTTGAGTGAGCGTGACTCACTGGAAATTGTGGGGCCGGTGGAACTGGTATTTTCAGCCACAGGCGAGCATGCGCATTTCATCATTATTGAAATGGCTGAGATGGAGCGATCTCAGCCCAGCATAAGACAGTAACGGTTTTTATCGTAAATTAAGCATCTCAACAGGAGAAAAGATAATGGGTATCGAAACAAAAAAAACAGAACAGGGTCACCTTTATTTTGATGGTGAAAAATGCATACATTCACGCAACTGTGTACTTAATCGACCTGACGTATTTGTTCCCGATGTGAAGGGTGAATGGATCCACCCTGAAAAGGCCAGTTCCTGCGAACTGCGAGCGATTGCCGACAACTGTCCATCCGGCGCCATTCGCTATGAGGAAACAGGCCAGGCGCAACCTAAACCGCGGGTGAATGCGCTTTATATTCGTGAAAATGGACCTTACGCACTGAATGCCGAACTTCAACTGGGCGAAGCGCCGTGTGCATCACAAAAAATGACACTTTGCCGCTGTGGCGCTTCAAAAAACAAACCCTATTGCGATGGCGCTCATGTTGGCATTGGCTTTGTGGCCACAGGCGAAGTCACCGTGGTAGATTCGCCGATTCCTGAGAGTCAAATCGGGGTTGTTACTGTGTCCCCACTTAAAGATGGGCCAGTGCAAATTGACGGTAATCTGGAAATCTGTACCGGCACCGGCCATACCGTAAACCGGGTACAGCAAGTACATCTGTGTCGCTGCGGTCATTCCAACAACAAACCCTATTGTGATGGCGCCCATAGCAAGGCGGGATTTACCACGGAGCCTTAAACTTTTCATGCACAATGAAATAATAAAAAAAGCAAACTGGCTAGAGTTGTTATTCGATCTGATCTTCGTATACGCCGTGTCGAAGGCAGCGCATATTCTGGCGCATTTACATGAGGGACATATTGGCGCAGGCCAATATGTCACCTTTATTCTGGTAATGACCCTAATCTGGTGGACATGGACAGGACACACACTATTTGCAACTCGGTTTTATGCTGATATTTGGATGGCAGCGAATGACCGACCGAGTACATTTTCCTCTCTATTTTGTTTTGTTGGCTTCAGTTGCTCTATCAGTGGGATTCACAAGAGTATTCTAATGCTCAGTAAAACAAACTGAGGGTAGATTCACCAACAGCTGGATAAGAGTTTGCTGGAAAATATTTGGGGCCTGAACGAATCATAGGGACGTTTATGACACAACCGATCAGACCCAATGCCAGTAAGTTTAAGAGTAAATACAAGGTGCGCCTTCAGGCACACATTAACTCTTTGATTTCATAGTCACTTTATTGTGCCCCTGAAGGGCACCTACAGAAAAAAGGCTTAACTTACTGGCATTGCCATCAGACCAAAACACCACATAGAACAGGCGCAAAAAACACCTCAGTTCCAGAACTATTTCCACAAAACAACTATCCCGACACAGGGGGCTGTATAGTAATATTTAATGCATCTCTGCAAATGTATTTTCCAGATCGAGCGGATTATTAACAAAAATCCCATGCATCTGCTCAGAAAAGTTATCTGGATATATTTCTATTTCACCCCGTGAAATACCCTCCAGAGTTCTTTCAGCAACCTGGCTGGTGGGGGCTTTTTCCAGTTCAAAATCTTCCGTCATGCGGGTATCAATAGGGCCGGGGTAAACACCAGTGACTAAAATACCTTCTGCACTCAATTCTGTTCTCAGGCCCTGAGTAAACGAATGCAGCGCGGCTTTAGTGGCTGAATAAGGCCCCAGACTGGGGAAACAGCTGATACCGGCAATAGACGAAATATTCACGATGGCGCCTTTGCTTTGTTTAAGGGCGGGCAACAGAGCCAGAGTTAAACTCAGCGGGCCAAAGTAATTGGTTTCCATTTCCAGGCGGGCAATATCCACTGCATTTTGTGCCGTGGGAAAACAGCCATTTGCAATGCCTGCGTTATTTATTAACAGGTCGAGTGCCGGTACTTCGGTCTGCAGGGCCTGAATATGCTGCGTATTGGTGACATCCAGTAATAATGGTTTTACCACCTCATTATCCATTGCCAGCAGCTCATCAAAATAGCTCTCATCACGCGTGCAGGCAAATACCTTACTGGCACCACGCTTAAGCAAACTCTCTACAAATGCCTTGCCTATGCCTCGGTTGGCTCCGGTCACCAGGGCTATTTTTCCATTCACATCAAATTGATTCATAGCATTTTCTCCATTTAGGGGTTATTGGTTGTGTATAGAGTATTATTCATTTGCCCATAAATGATAATAGACTTATTATAAATAGCATTTATTCATAATTGGTATAAATATGAAGGAAAACACCAATCTTCTCGCCTGTATGGAGATTTTTATACAGGTTGCCGATAGTGGTAGTTCCTCAGAAGCCGCCAGACGACTGGGCATATCCCAGCCCTCGGTTTCCCGACAGGTGGGCGCACTGGAGGCGAGTCTTGGGGTGCGCCTGTTGCAGCGAACGACTCGGCGCTTAAGCCTTACCGAGGCCGGTGAAATCTATTATCGCCAATCCCGACAAATTCAGAGAGATATTATCGAGGCGGGTAACTCCATCTCAGCGTTTAAAGAAACCCCATCCGGGCTGTTAAAAATAGGCGCCCCCATAGGCTGGACAGAAATTAAAATAGCCCCTTATCTCAGTGAATTTATGGCGACCTATCCGGATATTGAACTGGATATTCAATGTACCGATAAGGTACAGGATATAGTAGAAGAGCGACTTGATCTGGTGCTCAGAGTCGGGCCTTTAGAAGACAGCAGTTATGTTGCCCAGCCGCTTGGAAAAGCAGAGCTGGTTTTGTGCGCAACTGAAAAATATTTTCAACAACATGGCAAACCCGATACAGCATCGGACCTGCTTAAACATAACTGCATTATGTTCGACCATAATAATGAGCTGTTATTTAAAGATCATAAAACCGAACAGCGGGTTCATGTTAAAGGCAAAGTGAATACGCACATGGTAACAGTGATGATTTCTATGGCACTGCAGCATATGGGGATTATGTTACTACCCATACAGCTAATAAAAGAGCAATTGGATAGCGGTGAGCTAGTTGCCATATTCGACAATTACACGATTACTTATGCTCAGCTGAATGCGGTAGAAGTGTTTGTGCTGTATTCCAATCGGCGACATTTGCCGGCGAAAGTAAAAGCGTTTATTGATTTTTTCAGGGGCAGAATTTGAGCTGTCGGGTAAAACCGCCTTTAAGTCCCATCAAAATGTTGCATTTCAGACATATCACCCACCGCCTTAATACCTTTATGCGCCACAAACAAACCAAAGCCAGTGGTTCGGCCTTTGCCAATACCGTTTTGCTGCAGGGTTACCGCATCTTCTGGGTCTAAATCTGCCACCATAATGCTCATGGTTTTGGTAGGCCCATTGGCTAAATTAAAGGTGTGCCCCATGCCACATAATGCCTTGGTTAAATTAATCCCCATGGCTTTCATTTCACTTGCCACCCGCGCGACAAACTCATCTTCTGTTTCATTATCACCAACAATGGCATATCGGCAAAATAAAGTGCCCAGTGGCGTAAACGGTTTTACCTGATATTCACCGAAGGTCACATCATTGCCCGCCAAATTAATGGTTTTGCCGATTAACTTATCCATATCGGGATAGCGAGTTTTGGGCATGCGAATTAGCATTCTTGAGCGTTTTGATAAATAAATACACGCCCCCTCGCAATCATCTTCAGGACGGTTCCAACCATTGCCGGTGGATGCGCCGTGAATGATATGAATGCCTGCTTGCGGTTCGTCTTTTATCCACGGCAAAATTTTATGTAATTCATCGGATAACTGCTGGGCATGATCTAATGGCACTTGCTTGCTAATTAATTTAAACGACAAATCAGCTACCGTATCTGGCACTGAGAAAGGGGCAGCTTTTTTATCTTCTTGCCATAACATAATGTTAAACTCTCTTAAAGTTATCGATTGGGAAAAGTAAACGCCATTTCCACTTGGTTTTGCCAATCTTTCGGGGCATCGGGATATGGAGGCTTTATATCAACGTCTAGGTGAATTTCACCATCGCGGGCTTTTTGCTTCACCACTTCTAGTAAGCCTGCAAAATCCTCTAACTCATGTTCGTGAGTTAATATGTCACTTAGGTAAATCATGGTTAATTTCTCATTATTTTTTTGAGATGCTGGGTACGGTTAATCGCGAACTAAAGCGCTTTAACCCGATCATAATACCGAGCGCGATACAGCAAGCGTTTTTCGTTATCCGCTTCCGCATCTTCAAATGCGGTGCGATTATGCAAAACATTATTGGCAATTATACCTTCACCCGCCTGCATTCTATAAGTAATAACATAAGGGTTATTGTTATTTAGCAGGGCTTTCATGCAGTCCACCGCTTGCTGAGTTACGCCATCGCGCTTCCACTCAATATTACGCGTGCGCGCTGAATAGCGCATCTGCAAGCTATCGCTTTGTGCATCCATCGAAAAAACAGGGCCACTTTGTGCGCCGCGTATTTCAACGCCATTTTCAATATTGGGTGGAATCGTTAATACATCTTGCTGCAAAAAAGCCTGAATATATTTTGGATTTTCATCGCGCAACTGAATGTACGCCATCTCGTGATCGAGCATTAAATTTTCACCACCACTTTGGGCTGGGCGCACGCAATGTAGCACCATCGCTCGAATAGTTTGTGATGGTTTATTATAATAACCATCGGTATGCCAAGTGAGCTGTTTGCTGGTATAGGGAATATAGCCCGCATGGCGACCACTGTTTTTAACTTGTATTGAAGATATATTATCTTCATCTGCACACAGGTTGCCATCTAGTCGTTCTAACCCTAGCATTTGTCCGGTTTCGCGCACAAAGCGTTTTGTCGCTTGCTGCTGATTTTGCACCCTATATATAGAGTAATTAAAATTAGCTAGTGCTGCTTGCAGTTGACTAAGCTCGGCCTCTGTTGGTTTAGTGCCTGCGATATCCACTCGCTTTAAATGCTCACCATTTTCATACGCTCGTATTTTTTGCTCTCGCCATTGTTGATAGCCTGATACATCAGCAAGATTAAGGGGGTTAAATTTCACTTACATTGATCTCTTTAAATAATATGTGCGTAGTATCTAAACTTAAACGCGGCATCGCAATATCTCTATCAGGCAGTTTTAAGCTTAACTCGCCGTTCATTAATATAGCTCAAACCAGTTCAACTGGTGAGCTTTAGTCACTCAGCACCTATTATCATAAACTTAGAAAAGTTTTTTATACGGGGATTAACGAAGCAACTAATATTGTGCTATATTATGACACCGATTTTTTATGTGTTTGTGTATCACGGTGTAAATGCGCGTCAGAAATAGCTCTATCCCATTGGGGATAGACAGAAAGTCTTACACCCTCCCAAGGGATAGATGTTCTGATAGCTTAACTGCCCCTACACTACACCCACTAAAATTTTGGCTTGTTTTGGGTATGGGCGTTTTGCGTTTATAGCTATAACAAAACAAAAAGAATTTTTAATCGTATGGCCAAGCACCTGCTGTTTTAGTCATATATTTAAACTTAAGCTAAGGGTAAGGCAGTAGCCCCCCCTTTATAATAACTGTCTTCCCTACTACGGAGATCGCCATGGCAGCAAAGAAGATTTATGAAACACCCATGCTTGATGAACTTGAGTCAGGCCCTTGGCCTAGCTTCATCACCGGTATTAAAGCACTGCGTGATAACCACGAAAACCAGTTCATCGCTGATGTAACTAGTTCATTACTTGGTCAGCTAGAGCACTCTTACGAAACTCGCAAAGGTTACTGGAAAGGCGGTACTGTATCTGTATTCGGTTACGGCGGCGGTGTTATCCCGCGTTTCTCTGAAGTAGCAGACGCGTTCCCTGAGTCTAAAGAATTCCATACAATGCGTATTCAGCCGACGCCTGGTAACTACTACACAACTGATATGTTGAACCAGTTGGGTGCATCTTGGGAAAAGTATGGTTCAGGCCTGCAAACTTTCCACGGTCAGACGGGTAACATTATGTTTATTGGTACCACTACAGACGGTACGCAGAAATTCTTCGACGATATCAACGAGTACGGTTGGGATATGGGTGGCGCTGGCCCTTGTGTTCGTACTGCTATGTCTTGTGTTGGTGCAGCTCGTTGTGAAATGTCTAATACAAATGAGCATGCAGCTCAGCGTTGGTTGGTTAACAACTTTACAGATGACGTTCATCGTCCTGCTCTTCCTTACAAGTTTAAGTTCAAGATTTCTGGTTGCCCTAACGATTGCCAAAATGCAATTGAACGTGCTGACTTTGCTGTTATCGGTACATGGCGCGATGATATGCGTGTTGACCAGGCTGAGTTCAAGAACTACGTTGAAGCTAAAGGCCGTCAATACATCATCGACAACGTTATTACACGTTGCCCAACTCAAGCATTAGCACTTAACGATGACGACACAATTGCGGTTGATAATCGTAACTGTGTACGTTGCATGCATTGCATCAACGTTATGCCTAAAGCACTTCGCCCGGGTACTGACAAGGGTGTAACTATCCTTATCGGTGGTAAGCGTACACTGAAAATCGGTGATCTGATGGGTACGGTTGTTGTTCCATTTCGCAAGCTTGATACTCGTGAAGATTACGAAGAGATGGTTGAGCTGGCTGAAGAAATCATTGATTTCTGGGCAGAGAATGGTCTTGAGCACGAACGTTGTGGTGAAATGATCGAACGTATCGGTCTGGTTAACTTCCTTGAAGGTATCGACGTTGAAGTTGATCCAAACATGGTTAGCTCTACACGTCAAAGCTCATACGTTCGTATGGACGGTTGGGATGACGAAGCGATCAAGTGGTTTGAGCGTAAAGCTGAAGCATAAGTTAGCAGTAAAGAATCGGATAGCCGTGGCCTAACCCACGGCTGTTTTTATAAGTTTAAATTTAATTTTTTTGAGGAACTAATCATGGCAATGGCAGATATGCGTCCACCCATCGAGTCTGGATGTCCAGACGGTTTCCAGTACATGCATCCTACAATGCGTCGTAACTTTGGATTATGGAAATACCACACAGACCCTAAGCCTGGTGTTTTACGCCACGTTGCTGAAAGCGGCGAAGAAATCTTCACTGTTAAAGTTGGCACACAGCGTATTCTTGACGTTTTTTCACTACGTGAATTAACTAAAATTGGTGATGAGTTCGCAGACGGTTACATCCGTTTCACTATTCGCTCTAACGTTGAATACTATGTAACAGACGAATCTAAGGTTGATCCTTTGATCGAAGCTGTTGAAAAGTTAGGCTATGTTGTTGGTGGTACTAAAAACTCTGTAACGTCTTTATCTCACACACAGGGTTGGTTGCATTGCGACATCCCTGGTACTGATGCATCCGGCGTTGTTAAGTCAATGATGGATGAGTTAATTGACGACTTCAAATCTTGGAACATGCCTAACCGTGTTCATATCACAACGTCTTGCTGCCAGATCAACTGTGGCGGCCAGGGTGATATCGCGATTAACGTACAGCACACTAAGCCACCTAAAATAGACCACGCACAAGTTGCAAACGTTTGTGAGCGTCCATCTGTTGTAGCACGTTGCCCAGTAGCGGCGATTCGCCCTGCAATGGTTGACGGTATGCCTTCATTAGAAGTTGATGAGAAGAAATGTATCTGTTGTGGTGCATGTTTTCCACCTTGTCCTCCAATGATGATAAATGATGCGGAGCACTCTAAACTTGCAGTTTGGGTTGGTGGTAATCACTCAAATGCACGTGGCAAACCTACATTCCAGAAGCTTGTTGCTTCTGCTATTCCTAACAACCCACCTCGCTGGCCTGAAGCGGCGGCAATCGTTAAACTTATTCTTAAGTGCTACAAAGAAGATGCTCGCGATTGGGAACGTGTTGGTGAATGGGTTGAACGTATCGGCTGGCCTCGTTTCTTCGAGTTAACGGGTCTTCCGTTCACTAAGTACCACATTGATAACTGGCGCGGTGCGCGCGCTAGCCTTAATGCTTCAACTCATATCCGTTTCTAAGAGGTTTTATGAAGATGAAATATAGCATTATGGTCAATGAAGGCCCTTATACTCATCAGGCATCTGATACGGCTTTAGCATTTTGCAAAGCCGCATTAGAAGCTGAGCATGAAATTTTCCGCGTATTCTTTTATCACGACGGCGTGAACAACGGCACTCGTTACACGGTTCCACCTCAGGATGATCGTAATATCCAGAAAGAATGGTCAAAGTTGGCTGAAGCGCATGACATCGATATGGTTATCTGTATCGCTGCAGCGCAACGCCGCGGCATCATGGATGCTGACGAAGCAAAGCGTCAGGGTCTAGATGGCAACAATATCGCGCCTGGCTTCCGTATTTCTGGCTTAGGCCAGTTAATTGAAGGCGGCATTATTGCTGACCGTCAATTGGTGTTTGGAGATTAAGATGGCGACTAAAAAATTCATGTTTTTAAATAGAAAAGCACCATACGGAACAGTGTATGCGCTTGAGTCTTTAGAAGTTGTGTTAATCGGTGCTGCTTTCGAGCAAGACGTATCTTTAGCATTTGTGGGTGACGGTATTTACTCAATCTGTAAAGGTCAGTCTACCGATGGTATCGGCATGAAGAACTTCTCTCCTACGTATAAAGCGTTAGGTGATTATGAAGTAACTAAACTTTATGTTGAAAAAGAATCTCTTGAAGCTCGCGGACTAACATTAGACGATCTAATGCCTTTAGTTTGGGAAGATGAAGACGAAGATTACGCTGAAAAGCCTTCGATTCGTTTAGTAAGCTCAGCAGAATTGGCTGAAGTTTTCGACGATCAAGACGTTGTTTTAAGCTTCTAAGGGGTATAGAGATATGTCAACTTTACACACAGTAAATAAATCACCTTTCGAGCGTGACTCGCTTTCATCTTGTGTTCGTCTAGCTGCTAAAGGCAGTGCGATTTTATTAATCGAAGACGGCGCACTGGGTGCAATGACAGGCACAGATCATAGCGATATGCTTGCAGGCGTTATGAAAGATGTTTCAGTTTATGTATTAGGTCCCGATCTTGCAGCTCGCGGTATGAGCGAAGATCGTATAATCGACGGTATTCAGGTAGTTGATTATAGCGGGTTCGTAGAACTAACGATTAAGCACGACACGTGTCAGTCTTGGTTATAAACCTGTTTAATATTTTTCATACTTAGGAGTATTGATTATGCCTTTCGAAGCAAATGGTAAGACTTTTGAAACAGACGAAGAAGGTTACATGGTAGACCTTTTATCTTGGGAGCCAGAATGCGCAACCGTAATGGCTGGACTAGAAGACCAGCCTTTAACTGACGCACACTGGGAAGTTTTAAATTTCTTACGTGAATACTATGACGAATACCAAATCGCTCCAGCAGTACGTGTACTGACTAAAGCGATTGGTAAGAAGTTGGGTAAAGACAAAGGAAACAGTAAGTACTTATACGAGCTTTTCCCCTATGGTCCTGGTAAGCAAGCATGTAAATATGCTGGATTACCTAAACCAACAGGCTGCGTATAAAATTTATTGCTCAGCTTACCGCTGAGTGGCTCCAGCTCTTCGTTGAAAAATGGACACATACACTTGTATGCTCACATTTTCCGCCTCGATCTGAAACCGCTCAACGGCAACCTGAACAAAATTTGCAGTCTTAAAAGTATGGGGGCATTCGTCTCCCCTGCTTTTACTTATAAAATACATCTCTCAATTCGAGTTGTATTTTATAAGTAAAAGAAACAATTAGATCGTCAGCTAAAGCTAACTCCTACATAATTCAACTTCTGTAGGAGTTAGCCATTATTATCAGCATGATTATCAGCATGGGCTGACGATTGGTGTACCCACATAATTATATTAACTGAATGAAGTAGCGGAGTACGACGCAACCATGTCAACTTTTATTGCAATACTGTTATCAGCAGCCACAGTCTTTATGATTCTTGGCATTATGCGAAAAGCCCGTCAGTATCATGCAACCCCAGCACCTTTAAAAATTCCGGTTACTCCAGCTCCTAAATCTACCGGCGGTGTCATTATCCGTATGGCTAAAGAAATTGTTTTCTTTAATGCTCTTTTCCGTGCCAGCAAATGGACTTGGTTATTTGGCTGGTTATTCCACGTTTCTCTTGTTTTAGCCTTTGTTCGTCACACCCGTTACATTATTGATCCCGATGGCCTTTTTGGTTTTATGATGCCGGTTTTAAATTTATGGATTGTACAAACTGCAGGCCAGTATGCTGCATTTGGTATGATTATTGGCCTTGCAGGGCTATTGGCACGTCGTTTTTTTGTGGCTCGCGTTCGTTACATTTCGTCACCATCTGATTATCTGATGCTGGTTTTGATTATGGCCATTGCGATAAGTGGGTTCTTTATGAGCTTTGTTTCCGGTTATGCCATCGATATCGTAGCAATGAAAGTCTTTATGCTGGGAATTTTAAACTTTGATTTACAAATGTTACCTGAAAGTAATGCGCTGCTTATTCATCTGGTATTAGTCGCCGCGCTAGGCTTTGTATTGCCTATCAGTAAATTGTTACATATTCCAGGTGTGTTTTATGCACCGACACGTAATCAGGTGGATAACCCACGCGAAAAACGTCATATCGCTGATTGGGCAAAACCACTGGACAAAACACGTAATGATTACCCTGAGCTAGTGGCTGCACGCGAAGCAAATAAAGAAAAAGCTTAAAACAGTGTTATTTGTGCGAATGAGTTCGCACCTACATAAAATATAAACGTATTAAAACGAACATAGGTTCGTAAAACGAGGAATCACATAGTGGCTGATGATTACGAAGTTCCTGAAGTCAAAGAGTATGCGGTAGTTCCACTACCTAAAGATGGCGTGATGAGCCATCTGAGTCCTTTTGTGGCCAAGCCGGAATTCCAGGAAGCGATGGGCTATATCGGCAAAAAAATTCATGATGATCCTAAAAAGATGCCTGAATACGTTTTAGTTGATGGCTGGAAAGAAAAAGCCCTCGATAAAATGGGTGATCTTTTAGGTAAGTACCGTAGCCTTCAGGTCTTTATGGATTCGTGCGTTAAGTGTGGTGCTTGTACAGATAAATGTCATTACTTCCTCGGCACCGGCGATGCGAAAAACATGCCGGTTGCTCGTCAAGATTTATTACGCAGCGTTTACCGCCGTTACTTTACCTTTGCGGGTAAGTACTTTCCTAAACTAGTTGGCGCACAAGATTTAACCGAGGATGTTGTACAAGATTGGTACAGCTACTTTCACCAATGTTCTGAATGTCGTCGTTGTGCTGTGTTCTGCCCCTATGGCATCGATACCGCAGAAGTTACAATGGCTGCGCGTGAAATTATGGCGCACATTGGTCGTGGGCAGAAATACGCGAATGAAATTATCGGTAAGATATTCACGGTGGGCAACAACCTAGGTTTACCTGAAAAAGCATTGAAAAATGTACTTGAAGGTCTTGAAGAAGATGTTGAGTACGATATCGAAGTAGAAGTTAAATTCCCACTTGATGAAAAGGGCAAAGATATTCTGCTGGTTACCCCATCGGCTGACTTCTTCGCAGAACCCCACATTGATGGTTTGATTGGTTACGCAAAAGTATTCCACCAAACAAATACCAGCTGGACATTAAGCTCAGTTGCATCTGAAGCCGGTAACTTCGGTTTATTCATTGGCTCTTATGAAAACATGCAGCGTATCTCCATGCGTATTCGTGAAGCGGCTTTACAGCTTGGTGTTAAGCGTATTGTTTACGGTGAGTGTGGTCACGCATGGCGCGTGGGTTACAGCTTCCTAAATACATTAGCAGGCCCATTTGATTTTCTGGATCAAAACTACCCAATTCCTCAGCACATTTGCGAGTTTACCCTAGATAAACTTGAAAAAGGTGAGCTGACAATTGACAAATCACGTAACGATGACAAAACCGTTACCTTCCACGATTCATGTAATGTGGCACGTGGCTCAGGTATGGGTACTGAGCCTGGCGGTCAATTCACCATTCCTCGCGCCGTTATTAAAGCAGTTTGTAATAACTACGTTGATATGGAAAAAGATACAATCCATGACGCAACTTTTTGTTGTGGTGGTGGCGGTGGTCTGTTAACAGACGACCTGATGGAATTACGTATTAAAGGTGTTTTGCCTCGTGCAACTGCCTTAATAAATGCGAAAGAAGAATCTGGTGTAACTCACATGGCGGCAATTTGCGCTATCTGTAAGAGCCAGTTCACCAAAGTATTGCCATATTACGGCTTTACGATGGATCAAATTGTGAGTGTTCACCAATTAGTTAGTGATGCAATTGTTCTGGAAGGTCAGGTAGATCCAGAAGATTAAAGATCCGCACCACTAATATGGTTAACACCGAAAGCAGTAACGAAAAACAGAATTTTACAAACGATTTTGTTGCGATGAGAACTACAAATTTGTGATTTATGTTGAATTCGGAAAAGAGTTTTTTACAAAAGTAAATACCCCTTTTTCAAAAGAGACATATCCCCATAAATCCGTATGATACGCCGCAACTTGATTTTTAACTATACGGTTCAGCATATAGGAGAACAGCATGGCCACTTCCAAAGAAGACATGCAGACTAAAAACTTGACTTACCGCCGCTACAAAGAAGGCGACTCAGAATGGTCAAGCATGCACGATAAGATATTTTTAGAAGATACTTCATACAAGTGTCCTACTTACGTGCACCGCACTCCACCTTGTCAGGGCAGTTGCCCTTCAGGTGAGGATATTCGCGGTTGGTTAGATATCGTTCGCGGTATCGAAACTCCACCAGAAGGTATGACGAAAGAAGAGTACGCTTTCCAGCGCTCAACTTCAGCCAACCCTTTCCCTGCCATGATGGGTCGTGTTTGCCCTGCGCCTTGTGAGGACGGTTGTAACCGTAATGACGTTGATGACTTTGTTGGCATCAACTCAGTTGAGCAATATATTGGTGACAGCGCTTTTGAAGGCAAATATAAGTTTGCTGGCTTGCCTGACTTAGGTGATAAGAAAGTGGCTATTATCGGTGGTGGTGTTGCTGGCATGTCAGCGGCATATCACTTACGTAAGTTTGGTATCGGTTCAACAATTTTTGATGACCACGCCGAACTGGGTGGCATGATGCGTTACGGTATCCCCGGCTACCGTACGCCACGTGATGTAATGAATCACGAATGCATGCGTATCTTAGATATGGGCGGCATTGAAACAAAATTAAATACACGCGTTGGTAAAGACGTTCCGGTTGCTGATCTTGAAAAAGAATATGATTCTGTTTTATGGGCATTAGGCTGTAAAAATGGTCGTGGCTTATTCATCGAAGACTGGAAAGACGTACCTAATTGTGTAACTGCTGTTGATTTCCTTGAGCAATTTAACTTAGGTGAAATGAAGTACACAGGTAAGAAGATTGTCTGTGTAGGTGGTGGTGATACTTCAATCGATGTGGTTTCAGTATCTCGTCGTATCGGTACGCTAAAAGCCATGGGTGACGAAAAGCCTGAAGATTCTGCAGAAGGTCGTGTTAAGCACGGTGATATCGCAGACGCTGATAAAGAGCCATGCTCAAATGTTACTTTAACTGCTCTATTCAAGCAGGAAGAAATGACGGCGGCAGAGCACGAAGTTAATGATGCGCTAGTTGAAGGCGTAACTATCATGAACGAAGTGATGCCGGTTGAAATCATTAAAGATGCTGATGGCCGTGCAACTGCACTGAAATTAGTTGACTCTGAATTTGTTAACAACGCACCGGTTGCCAAAGAAGGCGGCAAAGAATACATCGTTGAATGTGATCTTATCGTTTCTGCTATCGGTCAGTTCGGTGACCTTGAAGGCACTGAAGATATGGACAACGGTCGTTCATTAATCGATGCTGACAAATTCTTCCAAGTACCTGGTAAGCCAGGTCACTTTGTTGCAGGCGACATTGTTCGTCCTCACCTGTTAACAACAGCGATTGGTCAGGGTTCAGTTGTTGCTGAAACCATCAAGCAGTTCTTAAACAACAAAGAAGTTAAAAAACGTCCTAAAGTTGACGTTCATCACTTCAACATTATGGATAAACTGAATGAAGCTGATTTAGTTCCTGCTGATTATGATTATAATTTATCAGCAGATGACCAACGTGGTACAGATAGCGCAGATTATGCGGTTCATAACTATCAAGATCGTTCAGACAAAGAAATTATCTCAACTGATTTAATGTTCTTAGGTCACTTTGAAGCTGAAGCCCGTAACCTGCGCACAGAAGATGTCCCGTCTTCTGATGAAGTGTTAGGTCACTTTGCTGAACGTATGAATGGTTTAGCTGAAGAAGGCGCTGTTGCTGAAGCCAATCGTTGCATGAGCTGTGGCATGTGCTTCGAGTGTGATAACTGCGTTATCTACTGTCCTCAGGATGCGGTATTCCGTGTTAAGAAAGACCAGTCGACTACCGGTCGTTATGTTGATACGGACTACACTAAGTGTATCGGTTGTCACATCTGTTCAGACGTATGTCCAACCGGATACATAGACATGGGCATGGGCGAATAATAAATCATTTCACCCCTGTGAGGCTCCAGCGCTTCGTTGAAAAATATGCACTTACACTTGTAAGCTTATATTTTTCGCCTTGCTCTGAAGCCTCACAGGGGCAAACTGATTTATTATTACCAAGTTTTTAAGTTTTAGAAACACCCGATTAAATAAGTATAATTAACAAACATCGTCATCCCCGAATGCCCATGATTATTTTTCATAGGTCGGGGGTTCAGCGACTTTTATGAACAGGGTCATAAGGTTTCAGCCGCACATGCTGAATAAACGAACTCAGTTAACATTTAATCTAAAAATATAAGCTCTCTAATTATTTTAACTTTTGGAGTTACCAATGCAGCAGTTGAACAAACGCATGCATAATACTTTTAACATAATCGCGGGATTAGTCTTAATGGCTTTTTCCGCTTTTGCGTTTGCGTCGCCGCAAGGCAAGCCATCTTTTGCACCTAAAGTTCCCCACCCTACTAACGGGTCTACGGAATGTGTGCAACCTGAAGATGAAATGAAAAAAAATCACATGAACTATATTCTTGATCAACGTGATAAAACAATGCATAAGGGTATTCGTACTAAGCAATATAGCCTTAAAGAATGCATTAACTGTCATGTACCTAAAGATTCTGAAGTTCGTTATGGTGATGACCAGCACTTTTGCAGTAGCTGTCATAACTTTACCGGTGTTAGCATCGATTGCTTCCAATGCCACATGGATCGGCCCATGGATAAAAAAGCTGGGGTTATAAAACCATCTGCTAAAAATCCACACAGCACCCAAATTCCTACAGCGGTTTCAACAGAAATTGCTAACACCTCTACTGATGCTACTTCTACAAAAGGGAGCGAGCAATGAGTTGTAATGATGTAAATATTTCACGTCGTAGCTTTGTTGGAAAATCGGCCACCGCTGCTGCAGCGTTAACCATTGCACCCGGTGTATTTTTACATTCGGTTGCAGAAGCCAAGCCCGCAGACCAAGCTGTAACCAGTGATGTTCGTTGGGGCATGTTGATTGATACCGCTAAATGCGCAAGTGGTTGTACTTCTTGTGTAACAGCCTGTCACACAGAAAATGGCATTGCTTCTCACAACCGTCCTCGTACCGATCAGCAGTGGATTCGTAAAGTAACCCTGCGAGATAAGCAAACAAAACACGAAATTTCATTGCCCATGATGTGCCAGCATTGTGAATCGCCCCCTTGCGTTGATGTTTGCCCTACCGGCGCATCAATGAAACGTGACGATGGCATTGTATTGGTTGATCGCCATACCTGTATCGGTTGCCGGTATTGCATGATGGCTTGCCCATACAAAGCACGCTCATTTGCACACGAAGCCGTTGACTTAACCGTTGACTATCAGCCACGTGGTAAAGGCACAGTTGAATCTTGCACCATGTGCGTTCACCGTATTGATGAAGATGGAACACCAGCTTGTGTTGAAGCTTGTACTGAAGCAGAACACGGCGCCATGATTTTTGGTGATATTAAAAACCCTGATAACGAAATTTCTAAGCAGTTAATAGAACATGGCGGCAAGCAAATACGTGCTGACCTTGGCCTGAATACAGGCGTTCGTTACAGAGGCATCTAATGTAACTTTTCAGCTCACTTTAATGGTGGGCTGGCTGTTACTAAAACTATAATTATTCATTTGATGAAGTCATTATGAAAAAAATACACTTAGAACAAATTGAAGGTAAGAGTACAGGCTACATGAGCTTAATCGCTCTATTAGGCATGTTTGTACTGGGCGCCATTGGCTCAATGCTTTATATGGAGCATGAAGGTCATTGGGTTTCAGGCATGGATAATCAAATCGTTTGGGGCCTACCCCACGTATTTGCGGTATTCCTGATTGTTGCCGCCTCCGGCGCACTTAACGTCGCCTCTATCTCGTCTGTTTTCCAAAAGAAAATTTACAAGCCCTTAGCGCCACTATCCACACTGGTTGCATTAGCCTTATTAACTGGTGGTTTAATGGTATTGGTACTCGATTTAGGTCGCCCAGATCGCCTGATCGTTGCTATGACTTATTATAATTTCAAATCTATCTTTGCATGGAACATGATCTTATATAACGGCTTCTTCGTAATCGTCGGTGTATATGCTTGGTTTATGCTAGATCGCACCATGAAAAAATACAGCCGTTATGCAGGTATAACCGCGTTTGTATGGCGTCTAGCACTCACCACCGGTACCGGTTCAATCTTCGGCTTCTTGGTTGCTCGTTCAGGCTATGATATGGCGATGATGGCCCCCATGTTCGTCATTATGTCATTCTCATTTGGACTGGCAATCTTCATATTAGTAGTACTTGCATCTTATAACGGCACTAATCGCCCACTCGGTGATGTGATTGTTAATCGTTTACGTAGCCTGTTAGGTACGTTTGTATTTGCAACTTTATACTTCCAAATTATTTATCACATAAGCAACTTATATGCGACTGAGCATCATGGTTGGGAAGCATTTATTCTGCTGGGTGAAAATGGTGGGTCAACCTACTCTAATATTTTCTGGATTGGTCAAATCCTATTAGGTACCTTATTACCCATTGCCATGATTTACACACCCGCAGTTAAAAATTGCCGCAAAACATTAGCCGCTGCATCAATACTAGTTACACTTGGTGGTTTAGCTGCAATGTATACAATTATTATTGCAGGCCAAGCTTACCCCATGGAAATGTTCCCGGGCATGGAAGTGGTTAGCTCAACTTTCTTTGATGGCGCAGTAACGCAATATTCTGCCAGTTTACCTGAAATACTGTTAGGTTTAGGCGGCGTTGCAATGTCACTAATTATGATTGCTTTGGGTATTAAAGTTTTAGGCTTCTTACCTGCGTCTTTAGAAGACTCAATTGCTGATCCACACCATAAGGCTGAGTAAGTTTTTACTTAAACTTTAATACTTTATGCTAACGGCTCGGAGATTACTTCGAGCCGTTTTTATTTTTGAGATTCGAAGAGGACAAAAATTATAAGAAAAAGACAACGCAAATGAACGCAAATAACCGCGAATGGACGCAAAATGAAACGTGTTAAACATGCTATACAATCTAAAAAATAATAACGTGATTTAAAAAAATTTTGCGTTCTTTAGCGGTTATTTGCGTTCATTTGCGTTGTCTTTTTCTTTTTAAAGCTCATGCCACACTTCCTAATCTCAGCCGCCCACAAGTCCTCAGGTAAAACCACTCTGAGCATTGGCCTGTGCGCAGCATTAGCTGAAACCGGCAACATCGTGCAAGCCTTTAAAAAAGGCCCCGACTACATCGACCCCATGTGGCTAAGCAAAGCCGCTGGCCGCCCCTGTCACAATCTCGATTTTTATACCATGCAACAAAGTGAAATTATCGACACGGTTAGCCGCTATTCACAAGATGCCGACATCACGGTAATCGAAGGCAATAAAGGCTTATACGATGGTTTAGATTTAGACGGCAGCAATTCCAACGCCGCCCTCGCCTCGCTATTTAAAGCGCCGGTTATTTTAGTGTTGGATGCACGCGGCATGACCCGTGGTATCGCGCCTTTAATTTTGGGTTATCAAGCATTTGATAAAGGCATCAATATCGCCGGTGTGATTTTAAATCAACTGGGTGGCGCTCGGCACGAACAAAAATTACACTCAGTTATTGAACATTACACCGATGTAAAAGTCATCGGCTCGGTTTATAAAAATCCCGCACTGTCTATTGACGAGCGCCACTTAGGGTTAATGCCAAGTAATGAAGATGATTCTGCAGATTTAAAAATAAAACAAATTCGCGATATCGTAAAAAATCAGGTCGATTTAGATTTACTGCGCAACATTGCAAACAATGCCATCGCGTTACCAAAAACAACAACACCAAAACAACAAACTATTCGCATTACAACGCCACTTAAAATTGGCATTATCGAAAATGCTGCCTTCGGTTTTTATTACCCAGATGATTTAGATGCGATTCGCGCAACCGGTGCTGAATTAATCAGCATTGATACGATTCGCGATAATGAATTACCCGAAATTGATGGTCTGTTTATCGGCGGCGGCTTTCCCGAAACCCGCATTAACGAATTAGAAAAAAATACCACCATGCGCACTCATATAAAACAGGCTCTAGAAAATGACCTACCCTGCTACGCCGAATGCGGTGGCTTAATGTATTTAAGCCGCACCCTCAGTTGGCAAGATCAGCGCGGCGAAATGGTGGGTTTTATTCCCGCCGATTGTGTAATGCACAAAGCCCCTCAAGGCCGTGGTTACATTCAACTTGAAGAAACAAATGAACACCTTTGGATAAACTTTAAACCGTCTCCATCCGCCATTATCGCCGGCCACGAATTTCATTATTCAGCACTTGAAAATTTACCCGCAGATGTTAAATTTGCTTATAAAGTAAAACGCGGTGCAGGCATAAATGGTAAAGCCGATGGCATTATTATAAACAATACACTCGCCAGCTACGCACACTTGCGCGATACAGCCGCCAACCACTGGGCACAACGTTTTGTACAATTTGTGCAACACTGTAAAAACACAACCGGAAACGAAAAACATGAACATGATTAAACTCACCTCCGCCGCTGCGAAAATGATTAAGCACTCCGCCAAAGAAGGTAACTTAGATGGCCTGCCGTTGCGCTTAGCTTGCACAAAATTACCCGATGGCAGTTTTCATTACGGTATGGGTTTTGATGATGTTAAAACCGATGATATTACACATACCTCTGAAGGCATTGATTTAATTGTTTCGGTTACTGCCAATGAATTTATGAATGGCATGACGATTGATTATGTTGAGCTAGAAGAAGGTAAAAGTGATTTTATTTTTATGAACCCGAATGATCCGAGTTATGTTAAGCCGACTGAATAATTTAATTAAAGAGCTTTGCACGAAATACGAATAATTAAAAAGCATCGTCATTCCCGAGTGCTTCTACCGAGAATCCAGTGTCTTCTAGTTATCCAAAGTCACCAGACTCTTGCCTAAGTAGAAGTGGCCGCAATAAAAACACTAAAAAATAAAGAGTAATTAAAAACAAACATGTCCTTCTCAGAACGCATTTATTACGAAGTTAAACAAATGTCCAACCGACATTTGTTTAGCTGTATTTCTGCGTTATTTAGTTTATTATTTTTATTAGTATTCAGTAGTATTTGGTTAGCTAATACCGAAACCAACAAAACCCTTGCACTAACAATTCAAATTGCATTAATCATTATTGTTTTTTTTACTATTTCATATATCGCATTAACCAATCAACGTAAGCAGGCATCCAATAACCAACAACAACACACAGCCCAACAAATACTTTATAGCGTAACCACCACCATAAATGGCGGGCGTGAATTAAAAGAAATTTTAAATTTATTTTGCAAAAAAACCCACGCCGAACTACAAGCTCGAAATATTTCAGTTTGGTTAATTACCGAAAATAACTGGCTTGAATATATTACCGGTGCGGGTATCGACCCGGAAATTGTATCGCAACAAAAACGCATCAAAATCACAACCGAACTTTCAGATACATTAATAAATAATTCTATAATCCATGACAATAAACACGTCACTCGTTTAGCAGAAATATTACAATGTGATATTACTGACGATGATCAATCATTTTATTTACCGTTGCACTACCAAAATCGCACGCTAGGGGTAATACGAATAAAGCTCAAGCAAATTCCATTAAATAATCAACATGATCTATATGAATTATTTTCAACACTGGCGGAACAACTTTGCAGCGCCATTGAAAAAGCCAAACAAGATCAAGAATCACGGCGCATGATTATTATGCAAGAGCGTAGTTTAATTGCTAATGAACTACACGATTCACTCGCACAAACCCTCGCGAGCTTACGTTTTCAAGTGCGCGTACTCGATGAAACTATACAGCCCACTGCTGAGTTTCAATCGATTCGCGGTATCGAACAAGTTGAAAATAGTCTCGACGAAGCTTACTCTGATTTGCGTGAACTGATTGCCCATTGCCGCACTCCAATTGATAAGCAGGGTTTAATTCAAGCGGTTGAAAAATTAATTTCACGCATGCGTAAAGATTCTAATACTCATGTTTTATTACAAAAAGAATGGGATCATTCTGACCTGCCTCCAAATTTAGAAATGCATGTTTTTAGAATTGTGCAAGAAGCCATGAACAATATTCGCAAGCACAGCAACGCACAAAACGTGCGCCTGATGTTTCGCTGCGATGAAAAAGGTCACCATCAAATTCTAATTGAAAACGACGGGCAAGGTTTTATTATGCCCAAAGAAAGTGACCATCCTGGAAAACATGTAGGCCTGAGTATTATGCGCGAACGTGCGAATTATTTAGGCGGAGATTTAATGGTTGAAAGCGAGCCGGATGAAGGCACTCGTATTGAACTTGATTTCACTTATAGCAGCGACACAGATCACGACCCACTACAACGATTATCGGAGATAAGCTCTTGAGTATGCGCGTATTAATTATTGACGACCACGCATTATTTCGCGTCGGCTTACAGGGATTACTTGAGCAGCGGGGCATTGAAGTTATTGATGCGGTAGCCGATGGTGCAAAAGGTTTATTATTAATCGATGAGCTAAAACCCGATATTGTTTTACTGGATTTACGCATGCCAGATATGAGTGGTTTAGAAGTATTACAAAAAGCCAAAGAACAAAAAGTTGAAATTCCCATTGTCATGTTAACCACTAGTAACGAAGAACAGGATTTAGTGGAAGCGCTACGCAACGGCGCACAGGGTTACTTATTAAAAGATATGGAACCGGATGAATTGGTGAGCGCATTACGCGATATCGAAAAGGGTAAAAGTGTGGTGGCCCATGGATTAACTGATGTACTGGCAAAAATGGTGCAAGGTGAACCGCTTGAAATCAAACAAAAAGAAACCCCCTTCTCTGCACTCACGCCGCGTGAATTAGAAATTTTATGTTTACTCGCAGATGGCCAAAGCAATAAAGTTATCGCCAGAAATTTAGGTATTTCAGACGGCACGGTTAAACTACATGTAAAAGCCATACTGCGAAAACTGGAAGTGCATTCACGAGTTGAAGCAGCCGTAATTGCAGTTGAACAGGGCTTACGACAAAAACAAACTAAAGACACTTAATATGAAAACATTTAAATCACTTATTGATGATGTATTACCCAATATCAGTGAAGTTTTTCCGTGGGATATCGATGAAAAAATAAATAATTCAAATAATGTTTTGTTAATTGATATATCAGAACCTAATGAATACGCAACCGTCCATATTAAAAATTCAATCAATGTTCCGCGCGGTGTTTTAGAAGCATCTTGCGACTGGGGTTATGAAGATACCGTGCCCGCACTAGTTGAAGCACGCGATAAAGAAGTAATTATTATTTGTCGCTCAGGCAACCGCAGTGCCCTCGCCGCTTTCACGATGCAACTTATGGGTTACACTAATGTGCATTCATTAAAAACCGGTTTGAGCGGCTGGTTTGATTATGAATTAGCGTTATACAATGAGTTTGAACAAGAAGTGAATGTGGATGATGCGGAAGCTTATTTTAGTAAAGGGCCGCGCGCCGATCAAATGGGTGCGACTGATTAATTGTGAATAAAAATATATAGGTGCGAATGAATTTGCACCTATATTATGGTCTCTTTTACCCATGCATAATAAACTCAAAAAATAACGGATAAAAAATTGGCTAAGCAAAATCACCACCATCACGATTTAAGTTCTAATCGCATCGGTGTGGTTTTTTTTCTCAATCTTATATTTACCATCATTGAATTTATCGGTGGCATACTCACCAACAGTACGGCAATTATGGCTGATGCGGTACATGACCTTGGCGATACTTTATCTATCGGCATGGCATGGCTGCTGAATAAACTCAGTAAAAAAAATCCTACTCAAAATTTCACCTATGGCTTTCACCGCTTTTCATTATTGGGAGCATTACTCAATGGCTTAGTCTTAATTGCGGGTTCAATGTGGGTGTTATCCGAAGCCATTCCAAAATTATTTGAGCCAGAAATGCCCCATACACTTGGCATGTTTTGGCTAGCTATTTTGGGTGTAAGTGTAAATGGCTACGCCGCTTGGAAAATAAGCGCGGGTAAAACCCTTAATGAAAAAATACTTAATTGGCATTTACTTGAAGATGTTTTGGGCTGGGCAAGCGTGCTAATTGTTAGCGTATTATTAATGTTTTTTAATTGGCCGATTCTTGACCCATTACTGTCTATTTTGTTTACCTTATTTATTTTAGTTAATGTTATAAAAAATACCCGCGTAACAATAAAAATATTTTTACAATCATCACCCGATGAAGCAATGCTGCAAAGCATAAAAAACAAACTCAGCGCACTTAAATACGTTAAAGCCATTCATTATTTGCATTTGTGGTCACTAGATGGCGAACGTCATGTGCTGAGCGCGCATTTAGAACTTAGCAATATAATTAATGCACATGAACAACTTGAATTAAAGAAAAAAATTCAAACGGAGTTAATTGAATTTTCACTAATTAATACAACCATTGAATTCGAAATACCGAATGAAACTTGCAGAGATGACAGCTAAAATGTCGATAAATAATATCAATAAAACTTACGATCTTTACGGCGCTTACCCGCCTGCTGAATCACCACGCCTTTTATATGTGTTGGGCCTTTAAATTCTTCAGTTTCATACAAATCATTTAATGGCACCAAAAAGTGTTTATCATCATAGACACGATATTGTCGAAAGGTATATTCATCTTTTAAATCTAAGGCCACAACATAGCAGCCATCACGAATAACCCCCTCTGGGTCTACCACAATCACCACTCCGTCCATAAATTCGGGCTGCATAGAGTCGCCTAAAACTTGTAATGCGAAGGGTTCGGCTTTACTACAGGAAGATGCTTCCATGAAAAGGTCTCTTAAATATTGATAAAAACTGATTGATAATTATACACTAATATTGCATGGCAAGTCAGTCGCTTCATTATAATATATCAGCCGCAAAACTCACCTGTTTATACACTTTAACTATCACCATATTAAGCTTGCTGATTATGGTGAACGCTCAATTAAAGGTATAATACGCAGATATTTTAATTAGCGTAGTTTACTTATGTCAGCACAGAAAATTTGTAGAAATAAAGCCGTTCAATTCACCTATACCATTACCGATGATAAGGGCAATGTGGTTGAGCAAGTTGATTTACCCGTTAGCTATGTTCACGGTGCTAGCAACATGGGCCTTATTGAGAGCATCGAGCGTGCAATGGAAGGTTGCGTGGCTGGAGATAGCTTTGCAGTAGAGTTACCGCCAGCGGATGGTTTTGGTGAGTACAACCCCGACCTTACCTTTACTGATGACTTGGAAAATGTACCACCACAATTCAGAAAACTCGGCGCACAAGTTGAAATGGCGAATGATGAAGGCGAAACTAAAACATTTATTGTCACTAACATTGAAGGTGATAAATTAACCGTCGATGGCAATCATCCACTGGCGGGAAAAGTTGCTACTTTTAAAGTTAAGGTGCTCGATGTGCGTGATGCAACCGCTGATGAAATTCGCAATGGCATCTCTAATCAAAATACATTACTCCACTAAAAAATTTTGGCCTATATTGAAAAATACAGGCTAATTTAAAAGGCTAATGCAGTTACAATGCAAGCGGATTATCTGGGTTCACATCGTCCATAAAAGGACGCTTACGATCAGCATGGGTTAACTGATAAATCAGCCCTACCCAATTACTCAACACTTCACCCGCAGTATCATGCCAAGTATTATCAAGCGCGGGGGCAATAAGATTTTCTGGAAAATCGGGTAACGGCTGTTGATGACTTATTGCTTGTAATAAACGATATTTAAATTCACGTAAAATGGCAGCCGACTTAACCCCAAAATAACATTCGGGAAATGGCGGATAGTCTTCGCGTTTTCCCTCCACATATAAAAACACTTCACGCTTAAATTCTTTTAATAATGAAATGGTATCGTATTCGGGGTGGCCTTGAAAAAAGACGCTTCGAAAGCCATCTTTAGATGTTGCTAAATGCACACTATTATCTTCGGCTACCGCCAGTACTTTTAAACCAGCCGCATCAAATTGTGCGCGGCTCACATCATTCCAACGTGAATGCGGCACATCAAAGCGTGTATTTATATCGGTAATTAATGGGTGCAACTCATCAGTAATTTTATGTGCAAACACGCCCCACTTTTTTTGAGTTTGTGGAATACGTTTTTGTGCATGTCGAAATTCTAAAACTGCATGGGTTGCCAAACAGGAACAAAGTGTTGAAGTGACATTTTCATGTGCCCAATCAGCTACTTCAATTAAAGGGTTCCAAAATTTCTGATTGGATAATTCAACACCAATTACATTAGCCCCAGTAATAATTAACCCATCTAATCCCTGATTTTTTATTTGCTCAAAGGTTTCATAATATTCATCAATATGAGCTTGGCTTTTATCACTGCGCGGTAATTCATTTAAAGTAAAAGGGTGTACATAAATTTGTGCAATAGGATTACTGCCGCCAATTAACCTTAAAAATTGTCGCTCGGTTGCCGCAAGTGCAGCATCGGGCATCATATTTAATAAGCCAATATGTAGCTCTCGAATATCTTGCTGAATAGCGGCATCTGATGCGAGTACTTTAATACCTTCGCCGCGCAGGCGATTAAATGAGGGTAAATTGTTATGTGCGACTAGTGGCATTTAATTTTGAATACTCGTATCAGTTATATTGTTTATTACGGTTGTTAAGTCGTTAGCTTTAGCTGACGAAGATTTATTCGCACTCTCTAGCAATTACAGTTTCTAATAACTTCAAAAAATCATTTTCATTTTTAACCTGTGAAACTTCTTCTGAAGTTACGGTATAGCCCTGCTTTGCAATTTCTTCATAGCGAGGAACACGCGAGTGAAATAATCGTGGAAATACCCAACGAGTAAAATCATCTGGATCCATTTGAGCAGCATACTCAATATTATTTTCAGCCAAATAAATTGCTAACTGCTCCTGTAAAAATTCTGCCCGATAATAAAGTGGCTTGGGCGCACTTTGGGCACGCGCAATTAATTTTTCTTCTTCCTGCTTATTAGTCACTTGAATGTAAAGCATTAATGTATGCTCTGCCAAGGTTTCAATCACCCCCGGCTCATCCAATTCGCACAGGCTGCCCCCAACATCATTAATGAAATGCTGGTAACCGTAAATATTTTGCGCCTTTTGAATAAAGTCGGGCACATCAAACATGGTGGCAATTTCAGCCTGTCGATAAAGCGCCTGACGCTTGATAAAATCATCCAGCTCAACCCCGCCCTGCTCTGGGTTGCCTAATTTCCCCACAAAACTCAGTACCGGCCCTAAATCATGTACTTTGATATTATTGCGAATATAAATCCAATCATTACGCAGCAACTCATTTAAAAAGGGCACTTGCATTGCCTGCTGCTTAATCATATCTAAAATGGGTTCATCTAAATAACGGGTGCCAATGCGATAATCACCCGAGAAATGAAACCATTGACTATCACGCAACATGCTGGATAAATAAGTTTTGCCAACACCGGACATGCCCAATAAGGTGACTTTTTTATTTTTCCACGCTTTAAATTCGTCTACTGTGAATTTCACTCAATGTCCCCAATAATATATTAGCGCTATTTTGCCACAGCAGAACAGAATCGTCATTCGTCTTTTAAGTGATAGCTTGTCAGTATTAAAAAGAATGACCGTACATTAACCAGATTGCTGCATCTTCATCAAACCATACCATAATCATCGGCAGCAGAATCATTACTGCCTGCCGGTGGTGCATTGCTCAGTGGTACATTGCTCGATGGTGCAGCATCTAAATATGCACGTTATTGTGGGAATTCACCTACGCCTAAACTTATATCCATAAATAAATTTTGATTTGATGAAAACTGATAATTATTAAAAAACACATAAGCGGCCGCCGCACCTTCACTACTAATAAGTGTCGTTGTTATTGAACTATTTTGCTCCTGAGATAATGCACTAATACCACTGGCTACACTTATCACAAAGCCATTGATTCCGATGAAAATCCATAAGGCATAACAAAAGGTTCTGGCTTATTTTCTTTAATTCCAAGTTCACGAACAATAATATCAGCATAAATCGCGTGGCTAAGCATCGTCAGCAGTAAAAAATTTATAGCCAATTTAAACACATACTATCCAACTAATTATATTGCAGTAAATAAATACTGAGTGATATCAACATCATCAATTTGTTCAGCATTTAAATATTGATTGGCATATTTAAGGTAAACACCAGAGCTTAAAAACAAATTAAACAAATCCGCATCAATATGATTATTTTTACACATGGTTGCCATTATGCGCAGCGATTCCGTTAATGTTTTAGCTTTTTTATAAGGCCGGTCGGATGCCGTTAAGGCTTCAAAAATATCGGCAATTGCCATCATTCTGGCGGTTAATGGCATATCTTCTTTACTTAGCCGTTTAGGGTAACCTTTGCCATCCATCGATTCATGATGACAACCTGCAATAATCGGTACATTTTTTAAATGTGATGGGTAGGGTAATTCCTCTAACATTTTGATTGTTTGTATCATGTGTCCATTTATAACAAATCTTTCTTCTTCCGATAACGTGCCACGCTTAATCGATAAATTATACAACTCACCTCGATTAAATTTATATTCAGGCACACTCATTTTAAAATTCCATTTATTATCTTTGGGTATTAAATCGATTTCTTCTCGATGAATAATATGCTCAATATTATCTGCCAACAGTTTTTCTTCTACCGGCAATACTGGTTGAATATTTGTTTCCATGCGCTTTTTTTCTTCCCACGAAATACCCGCTGTTTTATCGAGCGTACGCATCCAACGTAATTCAGAAATTTCATTTAAACGTAATATTTTTTCATCTTCCATGAATTCTCCGCCTTGATTACAAGTGGCAACAAATTCAAAGTCATCATTTAATTTTTTAATTGTTTCAGTAAATTCTTTTTTAAGTAACGCTTCATCACCGCCATCTTTTAAAGTCTTTAAATAGTTAATTTCTGCATCTCGTTTTAATACTTCAAAGCGCATCCGAATTTCATGTATTCGATCGTAAATCGTTTCTAATTTGGTTGACTTATCAACCACATACTCTGGTGTTGTCACTTTTCCACAATCATGCAACCAACTTGCAATATGTATTTCCTTCCATTGGTCTTCATTTAATTGATAATCTGAAAAAATATCTGCATTAGATTCACAGGCAGCCTGCGCCAACATTTTTGTTATTTCTGGCACGCGCTGGCAATGCCCTCCTGTATATGGCGATTTTGCATCAATGGCCCCTGCAATTAATTTAATAAAGGCATCCAGTAAGTCTTCCTGCATTTTTAATAAATATTTGCTTTCTAATGACACCGCTGAAAACTCTGAAAAAGCCTGCACAAATGCAAGAGTTTGCTGCTGATTATTATTTGTCTGTGGATTAACTTGCTTATATACCAGCACCATCATCCCCATAAATTCACTCTGTCGATTACGCAATGGCAATATAATAAGGCTTAAATTTTCATCATGCATTTTTTCAGACAATGCCGACCAATGATTATTTTGATTAGCCTTTTGAAATAAACAGTGGCAATCACTTGAATTAATAATTTTTGAAATTTCATTTTTTTCTGTCAATGAAAATACCGGTAAAAAATCGCAACCGCTACCTGAATCTTGTTTTAATTTTAATACATGTGGATTTAATACTTCACTGTTATCATCCACTAAATAGGTTGCAACAGCATCGGCCTTACTTGCCTGCAATGTCTCTATGGTGATTTTATCTAACAGGGAATCAAAGTTTTTCTCATACGCCAATGAATTAATTAATGCCATAAATTGGCTTAAGCTGGCTTTCATTAAGGCTTGAGATTGTGCCAAATCATCAACCTCTTTAATATAACTAACCGTTGACTTTGATTGATCAAAATTAAAATTCATAATATCTTGAGATTCAATTGCCAACTGATGCAATGCCGCAGAAATACGTTTCGATATCCACCAAACAACAGGGATAGTTAACACAATAATTATCAATAATACATAAAATGAGTTTAAGGCGATTTTAATCGCATCTTTAATCAATTCTTTAATCGGGGTAAACATTAATAAATAAAGCTTATCTTCTCCTAGTTTACCAATCTCTTTAACTGAACCTTGCCAATATACACCTTCTACATTAATAATTAACTCTTGATTCTGTAAGTTAAATTTATTGATAAAATTCTTCGCTATCTGACTAGTTAATTCTTCTAGTTTTTTAAGAACTACACTCCCTTCAATATTCTTTATTAAACTTTCACTTTCATTAGAGCTAGCCAGCACACTTCCACTTGAAGTGATCAAATACAGCTCCGACATTTCTGTTATTTTAGTTTTTCTCAATCCTGTAGAAATATTTTCTAACACAATATCCGTTGCAATAATTGTTTTAGAATGTTGCATTTTCATTGATATTGTTGTACCCACTTTTTTCATAAAATAAAAATAATATGGGTTAATCGTATGTGGTGTTTTCCTAGCTTGTATAAACCATAACCGTGTTCGAGGATCATAGTTAGTACTAATAATTTCGTCACGCTGCAAAATATGCAAATGTTTGTCTAAAAAAACTCTAGACAGTAGTGCTTCATCTGCTTTATTTTTTGAAATATTATCCACCATTAAAATAGCTTTATTGGGTGCTTTAAAGCTATTTACTAGCGCCTGCGTATCGAGTTTTCTAACAATAAAATAATCACCATTTTCATATCCAAATTGAATAGCTGAAATAGCATCTTCAGTGTATAGGGCTGCCGATAAGGAGCTGATATATTTTAAACGCTGATTAAATGTAGAACTTTCTGAGATAGAAGAATGCGAGAGCAGCTCTAAAGAATTTCGCACTGGATTATAAGTTTTACGAAAATTAAGAACGACGCTTTCAGACGCTCGATCATAAATTTCATCTGCTGCAGATAAAAGTAATTTTGTATTTTGATGATAGTTTAACGCTGCGAGTAAGCCGCCAATACAGAGCACTAATACTGCAAAAAAAATGGTTAATAAAAACCGGAGAGAGAATTTTCTATTTATTAACATTCGTATCCATTCACAAGTAATTTAATCTGATTGTACATCAGATTAAATCCCCTGTAGAACAGATTTAATATCTAAAGCTTAAATGGATACTTATTACTGAGACCAAAACAATGGGGGCGGGTCTTTGAATTATGATAATCACCATGCTACTCAAATCATTTCAAATCATAAAAAACTTAAGCTATGTCCAGACTACTAAGACTTGAATTTACCGGAGCGCTTTATCATGTTACGGCCAGAGGAAATCGTCAGGAAGATATATTTGAAGAAGACGGTGACTGGGTTGAATTTATCTCTATTTTTCAAGATGTTTGCGACAGATATAATTGGGTTTGCCATGCTTATTTTTTAATGAGCAATCACTATCATTTATTAATTGCCCCCCCCAATGCAAATTATCAAAAGGCATGCGTCAACTAAATGGGGTTTACACGCAAGCCTTTAACCGAAAACATAATCGTGTTGGGCATCTGTTTCAAGGTCGCTATAAAGGCATACTTGTAGAGAAGGATAGTTACCTACTCGAACTATCCCGATATATTGTGTTAAATCCTGTGCGAGCACAAATGGTTCGATCTGCTGTAAACTGGCGTTGGAGTAGTTATCGAGCGATGACAGGACAGGCAAAAAAGCCCACATTTTTAAACGTCGATTGGGTGCTGTCTGCATTTGGTAAAAGAAAATCGAAAGCAATAGCCGGTTATAAAAAGTTTATTTCAGAAGGAAAAAATCAACCTTCACCGTGGCACACATTAAAAAATCAAATTTATTTAGGCGACGATAAATTTGTTGAAAAGATGCAGTTACTTATTGATACTAATAAAGAGTTGAGTGAAGTACCATCATCACAAAAAAGATCCGTTGCAAAATATTTGTTATATTATGAAACGAATAACTCAGATAGAAATACGGCGATTAGCGCAAACTACTACATACTGATAGGTGAAAATTTAGTCCTCTAAAGATGTATTTTTTGTCCACCATTCCGAAATTATTTCGCCAACGGTTGGGTTAACTAAATATCCATATGAGCTATGACAATCAAGACCTTTATCATCTCGGTAAAAATTGTAAATGCCTTCATAATAATCTTCAATTGAGTCGACTAATCCATACTTCAACATTGCAGAGAAATCATTAGCAATATGTTTATCTGCGGCGGTTGTATCACCCACCGATGAGACGTTAATCCAGCGACGAATATTATCTGGAAATTTATGCTTATTGGGAAATTGTCGACCTTGTAGTTTATTCTGTATAAATTTCAAACCTAAAGGACTGCCCAGGCTTAAAAAATCGACTTTACCAACGTGCATTTCCGTACGTGAAAGTTCCCATAATGTATCATAAACAATAACAGATCCAAGGCTGTGCCCAATAACTAATACAGGTTCATTTTTATCCAGAATGGGCCTTAAAAGCGACTTCAACATACCACGAATTTCATAACCCACATTTCCATGATTTTCAAAATACGCATTTGTCTCTTCAATGGTGCTTCTGGCTGATTGAGGTAACCAGCGAATCAAACTGGGAATGAGATCTGCCAGTATGTACATATAACGAATTAATTTAACCCTGAACGAATCAGCTTCGTGCTTATCTTGCTGCGTTGGGCCGTGTTGATTGAGTAATGCATCTAACCATGGAAGATCTTGTGCCGCATCATGACTTTGCTGGTAATATGTATAGTTCCAAGCAACCAGATGAAACTTTTTCTTATGTTGTTCTATATTAAGGGCCACTTCAGGATCTGCACGGCGTAAGCCTTCAAGAAGGCTTCTCCACAGAAGATCGATGTGATGCTCAGCAGAAGGTTTTGGGCTCTTTCCAGGAACATAAATAATGCGTGCGTTTTTCATCTATAACCAATTTAGTATTTCTTACAGTATGCAACAAATATAAAACAGTTGTAATACAACATTCAAGCATAGAGCACGCACAGAGGTCTATTGTTGATGACTAATAAATACAAAGTAGCGATTCTTGGTTATGGTGAAATGGGCCATGCAATGCAACACTTACTGAGTGAAAATCATGATTGTTCCCTGTGGGATAAATATCCAGTAAATACCCTTAAAGTACAGTCCCTACAGGATATCATTCCACTGGCTGACTTTATACTGTTTTGCTTACCTGTAAACCCTCATAGAGAAATTATCCAGCAAATTAAACCCTTACTTAAACCGAACAGCATCTGTATAAGCATCGCAAAAGGGCTTGATGAATTCGGCCAAACAGCCGCGCAAATATTTGAAGATGGTTTAGGCGAAGATCATTTATATGCACTCATATATGGCCCGATGATCTCTGAAGAAATTATCGCCTCGCGTTATGCATTTGCGCAGCTGGGGTGCCGACAGAGTTCAACATACGAAAATACGCTTAATCTTTTTTCGCAGACTGCGCTTTTTCTTGAAAGCACTGGCGACATTACGGGAATCAGCTGGTCAGTGATTCTTAAAAATGTCTATGCCTTATTATTTGGCATGGTGGATGAATTACAGCTTGGTGATAATATGCGTGGCTTTCTAGTGGTTGAAGCACTTCGCGAGCTTGATAAAATAGTTTGTGAAATGGGCGGTGAATCAGGAAGTCCTTACCATCTCGCGGGTCTCGGCGACCTGATAACCACAGCAACCAGCGAGGATTCTTTTCATCACAACTTGGGAAGAGAACTCGCCAGGGATGATAGAAGTAATGTAACCGGAGAAGGCGTGCATACGCTAAAAATGGTAGATAAACATCAACTATTTGAAAAAAAGAATTACCCGCTATTTAATCTTGTTTTTGATATTGTAAGTCATCCTGTAAATGTTAAAAACGCGCTACTTAAATATATAACAAACAAATACGATTCCTGATTTTATCAAGAGCTGTAGTGGCACGAATAACGGAGAATAATGGGGTCAGCCATTAGCAGTTCCCAGTCAATAGACAACAGTTATTTTTTACGTGTTTTTTCACATAAAAAATAATCTGATGTTTAAATTTATTAAAAATAAGTTGCACACCTAAAATTTAAAACTAAAGTGACATAATAAATTCGTACCTACAGTTTTTTAAGGGTATTCTTTTTAACAGGCTGGTTAGTAAGCTTTTAAAAACAACATAAACTTAATTGGTTAATGCCCCGCATTGCCCGACACGGCACTAGGGTCAACTTCATATAAGGCAGGCAAAGAATGCGCTATCCCTTTATGACAATCAATACAGGTTTCACCCTCATCTAAACCTTTGCTGTGACTTTTCATCGCACGTTTTTGTTGCTCGGAAAAATCCATAGATTCATAGTTATGACAGTTTCGGCATTCACGTGAATCGGTGTTTTTCATTGAGCGCCAAACATTTTGTGCCAGTTGTAAACGTTTTTCTTCAAACTTTTCTGCGGTATTAATTGTACCTAATGCTTTATGTAACAATTCATTACTAGCTTGAACTTTACGTACCATTTTATGTATCCAAGGCTTGGGCACATGGCAATCGGGGCATGTTGCACGTACACCGGTGCGATTAGAATAATGAATTGTGTCTTTATATTCTTGATATACATAATCTTCCATTTCATGGCAACTAATACAAAAAGTTTCTGTATTAGTGGCTTCCATTGCGGTATTAAACCCACCCCAAAAGATAATACCTGATACAAATCCTGCAACAATCAAGCTTCCTAAGGTAGCCGAACTAGGGCTTCTTAGCTTTTTTATTAATGACTTAATATTCATTGTCACATCCTAATATTTAGTAATAACTTTAACTGATTGAAACAAGTTTTCTACCAGCGGCTTAGTATTTGCCTGCGGCACATGACATTGGTCGCAGAAATATCTGCGAGGCGAAACATTAGATAAAGGTTCACCGTCACGCCCAACAAAATGGGTTTGAGAAACTTTTGTTGCACCTGATTTTTTATAATTCGCCCAGCTATGACAAGTTAAGCATTTATTAAATTTTAAATTAATTTTATAGCCTTTGGTCTTATGTGGAATCAATGGTGGTTGCTGAACATAATCACGCGAAATTGGTGATTGATCATTGATATTACGCTTGATAACAACTGGATTTGATGGCGCATCAATCTCTGATGAGCCGCGCAGCGACATAACTTCATCTGCTATCGAAACAGCCGGTAGCAATATTGATGAAGTGACTATTAATAACCCTGATAAAAATAAATTTTTCATAAGAAATCCTATATCATAAAATTTTAAAATATATATTTTTTGATTTTAAAGTATCAGCTTAGATAGATTAAATTACCCTAAGCTTTTTCAATTTTAATCGCACACTTTTTAAAATCGGTTTCTTTCGATAATGGATCGGTTGCATCTAATGTCACTTTATTAATTAACCGCCCCGCATCAAACCACGGCACAAAGACCAAACCTTTTGGTGGCCGATTGCGCCCGCGGGTTTCCACTTGTGCTTCAATTTCACCGCGACGAGAAATAATTTTTGCGGTTAAACCTCTGCGCAAACCGCGTGCTTTAGCATCATCTGGGTGCATAAAAACCACCGCATCTGGAACTGCACGATATAACTCAGGTACACGTCGAGTCATGGTACCTGAGTGCCAATGTTCTAACACACGCCCTGTAGATAACCATAAATCATATTCTGCATCTGGGCTTTCCGCAGGGGGCTCGTAAGGTGCGGTAATAATATTGGCTTTGCCATCTTTCTTACCATAAAAATTAAAGCCCTCACCTTTTTTCACATACGGATCATAACCTTCTGCATAACGCCACAACGTTTCTTTACCATTTATTACCGGCCACCTTAAGCCGCGTGTTTTATGGTAAGTATCAAAATCAGCCAGCTCATGGCCTTTTTTAACGCCCTCTAACTGAAAGCGGCGGTACTCTTCAAATAAACCTTTTTGCACATAAAAACCAAAGTCATCCATTTCATCATTTTGATATTGATTACCGCGACTATCGGTTACCGCTTGTTTTTTAAATTTATTGACATAACCATTTTCAAACAACACATTAAATAACGTTTTACCTTTATATTGTGGCGACTTTTCTAATAAATCGGCCGGCCAAACCTCTTCCATTTTAAAGCGTTTTGAAAATTCCATTAGTTGCCATAAATCCGATTTGGATTCACCCGGCGCACTTACCTGTTGACGCCAAAACTGTGTGCGCCGTTCTGCATTTCCGTAGGCACCTTCTTTTTCTGTCCACATTGCGGTAGGCAAAATTAAATCGGATGCCATGGCGGTAATGGTTGGGTAGGGATCAGATGTCACAATAAAATTATCGGGGTTACGATAACCGGGCAATGATTCTTCATTTAAGTTTGCCGCCGCCTGCATATTGTTATTGCACATAACCCAATAGGCATTTAACTTGCTGTCTTTCAACATGCGGTTTTGTAGCACCGCGTGGTAACCGGGTTTTCCGGGTACCGTGCCTTCCGGTAGTTCCCAAATTTTTTCAGCAAAATCACGATGGGCTTTTTTCTTCACTACATAATCAGCAGGCAAACGATGTGAGAAAGTACCCACTTCGCGCGCCGTTCCACAAGCCGAAGGTTGGCCGGTTAATGAGAATGGCCCATTACCCGGCTGTGAAATTTTGCCGGTTAATAAATGCACGTTATACATTAAACCATTAGTCCAAACGCCACGGGTATGTTGATTGAAACCCATTGTCCACAACGACATTATTTTTTTAGTGGGGTGTGCATAAAGTTCAGCTAAACGCTGCAAATTCTTTTTGGGTACGCCGGTCATTTCATGGGCATAATCTAACGTGTACTCTTCAATGCTCTTTGCATACTCTTCAAATGAAATACCGCTCAGCTTTCCACCCTTGCCAGTTTTCTTTTTCTCTAATGCATGTTCGGGGCGTAAACCATATCCAATATCGGTTGGGGTCTTTTTAAAATTAACGTGCTTGCCAATAAAATCTTTGTTATAGGCTTTAGTTTGAATAATATGATTCGCAATATAATTTAAAATCACCATATCGGTTTGCGGATGAAACACAATGGGGTTATCGGCCAAATCAAATGAGCGATGCTTAAATGTAGATAACACATGCACTTCGCAATCATCTTTAGTGAGGCGCGTGTCGGTGATGCGAGTCCATAAAATCGGATGCATTTCCGCCATGTTAGAACCCCAAAGTACAAATGCATCTGCATGTTCTAAATCATCATAACAGCCCATCGGTTCATCCGAGCCAAAGCCGCGAATAAATGCGCCAACCGCAGATGCCATACAATGGCGTGCGTTTGGATCTATGTGGTTAGAACGAAACCCCGCCTTCATTAATTTTGATGCAGCATAGCCTTCAAAAATAGTCCACTGCCCTGAGCCAAACATGCCCACACTTGAGGTGAGTTTATCGGCGGGTTTACCTTTGTTCGCCGCCATATCTTTTTTCATGGCGGCTTTCCATTTTACTGCCATTATATCGAAAGCTTCATCCCAGCTAACTTCTTCAAACTCACCTTCTTTATCGTAAACACCATTGGTTTTGCGCAGCAGCGGTTTGGTTAAGCGGTCTTTGCCGTACATAATTTTGGATAAGAAATAACCTTTAATACAATTTAAACCTTTATTTACCGGCGAGTCGGGGTCGCCTTGAGTGGCAATAATTTTTCCATTTTGTGTGCCCACTAAAACAGAGCAACCCGTGCCGCAAAAACGGCAAGGCGCTTTGTCCCAACGAATTTTATCTTCAGAGGCCGCCAGCACTTCTTTCATGCCGGGAATGGTTACACCTGCAGCCGTTGCGGTTGCTGCAATTGCATTATTTTTTACAAATTCACGCCGTGTCATTTTCATGCTGACATCCTCTCTTGGTTCTGTTTTATATCTAAAGTTTCATGTTCGTTAAAATCGTCGTCACTAAATTGATAAATCATCGATGCGGATAACACACCGCCGATTTTATAAAAATTCATAATACGATCACCTACTTCTTTTCGATCTGCACTTTCAATGGTTACAACTAATCGTCCATCATCTGTTTGGGCATGCACTTCCACCCCAACTTGATTCAGCAACGTTTGCTTAACCGATTCAAGTTGTTCGAGTTTGACATGCACTAATGCACTACAAATATTGTATTGATTCATTATGTTTTGCCTTCCGATATAGTTTGAATTTTTATCGCGTTGGCTGGACAGCCATGCACACATTCACCGCAGCCATTGCAAACAGACGTATTAATATTGATTTGACTTAAACCACCCAGCAATGACTTAAACTCAATTGCAGACAACTCGCAAACATCTGCACACGAGCGACACACTACACCTTTTTTTGAAAAACAGCGTTCACTAACAACGGCTATTTGTTGCCATGGTGAGGTATGATTTATTTGAGTGAGTGAGAGAGCGTCTTCAGGACAAACTTGCACACAGGCCTCACAAAAGTCACATCCCTGACGCCGAAAACTGATTTGTGGAAATCCACCAATACCTTTTACAATAAGATTAGATGGACAAGATTCTGCACACTTAAAACAACGAGTACATCGTTCGGTGAATAAAGCTTCTTCAATAGCCCAAGGCGGCCTGAGTGGTTGCTCACCACTAAACTGACCTTGCAAAAATTGCTTACGATTTATCGCCTGCACTTTCTATTGCCCTTCTTACATTTAGCTACATATTACCTTGTTGCTTAGTAAAGCACATTAGCGAGAGTTAACGTTGACCTGCATCAAGTTGATGTTTGCTTATATGTTAAGTCACTAATGTTTTGCCCAGTTTTTAAAGTATTAACTATAGACCAACTATAACAAGCCAGTTAAAAAGAATACCCTTAAAAAACTTAGGTGCGAATTCATTCGCACGCGCCTATGAAAATGCTAATATGCGAATAAATTTGCACCTACAAAAAAATATACATGTCTTGAGTATTCTTTATTCCCGCCTCAATAATAAGTTGCTATATCAAGCATTTTTTCATTTTTTAAAAAGTTAACGGGACATTAATGTTATTGAATATAAAAATAGAATTTGATGAGAGGATTAATTGAAAAGATAATGACACGCCCTCTTTGAAAGAGAGCGCTTAAAAACGTTTATTCTTAAACTATAGATTTACTTAATTTGATTAATAATCAGTTTAATTTTTTCTTGCGCCTTCACATTCACCGGTGACAGCTCAACAAACAAATCCCCTGCCTGAACTCCAGGCTGGCCAGACTTGCTAATTACCGCCGAAATTTTTACCTGCTCAAAGTTCGACAATTTCATTTTTGGCATCATCGCCATGGCATCGCTTAAGCTAACGGTAAGCGGCAATGCCGAAACGGTTTTCTTAACCGCAGCCAATGGCATGGGCGGCCCTTGCATTGCTTTTGCAAAAATAAACAAGGTATCAGATGGCTTTACTTTATCTTGCAGTTTTGGATCGAGCTCTACAGTGACAATAATTTCTGCAACATTGTCAGCAACCGGTGCTTTAGGTGATGATTTTAAATGCGTTTCTTTAAGCTCTGCCACTTGCGCTTTTGGCAATTGACCTTCCGCACTTTGAATTAAAATATCCAGCCTAGAACGCGCAACTTCATCTTGACTGATTGCTGGGTATAAGCGATACCAAAAAGATAAAGCCTTAGCATAATTACCCTGCTGGTTTTCGGCGGTACCCGCCATCCATAATACGGTTGGATTATTGGGAATTAACGCAATCACTTTATCCATTACCGGTTTTGCCACGCCGGTTAACTTGCCACCTTCTGTCATCGCCAACGCATCGGCTAAGCGCAATAAAACTTCTGGCTCCTCACCCACCAGTTCAATCACTTTTTCATAAGCAGTCGCAGCCTTCTCAAAATGCTGCATGGCCATATATGTTTTTGCCAACATAAACCAGCCATCGGGGTTTTCTGGGTTTTCTGCTAGGCTATGTTCAAGTTTACCCACTGCTTGTTCAATCGTCATTTTTTGATGATTTTCACCTGCGGGAATAACCGTTTCCGCAAAACGCGTACCGGTAGCGGCTTTAAAATCACCCAACTTATAATATATTCCCGCTGCACCGACAGGAATGATTAGTGCCATAATAAAAGGGAAATATTTATTATTTTTTGCAACACCTTGTTTTTTTGATTTGGTTGCCGCACTTAAGTCTAAGGCTAATGTCGACTCAAGTTCATCGCGCATTTGCTGATAAATTTGCTCTGTAATGTCACCGGCTTCAAACTGTAATTTAATTTCATTTAAACGCTCTTTCGCAATTGAAACATTTAAGTCGTCATACTCATCTGAAAAAGCAACATTGCTTTTTCGTAATGTTGGCACAATAAAAAATATTGCAATTAACACTAAAACAACAGCACTAACAATAAAACTAATCATAAAATTTCCGGTTTTCTTTTTGATGCAGAGGCATTAAGCCACTGAGGTTGTATCTATTTAATAAATAATAATGTTTTAACAAGTAATCGTATTTATTCATCTAATAATGAATGGGCTTTTTTCTGTTGTTGTTCATTAACCGTTGCTGCAACTTCTTTTTTCTGTTTACGCATATAACTAAACACCACCAGCGCTGCAATCACAAAAAATATTAACGGCCCAAACCAAAGTAAAAACGTGGCTTTTTTTACTGGTGGCCTATACATAACAAAATCACCATAACGCACTACCATAAAGTCAACGATTTCATCTTTACTTAAGCCTTCGCTAAGTTTTTTATAAACCAGCAAGCGCATGTCTTGTGCGAGCTCTGCGTTCGAATCTGACAAATTTTGGTTTTGGCAAACCAAACAACGCAACTCATGCACTAGTGAGTTGTAATCACTTTCCATTTGAGGCGTGGCAAAATCGTGGGTTTCGAATTTTGCGTGAACCTGTGATGACAATAGCAATGCCGTCATTAGCAATAATGCAAACTTTAAAAATTTCATCTTTTCTGCGCCATCCAAAATTATTTTTTTAAATGTAGGTGCGAATTTATTCGCATATTATTCGTGTGATTAATTGTGCGAATAAATTCGCACCTACTTTGCAACTGAAGCATTGATTGATTTTTCAAAAAAACGTTTAAACTTTTTAGCCCAAACCGCCGGTGTAATACCGCCCGCGTGCTTAGCCAAAATCAACCCTTCGGCATTAATTAAAAATGTTTCCGGTGCGCCATATACACCCCAATCAATTGCCACTGCACTTTCTGGGTCGAAGCCAATTTTTACAAAGGGATCCCCCAGTTTAGTTAACATGGCTTTTGCTTCTGGGCGAGTATCGCGCCAGTTAAGCCCAACAATGGGAATACCATTGCGCTTTAATTGCATTAAAAAATCATGCTCACGCCAGCACTCTGGGCACCAAGTTCCCCACACATTTAACAACCAAACCTGCCCTAACATATCAGAGGTTTTTACAATTTCAGTTTCATTATATAAACCGGGCACATTAATAGCGGGTGCAGTGCGACCAATAAATTCCGTGGGAATATCCCGCGAATTATACTCACCGGTATTGGTTAAGTGCAGCATGTAAGCGAAACCACCAATCATAAGAAAAAAACCAATGAGTAATGCATAACGTGCCATTACGCCGCGCCTTCTGTTGCGGTTTGCGATTGTTGTTTTTTTATACTTTTACGATAGCGTTTATCGGTTGCTGCAAGCAAACCGCCAAAGGACATAATTAATGCGCCCAACCAAATCCAGCGAATAAATGGTTTGTGATATAAGCGTACACTCCACGCACCTTTGCCATCTAAGTCTTCACCCAGCGACACATATAAATCACGCCAGAAACCCGCATCAATACCGGCTTCGGTCATTGGCATACCACCGGCGTTATATAAACGCTTTTGGGAATGCAATCGAGTGATTTGCTCATTTTGATACATTACCGTAAACCAACCTTCTGCGGCTTTATAGTTTGGCCCAACGGCGCTGCGTACACCTTCAAATTTAAATTCATATTCGCCAATAGTGTAGGACTGGCCTTTCACCAAGCGAATATCTTTTTCGGTGCTGTATAAAGAGGTTAAGGTAATACCAATAACAAACATTGCCACCCCCATGTGCGCAACACTCATACCGTAAAAACCACGTGGTGTATTGCGTAATGCTTGTAGTTTATTTTGTTTGCCGGCAACGCGATCGATAATGCCTTGAAAACTCAATAAAGTAATCCAAGATGCCAACATCACCGCTACCACCGCACCCCATTTCACGTCATCTAAAAAGAGATAAGGAATCGCTGCACCCAATACAACACTAATAATAAAGGGCACAAGTAATTTTTTACCAATGCGTTCAAATGTATCGTGCTTCCAGCGCGCTAATGCAGCCACTCCCATTAATAATGCAATGGGTATAGTGAGCGGCACAAACAAGGCATTAAAGTACGGCGGGCCAACTGAAATTTTACCCGCGCCTAAAGCATCTAAAGCCAACGGATAAAGTGTGCCCAATAAAATAGACGATGCAGTAATGACAAATAAAATATTATTCATTAATAAGCCACCTTCACGTGACCAGATATTTAATTTTACCGCACTGCGAATTTGTGGCGCTCGCCAAGCGTAAAGCGCTAACGAAGCACCCACCACAACACCGAGGAAAATTAAAATAAAGATGCCGCGTTCTGGGTCGTTTGCAAACGCATGTACCGACGTTAAAACGCCGGAGCGCACTAAGAAAGTACCGAGCAAACTTAATGAGAATGTAAAGATTGCAAGCAATACCGTCCATGCTTTAAACACGCCGCGTTTTTCGGTGGCGGCTAAAGAATGAATTAGCGCAGTGCCAACTAGCCAAGGCATAAAGGATGCATTTTCAACCGGATCCCAAAACCACCAACCGCCCCAGCCAAGCTCGTAATAAGCCCACCAACTTCCCAGTGCAATTCCGATAGTTAAAAAGACCCAAGCAATAATTGTCCACGGGCGCGACCATTTTGCCCATGCGGAATCTAAACGCCCACCGAGCATCGCCGCAATCGCAAAGGCAAAGGCCACAGAAAAACCGACATAGCCCAAATACAACATGGGGGGATGAATGATTAAACCAAAATCTTGCAGTAATGGATTTAAACTTTTGCCTTCTAAGGGTGCGGGAAAAATTCGATCAAATGGATTTGATGTGAGCAATGTAAACAACAAAAACCCCACACTGATTAAACCCATTACGGCAATCACGCGGCCACGCATGATCAATGGCATTTCTTTGCTAAACAACGCAACCGCGGCTGTCCACATGGCCAAAAACATCGCCCATAAAAGTAGCGAACCTTCGTGCCCACCCCACACCGATGAAATTTTGTACATCATGGGTAATTCGGTATTTGATTGGCGAGCGGCATAACCCACCGAAAAATCATTCACAATAAATGCATAAGTTAAACAAGCAAAACTAATCATTATAAAAATAGTTTGCCCAATTGCGGCGGGAGCCGCCATTTCAACCCAACTGGAGATTTTTTTCTGTGCGCCAATCAATGGCACAGTGCCCTGAATTAATGCCAGTACTAATGCGATAACTAATGCAAAGTGTCCAATTTCTGGAATCATTTTTGCTCTCCAGCTTTAGCACTCGGGTATGCATTACCTGCACCCACCGGTACATTTTCAGGGTGCTGCATGTCTTGCATTTTTCCATCCTTCCACTTTCCAGATTTTTTCAAAGCTTCTGCGACTTCCGGTGGCATATAATTTTCATCATGTTTTGCCAATACTTCTTCGGCCACAAATACATTATTTTTTAACTTGCCGGTTGCCACAATGCCCTGACCTTCACGAAATAAATCAGGCAAGATACCGACATATAAAACGCCGAAGTTTTTTGCACCGTCGGTTAAATCAAATTCAATTTTCAAACTGTTTGGGTCGCGCTTAACACTACCGGCAACCACTAAACCGCCAATACGAAAATTACGTTCCGCTGGGGCTTTGCCTTCAAGTATTTCTGTAGGGCTATAAAAGTGATTCATGTTTTCATTAAGGGATTGCATTATTAAGGTAATAAAAACGCCTACGCCGATAACTAATAGGGCGACAAACATCATTCTTTTTTGGCGGGCTGTCATGCTTTTAAACTCTCTAAATTAATTGGCTGATTCAGTTTTTTGATATCAGTTAAATATTTTTACATTTTAACTCACCCCTTAAATTTAAAGAGGCACGTTAAAACATTTACTCCATTTGTTCTTGCTGCTGGCGTTCCTGCTGGCGATACTTTATTTTTAATTCTTTAATGATATTTTTTTTAGTGAAAATAGGGCTAAGAAATGTCCAGCCTAAAACCACAAAAGAAATACCATAAGACCACCATACGTAAAATGCATAGCCACCCATATTAAAAAATTCACTAGCGCTCATTTTCTACAATCTCCTTTACCCAACGCGTATTTTGTTCGCGTTTTAAAATTCCACTGCGAGCACGCATTAGCACCGATGCACCATAAAATAATTTAAACGATACTGCCATCACTAAGAGTGGAATTAACATATCGATATGAATGGATGGTTTACCAAATTTGGTTACCGTTGCGCCTTGATGCAAGGTACTCCACCACTCCACTGAATAATGAATAATCGGAATATTCACAATCCCCACGAGTGCTAATACGGCACCGGCGCGTGCCGCATTTCTGGGGTCTTCAATGGAGGCTTGCAATGCCATAAACCCTAAATATAAAAATAATAATATTAATTCAGAGGTTAAGCGTGCATCCCACACCCAATACGTTCCCCACATGGGTTTACCCCAAAGCGAGCCGGTGATGAGTGCTAATAATGTAAACGCGGCACCGATGGGCGCACTTGCACTGGCCATTATATCGGCGGTTTTTATGCGCCAAATTAAACCCACACCACCAGAGACGGCCATCACCACATAAACAAACATCGACATCCATGCTGCCGGTACGTGCACAAACATAATGCGGTAGCTTTCACCTTGTTGATAATCTGTAGGTGCCACAAAAAAACCATAGTACAACCCGAAAACCAGTGTGATTAAAAAACTCCACACAAACCAAGGAACCATTTTACCTGACATATTATAAAAATTTTTCGGTGATGAAAATTTATGGACGATTGCGGGTAGTTTCATAATAATTAAATTCTAAACTTTAAATTCTGGTGTATAACTAAAAAACCCATCGTCAGCAAAGCTAACGCCTACATTATTTTTTGTAGGAGCGAGCTTTAGCTCGCGATGAGATGATGTATAAAACAATCCAAACTCACACTTAAATTAATATTGCGTAGTGTGCATCAGCCGCCTTAATAAAAACATTCGCGTTTACTCACTTTCATTTACGAATAAACCGACTTTACTCAATACTAATTTTTAATGCCGTGGCAGCGGCCAATGGTGCCAGCGTAATTGACAACACCAATAAAGCCCCTAAAAAATATAGCTGACCTTTAATTTCTAGCCCCGCCATACTTGCATCTACTGCATTCGCAGAAAAGATCAAAACCGGAATATACAGGGGAAGCACTAACAAAGACAGCAACATGCCGCCACGGTTCAACCCTAAAGTTAACGCCATCCCAATGGCTCCCACCAAACTCAAAATTGGCGTGCCTAGTAAAAGCGTTAACATTAATGTGCTAATACCCTCGCTAGGCATAAACATAAACAAACCAAGCAACGGCGCTAATAATATAATTGGCACGCCAGTGACCAACCAATGACTAATAATTTTTGCCAACACCAGCAGCGCATTTGAATGCGGGCTAAGCATTAACTGCTCCAATGTTCCGTCATCATAGTCCGACTTAAACAGGGTATCCAACGACAACATCGCCGCCAGCAACGCCGCCACCCAAATTACGCCCGGCGCCATAGTTTGTAACAAGGTTTTCTCTGGAGATACACCTAACGGGAACAAGGTTACTACAATCACAAAAAATAACAGCGGATTTAACAGCTCATTTCGATGCCGATAAGATAGCATTAAATCACGCTTAATCAGCGCAATAAACGCGCCGAAGGATGATGGCGCATTCATATCAATGGCTCCAATTGCGTATTGGGTAACACTAGCCGATGCTGCTCACCCGCCTGCAATGCCACTGGCTGGTGAGATGTAATCACCAACATGCCGCCATTATTGATGTGTTCTTCAAAGCATTTTTCCAACATGGCCACAGCCACCACATCTAACGAGGTGTAAGGCTCATCTAAAATCCAGCAACTTGCGCGGTTTAAAAATAGCTGAGCGATTGCCACACGGCGCTTTTGACCGGCGGATAATTGCCCGCAGGGAATATCTTCAAAACCATATAGACCCACTTTCGACAGCGCTTCTTCAATGCCATTATCGGTTTTACTGCCGTGTAATGACTTTGCCATACACAGGTTTTCCACCGCCGTGAGCTCATATTTAATACCCGCGCGGTGCCCCAAAAACAGTAAGTGCTCTAAATAGTCTGATTCTGGATGCTGAATTTTACGCCCTTGCCACCGCACTTCGCCCTCTAAAGGCTGAGCTAATCCCGCCATAATTCTCAACAAGCTGGTTTTGCCGCTGCCATTTTTACCTTCTACCCGCAACACTTGCCCCGGGCACAATTGAAAATCAAGGCCTGTAAACAAGTCTCGATATCCGCGTGTGCAACTAATGGATTTAACGTGTAAACCGGCGGTGGCGTCGGTCATTACTGGGCTACCTACTTCTAACTTAATGATTTTATTAGTGTGTTTTTACAAGCAAGGGATTTTACAGGTAATTTACTGGAATAAATAGCCACGCTAGATTTATTTATTCATGCACCGGAATAAATCAAATAATTGATAATAGTTTAAAAAAATAGTGATTTTTGACTATCTGCTCTGGTAAGATGCTACTGATATCAAACTATTAAGAACGGACACTAAATAGATAAAATGACTAAATACACTAGCAAGCTCCTCATCCTTTTACTTTTATTACCTCGCTTACTGTACGCAGAAACCGCACAATTTGATATTAAGCATTTACAATCTCTGTTTGAAAACTATAAACGTGAGCAAGCCTATAACTACGCTAAGGCTTATCAACCTGAAATGGAAGGTGACCCGTATTTTGACTATTTATTCGGGGTTTCTGCCATTGATGCCGGCCATGCCAGTGAAGGCACCTTTGCTTTAGAGCGCGTTTTATTGGTTTTCCCCAATGATCAGGTAGCGCGTATTGAGCTGGCAAGGGGCCACTTTAATTTACAAGAATATACTCTCGCTAAAAACTCATTTAACACCGTATTAGAAAATAACCCACCTGCCACTGTGCGCGATATTGCCGAGGCCTATTTAGATAAAATCCGCATAAATGAATCACGTTATCACCCCACACATAGCGGCTTTGTCGAATTTTCACTCGGCTACGATGATAACGTTAATGTTGGGGTTGATGAAAATCTTAACCTACCCGCCAGTGCCGCACAGGATGACAATGCCACCAATTTAAGTGGCGCATGGACCTATGCCCACCCCATTACCCCCGGCTGGTTATTTGAATCTACCCTAGCGGCAAACTTTCGAAAAAATCAGGACTTATCTGAATTTGATACCGCCATCGGCACCCTACAAGCGGGTATTACCCATTTACAAGCAGACAGCAAATATAAAGCCGAGTTTATTGCACAACAATTTAATTTAGACGGTGATAGCTATCGCAGCCTTAGCGGCATTAACTTTAACTGGCAATACACCTTATCTGAGCGCTCTAGCTTTAATTCATCTTTGCAATATGCACAGTTTGATTACCCAACCTTAAGCTTTAGAAATTCAGATTTAATTACACTGGGCCTTAATTACACCCAAGCTTTCGCCGCTTATCTGCAGCCGCTTATTTTTACCTCAGTTAGCCTAGGCTCCGAAAGCGCTGAAGATACCCGCAATAACATTTCACTGCGCGAAGCCGAACGGGATATTTACAGCATACGCCTCGGACTGGTTTTAAACTTTACCAATACCCTCGCCCTGCAAAGTGCCATTGGTACTCAAAGTAGCAGCTACTTAGAGCGAGATGATGATTACAACACGGCTAACTTAAATTTAATTTGGGCTTTTGCTCGCAAGTGGCGGTTTGAAACCCGCTATGCCTATTCTAAAAATAGCTCAACAGAAATATTGCGCGACTATGAGCGCAACACAATAAACATGACATTTAATTACACTTTTTAAATACGACAGTTTTCACTGAAGAAAACCGCCTATAGCGCTACACAGTTAGAGAAAACATTATGAAAAATCATACCCATCAAGTTTGCAAACTTAACTCATTTACTCGCCAAGCTGCCCATCGTTTATTTGCTCGTGGCTTATTAATGACTGGCCTACTAAGCAGTGTTTTATTTTCCAGCCCACTCATGGCCGAAATAGTTAATAACAATACATGGGTTATAAAATCCGGCGATTCACTGTATAAAATTGCCCGCGTGATGTTTCCTGAAAGCGCTAAAAAACGCGCGCAACTACGCAAGGTATTGGTTAAAGACAACCCTGACGTTTTTAAAAATGGCGTGGGTAATATTTCTATTGGCGACCAACTACAGCTACCCGCATTTGCGGTTAAACAAGAAGAACCAGAAGCTGCAGCACTGGTTATTGCACCCGCCGTTGCTAAGCCGGTGGCCCCCGTGATTACACCGCAACCGGCCATCGCTAAACCAGCCGAAATACAAAAAAACGTAGCAATAACACCTGCCATCGTCACCCCAGACCCACAAGATATTGTGGGTCAAGTGGTGATTAATGTGGGCGACTTAAAGGCTGAAAATCGTGGCAGTTCGCGACCTCTTAATCGGCGCTCACCCATTTATCGCGGCGACACACTGGCAACTGGTGGTCGCAGCATGACCCAAATTCGGCTTAAAGACGGTGCACTTTTATCATTACGCCCCCACACCCAAATTAAAATTGCACAATTTCAATACAATGGCACAGAAGATGGCACCGAAAAAAGTGTGATTGAATTATTGAAAGGTGGCTTTCGCACCATTACTGGGGCCATTGGCCACATCAATAAACAAAACTACCAAGTCAAAACCAGCATGGCGACTATTGGTATTCGCGGCACACATTACTCATTAATACTTTGTCAGCAATCGAGCTGTAACGATAATGGTGAAAATGTAGACGATGGTTTATACGGCGGCGTGGCCGATGGCAGCATTATTCTGGAAAATCAGAGCGGCACTCACACGTTTGATAACGATCAGTTTTTTCACCTTGTATCCGCCAGCATGTCGCCAACAGAAACCTTTCTGCCGCCCCATGCGCTACACCATGGTGTGCAGCAATCAAAGCCTAAATCAGAAAATAACAAAGAACATCGTGCACAACAGTCACCCTATAAAAATAACAAATCAGCCCCCCGCCGTTTAGCGATTATTTTTGAGGCTAACCAGCCCAGTAGCGTTAAAAAGCGCATTCGCTTACCCGGTGATATTGCTGCGCCCCCTATTTCTCCGCCTGCTTTAGCACCCAATGGTTCAGGCGTGCTTATTGGCTTTAATGAAAAAGACCCATTCGATGGATCGGTGAGTGGTGTTGCAACCCCTGTTATTGTCGGCCCGCTAAAAGACAATGTAATTATATTGGGGCCAGAGCGCACCCCCATTGCCATTGCCGAAACCCTTCCCGATGAAGTAGGAACAACAACCAATGACTTTGTGGCAATTTCCCCCACCGGTGTTCCGCTTGGCGTCCCTTCCGACTTAGGTAGAGATACAAATTTAGGGGTTAACTGGGGCCGTTGGAATGGTGACTTTATTGTAAGAGTGGATGGCACACCGATTGATGTGCTAGACAACCTACATTTTATTTATAGTGAAAATTTGACCTCGCCAACACAGCTAGCCAATTTAAGTGGCATAAAGTCATTTACCTCTTACTTATCAACTGGCGGCACCCTGCCAACAGATGACGCGGGTAACCTCGGCACCAATTTTGCCAATATATCCATGGGGGTTAACTTTATTACTCAAACAATTGATACCTATAATGTGAGTGCATCCGTTAATGCAATAAATTATGATGCTGGTATTCTAGGAAGCATCCCATTTGGCGACCTTAACAGCAGTTTTAGCCTTAGTGGATCTGGCAATTGTAGCACCTGTTTAGGTGAAGCCAGCGTACTGTTTGTGGCCCCCAATGCCAGCGGTGCTATCACCTCATTTCAAATAGATAATTTTGGTATTGGTAGTATTACCGGTGCTGCTGTATTAACGGAACAAGGCCAGCAAACAATACCTTAGAATAACAACAATTTTTTTAAACCTATCAAACAAACTCAATATAGTAATTAATTAACAATTACTATATTCTTCACGCTTTTTAAGCGGGCTGTAATTAACCATGTCAAACATTGCCGACTTCACCAAATCTGAAATATGGACTATCGAAAGCACTCTTAAAGAGCGCTGGGGCAAAGATAACGAAATAGAACTGCAATTTGCCGACACCGAAATTCGCCTGCACATGGGCGACCGTGAAACCACAGATTGCCCTGCTGTTATTTGGCAACATAAAGGTTGTAACTATATTATTTTTAAATCGGCTGTGCAGAGCTATCGCTGCCAGTTTTTTTATAAAGGTTACCAGCAATATGGCACGGGTGTGCATGAGTATGATGACATTGGCGACTGCATTATTTCATTACTGCAAGTGCAATCAGACCAACACCGTGAAATTCAAATTGAAGAAGAAAATCATGATGGTAATTTGCCACGTGGAACGGAAGTTAAGTAGTTTCAATACTTGCCTGTAGGTTCGAATTTATTCGAACACATCATAGTAGTAGTTTTTAAATACCCTAACGCTAACAACACTCTGTTATGCAAATGAATTCGCATCTACAGGCATAACTTGCTCTAGGGTTTAGGGCAACGCTCCATCCCAGATGATTATGCTCAACAACCTTATACAACCCCAATATTATTCTTTGCTGATATAACGCCACCTAGGGGCAACATAAATAAGCTTAATTTGTGCCACTCCCCCGCTTGCTTCATTATTATTTCCCACATATTTAGATGGTTTTTAGATTTCTAGCCTTTCTAAAAACACGCCAAGAATTATATTAATGAGGAAATAAAATGAGCGCTAAAAATGCATTCTATGCACAATCAGGTGGTGTAACAGCCGTTATCAACGCATCAGCTTGTGGCGTAATTGAAACAGCCCGTAAACACCCAGATAAAATTGCAAATGTTTATGCCGGCCGTAACGGTATTATCGGCGCACTGGAAGAAGATTTAATCGACACCAATCTTGAATCATCTGACGATATCTCTGCACTTAAACATACGCCATCCGGCGGTTTTGGTTCTTGCCGGTTTAAATTAAAAAGTTTAGAAGATAATAAAGCCGAGTACGAACGCTTAATTGAAGTGTTTAAAGCACACAACATTGGCTACTTCTTTTATAACGGTGGCGGTGACTCTGCTGACACTTGTTACAAAGTTTCTCAACTGTCTGAAAAAATGGGTTATCCCGTACAAGCGATTCACGTTCCAAAAACGGTAGATAACGATTTACCGATTACTGATAACTGCCCAGGCTTTGGTTCAGTTGCAAAATACATTGCGGTTTCTGCACTAGAAGCCTCTTACGATGTTCGCTCTATGGCGAAAACATCAACTAAGATTTTCGTACTTGAAGTAATGGGCCGTCACGCGGGCTGGATTGCAGCGGCCGGTGGTTTGATTGAAGACGAAGGTATTCCGGTTGTTATTTTATTTCCTGAAATTGAATTTAATCAAGATAAATTCATGGCGCAGGTGGATGCAAAAGTTAAAGAGCACGGCTTCTGCACCATTGTTGTATCAGAAGGTATTCATTACCCCGACGGAAAATTTCTAGCCGAGCAAGGCACACGCGATAACTTTGGTCACGCTCAATTAGGTGGCGCAGCACCGGTTGTTGCTAACATGATTAAAGAAGCATTAGGTTACAAATTTCACTGGGCGGTTGCAGATTACTTACAACGCGCAGCACGTCATTTAGCATCTGAGTCTGATGTTGAACAAGCTTACGCATTAGGTGAAAAAGCCGTTGAGTTTGCTATAGCCGGTGAAAATGCAATTATGCCGACAGTAGATCGTATTTCAAATGATCCGTATGAGTGGAAAATTGGTAAAGCTAATTTAGCGGATGTGGCTAACGTTGAAAAAATGATGCCCATGGAATACATCACCAAAGATGGTTTTGGAATTACACAAGGCTGTAAAGATTATCTTTACCCACTAATTAAGGGTGAGGCTTATCCTCCTTATAAGAGTAACGGCATGCCGGATTATGTAACCCTGAAGTTACAATCGGTTGATCAGAAACTCGAGAAATTCGAAGTTTAAAAAGCCAAAGGGGAAGTGACTAACTTCTCCTTTTTTATGCCAAAAACAAAAGCATTTGCGGACAATAAAGCCCTTAAAAATGACACTACAAAAAGCCAGAGAAATGATAGCCGACCACGTAGCAATTGCCGGTGGTTACAATCAAACATCAACCAAAATTGTGTTGGGCGAGTTACAAAACGATGAAGGCCAAGCCGCCGTTGATAGTATTATTCGTGAATTTAATTTAGAAGAACTTTGGGGTTTTAAAGTAGGCACAAAATTCGAAAGAATGTATAAATAATAAAAACTATATGAGACCTTTGTACGGTAGAATCACAAGTAAAAATGGCTAAAATTTCACTGCTTTTCGTTAGAAAACTGGTCAATATCTAGATATTAACTGCGTTTCCTGCCTCAATCAGTAAAATTTTAGCGCATTTTTCTTTTGCGCCTCTATCGTGCAAAGGTCTCTATAATACAAAAAATTGTTACACATATAAATAAAACTCGTTGCGAATTGAAAGCGCTATTGAAATGCAATTGATTAATATCAATATTGCAAAACAATAATAAAGACTATAGTCAGGCACGCGATTTCAATCGAACGATAACCGTTAAGTTAAAAACAAAACCGCAACTTAACTGAAATAATAAGCGTTCGATGAGCCAGATTTAAGCAGCATTTAATAGTCTGACTCAAAATAATTTTTAACCATAAAAAGTTGGGGAGTCAAACTTATGTCTACAGGAATAATCATCGCTTTAGTATGCGCGTTAATCGGCATTGCTTACGGCATCATTTCAATCTTTAGTATTTTATCCAAGCCCATGGGCAACGATAAAATGGTGGAAATCGCAAACGCAGTTCAAGAAGGCGCTATCGCTTACCTGTCCCGCCAATACACCACTATCGGCATGGTCGGTGTGGTATTGTTTTTGGCCATGGGCTTCTCGCCTCTGGGTTGGTATAGCGCCATTGGTTTTGCCATTGGTGCCATTCTTTCTGGTGCCGCCGGTTACATCGGCATGCACGTTTCAGTTCGCTCAAACTCACGCACCGCAGAAGCCGCCAAAGACGGCATTAACCCTGCACTGCAAGTTGCCTTTAAAGGCGGTGCCATCACCGGCATGTTAGTGGTTGGCTTGGCACTTATGGGTGTTGCCGGTTACTACGCAATATTGAGTTCAATGGGTGTTCCACAGGCTGATGCATTACATGCATTAGTTGGATTAGCCTTTGGTGGTTCATTAATTTCTATCTTCGCACGTTTAGGCGGTGGTATTTTTACCAAGGGCGCAGATGTTGGTGCAGATATTGTCGGTAAAGTTGAAGCCGGTATTCCAGAGGATGACCCACGCAACCCCGCCACCATTGCCGATAACGTGGGCGACAATGTGGGCGACTGTGCCGGCATGGCCGCAGATTTATTTGAAACCTATGCGGTAACCATTATTGCCACCATGTTACTGGGTGGTTTGGTGATGTCAGAAATCGGCGAATTAGCCGTAACTTACCCCTTAGTTCTCGGTGGTGTTTCAATTATTGGCTCAATCATCGGAACGTTCTTTGTGAAAACATCCGACGGTGCAAAAATTATGAATGCACTTTATAAAGGCACCATTGTCGCCGCTGTTTTCTCAGCTGTTGCCTTTTACTTTGTTACGCAAGAAATGATGGGCGATGTTGCTTTAACACTCGACAACGGAAACGTAGTGGGTGCAATCGAATTTTATTACACGGCACTTATCGGTTTAGCATTAACCATCGCCATGATTGTAATCACTGAATACTACACTGCGACGGAATACGCGCCGGTTAAAAACATTGCTAAAGCCTCAACCACCGGTGACGGCACAAACGTGATCGCCGGTTTAGGTGTGTCAATGAAATCTACGGCTATGCCGGTGCTTTCAATCTGCGCTTCTATTTGGGGTGCTTATGAGCTGGCAGGTTTATACGGTATCGCCATTGCAGCAACGTCAATGTTGTCTATGACCGGTATTATCGTGGCACTTGATGCTTATGGCCCCATCACAGATAACGCCGGTGGCATCGCCGAAATGGCCGAGCTACCCGAAGATGTACGCACCACAACCGATGCATTAGATGCGGTGGGTAACACAACCAAAGCGGTAACCAAAGGTTATGCGATTGGCTCTGCCGGTTTAGCCACACTAGTACTATTTGCAGATTACACCCACACATTAGCCGCCAACGGTCAGTCTGTGTCATTCGACTTATCCAATCACATGGTGATTATTGGCTTGTTTATCGGTGGTTTAATCCCTTACCTATTTGGTGCAATGGCGATGGAAGCTGTGGGTCGTGCAGCGGGTGATATCGTGACCGAAGTGCGTCGCCAGTTTAAAGAAAAACCCGGCATTATGGATTACACCGAAAAGCCAGATTATTCTAAAGCGGTTGATCTATTAACCAAAGCCGCCATTAAAGAAATGATGATTCCGTCTTTATTGCCGGTAGCCGTGCCCATTATCGTTGGCTTAACACTGGGTGCAGAAGCACTGGGTGGCGTATTAATTGGTACTATCGTCACCGGTTTATTCGTGGCTATTTCTATGACCACCGGCGGTGGCGCATGGGATAACGCCAAGAAATATATCGAAGATGGCAACTACGGTGGTAAAGGCTCTGATGCACACAAAGCAGCGGTTACCGGTGACACAGTGGGCGACCCATACAAAGATACGGCCGGCCCTGCGATTAATCCTTTAATTAAGATTATGAATATTGTAGCTTTATTGATTATTCCAATACTGCCCGCCGTTTCATAACACTTAATCATTAAATAAAATTAAAGCGTAGCTTTGCAGTTTTTATAAACTGGGGAGTTGCGCTTTTTTAGTTTATTCCTATATCAACCTAATTCTAACCATACTTAACCAAGAGCATCCCTAAAATATTTTTCTAAATCCAATGTATTATAAAGGACTGATACGCAATACAGATTTTAACCGAACAGGAACAAATAGTGTTGCCATTCCACTGCTCACCACAAATTCAAAAGCAATATACCTTCCTGATGTGACTTACGATGCTCTGCACAAAGACAGTAAGACATACAAAACAACAGACCAAAACCTACTTTATAGAAAATTATCTTTATTTGTTGATGATATGCTCTATTTTGTGAGTCACGGTGATATACCTGAATTTTTGTAGCCAACTAAGCTCATGAATATATTGAGTTTTCTATCACGCTGCGTAAAACATGTTTTTTCATCTTGCATCTGGGACAAAAAAGGGAAACAATTACCCAAATAACTCCCATTAACAATAATAAAGACCGCTTAAGGTGGATACAAAAATCACGACCCAAGAATTACTCAACCGTTCTCTCGAGCGGTACTCTCATTCTTATGTGGCAGAAAAACTCAATGTAACAACAAAAACGGTACGAAATTGGGAAATTAAGGAAGATGGCCCACCGCTATACCAATCTCACCCACTACAGGCATTGTTGTTCGGAAATGAAGACAATATCCCTGAAAATAGCGATTTCACTTTTATCGATCTTTTCGCAGGCATTGGCGGCATTCGCATGGGTTTTGAAAAAAACGGTGGCCACTGCGTATTCACCAGTGAATGGGATAAATATGCTGTTATGACCTATTGCGAAAATTTTGCTACTCATCATCCTGTAGAAGGAGATATTACCAAGGTAGCTGTTGAGGACATTCCCGATCACGATGTTTTACTAGCAGGCTTCCCGTGCCAACCTTTTTCTATTGCGGGTGTTTCTAAGAAAAACTCTCTAGGGCGTGCTCATGGTTTTGAAGATAAAACCCAAGGCACATTATTTTTTGACGTTGCTCGAATTATTAAGAAGAAACAACCCAAAGCATTTCTGCTCGAAAATGTTAAAAACTTAATGAGCCATGATAAGGGAAGAACATTTGAGATAATTAAAGAAACACTACAAGATGAACTGGGTTATAAAATTTTTCCGAAAATAGTTGACGGCAAAGGCTTTGTGCCGCAACACCGTGAACGCATTTATATTGTTGGTTTCCGTGACGACACAAATTTTTCTTGGAATGCTTTTCGAAAAAAAGATAAAACGGCTAAAACAATGGGCGATATTTTACACTCTGGAAATGGCTCTGAAAAACCAGAGAAAGATTACACTTTGGGCAAGAAGGCTAAAGTAAATAAAAAATATATTCTTAGTGACAAGTTGTGGAAATTTTTATTCGACTACGCAGCAAAACATAAAGCCAAAGGCAATGGTTTTGGCTATGGCATGGTGACAAAAAAAAGTACGTCTCGAACATTATCCGCTCGCTATTACAAAGATGGCTCAGAAATCCTCATCAACAGAGGACGAGGAAACCCGCGTAGAATGACCCCTCGAGAATGCGCAAGAATTATGGGCTATCCTAACAATTTTAAAATCCCTGTTTCTGATACACAGGCATACAAGCAGTTTGGAAACTCTGTTGTTATGCCCGTAATAAAAGAAATTGCCTACATAATGAAACCACATATTATGACGTTAATTGAAGAGGAAGAAACACAAATGCATCAATCCAGCCTTCTTTCTGCTGACGATTAATAACCTAAGACCTTTACACAATAGAGGCGAAAAGTCTCAACCTAAATAAAAAACTAAGTAAGCATTGTCATTTAATCACCATAACGTTTTAAATTTTATTTCTAATTGACCATTGTTAATGGATTCACCTAAAACTTCATACACCCCACCCTTTAATGGCGCGTCACCTGCTTTAATTGCAATATGTTTACTCGATGCAATTTCACCAATTTTATTTAACAAATATTGCCGAGTTACAAATGCATTTTTATTAATGCTGGCGGTTAAACTACCTTGCTGGGTTTTATCATTATAACGATAAGCAAGAATATTAATTGTTGAAGCCGAAGATGCACTATCTGTGTGAGCATTAATAGCATATATTTCTGCCGTAATTTTTCCTTGGTTATCATATAAATATCTAAACGGGTCATTCATGGCGAAATAAAGCATGCCGTAATCTTTTGCCTTAAAGGTTTGCAATAAGCCAATTTCAAACGGGTGACCATCATGCCCAAGTTTGGCCATTAATGCGCCGCCGGTAATATTGGTCACTTCAACCGCCCATAAGGCATTTCCTTCTGGGCCGCTCCAAGCCAACATGGCAGGTGCGGGGCTCCAACTACCCGATGCTTTTATTGTGACCGAGTCGCCTTGCTCAATAAAAACACCGCTGTTCTGCCAAATTTTATTGGCTTCGATTATATTAGTAATGGGTTTTATCGCATCTATATTTAATGCATTGGAATCAATAATTTGAATATTCCGAATTTGATTGTCATAACTACGGGAGGGCGGTGTGATTGTGCAAGCAACAAGCAATGACATGCCAAGTAACATAAGTGGTATATTTTTTTGCATAATTAAGCCTCGGAAAAACAGATCAGTTATTAGAATTAATTTTAAAATAAAAATATCATTGCTGTATTATTATATTAACGAACTTTTTAAATTTAATCTTTACATTCAGTTGTTAAAAGAAACCTTTGCATGATAGCGGCGAAAAGGTCTCTAAAAAGAAGATAAAGCAAGTTGCTACACCTATCAACCAATAACCGCTATACTCCCACCCCAAAGATTCAATAGCGAAGCAAACAATGTCAGACAAACACACCCCTACTGAAATTAAACTCCATTCAAAATCACAACTATTAGAAATTAACTTTGCCGATGGAAAAAATTTCAAACTCCCCAGCGAATATTTACGCACCCACGCAAAGTCCGCTGAAATTGAAGCCTCTGATAAACCCGTGTTCGGCAAAGCCGATATTAAGCTCGAAAAAATAGAACCTCAGGGAAACTACGCCCTGCGTTTATATTTTGATGATGGTTATGATTCAGGTATTTTTTCATGGGATACTTTTTATGAGCTGGGTCATAACTATGAAACAAATTGGGAAAATTATTTAAGCCAATTACAAAAATATAAACTACAACGCGAACCGACTAATAAAGCGAAAGCAGGTGAAGCCACCATTCGCTTAATGTTTTTTATGACCAATATGTTAAAAGTCACCCGCAAAGAAACAGAAGAGCTGGTGCTGCCAGAAGGCATTCGTGAAGTTGAAAAGTTGCTCAAATTCTTGCGCATGCGCGGCACCGATTGGGAACGAATGTTTGCCGATGATGCGGTACAAATTACAGTCAATAAACAATTTGCTGAGCTATTCACCAAACTGGAAGACGGTGATGAAATTGCATTTGTACCAGTATCTAAAGATATTTAAAAAATTTCATTCTATAAAGTCAAAACTAAAAAATGCAACTGATGTAGGTTCGAATTTATTCGAACAAAGCTTATTAAAGATTTGATCATCTACGAATTAATTTGCACCTTCATCTTAACTGGCGGGTATTCCTTCCCAATAAATTATTCTAAGATAAGCAAATGACTAAGCCCGACTAAAATACTCAGGTATTTTTTCACTGTCTATCTTTATTGACACACATCAAGCAAATCAATTTTAAGTTTTCCTTAACTAAGAATCGCTCTTATTTGGCCCGCTTAAAGATTAGTTTTTGCTAATATTTTAACTTACCATGCATGCTTGCAAGCTATTGTTTTAAAAAGATTAAAATGATATTTGAAATTGTAAAAACATGAATAAAAATTACTTATCAGGGTAAAGATAATTGTGTTTTGTGTTTTGTTAATAAAGGGATTAATGTTCACTACGCGAAGGGATAACGTGCGGATTTTAGTGCTCTCTTTTAATTGACACTAAACATATAAAAACACGTTTTAAAAGCGTAAAATACACCGCCAAAATGGACGTTAAAAAAGAATTCGGCCGCTAAGCCAGCCTGACGGATCCAACATCTTTTGATGCTAAACGGGTTGGTCTAAACGGCCTAATAATCTGTGAATTTTTTTGATAAAAGTTACTCGTAACCCACATCAAAGCTATTTGCAAAAAAATGTAATATTACAATAAACCAGCAAAGGAGCATACGAATGCCAACTTTCGTACGTACTGAAAAATGTGATGGATGTAAGGGTCAAGATAAGACTGCTTGCATGTACATCTGCCCACATGACTTAATGAAGCTAGACAAAGACGGTTCTGAAACTGGTCACGCGATGAAGTCATATAACCAAGAACCAGAGCAATGTTGGGAATGTTATTCCTGCGTTAAAATCTGCCCACAAAATGCAATCGAATGTCGTCACTATGCTGACGTTGTTCCATTGGGTGGTTCAGTTCAGCCATTACGTGGTTCTGACTCTATTATGTGGACCATCAAGTTCCGTAACGGAACAATGAAACGTTTCAAATTCCCTATTCGTACTACTCCTGAAGGCTCTATCGATCCTTATGCAGGTAAGCCTGAAGCAGACATGGCTAACATTGAGAAGCCTGGCTTCTTCAACCATGATGAGCAAAAAGGTTATCGTTCAGGCGACCCTAGCGAACTGATCTGTAAATAACTTACACATCAATAATAAATAAAATATATAGAATATTAGAGGAAGAGACTCATGTCTGAAGGTACTTTTGAAAACCCTAGCGTTGTCGAGGAAGAAAGCGATATTCTTCTTATCGGTGGCGGTATGGCATGTTGTGGCGCGGCATTTGAAATAATGCGCTGGATGGAAGGCACTGACCTTACCGTAAAATTAGTTGATAAAGCGGCAATGGATCGCTCTGGTGCGGTTGCACAGGGTCTATCTGCAATCAACACTTACATTGGTACTGAGCAAGATCCTGCAGATTACGCTCGTATGGTATCAAACGATCTAATGGGTATTACCCGTGATGATTTAGCTTATGATGTTGGCCGTCACGTTGACGAATCTGTACACCTGTTCGAAGAATGGGGTCTACCTATCTGGAAAACTGACGAAAACGGCGAACGTTACGACGGTTCTAAAGGTATGACATCGTTGAAAGATGGTGGCAAGCCTGTACGTTCTGGTAAATGGCAGATTATGATCAACGGTGAATCTTACAAGTGGATCGTTGCGGAAGCGGCGAAAAAAGCGTTAGGTATGGATCGCATCGAAGAGCGTATCTTCATTGTTAAATTATTAAACGATAAGAACGATCCTAGCCGCATTGCTGGCGCGGTTGGTTTCTCAACTCGTGAAAACAAAATTGTAGTTTACAAAGCAAAAGCAATACTGCTTGCTGCTGGTGGTTGTGTAAACATCTTCCGTCCTCGTTCAGTTGGTGAAGGCACAGGTCGTGCTTGGTATCCAGTTTGGAATGCGGGTTCTACCTACTCAATGGCAGCAGAAGCTGGTGCTGAGTTAACTCTGATGGAAAATCGCTTTGTACCGACTCGTTTTAAAGACGGTTACGGTCCTGTTGGCGCATGGTTCTTATTGTTCAAATCTAAAGCTACGAATGCCTATGGCGAAGCGTACATGGAAAAGAACAAGACTATGCTGGATGATTATCCTCCTTATGGCGCAGCGGCAGTTCCTGCATCTTGCCTACGTAATCACTTAATGCTCAAAGAAATGAAAGACGGTAACGGCCCTATCTGGATGGATACGGTTACAGCATTAGGCAACTTACGTGAAACGCTATCTCCACGCGAAGTTAAGCATTTAGAAGCTGAAGCATGGGAAGATTTCCTAGACATGTGTGTTGGTCAGTGTGGTATTTGGGTTGGTGAAAACATTGAGCCAGAGAAGAAAAACTCTGAATTAATGCCGACTGAACCATACCTATTAGGTTCTCACTCAGGTTGCTGTGGTATCTGGACTTCAGGCCCTGATGATGTTGGCGCACCGACTTCTGAAACAGAAGCTGGCGTACCTGATCACCTACCTTCAGGCTGGAACTGGGGCTACCGCGGCATGACTACGGTTGGCGGCTTATTCACAGCTGGTGATGGTGTTGGCGCATCAGGTCACAAGTTCTCTTCAGGTTCACACGCAGAAGGTCGTTTAGCGGCTAAAGCAATGGTTAAATATTGCTTAGACAATAAAGATGCTAAGCCTGAGTTTGCTGAAACAGTTGAGCAGTTAGTAGAAGACGTATGGAAGCCAGTTAGAACTTTCCTTGAATTTAAGGATTACTCAACGGCTATTGACGTTAACCCTAACTACATCACGCCTAAGATGCTGCAGTTCCGTCTACAGAAAATCATGGACGAATATGTAGCGGGTGTTGCAACTTACTACAACACTAATGCTGAGATGATGAAAGTTGCGGGCGAAAAGATCGATTCTTTGAAAGAAGATGCTGAGAAAATGCGCGCTAAAGACCTTCACGAATTACTTCGTGCATGGGAAAACTATCACCGCATCATCACTGCTGAAGCTCACTTGAAGCACATCGAGTTCCGTCAGGAATCTCGTTACCCTGGTTTCTACTATCGTACAGATAAGAACTTCGTCGATGAAGAAAACTGGCATTGCTTTGTTAACTCTATCTATGACAAGGAAACTGGAAAGTTCACTTGTTTCAAACGTGCACACGTTGACTTGGTAGATAAGTCTAAGCTTTTCAAATAAGCTTTTATTTGAAGTGTTAGATTTAAAAACGGCCTCCCCGCGCTTAATAGGTATGAGGAGGCCGTTTTTTTGTGGGCGCATTAAAACCAATTCCCCACTGTAGGAGTTAGCTTTAGCTGACGAAATAAAACGCGATGCGAAGCGAGCTGTTATTATTATTTAGGCTCGTTACACTATCAGTTCTTGGGGTATAGGTTAAAAAGCAAAAGATTTTTACCGGTTCATCAATTACCCCATCTATATCAAGTAAGTTCTTAAAAAATAGAATATAATACCCACCTAGTTTGAAATTATTTAGTTTTTATCCTGTGTTAATCTCTTGAAATTCAGCGATTTAGCCCCATATCTAGAACATTGACCAACCCATATTTTTGAACATAATGTAGAGCACGAAACATGAGCGAAAACACATTCGATTTACCCCATAACAGCCCAGTAGAACCGACTCGCCTAGAGCTAGAAGACACCATAAAATTTCAATGCCACAAAGGCATTTCATGCTGGAATGAATGTTGCTCACGTGCCGATGTTTCTTTAGCACCCTATGACATCATTCGCATGAAAACACATTTGAAAATTGATTCATCTGAATTTTTAAATACCTATACCGTACCTTTTGAAATTGATGCTCACGGTATTCCCGGCATAAAATTACGCACCACCGATGATGGTGCCTGTTTGTTTATGAAAGAAGAAGGCTGCTCAATTTATGAAGATAGGCCAACGGCTTGTCGTTACTATCCATCGGGTTTACTTTCTATGCGCGCACTCGGTGCCAGCGAAGATGAACGTCATTTTTTAATGATCAAAGAGCCGCATTGCAAAGGCCATGAAGAAGACCGTGAAATCAGCATTGCAGATTACCGTAAGGAACAAGTAGTAGAAGAATTCGATGAACTTAATCGCGACTGGTACCGTATTATTCTAAAGAAAAAATCTACCGGCCCCACCATCGGCGCGCCTTCTGATATGAGCCTGCAATTGTTCTTTATGGCAAGTTATGATGTTGATCGTTTTCGTCGCTTCGTAACGAGCGATAACTTTAAGAAAATGTATGATATTTCAGATGAAAAATTTGCAAGCTTTGAAAATGATGACATCGAGTTAATGTCATTTGGTTTCCAATTAATGAAACAGGTTTTATTTGGCGAACTCACCATTAAAGAACGCAAGGGCGCATACGATCAACGATCTGAAGAACGTAAAGAGATTCTCGCCTATCGTAAAGAAGCTGAAGTTAATGAACATTACCGCAAGCAAGAAGAAGCTCGAAATGCGGCACTTGATGATTAACTCACATTTTTAACGACGAGTTTCCAATAACTAGCCTTAAAACACTCACTCATTTGGGTAATATCTTTTTTGGGTATAAAGTTTAGACTTTTAATAGTTGGGAAACAACGTCATTTAGCCGCCAGCTTGTCTGGCGGCTTTTTATTAGTAAAAATACAATGGATATAAACATGACCCCCCCCAATACCGGCATTCACAAAATTGCCATTGTTTCCGATACCCACAGCGTTATTAGCCCGAATATTTTAGATGCCATAAAATCTTGCGATCAAATTATTCATGCCGGTGATATTTGTGGCGCACATATTCTAGAGCAACTAAAACAAATTAACCCTAAGCTTACCGCGGTAACCGGCAATAATGACGCCCCAAGCCTATGGGCAAAAAATGAAATAGACATTGTAAGCGCCCTACCCTCGGTTGCAAAAATCAATGCCCCCGGTGGAACTATTGCGATTGAACACGGACATAAACATGGCATGCATCAACCCGACCATACCTCTCTAAGAGCCGCACACCCAGATGCCAAAGTTATTGTATACGGCCACACCCACACCATGCTAATTGATGACAGCACTACACCTTGGGTTGTTAATCCTGGCGCTGCGGGAGCCACTCGAACAAATGGCGGCCCATCTTGTTTAATACTCAGCGCTTCGGCAAATAAAGAATGGGATATTGAAATGATTCGCTTTGAAGAAGAAGCCGTCGCTTAGGCATTTTACAAAAATGACGAACAATAATTGGTTTTACAAACCTCTACTTTTCTAATAAATACAAAGCCAGCTTCACAAAATCAACCGACGTCACTATCCCCTGTAATCGATTGTTTTCTACTATTGGCAAACAACTGTGTTTTTTCGCCGTAAATAATGTTGCCGCTTCCACTAATCCCATTTGTGGTGATGCAACATCACAATTAATATCCATAATATCTTGCACTTGTGTCCGCTGCTCCCTTCTTTGTAAACCATTCAAGCCAAACTTTTCAACAATATTAAACGCATGATTCAATAAACTACGCTGCGTTAATATGCCAATAAACTCACCATTTTCACTATTTAACACCGGTAAATGACGTATACCTTTTTCCTTAAATAACATACGCGCTTGATAAACATCATCTGTATTATTTACACTAAAAACATTGCTTACCATAATGTCACTTATTGTTTTCATTATTTCACCTATTAATTAAAACTATAACGAGTATAGCTTTTTTTATAGACACCACCACTTATCTTGCACTCCAATACTTTATTAATAAAAGACAAAAAAATCATGGAAAAATACTAAAATTTACTGCGAATTACGGCATAATGTACATCTAACACCAATTCAAACAAATAAAAAAGCAACTGTATATTTGCTAAGAAAACAGCCGTTTTATGAAAGTAAAAGTTAGTGATTTAATTGTTAAATATTTAGAGCGCCTCGGCGTTGAATATATTTTTGGCATGCCCGGCGCACATATATTACCGGTCTATAACAGCCTTTACGATTCCAACATTCAGAGCGTTTTAGCCAAGCATGAACAAGGCGCCTCATTTATGGCTGGAGGCTGCGCCCGCGCATCCCATAACATTTCTGCTTGTATAACAACGGCCGGCCCCGGCGCCACTAATTTAGTAACCGGCATTGCCAATGCTTACGCAGACAAACTCCCCGTTATTATTATCACCGGTGAAGCACCCACTTACATTTTTGGTAAAGGCGGCTTACAAGAAAGTTCTGGGGAAGGTGGCAGCATAGATCAAGATGCATTATTTAAAGGTATCACTCGTTACAACAAAGTGGTTGAACGTACCGATTATTTAGAAAATGTATTAAATCAAGTTTCAAAAATTTTACTTTCTGATAGCTCTGGCCCTGTGCTTTTAAGTTTTCCTTACAATGTTCAAAATGAAACCGTTGATGACAGTATTTTAGATTCGGTTATTACCGAGCGACATAAAAGCACAATGCTTAACAGCACTTTGCCTCTTAATGATTACCAACAATGTTTTACTCAATTACTAAAACAATCAAACAAACCCGTTATTATTGCTGGCCATGGTTGCATTAAAGCCGACGCTCAACAAGAGGTCGATCAACTCAGTGAGCTTTTAAATATTCCGGTTACCACTAGCTTAAAAGGTAAAGGCGTAATCAGCGAACAATCAAATCGTTCACTCGGCAGCTTGGGTGTAACTTCATATAGCCATGCACGAGACTATATTGTTGAGCAAGCAGACTTACTTATTTTTTTAGGTGCAGGCTTTAATGAGCGCACCAGTTATTTATGGGATAAGACATTACTCGATGGTAAAAAAATAATTCAAATAGACACCAGCCCCGAACAATTAGAAAAAGTATTTAAGGCAGATTTGCCAATACTTGGCGACATTAAACAAGTTATAGCGGGCGTATTAAAATCATTACAAAATAAAAGCATTGAAAAAAAACATTATATTAAAAACAATATAAACGTACCCTCTAAAAGTGATGCTGTATTATTTAATGAAAGATTTTCACTCATCAAAAAATTCTTTGATGAACTAGAAAATCATTTCGCTTCAGACATGATGATATTTGATGATAATATTATTTTCGCACAAAACTTTTTTAATGTATCCAATGGCAATCGTTATTTTTCAAACTCTGGCATATCATCTTTAGGGCATGCTATTCCTGCTGCAATTGGAGCACGCTTCGCCATTAACAAGCCCACTCTCGCCGTACTGGGTGATGGTGGGTTTCAAATGTGTTGCATGGAATTAATGACGGCGGTTAATTATAATATTCCATTAACCGTAATTATGTTTAATAATGCCACTATGGGGTTAATTCGTAAAAATCAATTTCAACAATATGAAAAACGGTTTATTGATTGTGACTTTATTAACCCAGATTACAAACTACTCGCGCAATCGTTTGGTATTCACTATAAAAAAGTTATCAACACTGAAGATTTAGATGGCTTATTTGAAAACATTAATTATAAAGACTCTATCAATCTAATAGAAATCATAATTGACAAAGACCTTTTCCCCACTTACACCTCCCGCCGTTAATTAATGACACATATTATGCTTAATGAATTTTTGGATCGTTATTCAAGTAACGATAAAATTCGTGCATTAAAAAAATCATTTGATAGCAACCATAATATTCTAGAAATTTATGAAAGCAGCATTCCACTAGTTGAAGAATATATGTGGAAAGACTCTATAAATGATGCAGTTTTAGCTAACTATCAAGCTTTATTTCAAGAGTATGAAGCTCACATCCAAACTTGTGATTATGATAATAAGTTAAGATATAAATTTATCATCAGCATTCCTGTCGCTGATCGACCTCAGCATTTAAATATATGCCTGCAAAGTATTTTTAACCTTTGTGAAAAATATAAATATGGCGGCATGAAAAATGGCGTTTACAACAAAGTTTGCGTATTAATTAGCGATGACAGCCAACATACAAACAACATAAATAAACACATAGAAATAACAAATACATTTACTCAACAGGGTTTAGAGTGTATTTATTTTGGACAAAACCAGCAAAAAGAATTACTTCTTAGCTTTGATTATAAAAATGTGAAAAATATTATTGGTGATATTAAAAATGACCGCAGCTTTCATAAAGGCGCATCAATTACTCGCAATATTAGTTATTTAAAATTACAACAATTACAGTCCGAAAATGAGCCATGTCTTTTTTATTTTATTGATAGCGACCAAGAATTTAAAATCAATATAGCAACGCCAAATGGTAGTGAAAATCACTACGCCATAAATTACTTTTACCAACTTAATAAAATATTTACACAATCAGATATCAGCATGCTCACCGGTAAGGTAGTTGGCGACCCACCGGTTTCACCCGCTGTAATGGCAGGCACTTTTTTGGATGATGTAAATTACTTTATTACAAAAATATCAGCACTCCCCCCCCAACAAGCCTGTCATTTTCACTCTCATTTAAATGCAAACCCTGAGAACAATGCCGCTTACCATGACATGGCTGAACTTTTTGGGTTTAAAAAGATAACTGAACACTATGACTACCAATGCACTATAAATAATGATAACACCCACAGCAACATCGACTGCCTTAGTAATTTCTCCAATCAATTAAATCAATTCTTTGATGGCGAGCATCAAACCAGAAAAAATTTTTATCAACACGAGAATATAGCCAATAGCATTAAACCTGCTCGCACTATCTATACCGGAAATTATATTTTTAAACCTGAAAATTTAAAATACTTCATCCCATTTGCTAATTTAAAACTACGCATGGCAGGCCCTGCGCTTGGTAGAATAATCAAGTCTGAATTAGGTGATAATTTTGCATCTACTAATTTACCCATGTTACATAATCGCACTATAGGCACTAGCGGCCAATCTGAATTTCGAACAGGCGTAAACCACCATCATAGCTCCATCGATTTATCAGGTGAATTTATTCGTCAGTTTTTTGGTGACGTTATGCTGTTTAGTATAATTTCACTTACTGAAAAAAATACTCCTAAAATATCAAGCTGTTTAGAAACCATAGAAAAAACTGTTAATGAAAACTTCTACTCTTTAAAGGAAAAATACATAGACAAGCGGGGTGATATATTTGACAAAATAACGACTCTTAAAAACCTACTTGAAAAAAAAGAAGCTTGGTGGAACCATTCTGAAAACACATCGCAAACATTAACAAACTTTAATAATTTTATTTACAATATAGAATTTAACTTTTCAGAAAATTCCTTAACTTATAAAACAATCAACTCTAAAAAAGACATTAATTTAAATCTAAATAAAATAATTAAAGCTATTTCACAATACAATAATGACAGATCTCATTGGCAAGCCTTACTTAATAAAGAAATCACAAGATGAATATTTTCATACTTAATTCTGGTCGCTGCGGCTCAACTACATTTATAAAATCTTGCCAGCATATCAGTAACTATAGCGCCGCACATGAATCATTATCTACAAAAATAGGCGCTCATCGCTTGGCCTACCCCCCCTTTCATATCGAAGCAGATAACCGTTTAAGTTGGTTTCTAGGAAAACTGGATCAACGCTTTGCTAATGATGCTTTTTATATTCATTTAAAAAGAAATAGAAATGATACTATTCACAGCTTCAGTAAACGCGAAAACTACGGCATTATGAAAGCCTATAAAGAAGGCATTTTATTGGGTGCAAATAATCAAAGCCCTGAAGATATTGCAGAAGATTATATTGAAACTATAGAACTAAATATAAAATTATTTCTTAAAGACAAAACCAATAAAATGGATTTTAATTTAGAAAATTCAAGTAATGATTTTAAAATATTTTGGGATAAAATATCGGCTGAAGGAAATTTAAATGATGCTTTAGATGAATGGAAAATCAACTACAATAAATCCACAAAGTAAACAATATCACCACTTATTATTTTATTAGTTTTAAAATAGAGCAGCCTCGCTCGGTTTCTAAATATTCATGTTGCAAACCTGAATATTGATTAAGCCACATTGCTACAATTTCTTTTTCTTCATCTCTTGCGGCATCATCTAAAAACACACACGCACCTTCGGCTAATTGGTTAAATAAAAGAGGTAGTGCTGGGTAACGAGAATGTTTTTGAATAAACCCTGGCGGGCCATCAATAACTAACATATCAATTTTTATTTTTTTAATTGATTCTGGTTGATACCATTTATAACTAATATCATTAATTAGGTGTTTTATTAACGGTGCATATTTAACATCTGCATAATTTTGTAAATTAAACTGTTTTAAATTTCCATCTGTTTGTTGTTTATATTCTTCACCATTTTCAAGGCTATAAACATGCCCTATTGAATTTATTTGACAACATTTAGATAAAATCAGCGTACTTAAACCACTGCTGCACTCCACAATATTCACAGGTTTTTCTGTAATGCAATAGTCTTTAATTAATGTTAAAAAATCAGCTGCAGCAGACCAATCTACCGTAACGGGTAATACCTGATTAAACTTTAATTCCTGCTGTAATTTTTGATACGAGCGCATACAATCTGCTTTTTTATTTGAAATTATAAAGTGATATTTTAACATTGCACAGCTCAACAACAATGTTAAAATGTATTTTCAACTCATTCTATTGGATTTCACTTATGATGTTTCTGGTGTTAGATGTACAGTCGACAGAACACACTGAAAAATGCTCGCAATTAAATGCTTGGGTTAATGTTCGTAACCATATTGAAGCGATGGAAATATTACACGAAGAACTATCCTTAGCTGGCTGGGCATTAACGAATATTGTTGAATCTAGCAGCACTGATGAATCGGACTACTTTCCACCTTGCACTTCCTTAGATGCTTTTATAGAGGCTAAAAATAGCCTATTAGCTCTGCGCTTCTTATAAGCCGCTTTCAGGCAATAGCGCCTGTGTTTTACCTCTAAAAAATTGGCTTCGCTTTATCTCTCTTACTACACAATTAGGCCATCCATGGGTATAATTGCCACTTAATTAAGACTCGCACATTTTTCATTCAGGAAAATCCATGACAATTTTAAGTGTACTTCTCATCATATTTATTGTCAGCACGATTATTACAAGTTTTTTATGGATTAAAACCTCTCTCAAGCTCAAAAAAAATGTAGTCATATTGGCCGATGGCCTAGAGAAAAACAAGGTAATTGAAAACAGCCTAAACACGTCGCAACGCGAGCTAAGCGGTGTGATGGATAATCTGCAAGAAACTTACTATCGTACCGATTTAAATGGCGTTGTATTGTATGTATCACCCTCTGTAGAATTATTATTAGGCTACACTGCCGAACAGCTCATTGGCCAAAAAACGACCGACTTTTATGTTGACCCAGAGAAACGCAATAAGTTTATTGATGCACTCTCTGCAAATAATGGCTACGTTGAACAATACCCTTTCTCTTTACAACATAAAAATGGCTCAACTGTTTGGCTCTCTACTAATGCGCGTTTTTTACTTGATGAAGCAGGAAATATTATTGGTGTTGAAGGAACGGGACAAGGTTTTAATGTTAGTAAAACCGACGAAGAAAATTTAATTAAAGCTAAAGATCAAGCTGAAAAAGCCAACAAAGCAAAAAGTTTATTTTTAGCTAATATGAGCCATGAAGTACGCACCCCCATGAATGGCATTGTGGGCTTCACTAAACTGCTATCTAAAACTCAACTCGATGAAAAACAGACTGAGTATGTTGATACCATTAATACTTCGATGAAAGATTTGCTTAATATCATTAATGATATTCTTGATTTTTCACGTATTGAATCTAGAAAAATTGAATTAAAAACTCAGGTTATTAATATTAATGATTTTTTAGAATCTGTTATTCGACTTTATTCTGAAGCCGCAAATGAAAAGTCACTAACACTAAGTTATCAAGCAGATGAGTCATTATCTGATAATTTAATTATTGATCCATTACGTTTACGCCAAGTTGTCTCTAACCTCATTGGCAACGCTATAAAATTTACCGATATTGGACATGTCACTTTAACTGCCTGCCTAGAAACCATCGACAATAATGATAGATTAAAAATTGAAATCATTGACTCAGGTAAAGGCATTCCTGCGGAAGAACACATTCATATCTTCGAAGCATTTAATCAAACTAATGACTCTATTTACAAACCCGATTCTGGTACTGGCTTAGGTTTAGCCATATCCAAACAACTCATTGAATTAATGCACGGCGAAATTGGCGTAAAACAAAATCTAAACTCAGGTTCTATTTTTTGGATTAACATTCCAGTTAACATCACCCAAGAGAAACCAACCCCTTCACTTATTGAAAATGAAATTACTAGAAATGATGAACACTACCAAGGGATTTATATTTTAGTCGCCGATGATAATGCCATAAATAGAAAATTAATCACCACACTTTTGGGCCAACGTGGTGTTATTGTAAAAGAAGCTGCCGATGGAAATACCGCATTAACACTAGCTGAAAATAATAATTTTGATCTTATTTTAATGGATATAAGAATGCCGGGACTTAATGGCATAGAAGTAACAAAAGCACTGCGTGCAGATATGCCGAATAATAAAATACCGATTATTGCTCTTACTGCGCATGCTCTTCCCGATGAACAACAAACATTTATTAATGCGGGAATGGATGCTTGCATTACCAAACCGATTTTAGAATATCAGTTATTTGAACTTTTAGATAAGTGGGTTATTGAAAAAAAAATAAAAGCCATTAAGCCACTTGTTGCTGATGCATCATCACCAATAATTGCGCCTCGGTTAAACTAATATGGCACATTTCAGCAATACTTTCTGCGGGTGTTGATTTTTGAGCCAGCTCTATTGCGTAGGCATAGGGTGAACTTTGATTAACTTCACTCGACACTTCATCAATTCGAGTTGCCATTTGCTGCATTTGTTTTTCTAATTTAATAAAGCGCTCACCCAAACCAATGGAGCCCGCATTAAGCGCGGTAATTTCACTGTTGATGGGGTTGGCAGATAAAAGACTTTGTATGGATTGTTGAAATGTCGCCAGTTGCTTTTTTGTATAAAGAAAAAAAGCCAACGATATTAAAAATAATAAGCTCGATAATAATATAACCAGTGCATTCATTTTTTACTCTCCCAAGTCAATCAGTTTTGCTCTCAAAATAAGATTGATTGATTTCCCTAATACCGTGGAGAGTAAACCTAAATTAGAAGCCTGCCATATCAGACCACTCATCATCAGAAAGTAGCTTGTTTAAATCGACTAGAATTAACAGCTCTTCATTGCGGCTTACCACGCCTTCAATATAGCGGGAAGTTTCATCATTTCCTACATTTGGTGCGGTTTCAATTTCATTTGCATAAATATCGACAACTTCAGATACACTATCAACGACGATACCCACCGTTTGACTTTCGGCTTCAATAATAACAATACGAGTTGAATCATCCATTTCCTTCGTCGGTAATCCAAAACGCATGCGGGTGTCGATAACCGTTACCACATTGCCACGCAAATTGATGATACCAATTACATAACTCGGAGCGCCAGGTACAGGCGCAACTTCTGTGACTCGAAGTACTTCTTGAATCGACATAACATTAATGCCATAAATTTCAAAATCCAAGCGGAATGTTACACACTGTCTGTGGTCAACATTCTCGTTATCATCACTCATATCAAGTGCTCCACTAATTTATATTACTGCAGTTTATATGCCAATTTACGTGCCTAATTTTTTAGGCATTAACATATTCAATTGATTGGCACAAAATTAATGCCAACATTCTTTTCTTTGTTAATTTTATTTTAGACCAGATCGTCATAAACGCCAGCGACAGCTGCATTTAAACACGCATCAAATTAATTTAAATTATAGCTAAGCAAATAAGTTTTTTAAGATAAAGCCTATAAATGCAGGCTTTTAGCTCGATTCTGTTAACATTTTTGCAAATACTTCCGTATCGATAATGGCACATAAATGTTCCAATGATGTGCCCGATAACCACTTCCGACTGTTTTTATTTTTACGCCACTTCACTTCATCCTGATTTAACCAAATAACATCACCAATACTACTGCAAGCTAAACCCCATTGATAATCGTCTACCAACAAAATATGGCTGAGTCGATTTTCGGTATCAGTTTCAAGATTATCGCGACGGTTTTCTGGCATTACCAGTAATGCGGTGTCGATGACCTTAATTTGATTTTGCAAATGTTGCACTAATCCTAAATACCAATCGGTTTGATTCGGGGTTGTGGTGATATTTTCATCCCAAGGAATAACACTGTTAAGCTTTATTAATGGCACCGCCAAACTTAAGCCCGATACTTTAAATAATAAACACTGAAACCGATTTTCCGCCCAATTTGGAACCGGTGTTTGTGTTGATTCAACGGTAGCCGACTCGACTTGAGTTTCTACACTAACTTGCGTTTGAGTAACAACTTCAACTTGGGTTTCAACTGCCTTTTGTGTAATCGGTGGTGTAATAATATCCGGTACTTCTGCAACCAATTGATTTAAGCCCACCATAACCGGCTTCACATCTAATTCAACAACTGGCTTTTTATTTTCAGATGCTGTTACACGCTCGACACTCACCACCGGCTTAACTGGCAAATCGACTTTTTTTACTGGTGTTATATTTTCAGGCTCACTTGGCACTTCCAGCAATAATGATTCTAAATAATTATGTATTGCTTGATCTTGCTGCAATTTTTTTTTGCTAACTTCACTCACCCGTTTATATCCCCCGTAACTGACATATTTGGCGGCTCACTTAATTCCAATAAATAATCCAGCAAACGAGAATAGGCTCTACCCCCTCGGCTGCTTACCCGCTCAATGGTTAACGGTATGCCTTTTTGGCTGGCTTCACGAAACTGGGTATCAACCGGAATAACCCCGTCCCAAATTCTCTCCACATATTGTTTTTTTAATGTCGCTAAGGTTTCTATCGAGGCATTTAAACGCTGGTCATAAAATGTTGGCACAATGCTGTAACACACCTCTTGTTTACGGGCTTTTTGAATCATCGATAAGGTATGCACCATGCGCTCCAAACCTTTCAAGGCCAGAAACTCGGTTTGCACCGGAATCAATAAACGCTCACAGGCCGCTAATGCATTCACCATTAATAAACCCAACATCGGCGGACAATCAATAATGGCTAAATCATAATGTTCTGCCACTTGTTGCAATGATTTTTTTATCACTAAGCCCATACCATCTTTAGTGCCAAGCTGACGATCTAATGTTGCCAGTGCCGATGATGCGGGAATAAAATGCAGGCCATTAAAGCGGGTCTTTTGAATCGTGGTTTTGGTGTTTAACGATTTGCTTAAGGATTGCTGAAATAAATCATAAGCGCTATCTTCAATGGCATCTGGGTCTTCACCAAAATAACTGGTTAGCGAGCCATGAGGGTCGAGGTCGATTAATAAAACACGATGCCCACGCTTTTGCATCACACCCGCCAGATTAACCGCCGACGTTGTTTTGCCCACACCGCCTTTTTGATTGGCTGTTGCCCAAATTTTCATTTTAAGGCGCGCCAAAAATAGAACGTATGGGTTCGGCGGGTTGTAATCGCGTAACCGGCGATGCGGGAATTTGCCCCTCGGGTATGCTGGGGTTAACTTCACTATCAGCAAAAGGGCTAGAACCGGCAAACATATCTTCACCCGTCATTATGCGAATCACTACCCGTCGATTGCGTTGCCGATTAAGCGCCGAATCATTTGCCACAATGGGGCGATATTCACCATAACCAATGGCCCCCATGCGCGCCGGATTAATGCCATTTTCTGCCAATAATCTCACCACACTAGCAGAGCGTGCCGCCGATAATTCCCAGTTAGTGGGGTAACGTCGATTATTAATCGGCACATCATCGGTATAGCCCGAAACATATAATGGATTGGTGGTGGTTTTCACCACCTCAGTTAGCTCCGCTAAAATATCAGTTGCCGCGGGCGAAAGCACCGCATTACCGGAGTTAAATAATAAATTCGATTTGATTTCTATCTCCAACCACTTTTCATTTCCGTTAACCGCAATCATGCCTTTTTTAACCCATTTTTGCAGGCGTTTATCGAGTTCTGCGGCGGTTTCTTGCATCGATACCCAACCGGTTTGCCCAACCAAGCCAACCGCAATAGGGGCTCGTTGCACTGAAATGCCTAGCTGGGATCCCACCGGAAAAGGTGAATTAGATTGCGCACTAAAAGCGCTCATCACAGAATCAGATAACACACGATACTTGCCTTGGTTAACGGTAGAAATAGAATACATCACCACAAAAAACGCAAACAACAGGGTAATAAAATCGGCATAGGACACCAGCCAACGATCGGTTGACTCTTCGGGTTCAATATTGGTGATGCCTCTGCGTCGCATTTTTTAATTCATTTTCCTAACTACTTAAAAGAAAAAGACACCGCGAAAAACGCAAATAACCGCAAAATTTTATACTGTTGAGCCTGCGGCTCATCAACGCAATATACTTTTACTTTTTTCGCGTTTATTTGCGTTTTTCGCGGTGTCTTTATTCTTTGACTTTTAAAGCTCTAAAAAACTCAACCCCGCCCAATATAACTCTGCAGCTTAGCCTGCAAACTGCGCGGGTTTTCACCTTCGGAAATACTCACTATTCCTTCCAGTATCATCTCATATTGTATTGATTGTTGTTTCACCAACGCTTTTAATTTTCCTGCCATTGGCAGTAACACTAAATTAGCTAAGCCCACACCATAAATAGTAGCCACAAATGCAGTGGCAATTCCGCTGCCTAATTTTTCTGGGTCAGCCAAATTATTCATCACGTGAATCAGTCCCAGCACCGCGCCTAAAATACCAATGGTTGGGCTATACCCCCCCATCGATTCAAACACTTTGGCGGCTTGCATATCATCCCGTTCAATCGTAAAAATTTCGGTTTCCATCACATCGCGAATCGTGTCTGGCTCATTTCCGTCTACCAACATTTGCAAACCTTTACGGGCAAATAAATCGTCTTCATTTTCGGAAATATTTTCTAATGCCAGTAAACCTTCTCGACGAGATAGCTGACTCCAGTTAACCATTTTTTCAATGCTAGCATGCAAGTCAATTTGCGGCGCGACAAAAACCCAACGCACAATCACTAATGAGCGCCAGAAAGTTGGAAGGGTTGTTTGTACCAAGACAGCGCCAACCGTACCACCAATAACAATAATAAATGCGGTTAGCTGAAATAAATGACCTAGATGGCCGCCCTCTAGCACGCTGCCAGTTAAAATAGCAACGAACGCGATGACGAGTCCGACAATACTCAATATGTCCATACTAAGTATTAGTAGCAAGTTTCTTGCCGATTTCTTTCATCGGCAAAATTTGATCCGCTATTCCCGCCACCGCGGCGGGCATTCCGTAAATAACACTGCTGGCTTCATCTTGAGCCCATATTGTTGCACCGCGACTTTGCATCGCTTTGCAACCCACACTACCATCCGCGCCCATACCAGTTAAAATAATACCCAGCGTTCTGTTACCCATCGCGGTATTAATCGTTCCAAACGTTACATCAACACAGGGTTTATAATTTTGATTGGGATCGGTTTCTTCTTCAATTTTTATTAGCAAGCGGCCAGCTCGCTTCTCCAGCTTCATCTGCATACCACCCGGCGCTAATAATGCCAAGCCCGGTTTCAGCTCATCGCCTTGGCTGGCTTCACGCACTTCAATATTACACTGTTGATTCAAACGAGCGGCAAAGGCTTCGGTAAAAGAAGCGGGCATGTGCTGAACAATTAAAATAGGTAGAGAAAAACTCGCTGGCAGCTGAACCAACACCTCTTGCAACGCTACCGGCCCACCGGTTGACGTGCCAATCGCAACCAAATCGTAATCTGTCGGTTTAAATGGTTTATTGATTGTTCGGTGGCTTGCGCGTGCTGCCCCAGCCGTTTGTGGGGCAACAGTTTGCCGTTGTTGTGCAATGGCAGATGTTTTTGTATTGGGTTTAGAGAAGGGGCTTGTAGGCGAGGGGCTAGTAATTGAAGGCCTTACGCTAACCGGCGATACCATTGCCTTAATACGTGAACACAGTATATTTCTTGCTTCGGCTTTATCATTGGAAATATCATCGAAACGTTTAGGTAAAAAATCTGTGGCACCGGCTTCTAAAGCATCTAATGTTGCCTTCGCACCCGCATGGGTCAAAGACGAAAACATAATGATCGGTACTGCCCGCTGCTGCATAATTTCACGGGTAGCATCAATGCCATTCATTACCGGCATTTCAATGTCCATCGTAATAACATCAGGGCGGCAAGCTTTGGCTTTTTCTACTGCATCTTTACCATCAACCGCAGTTTCAATTACTTCAATTTGTGGATCTGAATTTAGAATTTCGGTTAATCGCCGACGAAAAAAACCAGAGTCATCAACGATTAATACGCGTATTGCCATTTACCTATCCTGAAAAATTCTAAAATATAAAAATTCAATGGTTAAAAAAGAAAGCACTTAAGTTTGCTGATATTAATTATCTAACCTAAAAATTAGCACGTGCTTTTAACAAACTAGGTACATCAATAATTAATGCAATGCCCCCGTCACCTGTAATGGTTGAACCGGCAAATTCAGCCAAATTTTGCAGCATCATCCCCAATGGTTTAATAACCACTTCTTCTTGCCCAATCACCGAATCTGTCACCAGCCCCACCAAACGATTACCCACTGAGAAAATAATGACCTGCCCCACACCATTACCTGATGTGCATTTTTCACCGGGATTTAACAACCAATTAGATAAATAAAATAAAGGCACGGCTTTTTCACGTACCATTACCATTAACTGGCCATCAACCACATTAGTTTTACGGGTTTCTAACTCAAATATTTCATTTACATTGGCTAAGGATAACGCAAACGTGTGCTTACCCATGGCAATCATTAAGGTCGGTAAAATCGCCAATGTTAATGGCACTTTAATGCTTAGGGTTGTTCCCTTGCCTAACTCTGAATCTATATCTAACGAACCATTAAGCTGGGTAATGCGGGTTTTCACCACGTCCATACCCACACCCCGGCCAGATATGTCAGATATTTCTTCCTTGGTTGAAAAGCCTGCCATAAAAATTAAATTAAAACATTCTTTGTCATCCATCCGTGCTGCGGCTTCTTCATCCATTAAGCCTTTTTCAACAACTTTAACTCTTAATACTTCTGGATCCATCCCTGCGCCATCATCTTCAATGGACAATAAAATATGATCACCTTCCTGAGTTGCGGTTAAGCGTACCGTACCTTCCCGTGGTTTACCTACCTTCTCACGATCATCAGGTAACTCAACGCCATGATCGACTGCATTACGCACCAAATGCACTAATGGATCTGCCAATGCTTCAACTAAATTTTTATCGAGATCGGTATCTTCCCCTACCATCTCTAATTTAATTTCTTTGTTAATGGAACGGGATAAATCACGCACCACTCGCGGAAAACGCCCAAATACTTTTTTAATGGGCTGCATGCGAGTTTTCATAACCGAGGTTTGTAAATCCGCAGTAACTGTATCCAAATTGGTAATGGCCTGAGTTAGTTTGCCCTCTTCCATGCTGCCGCGCAGAGTTTGCAGACGGTTACGCACTAATACCAACTCACCCACCAGATTCATCATTTCATCAAGTCGTTCGGTATCTACCCGCACAGAAGCTTCGGTGGCGGGTTTTGCTGGCGCTTTGGGCGTCGCTGATGCTTTAACCGGAGCAGCTACCTTAGTTTTTTTGGCCGCTGGCTCTGGTGATTTAGCGGCAGGTGCAGGTCGCTTAGCATCGGCTGTTGGGCCCTTACCTTTGCCGTGCATTTCGTCAAGTATGTTATCAAACTCATCATCGGTGATTAAGCCATCATCAGCAGCCGCTTTTTTAGGTGGGGTCTTTTCTGTTTTACTCCCGACTGCTGTGGGGCCTTTTCCTTTACCGTGCATTTGATCCAAAATATTATCAAATTCATCATCGGTCATTAAATCATCGCCACCACTATTCGATGCGGGTGCTGCGCTCTTCGCTGACTTTTTTTCTTCTTCTGGCTTGCCACCGCCATGCTTGCCCTTGCCGTGCAAGTCATCTAAAAGCGATTCAAATTCATCATCACTAATATCATTACTGTCTGTTGCTGTTGCCGCCGCTGGTGTGTCGGTTTGACCATCCATTGCATCCAACAAGGCATCAAAATCATCATCAGTTTCATCATGTTCGGCAGCAGTAGTCGCTTCAGCTACAGGCGCTTCTTCAGCTGGCTCAGCAGCAGCTTCACCGGATTCATTATCACCGGGTTCGTTATCACCAGGTATCGAGTAAACTTTTAATCTGGCGAGTAATTCTGGTGTTGCAGACGTTGGGTCATTACCCTCTTGAATTTCAGTAAACATTATTTGCACGGCATCTAGGCCTTGCAATACATTATCCATTAAACCTGAACTAACTGGGCGCTCACCATTTCGCAATACATTAAATACATCTTCGCAAACGTGACAGCAATCCACCATCGAATCTAACGCTAGAAAACCGGCGCCGCCTTTTACGGTATGAAACCCTCTGAATACAGCATTAAGTAAATCAGCATCATCAGGTGCAGCTTCTAGGTCTACCAACTGTTCACTTAATAACTCCAAAATCTCACCGGCTTCAACCAGAAAGTCTTGAAGTATTTCATCATCTAAATCAATTGCCATGTATTGCCTTTGTTAATTTTTAATTTTAAAACAATTCATTTTTATAAACTTTTTTAAATACTCAAATAAGATGGCTTGCATTAAAACCCTAAACTTGCCAACAAATCGTCCACATCATCTTGGCCTTTCATTACATCATTGGATGTTTCTTTGCCAGGTACTTGTGGACCTTCTAGTTTGGTTTCTTCCTGCTGTTTTTTCTGGGGCTGCTCTTTTACCTGACTCTCACCCTGAATTTTTATTAAATCGACTAAATTAGTTTCAATTTCATGTACCAAATTAATAACTTGTCGAATAATTTGCCCCGTTAAATCCTGAAAATCCTGAGCCATTAATATTTCAGTAAACCCAGAAAGTAATTTAGACATCATCAATTCAGATTCATCAAAGAAAGCTTCAACATCGTGTCCCATTGCGCGTAATTCTTCTGGGGTTAGCGCGCGCTGCCGAAACTTTTGCCATTGAGCTTTTAACACACTGGCTTCATTACCGAGCTTTTCGGCTACTGGGCTGCCTTCTTCAATTACCGCCATTGCAGTATTCGCGGCTTTTTCTGTCATTTCAATCACATATTCAAGGCGATCTTTTGCATCGGGAATGTCAGTTTTAGCAAGGTCGGAAATGCGCGAGTCCATGCGAAATTTCATAATTGAATCATGAATATCCCGGGTCATTTTTCCAAGCTCCTGAAACAGGTGATTATCCCGCAGGGTATTTATTTCTTCTATTTGAGATTCCAGTTGTTCATCACTGGTTGCAGGCGACTCTAAGCTACTAACTAATGCCTGCGCTTTTTCCAATAGAAGGTCACGATTAATTGGTTCTGGTTCCATAAATTTACTAACCTTCTATGCGTTTTCTATGCGTTCAAATATTTTGTCTATCTTTTCCTTAAGTGTTTGGGCGGTAAAGGGTTTAACAATGTAACCATTAACCCCCTCTTGCGCAGCCATCACTATTTGCTCTTTTTTGGCTTCCGCAGTTACCATTAACACCGGCAGTGTTTTTAACTTGTCATCCGCACGAACCGCACGTAACAAATCAATGCCGGTCATGCCTGGCATATTCCAGTCGGTGACTAAAAAATCGAAATTCCCCGATTGAAGTTTAGGCAGGCCGGTGTTGCCATCGTCTGCTTCTTCTGTGTTGTTAAAGCCCAAGTCTCTCAGCAAATTTTTAATTATTCGCCGCATTGTGGAAAAATCATCCACAATCAGGATTTTCATATTTTTATCCAAGGCGGATTTCCTCAGTGTTTATAGTTATATTGATTACAGTTAATAGTGAGTGTGGCAGACATTTGAGTTTTTTCCAGCGAGAAAAGAAAAAAACTTATCGCAACCAAAGACTTATTAAATTTATCGACTAAATTGTTTTAATTATGGCCCTTTGTATGTAGGCGTTAGCTTTAGCTGACGATATATTTTGTGATACGGCTGTGAGCCATTAAATTAAAACAGAAACATTTTTGGCTCGCTATGCATCGCGTCGTATTTCATTAACTAAAGCTAACGCCTACAAACAGAGCAGTAATCAGCTCAAGCAATCCAGCCAGACATTTTGCTACGAATATTTTTAAGTGCCTGACTATGAATCTGGCAAACCCTCGATTCAGAAATTTCCAACACCAACCCTATTTCTTTTAAATTTAACTCTTCGTTGTAGTATAACGACATCACCATCTGTTCACGCTCGGCTAATGTCGCAATTACATCTGCCAAATTACTTTTAAAACTACTGCTTTGTAATGATTCTAGCGGATCACTTTGCGAAGATTTAATTCGGTCTTGCTGGCCGGGGTCATCTTCGGTTTGGTCCAAACTAAATATCTGTGCGTTTGAGCTGTCACGTCGAATGATATGGTATTCATCTAATGAAATGTCTAACCGATCGGCAATTTCATGGTCTTTGGCATCGCGGCCGGTTTCATTTTCAATGGCATGAATCACTTCGCGTACCTGTCGCATTTTACGATGCAGTGAACGCGGCGACCAATCTGCATGCCTTACATCATCTAACATGGCACCGCGCACCCGAATGCCCGCATAGGTTTCAAAACTGGCACCCTGCGATGGGTCATAATTTTTAGCGGCTTCGATTAAACCGACCATACCAGATTGAATTAGATCATCCACTTGCACATGGCTGGGTAAGCGAGTAATTAAATGATAGGCGATACGCTTAACTAAACTTACATGCTTAAGAATACGCTGATCGCGCTGATCTTTTTGCGCTTCGCTATAGATGGTTTTGGCTGCATTCATTAACAAAGTATAGTCAACTCTTGCTAGCCAACCGCACTGAATTTAATCAGTCGCTCAACAAAAAATTCTAAATGCCCCGATGCATTTTGCGGTAATTTCCAACTCATTGCATTTTTGGCGAGTTTTCTAAATGCGGTGGATGACGGGCTTTGCGGAAAGGACTGCATTACTGCTCGTTGTTTTTTCACTGCTTTAACTAAATACTCATCATAGGGAACCGCACCCATAAAATTCAATGTAACATCCAAATAATAATCAGTGACTCGGGTTAATTTTTTAAACAGCTTGGCCCCCTCTAAAGGGTCACGCACCGAGTTGGCTAAAATATTAAATTTATGCACGCCGTGATCTTCCGCCATTACTTTAATGAGTGCATAGGCATCGGTCAGTGACGTGGGCTCATTGCACACCACCACAATAATTTCGTTGGAGGCTTTTACAAAACTTACTACGCCATCGGAAATGCCGGCGGCGGTATCAATCATCAACACATCTACCGGTAAGTTTAAATCACTAAATGCACGAATGACTCCCGCGTGTTGTGCTGGGTCTAATTCAGACATGGTTTGCATGCCGGATGCGGCCGGAATAATACTCAACCCTTCTGGCCCCTGTATTACCACTTCTTCTAAAGTACGCTCGCCACTAATCACATGGGATAAATTATGCTCGGCTCGCAAGCCCAATAATAAATCGACATTGGCTAGCCCTAAATCCGCATCCAGCAATAAAACATTTTGCCCAGCCGCTACCATTGCCAACGATAAATTAACCGACACATTAGTTTTACCCACACCGCCTTTGCCGCTGGTGACTGCAATTACCTGTACTGGTTTTTTGGATGCCATTCTTCTTATGCCTGCTGCCTGATCTTTCATATAATACTTAAGTTATGAGAGACCTTTGCACGATAGAATCACAAGTAAAAATGGCTAAAATTTCACTGCTTTTCGGTAAAAAACTGGTCAATATCTGGATATTAACTGCGTTTCCTGCCTCAATCAGTAAAATTTTAGCGCATTTTTCTTTTACGCCTCTATCGTGAAAAGGTCTCTATTAATTTATAAAGGAGCATGGCTCATACCCGAGCTAAACGCAACCGCCATAAACTCATCATCTGTATTCTGCTTTGACTGCTTAGAATACGCCAATGTTTCATCCACTAATTCACGTGCGCGGGCGGGTTGAATATCTTCCGGCACTTTCTGCCCATAACTCACATAAGCAATGGGCAGCTGATGCTTAATCACCGCACTTAGCACACCACCCAAACTGGCGGCTTCATCTAATTTAGTTAACACACAGGCCACTGGGCTGGCTTTTTTAAATACACTTATCACTTCATCCAAACTGCTCACTTGGGCATTTGCCGATAACACCAAATAAGGTTTTATTTTTGAAGAGGGGTGGCTTAAGTGAGATAGCTTTTGGCTAATATCAATATCTCGCTGACTCATGCCGGCGGTATCAATTAAAATTAATTTTTTATCATGCAGCTTATGTAATAACTGTTGCAACTCGGCGGTATCATTTGCCGAATGCACCGGCACACCCAACAAGCGACCATACGTCATTAACTGTTCATGGGCACCAATGCGATAGGTATCGGTGCTTATTAATGCCACATGACGCTGCCCATGCTGCATCGCAAAACGTGCCGCCAACTTGGCAATAGTGGTGGTTTTGCCCACGCCGGTTGGCCCAATCATCGCAAATACACCGCCCTGATTTAACATATCATCATCGGTATGTGTTGCTGAATCAACACTGCGATGCACCACCGGAATTTGATGCACTAATTGCTTTAACGCCGCCTGCATTGCATGCTCTACATCGGTTAAATCATCTAAGCCCCGCGCTAAATATTTACACACTTCTTGGCTTAATCCCATTTCGGTTAAGCGCTTATAAAGTGACACCCGTAATGGATAGCGACTGGCTAATTCTTTCCATTCGCCCAGCACATTTTGATTTTCAATCATCGCCTTTAAGGATTTTAATTCATCGCGCATTTGCACAATGCTATCGGTAAATGGTGCTTGCATTGCGGGTGTCGACGGCGGATATAATCCAGCAGCCTGGTGTGACTGATGATTAAAATCTTCGGCTGATTTTTGCTGCGCCGAAACTGGCTCGGCAGTTTGTTTAGGCGCTGCTGACGATGCATTTAAATCAAGTTGATCGTTATCATTAATATTGGTGTTTTTTTCATTCAATATTTTTTGTGTATGATTAACTGTTGATTGCGTTTTTTTCAAATCACGTTCAGCGGCAGCTCGTTCATAATACGCGGCGGCACTATTGGGTTTATTTTCAACCAATGTTTTATCTAATGCCTGATTAATTAAGGTTTCATCGTAATCACGCGCAGCCAATATTTCTATTTTTTCATCAACCACGCGGTTAGATAAAATAACCGCATCGGCACCAATTTCTTCTTTCACTAATCGCATGGCAGTACGCATATCATCTGCTACAAATCGTTTTACCTGCATGTTATTTCTCCGGCACTTCTTATGTATAAAAAAAGAAAACGCGAATAAGCGCAAATGAACGCGAATAGACGCAAAATTTAATATTGTGTTATTTTATTTTTTCCAAAAAACCATCATTAATCTGCACCCACCGATGCCACTACTTTAATATTTTTATTATCGGGAATTTCGCTATACGACAACACGCTCATGCCCGCAATAGAATGTTTAACTAATTGCGACAACCACAAACGTAAACCGGGAGCCACTACCAAAATGGTTGCTTGATTTGCGGCCTCTTGTTGCTGCGCTACTTGTTCTAACGATTTAAACATGCGCTCGGTTAATCCCGGCTCAATACCCAAGGAACCTTCTGCGGCATTTTGTGCCGATTGCAATAATAATTGCTCTAAGCTGGGCTCTAGTGTTATCACCGGTAAATCTTGTTCTAAGCCATTTATTTTTTGAATAATCGCACGCCCTAATGCAACTCGCACAATCGCCGTTAGTTCGACTGGGTTTTGTGTTTGTGCGCCATTTTCAACTAATACTTCTGCAATGGTTCGAATATCTCGCACCGAAACGCCTTCGCTTAATAAATTTTGCATCACTTTTACCACCACACTTAATGGCAATAAATCTGGCACTAAATCTTGCACTAACTTGGGTGAGGTTTTTGCTAAATTATCCAGTAATTGCTGCACTTCTTCGTGGCCTAATAATTCATGTGCGTTGTCATATAAAATTTGGTTTAAATGCGTTGCCACTACAGTGGTAGCATCAACCACCGTATAACCCAATGTTTGAGCATGATCGCGCATGCCCGCTTCTATCCAGATAGCATCTAAACCATAGGCCGGATCTTTACCCGCTATGCCTTGCAGTTCACCATAAACTTGCCCCGGATTAATCGCCATTTCACGATCGGGGTGTACACTGCTTTCACCCACCGGCACGCCATTTAACGTAATGCGATAAGCATTTGGGCTTAAATCTAAATTATCGCGAATATGCACCGAGTGAATTAAAAAACCCAATTCCTGTGATAATTTTTTGCGCACACCTTTAATACGATTTAATAACTGGCCATTTTGATTACTGTCTACCATCGGAATTAATCCGTAGCCGACTTCTAAACCGATTAAATCAACCGGCTGTACATCATCCCAAGATAATTCTTTTTTCTCTGGCTCTATCGCGGGCTTGTGATCTAGTTGCACGCGTTCTTCCAAGCCAATTTCCTGCTGTTTTTTATCCATCCATTTTGCAATTAGCACTAACATCACTGCAATACTTAAAAATGCAAAATTGGGCATACCGGGAATTGCACCCATTATTCCAACGATGCCCGCCGTCACCCAAAGCACTTTGGTATTGGCAAACATTTGCTCTTTAACTTTTTCACCCAAATCTTGTTTATTTGAATCACGGGTAATAATAATGGCGGTAGCACTAGATAATAATAGCGATGGAATTTGTGCCACCAAACCATCACCAATGGTAAGCAATGTGTAATTTTTTACCGCATCTGAAAAATCCATATCGTGTTGGCCCATACCAATAGCGAAGCCACCCACAAGATTAATAATTAAAATTAAAATGCCGGCTACCGCATCACCTCGCACAAATTTACTGGCACCGTCCATCGAGCCATAAAAATCCGCTTCGGCTGAAATTTCTTCGCGACGTAATTTGGCCTGTTCCTGATCGATAATGCCGGAATTTAAATCCGCATCAATCGACATTTGTTTGCCGGGCATGGCATCTAAAGTAAAACGTGCGCTTACTTCTGATACACGCCCCGCACCTTTGGTTACCACCACAAAATTAATAATTACCAGTATGGAAAACACCACTAAACCCACGGCGTAATTTCCACCAATAACAAATTCACCAAACGATTCGATAACTTCCCCTGCCGCACCGGTACCGGTATGCCCTTCCAGCAAAACAATACGCGTGGACGCAACATTAAGTGCTAATCGAAATAAAGTGGCAACCAGAATAACGGTGGGGAAAATAACAAAATCTAAGGGACGCTGTGCATATATGCTCACTAAAACAATCACAATAGAGAGGCAAATATTTAGAGTGAAAAATAAATCTAAAGCAATAGATGGCAGCGGCAAAACCAACATACCGAGTAACGCAATAACCGCAATTGGTGCCATTAAGCCACTGCGGCTTAAGTTTTGAAGATTATTAATCACTGCATCCATATTTATTTTTCTTCTTTAATTGGGTTTATTCTCAAGCGCACCATTTACGATTCAATTGGTGCATCTCCTGGCATTTGAGTAAATTTTTCAAACTCTTCGGGAATCTCTGTTTGCGGTTGTGTCGGTTTTTTGCCGCCATTTTTTTGGACATCACGTAACTGAAATACGTAAGCCAATACTTGAGCTACCGCTACATAGAGCCCGTGGGGAATTTCTTCGCCTATGTTAGTTGTGTGATACAAGGCCCGTGCCAAAGGTGGTGATTCGAGCAATAAAATTTCATTGGCACTCGCCACGCGCCGAATATTGGCGGCGACAAAATCGCCACCTTTGGCCAATACCAAGGGCGCGCGCATATTATCTGGGTCGTACTTTAAGGCGATAGCAAAGTGCGTGGGGTTGGTAATAACCACGTCTGCATCGGGCACCGCATCCATCATTCTGGCATCAGCCATTTCTCTTTGCTTTTGACGAATTTTAGCTTTCACTTCTGGCTTACCATCGGTGTTTTTCATTTCGTCTTTAACTTCTTGCAGGGTCATTTTCATTTGCTTTTTGTGATCCCACATTTGAAATGGTACATCTATCGCAGAAATAATAATTAACGCAATGGTGACCAATAAAAAAGCCCAAGCAATCAGCTCACCTGCTTGTCTTAAAGCCGGTTTCATCGGCATATTACCTAGCTGTAAATAGTCATCGGTATTCACCCAAATCACCGCCAATGAGGTTGCGGCCACCAGTAAAAATTTCGCGAGGGCTTTTACTAACTCCATTAACCCTTTTGCAGAGAATATTTTTTTAAGGCCTTTAATAGGATTTAATTTACTGAGTTTAGGCGTAATAGTTTCTACACTAAATGCCCAGCCGCCTATTACAATAGGTGCGAATAAAGCGGAGACAAACATCATCGCTAAAAAAGGCACTAGCAGCCAAAGCGCATCAAATATCGCACCATAAAACCAGCGCACCACCCCAATAGGGTCATAAATATCTTGCCGAGAGGGTTGAAAATATTCAGTCATTAATAAACTTAAATCAGCAATCATTACTTTTCCCGTCACCAATAATACGGTTGCCGCCAATGCAATAATGACCATTGTATTGAAATCTCGGGAACGAGCGATTTGGCCTTTTTTTCGGGCGTCATCGAGTTTTTTTGAGGTGGGTTCTTCGGATTTTTCTTGACCCGATTCAGATTCAGCCATTTGCTTTCACCTTTAGGTCATGGCCATTAAATTGGCAATATATTCAAACGCGGCCATTAGCATTTTAGTGAACTGTGCAAACACACTCGGCAAGGTTGCCGCCAGAAAAACAAAGCCTAATAAAATCATTAATGGAAAACCCACCGCAAAAATATTTAATTGTGGCGCGGCGCGGGTAATCACACCCATCGCAATATTAACCACTAACAACGCGGTAACTGCGGGCAAGCCAATCATTAAGCCGCCAATAAACATTTGGCTTCCCCAACTCACCACCGCTTTTAAGGCCGCTAGTGACAAGCCAGTTTCACCAATGGGTAAAATTTCAAAGCTGCGAATAATTAATTGAATTAATAACAAATGGCCATTTAAAACAATAAATAATAAGGTTGCCAACACCACAAAAAATTGTGAAATCACCGGCACTTGCACGCCATTCGCTGGATCAACCATGCGCGCAAAACCTAAACCCATGCCATTAGCAATTGCTTCACCGGCAATAACTAATGATTGAAAAACCATTTGAATAATAAAACCGGTGGCAATACCGATAAGAATTTGCTGCAATAAAATATTGGCTGCGGTTAATGAAATAGGATCCACCACCGGTACCGGTGGCAAGAGCGGAACGGTTAAAAAACTCACTGACAAGGCCAACATAATTCGAATGCGCACGGGTAGCATGCGCGCACCAAATATTGGGGCGGCCACCATCATTGCGCTAATGCGTACAAACGGCCAGAAGAAACTTCCTAGCCAAATTGCAATTTGATCAAGCCCCAGAGTTAGCATAATAGGTTAATAAGCTAGCCAAGTTTCGACGGGATTTCACTAATCAGCGTATAAGTAAAATCGACAATAGTGCTGAGCATAAAGGGGCCAAAAATCAATAATGCCACCACCAAAATACCCAGCTTGGGAATAAAACTCAGGGTCATTTCATTAATTTGGGTAGCGGCTTGAAACATGCCGACCAATAAACCAACCGCCAGTGCGGAAAGTAATAATGGTGCCGCCAAGCTAATGGCCACCCATAAAGTTTGGCCTGCCAACTGCATTACCGTGTCCTGCGTCATACTGCCCCCGTCGTTTTTTTGACTTAAAATAGCGATTAACGGTTTAATTGCAGGATGGGTGCCAAGCTTTCATTAATATTTCAAACAAATAAAAAGGGCGACCATATTGGCCGCCCTTTATTATTCATCTTCAGTTTTCTCTAGATTAAGCTACATTAGTAATTTAGATTCCACGTTTGTTCTTTTCTATTCAGATTTTCAATCACTAGCATTTCCAATAAGTGAGACATTACCATTACATTTTCCTGTAGCTCAGCATTTGTCATCTTCTTATCTGAATTTTTTGTATTTAGCTCATGCAAAATTTCTTTCATCAAAGTTAAATGCTTTAGCTTTGCAGCAACCGCGACACCTTGAGTAGACTCTTTACTGTGGGCAGTATTAAACTCTGTTTTACATTGCTTAAGTTTTTTATCTAAAGAGTCCGCATTAGCATAGCCACTAAATACAGATAGGATTAGAACCAAAGAACATAAAATTGAAATTTTAGTATTTTTTCTATTTATCATTAATTTTCTCCATTTCAGAGTGTTAATCTTTAGCTGTTTTACTAAAGAAGATGGATGCCGAGACAAAACAAAACTTTGCTTATGAATACACCCCAGCTAATACAATATTTATTCCATACACAAGATCAATAAGTAAACCCATATATATGAATCATCTTAAATACAAAATCGTTAAAACCAATCCCGTATTTAAATTAGATACAAATAAAGGCCTTTTTATTCCATTTAATTGCTTACACAATAAGATTTTTTCGAGGTATTTTTAAGCACTACAACCCTTATCAAGAATAGGCCTTTTGCTAATTAACACTTGTTTATCTGCTATGCTACTAACAACCAAGTAAAGACTACACATAATGTAGCGCTCTTTAAGATTTTTTGTTGATTTATTACAATGCCCAAAATCTTCTCACATAAATTGAATAGGACTCAGCGTAAAATGAAAGGGCGACTATTAGTCTTTCTGCTTTTTAGCACAACTCAGCTATCGGCTCAGGAAGATATAAATGAATTCTTATCTATGTCTTTAGAAGAGCTGCTGCAAGTTGAAATTACGAGTGCCACATTAACACCCGAAAATTTAAAAACCGTACCTTCCGCTGTCACCGTCTTTACCCACGAAGAAATCAAACGCCTTGGCTTCGACAAACTTGGCGAATTAATGAATTTGGTACCTGGGTTTCAATCTTATCAATCATCTGGCTCATCACTAGAAACCCCCTTTTCATCACGGGGCCGACGTATTGGTGGTGCCACTGCTGAAATTTTAATTTTAGTCGATGGCCAACGATTCGACTCACCCCGCACCAGTGGTAGCTCTGTTCTCGCACCTGTTTACCCACTTAAATACATCGAAAAAGTTGAATTTATTCGTGGCCCAGGGGCGGCGGTTTATGGCTCAAATGCGATGATGGGGTTAATTAATATCACCACTCGATCTGATGTGAATCAGCTTTCACTCAACTACGGCAATTTTAATCGCAAGCAAGTTTTTTTACAAACTTCAACCCAAATTGGCAGTATGCAAATGGATGTGTTTGGCCAAATTGAATCGGATGAAGGCGACACTTATAATCTTCAAGATACTTTTAGTGCGGCAAGAATAAATACCGATGACCCAGTAAAAATAGCCGATATCAATTTTAAATTTCATTGGGAAAATACCCAAGTTAATATTCAGCATAACCAATTTAAAGTCGAAAATTTTTATGAATTAAACACCCTATCCAATGGCTTTAATAAACGCGATGGTAAAATAACTTCAATATCGCTTAAGCATAATTTTAACTGGCAACAAGTTTCATCTTATTTTTGGTTAAGCCATAATGCGACTAATGCAACGCTAAACACGCAACTCACCCCTGCCAACTTTTTTAATAATCCACAAACTCTCAGTAATCCGGTGAGTGATGATCCACTACTCGTTAGTGCCAATTTTAATAATTACACTGAAATTCGCACGCAATTACATAATGATTGGAAAATTGATAACAGTAAAAAATTACAATTTGGAATCGAACTGCGCCGCATTAATGCACCGCAAAGTATTGCCAGTAATAACTTTGATTTAGGCCAATTAGTGAGTGCTAATTTCCCTGTGGATTATTACGGTTCACTACAACCCACAACACCAATACAGACAAAATCACAACGCAATATTCTTGGTATTTATACTCAATATCAGCAGCAGTTATTTACCTCTACCTACCTAACCCTTGGCTTACGCTATGATGATTTTTCAAATATTGGCTCACAAACCAGCCCACGATTTGGGTTAGTACATGATATCAACTCAAATCACAGCGTTAAGTTACTTTATGGTAAAGCCTTTCGCGCACCGTCTGAAAGTGAACTAAACCTGATTAATAATCCTCTAATTTTAGGCAACCCTAATTTAAAACCAGAAACCGTAACTAACTGGGACTTAATTTGGATTGGTCAATGGGAATCTACTGGTTTTTCTTTCGGCTTATTTGAAAGTCATTTTGAAAACTCTATTGTGCAAACAGATATCGGTGGTGGTATACAGCAATACAACAACATGAACCAAGAACCCACTAAAGGTTTTGAATTTGAAATTTCACATGAGTTAAATAAAAATTGGTTAGTGCGTGCGGATATCACTCACCTCATCGAAAAACCCAACGTTGCTTTTCGAGAAACCAAACATAAAGGCTCTTTAATGATTAATTATCAATACAATAAATGGAATGCTAATTTAGTTAGCAGCTATACCGATGCGCGCCAAACAATTATCAACAACAACCAAGTGAATTTAGATAACTATTGGTTAATGTTTGCTAAAGTTAAATATAATATCAATGCTCAATTTAACACGTTTATTCAAGCTAAAAATATTTTAGATGCAGATTATCTTACCCCTTCCCTTGGCAGCGATTTAACAGAAGGCATTGCCAATCGCGGAAGAGAATTATTAATTGGTATATCTTGGAAATTTTAAAGCGCAGCCAATGCATCTAGCATTTTTACTCGATAGCGCCTTGCTTCATCCGATTGAGAACCCAAACCATTAATTAACAACACCATAGTTTTTGCCACTAGATTATTTTCGTAACTAGCATCTATTTTTAACATTTTTAAAAGCAAATCAAGTGCATCAGTGGTGTGATTATTTAATGCGTCCATGGCTACTAATTGATACAGTAAATCTAAATTTTCATTATCTGCTGCAATTTTTTTATTTAACTCATCAATATCTGTGACTTTTTGTGCGGCACTTTGTAACATAGAATGGGTGAGCAGGCTTAACACTTCTTCATTGCTTTTCACCGTCGCTGATTGGCACTCAATAAATTTTTGCATTTCTTCAAATTTAGTATCGCGAAATAAAAGTTTAATAATTGAAGTCGCTATGCGCGGATTTTCCGGATCCGTTTTTTGTAACTTTTTTAACTCATTTATGGCTTCTTCAGATTTATTATCGTTATATAATTTAACCGATTCAACTAACAATGCATCTGATTCGCGTGGCAAATGCCGAACTAATAAATTTCGAATGCTTCTTTCAGATTCAGCACCGTGCATTACATCTACCACCTGCTGCTGATGAAAAATTTGCAGAGTGGGCACACTCACTATACCAAGCTCATTTTGCGCAAACGATTTAAATTTATCTGTATTTAAATTAACTAATAAAAATCGCCCATTATATTCATTTGCCAATGCTTCCAATGTTGGCCAAAGTTTAATACAAGGACCCGCTTTTTCGCTCCAGTAATTCACCATTACTGGACCTTTATTAGAATTACCCAATACAATCTCATTGAAACTTTCTGGGCTTGCATCAAATATAAAATTATTATTCATTGCTTAATCTTTTATTTACAATAACTGATTTGAACATTAGTTTACCCCATATTGCCAGGTTATTTCCCACACCAAACATCCGTTAAAATTCACATGACTAAAATTCTCACCTACATTAAAATGACATTTCATGAATCATATAATTAAAAGCATTATACTATTCGCCCTTAACTTAACGCTTAACAACTTAACTAACGATTTAACATGAGTGATTACAAAAACAGATTTGGCGGCATTGCCCGGCTTTATGGTCAAAATGCATTTAACACTATTAAAAATTCTCACTTCTGCATAATAGGCATAGGTGGTGTAGGTTCGTGGGCAGCAGAGTCACTTGCTCGTAGCGGCGTAGGTGAAATCACTTTAATAGACCATGACGATATTGCTGTTAGCAATATCAACCGCCAAATTCATTCATTAAGCAATACCATCAATCAATCCAAAGTTGAGATCATGGCACAAAGAATTCAACAGATTAATCCCGATTGCAAAATTAATATTATTGATGATTTTATTAGCGAAACAAATTGTCAAAAATATTTATCGAAAAATTATGATTATGTTATTGATGCCATAGATAGTATTAAATTCAAATGCGCCATTATTTATTATTGCAAACGTAATAAAATTCCGGTTATCACCACGGGTGGTGCGGGCGGCTTAACAGACCCAACCATGATATCTGTTAGCGATTTAGCCAAAACATGGAACGACCCATTAGCGGCTAAAGTGCGTTCCCAATTACGCTCTCAGTATGGCTACAGCAAAAACCCAAAACGTTCTTTTGGTGTTAAATGTGTTTACTCTACACAACAGCAACAATACCCCAAAGCAGATGGCAGTGTCGACTATGCAAAACCCGATGTTAAAGGTGTACACCTTGATTGCGCTTTTGGATTTGGTTCTGCTACACAAGTTACGGCAACATTTGGTTTTATTGCTGCCGCAAAGGCTATTGAAGATTTACTTAAAAAGAAATCTAGTTAGTTTTATCAAACTGGCATTATATGGACGACAGACTAACGAGTCGGATAAAAAGAATACTCCCAATGAATTTGTAGGTGCGAATTAATTCGCAGCTACAATAATACTGTCTCGCTTGGGTATTCTTTAATTTCTGTCTCAGTAATAACTAAAACATTAATAAAATACTAAAATAGGTTTCACTTAAATCAGTAATAGAAATAACGGTGTTGGCTGGGGTCAACACTTCCGTTTCAATTCCAGAGGTTGGACGAAACCGGTAGCCCAGCTCCAACATAAGATGGTCATTAATAAACATAATTCCCCCAAGCTGACCACCATAAACCGCACCAACTGCCCCATCACTAAAACTGGCGTCAGCATAAGACTGTAATGCACCACCTGCGGCTACACCACCAAACAAACTAATTTGGCCATCAATGGGTATTAAATAATCTGCCGAAACCATTAACTGTGCCACATCAAATGCATCGTAAGATACATAACTTATGGTAGCATTAAAACGATATTTTCTACTGACATATTTATCTAAATATAAACCAAAACCTGTGCCTGTTACAGAATCACTACTAACCTGCCCTAAGCTGGTGGTTTCACGTTCTGCACTTTGATTAATAAGTGCAATACCGAAAATTGAATTATCAAGTATGCCTTCTGCATTTGCACTGTTTGAGATAAATAAGATAAGGAGCATTATTATTTTTTTTTGCATTGTTATTCCAGCTTTGTTTGTTTTTTTATTTGAGTGCTGTGCACGCGTACAAATATATCTATTTATAATTCTTAAAAAAAGTTACTTAAATTTCTTACCATCAACCTGCATTATATCTTGCCGATTAAGTTAATAAAGAAACCTTGGCTATTAAAATCAAGATTAGTTAAGTCATCTGAAAAATCCGTAAAATTATACCCTATACCAAATTTTATATTTTTTCCAATATGGCGATATACGCCAACTAAAGAACCTTGCTTGCTATCACCCGCATCGGGTAAGTCGAGCAAGCGATATTCCATTAACACATCCCAACGATGCACAAAATGCCAGTCGGCACGAATAACATAAAGGCTGGCTCGACTATCGAAAAACTCGGGGTTTTGTCGATCTTGCGCTACCTGTCCTAAACGGTATGCATATTTTCCACCGATGCTCCAACGCTCAGTTAAATCATAAATGCTATCAATCGATACAATATTGGATTTTTGAATAAAGTCTGCCACACCACCACCAATAATTAATTGATTTGATGCGGGCACATTAAAGAAATAAGTGTATTTAAATAATGTGTTTAAACGATCATTAAGTACGGGGCGGTAACCATAACCAATAACATATTCTTTAAATTCACCATTATAAAAAGTGCTTTGCGAGCTTTCACTATCAGAATAATTTACTTTACCAATTAAGCGCCAATCGAGACTTAACTGATAACGAAGACTGTTTCTAAACAACCAAGTTTTTTGTTCTGTGCTAGTTAAATCTATATTTTCAATCGTATCATTTCGATACTCTATTGCGCCGCTATATTTTAATGCGTCTTTTTCATAACCCAGAACAAAACCCAATGCTAAGCGATCTGTTTGCGCAGACGTTTGTTGATCTTTTAAGGTACCGGCTTCTGCACTCACGCCATAATTCCACTCATCATTCGGCGCAATATCAACCCCCATGGCATGAGTTAAACCGGTAGGCACATCACCGTGTGTATAACGCTCTTCTGCATACACACTCACGGTATCGGTATAACGGCTACGCACACCGGTTGCCATATTACCTTTGCGGGCGCGCACACCGGTATTCGACCTTTCATTATCTAACGCATAACTCATATACACATTAGTGCGATCACTGACTAAATAATCGGTACCAAAACGCGCACCGGTGCCGGTATCGCCAGCGGATAATTCGCCTTCAATATTAAAGCGGTCGGTTACCCGCAAAGTTGCACCACTACCCACTCGATTATTTTCGACTCGGTTGCCACTGGCATTAGTGGTGCCTTGCACAAAACTATATAAGGTCCAGTTTTCGAGTGAATTGTAATTGGCTTGCAGTGCAATATCAGTGCGATCACCTTGCGTTTGAGTCGCCGCCACATTGTTAGAATTATCTTCTCGGTTATCAAAACGCACGCCACTACTAAAGCGCCAATTAGGGTTCATACGATAGTTTAAATTGATATCTGCATTTTGCGTTTTTAATGACAGTTCCTGATCTCTAATATCTGTCTTAACATTAATATCGATGCTTTGGGTAACCGGCATACTCAAAGTTGCACCAAACTGTTGAATGTCATTGGCGGTTAACTGCCCCGGTGCGGAATAACCGGCTTCACGATTTTGCACGTAAAAAGTAGCATTACCTCTAACGCCTTCTATTACATCGGTAAAGCGTAAACTGGAATCTAATCGATAAGCCGCCGCTTTTTCACCTGTTACTAAACTTGGCGTTTGCCCTGTATTAATATTATTAAAATTAAAACCGCCGTCATTAGAGCCAACCGATTCACCACCTCTACCTTCGGTTTCTGCCATTTCTAGTTTCAACCAAGTACCGGCATTTTTACGCAGAGTAATATCAACCCCCGCCAGTTTACTTTCATTGGTTTGCTCTTCTTGCGAACTAATAGTGGCGCCCAATTTAACAAAATCATTAAACCAATAATGGGCGCGACCACCCACCGCCACATCTTTTAAGCGACTAAATCCTGGTGTGTATTCATAGCGTGCAACTAAATAAACAGGGTTGCCACTGAGTGACCCGTTATCAACAATTAAATTATCGTTAGCAATGGCCGACAGTGGCTGGCTTAATAAAATTCGGCCTTGAATATAATCAATATCATAATCCAGTGCTGGTACCAGTGCTTTCACGCCCAACACAATGTCCGAATCTTTATCGCGCACTTCAATGCGTAAGCGATCCGACCCGCCCATCACATCTAAGTTGCGTAAGAAATATAATGAGCCACCGGTGCCCCTAAATTCATCACGCCCACCAATGGTACCTGGCTCGGCGGCAAAGCCATCTAGCACAAATTTCTTTTCGCCAAAAGCAGTTACATCTTTGCTTTCATAATGACCATTGGCACCGTACAACCCTCGGTCAACGTGGGCTAAATCCGTATCTACATATTTGGCAATAAAATTACCCCATAATGCATAATCTGATTGGCGTTGAACTTTTACAAAAAACTTGCCGGAGGTAGGGGCATTTTCAACAATATTACTGTCATCACCAAAGGTTGGATAATAATAATCTGGGTCTAATCTGCGAAATAATGCGCGCGGTGTTTTTTCCATAAAGTTACTGAATATTTCATTGATGGGGCCTTCACCAGTATCCGCACTGGCGGTGAGTTGCCAACCATCACCAAACTTACCATCCGTATAAAATGCTAATTGGCCGTAGGTATTTAATTCGTTTTCATAACTAAAATCATTTTGAGTAACAATATTAGCGGGGCCATTGGTAACATCTTTTGCAAAAGTAACATCTGCAATACCCACATAAAACCAATCACTTTTTTTAAGCTCTAACTCGCGTAAAAATAATTCACCATTGCCTTCTTTATCTAACACCGCCACTTCCACCGTGTGTAAACCGGGACGAAAAATTTCATCGTTTACAAAATCACCATTTTCATTTACCGGCAATTCACGCCCCGCTAACCACACCGTATGATTTTCTGGAATTTGATCACCGCTAACCGTTACCATGCCACCTTGCAATGGAATGGTTTGTCGATGCAAATGAGTTTCGCCATACCCCACTAATAATTCTTTTTCAATATTATTTAGCTCGGCATTTTCGGGGCGCTCATCTAAATTTTCAATTAACCACAATGGCAATGCTTTTGTTTCATCAAAATTATTTTTGCTGTCGTACACCCGCAATAAATATTTTAATTTTTTAGTCGGCCCTTCAAAATTTTCATCATTCGCCAACCATTGTGCGCGCCCTGATTTACCGATTGGAATAACATGAAGAGCCGTATCACGAGTAGATTGCTGTTCTTCAAAAATACGAATTTCAGATTTAACAATGTAATCTTGATAATTACTGTAAGCCTTAAAATAAACTTTATTTTCTTGCGCTTCGGTTTCTTCAATGTCTGCATAACGCACACTGTTTGGCCACGCGGTAATATTTAAACGCGGTTGTAATTTTAAATTATCAAAATTAAATTGAATTTGAGCTTTTTCTAATGCCACATCAGTACAGCGTTGTAAGTCGGCAATATTTTTATACGGGTCGTGAATTGGTTCGCCATCAACTGAAATGCGCATTAAATTTAATGCATAAGGATTGCGTGCAGCAGCCTCTTGTTCGATGCGAGTAATGTCTAAATTATTATCTTCTTCTAACACCGCTAATTCATCATAAATAATTTTTACATCGACACGCGAGCCATCAAAACTAATAAAGCCGGTGTTCACCACATCGTTTGAATGCACAAAACCACGGCCTTCAAACTCCACCTGTTCATCACTTAATTGCATTTCATCTTTAATGGTTTGCATCACTTTTTGAGCGCGCGCCGTTGATAAACCAATATCATCGCCATACACCATTGCGGTACGCCGAGATAATCTTTCATTGCTGGTATAGCCAATAAAACTTAAGCGTACATTGGATCGATCTGAAATTTCATCCATTAATTTTTTCAAACGCTTAGCATAGTTTGGCGGAATAATGGCCTGGCCTTTGTCTATACGAATAGATTTAATACCGCCGGTTGGCGGATCGTAATTAAGTGTAATGGTTTCTGATGCGGCTTGCTCTGGGCAAGCTTGCGCCTCGGCCAAAAATTCTTGAAATGGATCATCGTGCCAAAATTCAACTTCAATGCGGCGATTTAATGAACGACCTTTTTCTGTGTCATTTGATGCAACCGGTCGAGTTTCACCTTTGCCGGTGCTGCCCACCATTGCATTCGGCAAACCTAATGCATCTGCCACCGCCAACGAAACTCGTCGCGCACGGGCTTTTGATAAAGCACTGTGCTTACCATAAATGCGTAATTGCCTATCACTTAAAGGCAAATTATCGGTGTGCCCAACAAAACGCACTAAAACATTTTGTTTGCCTTGTAAATTAACCAACACTTCTTTTATTTGATTAATAAACTCACTCGAAATTTTAGATTCACCTTCTGCTAAACGTAATGGTGAAATTAAATTACGCAAACGCGCGCGCTTTGAATTGCCTTTTTTATAACGTAATTTACACACGGTTTCTTTACGGCAAACTTTTATACGATTTAATTTTTTCGCCGCTACTCGGACTTTTTTTTCAACTGCATATTCTTTTATTTCATCGTACCAAACCTGAACTTCTACGCGCCGATTTTGAGCTTTGCCCGCCTGTGTATTATTACTGGCAATTGGTTGAGATGCGCCAACCCCATCATAGGAAATAGATTCGGGTGGTAAATCTAAAACTCGCTGAAAAAATTCGGCGGTGGTTTCGGCACGCGCTTTAGATAAGCCAATATTGTCACCATATTTCGCCACTGACGCACCGGTTAAACGATCATTATCACTGTGCCCCACAAAATGCACGCGCACATTGGCGCGGTTTTTCATTTTATCGAGTAGTTGCTTTAATTCATTAACATATTGTTCGGGAATAATTTCTTGCCCCGATTGAAACGGAATATCGTTTACGGCATTTTCTAATTTAAATGTTTCTGCACTTTTTTCTAACACTTTTTTAATTTCGACTCGATCTTCTTCGCGCGGGCGGAAAAAAGTTTCGTCTTGAATCCATAAATTAAATACCGCGTCAGGGGCTAAATGTTTTTCAGTGTTTTCGCCAATGTCATTAGATTCTAGCGTTATCGGCGGGCTTGCTGTTTCACCTACTGGGCTGTGATTAAACTCCATGTATTCTTGCCAGCTGGTTTCGGCTTGGGCAGTAGTGTTTATAGCGAACAAAATAAAACACCATTTTAATCGTCGTAAAAAACTGTCGCCCTTGAATGCTTGTGTCGAGGACCTAGCGGCTTTTACAGTCACTGGTATAGTCACAGGTATAGCCACTGAATTCCCGATAGATGTATTCGGGAATGACGATGTTTTTTGTTCTTTTTCAAGACACAACACAGCATCAAAATTTTGCATATTAAAAACATGCTTAACTATTTTAAGAGAAAAGTTAATCATCAAACTCTTCCCTATCTATCGGCCCACCTTTACGCCAAAACACTTCTGTTTCAATGGTGAGCTGATAGCAACAATCTAACGCTTCCCAGCGGTTTTCAATTTCATCTTTTACCGCATCTAAGCGATCATCCACTTCCGATTGAGTTTCATTTTCAGCCAAATAAGATAAGCGCAATAACGATGGATCTTTCGCCAGCTCGGTAATTAAAATATCTAAGCGCGGCAACCATTGTGGGCGTATCTCATTGGTATTTGGCTCGAACACTTGATCTGCCATATCCAAGCGCACCACGCGGTGAATGGCCGCACCAAAATTAAACTTAATCATTTTACCGCGGGTGGCGCGCACGACACGGGGGTTTTCGGTGGTGAGCCGGTAACCACTGGGCAAGCTGCGCTCATCTAATTTCATAATAAAGTTAGAGCCGCGATCGGGGTTGGGCACAACCGCACAGGTTAAGTGGAATCGACCATGGGCATCGGCAGTTATTTCTAAACCTTTGGCGGTAACAATACGCGCACCGGCAATACCGGCTTCGCCTTCATCTTGATAGGCATTTAAGTTTTTATCGTCGAAGACTTTACCAATCACATCCGAACAATCGAAAGTGGGGTCGGGCACTACGCGCACGGTGGCGGATGCCAAACCAGATGCTGCACCACTGGTTAAATTATTTAGCACTTGCGCGCGGTTAATGTATTCGCCTTCACCCACGCCGGAACCCACCACCAATAGCAATTTAATACTGAAAGACTCATTGGAGTTTAAGCGCCCAATATTCACCCACGTTAAGGTTAGGTTTAATGGATTATTAGCATCCAGTATCGGCTCGGTTTTCACCCACGGGCCTTGATTGGATTGAATGCGACCGGAGCCAGCAATATATTTAAAGCCTGCGGGGAAGAAATCCACCACGTCTAAATCATATAACGGTGCCGATAAATTGTTCGTCAAGGTAATGGTGTAAGGCACTAGTTGGCTACGGGTAACATTCACCATTGATGACACTTTCGAAATGGAAATAGCACTGGTTAATTCGGGGTCGAGTGGAATGTGATTATTAAAGGCCACTTGCCCACTATTGGTCACTCGCATATTTAAGAAGTAACTGGTGCCTTGAGTGGCACCTGCCACACCTTGCGGCGTTGAGTCGGTTCTTACCGCCACCGTGATATCCGGCGGCGTTACACTAAATTGAATATCACAATCGTTATTGCCCAAAATAGTGTCATTAGCAGAATCACTGCACAACGGCACATTTAAATCGGTATTACCGGCTTTACCCGCTGGAATAATTTGCGATGCGCCGGGGGTGTAGCCGCTGGGCACCGCATTCACTTCAATCACAAAATCTGTCACCCCACAGGCCTGAATATCAAAGCGATAAAAACCATTAGCTGCACTGGTTTGGCTGGCCTGATTAGAACCCGTCGGTAAACAATTAGCCGGTGCGGGGCTGCCATTTGCTTGCAGCAAGTTTAATGTGGCACCGGCTACCGCCGTTCTTAGTACGGAGTCATAAATAACACCGGTGGGAATCACTGCCTGATTTTGATTGGCAATATTTACGCCAGCATTAACCGACATATTGGTAATGCTCATTTCACCCGCGGTGCCCGAATCACTGCCGTGCAGCACATCGAGTATGGCTGGCCCCATTGAGGCGCTGGTATCACTGCCACCCGGGGGAATAATGCGTAATTCATATTCACCACCGCTGGTGCTGGGTGGTATGCCTTTAAACTGGTAGCGGCCATTTTCATCGCTTAGGGTGGTCGCAAATAAACTTTGTGCTGGATTATTCAAATACAGCTGCACCGTCCAGCCGGCTAAATTAATATCACTGCCGCCGCTAAAAACGCCCGCCGGTGAGCGAATAATGTCGTGCCAAATATTACCGCCCACCACGCCCACACCCGGCGCACCACCAATTTCAATAATGGCATTATCGCTAATGGGGTCGGGTTGTTGTGTCCAGGTGACGGTGGCGGTATTTAATATTTCGGTACCGGCTATTAGCGCGGCATCGGTTACTACTCGATAACTCACGGTGAATTTTTCACCGGCTTCCAGCGCGCCTTTAGCAAGTTGATAATTGACCATTAAGTTGGCACCTGGCTCGGCAATGCCACTACCAATAAAGGTGCTAGAACCATCTAGCTTGGTTGAGCCTAAGGTGTAAATCACATTGGCCGGTATTGCATCCACCAGCAATACATTGGTGGCATTGACTAAGCCGGTATTGCTCACCGTTAAAATATATTCCAGCTCGCCGCCCGCTCCTGCCACTCCGCCATTTACTACAAATACCTCTTTGGTAATTTGCAATTCACTGTTGGCACCAATCACTGTGTTGGTCGGTTGCTGGCCATTAGTTGAGTTACCGTCGGAGTCGGTTAACTGCTCTGGTAATTCATTACTGGTAATCATGCCCTGATTAGAAATCACGCTGGTCGCTGGGCCGGTGGCCACCACTCGAAAGCGAATGATAGCTTCATTGCCCGCACTTATTTCGCCGTCATTAGCGGCCTGATCGGGTAAACCTAAATCAGCCGAATTAATGCGCGCGGTTAAGGGCGAAGTTGAAACCAGATTAACATCGGGAATACTGATGCCATTTAAGCTAAATGAATTGGCTACATAAGCACTGTTGGCGGGAATCACATCAATGAAGCTTGTTGCACTGGCTGCAACTGCACCACCATTGGCCACCACAATGGTGTACTCCAATGTGTCGCCCGTATCCACAATGTCATTGGCCGCCACATCGGTAAACAGCGCGACGGTTTTTTGTGCATCGATGGCGGGTAAATTACCCACCACATTAATGGTTGGGTCATTCACTAATGAGGTAGCGGGATTATCCGAAGCCTGCTCTGCAAACGAGCCACTGCCAGAACCCGTGCCCCCCACATAACCCTGATTGGAAATAACCGTGCCGTCGACCACATCTAAATCCACCACCACATCAAACGTAATAGTGGCGACATTGCTGGTGACATTGGGGTCGGCATCGGCACGCATGGCACCGGCGGTTAAATCCTCCGGCGCATTAATTAGCATTTCACTTTCTAGCGGTGAGGTATTTGCTACGATGTCCGTCACCGCAATACTATTTAAGGTGGTGCTATTCGCAACATAACGTGTATTTGCGGGCACTAAATCCCGCAGGTATGTGCCGTTTACGTTTTCCATACCGATGTTTTTCACCTGCAAGGTGTAGCGCAGGGTATCGCCTTGGCGCAATATTGCCGGATCGCCGGTGATATCTAGCGCCGTTTTTAATACCTGAAATGCCGGTGCCGCATCAATTAAGGTTTCGGTTGGATTCGCCGCTCCCACAATGGCAGGGTCATCCGTAGGCTGTAAGCTAAAGCCAATCACATCGGCTTCGCCCTGATTTAATACCGTAATGCCGCTGGTAATAACCGGTATTAGTTGAATATCAAATTCAATAATTAACGAATCATTGGCACCGCCCAGTGCATCCAAACTTAAGCCGGTGATATTAATAGTGCCGGTTGCTACATCTAAAGCAAAGGCAGCACCAACCGGTATGACCACATTGGCCACCGTGGAAAAATCAAAATAACCGGGGGCCGGATTTAAGCGATCTGGCTGATCGGACAAACTAAATACACCCGTTGGCTCTGGGCCATTATTTTGAATATTAATGGTGTAACGCAGCACATCACCGGGGTCGGCCACGGCACCGGAACCACCGGTGGTTAAATTCAATGGCACTTTGGTAATCACTAATTCCGGTGCATTTACCAGCACGGTGTAGGCACTTTCATCGGCGGTGCTATTGGGGTCATTCAAGTATTCGCGAATCTCACCCACTCTTACTCCCGCCGGTGTGTCTTGGCTGAAGTAGCGGGTAACGCTGACATTATTGGTTAGCAGCGCATTATTTTGGCTGTCGATATCTAAATAGGTATCGTAGGTAATTTCCATTCTTTCATCGTATTGAATGGTGGCCAGTAATGATGTGGTGGTGATGGCCAAGGTACAGGTTGGCGCCGGTGTGTGTACTACTACGAAATCTGTATCTTGCACTAGTGTCGCAATGAGGGTGTCATCATCTCTAAATATTTGCGCCGTAATATTTTCGGGCAAACGATTACACGTGCCACCGGTTAGGGGTGGGTTATCTGGTGCTAGCGGCAGCAAATCGGTAATGGTTGTATCGTAGGCGGGGCCATTGCCGGTATTTTCAACCGTTAGCGTATAAGGGATGGGCGTATCGAATAACACAATGCTGGGTGCGGGGGGCCCAACTTTGGTAATTTCCAGCACCGGCTCTACTACCATCAGTGCCGCGGTGGTATCCGGCATGCCCGTGCCCTGGCTACTAATCGCATTATCAATACTGTTAAAAGTGTAATCGGCGGTGTTACTAAAGGTATCGCCGCTGACATTATTCGGGGTGTTTCGCAGCATTACGGTGAGTGCCACCTGCACATCTTGATTGGGCGCAATATCAATGCCATTGGTAACATCTTCAATCACAATATCAAATGGCGTGCCGGTATTCACCGGCGCTATGCCTAAAGTAACCGGCTGCACATCCACATAAATTAAATCGGTATTGGGGATGGCGGCTAAATTATCCAGTATGCGAATATCATATAAAGAGGTATTGATGGTGGCTGCCGGTACTGTAATGGCATAATCAAATGGCTGGCCAATCGACACACCCAAGGCACCTGCGGGCAATATTGGGTTTACTTTATCTAGCGCGCCGGGGCCGGCGGTGGTGAGGGCAATGCTGGCCACATTGCTTGGGCCATAAATTTCGCGCACCCCAACAACCGGTGGCACAATGCCCGCTGCCGCAGTAACTGGTGTCGGTAATTCCTGATTATCAAATGAATGATAACGCAGCACCTGTGCAGCATTATTAATATTTAAACCCGCGGCGATATTATTATCTGCCTGCACGGTGTAAATAATGCGCAGGGTTTTATCACCCAGCGGGGCAACATTGCTGGCGGGAATGGTTAATTCATTGGCTGCACCGGTATCAAAGTCCCAAGTGATAATGCCGGTTATGGGATCGTAATTTTGAATTGGGCGCGCTGCAATAGACGTATTAATTGGCATTTGCACATCGGTTATTACAATGGGATTGGTGCCCATTCTTAAGCCGACTGGCAAAGTATCTTGCAGGAATAAATCGTAGGCTGCCGACTCACCCGCATTGGTAATATCAACATAAAAAGTCACCACTTCATCTGCTTCAATAACCACATTTGCCCCAACCGGCAAACTTTTCACAACACTTAAATTTGGCTGGTCGATTGCGATATTAACAAAATTATTTAGGTCACTGCCCTGCCCACCAAAAATGCCATAAACCAAATCAATATTGTTTTGCAGTGGAATATTGTTAATCGGTGCCGTTAAGTTACGGCCATTAACTAAATCGATAACCCGCGTGCGATACACAATGACAAATTCATCATCAATTGTATTATTGTTACCCGCATTAATAATATCCCCCATACTCCAAGTGACGGTAGTGGGGCCAACCCGCGGATCACCCACTACATTTGCGGTTGCCTGTGTATAGGTGCTATGGGTAAATGGCGGCTGGGGGGCAAAATTAGCATTGTTAATATTATTAATACTAACAATGCCTTCGTATTGTAAGCCCTGCGCTAAGGTATCGGTGAGCACGGTGTTTGCACTGGTGCCTTCCTGCATTAATATGCGTAATTCGTAATCCACAATATCGCCAACACGCACATCATTGGGGCCGGCCAATACCGAGGTGCTACTATCTAATAATTTAGCTAAATCATTAATATCTGGCACGGTTAGGGGTGCGCTACTTTGTGGGCCACTCACATATAAATGCGTCGCCGGTGTATTGGCAACCAAACCATCACGTTCGCCCACCACCACACCATCTAAGCTGCTCCAGCTAATAACGGCGGTGTTCACTAACTGCTGGTTTGCTAGCACATTATCCATTACGCGCACGGTGTAGGTGATGGTAACCGTATCGCCTTCTGCAATATCAATGTCGGTGGCGCTGCCGTTTAGTGAATTCCAGTTTAAAATATACGGTGTGGCGAGAGAGCCATTGCCGCTGATTGAAGTGGGAACCGCGGCAATAGATGTGGCATTGGAAATGGTAGGGTCTTCGCATAAGCCACCATCGGCTGCTGAACAAAATTGTAAACTGGCGGATAGCGTATCAATAATATTGACATCAAAGGCATCGGAAAATGCGGCACCGCTTGCGGCACTAATGGCTAATGTGTAACGAATAATATCGCCCGCATTGGTATCCGCTGCGGCTTGGGTTAAATTGACACCTTGTTTGGAGTCTAGGGTTAATTGCGGCTCAACAATATTCACATCATTGGCGGTCGTGCCCAGTGCGGTGGTTAAGCCGCCAAATGAGAAATTAACACTGTTACCAAACGGTGCGGTAATCGGGGCAATGGTTGAGCTGGTATTGGCATCGTTGTTAACTCTTACCGTGACATTGAAGATTGCCTGTTGCGTGCCGGGTGTTGCCAATGAGCCATCGAACGGAATCAGCGGGACATTAATCGTCATTAAGTTTGCAGCATCAACATTTACCGTGAAGCCACCGGTATATTGACTTAATGGATCTAATACTACATCCACTAATGGGTTCACCAATGTGGTGTTAACCGATAGTTGATCGACAATGTCCACATTAAACATATTCACTTGCATGGGGCCATCACCCCCTGGATCACCCGGCACTCTAATTTGATAGGTTATTGTTTCACCAATGGTCGCTTCATAAGCTGGCCCTACCGGTGTGAGTAAATCTTTATTTGGATCAATAGTGGGGACGACAGTATTCAAATTATATAAAGCTGGGCCTTGTGCATCGTAAATTTGACGCTCCAATACATCGGCATTGGCATCCACAGAAGGTAATGAAAAATACTCGGTTAACTGAAAAATATTATTCCAATTAAGTTGCGCTTTAGTATCGTTGTGTACATCTACATCAAACTCAACGGTGGCACATTGGCCCGCCGGTAATGGCCCCGCATCGTTAAAGCTAATGCGTAAAATTTCGGTTGGATTGGTTACGGTTACCGGTGGTGGGGTATAAACATATTCCACTCCATCGGCAACCAGTGCGCCATCTATTCTAACGATAGGCACAGTGAGGGTGGCTAAATCTAATAATGGTGAGCTGTTCGCTGGTGTAACAGCATCGAGGAAATACTGCGGTAATACATCTTCTAAAATTAAATTATAGGCGGGGGCTGTGCCGACATTACAGGCTTCTAATCTAAAGTCGAGAACTTCATTGGGCACAACTGGGTTACCCGAAACCGACACACCATTACGGCGCGTTTTCATTAAGTTAGCCGTAAAAATAATCGGCTGCTGCACATTCAACATCACCGTGCTGGTTAAGCGCGTTAACGGTGGGCCGGTGGGTGGGTTGCCATTCACATCAATATAATTCATTACCACCGTATTATTCGCTGGCAATGTTGCCACCTGTGGTTTTAAAAATTCGGCATTGGTGACCACCGCGCGATACACAATTACAAAATCATCGAAGCCGTCATTGGGTGTATTGATAATGCCGGTTAGCGCCGAGCCAATTGTCCAGGTAATTATTTTTCCGGTTACATCAACTACTGGCGCGGCAATTGGATCGTGTATAAAACCATTGGCTGAATTATAAGGCGCAACAGCTTGCCCATTTACCGATGTCACATCAACAAATATCAAACCATTGGGCAAGGTATCTACCAAGGTTAATCCGCGGGTAGTACCGTCTTGCAAACTTAGAGTTAAGGTGTATTCAACAATATCGCCAATGCGTAAATCGGTGCCCGCGGGGGTGAGGTTATATGAATCGTTCGATTTGGTTTTCACCACTGTATTGTCATCCACCACATTTAGGGTGCTGGTGACGGGGCCGTAGCAATAATCGTTAACAACGCCAATGCTGGCACTACAATCTACGCCGCCAATACCGAATCTTTCGCGTGCATCAATAATCGCGGATGAGCCATCTAATGAAGTCCAATCTAACACCACACTATTGGTAATAGCTTCTAGTGGTTGCACCGTATCTAACACCAACACGCGATAAGTTAATAGCAATGTTTGGCCGAGTGGGATATCGAGTAATTCATCATTGGCATTACCGCGCCCCCAAATTAATTGCCGGGCATTGATGGTGGGTTCGGTGGTGCCGGTGGCGATGCCATTAACTAATATCACTGCCGAATTGGGTACATATTCCACATTTGTTGGCAGCACATCCACTATGTTTAAATCGTAGGCGGGGGCTGTTGATGCACCAGAGTGATTAATAGTAACAGTATAAATAAGCTCGTCACCCGCATCTGGGGCAACACTCGGAAAGCTAAAGTTATCGGCCACTTTGGTCGCCATTAAATCTGGCTCGATAACCGTAATCGCATCGGTATTATCGGTTTCGGTTTCTGCAGTGGGTATGCCACTAGTGTATTGCAGGGTGGCTTCGTTTTGTAACAGGTCTAAATTATTGGTGGCTGCATCATTGTTCACCAAGGCATAGTAAGTGATTCGAATGCGTGGATTAATATTTCCAACAACTAGCTTATCGTCTTCGGTTTCGGTTTGTACTAAACCAATATCCCAAATGGCATTGTTGGCTGTGCCGTTTACCGGCACTGCATTAAAAATTGTTTCTGCATTAGCCGGCGTCGGCGCAGTTCCGTTAATGGTTCGAATACCAAAGAATTCATACTGCACTAAAAATGGCGCGGCGTTTTCTAAAATATAAGTTTGAATCGGTGCCGGTGCGACATCACCAAAGGCTAAATTATCATTAATTAAAACATTATTAGTTAAGCCTTCGGGTAAATCGATATCAATTTGAAAACGTTTTTGTGCGCCAATCGTGGCGCTTGTAGTCACCGCATCTAAATCAGTTTTGGTTACGGTTAAACCGCCAACGACAATCGAGTCTGAATCAGCAAAAATATAATCATTCGGTGGGTTTGCGGGTGCAGGTTCGGTGCTAACAAAATAACCATTACGCATACCCAGCACATCTCCATCGGGGCCAATGGTAGCGCTGCTATTTAAGGCGACTGCACTGTTTTGTAAACTGGTCCATTTTGCTTCATTGGTATTTCTCACATCTTCTAACGGCTCAACATCATCATTAGCTTCGACCCGATAGGTAAAGCTAATGGTATTACCGGGTGCAATATTAAACGTAGGATCCCAACTAAAAACCGGCTGGTTTGTGCCGGGCAAAGGTAAAGTAATACCATCGCTCACCGGAATATTAGCCGGCACATCGGAACCCACATTTGCCAGATAGGTATATTTTGTGAGTTGCAGGTTATCTAAAATTTGCGGGTTATACGCAATCGCATCGCCCACATTGGTTGCATCAACCCGCACTTCAAATATATCTTTGGCATCGCCGTCGGTTTCATCAACCCCCGGATTACCGGAAGCCACTTCAACAAACGTTTTAACCATTTCTAATTGCGGCTCGCGCACTATTACTTGAATGGGGTCGAATAAATGTTCGATTAAAACACCGCCCTGAGAAGGGTCGTTTCGGTAGCTGGTTCTAACAAAGGTATCGACATCGCAGGCGGTGGTTGTCGGGACATTTCCCCAACTCGCCGCCGCTCCACCATTACGTAAAATACAGTTATTTACATTTGGGTTAAACGGGCGAATTAGGGTAGTGGGAATATTTTGCACTCGACCGATAAAACCGACTTCAAATTCAAAGCGGCTATTGCCCAGCGATGCGGTTAATTCCTGGTCGCCAAAAATCCATTCAACAATATTATCATTACAGGTTGGTATGATAATGCCACCAGGCACAAATCCTGCCGCGTCATAAGGTGGCGCATTTAAATTAACAGCCGGTGCTTCTACACAACTAATGCCCGGTGGTAATTCATCACGTACTGCAAATTCGCGTAAGTTGGCCACCGGAATGAGTGTGCGTAAATTGTATTCAATCTCTTCACCTACCACCACATCAACGGTAATGCTGGTTGGAGGGTCATTTTCTACCCCGGAAGGAAGCGGCCCTGCCCCTGGAATTAATGAGGTTTGCACGATTATTTTGCGCTCTACCGCCAGTGGTAAAACCTGCACCCGTGCGGTTTCGCCGCTAACGGTATAAACCCGCGCGCTACCTGCTGAACCAGCAGGGATACCAACGGAACTGGCGGGATAAACTGCGGGGAAATCATTTGGATCAACTGGGAACTGAACCGCATTTTGGCTACCGGCCAACCCTTCTAACGTATCAAAGCGCACATCAAGGGTATTGGTTAAAGTTTGCAGCGGCGCGATAAAATCATCGGGGTTTACACGGTAATATAACTCGACTGTTTCACCTTCATCAATTTGCGCTAACGCAGCGGATGATGTGTAAGAAAATTTAATTTGTGCAGGGAGAATATTGGCAGGAATATTCACCATATTGTCAGTGAGTATTTCAGCTTCATCGCCCTCATCAACAACGCCATCTCCATCATTATCTAAGCCATCATTATCAAACGGGTCGCGCAACGGATTTACCAGTGGCGTGATGGGCCACACCTGCATTAAATCACTGGCATCTAATAAATCGGAGATCACTACGTTATAAGCTGGGGATCGAGTTGCACCTGGGGCCGTTGCGGTATTGGAAATGGTGATTCGGTAAACATAAAAGTCTTCGGTATCGCCGGTATCAACAATATCAAAAAAGTCACTCGGGCCACACACACCACCTGGCGCTAAAGTTTCATTACATACATCTTTGGTAATAATTAAATTAGGTTCAGTGATGGTTAAGTCATAACGACGCAAATCTTCAGTGGGGTACCCCGTGGTATTTTCATCAAACACAAACACCCCAGGGGTGCCCGAGCTATCAACAAAGTCTGCGCTAAAGGTGGTATTTAAAATATTGCGGCTGAGTTGATTGTGTTGATTGGGTGGTGTGGCAATAACATCCAGCGGCTCATTTAAAATACGGGTGGTGATATTGGTGTTGAAAAACCGGTCTCTTACATACAGCTTGTTATTGTTAGGTGCAGTGCCGCCATTGGGCACATTAAATGTCCAGGTCACCGTGCCTTGATCGAGCTGATTAATGCCACTGGGAGTAAACGCAATGCCGGAGTTTAAAATTTCGATATCACTGGCGGCGCCATTGGTGTTGCTAATGTAACCCTGTGCGCTTGGATTAACCGGCGTGGCGGCGGTGGGGATTTCATCGTCGACACTAATCGTGTGTACCGCAATAATGCCGAAGCCTGGGGTATCAAAACCAAACCAGCCGCCGGAGAGAATATTAAATTCGCAATCTTCACCGATAAATACCGAGTTAGGTGTACGGGTTGGGAAAGAGGCTTGCTCGGTGCAATCCCCCACTAAAGATTTAACCAACCCAAAACCAATCACCCGCGCACGAATCGCATCTAAACTGTAGTTATTGGCGACATTATCTATTTGCGCAGTGGGGGTTGTGGTGACCGCTGGAAAAATTAATGGCGTGCCATCGGATAATTGTATTTCACCCACCACGTCTGCGCGGAAGGTTAAATCATCGATGGTGGATGGGGGGTCGGGTCGACTAACCGTAAAATCAAACGTGACCGAACCGGGCTGAATAATACCGCTATCACATTGAAAAACCGTTGGGCTGTCTGCCACTGGAATTGGCTCTGGATCATCCCAATAAGGCCTTGGTAAGGCAGGCAAGGTGCCGGAAATATCGGTACACGCCACCGGTGAACTATTCACTTCCATTGCGGCACCAAAGGTAACCACTAGAAAATAGTTCTCTGCTTGGTGGCCACCATTATTGGTGAGCCGCACGGTTAATGGCAGCTCTATATTTGGATTGGTATTAATAATAAAACTGAGATTAGTACCGTCAATATCTACATCTAAATCTTCTGGGTTGGCGGCAATATCATTTTGGCTAACCACAACTGAATCAGGGTCGGGAGCCACACAGGCTTCTTCGAAATTAACGGTTAGCTGATTGGTGAGGGTGAAAGCATTATCGGGATCGGTTGCGGGGAAGGTTTCTTCTCTTATATCCAAATCGGCGTCTAAGTCATAGCGGCTAGCATCTACCAGCACAATATCGAAGGTAATAATTAACTGGTCGCCGTGGCGCAGTAAATTCACCGGAAAAGCACCACTGCCGGTAGTGGTGCTATCGAGGGTGAATTGAGGTGTTGTGTTATTTAACGGGTCGATCACTGGGTCGAGAATAGTTGTTGGGTTCGTCCAAGTAACACGGTCTATCATGCCATCATAACTGGCCACGCCATTGGCGGGAATTAGGGTGATGCTAAATGCCGGATTAGTTGAGGTTGTATCAACCACATTGGGAATAGAGGGATCGACCACATATTCGGCGGGCAGAATATCCGTCATGGTTAAATTTTGCAGGGTGCCGCCGGTATCATTAGTGATGGTAATGGTTACTCTACCGCGGCTACCCACGGGCTGGGCGGTATTGGTGCCAGTTACCGCAACCGCCACATCCAAAGCATTGCTAATGCCCGAACCGGGCAAACCCGCACCGCTCACATCGGTGCTTAAGCCCGCCGACCCTAATGTGCTGGCGAGTAAAACCGAACTATTGGTGGAATCGATTCCGCCATCGGTGCCATCAATATCACAGCCCCATTCGATATTGGTGTTATTGGTTGCATTAGTACAAGTACCTAAAATTGTGCCCACATAATACACAAACCCCGAGCCACCCAATGGTGCATCGGTACCCGGATTGGGCAATGGTAAAAATGGCGGCGCAGCGGATAAGCCCGCACGCGCAACACAACTACCAGCAATTGTGCCATTGGCCGCATTGGTGGCATCGAGGGCAGTTTGACAAACTGCAGTAAAGCTAAAGTTTCCGCCAATGGTATCTTCAATTAACCAATCTTCTAAATCGGCTAAGCCCGCATTGGCGACTTCAACTCGCCAAATAATATCGTCATCTTCATGGCCGTAAGCAAAGGCAGCGGCGGTAGCTTCGGTTTGCCCCGCATCCACATTCCAACCCAATTTAGTGGTGGTGGGTAAAGGCTGGCGTAAATTAAGAATGCCGATGCCGGTGCTAATGGGGGCAGGGTTAGAACCACAAATGGAATTGAATGTTGCGGTGGCTTCTATTGAACGGTCTACCGTATTGGGGTCGGCCAAGCCTTCTTCATCAAAACCGGCGGCACGTTGAATATTAAAGCGAATTTCAACTTCAATAGGGTTGGAGAGCGTGCCATCTGCGGGGCTATCCAAATCACCTAAATTCCAACTGAGTATGCTGTTATTAGGGCCGCTTAAGGTGGGTTCAAATGGTGTAATCGTTCCTACACCTGCAATAGTGGTAAATGAAACCGAATTGGGTACATAAGTTAAACCCGTGGGCATGGCTAAATTTGTGCTTAAATTTTCAGTCACCGTTACATTATTTAAAGTGATACCGCCAATATTGGCCACCCGAATTATCACCTCGCCCTGCGCGCATAATTGGCAGAAGCTATTGGTTAAGTCATGAGCCAGCGTGAGTAAATTAGTGGTGTCATAGGGCACAGCATCAGAATCGGATGCACTGGTTGCGGCGGTTCTATCCACTACGCCAGCAGCATTTTCAATATTACAACTGCTATCATCCGGCGACACATTGGCATCCCCTTCCACTCGAATAGTCACTGATTGCCCTGCACCTAAATAATCAAACGTAAATGTATTATCAAAATCTGCCGGTTGTGGTGGCGCAAAGGGCGACGGCGTTTGAATAACCAAACGTTCAAACGAAAAGTTTGAAGTGGGGGTATCGGTAAAGTCATTTTCAAATAAGCCACCGTTACCGGTATTGGTAATCACCACATCATAACTAACCGCTGAATCATCAACGGCAATAAGTGTGTTAGCGGTTTTGGTTAAGGCTAAAGTTCCCGACCTCACTTCAACCGCAAATGCGTTATTTTGAGGGGCCGCTGCGGAGTTATCTTGGTTAAGCCAAGAGAGGCTGTAATCAAAACTGGCATTACCGACAGGGGTATACGGAGGGTTATTATTGGTGCTTAAATCAAAGGCAAAATCGTAACGGCATTGGGGGGGAATATTGGTATTGGCGGCAACATTAATTGAAATATCGCCACCGGGGCCAAGTGGCTGGGTGGCATTGACGCTGCCGAGTGCAGGACAAACGGTGCCACCAAGTTGGGTGGCGGTAACGCCCACACCAAATGGACTAACCGGTAATTTAATACCCTGTGCAACGGCTAAATTAATGCCAACATCGTAAGCCGTATTACCCGCAATATCCGTATTAGCTGCCACATTGCTAACTTGTAAAACAAAATTATCGCCGGTGGTGGTTATTTCAGCACTGCCATTCCAAGTGCCACCTGCATCCATATAAGCATTGGCTCGAGCCGCGTCTTCTGATGTAAAAACCTGATTTAAATTAATGGAGGCAACCGCAAAGGCATTTTTTGCGGGCAATAAAAAAACTGCACTGGTAATTACACATGTAATCAGTACAGATTTTAGTAATCGCTGTATGCCGGTTAAAAACATCTACTCTTCTTTTTTTATCTTTGTTTTATCTTTGCCAAATTCTGTTTTTCCTCTTTTATCAATTAGTTAAGCCTGATAATAGTATCACCCTCATTCTCCCTAGGTCTGTGAATAAACACTCAATTAGAATATTAATGTATTGTTTTAAAAAAACATCATAAGCTATTGTTTTATAGGGATTTTAGATCATTAGCGTTTGGGAAACCAGTTTTAATTTTAAGCGATTGCGCATATTGGGTTTAAAGATGCTGAAAAACAAAATTTAACATCGGAGCACAAAGCAAATGTTGACGAGCAAACTGTACCGATTTCAAATAATTTAAGCCTCAACTTACAGTTGAAGCAACAACATTCATTTTAAGTCGCTGGCAAAAAATCAATTGGGTAGAGTATGGTAATTGCCGGTACACTTTCTTTCGGGCCAAAGTTAAACTTCTTAACTCGATCAACAATTTTCTTTTCGAGTGCAGGCGCATCCATATCACTCGACTCCATACTACAGGCCGAAACTTTACCGCTGGGTTCGATGGTCAGCTTAAGCACCAGCTTTCCTTGTAGTGTGGGATTTTTACGCAGCTCACGATTATAAATTCGGTACAGTGTCGCTTTGTAACGATCGAAAACAATTTGGATTTCTTCATCGGTTCTCGATGGCCCCGGCCCATCACTCAAGGGTCGCTCTTCGCCAAAGAAGTCGCTACCAATTGCACTCTCAACACGAGAAAATTCAACACCACCAATGCTCTTACCTGCACCACCGGTATTACGGCTAAGCGACGAAGTTCTGATGCCACCCGAAGCGCCTTCGGCTTGAGCGGTCACTAAAGAGCGTGAAATTTTTCTGGCTTTCTGCCCCTTGTTACTTAAGCGTGCTTGTGAGCCTAATTTTTGATCTACAGAATTATCCATTAGCTCCGAAAAGTTTTCTTTAAAGGCTAACAGGCCAGCCGTTTCTGCCACCTTACGGGCTTTTTTAGCCTTTTCAGTTTTCGGTTTAGGCGTGTCTTTTTTGGGTTTTTTATCTTCTTTTTTCTGTAACTTAGGCTCAACTTTTGGTGGCGGTGGTGGCGGTTCTTTTTTGATAACTAATTTAGCCAAACGCTCAGGCACTTCGGTAAGTTCATCACGAGTTTGCACAGGCAAATCCCACAGTGGAATTAAATACCCCAATACAATAGTGAATAACAATGAAATTAATAAAATACGCCGAAAGCGTTTTTCGTCTTCACCCTCTGTCGTCCATGGCATAATCATTTGACGATATGGATGAACAGTCATTTCACGTTCAATAATAAATTCGTGTTTGCGTTCTTCTGCGCGTTCATGCACAACCAAAATTTCTTCGTGCAAAACATTAACTTGCGCAATAACACTTTGAATATCTTCTTTAATTAATTCGCGATGCTTTTGAACTTCTTTTACTTTTTCATCGTAATTAATAACTAAATTATGCACGCGATGATAATGCGCTACTGATTCATCTTGATTACAATTTTCACCCCAAAATAAACTAGCACCACCCAGCTTATTTAACTTATCTAGGCGATCACTAATTTCACTGAGTAAAATAAATTGCTGACGATCTTGAAATAAATCTTCAAGTTCAATATCCACAAGGCGCAGTTGGTTTTCCAGATCGGCAATACGATGCTGGGCAACATCAATCTTTAGATTGATTTTTTCCTGTTCCTGAGAGACTTCTTGATCTACCAACGTTATTAAACCTTATGAGTCAGTTTGTGAGGCTTTTTGAATAACCGCTAAGGAAATTTTTCCATAGCCCGCTGCAGTACAACTCGACATCACTTTTTTCAATAATTTAAATGGAATAGTTCTATCGGCAAGCACCGTCACCTCATTACCTTCAGCAACTTTTTTTGTACTAATACCAATTACATTTTCACGCTGCAAAATTAAGCGCGCCTGTATTTCTTCTATTACAGGCTTTTTAATTGCGAGCGCATCCTGTGTAGAAATAACTGGCTCGCCCATAATTAATATTGATTCAACTGTTACTAAAACCACCACCGTTTCACGAGGTTTTTTCTCTACAATTGAATCCGGTAACTTAACCGTCTTAGGTGGTTCCAATACTTCGGTAGATGATGAATTAACTAATAGAAAAAAAACTAGAATCGTAAAAACATCCATCAAAGAAACCAGATTTAAACCTGGCGACTTTTTCTTGGAGCGAGCCATTCTGTTCATACGACGAGAATTTTGCTTCATGGCGCATCTCCAATTGAAATATCTGGAAACAATGCAACTTTATCAAATAAACCATCATCACTTTGTGAAACTTCTGCAATGCGTACCGCATCCATAACATGAACTAATAATTCATATTCAATATCCGGCTCCATTAAAACAGTTGCATCCGTTTTGTCTGGATAATTTTTCTTAATTTCTAACAGATGCTTAGATAAACTAGCGAAGTCATATTCATTATTCGCTTTTGGAAAACGTGCAACAACACGCCGGCCATTACCAATTTCAAGCCCACTGGCACGTACAATAACTTCAATATTTAATTTTATTTTTGTGGGTGCACTTGCGCCACTTGAGGTGGGTAAATTTAACTCAAGAATAGTAACCCGAGAAAACACAGCAGTAATTAACAAAAACGGAACTAGCACCACCATTAAATTTAAAAAGGTAGTGATATCCATTTCTGGTATATCTTTATCTGTGCGGCGATAACGCCTTTTTCTGGCCATTATTTTGCAGCCAGTGCAGTTTGACGTTTAGCAAATTCAGATATTATATTCAGCGTTTTAACCGAAACCATTTCAAGACTATCAACAATTTGCCCAGTTTTATCTGTAAGCAATGCATGAAGTATTAACAATGGAATACCGGCCATTAAACCAAATGCCGTTGTGTTCATTGCAACCGATATACTTGCCGATAATAAATCTGCTTTTTCCGCAGGGTTGGCATTAGCAACAGCGGTAAAGGCTTCAATCAATCCCATAATGGTTCCGAGCAAGCCTAACAGGGTTGAGATATTTGAAAACAAAGCAACATAAGGGGTGCGTTTTTCAAGCTGTGGAATAATTTCCATCATGCTTTCTTCCATCGCAATTTCAATATCGTCACGACGCCTAACCGAACCTTGTCGTGCCAAGCCCATATTTAAAAGTCTAGCGATAGTTGAATCATCATCTGCAATTAGCTCACGCGCCTTATCAAACTCACCCTCTTCTAACAGCGGATGCACTTCGTCCCAAACCTTGCGATTTGCTCGTCGCACATTACCTAGCTTAATAAATCGTTCAATTGCTATAGCGATACCAATCGCGAACACAATTAATATAGGGTACATAAATGCACCACCGGTTTGGAAAAAACGCACCAGTGTTTCGATGAATTCCATTATGTTTTCCTCATTGTTTTACATGCTTTTAAAAGCACATTGAATTATATTTAGTTTAGCATTGTATTTAATTTTTAATGGCTTAATTCATAAAAATCAAGCTCTCGCATAAATACGTCTTTATCAATTGGCTTCATTGATTCATCTAATAAACCCGATGTTAAACTTGATCTAACACCAACCTCTGAATTTTTCCACGGCACAATATAAAGAGACTTAGGCGCTTCTTTATTACCAATAATCGAAATCCCTGAAAGCTCTTTTACTTTATCATCCTTGTTTTTCACTTCCTTAGTATCATTAGTATCACTAGGTTTCACATCCACTTTATCTTCAGCACTTACGATTGTGGCAAACAAACACAAGACAAAAATTAATACAATATTTTTTATAACTATCATCTCATTCATACTCCTATTTAAGCCGCTGATTTAAATCAGCCAACCATATTTTCATGGTTTTATCATTCGGCCGCAAGCTTAAATAATGTTCATACTGCTTAAGCGCACACGGTAAATCACGCATATATATTTCACAAAGTATCCCTAGATTTTTTAAAATCGATAAATTATCTGGGTATTCGGTTAAAGCATTAGTATAAGCTTTTCTGGCATCATTAAAACGGCCTTTTTTTCTATACAACAACCCAAGTTGATTATTCGCCACTGGATGGGTTAGCTTAATTTTTAAAGCCCATAATAAATTTTGTTCTGCTTTTTTAAAATCACCTTTTTTATTATATGCCATGCCTAAATTAACAAAGGGTGCTGGCAGTCTTTTTTCTTTTGCTATCACTTTTTCCAGCAAAACAATTGCTTCATCATATTTTTCATTTTTAAGCTGCACCAGCGCTAAATCAAAATCATCTTCGACATCAGAATCAACATCTACTATCTTATCTATTTTTTTTATAATAGTTTGCTTAGTTGGCTCCATTACACACGAAAACAAACCAATCAACATTAATAAAAGCAAAAATTGTTTTATCATCTTCATTTAAGCCACCATTTCACACTGGAGTTTTATCTTCATTGCTTGGTTTTTTTCGACTTCTTTTAATTCCGAATCATTTTTCTGACGTGTTTTGCTTTTTAAATTTCGCTCAGGAAATTCTATTTTTTTAACGGGTATGTCATCTGGAATAATCTGCTGAGATTTTGGCATTATAGTTTCTATATAACCAACCATCTCTTCAGGCTTGGCATAACGCGCAGGAAGTAGTATTGCCAATTTCTCTATACTCTTATCAATCCACTCATTATAAATACCTAAATCAAGCAGCTCCATATTTTTTTCATGCACATTAATTGATTTCTCCTCAAATGGATATACTTGCTCTTCTAACACTAACTCATATTGCTCTAACTGTAATTCTGTTAAGTTACTCGGGCGCTCTGAGTTCATTAACGCACGACTGAAATGAAAATATATTTCTGCAATTTCATAAGTTGCAGCGGCTGTAATAGCCCCTACTTCGTAATCTACTAAACGTGTTAATGCATCAATTGCAGTCTTCATGCGTTTTTTCTTTTTATTTAAATTTTTCTTAAATGGTTTTACTAGCTCCACAAGTTTGAAACGCTTAATTGCTGGCTGCGCCAATATCAGAGATGCATTTGCCGCTAAAAATTTAGTTCTATCGGTGCGCTCTTTACCCGCTCTTAAATCAATAGCAACAATCCACTGCAATTGCTTAACATAAAGTTTTTTGCTTTTATTCAGTTTATAAATATTGGCAATCTTATGACGCACTTCTAATGCATTTTCAACTGGCTTTGGAAAGTATTGCACATAACGGACATACACACTTAAAGCTTTATCACGTTTATTGGCTTTTTCATAAAGCTCAGCCGCCTGATTTAATGCTTCGCGTCGCAATCCATCATCTTTAGTTTCTTTTTCAATACGTTCAAATTCAGCTGCCGCTAACAATAGCTTGCCATCTTCTTTATAAACTATGGCTAATTTTTTGGTGACTTCAGATAATAGTTTGTTGTTTGGGAAGTTTTTTCTAAAGCCTTCTAAAACCTCTGCTGCTTTTGACCAGTTTTTTAAACTAATTAAAGTTGCCGCCGCATCATAATCGGCTGTTGGCCGTATTTTAGAACTTGGCGCAACAACCGCTACTCGTAAAAAATGATTTGCTGCAGCCTGGAACTCATTCAATTTTCGAGCTTGTTCTCCTTGTTTATAAATAGACGCCGCTAAATTTTCAACCAACTTACTTCGCTCTTTATTATTTTTATCCATGAGCTTTAGCGCCGTACTATATGCAACTTCAGCATCAGCATATAAAGTTAATTCAAATGATGAGTGCGCCACAATCAACCAAGACGAGAGGATATACTTAGGCTCGATGTTAGGATAATTTTCAATTACGCTACGGCTAACTTTAATCGCCATAGTGAAATCTCGAATAGCAAACAAATCATCTGTTGCTGCCACTAAAACCAGCGGGGCTTTTTTATGTTTAGGATATGTTTCACCAAATTTTAATGAGCTGCGAATAATCTCATATTTAATTGCATTTCTTTGTGATTGATCGACAGTTTTTAAATATTCACGATATGAAAACACGGCAGCATAACCGGCCTCAGATGATTTTTTATGTTTTTCATAATTATATGATGTACGCTCATATTCTAAAGCAGCATCTTTAAAGTTTTTATTTTCTAATAACAACTCTGCTAACTGAAAATTTATTTCAGGTGATTGCAAATCTTCTGGGAAAGATTGCAGATATTCACGATACCAATGGATGGCCTCTGAAAAATTTTCTTCCCTAAATTTTCTAAGCCGTCTATTTTGATACAGCGCGTGATAATGATTGGCCAAATCGGTTAAATTAGATTTCAAAAAAACAATAACATTAGGATATGCACTAATATCAAAAAACGTCCAATAATTTGCTCTTAAACCATAAGTAGTTGCATAATTCTTTTTCGCATCAATAACCAATTTTGGAAAGCCACCTTTTAAGTAAATTTCGATTACGCGAATATGAAAATGTGGTGATACTTTATTTAATGGGTTACGCCCTACATAAGCATTATAAGATTCTGCTGCATCTGCATAACGCCGCTTAGTTAAATAGTATTCGCCTAAATGACTATAAATACTTGCTTCATATTGCTTTTGACCATGAGTTTCAAAATATTTTATGACTTCTTTTGGGCCACCTAAGTATGAAAAACTCAAACTAATTACGCGGTAAGTATCATCAATTCTCTTACGTTCAATTTTATTTTTTAACTGCTCAAAATCATAGCCAATTGAAATTTTATAATCCAACAACCCAATAAAATCATGCAGTGCTTCTTCGTATAAATCTTGCTTAAAAAAAGCCCAACCTCGCTTATATAATGCCAAATCATAAAAAGCCGAACTTATGCCAAAATCAATAACCGCTTGATAGGCTTCTTCTGCGTCAAGATATTTTTTTCGGGTGAAAAAATATTCTGCACGCCTAAATTGCGCTTCATCAATATGTCGTGAGCTGGGATATTCTTTTACCAATCGATTTAAAGCCACCATGGCTTTTTCTATTTCGCCTATTTCTTCATAAGCGCGGGAAAGTTGATATAAAACCTGATCATTACGAACATAGTGAGGGTATTTTATTAACAGACCTTCATATAATTCGATAGCTTCTTTGGCACCCGCTGATGCCAGATCGTTTGCAGCACTTTCATCCGCTACTATTGCTGTTGCATTATTTTCACTTAATTGGGCTTTTTTAGTGGTGCGCTTTTCAAATTCTTTTTGCGATTCGTCCATATTAGCAATAGCCGTATCTTTACTTATTGCTGCTTTAGTTTGGGTGTTTTTATCTTCATTAATAAGCACCGTACCCACCGCTGATTCAGGTTGTTTTACCGTCGTTGCTGCATTTATCGTTTCATCTGTACTTTGACTAAATGAGCCATATTCTTTTTCAACTTTTAAATCTGCTAAGCGCCGCAAAGCCTCCGGTGTCATCGCAGACTCTGGGGTTTCCTGTAAAAACTTTTGATAGCTTTGCATCGCTTTATCTAAACTACCCTCAATTTCTGCTTCTTTTAAATCTGGCTCAATTTCTTCTAGGCTAGCTAAAGTTTGTTTATCAACACCTCTAACACAGCTCACTAACACAAGTAAAACCAATGCGATTACAGTTATGTTTTTTAGTTTCGATAACATTACTGAACAGCCTCTTGTATTACTGGTTCAGATTCAGATTGCTGTAAAATTTTATTCTGTTCAATTTCTTGTAATATTTTTTGCTCTTCATTTTTTTGTTGTTTCTTTGTTGCTCGATCATAACTTTCAGCCAACGCAAAACGCGCTTTAATTTGATATTCTTCTAATTGATTACGTCTGCGCTCTAGCTCATTTATTGCAAGCACTTCAATTAGCCGACCTTGACGCGCCATAATGCCATTAACTTTAGTTTGATTAGATTGTATTTTAGTTTTTAAGCGGCGGATGGGAATATCATAACCTTCATAACTTTGGGTTGCTGCTTGTCGAGTTCGCACAAAAGAACGGTAAACCTGATTTAATTTATTAATATAAATATCCAATGTCTGCATTTGTTTATATGCATTGGTTAGCCGGTCATGGTATGCATTATTTATTTGCCAATGCAGCACACCTTTTAAGCGCGCAATTCTTTGCCGAATTTCAGCCGTATAGTGTTGTGGGTTTGCGGATAGGTATAAATTAATTTTTGCCAGTTTATCTTGAATTTGTCGTTCTTCGGCAGTCGCTAAATAATCAGGGCGACGCGCAATTACCATTGATTTTAAACGCTGATCTAAACGATTACGTTGTGACATTCTAACGCGAATACGCGCATCGAGTTTTTTAAATTGTTTTTCTACGCTGGGTAATAGCGGCTTATAATATTGTCGACGAATATCAATTAATTCAACATACACATCTAGTGATGCTAGCCAATAAGATAAACGTGCCCTCAACTCAGCAAGATCTCGATAATTTTGTAACGATTGCTGAAAATCATTCGATGCCATTAGTGATAATATATAACGTGTTTCAGGTGTTTCTTTTTGGTCACGTAAATTATGCAACCAATTTTTATCTCTCTCAGCCTGCTTATCTAAAACAATATTTAAAAACTTTCCTTCTCTGAGGCTTTTAATGGATGCTTGTAAGCGATCAATTTCACTGCCAAAATTTTCCATTGCACTACCATAAGATAATGCAGCCTGCCCATAGTAATTTAATTTTCCGTAAGCATAGGGCACGGCAAGCATAGACTCTTGCACCGACTCATTAGTAATTTCGCGCTTTTCTAAAATACGCCACGGAACTAAGGCTTTTTTATAATTACCCAGTGACGCATTAACCCAACCCATACCCAATAATGCACGGTCTGCAAACGGCCCGTTTAAACGAATTCGACTAAAATATTTTTTTGCTAACTCTGGTGAGCCTTTTTCCAACATGCGGGTTGCTAATGCTAAATTAGCTTTATCTTTAAGCGCTAAAACGCCTCGTTCTTCACTGCGAATTTCTCCCATCTTATCGAGAGCAGCAATGGCTTTTTTCTCTTCATCGTTTTGTATGTAAGCGATGCCTAAATTATATAAAATAAAACCTTCATATTTTTCTTCTGTTTCGATTAATTTTAACAGCCCTATCGCCTGCTCAAATTTTCCAGTCGAAATATAAACCTGTGCGCGTAAATAAATTTCATCTACACGTAATTCTTCCGACATATCACCTTTTATATTTTGTAAAATATCTAAGGCATTTTCTGACTGATTTTTTTGATAAAGTATTTTAGCTAATCGGTAAGCCGCTTCATTTCTAATTTTTTGATTTAAACTGGATTCCATAATCGCTTTAATTGCACGCCCTGCACGATGATGCATGCGGTAAGCTAATTCAAAACTACCCACTGAAAATTCTGCGTAATTAATTTGTTGATTAAATGGATCTAACGATGGATTGTCCAGCTCATAAAACTGACCCAGCTCCGCATCCAATTTGCTGATGGCATCGAAATGTTTATCCTGAAAAGAATAAAACAATGATTCACCATAGAAAATATCTTTCAGCTCTGGGGCTTTATCTATGGTGTTTTCTGCGAGCACACTAAATGCTGATAGAAAAAACAAAATAAGGAAACTACTACGTAACATGAGTTTAAAATCCAAGTTTACCAATCTTTAAACTCTAAACCCTGCTCTCCCGCCTGTGGCCCACCAATTTTAATTTCAACAAATTTAGGCCCTACTTCCTTTTTAAAATTATAACTAGTGCTACGTTTCATATCTCCACCGCTTAATACCTTAGCGGTATAACTCACAACCAACTTATGCTCACCGGTTCTTAAATTACCAGTATAAATTTTTTGCACACCGCCATTTTGCATGGCTTGCAATTCTCTAAATGTATATAAATGATAAGCGAGAACTTTATTTTCGAGTTTAATTTGTATTGAATCTAGACGTAAATTTTCTGAATCTGCGAGGGATACAAATAAAGCCACTTGGCTATTTGAGGGGAAAAGTAATTTTTCTTCGAGCTGCAGTAGCTCAGCGGTTAAATCGATGACATCTTTTTTGATATCTTGTACTTGCTCATCAAGACCTTTTATTTGTTCTTTTGTTGCTTCCGCTGCTGATAATAAAAATAATGGCAGCAGTGTACAAATTGTTAGTAATGTTTTACGCATAGCAGCTTACCTGTCACTTAATAACGGTACATTTGAGCATACATCAGCTTATATTTTCGCAAAGTAACTCACATTTAGATTTTTTTATTTAGTATACATGACGAATTTATATATTTGAATCAAGTATTTATAGTAATTACCTAAGAGTCTTTCTTACTTTTATCTTTCAAATAAGGCGTTTTACTAAAACTTGCTAACATTAAGCGGGAAATATTTAATATTTTTGATAATTTAGTGATAAAGCTAAATGAGTACTGAGACCATAGCGTAAAAACTACTTAGTTAGAATTAACTTATTTTGTCGTGTTATACGTAATTTATAGGCTTGTCCATCATGCTCTATCACAATTTCTTGCTTGCCTGCAAACAGCATCTGGCTCTTATAATTATTCATTTCTTTTTTGTTTAATAACGCCTGCTTATCTGTAGTTAGCGGGCTTTGCACTGTTTTTTTCTGCATATTACTATCTCAATACGGCTTTGGGCCTAATCTTTTTAAGCACCACCGATACAATTTAACCGGCCGCTAGAATACCATTTAGACACCTCTTGTCAATACAAACAAGAATGATTGCTATTTACATTTGCTTTTAGATGTTGCATACTCTCGCCCAGCCAGCCAATTATCACCTTCAAATAATGTTGATTACTAGCCAGCCAATGCACCCTTTGCTTTTACATTGCGACGGCTGCTTACATCTGACATTAATTTACGAGGTTACTAAGAGTGAAAATACAGGTTAATTTATTACGCGATATTATCGCCATTGCATCATTGGGTGTAGTTATCCCCGCCACTGCCGCCGATGAAAACTTAAATACCAGCGCAGGCACACGCATTTTAGACAAGGTAATGGTAATTGGTAATCCGGCCAATATCGATACATTACCCGGCTCCGCTTATTCCATTACCAGCGATGACATTCGTGAGCAAAATTACAATGATGTAAATCAGGTACTGCGCAAGGTACCAGGTGTGTATATGCGCCAAGACGATGGTTACGGTTTATTTCCCAGCATTAGTTTACGCGGCGTTGACACCACCCGCAGCGCCAAAATCACTATGATGGAAGATGGCGTTTTAACGGCACCAGCACCCTACTCTTCACCTGCGGCCTATTACTCGCCCACCATCGGTCGCATGAGTGGCTTGGAAATTTTGAAGGGTTCAAGCCAAGTGAAATATGGCCCGCAAACCACCGGCGGGGTTATCAATTATTTATCTACCCCCATTCCACTTAAAGAAACAGTTTATTTAAAATCAACTATTGGCAGCTTTGGCGATCAGCGCACCCACACCTACTTAGGCAATACATTGAATACCAGCGCTGGCCAATTTGGTTATTTGGTGGAATATTATTCTCGCCAAAGTGATGGTTTTAAAAGCATTGATGAGACGGCTGATTTTTTAAATGGCGAAGATACCGGTTTTAGCAAAACTGACCCCATGATTAAACTCTCATGGGAACCCAACACCGACATCTACCAGCGCTTCGAGTTTAAATATGGCACTTCTGAATTAGATGCCAATGAATCGTATTTGGGATTAAGCGAGGCCGATTTAGCCGCCAACCCAAACAGACGTTATGCCGCCAGCCGCTTTGATAATATTCAAAGCAAACAAAGCCGCAACTACCTGCGCTATGTGGTGGCACCCACCGATGATTTAGATATTATCACCACTTTGTACAACAACGATTTTTCACGTAACTGGTACAAACTTAAAGATATCCGCAATGTGAATGGCAACACCTTAAGCTTATCTACCGCGCTAGCGGGCGTACAAAATGGCGAGGGCTTAGCCTGTTTAAAAGGTGATTTAGCCTGTACATTGCGAGTGCGCGCCAATAACCGAGATTACAATTCGAAGGGTTTAGATACCGTTACTTATTATCGTTTTGGCTCCGATGCAGTACAGCATGAAATATCTGCAGGCATTCGATTAAACAACGATGAAGTACGCCGCTTTCAGTGGGATGATGATTACAGCCAACTGGGCAACGGCACGATTGATGGTATGACAGCAGGCACACTTGGTGGCGCAGGCAACCGTTTACAACAAACTAAAGCGCTGGCCGCTTATGTGCAAGATACAATACAGGCGGGTGATTGGTCGTTTACACCGGGGCTGCGCTACGAAACCCTCGATCAAACTTATCAGGATTTCAGCAATCCAGCCAACTCTGGCACCAACACACTTAATATGACCGCGGGCAGCTTAGGCGTAACCTATAAAGTTAACGATGCATGGACCAGCTTTGCAAGTTTCAATCGCGGCTTCTCTCCACCCAGCCCAAAAAGTGCCATCAGTGGCATCAAACAAGAAACCAGCAATGCCTATGAAATGGGCGCACGTTACACCAATCCCATACAAGCATTGGCCGTTGAAATGGTGGCCTTTTACACCGAGTTTAATGACTTAATTGTTATCGACAATATTGGTGGCACCGGCACCGGCGAAACCGAAAACTTCGGCAAGGTAAATAGCAGCGGCTTAGAATTCTCTGCACAATATGATGCGGGCATTGCTAATGGCTGGGGGATACGCAATCCGTCATACATCACCGCCACTTATACCAATGCGGTGCAAAAAAATAATGCCACATCGACTGACCCAGAATCTATTTTCAGCTATGGTCAAACCGGCAATAAAGTACCTTACATTCCAGAGTTCACACTGAGCTTAGGCACCGGCATTGAAGCCAACAAATGGAATACTTATATCAGTGGCAGTTACACCAGCGAAACATTTAGCAGCGCGAATAACGTAACAACACAAACCAATGGTGAAGGTAATCCGGATGCACGCTTTGGTAAGACCGATGCGTATTTTATTGTTGATGTCACCGCCTCTTATAAAATTAAAGATGAAGTGAAAATATTTGCTGGCGTACAAAATTTAACAGATGCCACTTATATTTCATCACGCCAACCTGAAGGCCCACGCACGGGTATGCCGATGTTTGCTTATGCGGGTATTGAGATGAAATTTTAAATAGAGATCTTTGCACGATAGAATCACAAGTAAAAATGGCTAAAATTTCACTGCTTTTCGTTAGAAAACTTGTCAATATCTAGATATTAACTGCGTTTCCTGCCTCAATCAGTAAAATTTTAGCGCATTTTTCTTTTGCGCCTCTATCGTGCAAAGGTCTCAAATAAAGTATTTTCGCAAATAAAATAAAGGGCGGATTATTTAATGTAGGTACGAACTTATTCGCACCTACTTTTATAGCGCTTATTTTAATACCAGTGGCGCAGCCCATCATAAATGCATGACGGGGCTGCGCTGCTTTTTATGTTTTTGGAGTTTAATTATGTTTAGTTTATTTCAACAAGGCGGCAGCATAATGTATGTGTTGTTATTAATGTCGATATTAGCCACTGCCATTATTTTATTAAAACTCTATCAGTTTTATCGCAGTGGTTTACGCCAAAATAATTTTGTTGAAAACACACTGAATACATTATCGCAAAACAATTACCAACAAGCGTTAAACGATTTAAAACAACAAAACAGCCCCGTTGCGCGTGTATTAGAAAGCGCGATTCAATTTGCAGCCAATCCAATAATGAGCAGCAAAGATGTAGAAGCCGAAGTGAGTCGTGTGGGCTCGGCACAAATTCGTAATTTAGAATCTTGGTTACGCGGCTTGTCTTCAATTGCACATTTAAGTCCGTTGCTGGGTTTGCTGGGCACCGTTACCGGCATGATTGCGGCCTTTATGAATTTGCAAGCCGCTGGCCCGCAGGTTGACCCATCACTTTTATCCGGCGGCATTTGGGAAGCCTTACTCACCACCGCATTTGGTTTAACCGTGGCGATTCCCGCCATGGCGGCGTTTTATTATTTAGAAGGTGAAGTCGATAATCTGCGTGCCGCCATGAAAGATGCCAGCATTCAAGTGCTACGCCATTTTGGAAAAAGCCCACAGCTTAATAACCGTGATGATGAACGCATTGAGGATGAAACCCATGGACTTTGAAGGTCGTGTGCGCATTCATTCACATTTAGATATTGCGCCACTCATTGATATTGTGTTTTTACTGTTGGTGTTTTTTATGCTCACCAGTACCTTTATGGTGCCCGAAGCAATTGAATTAAAATTGCCCGAATCTAGCAGCGCAACCGTCACCGACAATAAAGCGATTATTATTTCACTTAATCAACATAATGAGCTGGCTTTAAATGGTGAAAAAATAAAATTACACGATTTACAAGCCACACTTAAATTATTAATTACACCCGCTAATCAATCCGATATCACGCTAAAAACGGATTCCCATACTGAAGTTCAGTTACTACTTAATGTGATGGACGAAATACGTGCAGCGGGCGGAACCAATGTTGCATTAGCCACCCATAAAAAATAACTTAATGATTATTTCTTCGCGCCATTTTGCTTTCACTATTTTAATTGCTGTGTTTTTTCATATCGCAATCGCAATTGGTTTTTCAATGCCAAAAAAAGAATCTTTGCCTCTGACAAAAGCCATTGAAAAGCCCTCCATTAAAATAGATTTATTAGCAACGGTGGCCGAAAAAACTGTGAATGCAGCACCTAAAATTATTCAACCGCCGATAAAAGAAAAAAAGCAGCCGGTAATTAAAAAGAAAATTATTAAAAAGAAAACAATTAAAAAAACAATCGCAAAAACTAAACCTAAAAAAAATAAACCCATAAAAACGGAAGCCGTTAAAACTAAACCAGTTAAAGCCGAGCCTATACAAGAAAAAATTCAGCCCACTCCGGTAAAATCTAACGCGCCATTAAACGCCATCGCAACTGCACGTTACGAACAACTATTAGTTGCATGGTTAGAAAAATACAAAAAATATCCACGTCGTGCAAAACGTTTACGCATTGAAGGTGAAGCGCAGTTGCGGATTATTATTAACCGTACAGGCCATACTCAGTTAGTGGTATTAGCTCAAGCTACGGGAAATCGTTTTCTCGATAAAGCGGCTTTAGATATGGCGAAAAGGGCTAACCCATTTCCGTCGATGCCGAAAAATGATCCCCGCGAGCAATTAGAATTTATTGTGCCGGTGACTTTTTTATTGAATTAAAAATTTATTTTTTAGTCAGGTATTATGAAATTTGCACATGAATTTATGCCGCGGTTAACATAGGTTCAGATGATGTCACTATCCACGACATCGCAGGTAGTAAATTTTGCTCTAAACGATTTGGCCCTTCTATATCATCACTAATTTCATGTTTAAATTTAAAGAGCTCCGCATCCAAACCATTATCAATAGCTCGAACAGAATTATCTGATCAATTTTTTGTGTCGATACGTGCAAAAGACTCAGCCGCTATATACGTTTTAGCGTTGCTACGCGAACGCAGTGGTTGTAATTGAGCATTACTATCGGGCGCAACTAACAATTCTAAATTAAGAAAAAGACCTTCATCTTTATCCTGCTTGAGTATTTGATTATCAATATGAATTAAAAAAATATCGCTTTGTTTTTCTAACAAAATATTATTTTTGGCAAAATTAAAATACTGCTGATACCACTCTAGTGTATGGATGATTTTTGCACAGTTAGTGCTGTCACAATTGTGCTCTGCTTGTCGCCAACGATAGGTTCCAAAGGTGTGGTGTGCAGACATAACCCACATGATTCGCCTGAATAATCAGCATGTCTTGGCCATCTGCGGCATGTGGGCCATGGCGACCGAATAAATTTTTATGAGTCTATATACTCGAAAAATATATGAGTCTATTCGAAAAAAAACTTTTCAATATTCATTTTTTAAGTTGACCGAACATGTTGTGGCTTAATAAATCTGTATACCTGAATGGGATAAACTTCCCATGAAATAAAAGGTGTAAAGAATGACTAAAAAAAGATCAAGTTACTCAACGGAATTTAAAAATGATGCTGCAAGCCTAGTAGTTGATAAGAAATATACTATCACAGAAGCCTGTAATGCCATGGATGTTGGTTACACGGCCATGAGGCGCTGGGTGAAGCAGCTTAAATCGGAGCGAGCAGGCACGACACCCACGGCGAAAGCCTTCACTGGAGAACAGCAAAAAATTCAGGAGCTAGAAGCAAGAATTAAACAAATTGAATGGGAGAAAGACATACTAAAAAAGGCTACGGCTCTCTTGATGTCGGACACCATCAAACGATAGACCTGATACAGGATTTATCAAGAGAGCACAGCAAGGTGAAGCCCATGTGTAAACTATTTGGCGTGACGATAAGTAGCTATTATTACCGGATTAATCATAAAGATATTGTTCATCCAGAAAGAGAACGACTAAAACAACAGGCCATCGACATACACACGGCGAGTCGTGGCGCAGCAGGCGCAAGAACGATTGCAGGGCAGCTAACACAACAAGGAGAAAAAGTGGGTCGATATAAAGCTAGAAGCTTGATGAGAGAGGCGAACATAATCAGTAAGCAGCCACATAAACACAGCTATAAAATAGCCGAGGATGAATCTAAAATTGCACCGAATTTATTAAAACGAGAATTTGCTGCTGAAGCACCCAATAAAGTCTGGTGTGGTGATGTCACTTATATTTGGGCTGGTACCCAGTGGTTATATTTGGCCGTTATCATGGATTTATATGCCCGCAAAATGATTGGTTGGGCTTGCTCTGATAGCCCCGATTCAGACTTAACCTGTACTGCACTGCGAATGGCCTATGAAAGCCGTGGTAGACCTAAAGGCGTCATGTTTCACTCTGACCAGGGTTGTCATTACACAAGCTTAAAATATCGGCAACGACTATGGCGATATCAAATAACACAAAGTATGAGTCGGCGTGGCAATTGCTGGGATAACGCGCCAATGGAGCGTTTTTTTAGAAGCTTTAAAACAGAATGGATGCCCAAAGAATACTATCGATCCTATGATGATGCAGAGATAGATGTACTCAAATACATCATTCTGCACTACAACGTCGCTAGAGGTCATAGTTACAATAACTATTTGTCGCCTAATGCGGCAGAAAAATTAATTTGTTCCCATTAATGTGTACAGATTTACTTGACCACTACAAACATCAATAAAACTAAAACATAAAAAAAGGGGCTATAAAGCCCCTTTTTTAAACAAAACAACAAAAGTAATGTTTACGCTTCAGCTGCCTCAGAAACCGCTTTCATACTTAAACGAATTCGACCTTGTCGATCAATCTCTAGCACTTTAACCTGAATCTTCTCGCCTTCTTTAAGCTTGTCGCTCACCTTCTCAACTCGCTCTTCGCAAATTTGAGAGATATGCACAAGACCTTCTTTACCAGGAAGAATACGCACAAATGCACCGAAGTCCATAATTTTAATAACTTCGCCTTCGTAGATTTTGTTTACCTCAGCTTCTGCAGTTATCTGCTCGATACGCACTTTCGCCGCTTCAGCATTATCAAAATCACTAGAAGCAATTTTCACATTACCGTCATCATCAATATCAATCGTTACGCCAGTTTCTTCTGTAATAGACTTAATTACCGCGCCGCCCTTACCGATAACATCACGAATTTTCTCAGGGTTAATCTTCATTGTCAGATAGCGAGGTGCATAATGTGACATTTCAGTACTAGGCCCTGAAAGCACTTTATTCATTTCACCTAGAATAAACAATCGACCAGCTTTCGCCTGCTCTAATGCTTTTGCCATAATCTCTTTTGTGATACCGGTGATTTTGATATCCATTTGCAGTGCGTTAACACCGTTTTCAGTACCGGCCACTTTAAAGTCCATATCGCCTAAGTGATCTTCGTCACCAAGGATGTCACTTAATACTGCGTAGTTTTCGCCTTCTTTTACTAAGCCCATCGCAATACCGGCGATTGGCGTTTTAACGGGAACACCTGCATCCATCAATGCCAATGAAGTACCACAAACCGAAGCCATTGAGCTTGAACCGTTTGATTCAGTAATTTCAGATACAACACGAATTGAGTATGGGAAATCTTCAGTTGTAGGCATACACGCTAAAACACCGCGCTTCGCTAAACGGCCATGACCAATTTCACGACGCCCCGGTGTACCAACACGACCGGCTTCACCTACTGAAAAAGGAGGGAAGTTGTAGTGCAGCATAAAGCTGTCTGTCATTGGGCCTTCTAAGGCATCAATTTTTTGTGCATCGCGTGAAGTACCAAGAGTTGTTACAACCAACGCCTGAGTTTCACCACGTGTAAACAATGCTGAACCGTGAGTTCTGGGAAGAACACCGGTGCGTACACTAATGGCACGAACATCATCTACTTTACGACCATCGATACGCAATTCGCCAGCAACAATGCGGCCACGTACGATAGATTTTTCAACTTTACCAAATGCGCCTTTCACTTCATCTTTGGTGAAGCCATCGTTAGTTACGAGTTTCTCAACTGCCGCATCGCGCACTTTATCAACCGCTGCGTAACGATCTAGTTTTTCAGCAATTTGGTAAGCGCTGGTTAAATCCGCAGAAACTGCATCAGTAACTTGCTTAATTAAATCTTCATTAACTACAGGTGGTGTCCACTCCATTGCTGGCGTGCCCACTTCTGTCGCTAACTCTTTAATTGAATCAATAACAACTTGGAATTTTTCATGACCGAACATTACCGCATTCAACATGATTTCTTCTGAAAGCTGATCGGCTTCAGACTCAACCATTAATACGGCTTCATCTGTACCGGCAACCACTAAATCAAGTTGTGATTCAGCAAGTTGGCTATATGTTGGGTTTAATATGTATTCGCCATCTTTGTAGCCAACGCGACACGCGCCAACCGGGCCGGCAAAAGGCGCGCCGGAGATAGCTAGCGCTGCGGATGTACCAATCAGCGCTGCAATATCGGGATCGATTTCAGGGTTAAGTGACATAACGGTACAAATAACCTGAACTTCGTTGGTATAACCTTTGGGGAATAAAGGGCGAATAGGTCTGTCGATGAGGCGACTCGTCAGGGTTTCTTTTTCTGACGGACGACCTTCGCGCTTGAAGAAGCTGCCAGGAATTTTACCAGCAGCGTAAGAGCGCTCCTGATAGTTCACTGTTAACGGGAAGAAATCCCGAGGCTCTCCAGCCTTTGCAGCGACGGCGGTACATTGAACTACCGTACCATCCATATCTACCATAACCGCACCTGAAGCTTGACGAGCAATCTCGCCAGTTTCGATAGTTACGTTATGATCCCCAAATTGAAACGATTTTTTAATTGCTGTCACAGGTTATACCCTACTTATGTATTTTAATTTGGCTAACGTTAACGGCGTAGACCAAGATTTGCAATCAGATCTTTGTAACGATCAGTGTTTTTTTCTTTTAAGTAATCCAGTAATTTGCGACGCTGGTTTACCATGCGCAATAGACCACGGCGTGAATGGTGATCTTGCTTGTTAACTTTAAAGTGTTCTGTAAGTTGTACTATGCGTGAAGTTAGTAGTGCCACCTGAACTTCGGGTGAACCTGTATCACCTTCGGAACGTGCATATTTCTTTACTACTTCAGCCTTAGCTGTAGCTGTCATTGACATTGTCGGAACTCCTGACGTGTGTTTGCCTTAAAAATTGAAGCGGGATTTTATCACGGTTTGGGGGTGGGGCATAAGCTTTTGTTTCGCTAAATCAGTCGATTAGGGGAAATTAACCGGTTTATTCTAAACAGGGCCCACCCTCGGGGTCAGATCCGGCTTTTTCCGAGTTTGACCCCTGCTTTGATACCACTGACAGTTATTCGAAGCCGACTATCGCTCTGCCTATCTGATCGGAATCACCACAGGGGACAGGGCGCAAAAAACGCGACCTTTTCCCGATGGAGATGTACTTTGGCTTTTAGCTCCCCTCTTAGAAAAAAAGCGAAGATTAAAAATTCATCATACGCTTCGGCGCAACACGACCATCACTATCGATTTTACCGATGCCAATAAACACATCATCTGCATAAATTCTCACTAGGCCGTCAGTCGGCGCCTGCGAAATTTGCACCGGCTGCCCCAACTTAATGTAATACGCACTATCTGCATCCAGCTCAACAATCGGCCAGTCATCAATGCCGCTATCCAGTTCCAGCAGAATATCATCAAGCGCATCAAAACCATTTTCGCCCAGCTCCATTAACTCATCCAGCGTCATCATGCCGGATTGATACGGTCCAACAGATGTGCGCCGCAACTCGGTAACGTAAGCGCCGCACCCCAGTAACTCACCCAAATCTTCACATAGCGTTCTGACATAAGTACCTTTCGAGCAGCGCGTTTCTAACTCAACTTCGTCGTTTTCAAAAGAGGTGATTTCTAACGAATAGATTGTTACAGGTCGGGGCTTGCGCTCAACTTCAATTCCTTGACGCGCTAAATCATACAAACGCTGGCCATCTTTTTTAAGCGCCGAGTACATTGGCGGCACCTGCATAATATCGCCGGTGAGTTCAGGTAAATGTTTTTTGATGTCGGATAGTTGAATATGTTCGGATGGGCGTGTTTTTAATACCTCACCTTCAGCATCACCGGTTGCGGTGGTTTTACCTAATTTGCATTTAAATCGATAGGTCTTATCCGCATTCAGTAAAAACGCAGACACTTTTGTCGCTTCGCCTAAACAAATCGGCAACATGCCGGTAGCTAAAGGATCGAGACTGCCCGTGTGGCCGGCTTTATTAGCATCGAATAAACGCTTTACGCGCTGCAATGCATGATTGGATGAAAGCTTTAGTGGCTTATCGAGAAGAATTACGCCGTGAATTTTACGACCTTTGTTTTTGCGACCCATAATGAGTTAGAACCTAAAACGATTTTTACTATTTCGTCGCTCCCTAATGCCCATATTTATTTTCATAGGCCGGGAACCTAGCGACGTTGATTGACTTAAAAACACGGTATCCCCGACCCCAGAAAATAAATATGGGCATTCGAGGATGACAGAGTATTACATTTGATTAATTATCTGAAGAATCCGCATCCGCATCACTGGAACGCGCCTTGGCAATCAGCGATTCCATAGAAGTACCACGCTCAATACTCACATCATAAACAAACTTAAGCGATGGCACGATACGCGAACGAATGCGCTTACCTAATTCACGCCGAATAAAACCCGTGGCTTTATTTAATCCTTCTGCCGCCATTTCGCGCTCATCATTATTAAGCACGGTGAAATAAACCATTGCATTACTTAAATCACGGCTAACTTTAACCGCAGTAAAAGATACCCAATTTACGCGGGGATCTTTAATTTCATCACGCACTAACTCAGCCAGTTCGCGTCGAACTTGCTCGGCCATGCGTTGTGATCGGGAATATTCTTTTGGCATGTTAGTTACTATTAATAAATCAAATTGGCATTAAAAGCAGAAGCTAATATTCACGCGACTATAACTTACGCTCAACCTCAACGCGCTCAAATACTTCTATTTGATCGCCGACTTTTACGTCATTATAATTCTTCACGCCGATACCACATTCGGTACCGCTCTTCACTTCATTTACAGCATCTTTATAGTGACGTAAAGATTCAAGCTCACCTTCATAAATAACAACATTTTCGCGCAATACACGAATCGGCTGATCTTTTTTAATGGTGCCTTCCGTTACAATGGAGCCAGCAATTAAGCCAAACTTGGGCGACTTGAAAACATCTTTCACTTCGGCCAAGCCAATAATTTCTTCGCGGAATTTCGCGTCTAACATGCCAGTTAATGATGATTTAACTTCGTCAATTAAATCATAAATAACGCTGTAGTAATGCATATCAACACCACGCTCTGCAACCGACTTTCTGGCTGCTGCATCGGCACGTACATTAAAACCGAAAACAATGGCATTTGATGCTGCCGCTAAACTAATATCGGTATCATTAATACCACCGACACCCGAGCCCACAATAGCTACATCCACTTCATCATTGTCGGCAGCCAGTTTCATCAATGAATCTTTTATGGCTTCTAAACTACCTTGCACATCGGCTTTAAGTAAAATATTTAAGTACTTAACTTCGCCTTTACCAAGGTTAGTAAACAACGAGTCGAGCTTCGCTTGCTGCTGTGCGGCAAACTTAACATCGCGTGTTTTATGATGACGGTTATCAGCTAACTCACGGGCGGTTTTTTCATCCGTCATTACTTGAGTTTGATCACCCGCCGAAGGCGTGCCAGATAAGCCCAATACAACAACCGGAATAGAGGGGCCAGCCTCATCAATTTGCCTACCATTTTCATCAAACATAGCACGAACACGGCCATATTCTTGACCCGCTAAAACGATATCGCCTTTTTTCAGTGCGCCTTTTTGCACCAAAATGGTTGTCATTACACCACGGCCTTTATCCAGCGTAGATTCAACAACCAAGCCCTGTGCTGGGCCTTTAGCCGGTGCAGTATATTCTAATACTTCTGCCGTTAAGCTAATTGCATCCAGTAAATCATCAATGCCTTCGCCGGTTTTAGCAGAAACATTAACAAACATGTTTTCGCCGCCCCAGTCCTCAGGAATCACTTCATGACTACCTAATTCATTTTTAACACGATCAGGGTCAGCGCCTTCTTTATCGATTTTATTAATGGCAACAATCAACGGTACTTTCGCTGCTTTAGCGTGCTGTATTGCTTCAATGGTTTGTGGCATTACGCCGTCATCCGCTGCTACCACCAAAATAACAATATCGGTTGCCTGCGCACCACGCGCACGCATTGAGGTAAATGCCGCGTGACCCGGTGTATCTAAGAATGTGATAATGCCTTTATCGGTTTCAACATGATAAGCACCAATATGCTGGGTAATGCCGCCAGCTTCGCCCGACGCCACTTTCGCTTCACGAATATGGTCAAGCAATGAGGTTTTGCCGTGGTCAACATGCCCCATAATCGTCACAACCGGTGGGCGGCCTTTCTCGTCATACAACTCATCACCCGCACTGGCGAGTAATGTGTTTTCACGGTCATCCGCAGAAGAAGCATTGGCGTTATGGCCTAATTCTTCCACTATTAATATTGCGGTTTCCTGATCGATCACCTGATTAATGGTTGCCATTACACCCATTGTCATCATGGTTTTCATCATCTCGCCAGCTTTCATCGACATCTTTAATGCAAGGTCAGACACCTTAATGGTCTCTGGAATATCGACTTCATAAATGATTTTTTCTACCGGCTTTTCAAATGCATGCTTAGCTTCGGCATTTTGTGCCGCTAATACTTTACGGCTGGTTTTCTTGCCACGGCCTTTCTTGCCCGATGCCACGTGCAGCTCTTTACGGCCATAGCGTGTATCGTTTCCACGACCTTTAGCCGCCGGTTTTTGTGAGGCTTTATTTCGATCATCGGCGGTGGCTGCCGTTTTTGGTGCATCCAATTTTGCAGCACCACGTGCTTTTGCATCCGCGACGACTTTTGCCTGCTGCTCAGCTTCAATGCGTGCTTTTACTTCTGCTTCTTTTTTAGCAATCGCATCATCTTCACGCTGCTTAGCCGCTTCTTTAGATTTTTCAATCGCGACGGTTTCGGCTTCTGCACGCTCGGCTTCACGAGCTTCTTTCTCTGCTAGCAAACGCTGAATATCAGCTTTTTCTTTCTCTTTTGCATCATCCGTTGTATCGGTTTCATTGAGTTTAGAGATGCTGCGTTTTTTACGAATTTCAACATTAACCGCTTTACTGCCACTGCTTTTCAGTGACGCCGTTGATTTACGCTTTAATGTGATTTTACCTTTACCCGTCGTCGCAGAGGCTTTTTTACCATGACTGCTGCGTAAATGATCGAGCAATTTAAACTTTTGCTCATCCGTAATTTCCGACTCGGCATTAGCAACTTCAATGCCCGCATCTTTTAATTGTTCTAAGAGTCGTTCAACGGTAGCACCGACGACTTCGGAGAGCTGTTTTACTGTAACTTGTGACATATTTTGTCCTCCCCAGGGCTACTGGTTTGCCTCATCTTCATTTTCAAACCAGGGAGCGCGTGCGGTCATAATTAACGCGCTGGCACTCTCATCAGACATTTCTTCAATTTCCTGTAACTCATCGATGGCCAGCTCGGCTAAATCTTCCATCGAGCACACCCCTTTCGATGCCAGCTTATTGGCCAGCTCTTTATTCATACCATCCATTTCCAGCAAATCTGGCTGCGCTTCGTCCACTGATTCTTCCTGTGAAATCGCTTTCATTAATAACGCATCGCGAGCACGACCACGAAGTTCTTCAACAATATCTTCATCAAACTCTTCAATACTTAAAAATTCATTTTCAGGCACATAAGCAACTTCTTCAATACTGGAGAAACCTTCCGCTGCCAGAATCGTCGCAACGTCTTCATCAACATCCAGCTGCTTCATAAATAACTCAACCAGCACCTTACCCTCGGTTTCTGATTTTTCATCCATGTCTTCATTAGACATAATGTTTAAATTCCAACCGGTTAGCTGGCTAGCCATGCGAATATTTTGGCCGCCTTTGCCAATCGCCTGCGATAACTTTTCTTCTTCTACCGCCACATCCATTGAGTGAGCATCTTCGTCAACCACTATTGATAATACTTCTGCTGGCGACATGGCATTAATCACAAACTGCGCTGGGTTATCATCCCACAATATAATGTCAACACGTTCACCCGCTAGCTCATTGGTTACCGATTGAACGCGTGAGCCACGCATACCCACACAAGCCCCCACAGGATCCATGCGAGGGTCGTTAGATTTCACTGCAATTTTTGCACGTGAGCCAGGGTCGCGAGCACCGGAAATAATCTCGATTAAATCCTGCCCTACTTCCGGCACTTCTAATTTAAATAACTCAACTAAAAATTCCGGCGCGGTGCGGCTAATAAATAACTGTGGCCCACGCACTTCAGAGCGTACTTCTTTTAAAAAACCACGCAAGCGATCACCCGGGCGAACCGCCTCACGGGGAATCACATCTTCGCGGGGAATAAAGCCTTCAACATTATCCCCTAAATCGAGATAAATATTGCCACGCTCTACGCGTTTTACCGTACCCATTATCAATTCACCTACGCGATCTTTAAAGGCTTCAACTACGCGCGCACGTTCTGCTTCACGTACTTTTTGTACTATTACCTGCTTGGCGGTTTGTGCGGCAATACGACCAAACTCGACTGACTCAATGCTTTCTTCAACATAGTCGCCCAGCTGAATTTCCGGCTCATCAATTTGCGCCGCTTCCAATGTGATTTGCTTTAATGGAAATTCCAGACCACCAGTCTCCAGCTCCTCTGCTACTTCCCAACGACGGTAAGTATCATAAGCTCCAGTTTCACGATCTATCGACACGCGCACTTCAATATCTTTGCCTTGCTTTTTACGACTGGCCGTAGCGAGTGCGATTTCAATCGCCTCAAAAATGACGTCCTTCTCAACCGCTTTCTCATTTGAGACTGCATCTACTACGTAAAGAATTTCTTTATTCATGTCTGGCTCCAAAAACCAAAATATTGTAGTAATCCAGCTTACCTCCAAAATCCGATATTACTTCGTTAAAAAATGGACACATACATTTGTATGCTCACATTTTTCGCCTCGTACTATCGAATTTTGAAGGCACATGCAATTTACTCCTGTATTGCATTAAGAACCTACATCCATGTAGGCCACCTGAATCACTGCAGTTAAATATTCATACTACTAAATCAATTTTTTAAAATTGCGGAACGATCCGCGCTTTATCAATTGTGTCTAATGCTAAATAATGAGTTTCGCCATCCATTTCTAAAATGACCTCATCATTTTCAATACCTTTTAACTTGCCGGTAAAATTACGCTGACCTTCCAGTGTGGGTACCGTTAATTTAATTTTTACTGTAGAGCCAGCAAAGCGTTCAAAATCAACCGCTTTGCGTAACGGCCTGTCCATACCTGGCGATGAAATTTCTAAATTAAATTGCCCAGGGATGGGGTCTTCAACATCCAGTACACTGCTAATTTGATGACTTACCGCAGTGCAATCATCCAGTACGATGCCATTTGGCCCATCAATATAAATGCGCAGCAAGCCATCGGTGGGGTGCGGGCGATAATCTATATCCACCACTTCATATCCCATGCCTTCTACTACCGGCTCAATTAATGACCAGATATCGCTCACGCCTGTGTATCCTCTAATTGTTTATTTGGCTAAACACAGAAATCTTACGCCTGTATCAAGCCACAAAAAAGGCCCCGATATACGGAGCCTTTTTTATTATAACTGAGTAGTGATTTTACTATGTAATCACCACTTTAACCAGACTTACAACACATTTATAAATCTGATTTAAATTTGGTAGCGGGGGCAGGATTTGAACCTACGACCTTCGGGTTATGAGCCCGACGAGCTGCCAGACTGCTCCACCCCGCATCAACTTGGAGCGAATAGTACAGATATCAACAACTTAATGCAAGGTAAAAAAACATTGATTATTACTATCGAAAATATTGATTAATCTTTAAGCAAAATAGCCGAAACAAACTAAAATAGTGATATGAAAAAAATTCAAATTCTATTTATTTGCATCCTTATTTTTAAGCCATTTTCCCTTTGGGCCGAAAGCTATGTTTTTTCTGGTGGCAAAAATAGCTTGGCGCAGTCTATATCAGCTGTGGTGCTGGTTAACGCTTATAAAAAAGCGGGTATAAATATAAAGCCTGTTTTTTTTGATTTGCAATATTCATTACAACAATCTAATGCTGGCATTACTGATGGTGAAATTGCACGGGTTGCAAAAATAGTGAAGTTCACGCCTAACTTAATCCAAGTGCCTGTACCTATTGCCAGTTTAGATGCGGTGGCATTTAGTAAAAACACCGCCATAAAAATTAATAGCTGGAGTGATCTTGCTGGTTATAAAGTTACTATTGTTAGCGGCGTTAAATTTATAGAAGTCGCCACTAAAAAATACAAGCCGACTAAAACAATAAGTTTTGCTAAGGCCGCTGAATTATTACAAACCGATAAAACGGATATTGTGGTTACTTCTAAAATCGCATTTGTGAATATGGTGCATAGAAAAAATTATACTGATATAAAGCCTGTTAGCGGATCACTTAAACACATTGAGCTTTTTCATTTTGTGCATAAAAAAAATCAACATTTAATTGCTAAAATCACCCCTATTTTGCAACAGATGCAGGATACTGGTGAAATCGATCACATTAGAAAATCACAATTAATGAACGCCGCTCAACAGTTTCCTCGCTAAGAAAAATAAAAACTTAAGCAAATGTCGCAACGCATATAGCCATCAGCGCAGCCGGATATAAACCAAGTAGTAATACCGATAAGCCATTAGCACTTAGCACAATTTGCATATCACGATTACAGCTAATGTCACTCTTATCTTGCGCATCGTCAAAGTACATCACTTTAATAATTCGTAAATAATAAAAAATGCCGATGATAGAAAAGAAAACCGCAACCAGCGCCAACCACAACATATCGATATTAACTACAGCTTTAAGCACCGCCAATTTTGCCCAAAAACCAACGGTAGGCGGAACCCCTGCCATTGAGAAAATAATAATTAACATTAAAAATGCAAACCACGGGCTGCGTTGATTTAAGCCTTTTAAATCGCTGATGTTGTCGGCTTCAAAACCTTTGCGCGCTAATAAAATTATAATGCCGAAACCACCTAATGACATTAACGCATAAGTTAATGTATAAAACATTGCTGCCGAATAACCTTCCTGGTTTCCCGCGATTAAACCGAGCAAAATAAAGCCAACATGAGAAATAGTTGAATAAGCCAATAAGCGTTTTAAGTTAGTTTGGGCGATGGCAATAACATTGCCGAGGATCATTGATAGTACAGCCATAATCACCAGCATACCCTGCCAGTCGGTTTGTAAACTGCCCATGCTTTCGGCTAGCAGTCGAATAATCATGGCAAAGCCTGCTACTTTTGGTGCGGTTGCAATATAGCTGGTAACGGTGGTGGGCGAGCCATGGTAAACATCGGGGATCCACATGTGAAATGGCACTGCACCTAATTTGAATGCCATGCCAATTACCATAAACACCAAACCAAAAATCAGCACAATATTATTGCCTTCCATGATGTCCACAGCAATGGCGACTTCGACAATATTTAATGAGCCGGTCATGCCGTAAACCATTGACATACCGTATAACAGCATGCCCGATGCAATGGCACCCAGCACAAAATATTTCATTGCGGCTTCTGCAGCATTTGGGTTGTCGCGATCAAAGGCTACCATGGCGTATAAAGATAAAGACAATAACTCTAGCCCTAAATACATTGATAAATAATGATTCGCAGAAATCATGACCATCATGCCCAATAAACCAAACAGGCCGAGCACATAAAACTCGCCTTTAAAAATATTTCGATCTTGTAAATAACGGCGCGAATAAACAAACACAACGGCCACTAATAATACGACTGAAAACTTTAAAACGGTGGCCAGCAAGTCATTAACAAACAAACCATTAAATGCAATTTCACGCCCCCACTCTCCGCCCTGTGGAATCTGTTGGATTATTAAAACCAGAGTGATAACCAACCCTAATTGAGATAACACATAAGTAATATTACGGCTGTCATCTTTCAAATAAACATCTACCACCAGCACAGTACAGACCAGAGCAAGTAAAAATATCTCCGGCACGGCTATGGAAAGATTAAGCATTTCTAGTGTCATTATTAAATTCTCAAATTATCTTTTGTCAAAACACTATGGCAGTTTCGACTGCGCAATGTGTTGTAATAAATTTTCAACCGATACATGCATCACATCTACCAGTGGTGCTGGATATAAACCTAACGCTAAAACCGCTACTGCTAAGATAGACATGATTAATAATTCACGCTGATTTAAATCTGTTAAGGCTTTTACATTATCGTTTTTAATTTCACCGTAAAAGACGCGCTTCACCATCCACAAAGTATAAGCCGCGCCTAAAATTAATGTGGTGGCGGCTAAAAATGCTATCCAGAAATTGGCTTTAAAGGCGGCCAGTATAATCATAAACTCACCGACAAAACCTGAAGTACCGGGTAAGCCTGCATTCGACATCGCAAAGAAAACTGCAAACGCGGCAAAGATCGGCATAGTATTAACAACGCCGCCGTAGTCTGCAATTTCACGGCTGTGCATGCGATCGTATAACACACCAATCATTAAGAACATGGCACCCGAAATAAAACCGTGGGAAATCATTTGCACCATTGCACCTTCGAGTGCAAGTGCGGCACCAGAAACACTACTGTCTAATAACATGCCATCTTGTGGTAGCCCGATTTTAAAAATCAAAAATAAAGCTAGGGTAACAAAACCCATGTGGGCGATGGATGAATAAGCCACGAGTTTTTTCATATCGGTTTGTACCAGTGCCACAAAACCAATGTAAACCACGGCGACCAGTGACATGCCAATAATTAACCAGTCTAAAGAGGCGCTCGCATCGGGTGTGATTGGCAGGGTGAATCGCAAGAAACCATAGCCACCAATTTTCAACATAATGGCGGCTAATATTACCGAGCCACCGGTGGGGGCTTCAACGTGCGCATCCGGCAGCCAAGTGTGCACAGGCCACATTGGAACCTTTACCGCGAAGGCGGCGAGGAAGGCAAAGAAAATTAAAGTTTGCTCGGTCATGTCGAGTTTTAAATTATGCAAATCTAAAATCGCAAAGCTACCGGCTTGGTAATACATATATATCATTGCCACTAGCATAAAGACCGAGCCGAAGAAGGTATAAATAAAGAACTTAATGGTGGCGTAAACGCGATTTGGCCCACCCCATAAACCGATAATAATAAACATCGGTATTAACATGGCTTCCCAAAACACATAAAAGAACATGCTATCGAGGGCGGCAAACACGCCAATCATTAAACCTTCCATTATTAAGAAGGCCGCCATGTATTGTGAGGCACGTTTTTGTATAACTTCCCAACCGGCGAGAATAACTAAAATAGTGGTGAAGGTGGTTAATACAATTAATGGCATTGATAAGCCATCAACACCTAAATGATAATAAATATTAAAATCAGGAATCCATGCAATGCGCTCTTCAAACTGCATTGCTGAAGTTGTGGTATCGAAGTTGGTGAATAAACCTAAACTTAAAACAAACGTTACAATAGAAATAATTAACGCCAAACGACGTGCGCCTTCGGAGCCGCCTTTATCGCCGGATAACAACACAGCTGCACCGCCAATAATAGGCAGCCAGACGACCAGACTTAAGAGGGGCCAATCTGCAAACATTATGATTTAATCCTGATGTTATTTTTCATTATAATTTTTTCATTCAACTATTTTTTATGCCATTGGGTTAGCAAATAAATACAGCAACCCAACCAAACCTAAAATCATTGCAAACGCATAGTGATATAACATGCCGGTTTGTACATGACGCACCACACTCGCAAACCAGCCCACCACTTTGGCAGAGCCATTAATAATTAATCCATCAATAATTGTCACGTCACCGGCTTTCCAAAAACTTTTACCCAATGCACGGCTGCCATCACTAAAAACTTTCACGTAAAGCTCATCCATCCAGTATTTTTTATCGAGCATGTTATAAATAAATGAAAATTTTTGTTTTGCATTTTCAGCAATTTTCGGATCTTTCATATAAATATACCAAGCTGAACCTACACCTGCGGCTGCCAATACAAACGGCCAAGATGCAATACCATGTTGAATCATTCCCCACTGACCGGTGTAAAGCTCACTTACTTGTTTGAGAACATCGTGTGATTCGTGAACATAAATAACGCCTTTAAAGTAATCGCCAAATAGCATCGGCTCGATAGTCCACCAACCAATTACAATAGAGAAAAAGGCCAACACAACTAATGGTACCGTTACCACCCACGGAGTTTCATGCAAGTGCTCTTTGGTGTGTTGATCCATTCTTTCTTCGCCGTGGAAAACTAAAAAGTACATGCGGAAAGAATAAAAAGCGGTGACAAATACACCCGCTAAAATCATCAAATAAACAATGTCCGAGCCAGGTAAGTTCGACTCGCCCACTGCTAAAATAATTGAATCTTTTGAAAAGAAGCCAGAAAAACCTGGGAAACCAATTAGCGCTAATGAACCAATTAACGATGTGATCCAAGTAATTGGCATATACTTTCTTAAGCCACCCATTTTTCTCATGTCTTGCTCATGGTGCATGGCGATAATGACTGAACCGGCGGCTAAGAATAACAAGGCTTTAAAGAATGCATGGGTCATTAAGTGGAACACACCCGCAGAGTATGCAGACACACCCAAGGCAACCGTCATGTAACCTAATTGCGACAATGTGGAATAGGCAACAACACGTTTAATATCATTTTGCACAATACCAATTAGCCCCATAAATAAGGCGGTGATTGCTCCGGTTATCATCACCACGGCCAGTGCCGTTTCTGAAAACTCAAATAATGGCGACATGCGTGCCACCATAAAAATACCGGCGGTTACCATAGTTGCTGCGTGAATTAATGCGGAGATGGGTGTTGGGCCTTCCATTGAATCTGGTAACCAAACATGCAATGGAAACTGTGCCGACTTACCCATTGCGCCGACAAATAATAATATGCAAATAACCGTCAACACTGACCATTCCATATTACCCATTATATTTATGCTTTGGTCGGCCATCTGCGGCGCAGCGGCAAACACTTCTTTGTAATCTAAACTACCGGCATACATAACTACGGCTGCAATACCTAAAATAAAACCAAAGTCACCGACACGGTTTACTAAAAAAGCTTTTAAGTTTGCATAAATGGCGGTTTCTTTTTTGTACCAAAAACCAATTAATAAATAGGAAACTAAGCCCACCGCTTCCCAGCCGAAAAATAACTGCAAAAAGTTATTCGACATCACCAGCATTAACATGGAAAAAGTAAACAGGGATATATAACTAAAGAAACGTTGATAACCCGGGTCATCTTTCATATACCCGATGGTGTATAAATGCACCATCAGTGATACGCCGGTTACCACGCACAGCATCATGACGGTTAAGGTATCAACCAAAAATCCAATTTCAAATTTTAAGCCGTCACTTATCATCCATGTGTAAATGGTTTGATTATAAACATCGCCACTTTCCAGTACGATGTGATTGAACGCCATTAGCGATAAAATAAATGAAACCCCAACGCCACCAATCGTTACCGTGTGCGCGCCACGGCGACCAATTACTTTTCCGAAGAAGCCCGCCATAATTGCGCCGAACAATGACGCTAAGGGTATGGCTAAATAAATTTGTTCCATGCTCATTTAATTAACCCTTCAGCGATTGCAGCTCAGACACATTAATGGTCTGACGGTTACGGAACACGACCACAAGAATCGCAAGACCGATGGCGGCTTCTGCCGCAGCAACGGTAAGAATAAAGAACACAAAAATTTGCCCCGCGGTATCACCCAGAAAATGCGAGAAGGCAATAAAATTAATATTCACCGCTAGCAGCATTAATTCGATACACATTAACAATACGATGATATTTTTACGGTTAATAAAAACACCGGCAATACTAATGGCAAACATGATCGCGCCAAGAATTAAATAACTGGATAATGGGATCATTGCTTATCCTCCGATTGCACGCTTTCCGATTTCATTTTAATAATACGCAAACGATCTTCTTTTAAAACTTTCATTTGCTCACCCGGAATTTGATGGCGCGTATTCGGACGACGACGCATGGTTAATGAAATCGCCGCAACAATCGCCACCAATAAAATAACCGCTGCTAATTCAAATGCGTAAACATATTCGGTATAAAGTACACGCCCCAGCTCTTTGGTATTACTGTAATCTGCCGCGCGTGGTTCGGGCACTGCAAACGCTTGCAAACCAAAATGTTCTGGCCCAACAACCATAACCATTTGTACAATTAATAAAATCGCAATCGCAATTCCAAACGGCGCATAACGCATTAAGCCTTCGCGCATACGGGTGATATTGATATCTAACATCATCACCACAAATAAGAACAACACCATCACTGCGCCCACATAAACTAGCACAAGGGTAATGGCTAAAAACTCCGCCTCCAGCAATAACCAAATCGCCGATGTGGCAAAGAATGTCAGCACTAAAAACAATGCCGAATGCACTGGGTTACGTGCACTTACCACGCCCAATGCAGACACTACCATTAAGGTAGAAAAAGCATAAAAGACGACTTCAAAAAATGTCATGTGTTGATTCCGGTTTTATATATTAAAAATATTTTTACACTGTCATTCCCGAATGCCTGTATCGGGAATCCAGCGACTTTTAGAATTCAAGGTCACTGAACCTCCGGCCAATTAAAATTCACATTGGCATTCGGAGATGACGGCTCATAATTACTCTGCAATTTTAAAACAAAAAACTCAAAGTTTTAATGATTATCTATACGGCGCATCCGCCGCACGGTTTACTGCTATTTGTTCTTCGTACTTATCGCCTACCGCTAATAACTTTTCTTTGGTCATAATATTTTCACCGCGATTTTCAAAATGATATTCAAAAATTTCGGTTTCAACTATTGCATCCACTGGGCAGGCTTCTTCACAAAATCCGCAGTAAATACATTTAAATAAATCGATATCATATTTAGAGGTGCGGCGCGTACCATCATCGCGTTCTTCCACATCAATCGTAATTGCCAATGCGGGGCAAACCGCTTCGCATAACTTACAGGCGATGCAGCGTTCTTCACCATTTGCATAACGACGTTGTGCGTGCAAGCCTCGAAAGCGTGGCGAGATGGGTGTTTTTTGTTCTGGGTATTGCAACGTGAGTTTCTTTTTAAACAGATACTTACCCGTTACCATCAAGCCCTGTATTAATTCTAAAAATAAAAAACTTTTTAGATAATGTTTTACGGTTCGCATACTCATCATCTATACTCCTGCCGCCGTAGATACTGCCGCCACTGACCATGGACCGACTTGCATAATCACCATCACCGCTTCAACAAATATCCAGATAATAGTGATTGGAATAAACACTTTCCAACCTAAACGCATAATTTGGTCATAACGATAACGCGGGAAAGTTGCGCGAAACCATAAGAACATATAAATGAAGAACATGGTTTTTAAAATAAACCAATGCGTGCCATCACCTAAAATTGCATGATCGCTCATCGAACCAAACGGTGACATCCAGCCACCGAAAAACATTAATGAAGTTAACGCTGCAATTAAAATAATGTTAGCGTATTCTGCCAAGAAAAATACCGCGAAGGCCATGCCGGAATAATCAACGTGAAAACCCGCCACAATTTCAGACTCACCTTCCGCAACATCAAACGGCGCGCGGTTAGTTTCAGCAACACCCGAAATAAAATACACGATTAATAACGGAAATAACGGCAACCAAAACCAGCTAGTAAAACCACCCGCTTGGCGCGCAATAATATCGCCTAAATTCAAACTGCCCGCCGCCATCAGTACGCCAACTAAAGCAAAGCCCATGGCAATTTCATAAGCCACTACTTGTGCCGCAGATCGTAATGCACCGAGTAATGCATATTTAGAATTAGACGACCAACCCGCAATAATAACGCCATAAACACCCATTGATGTTAGCGCTAAAATATAAAGCAGACCCGCATTAACATTGGCTAATTGCACATCTTCAAAAAATGGAATTACTGCCCATGCAGCTAACGCTGGCCCGATCGTTAAAACCGGTGCCAGTAAAAATAAAAATCGATTTGAGTTCGTCGGAATAATGATTTCCTTGAACATTAATTTCAGCGCATCGGCGATCGGCTGCAACCAACCTTTCGGGCCAACCCGATTGGGGCCTAAACGCACCTGCATATAGCCGATGATTTTTCGTTCTGCGTAAGTCACATAAGCCACGCATAACATTAACGGCACCATAATCATCACAATGTATAACAGGTTTTCTGCTAATACTTGCGTCCAATTGGGTAGCCAATTCCAAAACTCAACTGCAAAGTCGGGGGCTAATGAAAATAACCAATCCATAATCAGGCTTTCTCCAACTCAATTGATGAATAAGTATTTCCCATTTGCACACTTAACTCCTCAGCTGCAGGCAACCAAACACAGTCATCGGCTATCGCATTATCAATGCGCACTTCAATCAGTTCGCTATGGCCCGCTTGGGTAATTGAAACCAATTCACCTTCTGCGATATTTAATTTTTCTGCCAGCGCAGCATTAATTGCTGCATGATTTTGATCTGCGTCTTTGGTTAATTGCAAGGGTGTTGAGCGGCGCACTAAAGAATCTGCTGCGTACAAAGGCACATCACCCACGCGTTGCAAACCAGATGTTTTCGAAACTTGTGCAAATGGCGCATCCACCGAACAATTATTATCTAACTGTAATTCGCGACACTGCTCTTTCACTTCGTTGCGCACATCTTCGGATGACAGATAATCAAACCCATCAACATTCATTAAGTTTGCTAACACCCGCAAAATTTTCCAGCCTGGGCGTGATTCACCTGTTGGCGATACCGCACCTTTAAAACTTTGCCAAAAACCTTCTGCGTTTACAAAGGTGCCGGAGGTTTCGGTAAATGCAGATAGCGGTAAAATCACATCTGCATATTCTTTCATGGCCTCGGTTGCATAGTTATTAATGACAACTTTAAAATCTGCTGCATCAATGGCATCCATAGCTTTCGATGGATTTGCCACATCAAACTCGGGCTCGAGATTAAAGGTAATTAAGGCTTTCTTTGGTGCATCTAACATATCGGCCATATTCGCACCGACCGTATTGGCTTTTAATCCACCTGCTAAACGATGTGGCACACTTCCCGCCAACCAAGCACCCGCCGTATTCGCAGCTTCAGGTAAATACGCTAAAGTCGCACCGGTTTGTTTTGCTAATGCACAACTTAATGCTCGCAAAGTTGAAAACTGCGGATGTTGCGCGGCAATGTTGCCCACAAAAATAGTGGCGGCTGCAGCGGCGGTTTTTAATTCTTCAGCAATAATTTTATGTGCATCATCAACCGTTGCGTTATTTATAATGTCAGTTAAATTTGCCTGCTCAACACCCGCTGCTTTTGCAATGCCGGCTAAATTATTTACCATGCCTTCGGCGGATGATATTAATTCCTGACTGGTTTTAAATCGCCACTTAAATTTGCATGGGTTTACCGCAGAAATTTTCACTTGATGATGACGGAAAGCTTTTCTAAAACGGTGTGCAATTAAGGGCTGTTCTTTTCGAACATGCGAGCCAATTAAAAGTATGGCTTCGAGTTTTTCAATCGATGCAATATCTTTATTTAACCACGGCATTACCGGTGCAAAATCCTGATCGGTAAAATCGGTTTGTCTTACGCGGTGCTCAATATTATTACTGCCTAAACCACGCAATAATTTTTGGGCTAAATAATGTTCTTCGAGGGTTGCGTTGGGTGCAATCCAACAGGCGAGTTCTTCTGCTGAATTTTCTTTTATGACCAACTGCAAACCATCCACTGCATATTGCAGTGCGGTGTTCCAATCGGTTTCTACCCACTCGCCGTTTAATTTCATCTGTGGTTTGGTGGCGCGATCTTCGGCATGTAAACCGGCATAACTAAAACGATCTCGATCTGAAATCCAAACTTCGTTTATTGAATCATTTTCACGTGGCACTACGCGATTAACTTTGCCATCTAAAGTGTGTACGAATAAATTCGAACCTACACAATCGTGTGGCGATACGGATGCGTGTTGTTGCATCTCCCATGCGCGGCCAGAGAATCTTGAGGGCTTGGCGGTTAGTGCGCCCACTGGGCAAATATCAATAACATTACCAGACATTTCCGAGTCAACGCTCTTGGAAATAAAGGTACCGATTTGTGCGCGATCGCCACGATCGGTCATGCCTAATTCGCGCATCCCTGCCACTTCTTCGCCGAAGCGTACACAACGGGTGCATTGAATGCAGCGGGTTAATTCGGTTTGAATTAACGGCCCAATATCTTTATCAAACACTACGCGCTTAACATCGGTGTATTGAGATTTATCGCCGCCGTAAGCTACCGATAAATCCTGCAATTCACATTCACCACCCTGATCGCAAATTGGGCAATCTAAGGGGTGATTAATTAATAAAAATTCCATTACCGATTTTTGTGCTTCAATCGCTTTGGCCGATTGCGTATACACAACCATGCCTTCCATAATGGGTGTTGCACAGGCGGGCATTGGCTTAGGGGCCTTTTCAACGTCAACCAAACACATGCGGCAATTCGCTGCGATGGATAATTTATCGTGATAACAAAACCGCGGAATATGAATGCCCGCTTTATCAGTTGCTTTAATTAAGGTTGAACCTTTGGGCGCCGTTAATTCAATATCGTTAACGGTGAAGGTAACTAAATCATCTGACATTATTTGCCCGCCCCATTGTCGCCATTACCATTCTTGGCACCGTCAACCATCGAACATTTATGCTCGATGTAATGCTCAAACTCTTCACGATAATGTTTAACAAAACTTCTTACTGGCATCGCTGCTGCATCACCTAATGCACAAATCGTGCGACCTTCAATTTTGGCTGCCACATCATCGAGTCGATCTAAATCTGCCATCTCGCCCTTGCCTTCAACAATGCGCGTTAACATGCGATACAACCAGCCGGTGCCTTCACGACACGGCGTGCATTGGCCGCAGGATTCAGAATAATAAAAGCGCGATAAACGTTGCAACACTTTAACCATGTCGGTACTTTCATCCATTACAATTAATGCGCCGGAGCCTAACATCGAACCGGCTTTGGTAATGGAATCGTAATCCATATTGGCGGTCATCATAATATCTGCGGGAACAACCGGAACAGAAGAACCTCCGGGAATGACGGCTTTTAATTTGCGCCCCTCTTTTACACCACCAGCAAGCTCTAACAATTCTTTAAATGGCATGCCCATATTCACTTCAAAATTACCCGGGTTATTTACATGCCCAGAAACTGAAAAACATTTTGTGCCGCCAGAATTTTCTACCCCAAAAGCTTTAAACCACTCAGCACCTTCGCGCACAATACTCGGCACAGAAGCTAATGATTCAGTATTATTGATGGTTGTTGGTTTGCCATATAAACCGACATTTGCAGGAAACGGCGGCTTGAATCTTGGCTGGCCTTTTTTGCCTTCCAGCGATTCTAATAATGCCGTTTCTTCGCCGCAAATATAAGCACCTGCACCGAGGGTGGGATACAAATCAAAATCCACACCAGAGCCATTTATATTTTTACCTAAGTAGCCTTTTTCGTAAGCTTCTTTTACCGCACCGGCGAAATGATCATAAACTTCATCCATAAATTCGCCGCGCATATAATTATAACCGACGGTTGCACCAATGCAGTAACCGGCAATCAACATACCTTCTACTAATGCGTGTGGATTAAAGCGTAAAATGTCGCGATCTTTACAAGTACCCGGTTCAGATTCATCTGAATTGCAAACAATGTATTTTTGAACCGGCGCATTGCGCGGCATAAAACTCCACTTTAAACCGGTGGGAAAACCGGCACCGCCTCGACCGCGCAAGCCAGATGCTTTTACAATTTCAATAACATCTTCTGGCGATAATTTTTCATCCAGAATTTTTTGCCAAGCCTGATAACCACCCACCTTTATATAGTTATCATAAGACCACTGTTCGCTTTCAAATTGCAGCGTTGCGTAACATACTTCGTTAGCCATGCCTAACTACTCCAGCGCGTCGATGATCTCATCCACTTTTTCTGGGGTGAGTTCAGTATAATATTTATGATTAACTTGCATCATCGGGCCACCGGCGCAGGCTGCAAGACATTCTTCTTCAACTTTTAAATAGATGCGACCATCGTCTGTGCTTTCACCGAGTTTAATATTTAATTTTTTCTCAAGGTGCGCAACAATCGTATCGGATCCCATTAACATGCAACAAACATTGGTGCATACCGCCACATTGTTTCTGCCGACGGGATTTAATTCGTACATGGAATAAAAGCTTGCGACTTCGTAAACTTCTATTTTTGAAAGCTCTAATTTTTCTGCCACCGCATCCATTAACGGTACAGTTAAGAAACCTTTGTTTTGATGTTGCGCTGCATTTAATGCCGCCAGCAAAGCCGATTTTTTATGCTCGGGTGGGTAACGAGATTCCCACTCTGCAATTTCTTCTAAGGTATGTGGTGTTAATATATTTTCAGTTGTCATTATCTGTCGATCTCACCAAATACAATATCTTGTGTTCCGATTACTGCAACCACATCGGATAACATGTGCCCGCGTGTCATTTCATCTAGCGCCGATAAATGCGCAAAACCTGGCGCACGAATTTTTAAACGATAAGGCTTGTTTGCACCGTCAGAAACAATGTAACAACCAAACTCACCTTTCGGATGCTCAACCGCACCGTAGGCTTCACCCTCCGGCAAACAATAACCTTCGGTAAATAATTTAAAGTGATGAATTAATGACTCCATATCACCTTTCATTTCTTCGCGGCGCGGTGGTGTAACTTTATGATCTGACGCCATTACCGGCCCAGGATTTACGCGCAACCAATCGACACATTGTTTAATAATTTTATTCGACTGGCGCATCTCTTCCATGCGCACTAAATAACGATCGTAAGAATCGCCGTTTGTGCCAATTGGAATATCAAAATCTAATTTATCGTAAACCGCGTAAGGCTGCTTTCTGCGCAAGTCCCACTCAACGCCGGAGCCGCGCAACATCGGGCCAGTAAAACCTAATTGCATGGCACGCTCGGGCGATACAATGGCGATATCCACTAAACGCTGTTTCCAAATTCTGTTATCGGTTAATAAAGTCTCGTATTCATCAACATAGGTTGGAAAACGTTTTGTAAAATCTTCAATAAAATCTAATAGCGAACCGGAGCGATTTTCATTTAAACGATCAACTTCTTTTTTGCTGTGCCATTTTGATGCTTTGTATAAAGGCATAGAATCGGGCAAGTCACGAGCCACACCACCAGGGCGATAATAAGTGGCGTGCAAACGCGCACCCGAAACCGCTTCGTAAACATCCATTAAATCTTCGCGTTCGCGAAAGGCATATAAAAACATCGTCATTGCGCCCACGTCTAAACCGTGCGCGCCAATCCATAATAGGTGATTTAATAAACGCGTAATTTCATCGAACATTACGCGAATATATTGTGCGCGCTCTGGCACTTCTACGTTGAGTAATTTTTCTAGCGCGATCACATAACCATGCTCGTTACACATCATCGATACATAATCGAGCCTGTCCATATAACCAATGCTTTGGTTATACGGTTTTGACTCGGCTAATTTTTCAGTACCGCGATGCAGTAACCCAATGTGCGGATCGGCACGCTGAATCACCTCGCCGTCCATTTCTAAAATTAGACGTAGTACGCCATGCGCCGCCGGATGCTGCGGGCCAAAATTCAATGTGTAGTTACGAATTTCAGGCATAATTATTTGTCACTCACTGACTGGCTATTATCTTTACGAATAACTCTTGGCACAAGCACGCGCGGCTCAATACTTACCGGCTCATAAATAACGCGTTTTTGTTTTTCGTCGTAACGCATTTCAACATTACCGGATAATGGAAAATCTTTTCTAAACGGATGACCGACAAAACCGTAGTCGGTTAAGATGCGACGTAAATCGGGATGGCCATCAAAATGAATGCCGTATAAATCGAATGCTTCACGCTCAAACCAGTTAACGCCGTTCCAGATATCGACTAGTGATTTAACGACTGGGTAAGCATCATCTTCTGCAAATACACGAATGCGTAGGCGATGATTATTTTTAAGCGATAATAAATGCGTCACCACGGCGAAACGTTTTTGATCGGTGTTATTTTCTGGCAACTCATCGCCAAATTTTAAACGCCCATGTTGCGCCACTTCGATGCCACGACTAAACCCACTTCCGCTCGCATTGGTTTTCCATTCATCCTGCCCGTAAGCTGAATAATCGACACCGCATAAATCAATTAAAATTTCAAAGGCGAAATTTTCATCATCGCGTAATTTTTCGCACACAAATAAATAATCATTTGCGCCAACTTCAATAGTCACTTCACCGCATTCAACTACATTAGTTTGTAATTTTGCACCGAATGTTTGTGCGAGTTGATCGGATAACTTTTCAATTGATGTCATATTTTTTATGCCTGCCGCGCGATGGTACAGGTACGTTTAATTTTATTTTGTAATTGAATAATGCCGTAAATTAACGCCTCTGCGGTTGGCGGACAACCGGGCACGTAAATATCCACCGGCACAATACGATCACAACCGCGCACTACCGAATATGAATAATGATAATAACCGCCGCCATTGGCGCAAGATCCCATTGAAATAACCCAGCGAGGCTCCGGCATTTGGTCGTAAACTTTGCGTAATGCGGGCGCCATTTTATTGGTTAATGTTCCTGCAACAATCATTACATCAGATTGGCGTGGTGAGCCGCGAAAAAGAATCCCGAAGCGGTCGAGGTCATAACGTGCGGCACCGGCTTGCATCATTTCTACTGCACAGCAAGCCAAGCCAAATGTCATGGGCCACATGGAACCGGTGCGCGCCCAGTTAACTACCGTGTCGACAGAGGTGGTAACAAAACCTTTTTCTAAAACGCCTTCTATTCCCATTCTAGTGCCCCTTTTTTCCACTCATATATAAAACCTATCACTAGAATACCTAAGAAAATTCCCATTGATAAAATACCGAATAAACCAATATCTTCGAGCACGATAGCCCAAGGGAATAAAAAGGCGATTTCTAAATCAAAAATAATAAATAGAATGGCGACCAGATAAAATCGCACATCAAATTTAATGCGCGCATCTTCAAATGCGGAGAACCCACATTCGTAGGGAGAATTTTTGGCTTCGTCGGGCTTACTGGGGGCAAGCATAAAACCGCCCATCGCAATCATCGCGATACCAACAAACAAACCAACAGAAATAAAGATTAATACGGGTATGTAATTTTCGAGCATTTTATTTTTTTCTCACTGTCAATTAAGACTGGGCAAGCTCTTATAATTATTTGCTGCACAGACTTTAGTAAAAAAGACTGCTCATGTCATCACTTATTATGTGTATCACATGATAAGTGCGTTTTATTAGTAATTATAATTGAGTTAATTTTGCTGAGATTAAATAAAAAACAGTTTATTAGAATATTATTATTTTTGCAATTATCTATATTGAATGCATATCGACTTGCTTAATATCCTCTTTAAATTTACTTTAAAGAGGATCAACAAAAATGGTGCCGATGACTGGAGTCGAACCAGCACTTCCGAAGAAACCACCCCCTCAAGGTGGCGTGTCTACCAATTTCACCACATCGGCGTGTGTTACATTATTTTATTTTTTGGGCAGACAGGCGTCCTGCCTGTCTTTCGCATTGCGCATAACCGGCCTGACTTCCTGTCAGGCGTTGGCGGCTCCTTGCCCGCGACTCACCCACAACACCTCATGTTTATTTTCACAAACAAAATCGCGACCTGAAGGTCGCTCCTACATTTGGAATTTACTGTAGGAGCGATCTTTAGATCGCGACAGGGTTATTTTTCTGCGGCGGGAACGTCGCTAACGGGTGAAGAAACATCTTCAGCCATTGGCACATCACTGCTAGAAGCAGCCGGTACATCTGATGCAGGCTGAGTTGCTTCAAGCACCGAGCCACCCGTTAAACTGCTTTCTGATGTTAGGTTAGCCGAAAGTGTTGCCAACGCTAAACTGTTAACAAAAAATGCCGCCGCCAATACGGCGGTTGTACGGCTTAAAAAGTTTGCTGCGCCGCGCGCACCAAATACAGAACCAGAGCTTCCGCCACCGCCACCTAATGCTGCACCTGCATCGGCACCTTTGCCGCGCTGCAACATAATTAAAACAATAATAACTAGCGCCAGTATTACTTGAACCACAAGGAGAATTGAAATCACTTAATTTACCCTTAACCCGCCGCTTGGCAGATTGCTAAAAAATCGGCTGGCTTTAATGATGCTCCACCAATCAAACCACCATCAATATCTGGCTGCCCGATTAACTCTTTGGCATTTGCCGGATTCATTGAACCGCCGTATAAAATTTGCAAACCTTCCGCAACATCTGCATTTAATGCTGCAATTTTTCCACGAATAAACGCATGAACTTCCTGCGCCTGCTCGGGAGAAGCTGTTTTGCCTGTTCCAATTGCCCAAACCGGCTCATAAGCAATAACGCCGTCAGCCAGTGCTTCAACGCCTTCTAATGCAATGACTGCATCAATTTGACGTGAACACACATCATTAGTTACACCGGATTCACGCTCTTCCAGCGTTTCACCAATACAAAAAATTGGCTTTAAACCATTGCGACGTGCAGCCGCAAAGCGCTTTGCTACTAGCTCATCACTTTCACCGTAAAGCGCACGGCGCTCGGAGTGACCGATAATAGCGTATTCACAACCAATTTCTTTCAGCATGTCACCGGAGATTTCACCGGTAAATGCGCCTGAGTCTGCATCGCAAATATTTTGCGAACCAAGCTTGATTGCAGAGCCATCAATCGCACCGGATACACGGGGAATAAATACAGCCGGTGGGCAAACCACGACTTCTGCATTATTTACTGACCCCATACCGTCTTTGATGCCTGCAATCAGCGCTTTCACTGAGTCGCAAGAACCATTCATTTTCCAGTTGCCGGCTACCATTGGCTTACGCATTGATGAACTCCGAATTCTTATATTTTAAAGGGGGCACATTCTAAAGCGCTGGGGCTTAGGTTGCAAGCGACAACACAATGGTTCGAAGGCAATACCCGCCAGTTTAAGAGAAATATTGATAATGCCGGTTCGAATTTATTCGAACCGGCTCAGGCCTTATGTGGATAAGCCTGTGCGCATAAATTCGTACCTACATTTTAAGATGGATTTGCATGCGCCACCGAGGCTGACACCGCATCTGCAATTTGCTGCGCATACGCCGTTACCTGTTTTTCTTCTTCACCTTCAACCATCACTCGAATCAACGGCTCGGTGCCCGATGCCCGCAACAGCACACGACCTTGGCCATTTAATTGCTGCTCAACATCTTCAACCGCTTGCTTAACTTTCGGCTCACCAATTGGGTTGGTTTTTACCGGCAGCGGCACGTTAATTAAAATTTGCGGCATCATGGTCATTTCAGATAAGGCTTCAACCAAGGTCACACCAGAATCCGCAAGATATGCCATTACCTGTAGTGCAGAGACAATGCCATCACCGGTAGTGGTGCGATCTAAACAAATTATATGGCCTGAATTTTCGCCGCCCAACGACCAGCCTTTATCGCGCAAACATTCCATTACATAGCGGTCACCCACTTGCGTGCGTTCAAATTCCAAGCCTAAGTTTTTAATCGCTAACTCCAGCCCTAAGTTGCTCATTAATGTGCCAGCCACGCCGCCCTGCTTTTCACCCGCTGCGATGCGAGCTTTGGTGATAATGTATAAAATTTCATCGCCATCGATAATTTGGCCTTTACTGTCAACCATCATTAAACGATCGCCATCGCCATCAAAAGCAATGCCAATGTCGGCCTGATTTTGCAATACCGCGGCGGCTAAACTTGTGGGGTGGGTAGAACCACAATTTTCATTTATATTGATACCATTGGGCTTATCTGCAATGCTAATGACCTCGGCACCCAACTCGGCAAAAACATTAGGGGCAATGTGATAGGTTGCACCATTAGCGCAATCGAGCACCACTTTTATGCCTTTAAATGATGTGCCCATAGGAATGGTGGCTTTACAGGCTTCAATGTATCGACCCTGCGCATCTTCGATACGCTCGGCTTTGCCTAATTTTGCCGAATCGACAATTTCCATTTCGGTTTCAAATACAGCTTCAATTTCATGCTCTATCTCATCCGGCAATTTACTGCCTTCGGCTGAGAAAAATTTCAGGCCATTATCATAAAAAGGATTATGCGAAGCGGAAATAACAATGCCTGCCGAGGCGCGCAATGTGCGGGTTAAATAAGCAATGCCAGGGGTTGGCATGGGGCCTAAAATTCGAACATCCACACCCGCCGCCGATAGCCCCGCCTCTAGTGATGCTTCGAACATATAACCGGAAATTCGAGTGTCTTTACCAATTACTACTAAGTTATTGCCGTGACTCGCCAGCACTTTACCCACTGCCCAGCCGAGTTTCATTACGGCTTGCGGTGTCATTTGGCCCTTGCCTACACGCCCGCGAATACCATCTGTTCCGAAATATTTTTTTGCCATTTTATTTTCCATACATCACTATCTGAATTTTTATACGCTCGGTCACCCGCTAAAGCTAACTCCTACAAATTTAATGCTGTAGGAGTTAGCTTTAGCTGACGGCCAGATACTCTCAATTTGCCGCCGTATAATTACACACCATTCATAGCATCACAAACTTTAAGCGCATCTACCGTTGGCTTCACATCATGCACGCGTATTATTTTTGCGCCATTATTTCTGGCCAGCACGGCTGCCGCGACACTGGCATACAAACGATTTTCTGGTGAATCATCATTTAAAATTTTACCCAGCATACTCTTTCGAGATAGCCCAGCTAATAAAGGCAAATCAAATACCTGAAATTCGCTTAAGTTTTTTAACAACTGTAAATTATGTTGCAGGGTTTTACCAAAACCAAAACCCACATCGAGAATAATATTTTCACGTTGAATGCCCGCATCGATACAAGCTTGAATGCGCTGCTCAAAAAAAGTTTTTATATCATCAACCACATTATTATAAACCGGCTTGGCTTGCATCGTGCGCGGCTTGCCCTGCATGTGCATTACACACACCGGCACATTCAACTCGGCACAAATATCCAATCCACCCTGTGCCTGCAAGCCATTCACATCGTTAATTAAATTAGCACCTGCCTCAACCGCTGCACGCATCACTGCGGGCTTGCTGGTATCAATCGAAATGCAAACATCACTGTGCTGCCGAATTACCTCAATAATGGGCACAACCCGTTTAATTTCATCGTCAACACTAACTGCTTGTGCGCCCGGTCTAGTTGACTCCCCGCCCACATCAATTATATCTGCGCCCTGCTCACACATTGTTAATGCCTGAGTTAATGCAGATTCCACAGTGTTAAACCTTCCGCCATCTGAAAATGAATCGGGCGTGGCATTAAGCACCCCCATAATAATGGATTGATTTGAAGATAATAAAGACGTTAAAACATTCATTATTTTTAGGCTTATAAATTTAACAACATAAAAAAGGACACCCCAAAAGGATGCCCTGATTTTATTCTACGCAATCTGCATTAATATTAATGCAGGCTTGCTGGACCACCGATAGACCCGTCGCCCTTGTCTTCTTTCTTTGAATCCTCTTTTTTGGATTCTGCCTTTTCAGAGCCAGAAGGTGGTGTTGATGAGCTACCATCATCGTCACTCCAATCTTTTGGCGGGCTAACCTCTTTGCGCTCCATTAACTGATCAATCTGGCTTGAGTCAATAGTTTCATATTTCATTAATGCATCGGTCATCGAATGCAAAATATCCATATTTTCATTCAGTAGTTTCTCAGCGTGTTTGTAATTACGGTCAATCACATCGCGAATTTCTTCATCAATAATGCGCGCCGTATCATCCGCTACATTTTTATGTTGCGTCACTGAACGTCCCAAAAACACTTCGCCCTCATCTTCAGAATATGCGAGTGGCCCAAGCTTTTCAGACAGACCCCACTTAGTCACCATATTTCTAGCGATATCCGTGGCACGTTCGATATCATTTGATGCACCGGTAGTTACATTGTCCAGACCAAAAATAATTTCTTCTGCTAAACGTCCACCGAATAAACTGGCGATTGAGCTTTCTAAGCGCCGCTTGCTGTAACTGTAGCGATCTTCTTCCGGCAAAAACATCGTTACACCCAATGCTCGACCGCGAGGAATAATGCTGACTTTGTAAACGGGGTCGTGATCGGGAACTAAGCGGCCCACAATCGCGTGACCGGCTTCGTGATAAGCGGTCAATTTCTTTTCGTCTTCCGACATCACCATCGATTTACGCTCGGCACCCATCATAATTTTATCTTTGGCGCGTTCGAAATGATCCATAAACACTTCTTTGCAGTTTTCACGCGCCGCAAATAAGGCGGCTTCGTTAACTAAATTTGCCAAATCTGCACCGGAAAATCCTGGGGTGCCGCGGGCTATCAATGACGGTTTCACATCTTCTGCCGTGGGTAACTTACGCATGTGAACTTTCAAAATTTTCTCACGGCCGCGCACATCCGGCAATGGCACTACCACTTGGCGATCAAAACGACCGGGGCGTAATAGCGCAGGGTCAAGCACATCAGGGCGGTTAGTTGCAGCAATAACGATAACGCCTTCGCTGCCTTCAAAACCATCCATTTCTACCAATAACTGGTTGAGGGTTTGCTCACGCTCATCGTGACCACCGCCTACACCGGCACCACGATGGCGACCCACCGCATCAATTTCATCAATAAAGATAATGCACGGTGCATGTTTTTTAGCTTGTTCAAACATATCGCGCACACGAGATGCACCTACGCCGACAAACATTTCGACGAAGTCTGAGCCTGAAATGGTAAAAAATGGTACTTTAGCTTCACCCGCAATGGCTTTTGCCAGCAAGGTTTTACCCGTACCGGGTGAGCCTACCATCAATACACCACGGGGGATTTGCCCGCCAAGTTTCTGAAATTTGCTTGGGTCACGCAAAAACTCAACCAACTCGCCAACTTCGTCTTTAGCTTCTTCCACACCCGCCACATCGGCAAAGGTGGTTTTAATTTCTTCTTCACCCAGCATACGCGCTTTGCTTTTGCCGAACGACATGGCACCACGGCCACCGCCGCCACCCTGCATTTGGCGCATAAAGAAAATCCAAATACCAATAAGCAACAAGAACGGGAACCATGAGATAAAGATATTCATTAACAATGATGGCTGCTCTGGCTCTTTCGCCACGATGCGCACATTGTTTTCCAGCAACACGCCGAGCATGGCGGTATTGTCTGTTTCTGGGCTATAGGTGCTAAATGCTTTTAAATCACGGGTTTTACCGGTGATTTTACGCCCTGCGATAATGACTTCAGCAACATTGCCATTTTTCACTTCTGAAGTGAAATCGGAATAGGCAAACTCAGCTTCTTTATTTGCGCGTTGCGAGAAATTACTAAAGACAGATAGCAAGATAAGGGCAATAACACCCCACAGAATTAAATTTTTGACCAGGTCGTTCAAGACAACACCTCGGTTAGATTAAACATTAATATTAAAACTACTACACAGACAGAGCAAATACCAGCAAGTTAAACTTTTTGTAGGCTCGAATTTATTCGAACAACGCTTCGCGTGACTGCATGTAGCTGCGAATAAATTCGCACCTACATGCTTAACTTATTTAACACTAGGAACTGCTGGGCTTGATCCTTAACTTTTAAAGCCCATCGCCAACCCATACACTTCTTTGCTGCGAGCCCGCGATGCTTTTGGCTTACGCATCACGACTCGACTAAAATTCTCACGCATCTGCTTGATATAATCATCAAAGCCTTCACCTTGGAACAGTTTGACCAGCAATCCGCCGCCAGGTTTCAGCACTTGCTGAGATAAATCCAGCGCCAACTCAGCCATATACATGGCACGCGGAATATCAATCGCCTGCTGTCCACTCATATTGGGGGCCATATCGCAAATTACAAGGTCTGGCTGGTCAGATCCTAAAGTATTTAATAATTGCTCGAAAACGCTGTTTTCAAGAAAATCGCCGGTGATTATTTCAACCCCGTCCATGGGATCCATTGGCAATATGTCCAACGCAATAATACGCCCTTTACCTTTTAAACGCCGCACCACATATTCACACCAGCTACCTGGGGCTGCACCTAAATCAATAATCGTGCTGCCCGCTTTAATAAGATTATCTTTTTCATCAATTTCTTTAAGTTTGTAAACCGCACGGGAACGATAGCCGTCTTTTTGAGATTGCTTAACGTATTCATCGTTGAAATGCTCATTTAACCAGTTTTTACTGGATTTGCTTTTGGCCACAGGAAAGATCTATATGTTACAAATATTTAAAAATTACAGGAGTGCTTGCTGTTTTTTAGCCTTACTAAGAAATTCAGCCAAAAAGACAGTAAACAAAGCGAAAAAGATACCGACTAAAAATGCAATAATGAGAATTATTTTTTTACCCAACCCAACAGGCTTAATCGATTGAATAGGTGCCGTTATTGCTCTGGTTTCTAGCAGATTATTAGATTCCGCCACAAGCTTATCTACCATTATGCCCTTTTCAATTTGCAACTGCCAATTTTCAGTCAGTTTAATTTGCATTTCTTCGCGGTCATTTTCAAGCGCTATCTGTAGCTGCTCTTCCAACGCAATCAACATATCACGACTTGACCTTAATTCACCATCAATCAGCATAAGTGCCAATGCATTTTCTGTAGTTTGAGAGTTAGAGACGGCATTTTTTCTGATACTTTCAATTGCTTGCGCGCCTCATTAATTCGTTTGGTTAATAGTGTTTCTTTTTTATCAAGTCGCTCGCCCTGTGAGAGAAAAAGCTGCTCCTGATTTTTTAAACGAATTATTTCACTTTCAACTTGTTTTTTAGATAACTGTAAGCTCTTTACTTTTAAAAAAGATAGTCGTTTATGATCCTGCTTCACGGCATCAACAATAGAGCTTAATAATTGAATATAGGTATTTTTATTTTTTTCAGGGCCTTTTACATTCATATAAATAATATTGCTGTTTTTTTCTAATTTAGCTTTTATTTCAGGCGCTTCCTCAAATTCTGGATTTTTTTCTAAATAGGTTTTTGTCACGTAGGGAATATAACTTTGATTAATTTTAGCCAAAACGCTCGACGGATCTTCTACATAAATAAGACTTCCATTATTGTTATGTGAAATTCCTCCTATCTCTATAGCTGTTGAATAATTAAACGCCTTAGGCAAGACTAGTACCATTGAAATACCCGCCAATAAAGCAAATAAAACTAATGAGAGAAACAATGAACGACGCTTAACCAAGACTAGCCACAAATCAATCAAACTAATTTCATCATCATTTTGTGTATCAAGCATGGCATAACGTAACGCAGGATCAACGACAACTGAAGCTTCTACATTGCGGGTATTACCCAGATCATTCTTTTCGGTTTTCATTTTACTCATTAAAGCACTCTATAATTTTTAATCGTAATTTTTAATCGTAATTTTTTAATCGTAGATACGACCAATAGTAAGAAGACTTAGCTCCCCGCCCCTCTAACTTAGTATATAATAGCGTATCATTCGATTATAAACACCTCGACCAAGCTTGCGCTTGGCCATACTCAGATAAAGTGATTGTATACTATATGCCTCTTTCAAAACACCAGATCAAACACCTCGTTACCCTAACGCATAACCTAAAGCCTGTTATTATGGTTGGGCAAAATGGCGTAACTGAAAACTTACTAAAAGAATTGGAAATTGCGGTTAATCACCATGAACTGGTTAAAATTAAAATTGCAGGTGAAGACCGTGAGAGTCGTGAAGCTATAATTAGTGCGCTATTAAAAAGCGCTTGTGCTGAAAAAGTAAAAGCAATTGGCAAGACTTTAACGCTATTTCGTCGCAACACGAAAAATCCTAAAATAGAATTTCCTAAAAAATAAAATTATAGCTAAATAAGTTATAGCTAGGCAGCTTCGTTCATTTTCTAAATTAAAGACTTAAGCTTGTTGCGTTGCCTCTTTCGTTTTTGATAAAAATTCTAAAAAGAAAATACTAAATACGCCTGCAAATAAACCCGCAAGTAATGAGATGATTACGATTATTTTTTTCTCCATGCCCACTGGTTTAAGCGATTGCATAGGCAAAGTTAATGGCTGAGTATCTCTTAACCCTTTTAACATAAATTGAATATTACTAATTTTTTGTTGTTGAATTAAAATACTACTTTCGTGATCTAATCGCATCTTATCCAGGCTCAATTGCAAACCCACTTCTTTAACAGAGAGCTGCTGTTGAGCATGCGCATTATCTATATCTATTTTTTGCAACTTATTACCCGTGTCCACTAACAATTTTTGATGGGATTCCTGGGAGCGTATGTTTTCTTTAAGTTGATTATTTAATTTTTCACGCAAACTATGCTGCTTAATATCTAGCCGCTCTTCTAATTCAGCTAACTGATTGCGATGACTTTGTATCTGATTATCCAGCAATAACACTGTCATTGCTTGCGGCCCAGAAGTTACTTCACTGATCGAAACCTGACGATTTTTCAGTTCATTTTTAATTGTAATTAACAAGTCTGTAATTCGCTTTTCCAGTAATCTATCAACATCATTTAACCTTGCCAACTCCGAGGCAAGGCGCTTATGCTCATCAACAAGTCCAGCCAGTTTGTTTTTATGCTCTTTTTGTTGAGTAACCAATTGTTGCTTAACAATGCGTGTTAACCGCTGATCTTTTAAATTACTTAATTTAATGTTGCTGTTTAATAGATCGATGGTTAATTTATTTTGTTTCTCTTTTAATGTCAGCGGATTTTGAAGCACTGACAATTCCATTTGTGCTTTTTGTAGTGCTTGCTCATACTGGCCTCGAGCCATATCCATCTGAGGCTGATGATCTTTTTGAATATAACCAGCGATGCTATTTAAAATACCTCGAAATTGAGCTGAATCAACATCTTCTCCACGGGTTTCAAGCGTAATCAAATCACTTTTTTTAGCCATAGAAGCTTTAACTTTTGGTGCGGATTTTACATCAGGATTTTTTTGCAGATATTCAGATAATACTAAAGGGATATAACTTTTGGTTAATTTTTCAAGTACGTTAGCGGGGGATTCAATATACTTTAACGCTTGATCTTCGGCGCTATTTGGGGCCATCACACCGATTTGTAACACCGCAGTATAATTATAAACTTCCGGCTTAATCAATGAGTATGAAATGCCCGCTGCGCCAAAAGCCAATATAATGGCAAGTAAAATATTTCGGCGCCTCGCCAATACCATCCATAAATCAACCAAGCTAATTTCATCATTGTAGCCAGAATTAATACTGACTAGTTGAACCGTTTGCCCTGTGCTTTCACTTTGCTCAAGTACATGAACTTTTTTTTGTAGCGTTTCTTCATTAATCATCTAAGTTTAACCATTAACACTTAATCTCTTAAGCTTTCCTTATTTATAGTATGAATATAACACTCTAAGTATATTTTTGACATATTACAAATGAAAGCCTATTTATTAACAACTTTCATTCGTGCAATGCAACATTACTATTTTAAAAATAAACTTGAATACGAATCAGAAAAAAATTAACTCTTCACTGGCCTTTATACTTCTTTAGAATATTTATTCAGAGGGCTGGAAGATTATAAGCAGATAAAACTATATATAATGCACCTCAACAATTTCAAGCCCACGAATACCACCGGGGGTCTTTACTTGCGCCACATCGCCTTCTGATTTACCAATTAACGCACGGGCAATGGGTGAATTAACAGAAATCATATTGGCTTTAATATCGGCCTCGTCTTCGCCGACAATTTGATAGGTAATTTCGTCACCAGTTCTTTCATCACACAAGTCAATAGTCGTTCCAAAAATTACTTTGCCACCGGCATTTTGTTTAGTGACATCAATCACTACTGCCACACCCAGTTTACCGTCAATTTCTTTTATGCGGCCTTCGCAAAAACTTTGTTGTTCACGGGCGGCATGATATTCGGCATTTTCTTTTAAATCGCCATGTTCACGGGCAACGGCAATGGCTTCAATAATTCTGGGGCGATCGACTGTTTTTAATTGTTTTAATTCATCCATTAGCATCTTTGAGCCACGGACAGTCATGGGTACTTTTTCCACTTGGGAATCTCCTGTGAGATAAAACATCCTCCTTTAGCAAAAGGAGAATTAAGGGAATTAAAATTAACATCCCTTATTTGTTTATAATATTTTAGCTAGCAATTTCTTTATGCAAATCTTGCAAGCGATTGACTTCTTTTGACTGCGATTTTAACGCCATGCAAGTTGCTTTTGCACCGGCAATCGTAGTGGTATAACTAACCTTATGTTGCAATGCAGCAGCACGGATGGTGAACGAATCTGAAATGGCTTGCTTGCCTTCGGTTGTATTTATGATTAACGAAATTTCATCGTTTTTAATCATATCTACAATATGCGGGCGACCTTCATATACTTTATTCACGATAATGCACTCAACACCAGCCGCATTTAATTTGGCTGCCGTCCCGCGCGTTGAAACCACTTCAAAGCCCAGCTCATTTAACATGCGCCCAACTTCAACCGCGGCTTTATGATCGCGTTCGCGCACACTCACAAACACTTTTCCAGAGGTGGGTAAATTAACCCCTGCACCCAATTGGGCTTTTGCAAACGCTTCACCAAATGTACTCCCTACACCCATCACTTCGCCGGTGGATTTCATTTCTGGCCCTAACAAAGGGTCAACGCCAGGGAACTTCACGAATGGGAATACGGATTCTTTAACCGAATAATAACTGGGAATCACTTCTTCGGTTATGCCCTGCTCTTGCAGCGAAATGCCGGCCATGCAGCAAGCCGCTACTTTTGCTAACGGCACACCAGTGGCTTTAGATACAAAGGGCACAGTGCGAGAGGCACGCGGGTTCACTTCGAGCATAAATATTTCGTCGCCCTGCCCCGTATTTTGAATGGCGAACTGAATATTCATTAACCCAACTACCTGCATTTCTAATGCAATTTCTTTAGTTTGCTCGCGTAACCTATCCTGCACTTCTTTGGATAAACTGTACGGTGGTAATGAACATGCGGAGTCTCCAGAGTGCACACCGGCCTGTTCAATATGCTCCATAATCGAGCCAATTAAAACATCTTTACCATCACAAATTGCATCCACGTCTACTTCTACAGCATCGTCTAAAAAGCGATCGAGTAAAACCGGTGCATCATTAGAAACACTCACTGCGGTTTTCATGTAATGCGCTAAATCTGCTTCGTTGTGAACAATTTCCATTGCCCGACCACCCAACACATAAGATGGACGCACCACAATTGGATAACCAATTTCATCAGCCTGCCCCACCGCTTCTTCAGCCGAGCGCGCTAAACGATTCGGTGGCTGTTTTTGGCCTAGCTTTTGAATTAATTGCTGAAACCTTTCGCGGTCTTCTGCCAAATCAATTTTATCCGGTGAGGTACCAATAATTGGCACACCCGCGGCTTCTAAATCACGCGCCAGTTTTAATGGTGTTTGGCCACCGTACTGCACAATTACGCCTTTAGGTTTTTCTAAATCTAAAACTTCCAGCACATCTTCTAATGTTAACGGCTCAAAATATAAACGATCGGATGTGTCAAAATCGGTGGACACCGTTTCTGGATTACAGTTAATCATAATGGTTTCAAAACCCTGCTCGCGCATGGCTTGCACCGCGTGCACACAACAGTAATCAAACTCAATGCCCTGACCAATACGATTTGGCCCGCCGCCCAGCACAACTATTTTTTCTTTATTACTGGTTTGCGCTTCGCACTCTTCTTCATAAGTGGAATAAAGGTATGCTGTTTCAGTAGCGAATTCTGCAGCGCAGGTATCAACTCGTTTATAAACCGGACGAATATTTAACGCCTGACGATGCGTGCGCACCGTGTGTTCGGTTTCACCCATTAACACCGCCATTCGACGATCCGCAAAACCTTTGCGCTTTAACTGCAACATTTCATTTTTATTAATATCGTTAAGCTTACGTGAGCGCAAACCATCTTCAATGCTAATAATGTCTTGTATTTGCACTAAAAACCACGGGTCGATGTGAGTTAGTTTTTGAATGCGATCATAATCCATTCCGTGCCGGAAAGCCTCGCCCAAATACCACATGCGATCAGCACCAGCTTGCTGTAATTCACGGCATAAAGTTGTTTCGATTTCTTCGCTAGACAGCCCTTTCGGTAAAATTTCACTAAAACCATCCACGCCAATTTCTAATCCACGTAAGGCTTTTTGTAGAGATTCCTGCAGTGTGCGACCAATCGCCATTACTTCGCCAACTGATTTCATTTGCGTGGTTAAACGATTTTCTGCTTGCGGAAATTTTTCAAAGGTGAAGCGTGGGATTTTTGTTACCACGTAATCGATTGATGGCTCGAATGATGCTGGCGTTGCACCGCCAGTAATATCATTACTTAATTCATCCAGCGTGTAACCCACGGCCAACTTCGCGGCGACTTTTGCAATTGGGAAACCGGTCGCTTTTGATGCAAGCGCAGATGAACGTGATACCCGCGGATTCATTTCGATAATGGTCATGCGACCATCGACAGGGTTCACCGAAAACTGTACATTCGAGCCGCCGGTTTCCACACCAATTTTACGCAACACTTTTAGTGAAGCATCGCGCATAATTTGAAATTCTTTATCGGTTAAAGTTTGCGCCGGTGCAACGGTAATTGAATCGCCGGTGTGTATGCCCATTGGGTCTAAATTTTCGATTGAACAAATAATGATGCAATTATCGTTTGTGTCGCGCACCACTTCCATTTCATATTCTTTCCAGCCCAAAATAGATTCTTCAACTAATAATTCTTTGGTTGGCGACAACTCTAAACCGCGCTTACAAATCTCTTCAAATTCTTCTTTATTATACGCGATGCCGCCACCGGATCCCCCCATCGTAAATGACGGGCGAATAATAGCTGGAAACCCCACCATTGCCTGCACCTGATGCGCTTCTTCCATGCTGTGGGCAACCGCTGCTTTAGGCATATCAAGGCCGATTTCTTCCATTGCAACTTTGAACTTCTCGCGATCTTCGGCCATGTCGATGGCTTCTTTTTGCGCACCGATCATTTCAACATTAAACTTTTCGAGCACGCCTTCACGATCTAAATCGAGCGCACAGTTAAGCGCTGTTTGGCCGCCCATAGTTGGTAACAAGGCATCGGGCTTTTCTTTTTCGATAATGCGCGCAACGGTTTTCCAGTGAATGGGCTCGATGTAAGTTGCATCTGCCATTTCTGGGTCGGTCATAATGGTGGCGGGGTTTGAGTTAACCAGAATGACTCGGAAACCTTCTTCACGTAATGCTTTGCAGGCTTGTGCGCCGGAATAGTCAAACTCACAAGCTTGACCGATGACGATAGGGCCTGCGCCTATAATTAAAATACTTTTTATGTCGGTACGTTTAGGCATTGCAGGCTCCTTTAAAAGTCAAAAGAAAAAGACAACGCGAATGAACGCAAATGACCGCAAATGGACGCAACATTAAATGACCTCAGTTTCGTTGTATTGATGGACAATACGTTGTACACCCATTTTAGGTGTACCAAAGTTTAGTATTAAGGCAACCGGTAATCCCGTTGCTTTTAAATAATTTATGACTTGAGCTTTATGAGCCTTTCCAATTTTTGATACCACTTTTAATTCAATTAAAAGTTTATTTTCTATCAATAAATCGGTAACAAAATTGCCGACAACCTCACCCTTATAAATAACTTTACGGGCTTTTTGTTGCCTAAAACTTATACCCTGCTTTTCTAACTCCACACATAATGCATTTTCATACACCGATTCTAAAAATCCAGTACCGAGCCTTCGACTAACCTCAATTGCGCAATCAATGACTTTCGATGAAATGGCCTCTCCCTGCCCCATAAAACCGCCTAAATTAATTACAAAAATTTGCGTTCATTAGCGGTCATTTGCGTTCATTCGCGTTGTCTTTTTCTTTTAAGCTTTTAAACCCTTCTCAATCAACTCAATAAAGTGATCAAACACCGGCGATACATCATTCGGCCCGGGGCTGGCTTCTGGGTGCCCCTGAAAACCAAACGCGGGTTTGTCGGTGCGATGTATTCCCTGTAACGATCCATCGAACAGTGAACGGTAAGTGGGTTTTAAATTATCTGGCAATGACTTTTCATTAACTGCAAAGCCGTGGTTTTGACTAGAAATCATGACTGTTTTGGTTTGTGTATCTTGCACTGGGTGGTTTGCACCGTGATGACCAAACTTCATTTTTTCGGTTTGTGCGCCACAGGCTAATGCCAGTAACTGATGGCCGAGACAAATGCCAAACATCGGGATATCTGTTTCTAAAACATCTTTAATGGCTTGAATGGCGTAATCACATGGCTCTGGGTCACCCGGGCCATTGGATAAAAACACGCCGTCCGGTTTCATTGCCAGCACATCTGCCGCAGAAGTTTTAGCGGGTACTACGGTAACTTTGCAGCCACGATCAACCAGCATGTTTAATATATTGCGCTTAATGCCAAAATCATAAGCCACTACGTGGTGAGGCAAATCTTTAACATCAAACTGTGTATGAGAATTACTGTTAATTTCCCAACTACCCTGCGTCCACTCAAATGATTTTTTGGTCGTGACTTCTTTGGCGAGGTCCATACCTTTTAAACCCGCGAAGGCTTGAGCTTTAGCAACCGCATCTTGCTCATCAATTTGATCTTCATCATTTTTGGCCGCCATGATGCAGGCATTTTGTGCGCCTTTTTCACGCAAGATTCGGGTTAAACGACGGGTGTCGATATCCGCAATCGCCACTACATTATGTTTTTCGAGATATTCAGCCAGCGTCATTTCACTGCGCCAGTTACTGGCTACCAGTGGCAAATCGCGAATAACTAAACCCGCCGCATGTACCTGCTCCGATTCTTCATCACCAGAGCACACACCGGTGTTACCGATATGCGGATAGGTTAAAGTAACAATTTGCTTTGAATAAGAAGGGTCGGTGAGAATTTCCTGATACCCCGTCATGGCGGTATTAAATACACACTCGCCGATAGTTTCACCGGAAACACCAATGGATAACCCCCAAAACAGGCTACCATCTGCTAACGCTAACAGCGCTTTTTGACTCATTATGCCTCCGCTGAACATACGAAACGGGAGCAACCAATGAATGATTGCCCCCGCCTAAATAAAATTTATAAAAATCATGTAAAAATCCGAATGATTATAGCAAACTTATTATATTCTCTCTATTACTATTTGCTTATTTAGAATCGATTCATAAACAATATTAAGCATCTGAACGATATTGTATAAACCATAAAAAAAGCCAGAACATTGCTGTTCTGGCTTTAGTAATAGTGGCGTCCCCAAGGGGAGTCGAACCCCTGTTGCCTGGATGAAAACCAGGTGTCCTAGGCCTCTAGACGATGGGGACGCTGTCCCATCTCGATGAACTAGTCATCAAAAGAGAGCGCGAATTATAGGGAGCAAATTACAGGCCGTCAACCAAATATTACATAATTATTAATTTAATTTAGCCTTCGCTAATATTCAAAACAGGCTTGCCTTTTAAAACATCTAACCGTTAAGGTTTGTGGGCTGCTTTTTCGCAGCTCACATCCGCAGTGGAGTTGTTTGATGTGGTAAATTTATATGGAGATTTTAAATGAAAAAAAATTATCTAATTGGCGCAGCTGCATCCTGCCTATTTTCACCCAATATTTTTGCGGCCACCATCAGCGATTTATTAATCACCGAAATCATGGCAAACCCAACAGCGGCTTCAGATAGCCAAGGCGAATGGTTTGAATTATTTAACTCCAGCACTGAAAGCGTCGATTTAAGTGGCATTGTATTATCCGACGATGGCAGCAACCTTCACATTACAACATTATAACATCTGGCATTATTGAAGCAGACCCTTATTTTGTATTGGCACGCAATGGGGATAACAATTTAAATGGCGGCTTTAGCGCCGATTATGTTTATAGTGGTTTCACCCTAGGCAATGGTAGTGATGAAATTATATTGTCTAACAACGTAGGTGAATTACTGCGCTTTGATTATGGTGCTGGATTTGTACCAACTGGCGGCAGCATGGAATTAATTGATGCGGTGATGTTGCCAGAAAATTATGCCGCAACCACAACAACGTTTGGGGCAGGTGATTTTGGCACACCGAGTGCAGCCGGTTCATTTATTCAGCCCGTTGCACTATCACCCGTGCCAGTGCCGGCTGCTATTTGGTTAATGAGTTCGGGGTTATTAGGCCTAGCGTGCTTTAGCCGTCGAGCAATAACTTAAATATTTTTTTGGCCTTTTCGTTCCCCATCACTGCGGGGAGCGAAAAGCTTATACTTTACAAGTCGAGACTCTCAAAAAACCAGTAGGTGCGAATGAATTCGCACCTACTCTCAATTTATTATTAAGGTTTCTTTTCTTCTTTTGCCCACGAATCTCGCAACGTCACCGTGCGATTAAACACCAAGGCATCGGGAGAGCCCGCATCGCGGCAAAAATAACCTTCGCGCTCAAACTGAAAACGCTCGCCCAATTTTGCATCGGCTAACGCGGGTTCTAACATGCATTTATTTAACACGAGCAATGATTCAGGATTAATACGATCTTTAAAATCCACCCCGTCTTTTCCATCGTCCGGCGTTGGGTGATTAAACAATCGATCATACAAGCGCACCTCCGCTTCCACTGCATCTGCTACAGATACCCAGTGAATCACACCTTTTACTTTTCGGCCTTCAGGCTTTTTGCCTAATGTGTCTGGGTCATAAGAACAACGCAGTTCAATAATTTCACCCGCATCATCTTTAATTACTTTATCGCAGCGAATCACATATCCCGAACGCAAGCGCACTTCTTTATTTAAAACTAAGCGCTTAAATTTATTATTTGCCTCCTCACGAAAGTCTTCTTTATCAATATACACTTCGCGACTAAACGGTATTTTGCGTTTTCCAAACTCTTCGTTTTGTGGATGGTTTGGCGAATTTAATTCTTCCACCTGATCTTCTGGGTAATTTTCAATTACCACTTTCAGCGGATTCATCACTCCCATGCGCCGTGGTGCATTAGCATTTAAATCATCGCGAATGGTGGCTTCCAACATGCCCATTTCAACCGAATTTTCAACTTTGCTAATGCCGATACGAATGCAAAATTCACGAATGGATGCGGGTGTAAAACCACGACGACGCAAACCCGCAATGGTTGGTAAGCGCGGATCATTCCAACCACTAACTAAATTTTCATCGACCAACTGAGTTAGCTTGCGTTTACTCATTACCGTGTATTGTAAATTTAAACGCGAAAATTCTATTTGCTGCGGGTGACACCCTAAAGAAATATTATCCAACACCCAATCGTACAAGGGGCGGTGATCGGCAAACTCTAGCGTGCATAAAGAATGGGTGATGCCTTCGATGGCATCTGAAATCGGGTGGGTAAAATCATACATCGGATAAATCGACCAGATATCGCCAGTTTGGTGATGGGTTACACCTTTGCGAATGCGATATAACATAGGGTCGCGCAGATTAATATTGGGCGATGCCATATCAATTTTAGCGCGCAGCACCCGCGCACCATCGTCAAACTCACCACTTTTCATGCGTTCAAATAAATCGAGATTTTCTTCCACCGAACGATCACGAAACGGACTGTTTTTACCCGCTTCTTTTAAGGTGCCACGATATTCACGGGTTTCATCTGCACTTAAATCACACACGTAAGCTTTACCGGATTTTATCAACTCAATTGCAAAAGCATAAAGTTGATCAAAGTAGTCAGAGGAATAATACAGACGATCTTGCCAATCAAAACCCAGCCATTTCACATCTTCCTGAATTGCCTGCACAAAATCTTCATCTTCTTTTTCAGGGTTGGTGTCATCGAAACGTAAATTACAAGTGCCGTTATAATCTTCCGCCACACCAAAATTTAGCACAATTGATTTGGCGTGACCGATGTGTAAATAGCCATTGGGTTCGGGGGGGAAACGGGTGGCAATCTTGCCGTCATTTTTGTTTTCGGCGAGGTCTGCATCGATGATGTGACGAATAAAATTAGTTGGGCTGGTGGTTTCTTCAGTGCTCATGCAATACATATTCTGTGGGTAGTATAAAGTGGCGCCATTTTAGCCCTTATTAACACAATAAGGTAAGATGTTTTTAATGCAATCCACTCATACAAACCAATTACGCAAACATCACCCAGCTTGGCAGTTACTCGCGGCCACCAAAGGGCCTTTGCTGATTGCCGTGTTACAAAACCTGTTTAAAGACAGCCCAGATGGAATTGAATTTGACGCCGCAGTGCTGGATTTATCACAGGTGCTGCGCAAGCAATTTGAAACGGCTGAAATAGAGCCGTCATCAAGTGCTCATTTTCAAACTAGTGATTTTCAACGCGAAGCACGACAGGAAATTCGCCACTGGATAAAACGCGGCTTATTGCTCGAACGCCAAGGGCGCATTATTGCTACCGATGCACTAGAATCGGCAATGCGTTTTGTGCAAGGCCTCAGTAGTGACCCCAAACAACGCATTATGAGCAGCTCCGCCTCGCGCCTAGCCATTGTGCAACGAGAAATTGAACACCTTGAAGCCAATCTCAATGCCAACCCCAGTGAACGTGCGGTATTTTTAGAAAATAAAATTAGCGAACTTGAAACCGAACTTAACCGGGTAAAACAGGGCCATGTAGAGGTACTGCCAGAAGGTCAGGCCATGGAAGCTATTCGCGAAATTTATGCATTATCAACCAGCTTGTCCCACGATTTTCGCCGAGTTGAAGATTCCTATCGAGATGCCGACCAGCAACTTAGGCACTCCATTATTGCCGAGCAAAATCACCGTGGCGAAATTGTCGATAAACTACTCGACAACCATGACCAGCTATTAAACACCGCCGAGGGCAAAGTCTTTAACGGCTTTCAACAGCAATTAACCCGCGCCCTAGAACTGGATAAAATGAAGCAGCAATTGCGCACCATCTGTAGCCACCCCAGCGCTATAAATGCCCTTAATAGCAAACAACAATCCGATTTACGTTGGCTGATTATGCGCCTAGTAAAAGAATCTGAGCGAGTCGTAAAAGCCCGAGCACGCAGTGAAAAAGATGTGCGCGGCTTTATGAAAACCGGGTTGGCAGCCGAGCACCATCGGGTTGGCCAATTATTAAACGAGGTTTTCGCGCAGGCCATGGCCATTGATTGGTCCAGCCAGAAACTGCGCCGCAGTCCCGCCCCCATTCCTCCCGTGGCCATTGCCAATAGCGGCCTGCCCTTAATTGAACGCCTGCGTTTTAAAGAATGGAAATCGGATAGTCTTCAGGTGCTGGATTTATTACCCAAAGATGGGCGCATCGATGAACTAGATGACACCTTTTGGGACAGCTTTGACGGCCTTAATCAGGCGGCGCTCTATTCGCAAACCAGCGAATTACTCGAATCACACAATGGTGACATGAGCATTGCGGAGCTGGCCGAGGCGCTTCCCCCCAGCCATGATTTAGAAGCCATCACCCTGTGGTTAAGCATGGCCATGCAAAGCGATACCGTCATTAAAAACACCGATGAAACACTCGACATTACGCAACCCGATAATGCCCGCACAGAATTTACCGTACCCAAAGTCGCCCTCAATCACTGCGCCATTGAAAATATGGATTTTGAAATATGACCGAACAAGCCGCACCCTTGTATGACAGCCAGCTTAAAGCCGCCACTCAAGAACTGGTTAAAACCGGCTTGCTGGAAATGAGCAGCAAACCCAATTTATATCAAACCTGCTTAATGCAAACCTCACAGGTAAATCAAATTTTAGAACCACTGGATTTACACTGCCAGATAGATGACATTCGCGGCTTGGCTTTTCTGCTCGTTGCCACCGATGCCCCCCCCGAACACAACGATGCTTGGCAACACCCACTGGTGCGCCGCCAACGCATGAACCTAGAGCAAAGTTTAATGCTCGCTATTTTACGCCAGCACTACATTGCCCACGAACTGGAAGCCGGTGTAGGCAACCAAAAAGCCATTGTGCATTTGGATGAATTGCTACCCCAGTTAAATCAGTTTTTAGGTGCATCCGGTTCAGATGAAAGAGACGACAAACGTTGCCGCACATTACTCGAACAATTAAAAGGCTACGCCTTAGTTAGCGAGATTGATGAAAACGACAAGCTCACCATTCGCCCACTAATTGTTCATTTAGCCAACCCAGAAAATTTACAGCATTTAATTGCTGCGTTAAAAAAACACATTGCAGAATAAAAAATACAGCGTATTTAAAAAAAAGTTAACCGCTTCAATGTAGGTGCGAATTTATTCGCACATTATAATGAGCACGCCCATGCATTTATAGAGCATGGTTTTAATCCTTAATCACTTTTTCACAAAACTAAAAGTAATGAGCAAAAAATCAAACCCTAACACCAACGAAAACACCTACTGTTTAACTCAACTGGAAGTTTACAACTGGGGGCCATTCAAACAACTGCATCGAATGAATTTCGACCCCGCAGGTTGCGCGCTAATCGGCCAAACGGGCAGCGGTAAAACCACACTGGTCGATGCCCTAATGACGCTGATTTGCCCGCAGCCAAAATACAACTTGGCCTCTACCGGCGGACATGAATCTGATCGGGATTTAATGTCTTATGTGCGCGGTGTTACCGGAGCCGGTGGCGATGATGAATCTATTCACATTGCGCGGGCAGAGCAAACCCTTACCGGCATTAGTGCTGAGTTTTCATTATTTAACTCGAAAACCCAAAATCAAACACCGACAGAAAAAATACGCCTCACCGCCCTGCTCTGGCTCGACAGTTCCAGCACCAGCCAGAGCGATATGAAACGCCTGTGGATTTTCGATCAAAACAATCATCAAGGCTTAAGCGATTACCTGCAACAACTTCAGGAGCTAGGCATAAGAGGGCTAAAACTGCAGCTAAAAGATCAACCCGAATTAACCGCCAGCGATAATAAAAAAACCTATCTGGCACGCTGCCGACGTTTTTTTGAAGTCGGTGAAAACGCCTTCGTTTTACTTAACCGTGCCGCGGGTTTAAAACAACTCAATAGCATTGATGATTTATTTCGTGAGTTGGTTCTCGATGACCGAGCCGCCTTTAAACGCGCGGCTGAAGTGTGCAATGAATTTGAAGAATTAAATGCCATTCATGGGGAATTAGAACTGGCTCGTGAGCAACAACAATCACTTTTACCGATTGATGAAACCTACCAAAAACAACAAGCCAAACAAAAACAACTCAACACACTGAATGATCAACTCATATTATTACCCTTATGGTATGCCCACCATGCAAAACAACTTTGGCAACAACATGCGAGTAGCAAACAAAAAGAAATCACTAACTGTCAAAATAGCATCAAACAAAATGCGCAACAACTGAGCCAGCAGCAAAGTATTGTCGATGAGTATTATCAGCGCTATCAAAAACTTGGCGGCAGTAATATTGAAGAGTTAAAACGTCAGATTAATGAACGCCAAACACAACTTTCACAAATTCAACAAAATAGTCGAGACTATATTCAGCTGTGCCAAACACTTAAATTCGATACCAATATTAGTCACAAAAATTTAAAACAAAACCAGCAACTGGCTGACACTAAATTAAATGCACTGGAAAACGAATTAATAAAACTCGAAACCCATCAAGAACAACAAACCCAAAGCACTTTAAATGCTGAAGATCAATTCAATACACTTAATAAAGAAATTGCCGAAACCGAGGCTGCACCAGACAGTAACATCCCCACCGAGTTTTTACGCTTTCAATATACGCTGGCAACACACCTGAATATTTCTATTGACGAAATTCCTTTTATTGGCCAGTGCATCGAAGTACAAGATACAAATTGGCAAGGCGCAATTGAACGTGCCATTGGCAGCCACCGCCTGCGTTTAGTCATCGATTCGCAATATATGAATAGCGCCCTTGAGTGGATTAACCGGCGCAACAATCATTTACATGTGCGCCTGTTAAATACCGCCGACTACCAAAAAAACGCACACAATATGCACGATGGTTTTAGTGCAAAACTCAATTTCAAACAGGCAACTTATCAAACCATAGTTAAAAACTTTATCGCCAGTATTGATCGACACTGTGTTGAGTCTGCCGATGATCTGCGTAACACCCCCTATGGTTTAACCCGTGAAGGTTCAATGTCGGGTAAACGCGGGCTGTTTGAAAAACAAGATCAACGCCCACTTAACCAAGGCTGGATAACCGGCTTTGATAACCGCAGCCGTTTAAGTGAATTAAAACAGCAATTAACCGAAACAAAAAAGCAGGCACAACATTTACGCCAACAGCTCGAACAATTAAAAACACAACAACAACAATTCCAACATCAACTGGTGTTATTAAAAACATTACAGAAACTCGACTTTAGTGAACTCGATAGCCAACGTTTAGATGCACTTTTATTGCAACTTAAAAATCAATTAGAAGAATTACAAAACCCTAAATCGAACACCGCAAAAGCGCAGCAACAATGGCAAACAGCACGCAGCCAACTTGAAAGAACTCAAGCACAAATTAATGAACTTCGTGTTCAGCTACAGATCGCTCAAAAAGAAATAGACTCCGCCAAAAACCAAATAAGCGAAGCGGCCGCCCGACTTCCAGAGCCACTCAACCAACAACAAATTCAAAGCCTAGCAGATATTTACGCAACACCGAACAACCAACAACGCGACAAACTCGCCTCACTGGAACGCGAATCCACACAAGCCTTGCAACAAAAGATAACCCGTCAACAAAAACAACTTGCGGATTTAGAAAACCGACTGGGTAAACTCATGGTGAATGCAAAACAAAAAGACAGTGGTGCATTAAGTGAAATGGGCAGCGAATTGGAAGACATTCCCGCCTACCTTGAACGCTTAAACTTATTAAGCAAAGAAGCACTGCCCGACAAACTGCAACGTTTTTTACATTACCTAAATGAATCATCCGATCAGGGTGTTACCCAATTACTCACCCGCATTGATAATGAAGTCTCCATAATAGAAGAGCGCATTGAAGAGTTGAATGCAACATTACATGAAGTTGATTTTCAGGCCGGCGCTTATTTAAAGCTCATACCACAAAAAGTCAGCCATGAATCATTGCAGAGTTTACATAAAGCCCAACGAGAATTACGCACCGCCTCCATGCAAGATGACCAGGGTGAATCACATTTCAAAGCCTTAATGGTAATGATTCAACAACTGCGCCAGGCAGTAGAACGTAAACGCACCCGCCCAGCATTAGCACTGCTCGACCCACGTTATCGACTGCAATTTTCTGTTGCCATAATCGATCGACAAACCGAAAGTACAATTGAAACCCGCACCGGCTCACGCGGTGGCAGCGGTGGCGAAAAAGAAATTATCGCCAGCTTTATTTTAACCGCTTCATTAAGTTACGCACTTTGCGCCAGAGGCAGTACGCAACCCTTATTTAGCACAGTTATATTAGACGAAGCCTTTTCAAAAAGCTCGCAGGCGGTTGCCGCAAGAATTATTTCAGCTTTAAAACAATTTGGTTTGCACCCACTGTTTGTTACCCCCAATAAAGAAATGCGTTTATTGCGCAACCATACCCAATCTGCAGTTTTAGTACACCGGCGCGGCCAGCACTCCAATGCTTTGAGTTTAAGCTGGAAAGAAATTGACCAGTACGTTTTACAGCGAAAAGAATAATATGCTTTCACCGAATGAACTACGAAAAAAACTAATCAAACAATGGCTGTCTGCAAAGCATCGAGAGCAACGCTTTGCCGATAAGTTTAACTGGCCAATAAAACTCAGCATTGGAAAACCTTCCGCTTTTGATTTTAAAAATACACCCGCAAATGTTCGCGACCATTTAAAATTATGGCGCAATGAGAATAAAAACAAAATTGAATGGCAGACCACTAAATATCAATCGGCCTCTAGTACGGTAGAAATACCGGTTTACTACTGCATTAATTCGACAAAAGAATGGATCGATTTTTGCGATGATAAAAACACACATAATGAATTCAAAAAGCTAGAAAGCATTCTTAATCACATTAATAAAAAGTTTCACTCGCTATTTATTCGTCAACGTAGCTTATGGCAACAGCCATCAACACAAAATATTATAAAATGCTGTGAACTCGCCATGCAGTTAAAACCCGGCATCGCTGAAGGCAAACCTTTGCGTGCCTTATCCATTGCAAATATCGACAGTAAGTTTATTGAAAATAATCGTAGCTTAATTTGTCGCTTGCTAAATATTATTTTTGACGATGCCTTAAAAAACATTAGCTTGGAAAAATTTCTTGATGCGACAGAGACCAATGAACACTGGTTATTAGTTATTCCTCTGGCTGAAACATTGCTACCCTTTAAACAATTACGCCTACGCAGCTCTGAGCTTGAAACACTTAAACTTCCTGGCAGTCATTTATTAATTGTAGAAAACGAGCGTTGCGCTTACCAATTACCTGCACTTGAAAATACCCTAGCTATTTTAGGTGCAGGTTTAAATTTGAGTTGGTTACGCAACCCAGACTTTAAAAACAAACAACTGGCCTACTGGGGAGACATAGATAGCTGGGGACTACAAATGTTATCCATGGCCAGAGCGTATCAAGTTAATTTAACCCCCGTATTAATGAATAAAAGAATTTATAAAAAACACCAACAACAAGCGATAAAAGAACCACAAATTGCAGATGAAAAAACACCTTGTTTTTTGACAGTGGAAGAAGCTGAATTGTATAAAAAATTATTAACTTCAGACAAGGGGCGCTTAGAACAGGAGTTTATTGATGTTACCGACGTGCATGCTGCCTTATTTGAATGGCGCAATTTAAGCTGAATTAATCTATGACGATAAATCCTCACCCCACATATCAAACTTCAATTCCCACTCCCACGCATGGCGAATAATCACGCCCAAATCCGCAAACTCAGGTTTCCAGCCCAGCTCTTTTTGTAACAGCGAAGAATCTGCTACCAGCCGAGCGGGATCACCATCACGCCGTTCACCCATCAACACGCTAAAATCAGTGCCGGTTACTTCTTTGGTGATATCGATTAATTCTTTAATAGAATACCCCTGCCCATTACCCATGTTGTAAGCTCGGGTTTCACCACCGGCAACTAAATGCTCCAGCCCTAATAAATGCGCATTGCACAAGTCATTAATATGAATGTAATCGCGAATGCAGGTGCCATCGGGGGTATCGTAATCGCTACCAAAAATCGTAATATTATCGCGCCGACCAGAGGCGGCCTGCAGCACTAAAGGAATTAAATGGGTTTCGGGAATGTGGCGTTCACCCAACTCACCTTCAGGGTCTGCACCCGCCGCATTAAAGTAACGCAGGCTCACCGATTTCAAACCATAGGCACAATCGAAATCTTTTAAAATTTGCTCAACCATTAATTTGCTGTGGCCATAGGGGTTAATTGGTTTTTGTGAATGTGCTTCGTCAATCGGAATGTAATCTGGCTCGCCAAATGTGGCTGCGGTTGAAGAAAAAATAAAGCACTTAACAGCGTGCTTAACCATTGCATCTAATAACACCTGCGTGTTACTGACATTATTACGGTAATACATAGATGGCTTTTCAACCGACTCGCCCACTTGAATGTAAGAGGCAAAGTGCATAACACCGTCAAACTGATTTTCGGAAAATAATGTATTTAATAAATCCGCATCGGCAATGTCACCTTCAACAAACTCACCGTATTTCACTGCATCTTTATAACCGTTAGAAAGGTTATCTAATGTGGTGACAGCATGGCCTGCTTTGCTGAGCATTTTCACCATCTGTGAGCCGATGTAGCCTGCGCCGCCGACAACTAAAATTTGCATTATGTTACCTTTGTTTGAAAGAAGTTTTGTCACTTAAGCATTTAATTAATGGTAACGGTTTTATTTTCCTGCGTATAGATGGCCGCCATAATCACGGCTAAATAAAACGTGAAAAAATTTACTGAACGTGAGCGCATCAACATAGATTCGGATATTCCAAAAACTATATAAGCCACAATTAACACCAAACCCGCAAGAGCCAAACGCTTGCTATCTGCCACTTTTCCATGTTTTATAAATTGAATAAATAACCAAATGGGTGTTAAAAATAAAATAAGCAAAACAATAATCCCTATTATTCCGGCACTAGCCAAGGTAGCAAAATACTCGCTGTGGGGATGATCATATTCAGCCGCCATCTTATTACGTATGCCATCATCAACTTGTTGTTGAGCCTGCTTTTTATAGTGCCCCCAGCCTACACCAATAAAAGGGTTATCACGAAATATTCGCCAAGAGGCCTGCCACATTTCCAAACGAGCGCCTACAGATGTTGTTCGATTTATGGATTGAATATCACTACCGGCATATTGTTGTAAACTGGTTAAAGTTCTATCAACTTGAAACTTCACCTGTGTTTGTGGCACAACATAAACAACACCCATAGCAGTAATTGACAACACCATTGAAATAACAACTTGCTTAATAGAAAAACGTGATTTAATGTACAAAAAAAACACCAGCATTATAAAAGGCAATGCAATCCAGCCACCACGCGACCCCGATAATAAGCTTGCTAAAACACCGCATAAAGCAGCCAAAACTGGCAATATAACTTGCCAGTTTGAACGCTGCTTAAACCAGCCCATACTGGCTAATGACATACACCCCATAACTAAAGCCAAATTACCAAAAATAATGGGATGGGTGAGACTCCTAGCGCGAGACTGATTTAAAAAAACAACTTCATAAATAGCCACGCCACTCGCGACTACAGCACCAATAACTAACCCATACCAAATATAAAATAATTTAACCCCTGAATGTCGCAAATAAATATAAATGGGAATAACCAAAACTAAATGCAAGTATTTACCAATGGCTTTGTACTCAAAACCACTAATCACTGTAATTAATAAAGACGTAGCAAAAAACAAGCTCACAGAAAAATACAATGCAGCCTCATTTTTGCTAGCTTGCATTGAAGCTCGCCGATGAAGAAACAAATAAACTAGCCCTATTAAAGCAAACAAAACCAATATTAGGCCATTAACCATCGGCACTAACAAAACAGTTGCGGGGTAAATAATGAGGGAAAGGCTAATAAAAATAGCTGAGAAGCTAAATGGTTTGTCACTAAAATAACTTTGCATATTTGGGTTATTCATTATGATTATATTAATAGTGTCGTTTTTTATTATTCAGGAATACATCTGATTAGGTGTATTTACCAGCAGCATTAACTAGCTTAAAAGATGTAGTATTTTAATACGCATTTTTATTGATAAAGCCCTTGAATATCGTTAAAAAGATGATTTTCAAATCAAGAAATAAAGACCAATGCTCAATATAATACAAATCATATTCAACTCGGCCTTTCATTTCATTCAATGTATTCGTCTCACCACGCAAGCCATTTATTTGAGCCCAACCAGTAATACCCGGTTTAACCATATGCCGTTGCATATATTGATTAACCTGATCTTTATAAAGTTCATTATGCTGAATAGCATGAGGCCTTGGCCCCACAATAGACATACGCCCCTGCAATACATTAAAAAATTGTGGCAGTTCATCTAAACTGGTACGACGAAGAAATACCCCTAACTTTGTGATACGAGCATCTCCCTTGCAGGCCTGTGTTATAACGCCATTAGACTCACTATGAACCTTCATAGTTCTAAATTTATATACATTAATAATTTTGCCATCCCATCCATGACGTTTTTGCTTAAACAATATTGGCCCTACCGATGTGACTTTAATCGCTATTGATATCAAAAGAAGCAGCGGGCTAATTAAAAATAGAATCAATAAGGCTAAAATATAATCTTCTAGCGCTTTAATAAGTTGATTTTTACCCCCCATTGGCGAATCAGATAAATTAACTGCAGGCAAGCCTACAATTTCAGTCATTGAATGATTAAGCAACTGAAAACTAAAAATATCCGGTATCAATTTAATATTAACGGTTTGGTGCCTTAAAATATAAAGTAAATCTTTAACCCTTTGTTCTGCTCGTAGAGGCAAAGCAATCCAAACTTCATCAATTTTATTTTCACTCATATAAGATTCTATATTGTTTATATCACCTAATATGGGGTAGCCTTGAATGAGTGTTTCTTCATTTTTACAAGCATCATCAAACAAAGCTTCAATTTTATAACCCGCCCAAGGTGAATCTATCACCTGACTTAACAGCCTTTTACCAAGATCACCCGCACCCACAATAATGACCTTGCGATAATTACGGCCACGCTTTCGCTGATGCTGTAAAAAACTATATATACATAAGCGAAAAAACAATAAACAAATCAGCCCAGACACCATCCACCAACCCAGCCAGAGCCGTGAGTATTCAGATGATAATTTCAAACCAAATAAAATAACAATCATTATTATCGCGACAGAACACCAGGCAAGAATAATTGCTCTAGCCTGCTTTACCAGACTTAAACCCCGCCAAGAGTTATAAAGATTAAATAATGGAAACACCAATATGACGCAAAACATAGCAAACAACACAAGAAAACGATAATCTTGGGGTAAATGCAAATCGCTAAATGAAAACCGGATGCCATAAGCGATAATTGCAGCAACAACAACAACCAAAGGGTCTGCTATGCGTGCAAAAACATAAATAAAACTAGAATATTTATTTAGAACAGATTTTTCTAACACAATTTTATTTTTATAAATTTTGATTTATTGGTAGTGAAAATTTTAAATTATGCCGAAAACGATTGGAATTAAATATTTTGGCACCCACAATATCACCTATTAAAATGCAATTATAACTTAAATAAACACAAACACCTATTTTCTTTAAAAACAGGACATAACATCTTTTTTTTAGTATAATTCAGACAATCAAAAATATAAAATAGTTCAACATTAATTAATATGTCACTTTTTGAAAAACATCCTAAAAAAACCTCATTCATCCTGATTTTTATTTTAGTAATTGGAATAGATCTTCTTGCTGCCGCACTGTTTACTTCTACCGGCATCTATAAACCACAGCATGAAATTGAAAAACTATACAGAATAAAACACGAAAATTTTCATCATACACTTGCCTCAAAAATTACTTACCCTAATGCCAGATGGGGCCCAAACATATACACAATCAATACAAACTCATTAGGATTTAAAGACAAAAAACCTCGAGACATTTCCCTTAAAAAAAGCAACGAGCGAATTTTAATCATTGGCGACTCACTCACAGAAGGAATTGGTTATGAATATAGAGATACTTTTGCAGGCATCATAGATAAAAAACTTAAAGAAAAAAATATTGACGTATTAAATGCAGGAGTTTCTTCCTATTCGCCCATTATTTATTTGCGCAAAGTGCAACATCTATTAGATAAAGGATTAGAATTTAATCACCTTATAGTATTTTTAGACATATCAGATATAGAAGACGAATCCACACAATATATGTTTGACGCTAATAACAATGTAATTTATCAACCAAATGCAAAATATTTAAATCCTGGCAATAAAATAAAACAATTTTTCGATGAAAAAACCATTCTAATAAGCACTATACGAAAATTAATTCAAAAAGAAAAAAAGGAAAAAACAATAAAACTTGAGCAAGCATTAAATTTAAATAGGGGTTTATGGTCAATAAAGGAAAACGTATATAATGATTATGCTGAGAAAGGCTTAAAACAAGCTAATAAACACATGACCATGCTTGCCACATTATTAAAAAACAAAAACATAAAACTAACCCTTGCTGTTTACCCTTGGCCAGATCAAATTTTTTACAAAGACTTAAACTCAATACAAGTTAGCTATTGGAAAAAATGGGCTCAAAAAAATAATACCGCGTTTATAAATCTATTCCCCATATTCATTAACTCTACTGACCCTAAAGAAATCATTAAAAAATATTATATTTTAGGTGATGTACATTGGAACAAAGAAGGCCATAAGCTCGTTGCAAAATCTGTCCTTCCTCAACTATAAATAATACTATATGAATATATTAGGCATATCAGCATATTACCATGACAGTGCAGCCGCATTGGTAAAGGATGGGAAAATAATTTCTGCCGCACAGGAAGAGCGCTTTACGCGTAAAAAACATGATCCTGCTTTTCCAAAACTCGCAATTAAATCTTGTTTAGAAGAAGCCGGAATCGAATTAAAAGACATTGATTACATTTGTTTCTATGACAAACCTTTACTAAAATTTGAGCGCTTAATCGAAACATACTTAGCCTATGCACCTAAAGGCTTTAGATCATTTGTAATGGCAATTCCCATTTGGTTAAAAGAAAAACTTTATCTAAAAACCACTTTAAAAAGAGAGCTATCTTTATTAGGTAAAATAAAGATTGGTGATTTGCCTCCTCTTCTTTTTAATGACCATCATCGCTCACATGCTGCATCTGCATTTTACCCTAGCCCATATAAAACAGCCGCAGTTCTCTGCTTAGATGGTGTTGGTGAATGGGCAACCTCATCTGTCTGGCTAGGTGAAAAAGAATCGTTAACACCTTTATGGGAAATTGATTTCCCACACTCTTTAGGTTTGCTCTATTCTGCTTTTACTTACTATACAGGTTTTAAAGTCAATTCTGGCGAATATAAATTAATGGGGCTGGCACCTTATGGCGAACCTAAATATGTTGATCTTATTCTAGATAATTTAATTGACATTAAAGATGACGGAACGTTTCGCTTAGATATGAGTTACTTTAACTATGCGACAGGCCTAACCATGACAAGTAAAAAGTTTGATCGTTTATTTGGTAGTCCACCTCGCGAGCCTGAATCTCAAATAAGTCAAAGAGAAATGGACCTTGCAAGATCCATACAAGAAGTTACCGAACAAGTTGTTCTCAAACTCGCTAACGCTATTAAAAAAGAAACCCATGCTGATTATTTATGTTTAGCAGGCGGGGTTGCGCTAAACTGTGTTGCCAATGGCCGACTATTAAGAGAGGGTCCATTTAAAGAAATCTGGATCCAACCTGCCGCAGGTGATGCAGGTGGGGCATTAGGTGCAGCGCTTTCAGTATGGTATGAATATTTAGAAAAGGAAAGAAGCTCCGACAACAAAACCGATCACATGCAAGGCTCTTATCTTGGAAAAAAATATTCTAATGATGAAGTGCGCTCATACCTTAACAGTATTAATGCTAACTACACAGAATTAAAAGACGAAAAATTATTCCCTAAGTTAGCAACAATTTTACAAAGTGAAAATGTTGTTGGCTGGTTTAATGGGCGTATGGAGTTCGGGCCTCGTTCATTAGGTGGGCGCTCAATTATTGGTGACCCTCGTAGCACCAAAATGCAATCAACAATGAATCTAAAAATAAAATACAGAGAATCATTCCGACCTTTCGCTCCTGCAATAAAATACGAGGAAGTCTCAAAGTGGTTCGAAATTGAAAATAAAAGCCCGTATATGCTACTTGTTTCTCCCATAAGGAAAGACAAACGTATTGATTTAAAAAATACTGATGAAGAACTTTTTGGCATTGAAAAACTGAATATATTACGTTCACAAATTCCTGCAGTAACGCATGTAGACTACTCAGCACGTATCCAAACTATCCACAGCGAAACCAACCCTCGATTTTATAATTTAATTGAAGAATTTGAAAAAATAACTGACTGCCCCATTCTTATAAATACATCTTTTAATGTACGCGGCGAACCTATTGTCGAAAGCCCTGAAGATGCATATCGATGTTTTATGCGAACTGAAATGGATTATTTAGTTTTAGAAAATTTCTTGCTTGAAAAAAAATCGCAGCCTGAGTGGACTGATACTGATGATTGGAAAAATGAATTCGAACTGGATTAATACATGACAAACAACACTACAATGAGCAAGCATGATTTACGTAAATTTGGCCTGCTGACAGGATTTATTTTCGCCGTTTTATTCGGGCTACTCTTCCCATGGATATTTAACCATACAATACCAACTTGGCCCTGGATACTGTGGTTAATTCTGTCGGCTTGGGCACTCATACACCCCAATAGCCTTAACCCTGTTTATAATATATGGATGAAAATAGGCCATGCATTAGGCTGGATTAATACCCGAATCATTCTTGCCATCATGTTTTATTTACTATTTTTCCCTATGGCGATTATAATGAAAATAATAGGCAGAGATGTTATGTATAAAAAATTAGACAAAACGCTTCCTTCATATAGAAAAAAATCAACACCCCAACCAAAAGAACATATTGAGAGACCATTTTAATGTTAGATTTACTTCAAGACCTTTGGGCATTTATGAAAGCTCGAAAAAAATTATGGCTCGCACCCATTATTATTATAATGCTGTTATTAGGCGCCCTAATTGTTTTGGCACAAGGATCAGCTGTCGCACCTTTCATCTACACCATATTCTAAACAAATTAGCTTCTTCAAATTTATTTTAACAAGTATTTAATATTAGGGTGGTCATATCACCCTAATATACGAAGAGCATTAAGTTAAATTTTTTATAATTTAAAAATGGAAGCTTAAACTTTTAAGTATTATTTAGCATATCGAATAAATTTAATTCAAACTTTGACATAACAACTTCACGATCTAAATATTTAACCGCATATTCGCGCGCAGAAAGACCAAGCTTCACTCTTTTATCAGGCATATTGGCCAACTCATTAATCGCATCACTAAATTCTTTCAAGCTATCAGGAGGCACTACCAACCCCTTCCCTTCTACGACTTCTGCAAGCTGTGTTCCTTGCATGGCCGTAGCTACTACAGGTTTACCGCTAGCCAGTATACCTGTTAGCTTAGATGGCATAACTAAATCTGCAATATTTTTACTCTGAGGCAACAAGTGAATATCCGCAAAATTAAGAAGATCATTTAATTTTTCTAATGGCTGAAGAGGCAGCCAAAGAATATTATCAAGATTAATAGCTAACTTTCTTAATCGCTTATAAGCTGCACCTGAACCGCACATAACAAATTGAATATTAGCATTTAGCTTCAATTGCTGGGCCGTTTCTATAATAATTTCAAGTCCTTGCTTCTCTCCCATATTGCCTGAGTACAATGCTATTACTTTATTTTTATGAATATTAAATTCTTTACGATATGAGCTGCTATTTTTTAGAGGATAAATATTCTTGGTATCCACCCAGTTTGGAAATAGAACAACATCATTTTCATTAACGCCTTTTTCAATAGCACGTTTTACCATATTTGGTGAAATACTCGATATACGCGTAAATCGCCGCATATAAAATATTTCAACTCCAGATATAATTGTTCGTATTTTTTTTGAATGCATCATGCCTAATTCAAACGCAGCATCTATTTCATAATCTTGTATGTGTAATAAAGTTTTCGATCGACTAAAAAATGATAATAGCAAACTCCCAGGTAAAGAAAAAATTGGAGGCTCGATTGTAATAATGACATCCGGTTTCCAAAATATATTTTTAAATAAAACAGGGAAACTTAAAACTGCATACGACATAAGGTGCAATATGCGTTTAATAGCAGAAGGTAAGCTTGGTACCCAAAGAGGTGACCTGAATATTTTTACACCATCAATATTTTCAGTTTTATAACTATATTTTCTGTAGTCACTGTGAATTTTCCACTCTGGATAATAGGGCAATGCAGTAACCACTCTAACTTCATGTCCTTTTAAGTTTAACCACTCCGACATCTCCCAAGAGTATTTACCTATCCCTGTTAATTCAGGATAAAAATTCAAACTATAAATAAGTATTCTCATCTATTTAATTTATGATTTTTTGAAATAGAAATCTGCTTGAATTGGTATGCCTTGCTTATCATTAGAAATATTATATATACCTGATAAATCAAATCCTTTCTCACTTAAATATTCTATAACTTGATAAGCCAAAGCTTGGCCTTTATATAGTTCTACAAATGAACACTCAACATATATATGCTGAAACTTATTTAAGTACTCATTACAGCCTTTTAAAACACTTAATTCAAAACCTTGAACATCTATTTTTAATAAGGCTGATCCAAAAACATCATCACTCGATAAGGCCGTATTTAAAGGCATTACTACAACTGAATCCTCATAGTCTTCTTCTGTACCTGGAAATAAATCTGATTGACAATCAGTAATAGGAAGAAGAGAAGATGAGTCATCTTTTTTTGACACATGAATTTTAACTTCACCTTCATTTTCTCCAATTGCATTATTATAGAGTTCACATAAAGGGTCATTCAAAAATAATTGATTAAATGTTTTAGCGGGCTCTTTTAATGGCTCAAACGAATGGATTTTCACATTACTAAACAAACCTCTAACCACTAAAGCAAACTGACCTTTATTTGCACCCACATCAACCAAGCAATCTAAATTTAATGATTTTAAAAAAGGCAAATGCTCAATACCTGCACCAACCCCATAATAAAGCCCTTTTCTCCAAGCCTTATTCTTTAATAAAAAAATTGCTTTTTTTATTATTCTTACACTAAGCATTTTGACTTCCTTTATTTAATATACTTACTTTTTTTGAGTGTTTTTTATTAACATTAAAAGCATGGAATATAAATAAAATAAACATCATTGATAAACCAAAACTAAGTGTTTTATAAATTGGCTGAAACAATGAAATCAATAAAACAGTATACATATAGAAGCACACTGGTAACCACTCTTTTTTATATTTATAACAAAAAACAGATGTTTTTATTAATTTATCCATAAACCATATTATATAAACAAAAAATATCATAAAACCTAAAACCCCTGTTTTAAGTAAAATAAAAGTTATAATTGAATGTGTAAAACGAACATCACCATTCAATACTTCATTATAATAAACTCCACCCCATCCAATACCAAACAATAAGTTTCCTACCGATCCACTCATCACTTCTATTATTCTAAGAAGCTCATATACCTTACCATTAATTCCATGTACACTTGTTTTTTCTATCATTTGCAATACAGCCCCAGATAAAACATCCCAATAGCCAAACAATACAAATACCATTAAAACTGTACTATAGAAATACAGTACAGGCCTATCTTTCCCTTTAATAAAAACATATAAAATTAAAGACAAACTTATCATAACAAGTGGTACTCTTTGAACTACTCCAATTGGCGGAATAAGAGAAGTCAGCGATACTATTGCAATACTACTCGCTAACAATAATTTATATTTTCTTCTCGACATGAGAAGCGTTAAAGCAAGAGAAATACCGACTATAGAAACGAAAGATACTAATGGATCATAAGCAAGCGTAAAATCAACAATCTGATAAGCATGGCCAAACTCACTAATAGGCGTATTTTGTGCCAAAATATATCGCCATGATATAGCAACTCCAGCGATATACATTGCAGTACCGATCATAATAACATGCCTATGTCCTGCTTTTCTTTCAATATATGGCAATAAAATAAGCGGTAAGAAAATATACATCAATGGTACAATATCACGAACATAATTTGATATTGTGTTTTGATTAACAATCGCCATTAAAGTAGGAATACATACAAGCCAAATAAATGAAAAGTAAATAAGCATACTTCCAGTACCAATACCTCTAAGCAAAAACCTTAATGAATTAAATGAAAATATCATTAAACCTATACCTATATATGCTTCTTGCACTCCATAAGCAACTGGAAATGGTGAGCTAAACATCCCTCCTACTATAATCACAGAAAGCAATAAATACAGCATTAATTATATCCAGTTATGGTTAATTTTTATTCAAAATGTTCGAGTAATTTATTGCTTTATCATCAAACAAAATCTCATATAGATTAACTGAGCTAGTGCGCTAAATATAAATATCATTACAAATGAAAGCGCAGCACCATTAATACCATATTCAATTATCAGAAAAGGCGAACCCAATAATCCAACAATAACACTAGTTACTCCACCTACAAATTCAACGCGTTTATTCAGCATCGATCTCGCATAAATTGAAACAACTCTTGATATAAAATAAGCTAAAATTGAACACCACAAGAAAATAAATGCATTTTCATATTGCCCATAATATACACCTAAAATACTCTCTAGTATTTCACTGCCATAGAAGTATATAGCTAGCATTCCAATCAACCAAACTGTAGAGCCAATTGAAATAAGCTTGGTAACGACCTTTTTTAATTTACTTTTTGACTCATTAACAAATACGCGAGGCAAATGTGCGGCTACGGAAATTTCAAGTTGCTCGAGAAAAACATTAGCGAAATTAACAAGACTTCTAATGCTACCAACTACGGCTACACTTTCATTACCTTTAAAATGCCCCAAAAAAAACAACGGTAAGTATGACCACACCCAGCTCAATATAGCTGAAACCACTAACAATCGACTAAAAAATATATGTTCTATTAGGTTTGCGGTATAGCTTCTAATTTTTATATTATTTTTAAACACAAGAAACGCTAAATACAGTGCAGGAAATATAGCGGTAATGGCCATCGTAATATAAACAACATCAGGATCATCTTCTAAAAATAAAAATAAAAATAAAACCCGAGGAACATAAATGAGGAAACTTGAGATTGCTGCTTTTTTAACTTCAAAAAATATATATGCACTTCTTCGATAATAATCTGATAATTGTTGAAAAAATAGAAACATATAAATAGCAATAATTTCATAGCTCCCTAAAGTCCATTTATATAAATCATTTAGAAATATTATTAAAAACAACATAAGAGTTGAAGTTAGAAAACCACTTATAATCTGCATTTTTGCTAGCACATTAAAATAAATATGGTTTTCATCGCTTGATTTTTTAGCGCTTAGAACTGAAGCGCCAGACATGTACATTGATATATTTAAAAATAATACAAAGAAATAAATTGATATAACATAAATTAACACCCCTTGATTTGATGCTGATAACCTTTGCGCACATATAGCGACTAATAAAAAGTTACCACCTGAAACAGCGACTTGATCAAGTACTGTCCAATTCCCTAAAAACTTCTTTAATTTATAAAAGAAATTCACAAAAAGTCATCTATCATTATTTATAAATATTTTTAAAATCAGATTTATATTTAGCATTCGTAACGCTCATTTCATACTTTTTTGCATCCACTAAAAATCGGTACCATAAAGCATGTAAAAAATGCCATATTAAACCTTCTTTGCCATCAAGAAATCCCAACCTAAAAAAATATCTATAAATAAAATATGCGAATGGCCCCAAAAACAATGGCGTTTTTTCATAAATATTAGTTTTCAACCATCTTAAACGCTCGGGTTGTGAACCAAAAAAATTAGATTCAATTTTGTTCATGCCGTCATTTGAAATAGCCTCACGATTTGAATAATTATTATGCTTTGCTATCCACATAGTTAAATTATTTAGATTATCATCAATAATATCTAAGTTAATTTTAACTGTCTCAGCATTATCACAAATCATTTGCTCATCTAATAGTTTTGTTTCACATCTGGCACCATCTGTTCTCCATATTCGAAGTGCTTTTTTGGGATGCATGCCGCCATATTTTATCCATCTACCCATAAAATGATGTCGTCTATTAATATATATGCCACCAACATTTCCAGCTAATTTATTTAATTCTGGAAAAATATTTTCTTTAAATTCTGGTGTCAGAATTTCATCTGCATCAAGTCTCATTGTCCATTTACTTTTAATCGGTAAGTTATCAATAGCCCAGTTTAGCTTTTCACCAAAAGTATCTGCATCAAAATTATAATAATGACACTTATGCTTATATTCTTGTACAATTTCTTTTGTTGCATCATCAGATGATGAATCTACAACAAAGACATCACAGTTCAAATCAAAAATATCATTTAAACACCGGCTTATATGAATTTCTTCGTTTCTAACCAATACGATAATAGATAAGCAATTATTCATAGAAAAACGTTATTCTCCAGTCAATTCAATCAATACATCTGATACATAGTCTATTTGCTCACTCGATAAGTTATGCCCACTTGGCAAATTAATCGAAGATTGCCCTATACGATAAGCGATTGGGTTATCAGCATTTCTTTCAAACATTGGTAGTGAACTCATTGGGCTAAAAACCGGCCGTGAATCTATCAACTTATCTTTTAGTGACTTCATAAGAATACTACGTCTATCAAAATCAGCGCCGACAACTTCTATTGAAGTCATCCAGTGTATGCTCTTACACCCCGGTAAATCATTCGTAACCCGAATAGAGTCAATACCACTCAGATTTTTTTGATAGTGTTTATTTATTTCTCTTTTTCTTTCAACTAGCTCATCAGCTCTTTCAATTTGAGCCAAGCCCAATGCCGCTTGAATGTTAGACATTTTATATTTATAGCCCACTTCAACAGCAGCTAATGGTCTATTCGGGTCTCGCCCATGATCACCATAAAATACAGCTTTATTAAATAAGTCATCATCATTACTCACCAACATTCCACCTTCGCCTGTTACAAGAATTTTTGCCCCTTGAAAACTAAAACCCGATAAATGACCAAAACTACCTGTGCGTTGGCCCGCTATTTCTGCACCAATGGATGGTGCCGCATCTTCTATAACATATAAACCATATTTTTCTGCCAAAGCCATAACAGCTGGCATGTTTGCAGGATGCCCGTACAGGTGAACCGGTATAATTGCTTTTGTTTTTGGTGTAATTAAACTTTCTAATGATGCAACATCTAAACACCAAGAGCCTTCTTCGATATCACAAAACACAGGCTTAGCGCCTGTGTAAGTTACTGCCGATGCCGTAGCAACCCAAGTGATTTCGGGAACAATAACTTCATCCCCTTTTCCAATACCGCATGCTAAAAGACCTAAGTGCAATGCACCTGTACAACTCGATGTAGTTACTGAATGTTTAACGCCGATATATTTAGAAAATGTATTTTCAAATTTTGTTAAATAGCCATTCCAGTTTTCATTCCAACCATTGGTTACTGCATCTGTGACGTAATTAATTTCTTTTTCAGTAATGCTTGGCCCTGCAGTTAATATCATTTTATTAATTGCCATGATATGTTAATTACCTCTTATGTACATATTTATAAAGAAACGATCGATTTTATTATTAACGGCTGGTATCCACTCAGTCACATCTTCGGATTCAATTTTTTCTAATGGCTCTAACGAATCTAACTTAAATTCTAGTTTATAGTAAAGAGCTAAGGCTTTACTATTGTCATTTAACACTTTCAACTTAATAAATTTTGGCTCAATTTTTTTTCGCACCCAATCTATCAGTATTTCAGACGCACAAAACATTACATTTTTTTGACGACTCACCTCGCCTCTAACCACATTATCAACTTCACATGTTTGCTTATCAAAATCAAATGATGACACGCCTAAATGACCGATTAATAAATCATGGCAATCATAAATTAAAAATAACAATCTATCCTTGCGATTTTGTACTGCAATATCCAGCCATCTCTTGGTGCTTTCTAAAGTAACATTAAATATTTTTATGAAGCCAGTTTGATTTTCCGATCTCCAACGAGCCAAGTCATTTATTAATAAATCATTAACTGCATCTAATGTTAGTGGCGTTATATATACTCCATCACTAGAATCTAAACTATATCGCTCAACTTGAAATATTTTTTCTTTTTCTGCGCGAATAATGTCGCACACTTTTTCTTCAAAATTTTTATTTTTCATAGACACGATTTAATAAAACTCACAATTTCAGTTGACGTTATTCCAATTCTTTCTCTTAAATAAGATTGTGATCCAACTTCTTCCATATAAATATCTTTTATTCCAAGTCTTAAAAAACTTTTAGGATAAACCTGTTCATCCATACACACTTCAGATACCGCACTTCCCAATCCACCAACAAGATTATTTTCTTCTATTGTCACAATGCCTTTTGTTTCGGTACACGCAGCCTTTATTGCAACTGTGTCGATTGGCTTTAATGTATGCATGCCAAGCACTCTACATTCAATATCACACTGTTGAAGAATATCTGCTGCTTTCATTGCTTCTTCTGTAATGCCACCAACACCAATTATTGTAAAATCTTGCCCTTCTCTAAGTAGGCTTGATTTACCAATTTCAAAACTGGCATTTTGATTAGTCGCATTAGCTTTAGTTTTATCAATTCTTAAATACCCAGGCCCTGCTTGTTTAGCTAATTTATGAATTGCCTGCTTGGTTTCATTTGCAGTACAAGGAGCCATTATCACCAAGTTAGGTAAAGCTCTCATAATAGAAAGATCTTCTGTTGCATGATGCGACATGCCAAGCCCACCATAACTAAAGCCACCACCCGACGCGATAATGGTTATATTTAAATCGTGATAACAAGCATCATTTCTTATTTGTTCTAAGCACCTTAAAGTCGGAAAGTTGCCAATTGAATAGGTGAAAATTATTTTCCCCTCAAGCGCTAAACCCGTAGCCACTCCAACCATATTTTGTTCTGCTACTCCAACATTAAGAAATTGCTTAGGGAATTTTTCTGCAAATTTTTCAAAAACACCGTAGCCTAAATCAGCAGTAAGCAACATTACATTACTGTTAGATTCAGCTAACTCAAACAACGCATCCATCATTGCATCTCTCATGCTTTAGAGCCTTGTAGTTCTTTTATTGCTTGATCAAATAATTTACCTGTCGGCGTACGATAATGCCAAGCAACTTCATTTTCCATATATGAAACGCCTTTTCCTTTAACCGTGTTTGCAATAATCATAGTAGGCACATTTCTTATTTGAGGCTTTAGTGCATCGCACATAGCAATATGATTATGCCCATCAACTTCCTCAACATGCCAGCCAAAAGCCGTAAACTTATCCTTTAGTGGTTCTAATGCCATTGTGACTTCCGTGCTTGCCATACTTTGAAGTTTATTGCGATCTATAATGGCTGTGAGATTTGATAAATTATGATGTGATGCAAATAATAATGCCTCCCAATTCGAGCCTTCATTAAGTTCGCCATCACTCATTAACACAAAAACTTGATGCTTTTTATTATCGAGTTTTGCCGCATAAGCCATGCCCACACCCACCGGTAAACCATGCCCTAAAGCACCTGTAGATAATTCAACGCCGGGTATGCCTTTGTGTGAAACATGCCCGCTAAAAACTGAACCATCTTGATAATGCTCCATTAATCTTTCAGGATCAAAAAAACCACATTCTGCTAGTGCCGCATATACACCCGCCCCTGCATGCCCCTTACTTAAAATAAAACGATCACGCTTATCCCATTTAGGATCAGTCGATTTATATTTCATAATTGAGCCATAGAGCACTGCTAAAATATCCGTAATAGAAAGAACTGATCCTATATGCGAACTGCCACCTTTATTAACCATTCTAACGGCATTTATTCTGATTTTTTTTGCTAGCTCAACTGTATTCATAAAACTAAAACCCAAGCCCAAATAATTCTTCTAATTTATCTGCAATAAAATCTAAATGCTTTTTATTAAGTCCAGGATAAATTCCTACCCATAATGTCTGCTGCATAGTGACATCAGTATTTTCTAAATTGCCTTTCACGCGGTAATCTAAATTTTCGAAATATGGCTGACGCATTAAATTACCCGCAAATAATAATCGAGAGCCTATATTGTTTTGGTCTAAATATTTTATTAAATCGACTCTATTTATATCGGCAGTTTTTTTAAGTGTTATAGGAAAACCAAACCATGATGGCTCTGAATTTTCGGTTGATTCTGTTAGCTCTATAAATTCAGCTAAGCCGAATAAGCGCATTTTTAAATAATCAAAATTATCATTTCTCTTTTTGATAAATTCAGGTAATTTTTTTAATTGAGCCAAACCACAAGCGGCTTGCATATCACTAATTTTCAAATTGTAACCTAAATGTGAATAGGTATATTTATGATCATAACCTTGCGGCAAGCCACCTAATTTTTGATCAAATCTTTTACCGCAAGTATTATCACAACCAGGCTTACAATAACAATCTCTCCCCCAATCTCTAAATGATTCTGCAATAGAAATTAACTCAGAATTATTTGTAAAAACGGCTCCGCCTTCACCCATGGTTATATGATGTGCCGGATAAAAACTACAAGTTGCAATATCACCAAAAGTACCAACATGTTGGCCATTATATTTAGCGCCTAATGCATCGCAACAATCTTCTATTAACCAGAGGTTATATTTATCACACAACTCTTTTACTTTTTGTAAATTAAATGGGTTACCTAAAGTGTGAGCCAACATTATGGCTTTTGTTTTGGGTGAGATGGCCTCTTCAATTAAATCCGCATTTACATTATGCGTTTTTAAATCAACATCAACAAAAACTGGAATTGCACCAAACTGTACAACAGGGTTAACGGTTGTCGGAAAACCTGCCGCTACACCTATTACTTCATCACCTTTTTTAATGGCTCTTTCGCCAAGCTTTGGTGATGTTAACGCGCTAAACGCGACTAAATTTGCTGATGAACCCGAGTTAACTGTTATGAGATGTTTAACCCCTATAAATTCCGACAATTCTTTTTCGAACTGATCATTAAATCGCCCTGTTGTTAACCAACCATCCAATGATGCTTCTACCATATACTGTAGCTCTGTCTCGCCTATCACTTTTCCAGACGGAGGTACTACACTTTTTCCAGGTTCAAACTCCTTTTCTTTATATTGTAATTTTGCATATTGCTTTACTAATTCGGCGATTTCTTTTCTTAAAGAATCAGTTGTTTTCATAATTCATATCTCTTGTATACTCGCTTATTTCAGCTAAACAAGCGGCTTGTACATCTTGTTTATTTAACCAAACTTTTTGCCAGCAAATTATTTTTTTAAGTGCTTGATTTAAATCCCAAGTTGGGTGCCAATTTAATTTCGATTTTGCTTTGGAAATATCTAGTTTTAAAAAACCGGCCTCATGTGGATGCGAATTGTCATCCAGTTTCCATGTTGCCCCTTCCCATTCATTAACCATTGCATCTAAAATCCAGCCTACTGGTTTAACATCACTATCATTTGGCCCAAAGTTCCAGCCTGCCGAATAAGCTTGTGGTGACTCATATAACTTTTGGGCTAATACTAAATATCCTGACAGGGGCTCTAATACATGTTGCCAAGGTCTGGTGGCTTTAGGGTTTCGAATAATAACCGACACATTATTATTAAAGGCTTTTAGTATATCCGGTATAAGACGATCATCTGCCCAATCACCACCACCAATCACGTTGCCTGCACGAACAGTTGCAACACCAATTCCTTTATCTTGCAGAAAAGATCGTCGATAAGCTGAGGTGACTAATTCTGCGCAACCTTTACTACTGCTATAAGGATCAAAGCCACCCATTGGATCACTTTCACGATACCCCCATTCCCACTCCTTATTTTCATAACACTTATCAGTGGTCACACTTATAATAGATTTTAAATTAGAACAATTTCTTGCGGCTTCTAACACCTTTGCTGTGCCAATAACATTCACTTCATAGGTTTCAATAGGTTCAATATAAGATAATCTGACAAGAGGTTGCGCCGCCATGTGAATTAAAATATCTGGATTGAAATCTGACAGACTTTTTTGAAGCTGATCTAAATTTTTTATATCACCAATTTCAGATTCTATTTTTTCGGCAACTCTAGCTTCAACAAATAATGCCGGTGATGTAGGTGGATTTAAAGCATAACCTTTTACATGAGCACCCAATGAATTTAACCATAAAGATAACCAACTGCCTTTAAACCCCGTATGGCCTGTTATATAAACGCGTTTGTCTTTCCAAAAATTAGCATCGATCATTTGCTATTCCCATGTTCTCCACGGCGCTTCACCTGCATCCCATAATTTTTCTAAATATATTTTATCTCTTAAGGTGTCCATCGGCTGCCAAAAACCATCATGCTCATAAGCCATTAACTCACCATCTTTTGCTAACTGCTTAAGCGGGTACTGCTCCCATGTTGTGGTATCGCCATCAATATATTTCAATACTTTTGGTGACAAAATAAAGAAGCCACCATTTATTAATGCGCCATCACCTTTCGGTTTTTCTCTAAAATTATCAACCTTACCATTGGTTATATCTAAAGCACCAAATCGACCGGGAGGATATGTTGCCGTTAGCGTTGCTAATTTTTTATGTGCGCGATGAAAAGCTAAAGACTCACTTATATTAATGTCACTAACTCCATCACCATACGTAAAGAAAAATGCATCTTCATTCTCAATGTATTTCTCTACTCTTTTCAATCGCCCACCTGTTAGTGAGGTCTCACCTGTATCAACCAATGTTACTTTCCATGGCTCTGCTCTTTTATGATGAACCTCCATTGTGTTTTGACTCATATCGAAAGTCACATCTGATTGATGTAAAAAATAATTAGCAAAATATTCTTTTATTACATAGCCTTTATAACCACAACAAATTATAAAATCATGCACACCATGTTCAGAATACATTTTCATGATATGCCATAATATTGGCTTGCCGCCAATCTCTATCATTGGCTTTGGGCGTAAGCTTGTTTCTTCGCTCAACCTAGTTCCTAAGCCACCTGCTAATATTACTGCTTTCATTAACTTACCTTACTCAATACCTTTTCAGATGCTACAAATGCATCTGAATAGAAATTTTCTGGATTCAATCCATTAGTGACAAAATCATTTCGCGCGGCGTCTATCATCATCGATGAACCACATGCATACACTTCATACTTCGACAAATCACTAAAATCATTTAATACTGCTTGATGTACTAAGCCTTTTTTTCCACTATAAACTTCATCACCAGAAAGAACAGGCGTATATATAATATTACTGTATTGACTTTGCCAGCCATCAGCCACTTCACTATAAAAACCTGCCACCTTACTAACGCCCCAATAAATATAAATTTTTCGATTTACTTTATTCGTAATTAGTTTCTCCACCATTGCTTTAATTGGCGCAAAACCAGTGCCACCCGCCAAAAAAATTATAGGCGCATTTCCATCTCGCACAAAGAAAGATCCAATTGGGCCATCTATTCTTAATAATTGATTTAGTTTTAATTCATTAAAAATATAATCACTAAATAAACCGTTATTCACTTTACGAATATGCAGTTCAATACCATTATATGTTTCAGCAATATTTGCAATAGAATAACTACGCTTATCTCCCTTAATCATTAAGTCAATAAACTGTCCTGCTAAAAACTTAAAGTTGGCTGTGGGGGGTAACTTTAATTTTAATATTGCAACATCATTAGCCGGAAAATCTAATTCGGCCACTTTGCAAGGCTGTATCATTCTTTTAACTGTTGATAACTCGGGATAATAATTTGCAATGAGTTCTAAATCAGACGTCGCCTTTGCACAACAAGCCAGTACATAACCTTCTTCAATTTCACTCTCACTTAAACCATTTGATTTAAGTGTATTTACCGTGCCTTTTATAATTTTTACTTTACAGCTACCACAGTTTCCATTTATACAGCTATGCTCTAAATATACATTTGAATTAATAGCCGATTGAAGAATACTCTCATTATCAGATACCGAAAACTCCATGTTTGATGGCTGAATTTTAATTTTATAATTCATGCAAATTCAGCCCTTTATTTCACTGAAATTTCGATAAGCACTCTCTATTCCATTTCGCAACTGAATCTCAGCCCGCCACCCCAAACCATTTAATCTGGAAACATCCAGCAACTTACGAGGCGCTCCCTCGGGTTTGCTTGCATCAAAAACTAACTCACCCTCAAAACCAACAACCACCTTTACCGTTTGCGCTAATTCAGCAATCGTTACATCTTCACCTGTTCCCACATTAATATGTGAAAGCATTGGATAGGTATTTTCCAGATAAGTTTCCTTATTTAATTGCATGATAAATATACTTGCAGATGCCATATCATCAACATGCAAAAATTCGCGTTTAACTTTACCGGTTCCCCACACTTCTACCGATTTTGCACCCGTTAATTTTGCTTCATGGAAACGCTTAATCATTGCGGGTACAACATGACTATTCATTCCATGGTAATTATCACCTGGCCCATATAAATTAGTCGGCATAACTGATCGGTAGTCTGTACCGTATTGTCGGTTATAAGATTCACATAATTTAATACCGGCAATTTTTGCTACAGCATAGGGTTCGTTGGTTGGCTCTAACACGCCCGTTAAAAGCTCAGATTCTGCCATTGGCTGATTAGCAAATTTTGGGTAGATACAGGAGCTACCTAAAAACAATAAATGATTCACACCCGCCGACCAAGCCTCGTGAATTACGTTGGCTTGCATCATCATGTTTTGATAAATAAATTCTGCGGGGTATTCGTTGTTGGCGTGAATACCGCCTACTTTTGCTGCGGCTAAAACTATGTAGTCTGGTTTTTCGCTTTGCATAAATTCGCGAACGGCTTGCTGGTTACAAAGATCTAACTCTGCATGAGTTCGAGTTATTATATTTGTAATACCTTGTGCATTTAGCTGACGAATAATTGCTGAGCCAACCATACCCCCGTGGCCCGCTATGTATATTTTTGAATTATTTAAATTTAAATTATTTTTCATGTCGTATTTATTTTTTCAGTGATCTCATTTTTTCTAAAGATACTTTATGTAATTTAGTCGTTTTGAAAAAACCGATAGACACTTGGACACCTGACTGCGCACATTAGCGTCCCGTTAACTTAAATAGTGTCGTCATCTCCGAATGCTTTTATCGGAGATGACGAATAAGGTATTTGTTATTTTCATGTCACAATTATTTTTTAAAAAGCTAACGGAACACTAATGCAAATATCTTATTCATTATAGTCAAAAGTTTTAAAGCCTTCTTTTTTACAAAGTTCATCACGCTGTGCAATAGACAAATCGGCTCTCACCATTTCTGCTACCATTTCTTGCAGTGTTATTTTTGGCACCCAACCTAACTTTTCTTTTGCTTTGGTTGGATCGCCTAATAATGTTTCCACTTCTGTCGGGCGAAAATAGCGAGTATCAACTTCTACAATAACCTGCCCTTCTTTTAAATCACTATTGCCAGCATTAGCAACAATTCCCTTTTCGTCAATTCCTTCACCTTCCCAACGAAGCTCTATACCTAATTCATTTACGGCCGCATTTACAAAATCTCGCACTGAATATTGCACGCCGGTTGCGATACAAAAATCATCGGGCTTTTCTTGTTGCAACATTAACCATTGCATTTCCACATAATCTTTTGCGTGGCCCCAGTCACGTTTCGCATCCATATTTCCTAAATACAAACAGTCTTGTAAGCCTAAACTAATGCGCGCAATAGCTCGGGTAATTTTTCGTGTAACAAACGTTTCACCGCGCAAAGGTGATTCGTGATTAAACAAAATGCCATTGCAAGCATACATACCATAAGCTTCGCGATAATTAATGGTAATCCAATATGCATATAACTTAGCGGCGGCATAAGGCGAGCGCGGGTAAAATGGAGTGGTTTCTTTTTGTGGCACTTCTTGGACTAAGCCATAAAGCTCTGAAGTAGACGCTTGGTAATAGCGTGTCTTTTTTTCTAAGCCAGAAATTCGAATCGCTTCAAGTATGCGCAGCGCGCCAATGCCAACGGTGTCGGCTGTGTACTCTGGGCTTTCAAAGGAAACGGCGACATGGCTTTGTGCGCCTAAATTATAAATTTCATCTGGCTGAATTTGCTGAATAATTCGAACCAAATTCATTGAGTCACTTAAATCACCGTAATGCAAAACAAATTTTCGGTTAGACTCTTGCGGGCCTTGATATAAATGATCAATACGATCGGTATTAAATGACGATGCTCTACGCTTTATACCGTGGACTTCATAGCCCTTATCCAAAAGAAACTCGGCAAGATAGGCACCATCCTGTCCCGTAATACCCGTGATTAGTGCTCTTTTCATCTTACAGCCGATTTCAATTTTATTAATTTATTTGCAAATACTTACCTTCACCCAGAAGTAATATAACGTAAATAATACAAATAAATATATGAATATGGTGGAGCTATGCGGGATCGAACCGCAGACCTCAACACTGCCAGTGTTGCGCTCTCCCAGCTGAGCTATAGCCCCAAATTAGGTGGTGAATTCTATGGGAAAAAGTCTTTAGAGTCAAAGAGATAAATTCCAAATCACTTCCTCTTAGTCAAAATCCGCACTATCTATAACTTGTTTTGTAAACGCTTTAAAATCCACCAACCTTTGAGTCGCAATAGAAAACACAATCGCCCAGTTAATTTCTTCATAACTATGTATCGCTATGTTTCTAAACCCTACCGATTTGCGCATTTTTTCAGACAACTCTTTATCGATTACACCAATCGATGCAAGCTCAACAAATGCCTGGCCCATTGTGTCGGGTACATCAACATCCCTTTCTGACAAAAGATGCAATGATACGTCCACACATAGTTGAACCGCTCTTGAAAGATTCAAAACCAACACATCTTGAGCATCAAGGTCACTCAAAAGTTCATCCACTGTTGGCGGACATTTTTGCTCAACCCTTAACAGGCACTTACGCAAAGATTCTATTTTGTTTTTCACTACGGGCTTATTCATTACGAGTTCAACCACTTATCTCTGCGTTCTTTTAGCGTTCGCTCGATATAAGGCACAAAATCTGCCTGCGCATAAACGTGCTTCAAACCCAACTCTGCATACTGCTCATTTGAGCCTTTTAATCGCTTACCCTGTTTTAATATTTGCCCTAACAGGGGTTCTCCCACTTTTCGTAAATCAATTAAGTCCACAGGCCGCCCAGTGATTAATGCCACATCATTTATGATATTCATTTTTTGAGCACTTGTAAGTGGGTTGCGTTGTTGCACGGCTAAATCAATATCGCTCTCTGCGGTGTAACGACCTGATGACCCTGATGACCCTGATGACATTGAGCCAAATAATATCACTTGCTCTATATCAGTAGCGTTTTTGAAGTATTCGCGTAATTGGTTAAGTTGATGTGCATCCATGGAATAGAGTATATGTCATTTATGTTTTTATGGCTTTGGTTTAATTTTCACCTAACTAAATCCCCCCCATTATACTTTTAACTAGCATGTTATTAGAGACCTTTGCGCCTCTATCGTGCAAAGGTCTCTAATACTGATATAAAATCAAAATATTCGTATTCCCTCTGTTTTCTAAGAGAGCCTTTACCTCCCCCTGAGAAAAAGGGGAATAGAGGAGGGGAATTTGCTTCAGCCAACACAACAAGCAAACTAAAATCACTTGCTTTCAATATATTCTATCGCTTTTTGCAAACGCAGAATTGTTTGTGCTTTACCCAACAACGCCAACGTCACATCAATCCCCGGTGACTTACCATGCCCAGTTACCGCCAACCGCAACGGCTGGCCGACTTTTCCAAAACCCACTTCAAGTTTTTCAACCGTAGCTTCCACTACTTTTTGAATATCTTGCGCCTGCCAATTTTCTAAATTTTCATACGCCGTTTTCAATTCATGCAGCACATCTTTTGCACCACCTTTAAATTGTTTTTTAGCCTGCTTGGGGTTGTACTCAGTGATGTCTTCATAAAAGTAACGAATATCATCCACCAACTCTACCAGCGTCGAACAACGCTCCTGATACACTTTCATTACGTCAATTAAATCCGGCCCATTGCTCACATCCAAATCCGCCTGCTGAATATAAAACTGTAATTCTTTCGCCAATTTTTCCGGCGACATTTGTTTCATATAATGTTGATTTAACCACTGTAACTTTTCAACACTTAAACTCGACGATGATTTATTAATATCATTAATATCAAACAGCTTAATCATTTCTTCCAGCGTAAATACTTCCTGATCACCATGCGACCAACCCAATCGCACTAAATAATTAATCACCGCTTCTTTTAAATAACCGTCATCACGATATTGCATCACACTTACCGCATCACGACGTTTGGATAATTTTTTACCATCCGTACCATTAATCATCGGCACATGCGCATACTCAGGAATGTGTGCGCCCAGCGCGGTTAAAATATTAATTTGGCGCGGCGTGTTATTTAAATGGTCATCGCCGCGAATCACGTGGCTGATATTCATGTCCCAATCGTCTACCACCACGGTTAAATTATAAGTCGGGTTAGCATCGGAGCGTTCGATAATTAAGTCATCAATTTCCTGATTACTAATCACTACTTTGCCGCGCACATGGTCGTTAATTTCCACCGCACCGTCTAATGGATTTTTAAATCGCACGACGGTGTCATCGGCTGCGGGTAAATTTTTATCGCGACAGCAGCCATCGTATTTTGGTTTTTGTTTGTTGGCCATCTGCTCTTCGCGCATTTTATCTAACCGCTCGCGGGAACAGTTACAATAATAAGCATCACCCTGTTTTAATAATGTTTGAATGATTTCTTTATAACGGTCGTAGCGATCGGTTTGATATATAGGGCCTTCGTCGTAACTTAAACCTAACCAATTCATGCCTTCTAAAATCGCGTCTACCGCTGCCTGTGTTGAACGCTCCCGATCGGTATCTTCGATGCGCAGCACAAATTCACCGCCGGTTTTTTTTGCGTATAGCCATGAAAACAAAGCGGTGCGAGCGCCGCCAATGTGTAAATAACCGGTGGGGCTGGGAGCGAAGCGGGTGCGGATTTTCATGTTGTGATGGCCTGTTTTAATTCTATAAATAGTGTCGGCATTCGATTGGGATTATTACACCCCTGATCGCGAGCTTAAGCTCGCTCCTACGGTTTAGTAAAGTAGGTGATGACTTCTTTGGCGCGTATCAGACCAAAATTAACTAAAATTATCAACTGAATTGTTATAGCATTACCATTATATATGATGATTATTTTAATCGCGTTGAAAAAACAAATCTCCCCTAGCCTCTCTTTGGACCTTTCTTTGCTAAAGAAGGAAGCTATAAGCCGCTGATGTTAAAATCATTTCCTGAAGACTTTTTGCAGCAAATCCAGCAATGGGCAGCAGAGCTGGGCTTTTCACAGCTGGGCGTTAGCGATACCAACCTCTCCCAATACGAAACCACCTTTCAAACTTGGCTAGATAACAACTATCACGGCGAAATGCATTACATGGCAAAACACGGCACTAAACGCAGCCGTCCAGCGGAGTTAGAGCTGGGCACTTTGCGAGTGATTTCAGTGCGCATGGATTACTTCCCACCCGAATCCGAATCCATTCAATCTGTATTAAACAATAAAAATCTTGGCCTGATTTCACGCTACGCCACCGGCCGCGATTACCACAAAATTATTCGCAAGCGTTTGCAAAAACTGGTGGATAAAATGCAGGCCGAAGTGGGCGAATTTGGCTACCGCGTATTTACCGACAGCGCACCGGTGCTAGAAAAACCACTCGCTGAAAAAGCCGGTTTGGGCTGGATGGGCAAGCACACTAATGTAATTAATCGCACGGCTGGCTCGTGGTTTTTTCTGGGTGAAATTTATACCAACCTGCCTTTGCCCATTAACCAAACAATAGCAAAAGACAACTGCGGCACCTGCACCGCCTGCATTGATATTTGCCCGACGCAGGCTATTATTGCCCCCTACAAACTCGATGCTCGACGCTGCATTTCGTATTTAACGATTGAATTAAAAACCGCCATTCCAGTGGAGTTTCGCAAAGCCATCGGCAACCATATTTACGGCTGCGATGATTGCCAACTAGTGTGCCCATGGAATCGATTCTCCAACGCCAGTAATGAAAAAGATTTCGAAGTGCGCCACGGATTAGATGCGCCACAACTACTGGATTTATTTGCATGGACAGAGGACGAGTTTTTGAAAAAGATGGAGGGCTCGCCGATTCGGCGTATTGGTTACTCGCAATGGCTTCGAAATATTGCGATAGCGCTGGGTAATGCGCCGGTGTCTGATGTGATTATTACGGCATTAAAAGCGCGGCGACCAGAAGTAAATGAGATGGTGCAGGCGCACATAGACTGGGCACTAAACGAACAAACTGTAGGCGTTAGCTTTAGCTGGCAACCTTAGATAATAGGTAAACTCAACGACTATGGACTGAAAGTCCATAGGTTGACTTAAAAACAACTTAAAGTCGTTTCAGGATAAAAAACTCTGTCATCCCCGAATGCTTGTATCGGGGATGACGACATTTTTTGCTCTTTAAAATGTAATGTTAAAAAATAAAGCTAAAGCCTTGCACTAAAAGTGCATAGTTTTTACTAGCGACCTGAAAAATAAATTAAAAAATATCTCGCTCTCACGGCTCACTGCGTATTGCGCTGTGTGTCGCCAGCTAAAGTTAACGCCTACAACAATGAATTACATGCCCTCAGTCATTTCTCTTATTGTCTATATCTTTAAAATAAACGTCTTTACGATAATTGATTAAACCATTGGTAGACGAATCATGCTTACCAACATCACCCGCCTGTGCTAAATCCTGCTGAATCTCACCCGCCAGCACTTTGCCGTATTCCACACCCCATTGATCAAACGAATTAATATTCCAAACTATGCCCTGCACAAACACTTTATGCTCATACATCGCCATAATCGAACCGAGGGTTTTCGGGTCTAAGCGCTCGAAAATAATTGTATTGGTGGGTTTGTTTCCTTCAAACACTTTATGCTCAATCGCCTCATCAATTTCTTCGCTTGAGCGCCCCGCCGCCTTCATTTCATCCAGCGCTTCGGTATATTTTTTACCTAACATTAATGCTTTGGTTTGTGCCAAACAGTTTGAAAATAAAACACGGTGATGCAAACCCAGTGGGTTTTGACTGAGCGCGGGAATTAAAAAATCTGCCGGTACCGGCTTAGTGCCCTGATGCAATAACTGAAAAAAGGCATGCTGGCCATTGGTGCCAGATTGCCCCCAAATAATCGGCCCGGTTAAATAATTCACCCGCTGGTTTTGGCGATCGATAGTTTTACCATTGCTCTCCATATCGAGCTGCTGCAAATACGCGGGCAGCCTTTCTAAATATTGGCTGTAGGGCATAATCGCATGACTTTGCGCATCGAAAAAATTGTTATACCAAATGCCCAGCATCGCCAAAATTACCGGCATATTTTCTTCTAATGGCGCATTTTCAAAATGCTGATCCATTTCATGCGCGCCTTGCAGCATATCTTCAAAATGATCCATGCCAATATAAAGCGCGATGGGTAAACCAATGGCGGACCACAGGGAATAACGCCCGCCCACCCAATCCCAAAACTCAAATACATTCTCTGCGGCAATGCCAAATTTTGTGGTGGCGTCTAAATTGGTGCTCACCGCCACAAAATGTTTGGCCACGGCGGCTTCTTTACCCACCAATTCTACAAACCATTTTCGGGCACTGTGGGCATTTAACATGGTTTCTTGCGTGGTGAATGATTTTGATGAAATAATAAATAGGGTGGTTTCTGGCTCTACCAGTTTTAAGGTTTCGACCAAATGCGTGGCATCTGCATTAGACACAAAATGCACCTTTAGGCCGCGCTGGGCAAATGGCTTCATCGCCTCACAAACCACTTGCGGGCCGAGGTCTGAACCACCGATGCCAATATTAACAATGCGTCTAATTCGGCGGCCGTTATAACCTCTTAAGTCACCATTTCTAACCCGCTCAGAAAAGTCTCGCATTTTTTGTAGCACCGCATTCACCGCCGGCATTACATCTTTGCCATTTACCATCACTGGTTTATTTGAGCGATTACGCAAAGCGACATGCAAGGCTGGGCGAAATTCGGTGCAGTTCATGTTTTCACCCGCAAACAGATGATCGCGGCTCATTTCAACTTGTGAAAAACGGGCTAAATCCATTAATAATTTAAAGGTTTCAGCGGTGATACGATTTTTAGAATAGTCCAGCAAGATATCGTTTAAGCTCACTGAAAACTGCTTAAAACGCTGCGGCGTTTCATTAAATAAATCCCGCATGTGTAAATGAGAAATCGCGTTAAAATGTTTTTCTAGTGCCTTCCATTCTGCCGAGTCAGTTAAGTTACTCATTTTTACCCTTGCTTAATTATTATTATCGCGCCATTAATGAATGATGACTTGGCTCTAATTTACCTTTCCAAGAGTATGATTATTAATCAGTTTTTTCAATGCCTTAATCAAATTTAACCTCCAATTGGCCTTTCATGTATAATACGCCCCCTTGATTAAACTTCCGGTCAGAATATACAGATGGTTAGCACTGCTAAAAAATCAGCTCTTCCGAACGACAAAAAACTCCGTGCGCGGGTAAAACTTTTTGGCAACTTACTCGGCAATGTCATTAATAACCTAGCCGGTGCTCATGTATATGATGCGGTTGAAAAACTGCGTAAGGGCTATATCAGCCTGCGTAAAACAGACAACCCGAAAAAACGTGCACAGTTAATGGCATTTATCGAAACCTTAGATGCAGATACCTTAACCCAGGTTGTGCGCGCCTTTAGCATTTACTTCAGCCTCATTAATATTGCCGAAGAAGATTACCAACACCTTCAGCGCCGTGAGCAGGTATTTAATGGCAAGTCTTTATGGACAGGCTCATTTGACAATACGCTGGAAGAATTTCGTTTAGACGCAATGGACGCGGCGCAAGTACAAGACCTACTCGATCAACTGGCTTACATTCCGGTTTTCACCGCCCACCCAACGGAATCTAAACGCCGCAGCGTAATGAATGCCCTACGCCGTATTTTTCTAATTAACGACAAATTAAATGATGTGCGCGTGGGTAAACTCCAACGCATTGAATTAACCGAAGAGCTAGAAACTGAAATTCAGCAGTTGTGGCGCACCAATGAAGTTCGCGAACACAAGCCGCAGGTACGCGATGAAATTAAAAATGGCATGTATTATTTCCGCACCAGCTTGTTTAATGCGGTGCCCCATATTTACCGTAATTTAGAACGTAAAATCAATAAACACTACCCAAATGAAAGCATTACCGTGCCAAGCTTTTTACGCTTTGGCTCATGGATTGGTGGCGACCGCGATGGCAACCCATTTGTAAAACCCGACACCACCGCCATGGCATTGCGCATGCAAGCTCAAGTGATTTTGCAGGAATATATTTACCGCGTGGTTGAGGTTAACAAGCAACTCACTCACTCAATTGACCTGTGCACACCCACTAAATCTTTTATGGACAGCTTGGAAGCCGATGAAAATATCCGCTTCGAAGTGTACGCTTCATCACCTAATGCCTTCAGCAATGCGCCGTATCGTCGCAAACTATCATTTATTCATTATCGTTTGCAGCAAAACTTATCGCTGATTAATGCACATTTAGCCAATGAAAAAATTGCAGATGGTGCTTATCCACACGCTTACCCATCTGAAAAAGAATTCATTGCCGATTTACAATTAATTCGCAGCTCACTCATCAGTCACAACGATGGCAACATTGCTAATGGTGATTTAAAAGATTTAATTCGAGTGGCAGAAACGTTTGGCTTTTTCCTACTCAAACTGGATATTCGTCAAGAATCAACCCGTCACTCAGATGCAGTAACAGACATTATTAAGCAAGTTTCCGGCGCGCCAGATTATGCCGCACTAAATGAAGTTGAGCGTCAGACATTATTATCCGACTATATAGAAAATCCACCGACCTTAAATATAGATAAGAAACAACTGCACGAAGACAACCTCGAAACCTTAAATGTGTTTGAGCTTATCACCTATATGCGCAGCGAAATTTCACCGCAGGCCTTTGGCAACTACGTTATCTCCATGACCCACGCCGCCAGCCATGTGCTGGAAGTAATGTATTTGGCGAGCATTGCTGGCCTAACCGGCAAAGATGACAAGGGCGAAACCTTCTGCAATATCAGCATTTCACCGCTGTTCGAAACCATTGAAGATTTAGAGCACATTGAAGATGTGCTTAAAACTCTATTTGAAAACAAGGTATACAGTAACTTACTAAAAGCCTCCGGTAATTTACAAGAAGCCATGCTGGGTTATTCAGACTCGTGCAAAGACGGCGGCATTATGGCCTCTTCGTGGAATTTATATGACGCCCAGCAAAAGGTTATTAAATTGACCGATGCCTTTGAAGTTGATTGCCGATTATTCCACGGTCGTGGCGGCACCATTGGTCGCGGCGGCGGCCCAACTCACGATGCTATTTTGTCGCAGCCGGAAGGCACGGTGCATGGCCAAATTAAGTTCACCGAGCAGGGTGAAGTGCTATCGTATAAATACAGCAATCAAGAAACCGCAATTTACGAACTCACCATGGGTGTGTCTGGCTTAATGAAAGCCAGTAAATCAATTGTTACTGAAAAAGCCAAACCCGCGAAAACAGAATTTTTGCAAACCATGCAAGCGCTTACCAAAGATGGTGAAAATGCCTATCGTGAATTAACCGATCGCACCGAAGGCTTTCTAGATTATTTTTACGAAACCACGCCGGTGACCGAAATTGGCTTAATGAATATTGGTTCGCGTCCATCGCACCGTAAAGCTAATCGCTCGAAAGCCTCTATCCGTGCTATCCCGTGGGTATTTGGCTGGGCGCAATCACGCACAACACTACCGGCTTGGTTTGGTATTGGTACAGCGCTGGCGAATTTTATCGATGGTAAAGAAGAAAACCTCAAGTTGCTGCAAGAAATGAATGCCAATTGGCCCTACTTTAAAGCCATGTTAAATAACACCCAAATGGCCTTATTAAAAGCCGATATGTCGACCGCTAAAGAATACTCAGAGCTGTGCGAAGACAAAGACGTTGAAAGCCGGGTGTTTAATAAAATTTATGATGAACACATGCGGACCGTCGAAAATATTATGGCAATTACCTGCAACGACAATTTACTGGCGGACAGCCCCGTACTGGCTTTATCTTTACAGCGTAGAGACCCATATCTCGACCCATTGAGCCACATCCAAATTTTAATGCTAACCCGCTATCGTAATGAGCTGGCAACAGAAACTGAGCAGGATATTTGGATTAACCCGCTACTTCGCACCATTAGCGCCGTTGCCGCAGGCATGCGCAACACGGGATAAGCCCACCGATTGGAGTTAGCCAGTCACCTTACGCATGGCTAACTCCAAATTATTCTGCATTATCTCTACAAATCAGCTTTCGCTGAGATTCAGCATTGCCTTTCCTTAAAAATCGACTATATACATATAGTAGAATCATAGACTTACCTCAACAAGGTGAGCAATATTTTAAGGAGCATCTCAAACTATTATGTACAAGCTTAAAAATGCATTTAATGCTTACTCCATCAAAAAACGTCTTATTATTATGTTTACCTTGCCGCAAATTTGCTTAGGTATTTCGCTGATATATATGATTGAAGAACATCGCGCACTGGAAATAACCAGCATAGTTATCCTCATCGTCATGGCACTGCTGCTAAGCCTATATTACTTTGTGCAATTAAATATCATTTGCCCGTTAACCCACTCTGTAGAAAACGGGCTAGAAAGCATTTCTTCAACCATGAACAGCTTTATGTCAGATCGCGCGGAAGTGCCCAGCTTAAAGCTCACTCACGAAACGTCTGAAACGAGTCAAATAATTCAAAGCTTCTCTTATCTATCTTCAGAAATGGACGACATTGTAGAGCGCGAAAAAGAAATTAATACCGATTTAGAAGGTAAAGCCGAACTGGTGTTAGATGTAGTTAAAACCGCTGCCAAAGGCGATCTCACCGCCGACATGATGATTTTTTCATCCAACGATTCTATTTCACAAGTTGCCAGCGGAGTTAATACCATGCTGGAAAATTTAAACAACTTAGTAAAACAGGTGCAAATTTCCGGTATTCAAGTGACCTCATCCGCCACCCAAATTTCAGCCAATGCGAAAGAGCATGAAGCCACCGTTGCCGAGCAAGCGGCTAGCACCAATCAAATTATGTCGACCATCACCGAAATTTCCGCCACCGGTAAAGAACTATTAAATACCATGAATGAAGTTAAACATGTGGTAGAAAACACTTCCGAATCGGCAACCGATGGACATAGCGCACTGGTCTCCATGGAAAACACCATGAGTCAAATGCAGTCTGCCACCGATAGCATCTCGTCTAAACTGACAGTGCTAAGCGAAAAAGCCGATAACATTAACACCGTTGTTACCACCATCAACCGAGTCGCCGACCAAACTAATTTGCTCTCATTAAATGCCGCCATCGAAGCCGAAAAAGCCGGTGAATATGGGCGTGGCTTTTCCGTTGTTGCCACCGAAATTAGGCGTTTGGCCGACCAAACTGCTGTAGCAACTTGGGACATTGAACAAATGGTAAAAGAAATGTTATCGGCGGTTTCAGCCGGTGTAATGAGCATGGATAAATTTACCGAAGAAGTTAACCACGGCGTATCGGATGTCGCTACCGTTGGCGCTCAACTTGCCCATATTATTGAACAAGTACAAGCACTCTTGCCCCGCTTTGAAACGGTTAATGAAGGCACGCGCTTACAATCTGAAGGCGCAGAACAAATAAAAGAAAGCATGATTCAACTTAATGAAATGGCTCAGCAAACCGCCGAAACACTAAGACAATCTGGGCAATCGGTTGAACATTTAAAAGAGGCCGCTCGCGATTTACAAGAAGGTGTGTCTATTTTTAAAGTGACCGACTAATGTTAATTCTGGGACTTAAAATTGGCAAAGAACAATACGGCATAGAAGCCACTCGGGTAATTGAAATTGTACCGCTGATTGAAGTTGAAAAAATCCCCCTCTGCGAAGATGCCATAAAAGGTATTTTTAACTATCGCGGCACCACCACACTCGCAATTGATTTATGCCAACTTTTTGAAAGCCGCTATTGTAATAATCATTTAAGCACACGCATTATTATTATTAATTATAAAGATAACAACGGGCAAGCACGACCTATTGGGCTAATTGCAGAACAGGTGACTGATGTTATTCAATGCCAGCCCAATAAAATAACCGACAGTGGCATTCAAGCAAATAACAATTCTTTTTTAGGGCAAGTGTATAAACATAAAAATGACATGATTCAACTGATAGATACTAACAATATACTGCCCACATCTATTAGCCATCAATTTAGCAAAACACTCGCTTAAGTTTGGTTAAACTAATGGATACTGCGCTTAATAAAATAAAACTCATAGTGAAAAATAAAATAGGGTTAGATAGCAGCACCATTGGCGATAGCACTATCGAAAAAATAATTTTACAGCGCATTCAACAAAGCAACGCCGCTGATTTTAAAGATTACTTGCAATTAATTAATACTAACCCGCAAGAGCTTAATGAGTTACTTGAAACAGCCGTTATTCCTGAAACTTGGTTTTTCAGAGACATCAAACCATTTGAATTTATTTATAAAAATATTTTAAAAAAATATATGGAAAATCAATCTTCTACATTTAGAATTTTAAGTATTCCCAGCTCAACCGGTGAAGAGCCTTACTCGTTAGCCATGTATTTAATAGACAAAGGAATTTCTGATTCAATATTTAATATAGATGCGGTAGACGTTAGCCCGCGCGCATTAGAGCTTGCCAAAACAGGTGTATACGGCAACAACTCATTTCGTGGGAAACACTATTCCAGCTATCAAATAAAACATTTTAGCTGCAACAACAACACCTATAACATTAACCAAAACATAAAAGATAAAATTAAATTTTACAACTTAAATATACTCCACGAGCAAGACCCTATAAATGATCAATTTGATTTTATACTTTGTCGTAACTTGCTTATTTATTTTGACACTGACACCAAACTAATTGCCTTCGATAATTTATCTAAGCTAATGAAAGATAATGCATACCTATTTATCGGGCATTCTGAATTCGGCGCTGTACCTGATGAACTTTTTAAAAACACCGGATTTGAAAAGGCCTTTGCACTTATAAAACACACCCACCCTGAATTTACTGAAAGTCACAAAAACAGTACCAAAAAAACAAACTCTAAAAAAATAAAACCACCTTACATAAAACCAAATTTTAAAAAATTAATTAACACGCCTGAAGAGACAACTAACAATGCGCCTACAATAAAACAAATCAAGCAACTTTCTGACGCATCAAATTTTGAAGAAGCAAAAGAAATTTGCCAGCTATACATAAACAGCCACGGTGAAGATAGTGACGTATTATACTTTCTTGGGCTAATTAACAGCAGCAAAGATAACCACGATAAAGCTGAAAAGCACTTTAGAAAAAGCCTTTTTCTTAACCCTAAACACTATAACTCATTAATTCACTTGTCACTTATTTTGGATCGAAAAGGCGACTCTAAAAACTCGGCACTGCTTAAAAAAAGAGCCGAGAATACTCTTATCGAACAGGACAACGCTAAAACTTAAACTATGCAATCCATAAAAATAAATGACTGCTGGAATAAAATTGGTATTTGGGGCCACCAAACACCTCGCTGCGAACGCTTACAAAAAATAGCACATTGTTTTAATTGTGAAATTTATAGCCAAGCAGGCGCCCAAATATTAAACCGGCCCGCACCTAATAACTACCTTCAAGAATGGAAAGAAAACCTCAGCCAGTTACGTGAAGAGAAAAATACAGATGTAGAGTCATCTTTAATTTTTCGCATGGGAGATGAATGGTTTGCATTTTCTTCAAAATTCATAAAAGAAATTACACATTGTGATAAACACCACTCTCTACCTCACGTTAAAAATAATGTGCTTCGTGGTTTAGTAAATGTTCATGGCGAATTAGTTTTAAATGTTTCATTAGGTTATTTATTTAAAATAAACAAACAACAAACAAAAAACACTAAAGAGCGTTATATTATAATTAATGATGAAGATGATGTATTTGCTTTTCCAGTAACAGAAGTTAAAGAAATAATTCACTATAGTGGCGATGAAATTCAGCCAACACCTTCAACCATCAATAAAGACACCTCTTGCTTTATTAAAGGCATTATAAATCACAACAACACCGATGTAGGTATATTAGACAGTGACATTGTTTTCACTGCTCTACATAAAAACATTTAATGACTAATAGCATCAATATAAATGAATCCATGTTAGATCTCTTTAAATCTGAGATAGAGACTCAAACACAAAAAATAAAATCAACTCTTGAAAAAATAACCTCATCAGATGATGTTAGTGAAAGCTACGAATCAATTATCAATTATACTCGAGCGATAAAAGGTGCAGCAAAATTAGTTCATGTTGAAATCATACTGCCACCCATTGATTCACTTGAAAACACATTATCTAATCTCCAAAAAAATAGCGAAAAGGCAGATAAACCCACTCTAGACGCATTAAACAACATCATTGATTTATTTTTAAAACTTGCCGATTTAAATGCAAATGACCTCAACTCACCTAATGAATCAATTTCACAAGAAATAGCTTTATCTATAAGCGGTCTTAATTCTATCTGTTTAAATTCAGAGCAACAGCCAACCATTATCAATTGCGACACTGAAAAAAACAATACTGAAACTGAATCTGTAAAAGATATATCTTTTTTAATTTCAGAATCGATTGACCCAGATATGTTTTTATTATTTTGCGCGGAGTTACAAAACAGTATTGCTGTTATAAATAATAATTTAATGGAACTTGAATCTGAAAATAACAATCAAGACAAACTGCTTGAATCCATGATGCGTGCTGCTCATTCAATAAAAGGCGCGGCAAGAATGATTGGAATTGATGCCGCTGTAAAACTTGCTCATGCAATGGAAGATGTTTTTGTCGCCGCTCAAAAACACACATTAACTCTAAACAAAAATAGCATAGACCAACTGTTGGAGTGTTGTGATTTATTAATAGAAATAGAAAACATCACTCACTTAGACATACCTAAATGGACACTGAATAACACTGATTATTTAAATCGCTTCATTCATGCCTTAAGCCTAATAAACAACAATAAATCATTTTCAATTATTAAACGCCAGCATGATGAAGTTACAACTTCAATTAGAAACAAAGCCACTTCAACTGATAACATGGTTCGTGTAAGCACTAGCCGTATAGATAAATTAGTTAGCCTTGCCGGTGAGCTTAGTGTTTCATCTAACTGGATTCAAAAACATGCGGATTCTATGCTTTTACTTAAGCGTAAGCATAATGACATGTTGGATAAAATTGATCGCTTACGCAGCTTGATTGAAGATAAAAATCGCTCAGAAGTTGAAACAACATTAATAAAAAACATTCAACTTAATGCAGAGTCTTATCGCGATGAGATAACTAATCGATTAATTAGTCTCGATAATTTTGACCGTTACTCATCTAATATAAACGACCAAATAAACCATGAAATTATCGCCAGTCGTATGCGCCCTTTTAGCGATAGCACACAAGGATATAAACGCCTAGTTAGAGATATTTCTAATTCATTAAATAAAAATATAAACCTTGAAATAGAAGGTGAAGACACCCCCGTTGATAGAGACATTCTCGAAAAACTCGATGCCCCTTTAAACCACATAATACGCAATGCCATCGATCACGGAATTGAAGAACCTGACATTAGAAAACAGAAAGGAAAACCTGAAACTGGCACTATTAAAATACATGTTTGTCATCAATCTGGGCGCTTAAAAATACAAATTAAAGATGATGGGCGCGGTGTAGATGTAGAAGATTTACGCCTAAAAATATTAGATAAAAAATTAATTAATGCTGGCATGGCTGAAAACCTATCTAAACCTGAACTGCTAGATTTTTTATTTTTACCGTCATTTTCTACGCGCAATGAAGTCACCGAATTATCCGGCAGAGGCGTTGGGTTAGATATAGTGCATAGCGCATTACAGGAAGTTCGCGGAAAACTTCATGCCGATACAGAGTTAGACAAGGGCATGGAAATAAATATGGAGTTGCCTCTCACCCTATCGGTTATAAGAAGTTTAATGGTGACTATAGATAACGAACTTTATGCCTTTCCGCTTGCTGAAATTCAAAGTTTAGTAACGGTTAAAAAACAAGATATTTCCATGTTTGAAGATAAACAATACATTACCATTGATGGCAAACATATTGGTTTAATTCATTGCGCGCAAATTCTCGGCATAAATCATTCATCTACTGACAGTTTAGACGTTCCCATTATTATTATCGGCGACTGGAATATGAGTTACGGTTTAGTTGTTGATGAATTAATTGGCGAGCGTGGTTTAGCATTACGCACGTTAAATAAAAAACTCGGTAAAATAAAAGATATCAGCGCCGCCGCCATTACTGATGACGGTGAACCGGTTTTAGTTTTTGACATAGAAGACCTACAACAAAGCATTCAAGATATTATTAGCGGCAAAGATTTATATAAAGTCGATGCTGAAAATTTACTCGATGTTAGCTCACATAAACGTGTTTTAGTAGTAGATGACTCACTTACTGTGCGCGAAGTAGAGAAAAAATTACTTGAGTCTAAAGGCTATATAGTTGATGTGGCAATTGATGGTGTTGATGGTTGGAACACCGTACGAAATGGTAATTATGATTTGGTAATATCTGACATTGATATGCCTCGCATGAATGGTATTGAATTTATTACGATGATAAAAAATGATGCCGCACTTCGCAGCACCCCCGTTATGATGGTGTCATATAAAGATCGGCCCGAGGACAAACAACAAGGCTTGGAAGCTGGAGCAGATTATTATTTAACTAAAGGCAGCTTTCACGATGATACATTATTAAATGCAGTATTAGATTTAATTGGTGAAGCAAAAGACAATGCTTAAAACTCACATATTAAGAGATTTATAAATATGCGCATCGCAATGCTACACACTAATGCCGATATTATTCGTTTGTTTGGTTTTATTGTTTCTGAACTAGATTTAAGTATATGTTGGACATGCCAAACGGCTAAAGACACTCTTAAATTTTGCTTATCTGACTGCCCTGATCTTTTACTCATACAATTAGATAATGCGGATTATAAAGCCAGCAGCCTTATTCAACAAATAATGCAAGCATCTCCCATTACGGTTATTGTTATTAGTGATCCACTTAAAATAAATCCCGGACATATTTTTGAAGCCATGTCTGCCGGCGCATTAGATGTTTTAACCGAACCGTCTACTGACAAACCCAAAGACTTATTAGAATTAAAAAATAAAATTTCAAATATTAAAAAGCTCCATGACAGCTTATTAAAAATAGATAAATCCAAGCAAACCACTAGTACTACTCAAACACCTTTAGTTGCCATCGGCTCATCTACCGGCGGGCCTGCGGCATTACTTACCATTCTTAAACAGTTACCTGAAAAAAATAATGCCATCTGGGTTATCATTCAACATATAGACCATCAATTTAGCCCTGGCATGGCAGAGTGGCTTAACGAACAAATTAATATAAAAGTAGAAACAGCAATACATAATAAACGCCCAAAGCCTGGCCACGTTTACCTTGCTTGCACTAATGATCATCTTATTATTAATAAGTCAGGTTACTTCGAATATACGGAAACGCCTCTCGATTACCCGTACCGACCTTCAATAGATGTTTTTTTTGAAAGTATTGTTAGCCATTGGCCAAATAAAATAATTGGCGTTTTATTAACAGGAATGGGACGAGACGGTGCAAATGGTCTATTATCTTTATATAAGCATGGTATGTTAACGATTGCACAAAACAAAGAAAGTTGTGCGGTTTATGGAATGCCTAAAGCAGCTTGTGATATTAATGCCGTAAGCGTAGAACTCGATATTAAGCAGATTGCTGATAAAATTATAAAAAACTTACATTAATTTATTACAAGTAATTATCATTAACTATTTATAAATGGATTAAAATTTCATAACAGAACATGACAGAGCAAAATTTAAAAAATACAGATAGAACTATCCGCATATTGCTGGTGGATGATCAGCCGATTATTGCAGAGGGCATTCGACGAATGCTCGCCAATGAATCCGATATGGTATTAACCTATGTAGAAGATCCCGCCCTAGCTATCGAAACTGCGGTTAATATCAATGCCACTATTATTTTACAAGATCTAATCATGCCTGATTCCGATGGCATGACACTATTACGATTTTATAAAGCCAATAATGAAACCCGCGACATCCCCGTCATTGTTTTATCTTCCAAGGAAGAAGCCACCACTAAAAGCGAAGCCTTTAGTTACGGTGCCAGCGATTATTTAGTAAAACTACCTAATGAAATTGAGCTGATTGCCCGCATACGCGCCCACGCGAAAAATTTTATTTTGCAAAAAGAACGTGACTCAGCTTTTTATGCACTCAGTCAATTAAAAATACAACTCGAAGCCAGCAATAAAAAACTTCATACTCTGTCTATGCAGGATGGCCTTACCGGTATTGCCAATCGCCGCTATTTTGATGAGCAATTAGAAATCGAAATTAAAAATGCAAAACAAAATCAAACACCGGTGACTTTAATTTTATTAGATATCGATTACTTCAAATGTTTCAATGATAATTACGGCCATCAACTCGGTGATGAATGCCTAAAAAATATTGGCTATTTGCTCAAAAAATCCTGTTTTAATCCACAGGATATAGCCGCCAGATACGGTGGAGAAGAGTTTGTTATTTTATTGCCCGGTACCAGCGAAAAAAGCGCTTTAAAAGTGGCCCAGCGCTTTGCCGATTTATTAAATGACGCCTGTATCGAACATAAATATTCAGATGTAATGGAATGCGTAACGGTCAGCATGGGAATCGCCACCCATGATAAGGGCAGTAAATACATTGGAAAAAATTTAATTGAAGATGCGGATAAAGCACTTTATAAAGCGAAGGAGAATGGTCGAAATCGAATCGAACTAGCATCTGAAAGTTAAAGCCGCACCCCATCATTGTAGGCGTGAGCTTTAGCTTGCGAATAGTAAGAAAGCACTTCGCGAGCTAAAGCTCGCGCCTACAAATAAAAACTTAGGCAACCTGTACGGGTATACGATCACTGGTATGCGTAATCTGATTTTTCTCATCTAAGTAAACCAACTTAGGCTTAAAGTTTACTGCCTCTTTCTGCTCTAGTTGCACATAACTGCAAATAATCACCCGATCACCGGGGCTGGCTTTATGCGCTGCGGCGCCGTTCACCGAAATCATACCGCTGGCGTCTTCACCGCGAATTGCATAGGTTGTAAAACGGTTGCCATTGGCCAGGTTATAAATCTGAATTTGCTCATATTCGTGAATACCTGCCTCATCTAACAATTTGCCATCAATCGCACAGGAGCCTTCATACTCTAGCTCAGAGAGCGTCACGCGGGCTTGATGTAGCTTGGCTTTCAGCATTGTTAAATGCATAGATATTCCTGTTCAACTTTATAAAAACGAAAACCGTGATTATGATGGAATCCGAGGGCGGTATCAAGTTAAGATATTACTTATATAGATGTTTTTTACCTGTTTGCACAGATTTACGAATCACTTAATCAATAATCAGATTATCAATTAATCGAACACTTCCTAAATGTGCCGCCGCCAAAACCAGACGATTTTTCTGGTTATTATGCGCAGACTGCAAAGATGCACGATCTCTCACCGAAATATATTCAACCTCAAAACCCGCCGCCTGCAATTGCGCCGCTGCCTGAACTTCGACATCTATACACAACTGCCCTAGTTTTAATTGCTGCGATACCTGCTGCAAAATTCGATATAACTCGGGTGCTTTTTTTCTATTCTCGTCAGTCAGCCGAGCATTTCTAGAGCTCATTGCCAGCCCATCTATTTCGCGATGCGTTGAAACAGAATGAATTTCAATCGGCATATTTAAATCAGCCTGCATTTTTTTTACTAACAATAATTGCTGATAATCTTTTTCGCCAAAAAAGGCCGCTTGCGGTTGTACTAAATTAAATAGTTTATTCACCACCGTTGCGACACCATCAAAATGTCCTGGGCGATGCTCACCTTCTAATGTATCTGTTATTTCAGGAACACAAATTTTTGTGATTGCTGCCTGCCCATTGGGATACATCATTTTAGTATCGGGTAAAAATAATGCATCTACTTTTACGGCAATTAATTTTTGCTGATCTTCTTCGAGTGAAGTTGGATAATTATCTAAGTCACTGGCCTGATTAAATTGCAGGGGATTAACAAAAATACTCACCACCACCCTATCGCAATTATTTTTTGCCTGCTTAACCAATTCAAGATGCCCCGCATGCAAATACCCCATTGTGGGAACAAAACCAATACGACAGGTTTCTGCTTGCCATTGTTGAATGGTGTTTTTTAAATTGTGAATGGTATTTATGATTTTCATTTTTTAAAACTGATAGGCATAATATAGGTACGAATTTATTCGCACCTACAATAAAATCCATTTATTAATTAAACGTATGCTCATCTCCAGGAAACGCCACCGATTTCACCTCTTCAACATATAATTTAACTGCCTGCTGAATAGACGCCGTAAGCTGCATATAATTTTTAGAAAATTTTGGTACATGGCCAGCTGAAATACCTAAAATATCATACAGTACTAAAATTTGGCCATCGGTATTTTTACCCGCGCCAATACCAATTACTGGGATTTTTGCTTGCTGAGTAATTTTTTTAGCCAGTGCATCAGGCACACATTCCAATAATAATAAATCCGCACCGGCCTGCTCTAATACCTGCGCATCGTTTAACATTTTTTCAGCAACTGATTTTTCGCGCCCCTGCACTTTATAACCACCGAGTTTATGCACACGTTGTGGCTGCAAACCTAAATGCGCACAAACCGGAATACCTAATCGAGTTAGCGTTTCAACTAACTCTTTTTGATCTGCACCGCCTTCAAGCTTCACCATATTCGCACCACACTCTTTCATAAAACGGCCGGCATTTTCAACTGCTTGCTGAGTTGAAGCATCTGACATAAACGGCATATCTAAAATTAAAAAAGCACGCTGTAAACCACGGCATACATTTTTACCGTGGTAAATCATTTCATCCATAGTTACTGGAATGGTGGAATTTAAACCTTGAATAACCATACCTAAAGAATCACCCACTAAAACAATATCAACATTTGCATCGTCTAGCAGTTGCGCAAAGCTCACATCATAGGCGGTTAAGCAGGCAATTTTTTTATTTTCTGCTTTCATTTCACGCAATGTATTAATGGTGATCTTATTGGTTTTTTTAGCTTGTGTACTCATGTTTAATATTTACTTTTTAAAAACCTAAATTAACTCTGGCTGTGGATTATAATAATGTCGGCCACTCTTAATTGATTTTAGTCTTTCCAATAATTGCTGATAATCATTTTCATTATTTGCAAAATCAATATCCGCAGCATTCACAATCAGTAATGGTGCATCCGTATAATGATAAAAAAATTCAACATACGAATCTGAAAGTCTTTGCAAGTATGCCGCTTCAATTAAGCGCTCGTGAGGTATGCCACGGTTTTCAATTCGATCCAGCAAAACTTCGACGGGAGCCTGCAAATAAACCACCAAATCAGGCTCGGGCACATCAATGGTTAACTGATCAAATACTTGCTCATATAATTTTAGCTCATCATCATCTAAAGTTAACTCGGCAAACAAGCGATCTTTTTCCATTAAAAAATCAGCAATTCGCACAGGATTAAACATATCGGCCTGCCGTATTTCTTGCATTTGGCGTGCGCGTTGCAATAAAAAAAATAATTGTGTCGATAATGCCGCGGCTCTCGGGTTTTCATAAAAGCGTGACATAAACGGATTATCTGCGGCACCTTCAAGCAATAATTCACTACCAAAACTGTGTGCCAGTTTTTTCGCAAGGGTTGTTTTACCCACACCGATTGGCCCTTCAACAACAATAAAATCGGGGCTATCCATTAAATTCATTCACTTTTAAACTCATTTACTTTTTCTAGTACCTGATGTTGATTTTTTTCTATGGCTTTTTGCAAACTATCTATATTCGGTATTTTTAAATTTGGCGACAATTCAAACAAAGGTAATAAAACAAAATTTCTATTTTTTATTTCAATATGCGGAACCGTTAAACGTGCTGTTTTTATTTGTTGCTCTGCATATAATAATATATCTAAATCAAGGGTGCGAGCACCCCAACGTGTTTCTCGAATTCTACCTTGCTGACTTTCTATTTGCTGCAAACCATCCAGTAATTGCTCTGGGTTAAGTGTAGTTTGTATTTCTATCACTGCATTTAAATAATCATTTTGAGGTTCATCATCAATCGTTAAGGCTGCACTTTGATAAATTGATGAACAGTTTAATACATTAATTTTCGGTAATGCTATGATTTTTTGTTTAGCTTGATTGAGTTGCTGTAATGGATTTTTTAGATTGCTACCCAAGCCAATGTAACAGCGAACCATTGCCGCGACACTCATGTTTTTTTCTGCGTATTTTTCTTTTTTGCTGATTTTTGCTTAGGCTTGGCTTTAGCGGGCTTTAATAAAATATCTTGCTGCTTTGGCTCCAAGGTTTGAATACGTGTCCACCATTCACAACTATCATCGTTCACTTCTCCGGCCTGACTTCTAATACACATAAAATCATAAGCTGCGCGAAATTTTTTGTGCATTAATAAAGATTTAGCGCGCTTCCCATGGCGAAACTGAAAACGATTTTGCATGTGCCAAATATCTCTTACTACCATGCTAAATCGTTTTGGTATTGAAATATTTTTTATTTGTTGCGATAAAGCTACCGAGCTGGCATTTTGCATGGCAATAGATAGCGGTTCACCATCGTGCTTAAACTGTTCAAATAATTGATTAACATTTCCCCATAACATTGCCGCAAATAAAAAGGCGGGGGTAACGGGTTTGCCCTGATTAATTCGATTGTCTGTGCTCTCTAACGCTAAATGAATAAATTGCTCAAACGTTTCATTGCCTTGCTTAAGTGATTGGTCTGCGGCTTTAAATAAATATTGCAATAAATCATATTTACGCAATAGTTGCAGAGTGATAATGCCTTGCCCCGAATGAAAAATTTTTAACACTTCTTCGTACAAGCGCGCCGGTGGAATATCGGCCAATAAATGTCCCAATTCAAAAATAGGCTGCTCGGAATTTGGGTGAATGCTAAAGCCTAATTTTGCGGCGAAACGAATGGCGCGTAACATGCGCACTGGATCTTCTCGATAGCGGGTTTGCGGGTCGCCAATTAAACGCATGACTTTATTTTTTATGTCGTCCATGGCTTGGGTGTAATCGACAATCGAAAAATCAGCGATGTCGTAATACAATGCATTAACGGTAAAATCGCGTCGCCACACATCATCGTCTAATTCACCGTAAACATTGTCGCGTAAAATGCGCCCACTGGTATCATGCGCTCGGTCGCTGTCATCACCTTGTAGTTCATCTATTTGAGATGCTCGAAAGGTTGCAACTTCAATAATTTCACGCCCAAAAAACACATGGGCTAAACGAAAACGTCGGCCAATTAAACGGCTATTACTGAATAATTTTTTTACATCTTCAGGATGCGCATCGGTGGCAATATCAAAATCTTTAGGCGCATGCCCCAACAATAAATCGCGTACCCCTCCGCCCACTAACATAGCGCGATAACCGGCTTTGTGCAGACGGTATAAAACCCGTAATGCAGTATCGTCGATATTATCTCTGGAAATCGAATGCACGGCTCGAGGAATAATGGTTGGTTGGTTGGATTGTTGAATAATCGTCACGACTTTTTAGTTAATTATTTTGGCTGATATTAACACAGAAAAACATATAAAATAAAAAAGCCGCCATCTAAAAGACAGCGGCCTTTAGCCAATCACCAATGGCTAACTCGGTTAACTAAAGATCGTAACCACGCTCTTCATGCAGCACGATATCCAGCCCTTCAATTTCCTGCTCTTCGCTCACTCTCAAACCAACGAGCGCATCGACTACTTTCAAAATAATCCAAGTGACTACTGCGGTAAACACAGCCGTTGCAGCAACCCCTATTAGCTGCACTTTAACTTGCCCTGCCATTGTGCTGATGCCCTCGGCAAAGCCATAACCGCTAAACACGCCTAACGTGGTTGCGGAAAATACACCGGCCAATATTGTGCCTAATATACCACCGACGCCATGCACGGGAAACACATCGAGGGAATCATCAATTTTTAGCACGCGCTTTATATATTGGGTGGCAACAAAACAAACCGCACCCGCTAATAAGCCAATAATCAGCGCGCCACCTGGCCCCACAAAACCCGATGCGGGGGTAATGGTGCCTAAGCCCGCAACCATTCCGGTCACCGCGCCTAACGCACTGGGCTTGCCATAACGAAACCATTCTATTGCCATCCAAGTCATTGCCCCTGTAGCAGCTGAAATGTGAGTCACCAAAATCGCCATTGAAGCGTTACCATTGGCGGCTAATGCGCTGCCACCATTAAAACCAAACCAACCCACCCATAACATGGCTGCACCGGCAATGGTCATGGTCATATTATGTGGCATCATGGTTTTTTCAGGAAAGCCTCGACGCGGGCCTAAAACAATCGCGCATACCAGCGCTGCTACCCCTGCGGTAATATGTACAACGGTTCCGCCTGCGAAATCATACAAGCCCATTGCACCCAACCAGCCGCCACCCCATACCCAATGGGTGATGGGCACATAAACCAACAACAACCAAACGCCACTAAAGATAAGCATGGCGGAGAACTTCATGCGCTCTGCAAAAGCACCAATAATAAGCGCTGGGGTAATAATGGCAAAGGTCATTTGAAACATCATAAAGAGCGATTCGGGAATGGTGCCGGAAACAGTCTCTCGCCCCACGCCGCTCATCATCACTTTGCTAAAGTCACCAATCCAGCTATTACCCTCGCCAAAGGCCAAGCTATAACCGACGGTCAACCATAAAATAGATACCACACTGGCAATGGCAAAGCATTGCATTAATACAGAAAGCACATTGCGCGAACTCACCAAGCCTGCATAAAACAGGGCCAAGCCGGGCAAGGTCATAAATAATACTAGGGCGGTGGAAGTCATTATCCAAGCGGTATCTGCAGCGTTAATGGCATCTTGTGCAAATGCTGATACAGGCAATAAGCTCAGCAAACCAATAGATAATAAATTTCTGTAAATAGTTTTCATGTAGATAAATCCCAAAAAATTAAATCATTACGTGTATTTTCATTTGGCTAACGCTACAAAGCTTCCTCATCCGTTTCGCCGGTTCTAATACGAACCACTCGCTCAAGGCTAGAAACGAAAATTTTGCCATCGCCAATTTTGCCTGTATTTGCCGCATCTCTAATGGCAGTAATCACCATATCGACTAAATCGGCCTTTACCGCAATTTCAACTTTTACCTTGGGTAAAAAATCCACCACATATTCGGCACCACGATAAAGCTCAGTATGGCCTTTTTGCCGCCCAAAGCCTTTCACTTCTGTTGTTGTAATCCCCTGCACACCTAACTGAGCAAGGGACTCGCGCACCTCATCCAGCTTAAACGGCTTAATTATTGCTGTTACCATTTTCATAATTGGGCCTTTTTATTTTTATAATTGATTAATCTGCACCACAACGAGCTAAGTAATGCACTAATATAGTTTGTACTCGCCGAAATATGACACAATTTGATAAATCTAACAAATTTTTTACACATCACTTAACTGTGCAAACAAAGAAGCTTGCCATATTGCTGTTTTTAATCATTAAATTTTTAAAAATCGGCTTCAATGTCAATATCAAAAATATCAGTTACAGTATGATTCACACATAATTGAGGCAAACTTCACACTTACCTATGAGCTATTTGAAATTAGCTTAATTACATCGTTTAATGAAACCTTAAGAAAAATTAAACTAAAATACATACGTTGCATATAACAGTCAGATATCACTTTTCCCTTTAACACTTTTATGGAGAATATTCAGTGTTCACCCCATCTAAAATAATTATTAGCTTTCTCACACTTATATTCATTGGTTTTTCAAGCGCTTCATTTGCACAAAAAGCACCTGACTTTACCCTCAATGGCGATAAAGGAAAAATCTCATTATCGACATATAAAAATCAGGTGGTATATGTTGATTTTTGGGCATCTTGGTGCAAACCTTGCCAAAAATCTTTTCCGTTTATGAATGATATGCAATCCCGCTACGGTAAAAAAGGCTTCAAAATTATTGCCATTAATTTAGATAGCGACCGCGCAGCCGCAAAAACATTTTTGAAAAAAAATCCCGCTAAATTTAGCATCGCTTACGACCCAGATGGAAAAACACCTAATTTATATAAACTAAAAGTAATGCCTACGTCTTATCTAATTGATCGCAGAGGTAACCTAGTTAACGTTCATAAAGGCTTTAAGAAAAACCAAACTGCCGACCTTGAAAGAATGATCGTAAAAACACTAAACAAAAAATAACTTTTAAATACTATCCGCCAATTAACATAAAGCTTTCACGTTAATTGGCGGCAACACTTAAAGCTAGTTTTTATTAACTTCTGAATATCGTGAACATTTGTGTCTAACATCAATACTGAAATAAAAAAAGATTATAGTATTGGCCGTTTTACAGCCATGGCCTGCCCTTGTGAAATTTTACTTGAATCCTCTTCTTCATCTCTTATTAGCTTTATCACTCAACTAGCCTTCGAAGAAGCAAAACGCATTGAAAAAAAATTTAGTCGCTATCGGCAAGATAATATTATTTATCAAATAAATAATGCCAATGGTTTAGCCGTAAAAGTAGATGACGAAACAGCTTTAATGTTTGATTTTGCCAGCCAATGCTATGAACTCAGTGAGGGAAAATTTGATATTACATCCGGCGTGTTACGAAAAATTTGGACGTTTGATGGCAGCGATAACATTCCCACCAAAGAAGATGTTGAAGCGGTTAAATCTAATATTAGTTGGCGCAAAGTAAGTTGGGAAAAGCCCATTATCGTATTGCCTAAAAATATGGAAATTGACCTTGGTGGAATCGGCAAAGAATATGCGGTTGATTCATGCGTTAATATTTTAAAACAACAAACCAACGAAAGCTTTTTAGTTAATTTTGGCGGTGATATTGCTTGCCCAAAACCGCGAAAAAATAATACGCCTTGGACAATTGGGGTAGAAGACCCTAAACATACTGGTGAAAATTCTGCTGGCAGCATTACTTTATTTCAGGGAGGATTAGCTACCTCCGGCGACACCCAACGCTACTTATTAAAAGATGGAATAAGGTATAGCCACATACTAGATCCACATACAGGCTACCCCATTCCTAATGCACCCCGCTCAATAAGCGTAATTGCTGACACTTGCTTGGAAGCCGGCATGTTATCCACTTTTGCCATGCTACAAGGCGCTGATGCTAATGCTTTTTTGCAAGCACAAGATATTAAATTTTGGTGCATTCCTTAACCAAAAAATCAATTTTCTGCACGTTTAAATTTTACAATTTGTCGACGTTGTTTTTTGTTTGGCCGCTTATCACTATAGGGCGAATTAGCATTTAGAATTTTTAACGATAAAGACAACTCTTGCCGCTTTTGTATACTCGCCTGACTTTCAATATAAAGTTGCTGCGCTTCAGTTGCCGGTCGTCTTGTTTTATTAATGCCCTCAACCGTTATAATAAATTCATATTTACCACGGGTTATTTGTAACTGATCCCCAGCCTTTACATTACGGGACGATTTTGCTCGCTCTCCATTAAGATGCACCTTTCCTCCATTTACGGCCTCTGCTGCTAAAGAACGCGTTTTAAAAAAACGTGCCGCCCATAACCATTTATCTAATCTTTGCTGTAAATCATCACTCATTATTAACTGGCTTTCTCATTAAATAAATAAGCGGTGCTAAAAATATTAACCACAATATTGACCCTAAGAAATAACTTTTCTTTTGTTCTGCTTCAGCACTTTCAAATACACCTTGCACTACTTCGATATTTTTCAGGTCACTATTTTCATTTTCTAAATGCACCGCCTCGCCAACATTAATTTCTACTTTTTCTTTTTTATTTTTAACATCAATCACACCACGGTTTACTTTAACAAATAAACCTTTGCTATTTACATCAAGGCTGCCATCACAACCATGTTGCTGTAAAACGCGAATTGCATATTCCGTGCCTCGTACACCAACGGTTGCCAATGGGGTGCGCATTTCATAAATATCTTCGGCCATTTTGCCAATTTTTCCTGTTATTTTTTTAACACTGCCTTTGATTAAATAAATAACACTGCGATTTCCACCACGCAATAATTGGTAATCTTCGATCAACATTTCACTGTTACAACGTAAATCTATTTTTGCATTGTCAATCATATTTAATCGAATAAAGCCTTGCACGCCGGTAAACACTCTATCACCAACAAAAATTTCACTGCCTACATCAACTTTACGTTTTTTATTTTTTTTAGAAATCACAAAAGTTTTACCGCGCTGCTTAATCACCTGCCCCACAGCATGAATTTTTTTTGATAACACTTGTTTATTAGTTTTAGTTGATTTTACTTTTGACGAAATAGCCGGTAGCTCAATGCGCTGACCCACTTTTATTTTTATGGCATCGCCCCCCACAAAAGCATGCGGATTTATTTTAACGACTTTTTTAATAATACGAGGCCATTGTTTTTTTTGATTTGGATATAAAACTTTAACAATACTAAAAACACTTTGCCCTGGCTGTACATATAAATAACGTTTTTGAGCATTGAACTTATCTGTAGCAACGGCATTAAAAGACACAAACAAGCAAACGATAAAAAAGCCAGATAAGCTTTTTATAAATTGAGTCGGCAATTGATATGAATTAGGCATGAGAACAGGTCATTGGTTATTACTCATAATACTAGCTGAATCACACGAAGTTTGATGCCTGAAATTTAGATTTTATGATAAACCTCTCACTTAGCTTCATAACCACTACTATCGCATAAACATGCAATTTCCGCGAAGTTTAATTTTTACAGGTTTAACGCTAACTTAATATTTGAAATGCTAATATTTAAACAAAAAAAACCACGCCTCATAAACACAGTTCATTTATAAGGTGTGGCTTTAGTTTTTAGCCTGCTATTTTAGCTTGCTACTTATTTAACATCTCATTAACCCGCTTCACATACGCCGCCGGATCTTCCAACTGCCCACCTTCTGCTAGCATCGCTTGGTCAAATAAGATATGCGACCAATTTTCAAACTTCTCTTGGTCCGCCATATCTTTAAGCTGCTTGATTAATTCATGCTCTGGATTAATCTCCAAAATTGGCTGACTTTCTGGAACTTCCTGCCCCGCCGCACGCATGATTTGCTGCATTTGCATGCCCATGTCATTTGAGTCCAGCACTAAACACGACGGTGAATCGGTTAAGCGATGAGTAATGCGCACTTCTTTGGTTTTGCCTTCGAGCTTTTCTTTCATTAACTCAACCACACCTTTCATATCACCTTCGGCTTCTTTTTGAGCCTTCTTTTCTTCTTCATCTTCGAAACTACCCAAGTCTAAATCACCCTTGGCAATATTTTGTAATGGTTTGCCATCGAAGTCGGTTAAGTGCTGCACCAACCATTCATCGATGCGATCTGTTAGCAATAAAACGTCTAAACCTTTGCGTTTGAATACTTCTAAATGTGGGCTATTTTTTGCTGCAACATAACTATCAGAAGTAATGTAATAAATTTGTTTCTGCTCGTCTTTCATGCGGCCAACATAATCTTCTAACGATACATTCTGTTCCGCATTATCATTTTCAGTAGTTGCAAAACGGAATAATTTTGCAATGCGTTCTTTGTTTGCAAAATCTTCAATTGGGCCTTCTTTCATTACGTTACCGAATGCTTTCCAGAAAGTCGCATATTGTTCTGCATTATTCTTGGCCATTTTTTCGAGTAAACCCAGCACCTTTTTAACTGATGCAGATTTAATTTTATCGATGACTTTATTGTGCTGTAGAATTTCACGCGAAACATTTAATGGCAAATCATCCGAGTCCACCACGCCACGAATAAAGCGTAAATATTGTGGCATCATGTGATCGGTGTCTTCCATAATGAAAACCCGTTTTACATATAATTTTATGCCCTGCTTGCGATCACGTTCGTACATATCAAACGGCGCTTTTGCGGGAATATATAATAGCGATGTATATGACTGGTTACCTTCAACTTTGTTGTGACTCCAGGTCATTGGGTCTTCAAAATCGTGGGCGATGTGTTTGTAAAATTCGTTATATTCTTCGTCTTTCACTTCGCTTTTTGCGCGTGCCCATAATGCAGATGCTTTATTTACGACTTCATTTTCTGGCACAACAATTTCATCGCTTTTCTTTTCATCACTTTCTTCCGCATCTTCTGCAACTGGCTCTGGATCTTTTGGCATGGTAATCGGTAAAGAAATATGATCGGAGTAAGTATGGATGATAGTTTTTAAACGCCAGCTATCCAAAAACTCTTCTTCGCCTTCGCGGATATGTAAAATAATATCGGTGCCGCGTGAATCTTTTTCGATAGTCTCAAGGGTATAATTACCTTCACCTTCTGATTCCCATAAAACAGACTGGTCTGCATCTTGCCCTGCGCGGCGTGATTTAACGGTTACTTTATCGGCAACAATAAACGTAGAGTAGAAACCCACACCAAACTGACCAATCATGTGTGAATCTTTCATCTGTTCGCCGGTTAAAGAATCTAAATATTTTTTAGTGCCGGAGTTAGCAATAGTGCCGATATTATCAACAATTTCTTCCCGCGACATGCCGATGCCGTTATCTGAAATGGTTAAAGTTTTTGCGTCTTTATCAAACTCGATATGTATTTTAAGTTCAGAATCACCACCGTAAATATCACCATTGCCGAGTGCTTCAAAGCGCAATTTGTCACACGCATCCGAGGCATTCGATATCAGCTCACGCAGGAATATTTCTTTATTGGAATACAAGGAGTGAATCATCAGCTTTAATAACTGTTTCACTTCTGCCTGAAATTCAAGGGTTTCTTTGTAGGCTTCTACGCTCATTGGGGTCTCCGGAAAATTCGCTGTAAATGTAAATTCTGATTTCTCAGATGGGGGAATAAAGATAGATTTCAAGCTTTACCGGTTAAATTTGAGAATTATTTTTCAAATACATCTGGCTCCAACCCTAATGCCACTTACTTAAGCAATATCAGAAACGTGAGCTATCGACAAGACACACCTGTAGGCGTTAGCTTTAGCTGGCGATGCAACGGGCGATGCAACGCGCACTGTAATTACGCTGAGCATAAACGATAGGCTCGCTTTGCATTACAAAAAACATCATCAGCTAAAGCTAACGCCTACTTTGTTTTATTCTTGGTGAATCAATAAGGGGACGGAGCGCCAAACAGAAGCGATCCATCCCCGACGACAGTAATAGACTGAGACCTTTGCACGATAGAATCACAAGTAAAAATGGCTAGAATCTCACTGCTTTTCGTTAGAAAACTTGTCAATATCTAGATATTAACTGCGTTTCTTGCCTCAATCAGTAAAATTTTAGCGCATTTTTCTTTTGCGCCTCTATCGTGCAAAGGTCTCAGACTATATTTGCTTCAACTGTATCGCCTGCAATCGCTGCCTGATAACCGCTTTACGCGCCGCATTCTGAGTGATTTTTAGCAAATGCAAATACCGCTGTTTTGAATCCTCATAAAGCTCGGCCTCAAACATGCTTTCTGCCGCTCTAAAAGTAGCGGTGTGATACCAAGGGTCAAATATATTATCCGGCGAACGAGCGGATTTTAAAAACAAAAACGCCGCCTGTTCAAACTGTTTTAGCTCGTGATACGACTCTGCTTTCCAGAAAATCAGTTCACGCACCAGCCGTACATCTTCAACCCGAAGTTGTAGCTGGTTAAATAAATCCAGCGCAATTTTATGCTGCTCAACCGCCTGCAAATCAAACACGACTTGTAAATATTTTTCTGCCTGTAAGGTTTCGACTTCTTCGCCACTTAACATATTACTAAGCACCGATGCACCTTGTTTGAACGAACCACTTAAAATTAACACTCGCGCACGGCGCAAATTCCAATCGAATTGGGGTTGATCTTCTGGCGGCTGCTTAAGATTTGCCATTAATGCGGCGGCCGCTTTTATATTGGAATGCACAAGATTAAAATCGATTAAGCGATAACGCACTTCGGGTACCACATCTGACATGCTGGTGATGTAACTCGAGTTGGTAAATAAATGATTCACCAACTCTAACGGTTGCTGATTAATATCCATTAATTTAACCAACTGTCGCATCGATAATTTTCGATGATGCGCTTCTCTGGCGTTTAATGATAAAACGGCAAAAATAGATTTAGCGGTCAGTGGATCACTTTGAAATAAATTACTGCCCAATGCATACCAACTAACATCATCACCTTTTAACAAACCTTTTCGATTGGCTTCTAAATTTCCTTTTCGCAGATATAATTTCCACAGGGTATTTGCATTAATTTCAACGCCACCAATGCGCACCACCGAATTAGATAAACTGCGATCTTGCTCAGATAATAAAATTTCCAGCAATAAAATAGATTGCTCAATATCTCCGGCGGCTATTGCAGACACCAGCGCCACATATTGAAATATATGTTTTCGTGGATCGTCTTCTTCAATACCGGCTAGCACCAGTTGCGCGCTATCTAATGCATTTAAAGGCGAAATCATTTTGGCATTTATTTTTGCCAATAAAACTAATGCCTGTGCTTCAGGATTTTTAATTTTTTTTAATAACGCAATAGCTTCACTGTGCTGGTTTAATTGAATTAATAATTCCGCTTGCAACTGCAACCAACTTAAACCATCTTCATTTTTTAACTCGCCGTAATCTTGTTGATAACGACGCATTGCAATTTGTGCATCATTAATTTGAGATTGATTTAAATACACCTGAATAATAATGCGTCGCCAAGCAGCATAGGTGTCAGTGCGCACTAAGTCGTTAGCATTCCATAAATAATGACGAGTTTTTGCTAACACTTTATCGTATTGTTTTAATTCAATTAGTGCCTGTAATTGCGTAGTTAAAAACCAGTTGCGATCGGCGGTAGCTATTTTAAAGTTGGAGAGATTCTCTTTTTGTTGGCTAACACGCTGGTCAACGGCCTGCCAACGCTGCATATATTTTAGTAGTGAAATGCGTTTTTGTTCCCAAAAAAGCCATTCGGTTGGTGCGTCTTTATTATATTTTGGCTGTTCACGTTTGATGTAACTTAGGGCTAATTCGGGTGCGCGTAGTTTTACCAGTTCGTCTATATTTTTAAAATGATTTTCTCTTTGTGCCTGAATTTTTTGCTGTTGTTCATTGGTGTTATTTTCAGCGTGCAGGGGCTGAATACCTAAACAACTTATCACAAAAATCAGGATCAATATTTTCATAAAAATAACTTTATTTTTTATCTGTAGGCGTTAGCTTTAGCTGACGAGGTTTAAAGTGATGCATAGCTAGCTTTGAATATTATATAGTTTCAGTTTACTGCTTGCTGCGCAGCGAAACACAAAAAAGCGCGTTGTAAAACATGTCAGAGTTGGATTTTTTGTTAGGCATATTTATGACTTTAGTAGGCACAATATATATTTCTGGATAATTATAAGCCTGTACTTTTTTGTTTTTGTCCTACGAGCGCATTATTAAGCATGACGGTGTCCAAATATTATGATGAACATGCCTATTAGAACAACTCCGACACCAACCCAATCAGTTACTGTGGGCCGAATTGAATCAACAGCCCACAACCAAAGCAGTGCCACACTCACATATACTCCACCATAAGCAGCATATACTCGGCCAGCAGCATGGGGGTGCAGCGTAAGCAACCAAGCAAAAGCAGCCAAACTGATTGCGGCGGGAATCAATAACCATACTGATCGATCCTGCTTGAGCCAGAGATAAGGCAAGTAGCAGCCGATAATTTCTGCTAGTGCTGTTATAACAAAAAGACCAAGAGTTTTTATTAGTTCCATATTCTTTTCTTATGTATCAACGCCTACATTATCGCCATAAAAAAAGGGGTGCATAAGCACCCCTTTTTTTATAATTCGTTTTAATAACAAAAACAACTTATAACTTTTCTTTAATACGTGCCGCCTTACCCGTAAGACCACGAAGATAATAAAGTTTAGCGCGACGTACTTTGCCGTGACGTTTAACTTCAATCTTTCCAATGATTGGGCTGTGTGTTTGAAAAACACGTTCAACGCCTTCACCGTTTGAAATTTTACGCACCGTAAATGCAGAATGTAAACCACGATTACGCTTCGCAATTACAACACCTTCAAATGCCTGTAAACGCTCACGATCACCTTCTTTTACTTTTACCTGCACGATAACCGTATCACCCGATGAAAATGTTGGGATATCCGATTTCATTTGCTCTGCATTTAGCTCTGCAATGATGTTGCTCATGGTCTTACTCCACCAATAATGTAAATTTATTAAATACTATTCAGCATTGTCGTGTGCCTGTTTAAAGGCATCTAACAATTGCTGCTGTTCTTCTGTCAGGTTTAAGGCCTCGATTAAATCGGGTCGCCTTAACCAGCTTCGCCCCAAACTTTGCTGTAATCGCCATCGATCAATATCCCGATGGTTTCCACTCAGCAAAACCGCTGGCACGCTGCGACCGTCAATCTCTTCGGGTCGCGTGTAATGCGGGCAATCTAGCAAGCCCTGCATAAACGAATCTTGTTGTGCGGATTGCTCATCTCCCAGTACCCCGGGAATCATCCGCGCTATCGCATCTATCAGCACCAGTGCGGGTAACTCGCCGCCGCTGAGGACGTAATCTCCAATTGACCATTCTTCGTCAACATGGGATTCGATAATGCGCTCATCTATTCCTTCATAGCGACCAGCGATTAATATCACACCTGGTTGCTCGGCTAGCTTTATCACATCCTGCTGAGTGACCGTTTTGCCCTGCGGGCTCATGTAAATCACGCGGCTCTGTGGTGCTGCCTGTTTCGCACTTTCGATAGCTAATTTCAGTGGCTGCACTTTCATTAGCATGCCGGGGCCGCCACCGTAGGGGCGATCATCGACGGTACGATGTTTATCTGTGGTGTAATCTCTGGGGTTCCAGCTGTTTAGCTGGATTTGGCCATTTTTGATGGCCCTGCCCAATACACCGATATTCGCAACGCTTTCAACCATTTCTGGGAACAGGGTTACAATATCAAATTTCATTTCTTACCCGTCATTCGACGTTAAAAATCTGGATCCCAATCAACCGTAATAGTTTCGGTTGCAAGATCAACTTCAATTACCGCATGGCCAACCGTAAACGGAATTAATCGCTCTCGATCACCGCGCACAACTAACACATCATTTGCACCGGTTTCCAATAAGTGATGAACTGTGCCTAAATCGACGCCTTCAACGGTAACGACTTTAAGCCCCGTGAGTTGATGCCAATAAAACTCACCTTTTTGCAACTTATCTAGTTGTTTAGGGTAAATCGCAATTTCAGCCCCCTGATAAAGCAACGCTTCATCACGGTCATCAAGCCCGACAATTTTTGCAACGATGGTTTTGCCCTGACGCTTACCGCCACTAAGCTTAACTTCTCGCCACTTGCCTTGATGCTTAACCTGCCAGCTATCGTACTTGACTATTTTTTCTCGTGGGTCGGTAAAAGAATGCACTTTTACCCAGCCCTTCACACCAAAAACGCCGGATATATTACCCAGCGAGATTAGTTGTGAAATTGGTTGATTTTCATCCAAACCATTGCTTGTAGCCTGCTCAGCCATTAGCCCGCCTGCAACAAAAAAGGTTTTAGGCAGCAGTCGCCGCTAAACGTGCTTGCTTAACCAGTGAAGCTACACGATCAGACGTACCTGCGCCTTGACCGACCCAGTGATCAATACGATCAAGGCTGATTTCAAGGTTCTTTTCAGCACCTTTAGCCATAGGATTAAAGAAACCTACACGTTCGATGTAACGGCCGTCACGTGGCATACGTGAATCTGTTACAACTACATGATAAAAAGGCTTTTTCTTAGCGCCGCCGCGTGATAAACGAATCGTTACCATTAGTATTCATCTCAAAATTAGTTAATCTGTGTTCCACTCAAAGACCCAAAATAGTAATTCGGGTCTCGGGAAAAGCGGGATTTTAGTGGTTTTTAGGGATAGTAGCAAGCCCTAATTTAGTCTTTTTTGCTCTGATCTGAGGGTAAAAGCTTTAAAAGAAAAAGACAACGCGAAAAACGCAAATAACCGCCAATGGCCGCAAATATAAATCATGTATGCCTACGGCACTTTATAGATTTATTTATTTTTGCTTTTTTTTTTGCGGTCATTGGCAGTTATTTGCGTCCATTTGCGTTGTCTTTTTCTTTAGACTTCAAAACACTACATTCCCATCCCAGGCGGCATTTTACCCTGCATCATGCGCATCATTTTTTTCATGCCGCCGCCTTTCATTTTTTTCATCATCTTTTTCATTTGCAGCTGCTGCTTCATTAGCTTATTCACTTCCTGCACCTGTACACCGGCACCGGCGGCGATGCGTTTTTTGCGCGAGCCTTTAATCATATCTGGGAAAGCACGCTCCTGCGGAGTCATCGACTGAATAATTGCAATCAATCGCTTCACATCTTTATCGCCCACTTTGTCTTTCATGGCGGATATTTTACCCCCCATACCGGGCATTTTGTCCATTAGGCCAGTAAGCCCGCCCATATTCATCATCTGTTCCATTTGGGATTTCAAATCATTAAAATCAAAGCCCGCGCCTTTTTTGAATTTGGCGGTGAGTTTTTCGGCTTCTTTTACATCCACCGAGCGCTGTACTTCTTCTACTAAGCTGAGCACATCGCCCATGCCTAAAATTCGAGAGGCTAAGCGATCGGGATAAAATGGCTCTAGCGCATCAACTTTTTCACCTGCACCTAAAAACTTAATTGGCTTGCCGGTAATCTGGCGAATCGATAAGGCCGCACCACCACGGGCATCGCCGTCGGTTTTAGTTAACACAACACCGGTTAACTCTAACGCTTCATTAAACGCTTTAGCCGTATTCGCCGCATCTTGGCCCGTCATGCTATCCACCACAAACAGGGTTTCCACCGGATTCACTGCCTTATGAATCTGCTGAATCTCACCCATCATGGCTTCATCGATATGCAAGCGGCCGGCGGTATCCACTAACAGCACATCTTGAAATTGCTTTTTCGCGGCATCCAGCGCAGCTTTTGCAATATCCACTGGCTGCTGTTCTTTTTCGCTGGGATAAAATGTCGCACCAACTTGATCGGCTAATGTCTGCAACTGTTTAATCGCCGCGGGGCGGTACACATCACAACTCACCACCATCACTTTCTTTTTGTGACGTTCCTGCAGTAACTTGGCTAATTTGGCAACGGTGGTGGTTTTACCCGCGCCCTGTAAACCCGCCATCAATACTACGGCTGGGGGCTGCGCTGCCAGATTCAACTCTTCATTGGCCGCCCCCATCGTCGCAACCAGTTCTTCATCGACGATTTTAATCAACGCTTGCCCAGGTGACAAACTACTCATCACTTCCTGACCGACAGCTCGATCTTTTACTCGTGCAACAAAATCGCGCACCACCGGCAGCGCCACATCGGCTTCGAGTAGCGCCATGCGCACATCGCGCATTGTCTCTTTAATATTATCTTCGGTGATTCGACCCTGCCCACGCAGGTTCTTAATGGTTTTGGAAAGGCGATCGCTTAGGCTATCAAACATGATTTTTTATAAACTTGAAAATTAAGAAAGAAGGGATTATATCTGAAAATGATCGTCACTGGTTAACTGACGTAATTCTTGCTGCCCGTTTACCGCATCCACGCATTCCTGAAAAATACGCGCTTCATCGCCGGGCTTTAAATGTGCAATGCCGATTTTAGTTTTATGCTTTAACTTTTTTAAATCCTGCGCCAGCAAACTTGGGCAATAATGCTTTGCGAGTTTTGCCAGCTCGATTTCTTCATCGGCAAAGGCGGCTTCTATCACCATAAAATCCAACTGCCTATGCTGATTAAGCCGCGCCCACAAATTATCATTGGTGGTGGTGTCGCCAGAATACGCAAACACTTTTTCAGCCGACTCTATTATATAGGCTGAAGCTGGCACCGTATGATTTACATCTACCATTTCCAAATTTCGACCGCCCAACGATATTTTATCCCCCGGGTTCATTTCAATTAATTTTAATGCGGGGGATTCTTTATTGGGTAATTCGGTAAAATCTGGCCAGAGTTGCCAGTTGAAAATGTGCTCTTTTAAAACCTTAATCGTTTCTGCTCGTGCATGCACCTGTAATGGTTGCTGTTGCAAATCGGCAAATAATGTATCGACTAATAATGGAATGCTCAGCACATGATCCATGTGAGCGTGGGTAATAAATACATGTTTGATTTTTCGCATTTGTGCCAGCGACAGATCACCCACACCGGTGCCCGCATCCAGCAAAATATCATCATCAATCATATAAGTTGAGGTATGCAGCCCTTTGCCTATGCCACCGCTACACCCCAGAACGCGTAATTTCATTTTAATATCCTAAAAACCTTAATTTAGATGCTAGCATGGCAGGGTAAAAATGCCTTTAAAAAAACGCCTTAAATTGATGAACTTAACGCTTTTTTTCACTTTATCCACTTTAATTCGTGCATAAAAAAACCAGCCACTCAGTTAAATTTAAACAATAATTTTGTAGGTACAGATTCTTCCCTTTCCCCCGCTCCCCGCTTTACCCTATAATATCCACACTAAAAATTAAATGAGTTACCGCCAAACTTAATGGATGCCATCACTGGGATTATCGCTTTTTCACTTTATCTAGTTTCTACACTAGGGCTAGCACTGCGCCTAAAAGGCGATAATTTTTTCAACCAAAAACCCATTGCCTACTTATTAATGCCGGGTTTTGCTGCAGTTATTTTGCATGGTTTTCTACTTTATAAAACACTGTTTACTGCCAATGGTTTTCAATTTGGGTTTTTCGATGCCGCCTCTTCGGTTGCCATGGTTATTAGTTGGCTGGTTTTATTAATCTCCATTCAGCGGCGCACCGAAATTTTAGCGGTGGTTATTTTACCTATTTCCGCCATCACTCTTTTAATAGACAGCATCGGCACCTCCAGCTATATATTGGCTTATGACGCTCCCCAAGGCTTAAAAGTTCACGTACTGGTTTCAATTATTGCCTACAGCCTACTCGGCCTCGCGGCTTGCATGTCAATTGCTTTATCGCTGCAAAATAAAATGCTGCACAACCATCGCCCCGGCGGCTTAATGAAAAAATTGCCGCCACTACAGGTAATGGAAAAGCTTTTATTTGATTTTATTCTTGCTGGCTTTATTGGTTTAACACTGGCACTTCTTAGTGGCTTTGTATTTTTAGAAGATGTTTTTGCCCAGCACCTTGTGCACAAAACCGTACTCAGCATTATTGCTTGGCTGGTGTTCGCCATTTTATTAATTGGTCGATTTACCATTGGCTGGCGTGGGCGCACTGCCATTCGCTGGACGTTAAGTGGATTTATCAGTTTAATGCTGGCTTATTTTGGCAGCAAATTTGTACTCGAATTCATCGTACTAAGTTAATTCATTGAGTTGACCCCAATATGAACCACCTCTCCGATGCCACCCTATATATAACTCTGGGTGTGCTAATTTTACTTTCCGCATTTTTCTCCAGCTCTGAAACTGCGTTAATGTCGTTAAACCGTTATCGGCTAAAATTTCTGGCTGAAAAAGGCAGCCGTGGCGCTAAGCTTGCCATGCGCTTATTAGAGCGCCCCGACCGTTTACTTGGCCTAATTTTACTCGGCAATAATTTCGTTAATATTTTGGCTGCCTCCATCGCCACTATTTTAGCTTTGCGGCATTTTGGCGAAGCCGGCATTGCTATCGCCACCGGCGCATTAACGTTTGTAATTTTAATTTTTGCCGAAGTCGCGCCCAAAACACTTGCCGCTTTGCACCCAGAGCGTATTGCGTTTCCAGCGGCATATGTTTACACGCCGCTATTAAAAATAATGTATCCATTGGTATATGTAGTAAATATTATTGCCAATAGTCTGTTAAAAATATTTGGCATAAGCCCAGAAAAAAACACCGATAAAGGAGTGAGTGTGGATGAGCTACGCAGCGTTGTACAAGATGCTAAACAACTAGTACCACAAAAACATCAAGACATGCTGCTCGGTTTATTAAATTTAGAACACGCCACCGTTGACGATATTATGGTGCCGCGCAATGAAATTACCGCTCTCAACTTAAATGAAAGTTGGGATGAAATTGTCGAGGATTTAACCACCTGTCAGCGCACCCGTTTACCCGTTTATCGTGACGACATTAATAATCTCGTTGGCATTATTCACATGCGCCGCATCATTAATTTATTAAGCCGCAATGAATTAACTATTGAAAACTTAGAAGACCAAATTCGCGAAGCCTATTTTATTCCCGAGGGCACATCACTTTATCAACAGCTCATTAATTTTCAAAAAAATAAACGTCGCACCGCGTTAGCCGTAGATGAATACGGCGACATTCAAGGATTGGTGACCCTAGAAGATATTTTGGAAGAAGTGGTGGGCGAATTCACCACCGACTCCCCTATTAACAATAATAATATTATTGCTCAAGATGACGGCAGTTTTTTAATTTCCGCCAACACCCATATTCGAGAAATTAATCGTAACTTAAATATAAGCCTGCCCACAGACGGCCCAAAAACGTTAAACGGTTTAATTTTAGAATACCTACAATCTATTCCCACCACCGGCACCAGCTTATTAATTGCCAAGCACCCGATTGAAGTGATAAAAACCCAAAACAATGCGGTGCAAATGGCGCGCTTAATGCCGCGCTTAATTTCGGATGACGATGACCTAGCATCTGAGTCGCCCTTAGAGACTGATTAAAATGCTTTTAGCTTTTACATAATATCTCAAGCCCAACTATAAAAAACAGGAACAATAAATGGCGAAAACCAAGCTAGAATATTTATGCAGCAGTTGCGGCTCGACACACAATAAATGGGCGGGGCAATGCGGTGACTGCGGCGAATGGAATTCGCTAATCGAAAGTGTTTACGAAAAAACCACCGCTACCGAAAGCAGCTCACGTTTCAGCGGTTATGCGGGTAAAGCCGCCGTACAAAACATGGCAGACATTGAACTGCTGGAAGAACCCCGCACCCCCACCGGCATTAGCGAACTCGACCGTGTTTTAGGTGGTGGATTAGTGCAAGGCTCAGTGGTATTAATGGGCGGCAATCCCGGCATTGGCAAATCCACATTACTCACCCAAACCCTTGCCACATTGGGTGACAAAATGAACGCCCTGTATGTCACTGGTGAAGAATCTTTACAGCAAGTTACCCTGCGCGCACGGCGCTTAAATTTAGGCGATGATAAATTTCAATTACTGGCGGAAACCTGCGTCGAGCGTATTTTACGTTTAGCTAAGCAAGCCAAACCACAAGTAATGGTGATTGATTCTATTCAAACCATTTACACCGAATTATTGCAATCTGCCCCAGGAGCCGTGGCGCAGGTTAGAGAAAGCGCTGCGCAGCTAGTGCGCTTTGCCAAGCAAACCAATACCGCCTTATTTTTAGTGGGCCACGTTACTAAAGAAGGCACCCTCGCTGGCCCCCGTGTGCTCGAGCACATGGTGGATACGGTGCTGTATTTTGAAGGTGATTCCGGCGAGCGTTACCGCATGATTCGGGCGATTAAAAATCGCTTTGGGGCGGTTAACGAGCTGGGCTTATTTGCGATGACCGAAACCGGTTTAAAAACCGTTAGCAATCCCTCAGCCATTTTTTTATCCCGCCATGACGAGCCAGTAGCGGGCAGCATGATTACCGTTACCCGCGAAGGTAATCGGCCTTTATTAATTGAAGTGCAGGCATTGGTAGATGAATCACATCTGGGTAACCCACGGCGCGTCACCTTGGGCCTAGATCAAAACCGGCTCTCCATGTTACTAGCCGTACTGCATCGCCACGGCGGCATTCCCATGCACGATCAAGATGTGTTTATTAATATTGTTGGCGGTGTGCGCGTCACCGAAACCGCAGCCGATGCGGCGATGCTGCTGTCTATTTTATCCAGCTTTCGTGATAAACCGCTGCCACAAAAATTATTTACCTTTGGTGAAATTGGGTTAGCGGGGGAAATTCGCCCCGTACCAAATGGCCAAGAGCGTTTAAAAGAAGCCGCTAAGCATGGCTTTACCCATGCGGTTATCCCAAAAGGCAATATGCCAAAGCTGCCAGATATTCCGCCAGATATGGAAATTATTGCGGTGAGCCGTGTCAGTGAATTGCTGGATATTTAAATCGTATATGTAGATTCGAATTTGTTCACATAAATTCGAACCGACAAACAACCCATTTTTGTCGACAAACCTAACAAAACCAAAGAATAAAAACTAAACGATCCTTATATATTTTAATTTATCTCTTTATCAGCCATAGTAATCTCGCTTCATTGGCGATAAAATTGCATATACATTTCTCAAAAAACAAGGAGCGGCGTATTTTTCATCATTGTTTTTCCCACTTTAAATTTTTAACTATTTCAGGAACACTAAAATGACAAAAACAAAAAAAACGCCGTTGTGGGTCTTTCTTGCTTTTTCCGCTATCGAAACCCGCAAAGGCGCCTTAATTTTAATTTGGGCCTGCGTGGCCTTTAGTATTTATTCTCTCCCTTGGGTACTCATGCTCGGCGACTCCATCGGTGAGCTTGGTAAACAAATTCTAGTGATTGATGACTGGAGCTGGATTGCCATGATGGCCCCCATAACATTATGGTACATCGTAAGCCTAAAATGGATGGATAATAATGAAGGCTGGATTAAGCGGCCTGCGGGTGCGGATGTTTAATATCTACACATTTACCCAAAAAAGTACTGGCCGATAATATCTATGGCACCCGTAAGCATCGTAAACTACCCAAAGAAAAAGACATTGAATATGGAGGCAAAGCATTAAGACGGGCTAAAAAACAAACCGCAGAAAATAAAAGTGAAATAAAAAAATAAAAGCAACAGGAAAAAGAAGATCACCGAGACCGAATTCCCATTGAAGGAAAATTTGGACAGGGAAAGCGACGTTAACGATTAAATAAAATATTTGCCCGAACAAGAAAAACAAGCGAATCATGGATTCACAACATCTTCCTTGTGATGAATTTGTTGGTATTGGTGAAAGTCTTTTTATGGCCTGAAAAAACAGGGTAAAAATGTTGCCTGAAAAATACCGTGATCACTCTAATGATTGTCATTATCAAAAGTATGGCGTTATTTTAGGTTAGTTTCTGAGGGGACTCTAATTATTTTTAACTGTCTGGTAACGTCTACGACGCATCATTTAAAACCGGCAACACACCCTCACCTTTAATGGCATAACTATCTGCCAACCAAAACCCAATTACCGCCACTAATTCATTACCGACAAATAACAATGGAATTTTATCTCGCTGCCACGTCGGCACCGAGGCCTCCTGAAATAAAGATTTTAAATCATGGCTACCATTACGCCCAGCGGGTTTTATTTTTTCGCCACCTTGCCTAAATTGAATGCTGACTGACTTTTTTAAAATGTCTGCCTTTAATACAAACGCAATATTTTTTTCATCCGTATTAACTTTATTTAAACTTAATTTTTTTCCTATAGAATCTAAAACTAAAACATCTTTAGCATCCCAGCAATAAACTTTCGACGCATCATGTTGTGTTTTTTTCAGCCAGTATAATTTATTTCTAAATCGTCTTACTTCACACTTCGCCCAACTTACTAACGCAGCGGTGTCATGTGATGGTGTTTTAATTTGCATCACAATTTGTTCTAACACGGCTCTTGATGGCACTAAATTTTTGGCTGGACTTTCAATTATTTTAAGCCAGTAGCGCAATACATTTCTTAACCGCGCATCACTTAATTTATTTAATAAATTGATATTCAAACAGTTTTTTTCAAGCTCTACTGTACTTAAATCTAATTCAGCCAACTCATCTAATAACCGTGAGTTTTCTGCTTGTTGTTGCGAAAAAACACCCAAAGTTTTATTTAGTGCGGGCCAACGCTGCAACATATTGGGAATAATATTATGGCGTAAATAATTGCGATCAAAATTAACATGTTGGTTGCTCGGGTCTTCAACCCAATTTAAATTATTAACCTGTGCATAATCTAAAATCGTTTTTTTTGATACATTTAATAATGGCCGAGCATGCCAAGCCTGTGCGAATTTTGTTATTGTAGGCATGCCCGCTAAACCCGCCGCACCCGCACCGCGCAATAATTGTAGCAACACGGTTTCTGCTTGGTCATCTTGGTGTTGGGCGGTTAATAAACCGGCATCTTTTTGAATAAGATTTTTAAGTGCTGCATAGCGTACTAATCGGGCAGCCGCTTCTGGGCTTTCACCTTTGGCTGCTGCGCCATTTACTTTAATTATTTGAAATGGAATATTAAATTGTAAACATTGTTGGCGGCAATGCTCTGCCCAATCTGCCGATTGGGTTTGCAAACCGTGATCAATATAAACCGCACTAATATTTAAGCCAGTAAGAGATAACAGATGCAATAGCACCTGCGAATCCACCCCACCGCTGTAGGCCAAAACCCAGTTTGTTATATTATGTTGCTGTGCGAATTGAGTTAACTGCTGAGTTAAATATTCAGCATTTAGTTGAGCTTTTTTTTTACGCGCTGCCGAATTATTCGCTGTATTGTCCATAGCTCATCAAACGCTGATATCGAGCATCCAGCAATTTATCGGTTCCCATTTGATTGAGGTTGTCGAGACTTTCTTTAAGCGCTAAGCGAATATTGCGTGCGGTTGCATCAACATCTCGATAGGCACTGCCCAACGGTTCATCAATGATTTGGTCGATTAAGCCCAACTCTTTTAAGCGAGAGGAGGTAATGCCCAATGCCTCAGCCGCATCTTGCGCACGCTCGGCACTCTTCCACAAAATAGACGCACAACCTTCGGGAGAAATCACTGAATAGGTGCTGTATTTCAACATCATCACCCGATCACCCACCCCAATGGCCAGCGCACCACCAGAACCTCCTTCGCCAATAACGGTGCAAATAATAGGCGTTTTCAGGGCGGCCATTTCAAATAAATTACGCGCAATGGCTTCAGATTGACCGCGCTCTTCTGCGCCAATACCGGGGTAAGCGCCTGGTGTATCGATAAAGGTTATTACCGGAATATTAAATTGCTCTGCCATTTTCATTAGGCGCAGCGCCTTGCGATAACCTTCTGGGCGAGGCATGCCAAAATTACGTTTAATCTTTTCTTTGGTATCGCGGCCCTTTTGCTGGCCAATCACCATTACCGATTTGCCATCCAAACGAGCTAATCCACCCACCAACGCTTTATCATCCGCATAAGCTCGGTCGCCGTGTAGTTCTTCAAAATCGGTGAAAATTCGATTGATATAATCTAACGTATGAGGCCGCTGGGGATGACGCGCTAACTGGGAGGTTTGCCAAGATGTTAGTTTGTTAAATATGCTTTCAGTTAGGCTTTTGCACTTAGTTTGCAGGCGAGCAATTTCTTCACCAATATTAATTTCAGTATCATCGCCAACATAACGAAGCTCTTCAATTTTAGCTTCTAATTCGGCAATAGGTTGTTCAAATTCCAGAAAATTCGGATTCATTTTAAATCTTATAAATAGTGGTCAAATACGTTATGACAATGAAAAATATTTAGTTTGTAATGATAACCCGCCAAGCGAATCTAACCAAGTTAGATTCGATCATTTATCAACCTTTTTACTGAAAATCGCGACAAATTCACAGCTAACTTACTACATTTTAAAAAAATAATTTAACACCCTCACCACCACGTCACATCAACTGGTGACTTTATTATATCACCATAAAATTACTCTTTAGTTGAGACGCAGCAATCCTAAACTCATGTGCTAACCTTTAACTTAAGTAAACTCTTTTATACTGGATAACCTATTTTCTATGGACAACCCTAATATCAAAGCTGGCAATATCATTATTGCTGACGATGACCCTTCAATCCTATTGCTGTTACGGCACATTTTATCTAACGAAAATTATGATGTAACGGAAGTTCACACCGGAATGGAAGCCATTAAGCTATGCCGAGAGTATACTTATGATTTAGCTATATTTGATTTTGTTATGCCAGATATAGACGGCATTAGCGCCTGTAAAGAAATTACATTTCAAATATCTAACCCGCCACCCGTTCTTATTATTACGTCACTCGATGATGATGCATCGGTTAGCCGCGCCTTCGATGCGGGTGCCATAGATTTTATAACCAAACCCATTAACTGGTCAGTATTTAAACAACGCGTAAAGCGCATTGTTGAAAGCGAGCGCAATCGACAAAAAGTTAAACGCTTGGAGTTTCATGATTCATTAACCGGCTTACCCAATCGCACACTATTACTTGACCGGCTCGAGTCTGCCACTTTACGCGCACAACGTAATAAAACCATGCTGGCATTATTAATGGTTGATATCGACAACCTAAAACTCATTAACGAAACACTCGGCCATCATAATGGCGATAAAGTTATTTTATCTGTCGCCAATCGTTTGAATAAAGCCATTCGCGACACCGACACCTTATCTCGAAGCGGTGGCGATGAATTTAATTTAATCATAGAAAATATTCAACATCTTGAAGATATAGGCTTAATGGCAGAAAAATTTTCTCGAACTATTGAACACAGTATGACTATTTTGGATCAAGATATTCACATTAAAGCTAGCATCGGTGTCAGCATTTACCCACAAGATGGAAAAGATATTGGAAGTTTATTAAGCAACGCCGATTCCGCACTTTACCGCGCTAAAGATAAAGGCGGAAATATTTATGAATTTTATTCCCCCGAGTTAGGAAAAAAAGCACATCGCCGACTAGAGCTCGAAAGCAATTTACGCCGTGCGCTAGAAAATGATGAGCTAGTTGTTTACTACCAGCCTAAAATTAATTTAATTACTGATGAACCTAATGGCATGGAAGCATTGGTGCGCTGGAATCACCCAGAGCAGGGTATTATTTCACCCGATGAATTTATTCCCATTGCAGAAGAAACCGGTTTAATTATTCAGCTTGGACAACAGGTTATTGAAAAATCTTGCCGCCAATTCAAACAATGGCAAAATGAAAATATGCCTGTTATCAATATATCCATTAATGTTTCAGCCCGTCAATTTAAAGAGCAAGATTTAGTTACACTATTACAGAACACTCTACAGAAAAACCAATTAGATGCTACACATATAGAGCTTGAATTAACGGAAAGCACGTTATTAAAAAATGAAGATCAAGCTGAATCCATATTAAATCAACTACATAATATGGGCATAAAAATCTCTATTGATGATTTTGGAACTGGCTATGCATCCCTCGCTTACCTAAAGCGCTTACCCATTGATGTTTTAAAAATTGATAAATCTTTTATCGATGGAATACTGCATGACCCAGATGACATCGCCATCATCAATGCTATATATGGCCTAGCAAAAGGCTTTGAACTGCAACTCGTTGCAGAAGGTATAGAAACCCAAGAACAGCTAGAAAAAGTTAGAGAGCTTGGCGTTGATTATGGTCAAGGCTACTTATGGAGCCCGCCCTTACCTGCAAGTAAATACCCTGATTTTTTAGCATCGTTAAAATCGTAAATAATGTTTATACATGTAGGTGCGAATAAATTCACACCTACATAATTTAAAAAATTATTTATTGTTAATACATGATATTTAATTAACAATGTTCACACACTCCCGCAACACCATTGTTGCAAACGTGCCTGCCGGTAAATCAAATTTCATTTCTAAAACGTCACTGCTAATTTTCCAGCTTAAATTTTCTGGCACCAAACGCATTGAACGTCGCTCCTGCTTTAACCTTGCAGATGCTAAACCATCGGCTAAATTTTTAAACTCATTGGCTATAGAATTTTCTAACACTAACACTTCTTGCGTTGCCATACTTTCACCTTCACCCCATAAACAAGCCGTCAAATTTATTTCATGTTTCTGCATACGCTGTAATTCTTCTTCGTTATTTTCACTAACAAAACAGGCAGACTTTCCATTCAACATATATACTTCACCCAACATAGGTGACAACCAATTTTGTTGTTGAATGCGCTCAGATAAAATTTGATTAAATATCCATGAGCGCGCAGAAGATAAATACAACCCTCGCTGCTGTTTTTTTATTTTTTTTAATTCACGATTGAACATTTTTTCAGCTTTGCTTAGGTTTCCCATCTCACGCCCAAAACGTTGTTCACCATAATAATTCGGCACGCCATTTTGTTTTATTTTTTGCAAACGCGTCTCAAGCAATGATGTATCACCACTTAATTCTGTAATACGAATTTGAAATCGGTTGCCCGATAATGCACCGCGTTTTAATTTTCGATCGTGACGAAATTGGCTTAAAATTTTAAATTCATCGGATTCTAATGTAGAAAAATCTGGGTCATCCAACCCCGGCAAATGCAAACTAAACCATTGAGTGGTTAGCGCATGACGATCTTTCATCCCCGCATAACTCACCGCCATGGATTTAAGGCCAGCATGTTTTGCCAGCCGTTGCGCTACCCAATCGGTATTGGCGCCATCTTTTTCAATCAGCAGCCATAAATGCTCGCCTTCACCCGACATCTGAATGAGCATAATTTCATCCACCCGAAAGTCTGAATTTTGGGCTTTAATACGACCGTTTGTCGTAGACTTTCCATAAGCATAAACCAAATCATTAAACCGATATTTCATAATTTTTCTTTTTAAAACATTGAGATAGCCATCATAGCATGAATGTTTTATGGGCTTTCATTTCCGATTTCAAATATAATACGCTCGTTTAATTAATAAACTTATTGACATTTTTTGACTAAGCGTCATATTCTACCACCATGGTAAATAAGCTCTCCCCCAGATGCTGCGTTCAAATGACCCGAAAACAACGGGAATTATTTGAACGCGAACAGCTCATTTTAGATACCGCGCAAATTATTTTGCGAGAGGACGGCATTCAAGGTTTAACCATGGAAAGGGTCGCCTCAGAAATCGAATATTCCAAAGGCACGGTTTATAACCACTTCAGCAGCAAAGAAGAAATCATCAGTGGTATCAGCTGCCGCTGCACACTTAATATTGTTAAAATGTTCACTCGGGCAAAAAATTATTCAGGCAATCACCGCGAACGCATTGCAGCCATTGGTATTGCGCACAGCCTGTATACACAACTTCACCCTGATGAATTACGCAATTTACAAATTTTAAAATCTGCTGATGTACGCGAAAAAATTTCTGTCGAAAAACAAACTGAACTGTTACAACTCGAACAACAAATCACCGATATTGTTTTAGAAATTATTAATGACGCCATTGAAAATGGCGACATTCCTGCCGACCAACCTTTTATTCCCGACAGTATTTATTTAGGTTTATGGAGCATGGGTTTCGGCTCAAATATGTTGCATGTCTCCGGCATTCCTTTCGATAAATTAGGTATTCAACCGCCATTGAAAATGATGTGGGTTAACAGCCATAAATTATTAGACAGTTATCAATGGCAGCCATTAAGCAGCACGTTTGATATTCAAAAGTTAAAAGAAAAACTTACCAATGAATTATTTTTAGAAGAAGCAAAACAGCTAGAACAATTAAACTTAAAACCCTAAATTATAAACCCAATATAATAACTCGGAGAGCACCATGATCGTTAGATACACTGAATGGATTTTAAAATGGCGTTACCTTGTCATCATTTTCTCGTTGGTTGTAGTGGGTTTGATTGGTAGCGGCGCACCAAATTTAATGCCCTTTTCAAATGATTATCGCGTGTTCTTCAGTAAAGATAATCCGCAATTAAAAGCCTTTGAGAATTTGCAGGATACCTACACCAAAGATGACAATGTGATGTTTGTTATCTCACCCAAAAATGGTGATGTATTTACGCCGAATAATTTGGCGATGATTCAGTCAATGACCGAAGAGGCTTGGCAAATTCCTCACTCAATTCGCGTCGATTCTGTTACCAACTTTCAACACACCTATGCAGAAGAAGATGATTTAATTGTTGATGACTTAGTATTAGAACCGACCTCAATGACAACCGAACAACTCAACTACGCAAAACAAACTGCGCTAAAAGAACCCATACTTTCTGCCCGCTTAGTTTCACTTAACTCAGCACACACCGGCATCAATGTCACCGTGCAATTACCCGGTGTCGATCAAATGAAAGAAAACCCTGAAACCGTTGCTTACGCACGAAAAATGTTAGCCGAAGCCCGCGCTAATTATCCAGATGTAGAATTTCGTTTAGCCGGTATGGTGATGATGAACAATGCATTTCCCGAAGCTAGCCAAGCCGATGGGCAAACATTAATTCCGATGGCATTTGGCGTAATTGCAGTTGTACTTTTATTATTACTAAAAGGTTTTAGCGGCACCGCGGCCGCTATCATTTTAGTGCTTTGCTCAATTATAATCGGCATGGGAGCCGGAGGACATTTTGGAATAAAACTCACCCCGCCTTCTGCATCTGCCCCCATAATTATTTTAACCATTGCCATTGCCGGTGCGGTGCATTTACTGGTTACCATGTTACAAGAAATTCACAAAGGCATGAAAAAACACGAGGCGATTGTGGAAAGTATGCGGGTGAATTTTATGCCAATATTTTTAACCACCATTACAACCGCATTGGGGTTTTTAAGTTTAAACTCTAGCGACGCACCTCCGTTTGGCGATTTAGGAAACATGTCAACTTTTGGCGTTATCGGCGCCTTCTTTTTAACCGTCACCTTCTTACCTGCCATCATGTCGATTTTACCAATTAAAGCTAAACACTTTATTTCTGGCACCAGCACAATGGATAAAATTGCAGACTTCGTGATTAAAAATCGCAGCCGTTTACTTACCTCATTTAGCATATTAGTGTTAATTTTTATTGCGATGATTCCACAAAATGATTTAAATGATGTGTTTGTAAATTACTTTGATGAGTCCATAGAATTCAGACGCGCAACAGATTTCACCACCGAAAATTTAACCGGTACTTATACCATTGCCTATTCACTAGATAGTGGTCAAAAAGAAGGCGTAAGCCAACCTAAGTTTTTAGCGCAGGTTGAAAAGTTTGCCAACTGGTATGAAACGCAAGATGAAGTTTTACATGTCAGCACCATCACTGACACCTTTAAACGCTTAAATAAAAACATGCACGGTGATGATGAAACATATTATAAATTGCCAGATAGCAGAGAGTTGGGCGCACAATATTTATTACTTTATGAAATGTCTCTACCCTATGGTTTAGATTTAAATAATCAAATTGATGTGGCCAAACAATCAACAAAAGTAAATGTAATATTAAAAACACTTTCATCTAATCAGCTGCTTGCACTTGAACAGCGCGCCAATGACTGGATGAAAGCCAACACGCCAAACATTGTCACCGAGGGGGCCAGCCCTTCTATTATGTTTGCACACATTGGCAAGCGTAATATTATTAGCATGTTAACCGGCACTACCATTGCGTTAATATTAATTTCACTGGTATTAATCATTGCGCTTAAATCGGTTAAATATGGTTTAATCAGTTTAATTCCAAACTTATTTCCCGCCGGTGTGGCCTTTGGTATTTGGGGATTAGTGGTGGGTGAAGTGGGGCTTGCGTTATCTATTGTAACAGCAATGACATTGGGAATAGTGGTGGATGATACGATTCACTTTATGAGCAAATACATTCGTGCCCGCAAAGAAAAAGGCCTTGATTCACAGGAAGCCGTTCGTTATGCATTTAAAAATGTCGGAGTTGCGCTATGGGTTACCTCGGCGGTTTTAATTTCTGGCTTTATGATTTTAGCACAGTCGAATTTTGAGTTAAATTCCGGCATGGGTTTAATGACCAGCATTATTATTGGCGTAGCATTAATTCTCGACTTCTTATTATTGCCACCGTTATTAATGGCAATTGATTCAGACAAAAATAAAACAGCTTAAGGAAATAATATGAAACTATCTCAATTTAAAAAAGCCGTACTAAGCAGCCTTCTCATTTTAAGTTTCGCCCCCGTAGTTTATGCTGATGATGCGGTGGCTAAAGGCTTAGAAATTGCAAAAGAAGCGGACAAACGCGACACCGGTTTTGTTGATTCTATTGCCAATATGAAAATGATCTTAAAAAACAAACAAGGTCAAACCAATACTCGCGAAGTTAAAGCTAAAACTTTAGAGATGATTGGCGACGGCGATAAAAGCCTGTCCATTTTCAACACTCCAAAAGACATTAAAGGCACTGCATCGCTCACCTATTCCCACGCATTAAAACCCGATGAGCAATGGCTTTATTTACCCGCACTTAAACGGGTTAAACGCATCAGTTCTAAAAACAAATCCGGGCCATTTATGGGCAGCGAATTTGCTTATGAAGATATTTCATCACAGGAAGTTGAAAAGTATACTTATAAATATATTAAAGACGAGATATTAAATGGTGTTGATTGTTTTATAGTCGAGCGCTACCCCGCTTATAAACATTCGGGTTATACACGCCAAGTTGCTTGGATTAATAAACAAGAATACCGTGCTGAGAAAATTGATTTTTATGACCGGAAAAATGTTTTATTAAAAACCTTAACCTATAAAGGTTACCAGCAGTACTTAGGGAAATTTTGGCGTGCCGATGAAATGCAGATGATAAATCATCAAACTAAAAAATCAACCACATTAAGCTGGAGTAACTATCAATTTAAAACAGGTTTAACCGATAAAGATTTTAATCGAAACAGTTTGAAACGCGCTAAATAATTAGCCTTTATAATATCAAATTAATTATTTTGTCATACCTGCCTTCGCAGGTATGACATGCAAGCGGAACATGTACAACAGTGAAACTATTCTATAAACATATTTTATTTTTCAGTTTAGCATTACTTCCTTTTCAAACCCTTGCAGAATGGTCTGGTGACATCACATTACAAAACCGCTATTTTGTAGATGATCCTCTGCCTACAAACCCAGAACAACATAACAATTATCTTTCTGTCTCATCTGAAATTGAATTTTATAGTGATTTAAACAGCGATGATAAAAGCATCACCTTCACACCTTTCATACGCATCGATCAATATGATGATGAGCGCACTCATGGTGACATACGCGAACTATTTTATGAGCAAGTTTTTGAAGGCTGGGAGTTACGCGCGGGCATTAGCAAAGTGTATTGGGGAGTTACCGAGTCACAACATTTAGTTGATGTGATTAACCAAACCGACAATGTAGAAAACATCGATTTTGAAGATAAGCTCGGGCAACCCATGATTAAAGCCAGCTTTGAAAAAGATTGGGGCACTGTTGATGCCTTTATTTTACCTTACTTTAGAGAGCGCACATTTCAAGGCATAGAAGGTCGCCCGCGCTCATTTCCTGTTATTGATACAAACCAAACCAGTTACGAATCTTCAAATAAAGAAAAAAATATTGATTACGCCTTACGCTGGTTTCACTATTTTGGCGAACTGGAATTAGGGCTAGGTTATTTTAATGGCACTAGCCGTGAACCCTTGTTTTTTTTCGATGGCAACACAACCGTATTAACCCCCTACTACCCACAAATGCAACAAGCCAGTATTGATGCACAACTCACTACCGAAGAATGGTTATGGAAATTTGAAGCCATTGCCCGTGATTGGCAAAAAATTAATAGCAACCAATTATCTGACGAAACTTTTTTTGCCATGACAGGTGGCTTTGAATACACGTTTGTTGGCGTGCATGAATCCGATGCTGATTTAGGTTTAGTGATGGAATATTTATACGATGATCGAGGTATAGAAACCACCACCTTTTTTCAAAACGATATTATGTTAGGCTTTCGCTTAGCCATGAACGATGCAGATTCAACCGATGCGCTATTTGGTATTATTTATGATTTAGATAATCAGGAACGTTTAATTAGCCTTGAAGCCAGCACTCGTTTTTCTGAACACTGGACGGGTAATTTAGAAATTCGTGGGTTTAGTAATATTGATCGGTTAAGTGGGCTTAAAAGTATTGAGCAAGATAATTTTATTCAAATTGATATTGCGTATCATTTTTGATTAAAGCATATTTTAAAATCTGTAGGTACGAATTTATTCGCACCTACACTCTGCTGTTAATGTAATTTTTTATTAAAAATGAAATAAAACAATGCCTAAAATTAACATACAATACTTCAAAACAGCCTACGGAGAATTACTACTCGGCGAGCACGATAATAAATTAATTATCTGCGATTGGCGCTATCGAAAAATGCGCGATCGAATTGATCAACGCTTACAACAAAATTTAAAAACATCTTATACTAAAAAAAATACCACACTACTCGATTTAACCCGTCAGCAACTTAATGAATATTTCTCTAATGATCGCAAAGAATTTGGCATACCCATTAAGCTTATCGGCACAGAATTTCAGCAACAAGTTTGGAACGGCTTAATAAAAATCCCTTACGGAAAAACCATAAACTATCTCGAACTTGCTACTAATATTTCAAATTCAAACGCGGTAAGAGCAGTGGCTAATGCTAATGGTGCAAATGCAATATCGATTATAATCCCATGCCATCGAGTCATTGGCAGCAACGGTGAACTTGCCGGTTATGCGGGTGGTGTTAATACGAAGAAAAAATTATTAAATTTGGAGCAGAGTTTATTTGCTTAACAACTTATAGAAATAATTAATTTAATCAATATTGTTGTAGGTGCGAATAAATTCTCACCTACAACATATTTCTTAAATTTAAATTACCCATCCTTTTCCAAAGTGATAATTACTTCTTTTTCTTCGGCATATAAATATCAGTACAAGTGCCCTCTGCTACTTCCGTTGCAAAGTTTAATGTTTCTGATAATGTCGGATGCGGATGAATCGTCATCGCAATATCATCCATCTCCGCGCCCATTTCAATCGCCAATGCCGCTTCGGCAATTAACTCACCGGCATTTTTACCTAAGATACCCGCACCTAGCATGCGATGTGTTTTAGCATCATATAAAACTTTGGTAACACCATTGGTTGCGCCAACCGATAATGCACGCCCACTGGCTGCCCACGGAAATGCACCTTTAATATAGTCTATACCTTCGGCTTTTAATTCATCTTCTGTTTGCCCACACCATGCCACTTCTGGTGCGGTGTATGCAACCGAAGGAATAGTGCGCACATCAAAGAAACGTTTTTGACCGTCAATGACTTCGGCTGCAATTTTTGCTTCATGGGTCGCTTTGTGTGCGAGCATCGGTTGCCCCACCACATCACCAATTGCGAAAATATTATTTACGTTAGTGCGCATTTGATTATCAACGGGAACAAAGCCTTGCTCATTTACAACAACGCCAGCCTTATCTGCATCGATTAATTTTCCGTTTGGTGAACGGCCAATTGCCACTAACACATTATCAAAGGTATCTTCTGCTGGTGCTTTTGCACCTTCAAATTTACAGGTGATACCTTTTTTTCCTGGAATTAATTCTGTGACTTTAGTGCTGGTAAAAATATTTTCATATTTTTTCTTTAACGACTTTTCAAATGGACGAATTAAATCACGATCAGCTCCAGGAATTAAACCTGGGCTTAATTCAACAACCGTCACTTTTGCGCCGAGTGCCGAATAAACCGTTGCCATTTCTAAGCCGATAATTCCACCGCCCACAACTAATAAACGCTTAGGAATATTGTGCAGCTCTAGTGCATCGGTGGAATCCCACACACGTTCATCTTCCCATGGAATAAAAGGTAACTTAGTTACAGAGGAACCCGCAGCAATAATGCAATTTTCAAAACCAACAACTTGCTTTGTTCCATCAGCGGCTTCTACTTCAATAGTATTCGCCGATGTGAACTTTCCGAAGCCATGCACAGTTGTGACTTTTCGTTGTTTGGCCATGGCTTTTAAACCACCGGTTAATTTACTGATTACGCCATCTTTATAGGCGCGTAATTTTTTATTATCGATTTTAGGTTTTGTAAATTTAACCCCTAAATCTTCTTCATTAAATTCTTCTGCTTCACTTACCACTTCGGCAACATGCAGCAACGCTTTTGATGGAATGCAGCCAACGTTTAAACACACGCCACCCAGCACTTCATCTTTTTCTATAAGAACAACTTGCTTGCCTAAATCTGCTGCGCGAAATGCAGCAGTGTAACCGCCGGGGCCAGAGCCTAAAACGACAACCTCGGCCTGTACATCTACATCACCAGAAAACTGGCTTGCCGCAGGAGCAGGAACCGCTGCCGGTTTAATGTCTTCTTGTTTAGGTGTTTCATTTTTTTCAGGTGCAGATGAAGAAGCTGCCGATTCATCACTGGTATCCATCATTAAAACTAAACTGCCTTCGGCAATTTCATCACCTACGGAAACTTTTATTGAGGTAACGGTGCCACTGGCAGGTGATGGAATTTCCATCGAGGCTTTATCTGATTCAACGGTAATTAGCGAATCTTCTTCGGCAATTTTATCGCCCACCGCAACTAAAACTTCGATGATTTCTACAGAATCAAAATCGCCTATATTGGGAACTTTTACTTCTATTGTGCTCATATTTAAGCCTTTCTAAAAATATTTTTATTTTGGATGTTGCACATTCGGTCGCCAGCTGAAGCTAACTTCTGCAATAAAACATTACCGTAGGAGCGCAGCTTTAGCTCGCGATGAACAAACTTTATCTATAACAATAATCGACGTGCATCTGCAAGCAGATGACTGACATAAGTAATAAACCTTGCACCGTCTGCACCATCTATAACACGATGATCATAGGACAAACATAACGGGCACATTAATTTAGGTTCAAATTCACTGCCATTCCAAACCGGTTTCATCTCGGCTTTTGACACACCTAAAATTGCCACTTCAGGTGCATTAACAATTGGTGTAAATTTGGTACCACCAATGCCACCTAAACTTGAAATAGACATACTACCGCCCTGCATATCGGCAGGTTTTAATTTTTTATCTCGCGCTTTGCCAGAAATTTCACGTAGCTCCAAGGAAATATCTACCAGTGATTTTTTATCTACATCGCGCACCACCGGCACAACTAAACCATCTGGTGTATCTACCGCAATACCAATATTAATATATTTTTTTAGAATTAAATTTTCACCGCTGGGCTCTAATGAAGAATTAAACCGCGGGTATTTTTTAAGGCCCGCTGCCACCGCTTTCATAATGAAAGACAGCATAGTGAATTTGACACCTTCTTTTTCGTACTCTTTATTTGACTGTTTTCTGAATGCTTCAAGCGAGGTAATATCGGCTTCATCAAATTGGGTTACGTGCGGAATGTTTACCCAGTTGCGATGTAAAAACTTGCCGGTGAGTTTATTAATTTTACTTAATTTCTGAATTTCGATTTCACCAAATTTACTGAAATCAATATCGGGCATTGGCTCAACACCTAATGCTGCACCGCCATTAACCGAACCGCCGCCAGTTGTCATAACCTGTTTAACAAAGCCCTGCACATCTTCTTTTACAATGCGCGAGCTTCTGCCGCTGCCACTGACTTTACTTAAGTCAACGCCTAGCTCACGCGCAAACTTACGCACCGCCGGTGAAGCGTGTGCATTTTTAAAACTCACTGCATCAATTTTTGCTGTTGATGATTGTGATGTTTTTTCAGCAACGTAAGCGGGTGCTTTCTCTGCTACTTTTTGCGGTGCTGGTGCATCAACTTTAGCCGGCACTTCTTTTACGGGTTCATTTTTAACGGCAGTATCCGAAGGCGATTCTGCCGGTGCTGCGGCGGATGTTTCTACTACTACAACGATGCTACCCTCAGCAATGAAATCACCCACATTCACTTTAATTTCTTTAACGATTCCCGCATGGCTGCTGGGAATTTCCATTGAGGCTTTATCTGACTCAACCGTAATTAAAGAATCTTCTTCGGCAATTTGATCGCCGACTGAAACTAAAACTTCAATGATTTCGACTTCATCAAAATCACCGATGTTTGGCACTTTTACTTCGACCATTTCACTCATGGTTTACTCCAGTTGTTTAACTGTTAATTTTTTGTCATCCGGATTTTATTCCAGCTTACAGTGACTCGATGCAAACCAAAGTCACTGGATTGCCGACACAAGCTTTCGGGAATGACGAAGTTATTTTAATATTAAAATAACTTGTTTTTTATTTGCGTTTGTTCGCGTTTATTTGCGTCCATTCGCGTTTTCTTTTTCTTCTACGCGTTTAAGCTTTTGCTTGTAAATTTCAAAAACTAAGCCGTAGCAGGATTAGGCTTATCAGCATCAATCCCATACTTCTCAATCGCTTCCTGCACTTTACCCGCCGGAAACTGACCATCATCTGCCAATGCCATTAACGCTGCTACCGCCACATTTTGTGCATTCACTTCAAAGTGTTTACGCAATTGCGCACGCGTATCCGAGCGACCAAAACCATCGGTGCCCAACACATTATATTGCGATGGGATCCATTTACGAATTTGCTCCGCATAAGTACGAATGTAATCTGTTGCGGCAACCACTGGCCCACGTTTATCTTTCATGCATTTTTCAACATAGCTTATGCGTTTGTCTTCTAATGGATGCAAACGGTTCCAGCGATCAACGGCTTCACCTTCGCGCTTTAATTCATTAAAGCTGGTGACGCTCCAAATATCTGCATCAATCGACCAATCTTTATCCAGCAATTCAGCCGCTGCAATCACTTCACGTAAAATCGCGCCGGAGCCCATTAGTTGAACTTTCTTGCGACGCTTGCCCCCGCCCTGCAATAAATACATGCCTTTAACAATGCCCTCTTCGACACCTTTTGGCATTGGAGGTTGCACGTAATTTTCATTCATGACCGCGATGTAATAAAAAACATTTTCCTGATCTTTATACATGCGGCGCATACCGTCCTGAATAATGACGGCTAGCTCATAAGCAAAGGTTGGATCATAAGACACACAATTTGGAATAGTGCCAGAGACTAAAAAGCTATGCCCATCTTGATGCTGTAAACCTTCGCCCGCCAGTGTCGTTCTGCCTGCGGTGCCGCCGAGTAAAAATCCGCGCGCCTGCATGTCGCCCGCCATCCACGCTAAATCACCAATACGCTGAAAACCGAACATAGAATAGTAAATGTAAAACGGCACCATATTAACACTATGGGTGCTGTACGAAGTGGCCGCCGCAATCCACGATGACATCGCACCGGCTTCGTTAATGCCTTCTTCTAAAATCTGGCCGGTTTTGTCTTCTTTATAAAACATCACCTGCTCTTTATCCTGCGGGGTGTATAACTGCCCCACCGAAGAGTAAATACCAAGCTGGCGAAACATGCCTTCCATACCAAAGGTGCGGGCTTCATCCGGCACAATCGGCACCACATATTTACCCATCTTTTTATCGCGGGTAATTAAAGTAAGTAAGCGAACAAACGCCATAGTAGTGGACATTTCACGATCGCCAGAGCCTTTGGTGATAGGCTCAAACACGGAAAGCGCTGGCACTTCTAAGGGAGCCGCTAAACGCTGGCGCACTGGCATGGGGCCGCCGAGTTTTTCGCGCTGGGCTTTCATGTATTTAATTTCTTCAGAGTTTTCATCTGGGCGATAATATTCTGCCTTCGCCGCCTGCTCATCGGTAATCGGAATATTGAAACGATTTTTATAAGCAATCATTTCTTCTTCGTCTAATTTTTTCTGCGAGTGGGTACGCATTTGGCCTTCACCCGCTGCCCCCATGCCGTAGCCTTTAACTGAGTGAGCTAAAATAACCGTCGGTTGGCCATCGAGCTTTGCGGCTTCTGCGTAAGCGGCAAAAACTTTATGGGGATCATGCCCACCACGGTTTAAACGCCAAATATCATCATCTGACATATCCGCCACCATGGCTTTTAATTCGGGATATTTTCCAAAGAAATGCTCGCGCACATAGGCACCATCTTTAGATTTGTAATTCATAAAGTCGCCATCAACCGCCTCTAACATGCGTTTTTGCAACAGGCCATCGTGATCTTTTGCCAGTAGTGGATCCCAATAGCCGCCCCATAATACTTTAATGACTTTCCAGCCAACACCACGAAATACCGCTTCTAACTCTTGAATAATTTTACCGTTACCGCGCACTGGGCCGTCTAAGCGTTGTAAATTACAGTTAATAACAAAGGTTAAGTTGTCGAGCTTTTCGCGAGAAGCTAAAGAGATTGCACCCAATGATTCTGGTTCATCGGTTTCACCATCGCCCAAAAAGCACCACACTTGTCGATCATGGGTATCGGCCAAACTGCGATCGTGCAAATACTTCATAAAACGTGCTTGATAAATTGCACTAATCGGCCCAAGCCCCATCGATACGGTGGGAAATTGCCAAAAGTCCGGCATCAACCACGGGTGCGGATAAGATGATAAACCATTGCCATCTACTTCTTGGCGAAAGTTATCTAACTGATCATTTTCTAAACGGCCTTCAAGGTAAGCGCGAGAATACATGCCCGGCGCTGAATGCCCCTGAAAAAACACCAAATCACCACCATGTTTAGGGGTAGGCGCGCGCCAAAAATGATTAAAACCAATGTCATATAAAGTGGCTGCCGATGCAAAGCTGGCAATATGGCCGCCCAGCTCTGATGCTTTGCGATTAGCCTTTACCACCATTGCCGCGGCATTCCAGCGAATTAGCGCACGAATGCGACGCTCTAAACTAATGTCACCGGGCAAGCTGGCCTGTAAATGCGTGGGGATAGTATTAACATAAGCGGTAGTCGCTTTATGCGGAAGATTAGCACCGGAACGGCGCAGCTTATCGATCATTTGCTCTAATAAAAAATGCGCGCGATCTGCGCCATCGGTTTCTAAAACCCCTTCTATAGCCTCTAACCATTCATGGGTTTCAAATTGATCAATATCTTGGCCAGAATTGGCCTGATCATTAGTTGGTGTTGACATACTTTTCTCCAGCAATTGCTAGCTTGGGTACTCATTTTCAAATTCAAATAAGCCTAAATTAGCCATTGATTAAATAATATGTCAGACACTTTAGTATGAGATGCAGTAAAAGCAAGCTTTTTTTACATATCGAAAAATAATAGCATATATTTCAACAAGTTATAGCCATGAAATAATTTTATGACGAGAAAACGCATCGAACAATACGTTTTTAATAAAACATTATCAGTCGGTTTTTTGATCGCCCCAATCGTAATAAGCCATCACCGAATTACCTTTACCCATAATTTTCATCTCCGTACATAAAGATGAAATTAACTTAATGCCTCGTCCTGAAAATTCATTTTTACTCTGTTGATTTTTCGCTTTATGATCAAATCCATCGCCACTATCAATCACAAATAAACTTAAACGGCCGCCTTCACCACTTTCACTTAACTCGTGGCGCAGGGTAATTTGCACATTACCCGCCTCAAACGATCCCAATCTGTTTTGTTTTTCTTGATAAAAATCCATATAGCCTTGGGGAGTACTTTTCATCGAAGAATCGAGTTTTAAAATACCATGGTCTAATGCATTGGCAAATAATTCAGTTAATACCGTATGCACACTAGTGCGGCCACTTTCCAAGGGTTGTAAATTATTGATGCCCTGCATGATATAGGGCAACACATCAAATTGCCGTAAGCTTTTTATATCTAATGAAAACTCCATCGACCAATTATTGGGGACTCGATGTTCATTAACAAATTCGGTGGCATGCTCATATTCAACTTTTTCTAAATGACAAAGCTCTAATAATGTTATGTCATCGCCTTGAGCTGCACCTTCTGAAAACGACGACACTTCACTTAATATGGTTTCAAATAATGTGTCTTCTTGAGCATGTTCCGCCATTAATTTTAATAAGCGTTCTAACCCAAACATCTCTTCGCTTACGCTGTGCGCTTCCATTATTCCATCAGTGGCAACATATAACCTATCGCCATATTCCAACGTTTCCATTTCCACCTCAAGCTGTGAAGATGAAAAACTGGTTATTCCAAGCGGAATATTTTTAGATTTAAATGTATGAACAATTTTATTATTTCGATAAAGATAAACATCGGGAAGCCCTAAATTAATTATAGTAACAATATTATTGGTTCTATCAACACTCATAAAAACACAAGCCATAAACATTTGTGTTGGCAGTAAATCCATTAATTTTGAATTGGCTTCTTTTAATAAATCGGCATAAGAAAAACATTTTTGCGTCATGCTATGAAAAATATCAGACACCGGTATTGCACCTATTGCAGCAGATAAACCATGCCCCGTAAAATCCCCAACAATAATATCTAAGCCTGAAGTTTGGTTTTTTTCTGTGAGTATTAAATCGCCATTAAACATAGACACAGGTGACATAGAATATTTCAAGCCTGTTTTTTCACCACGCATATCATTTTTAGATAGCTTCTCAAACAACTTACTGGTGATATGCATTTCCTTTTGCATTTCTATATTTCTTGCATCTATTTCATCTTTTTGATTTTCAATATTTCTATAAAGTTCAACTATTCTTAGCATTGAATTAATTTTTGAATGTAATAATGTATGATTATAAGGTTTAGTTAAAAAATCATCTCCACCTGAATCAATACACTTAACTAATGATTTTTCATCCGTCATGGCAGTAAGAAAAATAACGGGAATAAATCGCTGCTGCTGATTTTTAATTATTTTCGTTGCGTCATAACCATCCATAACAGGCATCATCACATCCATTAATATAATATCAATGTGATTATCTTTTACTGCCTGCACCGCTTCTTCTCCATTTACAGCCTCTATAGAATCAAAGCCCGAATTTTTAAGCAACGCACACAGCACCAAACGATTTGTTAAATCATCATCTACAACAAGAATAATTTTTTCACTATCCACTGTGTTCTCTTTATTAAGCTACCGTGAAGATTTTATCAAAACTGGCAATCGTTAAAATCTCTTTTATCTCATCCGAGAATCCCGTTAATTTAACTGTGCTTGATTGAGATTCGGCGTGTTCTTTTAATAACAACAACATACCCAAAGCTGAGCTATCTAAATATTCAGTGCTAGATAAGTCGACAGTATATTGGCCTGCTTTTAATACAACATCTTTGTATGACTTTCTAAAATCATTATGCAAACTGAAATCAAAGCGGCCATTTATTTTTATTGTGGCGGATTTATTGTCATCTGAAACATTAATTGAAATACTCATATTACTTTCCTATAAATTTAAAAAAGTTCAACTTCACCTTCATGCATATCACTCTGACTGCTAGTCGTCAAATGGATTTCATTTGCCTTAAGTGTTACCGTTTCTATGTTTTTATTTAAATTTAAAATGGCTTCACTTATTATTGAAATACTAGATAAGTCTGACTTGACCACTGACACTTCTGATTGCATATTAATAAATAATTGATCAACCAAACCAATATGAGCATTAAGTTGTTCACATTGTTGCCTAGCAATGTCTTCAAACTGCAATGAACGTACTGCCATGTTCACACCACTTTCAACACTTTTAGCTATCCCATCAATTTGTAATATTTTATTATTTACAAACTGATTTTTTTCTTCCATTAAAACCAAAATCTCATCAACTCTTGATTTATGCTGCATTGCAACACTCATATCTTTACCGGCAATTTCGCCTACAATGGCTTTAGCTTTAGAAATATTATCTTTCGATTTATCAACTACTTCACGAATTTTATTATTAAGATTATTTGAATTGGTTGACAGCGCTCGCACTTCATCGGCAACTACTGCAAAGCCCCTACCCGCCTCACCTGCTCGAGCGGCTTCAATGGCGGCATTTAATGCTAACAAATTAGTTTGATCGGCTATTGAACTTATTTCACCTAACAATTGATTAACATTATCCATTTGGGTTCTATACCATCAACGGTATCCTGAATTCAAGTAATAAGTGCATACCCCATTAATTTTCGCATATCCAAGCCCGTTAATTCTTCAAAAACTTGATATGGTATTTTAAAATTTAGACACTTTCGTGGTCTGCTGTTGAGTTTATCCACTGCATCTAAGACGGCTTCCATTGAAACATTAATGAGCTCCTTCGACTTTGGAAAGTATTGGCGCAATAGACCATTCTCATTTTCATTTTGTCCGCGTTCCCATGTTACTTTACACCTAAGTCTTGTCTTTATTAATTAAGGCTTCTGGTGTATTGCTAATTGTTACTTTCAGAGGTTATGCACTTATGATACGAATTCAGGCTTATAGAATTAATATTGTAAATTCCGTATCACGTAGACAATATAGTGTGCTTTACAGGAACTTGAATTTTGTGGTTTCGCCTGTTGGCGACCCACTTTTCTTACAACAGCGTAAGAAAAGTAGGCAAAAGAACGCCGCCCTTTACTCGCCAGCCCGCATTAAAAAACAATGCGAGCGCCTGAAAATGCTTTAATCGCTTCTAATATTATTTCAAGCTGTGCGTTGCTCGCTCCGTTATCGGGTCGTCTAGGTAAGCCATCCAAGCCTATCGAGACTTAAAATCACATCCCTGTAATTTTACCCCTGCAGGCATAGCATTTTCAGCTGTCTCCATAGGGAATAAAGGCAAAACCCAGATAAAATTTAGCTGTAAATGAAAACAATGTTTTTATTTGTTTCTGGAATAACTAAACAGGGTAATTATAAGGTTTCATTCAAACCTGTAATTTAATATGCCAGATCAGATAAAATCCACTGCACATAAAATATATAAATTTTTTATTTACGCAAAAATACTAACTCCAGTATCAGTGACTATTTCTCTCAACTCATTATCTTCCTTATGATTTTCTTGTTCAGCATCAATCAACGTTTCTGAAGATTGCGTATTTTTCTCATCATGCATCTCTGAATTTGCCTGGCGCTGCTCCGACTGTGTTGACACATTTGCATCAGCTAAATTTAAGCCCTGTTGCTCAAGCATTTCTTTTAATCGGGGTAATGCAGCATCCAATGCATCACGTACAGCTGCATGCTGAGTGACAAAATTAACACTCGCCTTATCATCACTCATACTCAGCTTAATTTCCATTGGCCCAAGATGAGCTGGGTTTAATTTTATTTCCGCCTGCTGAATTCCACCCTTAACCATATAAGTTACTTGCTGTGCCATTTGTTGTGACCAATTTGGGCTACCAACATTGGCGCTAATAGCCGTGCTTAATGGTGCACTACTTAATGGTGAATTAACCAGTGGCGTACTACTTAAAGCAGCCGTTTGATTTAAGCCACTCGCAGCCTCATTCATTATTCCTGTTAAGGGATTTTGGGTTGCCGATAAATTTGCCGATACAGCCGTTGTAATTGGCACTTGCTGTAATCGCGAAGCCTGTGAAATCACTTCCGTGGTTGAAAACTCGCCACTCATTTTTGTAAGTTTTGCATCTTGTAATATGGCTTTTTCAGCCAAGCTAGCACTTAAGTTTGGCACAATATTTAACGGCTTGGGTGATGATTCTGCCGCTATCGTTTGTATGCTTGGCTCCAATAATTTATTCGGCATTAGTTTATTAATACTTTCATTTAAGCCTTGTGCAGATTGATGTATTCGCGTGCCATTAAGCTCAGCTGTTGGTAATAAACTTACCATCTTTACCATTTCTTCACTTAGTGGTAAAACCTCACCTAAGCCGTCTGGTAACATTGTAATATCACCCATTAATGCTTCCGATAGCGGCAAATTATTGCCTTTTTCTGCTAACAATGAGGCAATTTTTGGATCCATTTTTATTGCTGTTTCCGCCCCATTAGTGTTCGCGGCGATGGGTAAAACATTATCCCCAGCATCATTGGCATTTATTTCTTTTTGCATTTCAGATGTTTTAGCAGTGCTTTTAATATCATCAGCTTTTAAAACACTATCTTCTTGATCTGTTTTGATTTTTTTCTGATTAGCAGGTGGATTTAACTGGTTAGTCTGTTCATTTAATTGATCTTTAAAAGGCTTATCTTGCGATTTTTTAGCCTCATTAGATCTACTTTCACGTACCTGACTTAGGGTGTTTTTTTGCCCAATATCTGCGCTTTTAATATCAACTGTCTGTAGTAAATCCATAGCCCACCTGTTAAGGAATTAATGTATTACATAGACATAAGCAAATGCTAGGCCAGTTTGGTGATACTGAATAAATAAGCGTAATTTATTAGAGAACTTTACACGAAGTACTTTTTGTCATCGCCAAATGTTTGTCGCGAATAGCCTTTGACTTTAAAGTACTGCCAAGTCGCTGGGTTTTCGACACAAGCATTCGAAAACAACGATGATTGTTTAAGTTACTGAGATAGTTATCAACAATAAAGCAAAACAATCAATGTGGTTTTTTCGCACGGCTTGCAAATTCATCCTGCTCTTTTTGCTCAATACGTGCTTCAAGCTGCGCTTCTTGCATTTGGTATTTTGCAATTACGGCATCTAATGCTTTACTGCGCGAGCGAGTTTTTAGCCAGCTCAGTTTTTGTTGTTCGCAAATTTGTTTTTTTTGCAGAATAGTCATGCGCGCTTGTTCAATACTTTGGTTTAATTTATTTAAAAAAAGTTGATAATCTTTTAGCTGAATGGCATTTAAATTTTGACTGACCCGCCCACTATTATATTCAGCGCGATATCCAATTAATTGTTCAAGTTGTAATTGAGCATCAACCACCGCTTTTTGTGCCGCCACAAAAATTTGCGCCGCTTGTTGTTGCAGTTGGTCCGCATGTTTGGCAATGGGTTGAATTCGTTTAGAGCGCATTAATCATACTCAAGAAATATTTTTAGAGCTTTGCACGAAACACTTTTCGTCATCTCCAAATGTCCATATATATTACATTGATCGTAGATCCAGTGACCTGAAATGCGGCAAAGCCACTGGATTCCCGATAGAAGCATTCGGGAATGACGATGTTTTTTAATTATTCGTGTTTCGTAAAAAGCTCTCATTTTAATAAAAGATATCAGGCATCCATTTGTTGAGGCTTTGCCAACAATTCATTTAACATTTGCTGGCTGCGCTGAAATGAAACCGCTTCGTTCATACCTTGTCGCATAAATTGCTGAATGTGTGGCTGCATTGCAATGGCTTTATCAATTTCAGGGTTGGTACCCGCTTGATACGCGCCCACATTAATTAAATCTTTATTCTGCTCATAAATAGAGTATAGCTGTTTTACCTGCTGGCTGGATTGTTGTTGCGCATCGCTGGTTACCATTGGCATGACTCGGCTCACCGAAGATTCTAAATCTATTGCTGGGTATTGCCCCATGTCGGCGAGTTGTCGTGATAACACAATATGGCCGTCTAAAATTCCGCGTGCTGCATCTGCAATCGGGTCGTTATTATCATCGCCTTCGGTTAGCACGGTATAAAATGCCGTAATCGAACCTTGCCCTTTTTGGCCGTTTCCAGCGCGTTCAACTAATTGTGGAATGCGTGCAAATACCGAAGGTGGATAACCTTTAGTCGCTGGGGGTTCTAAAATAGATAATCCAATTTCACGTTGCGCCTGTGCAAAACGTGATAGAGAATCCATTAACAATAAAACTTTTTTTCCTTGGTCACGAAAATATTCTGCAACACTGGTGGCTAACATGGCACCGTGAATTCTAACGAGTGGCGATGAGTCTGCAGGGGCGGCAACTACGCAAGCACGTTTAATTCCGTCGTCGCCCAAAATATCTTGCACAAATTCTTTTACTTCACGTCCCCGTTCACCAATTAGCCCCACTACAATTACATCGGCTTCGGTGTACTTAGTCATCATGCCCAGTAAAATACTTTTACCTACGCCGGTGCCGGCAAATAAACCCATGCGTTGCCCGCGCCCAACGGTGAGCAATGAATTAATGGCACGCACACCTACATCTAAAGGTTGTTTAATGGGATCACGCATTAATGGATTTATGGCTTTGCCTGCTAGCGGCATATTTTCTAAATTATTTGAGTTATGTTTTATCGGGCCTTTGTCATCTAAAGGTCGACCGCGGCCATCTATCACTCGCCCTAAAAAACCCTCGGAAATTTCAACTGAACTGGAGTGCCCAACTGGTATAACTTTGGCATTGGGAATTAATCCACGGCTTTCACCCATCGCCATTAAGTATGTTTTATCGCCAGAAAAACCCACCACTTCTGCTTCAATACAATGATTACCGGGCGCAATAATATTACAACTAGTGCCCACCGCCGCCTCACAACCCACAGCTTCTAATGTTAAACCCACCATCCGAATTAAACGCCCTTCAACAACTGGCTCGGGTGCGCTAATGCGAGTTTGTTTTTTGGCTAGATCATTTTTCCAGCGTTGAAAATAATCATTCTGTTGGAGCATTATTTTCTTCGCTATCATCATGATGTAAATTAAGTTGATCGACTAACTGTTGCACTCGCGTTTCAACTGTTGCATCTATATGTGAAGTGGCAGACTCAATAACACAACCACCGCGAGTGACACTTTTATCGGTAATGCAATTCCAACTTTGTGCGTTAATATCAATTTCTGCCTGTTGAAGTAAAGCAATATCATCTGGGTTTAGATGCACTTCAATATCGCGCGATTTAACCGGCAAATATTCTAACGATTCATGTACTAAGCTTTGAATATGTTGCGCATCTAATTTGCTTTCTTTTTGTAGTAATTGTTGCGCTAATAAAATAGCTAGTTCGGTTAATTGTTGTTCAACTTCTTTGTCTAATTCATTTAACGGCTGCTTTAAAAAGTTAAATACTTTTTGTAATTGATTTGCCTTGTTGGTCATTTCTTGCAAGCCTTGCTTTAAACCTTCTGCATGGCCCGCTTGCTTCGCTTCTTCATAAGCCTGTTTTTGTAGAGCTTCTATTTCTTCGACGGTTTGTGGGCGAATAGCTTCATCTTGCATACCCACAATATTACCTGTTAGCTCGGGGGCAACATAATGTTGTATATCACTGTCTGAAACATTGAATCTATTTGACATAATTTTTTAGAAACTTAATTTAATATTTTTGAATTAAAAAAATAAATACATCGTTTAATGCAGGTGCGAATAAATTCGCAGCTACATGGTTTTGTTAAGCTTTTATAAAAACACCGCTACACCATTTCCTCACCACCACTACCACCCAGCACAATATCACCCTCTTCAGCGAGTCGACGAGCTGTCGCAATAATTTCTTTCTGTGCGGCTTCCACATCACTTAAACGCACAGGGCCTCGTGCTTCCATATCTTCACGCAACATTTCAGATGCCCGCTTCGACATATTTTTAAGAATTTTATCTTTCAATCCTTCATCTGCACCTTTGAGTGCAAGGGTTAAACTATCGGTAGAAACTTCTCTTAACAATGCCTGTATGCCACGGTCATCTACATCGTTTAAGTTATCAAACACAAACATCAGTTCTGAAATACCGTCCTGCATTTCTTGGTCGTGCTCACCAATGGAATCCATAATTGCACCTTCAATAGAGGCTTCCATAAAATTAAGAATATTGGCTGCGGTTTTATATCCGCCCATACTGTTTTGGCTAACATTCTGTTCCCCAGAAAATTGTTTTTCCATAATTTTATCTAGTTCTTGTAATGCTTTTGGAGGAATACCTTCGAGTGCAGCTACCCGCATTAAAATATCTGGGCGCGCACGCTCAGGAAGCATTTTTAACACTTCAGCAGATTGATCCGGTTCAAGATAAGATAAAACAATCGAAATAATTTGTGGGTGTTCTAAGCGAATAACTTCTGCGACGGCTCGTGCATCCATCCATTTTAAAGATTCCAAACCTTTATTACCGCTACCCAATAAAATGCGGTCAATCATATTATTGGCTTTATCTTGCCCGAGAGCATTTACCATCATGTCTCGAATATAATCTTCTTGCCCAATCCCTACTGATGTTTGATTTCCAACCTCGCCAATAAAATCATCCATCACACTACTCATAGTGGTCTTATTAACACTTTCCATGGTTGCCATGGTAGAGCCCAAACTTTGTACTTCTTTTGGATTTAAGTGTTTTAAAATTTCCGCAGCATTTTCCGAGCCCATTGCCATTAACAAGACAGCCGCTCTTTGTACGCCGGTTAAAGATGTTTTATTTTCGTCTGGCATAATTTAATTCACGCTTTTATGATTCATCGCCAACCCATCCTTTTACGACATTGGCGACTTTTTTAGGGTCTTGCTGCGCCATGGATTTTGCAAATTCTACTTTTTGATCGGAATCAGTGGGCAAAGGTATTGCGCCTTCCTGATGCTCAAGTTGAGCCACTCCATCTGCATTTATTGGGTTGCCATCAGCATCAACTTTACCGGCACCACCCTCACCACCTTCTTGTACAGCCAACAATGGCGCAGGCGGAACATAAGATGTTAAACCTTTAATCGATGGTTTTAATATCGTAAAGATAACTACCAATATCAGTATAAATGGCCATATCCATTTTAGTGCAAACTGTACCCATTTATTATCCATAATTGAGGCTTCGGGTAAATCTTCAATCGCTTCTAATGGCGTAAATGGTGCATTTATTACATTCACTAAATCACCACGTTGCTGATCATAACCAATGGTTTGTTGCACCAAAGAAGTCACTCTGTTTATTTCATCTTCGGTTAATGGGGTGCGGGTACTTTCGCCATCTTCAACAACCAACTTATCATCCACTAAAACAGCCACCGTTAAACGCTGGATAACATTGGTGTTTAACGTTGAATGTCGAATGGTACGATCGACTTCATAATTTTTAACATTATTTTCACTAGCATTCGTGGGAGGCATTGTTGCACCACCTTGGCCAACACCGCCTGCGCCTTCAACTAACTGCCCACCTTCTGGCGGCTGGTTAGCCAATGCGCCGGGCACCCCCCCATTGACATCGCTAAATTTTTTGGTGCTTGAAGATTGCTCACTTCGCAAGGTTTGATTAGCATTATTATATAACTCTTCGGTGCTTTCTTGTTGAGTGAAATCGATTTTAGCATTCACCGTTACGCGCACCTTTCCGACACCCATTATAGGCTCTAATAAATGCTCAATGCGACGTTCAAAATCTTCCTCAACTTGCCGAGAATAATCATATTGTCTGGCACTCATTGCGGCATTGCTGCTGAGATCACCGGAAGATAAAAGGCGACCATTTTGATCGACAACGGTAACATTTTCTGAAGATAAATTTGAAATGCCCGACGCGACTAAATGCACAATCGCATTCACTTGCCCTTGCTCAATTGCACGCCCGCCATATAAACTTAAGGCAACCGATGCACTAGGTTTTTGGCGTTTACGCACAAACACAGAACTTTTCGGAATAGCCAAATGCACGCGTGCAGATTTCACATTACGCATAGTACTAATAGTACGGGCCAACTCGGTTTCCATAGCATGATGATAACGCGCACTTTCAACAAACTGTGACGTGCCGAAACTTTGCTCTTGTTGCAACATTTCAACACCAATGGCTGTACCTTTTGGTAAACCCTGTGCGGCTAAATTTAAACGCGCTTCATGCACGCGGCCCGATTCAACCATCACCGAGCCCGATGCCGCATTTAATTCATAAGGAATACCCGCCGATTGTAACGCCGCCACCACTTCTGCTGCATCCCCTGGCTCCAGCCCATTATATAAAGATGAAAAACTCGGCGTTGTGCCCCAAGTATAAATACCAATACTCACCAATACGGTAACCACTATGCCCAAAATAGCCCCGATAAATCGAGGCACTGGAATCATCATCGTTGTTGGTGGTGTTGCAACTTGCTCTGCCATGCTTATACCTTTTATAACTTAAATATTATTTTTGTAACAGACAATAAAATAATTATTTTTTAAACCGACATATTCATTATTTCTTTATAGGCGGTTAATAATTTATTACGCACACTGGTCATTGCCTGAAATGACACACTGGCCTTTTCCATATTAATCATTAACTCAGCCATGCTGATATTCGAATCACCTTTTTCAAATGCTTGCGCCATTTTCCCTGATTTCATTACATTATCATTTACCTGATTAATCGAACTTGATAACACTTTTGAAAAATCAGTATTTTGAGTTTGCTTAACTTCATTAATCGAAAGTGGATTAACACCCATTTGAACTGAATCGGTTTGTGCTTTCGCTTGTGCTTCCAAAACCCGCATTTGCGCTAGCACTTGATTTATATTCATATCACTCATTGTATTTCCTCAATATAAAATCATCTTAAACTGTAATGCCGCAATCACGCATTCTAGCTAATTTATAACGCAGTGTGCGCGGACTAATACCTAAGCGTTCCGCTGCATATTTTCGGCTACCTTTACCGGCCTTTAACGCTTCAAGAATTAATTGTTGTTCACGATCTTTTAAACCATTAACCAATTCGGAGTCTTGTACAGGCTCTGCATTTTGTGATGAATTTTGAAAATCATAATCATCAATTTCAAGATGAATATCTTCCGCATTAATTTCATTTTCGGTTTTAAATATTAGTGCACGCTGCATCACATTATCTAGCTCACGCACATTGCCTTTCCAAGAATAGTTTAATAATTTTTGTTGGGCATCTGCACTTAAGATTAATTTTTCAGATTTTTTATTAATATTTTTATTTAATAATTTATTAGCGATTGGAATAATATCCGCAACCCGATCACGCAATGGTGGGATTTGAATGGGAAACACACTTAAACGATAAAATAAATCTTCTCTAAAACGACCATTCTTTACTTCTTCTTTTAAGTTTCGGTTAGTAGTGGCCAACACCCGAACATTTAACTTAATTAACTTTCGCCCACCTAATCGCTCAACTTCTTTTTCCTGCAATACGCGTAACAATTTAGCCTGCAACGCCGCATCCATTTCTGATATTTCATCTAATAACAAGGTACCATTTTGGGCTAATTCAAATTTACCTGGAGTCGCCTGCACCGCGCCCGTAAATGCGCCTTTTTCATAACCAAATAAAACCGCCTCTAACATATTTTCAGGAATTGCCGCACAGTTAATGGCCACAAATCCCTCATTGGCTCGTCGTGATTGATTATGAATAAATTGTGCAAACACTTCTTTACCCACACCACTTTCACCGCACAATAAAACCGTTGCTTCACTTTGTGCTACTTTGCTCGCCAATAATTTTAGTGACTGCATTTTTTCATCTTCAGCCAGCAATTCCATTTCTTGCTTAATTTTTCGCGTAACTGTCGGCAGTTCATTCATAAATTGTTTCACCACCTGCTGCAATGTTTCGGCTTCAAATGGTTTAACTAAATAATCGGCTGCGCCTAAGCGCATAAAATCGACGGCTTTTTCGATGCTCGCATAAGCTGTCATTACCACTACAGGCAAATCATTATATTTTTGCTTAATTTGTGCCAATAATTCTGCACCATCCATGGGCTGCATTTGAACATCACTAATCACCAATTTAAATTTATATTCTGTCAATCGCAGCAATGCGGCTTGTCCATGTTCGGCGCATACCACTGAATAACCCGCCATTTCACAGGTATCACAAATAGCTTCACGCAATTGCTCATCATCTTCAACAATTAAAACATCAGCACATTGTTGTTTTGTTTGACTCATATAATTCTCCAGTTATACCTTTATTATTTTTATTGAGACCTTTGCACGATAGAGGCGCAAAAGAAAAATGCGCTAAAATTTTACTGATTGAGACAGGAAACGCAGTTAATATCTAGATATTGACGAGTTTTCTAACAAAAAGCAGTAAAATTTTAGCCATTTTTACTTGTGATTCTATCGTGCAAAGGTCTCTTATTATTAAGTTTTTAATTAAATAATTTTATCGGGATTAAATTTTGATGATTGACCACTCGCCATAAATTGCTCACTTCTATTTAATGGCAAACAAATAAAAAACCTTGAACCTTTTGCCAATTGTGAGCGCACTAACAAATCACCATGATGTGCCTGCACTATTGATTGCGCCACCGCCAAACCTAAGCCCGTGCCACCTTTACGCTGTGTAAAAAATGGCTGAAATATTTTTGTTTGTTCTTCTGCACTTAAACCAAGGCCGTTATCTTTTACCGCTAAAATTAAATAATCGGTTTGCTGATACACTTCCAGCTCAATTTCGCAATTATCTGCACAAGCCTGAATGGCATTTTCAACCAGATTAATTAATACACTAACCAGCGCATCTAAACTGCCTGTTAATTGAATATTTTCCATCTGACTAATTATTTTTAACTGCACATTATTTTCTCTAACATTGGTTTCAATGCGTGCATTAAAATTAACCAGCAAATCATTCAGTAAAAATTTTTGCTCAGAAAACTCACCACCTTTTGCATACATCAACATATCGTTAATTAATTTTTCTAAATAGCGCATGCAAGTGCGAATTTTTTCTACGGCTTTTTTCTCACGTGGATTTTCTTCTGTAAACTGATTAAGTTGCGATGCATATAACACCGCCGAGGCTAAGGGTGTTCTTAATTGGTGCGCTAATCCAGCGGCCATTTGGCCCATTGCCGCTAAGCGCTCTTGCCGATCGGCTAGGCCTTCTAACATTCTTTGCTCGGTGATATCGTCTAGCAAAATAATTTCACCGTTTTTATTCGTTTTATTTTCAGATGAATTTAATGGCTGTTTTTTTAAGCTTAATATACGGCCCGAATTTAAATATAAATCTTGTTCGGTATGCCGCGAAACCTGTTGCGCATAAACTCGCTGCCATTTTTTTCCCATTAAACTTTGTTCTAAAAATAATTCGGCGGCGGGATTGGCGGTATTAATCACGCCTTCCTCATCCACCATTAACACGCCTGCGGGCAAGGCGTTTAATAACGATTCTAAATAATGGGCCAGCTGTTCTTTTTCAGCGAGTTGCTGCAAGCGTTCAGTTTGTGCGGATGCTAATTGACGGGTTAATTCGGCGGCACGGCTATCCAACTCTTGATAAGACTGTTGCAACTGATCGGAGAGTCGCCCGAATTGTTCAAAGGCGGCAACTAGCTGCGCAGGGTCCTGCACCATAGCTTTGGATGCATTTAGTGAATCGTCTGTAGTTGGTAAGTTTGCTGATATCTGCATGTCGTTTTTATGTCACTTTTGTTCGACTTAGCAGTAATGGAGCATTTTGTGTGCCAGAATTATTTCTTGTTATTTTTCATATAGTTAAAAATAAGGCGGCAAGTTGGAGTCAATTATTCGGCTGGGTGGCAATGGATTGCCGACGTTAAAAATGATTATTTTCAACTGGATTTGGGGAGGAGAATATAATGAATAAAGAAAATATAGTCATACTGCAAAGCCTACAGTAGAAATTAGCTTGAGCTGACGAAGCCTGATTGACAAAGCAAGGTTCGATGCAAGGCGAGCTGTAATAATTACGCTGTATATAAACTGTAATGGCTGATACCAGATCTGGCATACTTAAGATCTAACCATACAGTAGCTGTGCTTTACGGGAGCTTGAATTTTGTGGTTTCGCCTGTTGGCGACCCACTTTATTTTATGAAAGCCATCCCTGGCTTTCACCCTTCGGGCCATGCAGAGCATGTTCAAAAATGCTCCCCGCATTTTTAATCAACAGCCGATGATAATTAAACATGTGAAAGTAGGCAAAGAAACGCCGCCCTTTACTCGCCAGCCCTGTGATTTTACCCCTGCAGGTATACAATTTTCAGCTGGCTCCAGAGGGGAAATGCCAAACCTAGATATAACTGAGCTATAAATGAAAGCAATTTTTTATTGACATCTGAAATAACTAAACACTGTATTGTTAAGACCTCATTTAAACTTATAATTTAGTCTGTCAGCCAGATAAAAGCTATTACATATAAACGATAGGCTCGCTTTGCATCGCAAAAGATATCGTCAGCTAACGCCTACCGCTATGCATTATTACTAACTCACGCTTTAATATTATATTTTTTCAGTTTCTCAACTAAAGTCGTGCGCCGCATTTTTAATAATTTCGCCGCATGCGCAACCACACCTGCTGTTTTCTCCAGCGCCTGTTTAATTAATTGCACTTCTAATGTAGCCAGATGTTTTTTTAAATCTAAACCATCATCTTCTAAAGTAGAATTGTCAGGTGTAATGGCAACACCGGCAAAACCATCGGAAATTTTTTGGGGTAAATCCGATGGCAGTTTTTTTAATAAGCTTTTTTCAATATCATCATTTTCATCAATGTCGGCAAACATCAGTGCAGGATTAAATGGCGGCTTTGATTTAAAGGTTTCCGCATCGGCTTTATACACCGATGCGGGCTGGTACTTTGGTGGTAAATGCTGCGCGTCCACTATACTGTCGGGATATAAAATCGATAAGCGCTCAACCAAATTGGATAATTCCCGCACATTTCCCGGCCAAGAATATTGGCTCAGTAATTCAGTCGCCTCTGCGGTTAAACGCACCGTTCCTCGACTATCGGCCTCTAGTTTGTCTATTTGATCCTGCAATAAAAAGGGCACATCTTCTAAGCGTTCCCGCAGCGAAGGCAACTCAATAGGAAAAACATTTAAGCGATAAAATAAATCTTCACGAAATGCACCATCTTTTATATTCAATTCTAAATTACGGTGGGTAGCCGCTAAAATACGCACATTAGCCTGTATGCTTTTATTACTGCCGACCCGCTCAAATGTTCGCTCTTGTAACACCCGCAATAATTTCACCTGCATCGGCAAACTCATATCGCCAATTTCGTCTAGAAATAATGTGCCTTTTTCGGCTAACTCAAAGCGCCCTTGGCGAGCATTAATCGCGCCGGTAAAGGCGCCTTTTTCGTGGCCAAATAATTCACTTTCTAATAAGTCGGCGGGAATCGCACCGCAGTTCACCGGCACAAAGCCCGCTTTGCAGCGATTAGATAAGGCATGAATATTACGCGCCACCACTTCTTTACCAGTGCCGGACTCACCTAAAATTAACACGCTGGCATCAGTTTTTGCTACCTGTTCAATCATGGTTCGCACATATTGAATGGCGCCACTGCTGCCACCGAGTTTTGGGGTGCAGCTGATTAATTTTTTAATCGAAGCACCTTCACATGCCTGTGTTGTTGCGCTGGCTTTCTCCAGTGCATCCGATACGGCTTCATATTTTAAGGGCATTTCAAGATGGGCTAATACAGATGTAAACTGTGACTGGTATTTTTCTAAATTTAATTTATTTTGGTTAAATAATATAATGGGTAATTCAAGTGCCTGAATTTTTTGTAATACTTTTATTCTGAGTTCTTCACCCTGAAATTCACCCAACAGAATCGCACTAAAACGACTGCTATTTAAAGTGCCGGCTAATGAACTCAGTTCATTAACATAAAACACCTCATATCCAATAAACCCCATTAATGATTTTATTTCATTGAATTGCGACACACTGTCTTCGACAAGGAGAATGCTGGATTTAGCTGGGGGCGATGACATAACAAACCTGTTAAAACGAAAAGTATGTTATTGATTAAAGCAGGTATTTTGAGATTGTCAAAAAATTGTCGCTAAAAATATTCTATAAATTCATAGCTTTATAGCAGAAACACCTATCATTATATTATATTTACTTCTGAAAATGCCCATAAGCCTCTATCGCTCGCTTGCCCGTGGACATTTTTTTTAAGCCATCCGACATATTCTGCCGCTCACTAACACTATTTTGCATTAGCAAATTATTGCTTTTCAAAATTTGTCGAATGCCCGCCTCAACTTCTTTTGCTTCCGCATCAGAAACTGTATTGGCAAAAAAATGTTGCAGCGATTCAAAGCGACTTGATTCAAGATCGGTCATCGCCTGCCAGTTTTCTTCTGCGGACAATTGATGCAATTGTTCTGTCATTTTAAGAATGTGTTGCCATTGTTGTTGACGAGATACTTGCACTTTATCTTCTAGCTTTTTAATGGTGTCGCGTTGCGTACGTCTTGCGGAATGCTTGTCCAACCCGAACGAATTTCATTCATCAACGCTAGCACTTCATCAATGTTTTCCAGCTTATTTTCCAGATTGGCCGCCAGCAATTGACGTTGCATGTATTCATAAAGAGATTCAAGATTGTTAGCTATTTCACCACCTTTTTTCATATCTAGCGAGCTACGCAAACCATCAATAATTGAAATTGCCTTACTGATACTTTCACCTTTGGATGCAATATTGTTTTGCTTCATGTGCATTTTGGCGGCATTTAACCGCTGAATAGCACCATCGATAAGCATTTGAATTAAGGTATGCGGGTCGGCATTGCCCACCGCTGCCTGTACACCCACTTGCTTATACTGATTCATTGCTGCTGAATTTTGCATATTGTCATTCCTGTTTTTTGGCCGTTTTGTTGGCTTGTTTTTGTCCATCTGTTGCTTATAGCAGAATGCTCTATATTTTGCCGAGCTTGCTCATCACATTCGATGCTGAATTTATTACTTCATTATCATTTACTATTTTTGAAAAGTAGAGCCGGGTAACGAAGCTAACTGTTGTTCTAAAAATGAACTGGTTGCATTTATTTGGCTGATTAGTACATCCAGCGTTGAAAATTGTCGTCTATAGCGATCTTCTATTTTTGTTACTCGCTCAATTAAATCTAAACGATCTTGGCTAATGCTTTTTATTTGATCGTCAATGCTGTCGGTTTTGGCGGTTAGCTGGCCGCTGTCTGTTTGTAAATTTGTTAAGAGTGTATTTAATTTAGACGCCAGCCCACGGGAAAAAGTGATGCTGCCTCGGTTACCTGCATTAGTGCCGGTTATTTCTAACACTAAGCCTGAAACACCGGCTGTACCGGTTAAAAATCGCCCTTCGCCGGTTGCGGCAAAACCGCCAATTGTGCCGGTTACATCGCTACCATTTGTCGAAACACCTGTGTTAATAAAACCCAATGAAGCATTTTGTGTTGAAACCGTCACCGTTGAATTTGAACCATAAGTATCAGACACAATTTCAAATGCACCCGCTGTATAAGAAACCGAAACGCCCTTCGAGTTACTTTGTACACTGCTGGCATTATTAATGCGGTTTTCAATTTCCTGTGCCAGCGCATCTAAATCTGTATAGGTCGCCTGAGAAATACTAATACTGCTGGTGGATGTTCCATCTATCAATAATGAAAAAGTATCATTACTCGAATCAATTACAATTGGCCCAGTTACCGCCGCGCCTGTAAATTGCCCTTGGCTAGCAAGCGCCCCAATCGATACACCGAAAAAGCCTTCCTGAGTATTCAAGCTGCTGCTGGCTACCAACACGTCACTATCCGATGAATTACCGTTGGCATAAAATAGTTGCGCAACTGAATCAAAATCGTCTTTTAATGCTGTGGTTAATACGCTCTTATCAAGCGCCAGCGAGCCATCACGATTGGTGGTTATGCCAATAGAGCTAAGGCTACTATAAGTGCCAGCATTATTTACAAAGCCACCAATCTCTCGCCTAATTTGCTGCAACATATTGCGGGCGGTTGTATCGCCTAATAAAATTCCATTTTGACCACCATCACCGCCATAAGCGGTAAGCCCGCTAAACACGTTGGCTAATTCATTATATTTTTCTACAAAATTACTGATGTTGGTTTCGGCTTCGCTGGCATTGCTGCTGGAAATAGTCACTTGCAACGGGTTACCCATATCAGCACTTTTCAAATTAAGCGTCACACCGGGTATGGCACCGGAGATGGAATTTTCTTCGCGAAAAATGGTTAGGCCATTAATGGTTAGCTCCGCATCAAACGCAGCTTGTGTTTGCTCTGCATTCGTCGCGCTGCTATTAAATGCCAAGATAGATATGCCATTGGTATCAATATTTTCGGCAGCTAAACCACCCTCTTCTACACTGATGCTTAAACTATTATTTACGCCTTGTTGTTCTGATGAAAGCAATAAACGAAAGCCTGAACCATCATCAACAATGGATGCATTCACACCGATATCTGCAGCATTAATCGCATCTCGAATACCTGTAACCGTATTGTTAGTGCTATCGATAACCACCGATTCACTAGAGCGTTCTGGGTTTGGCGTAAAGCTGGTGTAGGTATCATCACCGGTTAAATAATCCGTGCCGGGGTCATAAACGGTTGCCCCAAAATTAAAAGTTAATGTGCCACTGCCAATAACATCAGTTAAATCATCAAAGGCAATAGAGGCTAGAGTTTGTGATTGCGCAAGGCTTTTTACTTCAACCGTATAACTGCCTTCTTTGGCAATACTAGACGTTGATGCGCTGAGTACATCCGTGTTGCTAACAGAAACCGTACTACTATTAAATAAAGCCGCAGAGGTTAATTGACCAAGAGATGACTGAAAGGTGCTGACTGCACTTTTTATGGTACCAAACGCACTGAGTTCGGCTTGTAATGTTGCTTCTTTTAAATTTAAACGATTTTCGGTGGGCGCACGTTCAGCTTCAACAATCTGTTCTAGAATGCCGCTTACATCCAAGCCAGAACCAATACCTGTTGCTGAAATTGTTGCCATGAAAACCTCGATAATTTATAAGCGATACAAATGTATTAATCGCTCATAATTATTTTAAAAACGCATTGCAGCTTTGTGTATTGAGCCTTACTTCACACCCGCTTCGCACATAATAATATTGAAGCACTGCAATTAAAAGGCCAACTTAAGCAGACGTTTTAAAAATCATGCCGGAAACGTCGCCCATCTGATCTTTTAAATTACGCGAAATACGCAATACTTCTTCCGAGGGCATTTGCCGAACCACTTCTTCCGTCTCCGTGTTCACCACACGAACGATGGTACGGCCACTGCTGTCATCTACGCTAAATAAAAGGTCGCGTTGAATTTGTTGCACGCTCTCATTTAATTTCGCCACCGCCTGTTGTAATTCTTCACTGCTAATTTCTGCTTTTTCCGCTGCAGGCGGTAAAGCTTTGCCCTCTAAAGCGGCAGACTGAGCTGTCACTTTTTGCCGACTTTCTGTTTGTGCAGCATTCGAAGGCTTAGCAACGGACGATGAACTAAAAGCATCTTTTGAAATCTGATTTGTCGTGATATCAGTAGACATGTTCACACCTATTTCACAGGTTTAAAAAATAAATTGAATAACGCCAAAACACGGCGGGGAGAAGCTCCCCTAACCGCTTTTGTAAAAAATGTTTTGGCTATTATCACCTCATTGGCCTATTTTCTGAGTCGGCTTACTGAAGTAAGCTCAACACTAGCTGAGGTAATGAGTTCGCCTGAGCCAACATCGCTACACCTGCCTGTTGCAGTACCTGCGCTCGAGTCAGGTTAGCAGTTTCAGCCGCGAAGTCCGTATCCTGAATTCGGCTACGGGCTGCGCTGAAGTTTTCAACCGCCGTGTCTAAGCTGTTGATGGTTGAGGTAAATCGATTTTGAATCGCACCCAAATCGGCGCGGATGCTGTCGATTTTTGCCAGTCCCCCGTCTGCAATATCAATAGCGCTATTGGCTCCAGCAACCGTACTAATATCAATAGTATTAACCGTTTGCAGTGAACTTGCATTAATATCATTGGCAGCACCTGCAAACAAACCGCCATCAGATTCCTGCAGACTAGACGTCACAGTGAATGAGCTATTTGATTGAAACTCAACATTGCCACCGACTACGGTGGAATCTCTATCGATTGCTGAACCATCTTGTAAATTAACAAATGCACCCTCACCACCGGTCACTCGTATATTGACAATATTAGAAGCCGATGCGTTTGAGTTTGAGAAGTTCTCAATATCAATATCAACTCCAGTAGACTGCGTTAGCACAATAGACTGGCTATCCACACTCAATGATGCACTAATACCAGTTGCACCTGATTTATCATTAATTGCAATTGAAAGTTCAGATAGGTTAGTTGTGGTTACATTAGCAGAAACAGTTTCACCATTTAATGTTAATGATACAACCCCGTCTGCATCAAGATTACTTAACGTTGCCGTTGTTCTAGCAGAAGCACTCACTCCCGTAGTATCTGACACCTTATTCACTGCAGCTACTATTTCAGCTGCAGTACTAGCATCTGTAATATTAATGTTAGATGCACCATCACCAGTAATCGTTAATGTTTGAGCCGCTACAAAGTTACCGCTACTTGTATCACTTAGCGCTGATGAAGCGGTTAACGCTGCATTTGCACCTAAAGCAGCATTTAAAATACTAGTGCCAATGGCTTCATCACTTTGTATATTGACACCGGCCTCTTCCATTAACACAGTCAAACTACCCACTTGCACTGCACTATCACTACCTACGCCTTCGGTTAAAATGGTACCCGCAAAAGTAAAGGTATCAACTGCGGCTGTTGCCGTGACAGTTGAAGTAATTGCTGCAGATGCACCCAATGCTTTAGCCGTTGCGCTAGTGGCTGTTGCCGCACCCGCTACCGTTGAAATATTGAGGATGAAATCATCAGCATCAGTACCTGCATCATCATCAGTCACATTATTAACCGCTAAACCAGCGGCGCCTGTACCCACAAAATTAAACGTGTCACCCACTCGGGTAATCGTTAAAGTCTCAGTTGCACCCGCAATATCTACAGTACCCCCAACTAAACCTAACTGGCTTTCAATTTCATCAGCAATCAATGTAGCCGAGCTTAATCCACTTCCTGAATTATCAAGTGTAACGGTTGTTGTTGTACCATCGAACACTAGGTCGAATGCAGCTGTTTCTGTAGCATTTAAGCCACTTGCATAGCTAAAACTGCCTGAAATATTATCTTCTACCTGAAAGTTTTCCATTGCAATATTGGCGCCGCTTGCACTACTAATAGTTTGGGTAGTTGAGTTATAAACAAAATCATCTCCACCTCCATTAATCGTGGTTACTGCTGCAGCTATCTGGGTATCAAAATCAGATTGGTAGGTTGCTGTATCAACAGTAAAGCTAATAGCTACTGACGTTGCTCCGTCACCCGCTACTAAGTTAAAACTAACTTCATCACCATTTTGTGCGTTAGTCGGCGCCGTGCCAGCCGCAAATGTTGCACTGTTTAATTCTGCTGTTGCTCGCACACCACTAATATTGTTTAGTGCCGCGGCAATTGATGCAGCATCACGGTTTTGATTTGCTGCCGTAATATCAACGGTAGTTGTACCGCCTGGGCCAGTCACTGAAATCTGCTGATCACCAATTAAGGTACCAAGTGCAGTAGTTGCATCAACACCTGCAGCGGCTGTATTAAATGCGGTTGTTGATGTTGCTACTGAAAAACCGGAAGTAGCAACTTCAACACCTACAGTTGCATTATCGGTGTCAACTTTATTAATACCAATGGTCTCAGCGGTTGCACCGGATACATTCACATTAATGGTTTGGTTGGCTTCTGCACCAATTTGAAAACTCTGTGCCGTAAATGAACCGTCAAGTAACTTAAGCCCATTAAAGGTTGTGGTATTCGCAATACGATCCAGCTCTGAAATCAGCTGATTAACCTCAGACTGTAAGCTCAATCTATCTTGTGAAGAGTTTGTTGAGTTAGCAGACTGAATAGACAGCTCACGAACACGTTGTAAAATATTGGTTGATTCGGCCAATGCACCCTCAGCGGTTTGCGCTAAAGAGATACCATCATTGGCATTACGGGATGCCTGAGTTAAACCTCGAATCTGAGAGGTAAAACGATTAGCAATGGCTAAACCCGCTGCGTCATCTTTGGCACTGTTAATTCGCAAACCAGATGATAAACGTTGTAACGAGGTAGTCAGCTGATTCTGAGATTGATTCAGATTACGCTGTGCGTTGAGGGATGGAATATTTGTATTAATGACTTGAGCCATGGTTATCTCCTAAGCTTCAGTCGCCTTACCAGGTCGACTAAAGGTCTATTAACTGGTTGCAGCGAATTAGTGTTTAATTCGTTCTCAGGAATGGTATCGGCCGCTTTTGAGATAGCTTTAGGATTTATTTGGTTTTTTTATTTGTGATGAATAAAACCGGCTAAGTTATTGATTTTCTGTAGGTGTCGCGAGCGTAAGCTTGACAAAATCGGGGACAGATCGGTGCTTTTCCGCTCTGTCCCCTGTGTCAAATACCACGCTGAGTGGCAAGGCAATGAATGACTGCTGAGATTATCCAACGCTGTACTCACCCCAGGGGACAGAGCGCAAACAGCGCGACCTTTCCCCGATGGATATGTGCCTGAGCCGCTACTCAGACTTCTGACAATTTAAATTAAACTAAACAAACTCAGCCCCTGAATTCTAACAAAGGTTTGCTGCGCTACCTGCAGCGCGGTGGTTTGAAAGGTGATATTGGTAATGGCTTCGGCAATATCTAAATCTTCAATTTCAGAGCGCACGGTTTGCAAAGAAACGGTTTTGGCTTCGTTATCATCGGTTTGGCTTTCTATGGAATTGATGCGCCCACCAATACTGGTTTGAATATTAATAATATTTTCCATTGCACGGTCAATATTATTTAAGGCATTATCAATTTGCTGGGATAAAAATGCATTTGATGGTGCGCCTGCGCCAAAGAAACCGCTATCACCAACCACGGCTGAAGTGATAGACGCAACCGATGCCACCGTATTGCCATTGTTATTTAACAACATCACATCATCATTGCCCACATCGGCTAAATTGCTGATGGTTAAATTACTAAACACTTCGCCGTTGCCGCCATCGGTTCTAAATTCAATGGCATTAGTGGCCGCATTAATTTCAAAGGTAACACTTAAGTTTGGGGTTAAGCCGTTTAAGGTAAAGGTGCCATCACCGTTATCGGTGACACCGGCAGTCACTAGCGCGGTGGTAATATTGGCGGCGGTTGTTGCATCATCGGCACCTGCAACGGCGGCGACATTTAATGTGATGCCATCAAAATTTAAATCGAAGTCAATGGCCTGCGTATCAACAAAGTTATTGGCTAGATAATCACCGCCAAAACTGCCCGTAATATCACCCGTGCCGGGGGTTTCTAATTCTCTCACTAAGTTACTTAATGTCGTAAAAACATCTTGGTAGCGACTGGCTTCAATGGTGAATTCATCCCCCGCGACCGGCTCACCACTAATTTCAACTTCAATGCCATCAAAGGCAATAGAGGCACCATCGCTAAAGGGGGTTGATGCGAGTGCGGTTGTGCCGGTGGTGTTATTAATCACTTCGTAATTATTTGCATCGATGAAGCGAACAGTATAGTCATTACTTAAAAAAGCCGTTCTATCGACAACTGAACCGGTGCTGATTTTACCGGTGCCCGCATTAGTGCGATTGACATCCACTGAAAAACTTTCATTTCCCAAACGGATTTTCTGAAAAACTTCGGCACCCGAATCGGTAGAAGCAACCTGCCGATTAGAGCCAATTTGAATAGCGAGCTGACCTTCGTCACCATTGTAGGTGTAGTTGCCCACACCGTCGGTAGAAAATGCGGGGGTTTTAGATTGAAAACCGGCAAACACATATTCACCATTAGCATCGCGGGTATTAGCGTAATCAAACAATTCATTTAAACGCTCTTTCATTTCGCTGGCAATGGCTTGGTTACTTTGTATATCGTTTACGCCGGTGTTGGCCGCTTGAATGGATAGCTCACGCACCCGTTGCAAAATATTTACCGAAGAATCTAATGTCGCTTCTTCTAAATTTAAACGCTGCCGTGCGTAGTTTGCATTTTCATCAAACTGAGTAATTTGGTTAAGCGCTTCTTTTAAATCGGAAATGCGCGATGCAGCACTGGGGTCATCCGAGGGCAAATTTATTTTTCTGCCACTGGATAATTCACTTTGTGCATTCAGCAATTGCTCTTGCTTTTGCAATATGCTGCTCACGCCTTGTTGTTGAATTAAGTTGGTTGATACTCGCATTTTTTTACCTGTTTAAAATATTGCTATGCTTACTGTTTGTTATACCTGCGAAGGCACACTACTGTCTGGAATAAATATTTTGTCATTCCCGACACAAGCATTCGGAGATGACGGGTTTTTATGTTGTTTTAATTATTTAAGGGCGCCTCTATTAATGACTTATGCCCTTGAGCCACCTTCTTCATTTAAAAAATTTTTAGCTTTAATAATTAATAACTTAAAATTATTTATCAAAAAACATACCGGACACTAATGTGCGAAAACAGAAATGACAAATAAAATAATCTAAACCGCACTCAACAAAGAATTAAATAATTCCTGCGAAGTTTGTATTACTCGCGCCGCCGCCTGATAAGCTTGCTGATAACGAATTAAATCGGCCGCTTCTTCATCTAAATTAACACCCGACACACTTTCTCGACGCTCCATTACCTGCTGCAAAATACTTTCTTCAACCTGTAAATTAATGCTAACTTGTTGGCTTATTACCCCCACACCCGACACCAGTGAGTTGTAAGATTGCTGCATGGTTGAGTTGCCGTTATCCATTACATTTTGTCTTTGAATGTCGGCGAGTAATAACATATTACTGTTATCTGATTGTGCATTAGTGTTGTTTTGCACGCTGACAATATCGCCCGGTTGTGGCTCGCCATTTAACTGCAACTGCCAGCCATTTTGATTAACCGTAATGCCATTAAAATACACCACATCATCTTGCAAAACGGTGCCGCTTATTTGGTCAACCACATCAAATGTACCGGCGGGATTGGTGGGGTCAAAAAAGATATTTACCGCACGGGTTAAATCGCCATCTAATGAATCGGTAACACTTAACTGGTTGGCTTCAACCTGCCCAATATTGCCCACATTAGCGTTGGCTCTTATGGGTGCCGATGCGGCAAAATTATCGGGATTAGAAATTTCAGTGGTAAAGTTTGCCGCGCCCAAGCGTGTGGCACGAATATAAAATGTATCACCCGTAACCGGCACATTAGCCGCAATATCGCCTGGGGTTATTTGCAAACCGTCCACATTAAATGGCCCCGTTCCAGTGGCTAATGTTGCATTGTCACTTAAACGCACCACATTAAAATTAGCGCCATCAAAGCGCACTTCATAATCGGAAGTGGTTAGCGCATTAACATCAACAATCGAATAATTAACAATGCCGGCACCGGTGTTTTCTAAATTGGGAATGGCGACCGTGCTGGGGCCAATGAAAGTAGCTGGGTTAGCGCTAGTGACTACACCGGCAGTAGTTTGCGTGCTGCTGGAACCTAAAGAAGATAAAGTTAAAATAGCACTATTTCCGCTCGCACTGACATTATCATCCACTACGTTATCGATCACTAAATTATTACCCGTTGGACTTGGGCCACCGGTGGTTTCAAATTTAATATTGGTGCCGTATAACTCAAACACCATGGTTATATTCTCAGTGGTGCCTGCTCGAGTTATACCCTCTAAAGTGTAAGTGCCATTGCCGGTGTCTGATACATTGGCTTCATTCAATATTCCATTTGCGCCAAATAATAAACCTTCGGCAATATCCTGATTCGTATCAGTCGCGCCAATGGTGTAAGACGGGTTAATCGTGCGCCCATCAAACACTAAATCAAAACTCACCGTGTCGCCAACATCAAAACCATTGGCTAAATAATCGCCCCCAAACTGCCCCTGCAAATTACCCGTGGGCACGGTGTTAAAAACATTTGTGCCCAGCTCACCATTTAAATCAAGGCCTTGTATATTTTGCGCATTTATCGATTCGGATACCGCAATGGCGGTGCGCCCTAATTGATTTTGGGCCGAGCGTAGCAAGTTGACTCTTAAGTCGAGCAAGCCGCCCAACTCGCCACCCACCACCGAATCGGTAACGACGACTGTGCTACCACTACTTTGAATGGCGATGGCGGTTAAATCGGGTTGTGCCGCATCTTGCTGGGTAACTAAATCAAACGATAATTCATTGGATACCAACAACTGCCCCGTGCCCACCAGCACATTAATAGTGCCATTGGCCTGCTCAACGACATTCACGGTGATTTTTTCGGATAATTGTTTTAGCAACGCTTCACGTTGATCGAGCAAATCGGCGGGGCGATTACTAACATCGCTGATGCTGGAAATGCGTGCATTTACATTGGCGATTTGAGCGGTAATAGAATTCACTTCCGAAACTTTTTCCCGCAGGCTGCTATCAACTTCAGATTCGATTCGTTGTAACTCATTACCCAATGATGCAAAGCGTTGCTGTAAATTTTGCGCGGCCCCTAACAGGGCAACTCGGGGGGCATTCGCCGATGGGTCGTTGGCGACATCATTCATGGCATTAAAGAAATTATTTAAGGCGGGCATTAAACTGCCCTGATCATCAGCCAGTAACCCTTCTACGCGCCCCGCATAAGTTTCAAAGATGTTTAAGCGTGAAGTTGAAGACGTAGAATCGCGCAAACTGACCGTATTAAAATCATCAATAATACGTTTAATATCGGTAAGCTGCACACCTTGCCCAAAAAAACCGGGGCCTTGCTGAATAGGCAAACGCGCATTTAACTCAACTCGCTGACGTGTGTAATTTTCATTGCCAACATTAGCAATGTTTTGCGAGGTGGTGGCTAATGCACCTTGATAGGACATTAATCCACTTAACGAGGTGCTGAGTATATTGGACATAAATGTCTCACTTTCCTATTTGGATTGGCCTTTTCACTACTGGCCAGATCAACCGTTTTCCTGAAAGTGTTCTCAGGTTAGCGGCACTTTTATTAAATTCTTTACTTTTTCTATAACGCGTTAACTTCAAATTTGTTTTAACAACTTGCTCTTTTTCAGCTTTGTTGTGCAAATGAATTCGCACTTACAGTTTGCTTTGCAACTCATCGCTATTGCGAATGCGATCAATCTTTTTCGCGTAATTTGGGTCGGTTGCATAACCGGCTTTTTGTAACTCTTGCGCATAGGCTTTGCTGTCATAGCCACGCTCTAAGGCTTGCTGGTAACGCGGGTTATCTAAAATAAAATGGGTGTAATCTTCAAATGCTTGAGCTGCCGATTCATAAGAGCGAAACTTGGCTTGCTCTTGTTGCATTACGCCATGGCGATATTCACGGGTGGTGATTTCTATTTTTTCACCCTGCCAGCGGGCGTCAGCTTTTATGCCAAATAAATTAAAACTGTTGCTGCCATCCGCATGTTTTGGGGTGTATTTTCCCCAGCCGGTTTCTAGTGCCGATTGTGCCACTAACACATCTGCCCCCACCCCCAGCACGTTGGCTGCACGTTGTGCGTAGGGTAAAATATCGTTAATAAATTCTTTAGCACTTTCCCAAAGTGCGGCGGGTTTTTCATTTGCGATTGGTGATTTTTGCACATCACTTTGAATGGCTTTTTGTAACTTAAATAAGGTGACATTAGAGGCGGGTACAACATCAACCGGTTTGGGATTGGATAAATATGTTGCAATATTTTTATCACTTAATTCATGTTCAGGTGTGCCGCCCAATTGCCGTTCAATGGTGCTGGCCAAACCAATGCCTTTGCCATTTGAAATATTCATACTTAATTGTTTGTCATACATATCCTGATACATCTTGCCGGCTTTGCTGCCAAATAATGAATCTTCCGGCACGGTGTCGCGCATACTTTTTAACATCATCTGCACAAATAACGCTTCAAATTGTTTGGCAACTTGCCTAATGGCTGCGGGGCTTTGCTCATTCGCCCCTTTTTTTAGGCTATTTAGAGTAACGCCATTTGCAGGCATGGTATTTTGAAATTGGTTATAAGTGGTCGCGGCGCTTTGCATAATTAAATCACAATTAACTCAGCCGATAACGAGCCGGATTGTTTTAGCGCTTCTAACATCGCCACTAAATCACCGGGGGCGGCACCCACGCGATTCACCGCATCCACCAGCTCTCTTAAACTGATACCCGGCTTAAACAAAAACATGCGTGCATCTTCCTGTTCAATATCAATTCGGTCACGCCCCACCACCGCCGTGGTGCCGCTATTAAATGCGCCACCCGGCTGGCTGACGATAGGGTCGGCAGTTACGCTCACCACTAAATTACCATGCGCCACCGCTGCGCGTTTCACTCTAACTTCATCGGTGATAACAATGGTACCGGTGCGCGAATTAATAATAATGCGTGCGGGGGCTTTGCCCGGTGACACCAAAATATTTTCTAAAAAAGACACAAACTCAACTTTTTGTGAAACCGTTGGCGGGGTTAACACTTGAATGGAAACCGAATCTAATGCGTGCGCACTATCGGGGCCGAGTACATTATTGATGGCCTGTACAACATGCTTGGCAGTAGTGAAGTCACTGCGGTTTAAATTGAAAACCACTTTATCCATTTTCGCAAACGGGTTTACCACTTCGCGCTCAATAATGGCACCGCTGGGAATTCGGCCAACGCTGAGTACATTAACCGTTACTTTCGAACCATCATTGCCCGATACGCCAAACCCACCAACCACTAAGTTACCCTGCGCCACCGCATAAATTTTTCCATCGGCCGCTTTTAGTGGTGCCATTAATAAACTGCCGCCACGTAAACTTTTAGAATTACCTAATGATGAAACCGTAATATCAATTTTTTGCCCCTGTTTGGCAAAGGCAGGTAAATCGGCATGAATAGCGACAGCGGCAACATTTTTCAGCAGAGGCTGGGTGCCAGGCGGCACAACAATGCCGTATTGTTGCAGCATGTTGTTAAAACTTTGAATGGTAAAAGGCGTTTGGGTGGTTTGGTCACCGGTGCCATCTAAGCCCACGACCAGCCCGTAACCCACTAAATGGTTATCGCGCACGCCCGCAATAGAGGCGATATCCTTTAAGCGCTCGGCCTGAGTGGTTGTGGGTAGTATTAAAATGCTGATGGTGAGTAATACTATTTTTCGCCATTGCATTGGCTTGCTCCAGATTTTTTGATTCTTTATCTGGAATAGTGCAAGTGTGGTGCCAAGTTAGTTTTAATACACGAACCTGTTATTTTTAGAACGCTTAGATTTAACTTTTTTCATTCCCGAATTGCGTATTCGAGAATTTTGTAAATATAATTTACCAACTGCGATACAAAAACGCCTTAGAATGACTAGCATAACAAGTCAGATAAAAAGAATACCCGTGTTATCATTTATTTAAGTATTTTTTACGCAGAGACGCTGAGCACAGAGAAGAATAAATTATTATCAATATTTCTAAACCTCTGCACGCCTCAGTCCTCTGCGCCAATCTTTTGAGACCTTTTATTAACACAGAGCTTAAAGAAATGTTTTCACATTAAGGAAATGAATTAATTTAAAATTAAAACGGCCACCATTTGCCATTCATAAATTGCCCAAACCAACCTTGATTATTGGCATCGGCTAAGAACCCTTCACCACTATATGCAATTTGTGCATCGGCTAATTTTGATGAAAGAATGGTATTGTTTGATTGCACATCTAGTGGTCGCACCACACCGGCAATGCGAATGTATTCTTTACCTTGATTTAAGGTAAACCATTTTTCACCCTGCACCACTAAATTATCATTCGGTAAAATATCAATTACCGTCACCGTTATTTCACCGGTTAAACTATTACTTTGGGTGCTATCCGCTTCACCTGAAAATTCACGTTCGGGTTCAATACTCATTTCCATTAAATTGGCACCATTAAAGGTTGGGCTCGATCCAAAAACGGTGGGATTAGGTATAACAATAGAATCTTCTTTTATGGTGCTGGTTTCGGCAGATTTACTGGCACTGGTGCTTTCCTGCAAAATAATGGTGAGTATGTCACCAATACGATAGGGTTTTGGGTCTTCAAATAATGAAATACCGCGCTGCTGAAATAATGAACCATTTTCGTAAATAGGCGGTTTAGGTGCTACCGGTCTAATGATGGGTTCAAAATCGGCTAGCTCCTGAGAGGTGGTTGCACAGCCATTTAGTACTGTAAATAATATAACCACCAGCGGATAAATTATAATTGGTTTTATTCTCATTACTCTCACCTTCAACACATTATTTTTTACAAATTATTACTAACGTATTGCAACATTTGATCGGCTGTTGAAATCACTTTTGAATTCATTTCATAGGCGCGCTGGGTTTCAATCATGTTTACCAACTCTTCCACCACATTTACATTGGAGGTTTCAACTGCGCCACTTTCTAATGTGCCTAAACCGGTTAAACCGGGGGTGCCCGTAATCGGTGATCCACTGGATGCGGTTTCGACAAATAAATTATTTCCATCGGGCTGTAAACCTGCGGGGTTAACAAAGTCGGCTAACTGTATTGTGCCTATTTGGGTAGGGCTGGTATTACTGCCGGTTAATACACTGACCGTGCCATCTTGCCCTATCGTAATACTTTGGGTATCGGATGGAATGGTTAACGAGGGGGTTAAAAATTGTCCCTGCGAGGTAACCACTTGACCATTGGCATCTATTTGAAATGTGCCGTCACGGGTGTAAGAAATGGTGCCATCGGTTTGCTGAACTTGAAAAAATCCGCGCCCTAAAATGGCCATGTCTAATGCGTTGCCGGTTTGGGTTAAATTACCTTGGGTGTGTAATTTTTGGGTGGCAACAATGCGCACGCCGGTGCCGGTTGAAAAACCCGATGGCGCTCGAGTGTCTTGAGTTATTTGACCACCAGCTTGACGTTTATTTTGATAAATTAAATCTTGAAAAATAGCTTGGTCACGTTTAAATCCGGTGGTGTTTACATTCGCCAGATTATTTGAAATTAACGATAAACGGGTTTGTTGTGCATCTAAACCGGTTTTTGAAATCCACAGTGCCGGGTTCATTTTTGTTCTCCAAACATTTTAATTATTCTAGAGCTTTGCATAAAACATTTTTCGTCATCTCCGAATATTTTTATCGGAAACTCCGTGACCTTGAACGCTGTAAAGTCGCTGCATTCTCGATAGAAACATTCGGGAATAACGATGTTTTTTAATTTTTCGTGTTGCATGCAAAGCTCTCAAGTTTAAATTTTTTCATTATTGATTACGTAACAATCTTGTGGATGATTCATCTAGCGTTTTAGCTTCTGTCATCAACTTTATATTGGTTTCAAATTGGCGCGCATTAGTAATTAAATTAATCATTTGTCCCACTGCATTTACATTACTATTTTCCAGCACTCCCGACATCAATTGCACTTCGGCAGCCGCGGGTGCAAGCGCACCACCTTTTAACTGCAACAAACCATCTGCATTTTTTTGTAAATTTTTAACATCTGGATTAACCAGTTTAATTCTATCGGCAATAACTAAAGCTGCCGCCGCTTGCCCAACCGGTACAATGCTAATGGAACCATCGGCACCAATATCAATTTTTTCAGATTGGGGAATTGCAATTGGCCCGCCATTGCCCATTACCGCAAACCCTGTGCTGGTCGTTAAACGCCCAACACTGTCGAGTTTTAAACTTCCAGCACGGGTATAAGCCTCTTTACCTTCTGCATTTTGCACGGCGATAAAACCATCGCCATTAATGGCAATATCCAGTTCTTTGCCGGTGGTAATAATGGGGCCTGCGGATAAATCAATATCATCCGCATCTTGCTTATTCATTACCCGCGTATTTAAACCGGGGCCACTCACATGCCAACTGGTAAAGGTATTAAGTTGCGCTTTAAATCCCAACGTATTGGTATTTGATAAGTTATGCGCAATTGCAGCTTGCGCCTGCATTGCTTGGCGCGCTCCATTGGTTGCGGTGTATAACATTTTATCCATAAGATAGCCTTTTTATTAACGCGGTTTTTAAATATTAATAATGGTTTGGGTAATGGTGTTAGCGGTTTCTATGGCTTTGGAATTAGCCTGAAAATTGCGCTGCGCGGTAATTAAATTAACCAGCTCGGCGGTTAAATCTACATTAGAGGTTTCCAATGCACCGGACTGTATTAAACCTAAATTACCGGTACCCGCTTCGCCGCCAATCACTGGCCCTGAGGATACTGTTTCTACCCATGAGGTATTGCCGGTTTGGCGTAAGCCTTGTGGATTATCAAACCGTGCTAATGCAATTTTGCCCAGTGCGGTGGTTTGACCGTTGGTAAAACTGGCGCGGACTAGCCCACTGTCATCCACTTCTAAACCAGCAAGTCGGCCCGTTGAAAAACCATCCTGACTTAAAAACTGCACCGAAAAATCACCCTGTGCTTCCTGAGTAATGGTATTGCCTTGGCTAGTAAAATCGATTGCTATATTTAGCGGTGCAGCACCATTGCCTAATGCGAAAGAATCAAAAACCATTACGCCGTTGCCGGTTGAGTTAACAGTGTCGAGCACGCCGGATGAATTAAAATCCAAAACTGCGGGAGTAACAACCCCTGCACCACCTATTTCCATTGGGAATCCATCTAGCGTTGAACGCACTTCCCAAGTATTATTCAACTCATCGGTCATCACATAATACATGGTCAATATATGCGCATTACCCTGCGAGTCAAACACCGTTGCGGAGGTGGCATTATTATAATTTGCAACACTCGGTGTTACCGTTGTGCCCGCAGTAATAGCATCGGTAAATTCCTCATCAATACCACCTAAAACTGTTGGATCAATTTCTGGATTTAAGCCAGCGGGTAAATTTAAATTTATATTAACGTTGGTTGATGCCTGCGGGCTACCCACGGTATTAGGCACTTGTAATGGAACAGTGCCAGTTAAGCTGGTGGTTCCCACAATGCCGGTAGCGGGATCAACTGGAAACACCTGCAAAATTTGCCCTGCACTGTTTGCTACTAAACCATTTTGATCTACCTGAAAAGCACCGGCACGTGAAAACAATAATTCACTGCTAGTTTGATTAGGTCGCAATACAAAAAAACCTTCGCCGGTAACAGCCATGTCTAATGTGTTTTCGGTAAAGTCTAAATTACCTTGCCCAAACTGCTGCGATACCGAAGACAATTGCACACCAGAACCAATTGCATTAGAGGTGGTGCCCAAAGGTGATGAGGCAAACACATCGGCAAACTCTGCGCGTGAACCTTTAAAACCGGTAGTGGCGACGTTGGAAATATTATTACTGGTTACATCCAAGTCGGCGGATGCGGCGTTTAAACCACTAAGTGATGTACTAAATGTCATGCTGAATTCCTCGCATTTAAAAGTCAGTTTTTACTGAATTTGATTAACCTGATTAAAACTTACGGTGCCTAAATTAGCTAAATCTACTTGCATGGGCTGGCCTGGCCCGCCCAGCGTTAAACTACGCACTTGATCTAAAACCTGTGGTGTGAGCATTTCGGTGTTGCCGCCAAAGCTGGCTTCTACTTCAATTCGGTAACGCCCAGCGGGGGCGCGCTGGCCGTTGAATGTATTGCCATCCCAGTTAAATTGCAGTTGGCCAATGGGTTGTGGCCCTAACTCAACGCGGCTTAACGATTCGCCATTGGCATTGTAAATATTCACTGCCACATCGGTTGCACTTGAATCTAATTCAACCGCGCCTAACAGCGCACCTTGATTTGGTAAATAGCCCTGATCTAAATTCACCAGCACTTGTCTGCCAATTAAACTTGATGCCTGTAATGCCTGTGACGATTGTAAGTTTGAGGCTAAATCTTGGAATGATGCGAGCAAATCATTAATGCCGTTAACCGTACCAAATTGTGCAATCTGACCCATAAAATCGCCATTATCCATCGGTTTCATTGGGTCTTGGTTGGCTAACTGAGTAGTCATTAATTTTAAAAATTCACTTTGGCCGAGTTCAGTGCGGCTCTCTTCTGTCCCTTTCGACTCTGCAATGCTTCGCAAACCCGGTACGTTTTCAAATGCATTAATGTCCATAATTACCCCTGCCCCATCTGTAATGTTCTGAGTGTCATTTCTTTCACTGTGGTTAAAACTTCAATATTATTTTGATAACTGCGCGATGCGGAAATCATATCGGCCATTTCCGCAATCGAATCTATTGCTGGGCTAAACACAAAACCTTCATCATTTGCTAACGGATGATTAGGCCGATATTGAGGAATGGCCGCGGTTTGCTCCTGCATAATGCTTTTAACTCTAACCACCGCCATGTCATTTTTACCGCCCATGTTTTGCATAACCGATTCAAAGACTGGGTGCCGCGCTTGATAAACCTCATTTTCATTTGTGGCAATGGTATTAGCATTTGCCAGATTAGAGGCAATCGTATTTAAACGCAGCATTTGTGCGCTCATACCCGAGCCCGCAACATCAAACACTTTAAAAACCGACATAAGTGACTCCTATAAAAACTGTATTAGCTTGAAAAATATTCATCTCCACTACTCACCTCTAAAGGCGGTTTTTAGGCCTTTAATTTTGCGCGATAAAATATTCATTGATAATTGATAGCGCATGGAATTTTCTGAAAATGCGGCTTTTTCTTTTTGCATATCAACGGTATTGCCATCCGCCGCACTTTGTTGAACTTCGCGATATTGCACATCATTGGAGTACGTTGATTGTGCTAAATTAATATGTGCTTTATTGGTGACGCGCATTTTTACTGCATCATTTTTGGCGCGCTGTAACACCTGATTAAAATCAATATCTCGCGCTTTATAATTGGGTGTATCTGCATTGGCAATATTTTCAGATAACAATTGCGTGCGACGTTCAAACAACAGCAAAGCATCATCATGATTTTTAAACGCATTATTAAAATTAACTGGCATAATATTTTTCCTCTTGCAGATGATATTGCAAGGCTAATGCCAAGTTGTTTTCTTGTTTTTTTTCAATGAGTTATATAAAAACACTGGAAAGTGAAATAAAAAATGTGGCAACTGTTGCCGGTGGGTGGCAATGAATTGAACGTGTAGGCGTTAGCTTTAGCTGACGAAGAGCTGTGCGATGCGTAGCAAGCAGTCAGTGATTGTAAGTACAGGCTCGCTTTGCCTCGCTTCTTATATCGCTAGCTGAAGCTAGCTCCTACAAGGAAGGGATATTATAAATAAAAATAGATTGAAACTTTTACCTAGCGTTTTATTTTTCAGGTCGCTAGTAAAAACTATGCACTTTTAGTACAAGGCTTTAGCTTTGTTTTTTAAAATTACATTTAAAGAGCAAAAAATGTCGTCATCCCCGAATGCTTGTATCGGGGATCCAGCGCCTTTAAGTCATTCAGAGTCACTGGATTCCCGATACAAGCATTCGGGAATGACAGAGTTTTTTATCCTGAAACGACTTTAAGTCGTTTTTAAGTCAACCTATGGGCTTTCAGTCCATAGTGGTTGAGTTAAACCGGCTTAAGCCGATAAACAACACCGGTGCTGGCTCGCACCATTTCGAATTTGTCAGTATATTGCGCGATAGATTCTGAAGCACCCAGCATTAAAAAACCTCTGGGGTTTAATGATTTTGCCATGCGCTCGAGAATATCTTTTTTTGATTCTGCTGAGAAATAAATTAATACATTGCGGCAAAAAATAGCATCGAACTTACCAAGCGCTGTGTAACTTTGTAATAAATTAATTTCTCGAAAATTAACTCGGCTACGAATATTTGCATTCACCTGCCATTGATCACCTAGTGGTGAAAAAAATTGTCGCTTACGTTCTTCAGATAATCCACGTGCAAGAGCCAGTGCATCATATTTAGCTTGCTTCGCTGCATTTAAAATTTCCTGCGATATATCGGTTGCGATTATATCTACTTTAAAACCAATGTTTTTCTTAGCGTACTCATCGGTAATCATACTCATAGAGTAAGGTTCTTGGCCACTTGAACAAGCGGCTGACCAAATACGAATAGCCTTTTTCTTTTGCTGTTTATAGTCTTCGAATATAGTTTTGCGTAACACTTCAAAAGGGTAAGTATCACGAAACCATAAGGTTTCATTGGTTGTCATTGCTTCAATAACTTTGGTGCGCAAATCTGACCGCGTGGATTTATTTAAGGCATCCACCAGTGCCTGCAATGATGGAATATTATTATCTTGCATCAGACGATTAAGCCGACTAGAAATAAGATAATGTTTATTTTCGCCTAAAACAATACCACAGGCTTTTTCCAAAAAATTCTGGAAATTTTTATATTCGTTTGGGGAAAAGCTTTCGGTCATATGAAGTTAAATCCACCTCTTGCCCGAGGTTTAGTTTAGTTTGGTGTTTTTATTTTAAATTAAAATTTAAACATCGTTAACATTTTCCATGCCTTCAGCAGGATCTTTATTATTAACAATATTAATAACGGAGTGCGCTAACTCATTCGGCTTAAACTTAGGTACAAAGTGATTTGCGCCCACTTTTTCAACCATGCTATTATTAAACACACCACTTAATGATGTATGCAACATAACATAAAGACCCTGCATTCTGGGGTCTTTTCGAATTTTAGTGGTGAGGGTATAGCCATCCATTCTGGGCATTTCAATATCAGAAATAACTAAGGCTATTTTTTCACTTAATGGAGAGCCATCTTCAACCATCTTTTCTAAAACTTCGTAACCTTCTTGCCCATCATTCGCTAATGTGCATTCAATTCCAACTTTTTCTAACACCCTCTTAACTTGATTACGGGCAACAGACGAGTCATCAACAACCAATACATGCTTGGGTTTTTCATCGGTAAAATCTTCTGCTCCCGATAAAACGTCTGCAGATATTTCTTCACTAAAGCCCATAATATCTGCAAACACGCGCTCCACATCAATAATTTCAATCATTTCATTTTCGACATGAGTAACAGCGGTTAAATAACTGGCAGCACCACTACCTGTTGGTGGCGGCAAAATATCTTTCCAGTTCATATTAGTAATCCGGTCAACCGCAGCTACCATAAAACCTTGAATATAACGGTTGTATTCGGTAACAATAACAAAGCTATTTTTTCTATCTTTAATCGGATTATTACTAATCGCTAAACCTAAATCCATTACCGGTATAGTGCGGTTTCTTAAATGCGCAACACCAACTACTTTATGGTTGGCCTTTGGCATGTGAGTGAGTTTTGGACAACGAATAACTTCCTGAACTTTAAAAACATTAATACCGTAACACTGCTTTCCTTCTAGTCGAAACAGCAATAATTCTAGCCGGTTGGTGCCCGCTAATTGGGTACGACTATCAACACTATCTAATACGCCTGCCATTTATGACTCCCAAGCTAATAACTTTTACATTTATATGTATTTCAAATAAAACTAAATTCATCAAAATCATAATATGTTGCTAAATTACGCCTTGATTTTTAAAATATTAAACTATAATCAACTTAATCAGTACACACTTGACCCATATTTAACTTCTGGTCTATAAAGATATTAGTCTATAAAAAGTGAAGTGCTAGTAAATAACACGAAACAAGTAAAATTATTATAACGATATTAAGGATAAAAATGCCTAGCCCATTTATACTGACTAAACATGTTTTACCTATTCTTCAAGCCGCGTTACAAGCAGATATTAAACAATTACATCTACTTAAAAATAATAACCCTAGCTCCTCATCAGCCGTTGAAAATATTATTACGGCAATTGAAGAAAACAATCAAAAAATTGCACTTGCCGCCGCTGCGGGCGTTAACTCACTTGCTGAAACCTATGAAATTGTTACTAAAAACCATTTCCTTCAAAAGGAAGTGCAAACCATTAATGATGCTATCTCCAATGTTGCGGCAGCAACAGAGGAGATGGCGGCAACCGCGGCTGAAATTTCTCAAGCATCAACAACAACCGCACAGCGTGCAACCGAAAGTTATGGTAAAACCGAATCGGGCAACATGGCCATATCCTCTATGATGGGGGACATGGATCTGCTAGAAGGCGCCATGTCTTCTATGTTTGGCAATGTGCAAAAATTTGCTGGGTTTACCGATGAAATTAATAATCTCACCAGTACCGTGCGCGATATTGCCAACCAAACTAATTTGCTGGCATTAAATGCCGCTATTGAAGCAGCACGAGCCGGTGAAGCTGGGCGGGGCTTTGCGGTGGTGGCGGATGAAGTTAAGCAGCTTGCCTCTAAAACTGAGGCAGCAACTGTCGAAATTGAATCGGTCACCAATACGATGAACTCTCTGGTGAATGAAGTGGGCGACTCGATGACCTCTAGCCAAGAGCGTTTAAATGACAGCTTAGAAAGTTTAGAAACCGTGGCGATTGCATTAGGCGATGTAACCGCTGTTGTTAATGATGTGACCGAGCAGGTTCAATCTATTTCTGTTTCGGCCAATGAGCAGCAATCGGTTTCTGCTGAAATGGCTTCAAAATTAAACGAAATTACACTTTCAGTTATTAAAGAGGGTGAACAAATAGACGATATTGCTATGCACTCTAAACAACTAAATAGCTCTATTTTAAATCAATTTGTCCATCTATCAACGTTGCAGCAAGATCAGGTTTTATTGGAAGCGGTTAAAGCCGATCACATCACCCGAAAAATGCGCCTTACAACTATGGCAATGGGCGGTGAAATGATGGCCGAATCTGACCATAACCATCATACCGAGTGCCGCTTGGGCAAATGGTATTACAGTGTTGGGCAAGAAAAATATAAAAACCTTAAAGCGTTTCAACAAATGGAAGCCCCACATGCGCGCGCGCATGCAGTTGGCAAAGAAATTGCAGCGTTAGTTAATCAAGGACAAATGGAGGCCGCGCGTCAAAAAATTACTGAGATAGATGATGCGAGCGCACTACTGTTTGAAAAAATTAATGAATTATTAATCGAGGTTAATTTGCCATGAACACCGGCTCTACCCAAATAAACAAATACACTTTATTCAGTTTTTTCTTTTTAATTTTCAATAGCATAAGTAACATAGCCCTAGCATCATCCCTAGCATCATCCCAAACCTCACAACCACTTCCTACACTACATAACCACCAAAACATTACCGAAACTGCCCGCCAGTTTCTTGACGCCAATATAGATAAATCTCAATTTTCTCGGGTTACAATACAAATGAGTCAATTAGACTCTAGGTTACGCCTAGCTCAATGCCCGCTTCCTTTAACCAGTACTTTAGCACCGGGAAGCCAGTTTTCAGGAAAGACAACGGTACATATACGTTGTAACAGCACTAGCCCTTGGACTGTTTATATTAGCGCCCAAATTCAACTCTATGGAAAAGTTGTTCAAACCCTTACCCCACTTGGCAGGGGACATATTCTAAAATCAACCGATTTGGTTTTAGTTGAAGAAGATTTAAGCCGTATTAGATACGGCTATTTCACTGACAAAAACAACTTGATTGGTAAGCAGTTAAGGCGTCAGTTAGCTCAGGGCAGAGTAATTAAAGCTAATTACGTTAAATCGAAAACATTAGTTAAAAGAGGCGAACTGGTATCCATTATTGCCGAAAACACCGGTTATTCTGTAAAAATGACAGGAACCGCCATGGCTAGCGGGGCATTAGGCGACCGTATTCGGGTAAAAAACACCTCATCAAAACGAATAATTGAAGGCACGATTAAAGAAGTGGGCGTGGTGAGTATTAATTAATTATATTTAATCACTAAAGTTATTTTCTTATTGGCCGATAAAGACTGCGAGAGAGTAAATTTAAACTTTATTTAAAAGCAAAATTAGCGTTAAACCGGAGCATGTTATGACAAATCCTATTAACCCCCCTGTTAATCCTCTTGGCAGATCAACAACTGGGGCTATCAGCAGCAATAGCGAGAAACCTGCCGCTAAAAACGATGCTGGCAACAGCACATCAAATACTGTTGCATCAGATGATACTGTCAGCTTGTCTTCAAAATCACAGCAGGTTGCTGGCTTACAGCAACAGCTAAAAGATAGCCCCGTCGTTGACCAAATAAAAGTTGATGCGATAAAACAAGAAATTGCGAATGGCAATTATCCATTGGACGCACAAAAAATAGCTGAGAATTTGATAAACCTAGAACAGTCGCTAATTGAATAGCGAGAACCACAACCGGTAACTATTATGAGCACTCTACTCTCTCTCTTACAAAATATTCAACAACAAAACCAACAACTTCTCGACTGTTTAATTCGCGAAAAAAAATCGCTGGATAAAAATCAGTTAGAAGAACTTGTTGATATTTCCAATCAGAAACAAATATTACTCGAGCAACTCAATGAGTTGGATAAACAACGTGCGGCTAATTCTTGCGATAAAAACTTTGATGCGTTTATTATTAAAAGTAACGATCAACAATTAAAAGCACAATGGAAAACCACACGTAAATCCATTATTGCTTGCCAACAACAAAATGAAATTAATGGTCGTTTAATTAATAAGCGCAGCTTAATGAATCAAGATATTTTATCGATTTTAAGCGGTCGTAATCAACAATCTGATAATACTTATAACGCGAAAGGCAACCAAACGAGTAAATCTTCTTTGTTTAACGGAATAAAAGCATAAGTATTGTTTTGAAATTTTATCTAAAAAGCTCCCGACTTTTTATCGGCTTTCCTTCCAAGTAATAATTTAATATTACTCGCATTAAACGCTTTGCATCTTTTAATGATTGCGCTGAGCTTAATGTGTTTGTATTTAGTTCAAGCAAACTTTTTCCTGATAATTTCAAAATATATGATTCATCATAAATATTTTTTACATTCACCGAGCCATGTTCTAGATAATAAGCATATTCCTCGCTTTCTATAACAGCTTCGCCGGATTCGGCATTTATTGATAAATTTAAGCCGAAGCCTAGCTCTTCCAATAATTGCTTTTCAAACGATCTCAGTACCGGTTCAATTTCATGCTTATCGGATAACAGTCTAATAATAGATTCATACAAATAATATATGCGCTCATTTACATCATGCTTATGCAAAAGTTTTATTATGAGTTCGTTAATATAAAATGCACTGGGCAAAGCCTTACCCGATAAATTTAAAGCGTTAACGGCTTGTGGTTCGGCTGCCGTTAAAGTTGGCATTTCGCCTTTACCCGACCAACCAATCAACAATGGCCTAAACGGTTGTAAAATACTTTTTAAACGAGATTTAGCGCCCCTGCTTCCTCGGCTCATTAGTGCAAGCCGACCATGTTCGGGGGTAATAACTTCTAATATTTGACTGGTATCACGGAAGGCTCGATGATGGAGAATGTAGGCAGGTTGATCTTGAATACGCACTAGATAAATTAATACAAAAAAGAAAATGCGAATAGATTAATCCGCATCATAGCCCAAACTACGCAATGAAGCTTCACTATCTGACCAGCCAGATTTAACTTTCACCCATAATTTCAAAAACACTTTTCTATCGATTAAAACTTCTATATCTTTGCGCGCCTTAGTGCCAATACTTTTTAAGCGCGCACCTTTATCACCAATAACAATCACTTTTTGACCTTTCGTTTCTACTAAAATCAAAGCATGAATACGGGTGATTTTTTCTTCGTCTTTATATTGCTCAATTTCTACTGTTGTTTGATAAGGTAACTCATTACCCAACTCTCTTACTAATTTTTCACGAATAATTTCAGCCGTTAAAAAACGCGTACTGCGATCAGTAACTTCATCTTCTTGAAAAAACGCAGGTGCTTCGGGTAACTTAGTGAGCAAATAATCTTCTAGCTGAGAAATATTATCGCCTTTCATTGCAGATATAGGTATTACATTGGAAAAATTATATTTTTCACTTATTTCACTTATGAAAGGTAATAGCTGATCTTTATCATTAATTTTATCGACTTTATTTACGACTAGTACGACAGGCGCTTCAAGATTTTCTAGTTTTTTTAGTACCAGTTCATCTTCCTCAGTCCACTTTAATGCCTGCACTAAAAACAACACAACATCCACATCATGTATAACCGAACTAGCAGCACGATTCATATAACGATTAATTGCACGTTTACCACCTGCGTGTATTCCGGGAGTATCAACAAAAATAAACTGCCCATTATCCACTGTTTTAACACCCATAATTTGGTGGCGTGTAGTTTGTGGTTTGCGTGAAGTAATGCTTAACTTTAAGCCTAACATATAATTTAGCAATGTCGACTTACCCATATTAGGACGGCCAATTATTGCAACATAACCACATTTGAAATTTTTCTCTGTCATTGTTTTTTCTTTTCGAAGATTTTTTTTACTTGTGAAATAATAGCATCCGCAGCCTGCTGCTCTGCTTTTCTGCGGTTACTTGCCTTACCTTGTGTTTGTAATTTTAATTTGTCGATTTCACAGCTAACGGTAAATTGCTGGTTATGAGCTTTACCCATTACTTCAATAACATTATATTCTGGCAAACCTAATTTTCGTGATTGTAATAATTCTTGCAGACGCGTTTTAGGATCTTTTAAGGAGTCTGCATCGGGTATATTTTTTAGCTGATGTTTATAAAGCTGTAAAATTAATGCATGACAACTTTCGAAATGACCGTCCATATAAACAGCACCTAAAATTGCCTCAACCGTATCGGCTAAAATTGAATTTCGCCGATGCCCGCCGCTTTTTAATTCACCACTACCCAAGATAAGATAGTCGCCTAATTTTAAATCTTGCGATACAAGATAAAGGCCCTCTTTATTAACTAAGCTTGCCCGTAAACGACTTAAGTCACCTTCTGATGATGCTGGGTAACACTTGTATAATTCTGCTGCAATAACAAAATTTAAAATACTATCACCCAAAAACTCTAGCCGCTCATTATTTCCAGACCCAGCACTACGATGAGTTAATGCCTCTTTTAATAAACTTATATTATTAAACTTATAATGAATGAGTTTTTCTAATTGCTCAAAATTTGGTTTTTTTTGATTTAAGGCAGACGGCATAAATTTATTGCGTTTTTAAATCGACTTCGTGATCGAATACAACGACATAATCAAAATTAGCAATGAGATTTTCTCGATGCTCATAATTTAGCGTTAATTTATAACCATTATCAATTTTACTAAATACAAAAGATTTTTTCTTTTCATATATTTTTGATAAATTATTCATATCTAATTTTCGATATAAAATATTTCGAATAGCCTTAGGTTTTTTACCTTTTATTCTTGCTTCACGGGGAAGATTATCTAATATGGATTTTACTGAAGCATAATCCATATAAGCTGGTAGTATTTTTAAAACAGCCAATCCTAAAGCTCCAAAAAATACGCCAATGATAAGCATTGATATTAATGTCATGCCACTTTGTTTTTTTAACATACATCAAATCCTATTTTATAGATTGTCCAATACGCTCAAAACTAATTCCGCTATCCCAGTGCATCCAAATCATAAAGGCTTTTCCCACTAGGTATTTTTCTGCAACCACACCCCAATACCGACTGTCATTGCTGTTATCTCTATTATCACCCATCATAAAATAATGACCTTCGGGAATAATGTATTCACCTTCAAAACCAACTGGTTTTGAAGGTATAATTAAAATGTTATGTTCAACACCTAGTAAGTTTTCAGTGTATTCTTTAGCTGGATTAAATTCACCTGGGCCACTGTATTCACCAACAGATTTAGTTTCTATTTGCTTACCATTTACATAGAGCACTTTTTTGTAATATGCAACGTGATCACCTGGAATGCCCACTACACGCTTAATATAATCTATCGATGGATCACGGGGATATTTAAACACCGCAACATCGCCACGCTTAGGTTTATCCATCTCGAATATGACTTTATTTAACACCGGTACTTTTACACCATAGGCAAATTTATTGACCAGTATAAAATCACCAATATATAAACTGGGTATCATTGAACCCGATGGAATTCGAAAGGGTTCAACTAAAAAGCCTCGCAGTAAAAATACAATTAATAAAACTGGAAAAAACGATTTTGCATATTCCACCACAATCGGTTCTTTTCCACTAGACTGGCCACCGTGTAAACTCTCACCACTGTATTCATGTGGGTTATTAATTTTACGGCGCGGCACTAAAACAAGTGAATCGAAAAGCCAAATAATGCCGGTTAATACAGTGCCCGATAAAAGAAAAAAGGCAAAATCATAAGTGATATTCATAATTAATTTTTTACTCTGTTTGTTACTATTTTTTTATTATTAACTGTCTACTTTTAAAACGGCCAAAAACGCTTCTTGTGGAATTTCTACTTTACCAAACTGCTTCATGCGTTTTTTGCCTTTTTTCTGTTTTTCTAATAATTTTTTCTTGCGGCTAACATCACCACCATAACATTTAGCCGTTACATTTTTGCGCAGTGCTTTTACTGTGCTGCGCGCAATAATCTGTCGGCCAATTGCCGCTTGAATGGCAATATCAAACATCTGCCGTGGAATTAATTCGCGCATTTTATCGGCAACATCTCTGCCACGTCGTTGCGATGCATCCGCATGGGCAATTACCGCTAGTGCATCAACTCTTTCTGAATTAATTAAAATATCGACCTTAACCAGTTTAGCTTCTTGAAAATATTTAAATTCATAATCAAACGATGCATAGCCGCGACTCACTGATTTTAAGCGATCAAAGAAATCTAAAACCACTTCCGACATGGGCATGTCATAAGTTAACGCTACCTGTGCCCCCATGTATTGCATATTAGTTTGCACGCCGCGCTTTTCGATACACAGGCTAATAACATTACCCACGTATTCCTGCGGCACTAAAATATTCGCCTGAATTATCGGCTCGCGAATTTCTTCAATGTGATTCACTTCGGGCAAATCCGATGGGTTATGAATTTGAATAACGTCACCATCGGTTCTCACCACTTCGTAAACCACCGTGGGTGCCGTGGTAATCAAATTCAAATCATACTCACGCTCTAAACGCTCTTGCACAATTTCCATGTGCAGCATGCCGAGAAAGCCGATGCGAAATCCAAAGCCTAAAGCAGTTGATGATTCTGGCTCATATTTTAGTGCCGAATCATTTAACGTTAACTTGTCCAGCGCTTCACGGAAGTTTTCAAAATCATCGGCTTCCACTGGGAACATACCCGCAAAAACACGTGGCTGCACTTCTTTAAAACCTGCCAGGGCTTCTGTTGCAGGATTATCCGTTAAAGTGATTGTGTCGCCCACTTTGGCCGAGTCAATTTCTTTAATGCCCGCAATAATATAGCCTACCTGCCCACACTCTAATATGGGAGTATCTGTGCGTTTAGGCGTAAAAACCCCCACAAAATCAACGCCATAATTTCTACCGGTGGACATAATTTGCATTTTGTCGCCCTTTGAAATAGCGCCATCAATAATGCGAACCAACGTTACTACACCCACATAAGGGTCAAACCACGAATCGACAATCAGCGCTTTAAGTGGCGCACTCGGATCCCCTTCCGGTGCCGGTATGTCTTCAACCAATCGCTCCAATAATTCATCAATACCAATGCCCGATTTTGCACTCACCTGACAGGCATCGGTAGCTTCAATGCCAATAATATCTTCAATTTCCTGCGCGACTCTCTCTGAATCTGCTGCGGGTAAATCTATTTTATTGAGCACCGGCATCACTTCTAGCCCCAGCTCAATCGCGGTGTAACAGTTAGCCACACTTTGCGCTTCTACACCTTGCGAAGCATCCACCACTAATAGCGCACCTTCGCAAGCTTGTAACGAACGTGAAACTTCATAAGAAAAATCGACGTGCCCTGGCGTATCAATAAAATTTAGCTGATAGGTTTCGCCATTATTAGCTTTGTAATCCAACGATACACATTGGGCTTTAATGGTGATGCCTCGCTCACGTTCCAAATCCATCGAATCAAGTACTTGCGCCTCCATTTCACGTTCGGATAAACCGCCGCAAACTTGTATAAAGCGATCGGCAAGGGTCGATTTGCCGTGATCAATGTGGGCAATAATGGAAAAGTTACGAATATTTTGCATGTTATATGACTTTAAAACTCTTGATAGCTTGCTGTGCTGGCCTTAGCAAACCAACAATCATGTTTAATGCCAATTTTACTGACACCGGAAATGTGCCGTATTATACAGACATTACAAACCCTAAACCGAGTGATTGATTATTTTGCGGGATTTATTTGCAAGGGCCTCAGCCTATTTTAAACATGCCAGCACGGCTGCCTGATCTAAAAAATAATGGCAAATTTGCTGGTCGCCATAGAGTACAACCGGCACTTGCGAGCCATATTGCTCAATTAACTGGGGCTGGGAATCGACATTGATTTCGCGAATACGAAAGCCATGCACCTGTTGCAGCGAGCTTAATTGCTGCAACAGGTCTTCACACAAATGACAGGCTTCACGCGAATAAACAGTAAATTCAATCACGCGTTATTTGGAAATTTTCATCACAATATACTGATTTGCACCCTGACGATGCACTAGAACAGGAATCATTCGGTTAGTGGGTAAATTAACTACCTTCTTTCTAAAGCCCGCCACATTTTTTATATTGCTGCGATCAAGCTGCAATAAAACATCACCGGCCATTAAACCCGAACGGTGTGCAGGGCTACCCGCAATAACTTTGCGCACTAACACACCTCGACCCAATAATTTTTTAGAATCCTCATCCAAATCAACAACTTCTACTCCCATACGATTAGATGATGCAGATTTCGCTTGCGCCGCGGCGATGGGTTTGTCATCGCTAGGTAATTGCTCGATGGTGACATTAAGCTGCATCTCTCGTCCATTACGCAGCAACTTCACTTGGGCTTTTTCACCCACCAGCACCCGCCCCACTAAGGGCGGTAAATCGGATGAGTTCATAATCGATTTATTGTTAAATGTTAGAAGAACATCACCGGCTTTCAGGCCTGCTTTTTCCGCGGGGCTGTTGGCTATTACCTGTGACACCAGTGCGCCACTGGTTTTACTCAAATTAAAACTCTGCGCAATTTCATGGGTAATTTCCTGAATATACACGCCCAACCAGCCACGGCTCACGCTGCCAGTTTGCTTCAATTGCTCCACAACATCCATTGCCATTTCAATCGGAATCGCAAATGACAGCCCCATAAACCCACCGGTACGGCTATATATTTGTGAATTAATGCCCACCACTTCACCATCTAAATTAAATAATGGGCCACCCGAATTACCGGGGTTAATCGCCACATCGGTTTGAATAAATGACACATAATTTGCCGACGGCAAGCTGCGCCCTTTGGCGCTCACAATACCCGACGTGGCGGAGTGATCGAACCCAAACGGCGAACCAATGGCCAACACCCATTCCCCTACGCGCAATTTTTCTGAGCTACCCGTGGTTACCACCGGCAAACCATTGGCTTTTACCTTTAATAATGCAATATCGCTAGATTCATCACTACCCACTATTTCTGCCGATAATTCTCGTTTATCGCTCAAACGCACCAATACTTCATCGGCACCGGCAATCACATGGTGATTGGTAATAATGTAACCGTTTTCCGAAATAATAAATCCCGAGCCTAACGACGTAGCCTCTTGAGGGGGCCGCACACCGCCACCCTCACCTAAAAAATGTTTAAATAATTCACCAAACGGTGAGCCTTCGGGAATCAGCAACTTACCGCCGTGACCACCATTAAATTGGCTAAGAGGATGCCGTGCAGGCACCTTTTGGCGCGTACTAATGTTTACCACCGCGGCGCCGTTTTCGTCCACCAAATTCGCAAACTCGGGTAATGAACGTGCCTGCAATTGCAAACTGCTTAAAAATAATATGAGAAATAAAACGAAATATTTATTTAACATCATAGCGACCTCTTTATACCTGCCTTATGGTTAATTTTTTAAAAGATTAAATTCTACGAACTAAATGGGGTTGAATCGATTTTTTTAAACCACTGCCCGCCATAATATACCGCACACCAATCATGGCAATTAAAAAGCCCACCACAACCGATAAAATAGTTAACCCTTCATTGGCAAATAAATACTCTGCCAACAGCCCAGCCAGCATCATAAAAATTAACGGCAATAAATAAATAAGAAGGGAGCCTTGTACTAAGGCGTTTTCATCAATGGCAATAATGACTCGATCACCGGCTTGCACATTTAAATGATTATCAACAACAAATTGCGAGCTGCGTTTGCCCACCACTTTAGCCAGCGTAGAAGTACCACAACCCGATTTTACCGAACACGTTTGGCAAGCTGATTTACGCTGCGTTTCTAATAATATTTGTTGATCTTTAACATCTATAACAATGGCGGTTTCTTCAATCATTTTAAGGTGCCGAAAGCGGTGCCAAATGCATTGATTGTGCAATCATACGCACAGTTGGTGCAGGAACTTCACCAATAGCCGTGATATGAACATCATTAATATAAGAGCTATATACATTAATTGGCCCCATACTTGAACTGCCTTCCATGATTTTTTGATTTTTTTTCAGTGGTTCAATAAAAACCGAAATCGATGCCATGCCATCACTATAAACCAGATGGTAGCTAGACTTTTTATCTGCACTTTTTACCGACCGAGTTACCATAAAACCAGCCGGAATATTTTCCGTATGCCATTTTTTTGAATTGATATCCGCATCATTCGATAACATAATTTTTTTATATGTAATTAATTTAGACTCGTCAATTTGATTAACCGGTGCAGTATCAAGCAACTCAATATCACTATACATAAGCTGTTCTAACACTTGGCCTTTGCGATTAATTAAATCACACTTCAATAACAAACCACTTTTTTTATCTAACCAAAAAGTATAACCATAACGGTAATTATCGCGAGGAAGCATCTGTACAATTTGCGTTATTTTATTAGCGACTCTATCTTCTGAGCCCAATTTCAAATGATATAACTGTTTAAGTTTATCTCTATTTTCAGGCAAGGCGGGGTGCAATGGCCCCATGCTATTTTGCTCCGTTGCAACGGCAACGGTAAAGGTTTTTTGATTGGGGAAAATAGTTGTGACCTGACCATTTTTACGAAAAATAATTTGATCTTCACCGGTTTGCAGCTCAAGTGTCTGCCAGCTTTTTCCTGCTTGCACACCTTGCTTCACTTTTATGGCCTGCAACTTATCATTTTGACGAATAATTAAAGAGCCTTGATAGTTTTGCATGCTTTGAGCTTGGTGCATTTTATCTAACCAACTATCAACTGACGCCGCGTTTGCTGCGAAAGAAAATAATAATAAAGAGACTATTCTAAACAAGCTTTTACCTCGAGACGTTTTGATTGCCGAAAAATATTTAGAGAGCTTTGCACGAGTGCAAAGCTCTCCTATTATTTCTGCACGTTAGTTTTTTGTGCATTTACATCCGCTGCTCTTACGTAAGGCATCATGCCCTGTAATGTAGACTGGCTTGCATAGCCAGAATGCTCAAGCATATAACGGTTTAACTCTTTTTGTTGCTGCGCAGATGCGGAGCGAATAGTTAACGTTGATGCAACCTGCACATTACGCGCAATGTCTGAGTTCATTTTTACAACCGGTGCAGATTGCGCAAGCTGCGCAGGTTGGCCCGCATCTTCACTATTTTGTACCGCATTAAACGTAACTAATGTCACCATTGCAACCGATGCAGCAACCGCCATTCCGGCTAATGGTCGAGTCCAACCAAACAAAAATTGCGATAAGTTAAATGCGGGTTTTTGGGCTGCAGACGCACTTTTCGTATGTGCGGGTTCTTGCTCAATCGCACGATGCACCGCGCCACTAATATCCATAAATGATGATGGGGCTAATTCATCACGCATCGCATCACCCATTATGCTATAGCGTTGTACCGCTTCCGCATCCGCCAGTGGGTCTTGCTTTAAATCTTGCATAAAAGACTGTAATTGCTGATCACTTAGCTCATTGTCTAATAATGCAGATAATTGCTCTTCACGTTGTTGATTTTTATTCATCACATTACTCATCTAATCATTTCCATCTAACAGCGGCTTTAGCTGTTTGTCTATTGCTTCACGCGCACGAAATATTCGTGAGCGCACGGTGCCGATTGGGCAATCCATCACTTCGGCAATTTCCTCATAACTCAAACCTTCCATTTCCCGCAAGGTTACTGCTTCTTTCAAATCCGCAGGCAAATCCGAAATAGATTGGTGAATTACCTTTTTTATTTCCTGTGCCAATAATTCTTTTTCCGGTGTGGCATATTCGCGCAACCAGTCAGCATTGTCATACTGTTCTGCGTCTTGTGCATCGACAGCAGATTCAGTTGCTCTGCGGCGAGCCGACACCAAATAATTTTTTGCGGTATTAATCGCAATGCGATACAGCCAAGTATAAAACGCGCTATCGCCTCTAAAGTTTTTTAGCGCACGATACGCTTTTATGAACGCTTCCTGAGTCACGTCTTGCACTTCGTCACCGTTTCTAACAAAGCGCGCCACCAATTTGATAATGCGATGCTGATATTTCAACACCAATATATCAAAGGCCTTTTTATCGCCCTGCTGCACTCGCTCAACTAGAGCCTGATCAATTTCGCGCTCGCCCATACGGGCCTTTCCTCCACTGGACACTTGAAGACTAGCCTGTGCCTTTTTAATTTGGCCGTCTTCGACCTGTAAAGTTCGTTTAGGCGTGACCACCTTATTTGGTGTAATATCACTGCCAAAACCCATAGACGCACTAGAAATTGCGCCGGATACTCCAGTTGGGACAATACCTGATTCGCATGCTGACATAAAGACTTACCCTAAATTTATTAAATTGTATTAATAATGCCCAATAAACAAAACATTAAGAAGTTAAGTAATAGACAAGTCAATCGCTACGAAGTTCTCATTATTGGTGGTGGTGCTGCCGGTTTATCGCTAGCACTGAATTTACCCCGCGATATGAAAATCGCAGTTATTACCAAAGACCGCGAAACAGAAGGTAGCACCTTTTATGCGCAAGGCGGCATTTCGGCGGTGTTACGTGAAAATGACTCGTTTGATTCGCACTTAGAAGACACCATGAATGCGGGGGGTGGGTTGTGCGATGAAGCTGCCGCTAAGTTCACCATTGAAAACGGCCCAGATGCCATTAACTGGTTGTCCGACCTCGGTGTGCCCTTCACCACCGACCAACACAAAGATGGTAAAAAAACTTGGCACCTCACCCGCGAAGGTGGCCACAGTCACCGCCGCGTCATTCATGCCGCCGATGCCACAGGCAAAGCATTAGAAACCACCTTAATTAATCATGCCAAGCACAGCGATAACATTACGCTGCTAGAGCATCATATTGCCGTCGATTTAATTACTGGCAAAAAACTCGGGCTAACACATGAGCGTTGCATTGGCGCTTATGTGCTAGATAAACACAACTCACACGTTGAAACTTTTCAAGCCAAACACGTGGTGCTGGCATCCGGTGGTGCCAGTAAAGTTTATCTCTACACCTCCAACCCAGACGGCTCTACCGGTGATGGCATTGCAATGGCGGCACGTGCGGGATGCAAAGTTGCCAATATGGAGTTTATGCAATTTCATCCCACCTGCCTGTTTCACCCCAAGGCAAAATCTTTTTTGTTAACCGAGGCACTGCGCGGCGAAGGCGGGCATTTATTGCTCCCCGATGGCACACGTTTTATGCACAATTTTGATGCACGTGCCGAACTCGCCCCACGAGATATTGTGGCACGCGCCATCGACCACGAGATGAAACGCTTAGGGGTGGATTGTTTATATTTAGATATTAGCCACAAACCGGCGGCCTTTATTCGCTCCCACTTCCCCACCATTTATGCAAAATGCAAAGACCTCGGCATCGATATCACCAAAGAGCCGGTACCCGTCGTCCCCGCCGCTCACTACACTTGCGGCGGCGTGATGACCGATTTAGATGGCCGCACCGACATTGAAAATTTATACGCCATTGGTGAAACTGCCTTTACCGGCCTGCACGGTGCCAACCGCATGGCCAGCAATTCACTACTCGAATGTTTAGTATTTGCACGCGCCGCTGCACAACACATTATAAAAAATAAAACCGCTAATAATAAATGGGACAAAATAAAAGCCTGGGATGAAAGCCGAGTCACCAACTCGGATGAAGAAGTGGTGGTATCCCACAACTGGGATGAGCTGCGCCGTTTTATGTGGGATTACGTGGGCATAGTGCGCACCGATAAACGCTTACAGCGCGCCAAACGCCGAGTGGATTTATTACTGCTGGAAATTGACGAATACTACGGCAACTTTCGCATTACTTCCGATTTACTGGAGCTGCGTAATTTAGCGGTAGTGGCAGATTTAATTATTCGCAGCGCTATGCAGCGCAAAGAAAGCCGTGGCTTACATTACACCCTAGATTATTTACAGATGAATGATGAGGCGCTGAACACCATTCTCAAACCATAAACCTTGTCGGTTCGAATTTATTCGAACGTATTTCAACAATCACCCTATACTGTGCGAATAAATTCACACCTACATTTAAAAACTGTTTTCAATATGACTAAACCAATCACATTAGTAATAGAACCCACAGAGCTGCAATCAATACAAAATGATGCCAACATTCTCATTGTTGATTTATCCAACCCTAAACAATATCAACAAGCCCACATACCAAATGCTGTGTTTATTGATTACGGCCACATCGTCGGCATGAACCAACCCTATACAGGGCTACTACCCGAAACCAAACAATTCGAGCAGATTATTAATTCACTCGGCATTACACCCAGCACCCACATTATTGCCTACGACGAAGAAGGCGGCGGCAAAGCAGCGCGCTTAATTTGGACACTACATGCTATGGGGCACAACAACGCCAGCCTATTAAATGGCGGATTGATTGCTTGGTATCGAGAAAAATTTCCACTCAGCAATGAGCCGGTTATTAGCCAGCCCAATACCACTGAAAAACATTACAACGTTGATTTTTCACTGCAACCGGTGGTGGCAAATACGGATTATATTAAAGCTAATTTAAACAATAATGCAGTCGGCCTACTTGATGCGCGCAGTATTGATGAATATAGGGGGCAAGCAAAATACGCTCAAAAAACCGGCCGCATTCCCGGTGCAAAACATTTTGAATGGACGCGGGCAATGGATGAATCGGCCAATTATCGTTTGTTAAATAAAAAAACACTACAGCCCATGCTGGATGAACTTGGGTTAACCCAAGACAAAGAAATTATTGTGTATTGCCAGAGCCATCATCGCTCGGCGCTGTCTTATTTAATGTTGAAGTATTTGGGTTATGAGAAAGTGCGGGGGTATCCTGGCTCGTGGAGTGAGTGGGGGAACCGGACGGATACGCCGATTGAGATATAAAGCAAAAGTAATTTGTCTGCTTTTAGATTTTCAACACGTACTCACGGTAATACACTAGCTCATCAATCGAATCTTTAATATCATCCATCGCCAGATGTGATGATTCTTTTTTAAAACCCTTCGCCACATCCGGTGCCCAGCGTGCCGTCAGCTCTTTTAAAGTGCTCACATCTAAATTGCGATAGTGAAAAAATTCTTCTAGCATCGGCATATAGTTCGCTAAAAAACGCCGATCTTGACAGATACTATTTCCACACATCGGTGATTTACCCGCAGGCACCCACTGCTCTAAAAATGCAATCGTCTGTTTTTCAGCTTCCGCATCGGTAATATTGCTATCTTTCACCCGCTGGGTTAAACCCGATTTACCATGCTGCGTTGTACACCACTCATCCATTCCGTCCAACAAGGTATCGCTCTGGTGAATCGCTAACATCGGGCCTTCAGCCAAAATATTTAATTCTTTATCCGTAATAATCGTCGCAATTTCGATAATCACATCACTCGCGGGTTCAAGACCAGTCATTTCAAGATCAATCCAAATGAGGTTTTCCGAGTTTACGCTGGCTGCCTTTTCGGACATATTTCTCTCCAATTCAATTATTTAATAAACTTACGAAATACACAGTAGAACATTTTTTTTAGAAAAGCGATAATCTACTGTGAGGTTAAAAATTAGCCCTGTCGATAACTATATTACATCACTCAAAACTTAGTAGGTACACATGCATAACTTTGCAGTTTTATTTTTAGCTTTTTTTGCAATTTCAATTATTGTTAAATTTTGGTTGTCGCAGCGTCATCTGTCACACATTCAAAAAAATCGCGCACAGGTACCCGAGGCTTTCTGTGAAAAAATAAGTTTAGACGATCATCAAAAAGCCGCCGACTACACCATCACTAAAGTTAAATTTGGTCGCCTGCCACTGGTTTATGATGCCATCATTTTACTCGCTTGGACATTCGGCGGCGGCTTAGAACTGCTCGATCAATTTGCCCGTGGTTATGAGCTTTCGCCAATCTCAACCGGCATATTAGTTATTCTCAGCATGATGATTATTTCATCCGTTCTCGATTTACCTTTCTCACTTTACAGCACATTTGTTATCGAAGAAAAGTTTGGTTTTAACCGCACTACCCTCAAAACATTTGTAATCGACATGCTTAAAGGCGCATTACTTTCGGTTGCACTCGGTGTACCTTTAATCTGGGTTGTGTTGTGGCTAATGGAACAAGCAGGTGATTTCTGGTGGCTTTATACTTGGGTCGTTTTAACCTGCTTTAGTTTATTTATTGCATGGGCTTACCCCACTTGGATTGCCCCGATCTTTAATAAATTTTCACCTTTGGAAGAAGGTGAAACTCTCAAGCGCATTACCGGATTATTAAACCGCTGCGGGTTTAATAGCGACGGCATTTTTGTTATCGACGGTTCAAAACGTTCTAGCCACGGCAATGCTTACTTTTCTGGCTTCGGGAAAAATAAACGCATTGTTTTTTACGATACATTATTAGAATCACTCAGCGACGACGAACTCGAAGCGGTGCTCGCTCACGAACTCGGCCACTTCAAACGCAAACACATCGTAAAAGGCATGGCGATTTCATTTGCTGCCACCTTAGTTGGCTTAGCTATACTCGCCTGGTTAATGAAAGCCGACTGGTTTTATAGCGCGTTAGGGGTGAGCACATCATCAACTTATATGGCACTGTTATTATTCACCCTTGTTATGCCCGTGTTTACTTTTTTACTCAGCCCGATTATGAGTCTGTTTTCACGCAAAAATGAATTTGAAGCCGATGAATATGCGGCACAGCAATCTGAGGCAAAATATTTAATTCAGGCACTGGTTAATTTATATAAAGAAAATGCCAACACTTTAACACCAGACCCACTATACTCCGCTTTTTATGACAGCCACCCACCCGCACCGGTGCGCATTGCACATTTGGCCGAACAACAATAAACTACTATAATAACGGACCATTAAACTGGAAATCAAAAATGAAAAAAATAATACCTTTTGTTTTACTGACACTTTGCGTATCACTGAGCACAAGCCTTTTTGCGAACGATGCAAAACACCATAAAGGCAAAACGCTGCATGAACAAAAATGCACCAGCTGCCATGGCGACAAAGTATACTCACGCAAAGATCGCATGGTAAAAACTATGTCGGCGCTTGAAAATCAAGTGGGAAATTGCATGCAAGGTGCGGCCAAAGCTGAATGGACAAACGCACAAACCACATCGGTTATTGAATATTTAAATGATCAGTATTATAAATTTTAAATAAAGCCATGTCGGCACAAACTTCAAACAGTCGGGTTAATTTAACCCGACAAATCCGTCTCAAATAATTCAACATGGCCAAGAGACGCATCAACGACCAGCAACAACGCCGCATAAAAAACTTACAACAAAAGCGCCGCGAAAAAGCCGCCGATAATCAACAAAAAAAATCCGACAATTTAGCTCAGCAAGGTTTAGGAAAAGAGCAGCCTGGTATTATCATTACCAATTACGGACAAACACTTTTAGTGGAAGGTAAAGATAAAAAACTGCATCGCTGCGTTGCCAGACAAAATTTAGGCGCACTGGTTTGTGGTGATATTGTTATCTGGCAAGCTGCACTGGCAGATAATAATCAAGGAGTTGTTGTTGCGGTTGAAGAACGAAAGTCTTTACTACAAAAACCTGGCTTTGGCGGTAAGTTAAAACCCATGGCTGCCAACATCAATCAGATCGTTATCGTATCTGCCATTCAGCCTGAGCCTAAACCCTATTTAATTGATCGCTATTTAATTGCTGCAGAAAACTTGCCCGCTACACCCATTATTTTAATTAACAAAATTGATTTACTGGAAGATAAAGAAAAAATAGATAACTTAATTAAGAGCTATGAAAACATTGGTTACCAAGTAATAAGTGCCAGTAAAGTAATCGATCACGGTTTCGATAAACTACTCGACGTACTAAAAAATCACACCAGTATTTTTGTCGGACTATCCGGCGTTGGTAAATCTTCTTTAATTAATCATTTAATGCCCGAACTTAATATTCGCGTCGGTGAATTATCTGAAGCTAGTGGTGAAGGCACACACACCACCACCAGCTCCACACTTTATTCTTTACCCGCAGGCGGGGTTTTAATCGATTCGCCGGGGGTTCGTGATTTCGGGCTATGGAATACATCTAAAGAAGAAATTTTAAATGGTTTTATTGAGCTGCACGAGTACATTGGCCATTGTAAATTTTCTAATTGCAGCCATATACATGAGCCAAATTGCGCTATTCAACAAGCCCTTAAAGATGGAAAAATATCGCAGTTAAGATTTAATAATTATCAGAAAATTATTCGTGAGTATGCAGCGCCGTAAAAACATTCATTCTATTTGTTTTTTTATATCACGTTTTTTTATATCACGTTTATTTACCTGCTTTGCCACAATCCCTGCAATAAAACTTAATAACATCACACCTGCAAAAACAGGTAGCATTCGAGAAATAACTAACTGCTGTAAAGTACCTTCAAAGCTAAAAGTATTCATCATCAGCAATACAATACCAATGCCTTCAACCACTCCCATCAACAATGCATGTAACAACTCATTTTCATCGACAGCACGTGCAACAACATAAGCCGGAAAAGCTAACGCCAAATAGCCGCCAACGCGTAAAAAAAACATTGCCGTTTCAGTATTCATATTCGCGGGCAACACACTTGATATAAAAATAACTAACATACCACCAATTGCATAAACACCCACAAAAACAGCAAAGCCAATAAACAATGCCGATAACTGAAGTTTATTTTTCATTTTTTTTATTTTGTCTTTTTTGTTTAAAGAATGACTGTAATAATTTTTTACATTCTATCTCCATTACACCACCAATCACTTCAACTTTATGATTATGAATATCATTATGAATTAAGTTAATTGCGCCGCCGGTTGCACCGGTTTTTAAATCGCTTGCAGCAAATACTAATTGCCCCACCCGCGCATGAATTATTGCGCCGACACACATAGAGCACGGCTCTAAGGTAACGTACATTGTGGTATCAATTAAGCGATAATTTTTTAGAATTTTTCCGGCATTTCGAATCGCTGCCATTTCAGCGTGAGCTGATGGATCGTGATTTTGAATTGGCTGGTTCCAGCCTTCGGCAATGATTTTATTGTCTTTTACGATGATCGCGCCGACGGGAATCTCGTCTTCATCTGCGGCTTTTTGGGCTAGTTGGAGTGCGCGTTGCATCCAGTGTTCATGAGTGGCCTGCATGTTATTTTATGCTTGTCTTGCTGAAAATAACGGTAGATAAAAGTCAAAAGAAAAAGAAACTGCAAATAAATGCTCTAATATTTGTAATCCAAGTACATTATTACAGTTTGAAGTTAACGCTTTTTTTGTGTAGTGCGCCGCAGGCGCACAAACTAAATATTTGCGGTTATTTGCGTTCATTTGCGGTTTCTTTTTCTTGTATCTTTTTATTCAAAAAAACAAATCATTCCCACTCAATCGTACCCGGCGGTTTACCCGTAATATCATAAACAACCCGAGAAATTCCATCCACTTCATTCACAATTCGGCGACATACTAAATCTAAAAATTCATAAGGCAAGTGCGCCCAACGTGCAGTCATAAAATCAATGGTTTCCACCGCGCGTAAAGATACCACCCACTGGTAACGTCTGCCATCACCGGTTACACCGACTGACTTCACGGGTAAAAATACGGTAAACGCTTGCGACACACCATGATACAAATCATGTTTATATAATTCTTCAATAAAAATATGATCGGCTAAACGTAACGTATCCGCATATTCTTTTTTCACTTCGCCTAAAATACGCACACCTAAACCTGGGCCGGGAAATGGATGACGATAAACCATATCGTAGGGCAAACCTAACTCCACTCCAATTTCGCGCACTTCATCTTTAAATAGTTCGCGTAACGGCTCGCACAGTTTTAACTTCATGTAATCTGGCAGGCCACCAACATTATGGTGGGATTTTATTAAATGTGCTTTGCCGGTTTTAGACCCTGCAGATTCAATTACATCAGGATAAATTGTACCCTGCGCTAACCACTTTGCATTTTCTAATTTTGCAGATTCTTCTTCAAAAATATCGACAAATAAATTACCAATGATTTTACGTTTATCTTCTGGGTCACTTTTATTTTTTAGCGCTTCAAGAAAACGATCTTCCGCATCCACCCGAATAACTTTTACACCCATGTGTTCGGCAAACATTTTCATTACCTGATTGCCTTCTTGAAAACGCAGCAAGCCGTTATCAACAAATACACAGGTTAATTTATCGCCAATTGCACGATGCAAAAGTGCCGCGACTACCGATGAATCTACACCGCCTGATAAACCCAATAAAACTTCATCATCGCCCACTAACTCGTTTATTTTTTTAATCGAGTCGTCGACAATGTTATCTGCCGTCCATAAATTTCCACAGCCACAAATTTCATGGGCGAAACGTTCGATGATTCGTTGGCCTTGATTGGTGTGCGTCACCTCGGGGTGAAATTGCACGCCATAGAATTTTTTATCTTCGTTGGCAATACCCGCAACCGGTGCGGAATCGGTTGAGGCCATCAGTTTAAAACCATCTGGCATTTCAACCACACGGTCACCATGACTCATCCACACATCTAACATGCCGTAACCTTCTTCGGTTACTGAATCTTCAATGTCTTTTAATAAAGTAGTGTGGCCTCGGGCGCGTACTTTTGCGTAACCGTATTCGTGGGTATCGGCATTTTCAACTTTGCCGCCGAGTTGCGCAGTCATGGTTTGCATGCCGTAGCATATACCTAGCACCGGCACGTCTAACTCAAACACAATACTTGGTGCCATTGGGGATGATTCACCTTCGGTTACCGACTCTGGGCCGCCAGATAAAATAATGCCTTTAGGGTTGAATGCTTTGATGTCTTCGTTGCTGACATCCCATGCATACAATTCACAATACACACCGGCTTCACGAATTCTTCGTGCAATGAGCTGGGTGTATTGGGAACCGAAGTCGAGGATTAAAATGCGATCTGTGTGAATGTTTTGTGTGGTCATGGGATAGATACAGTTTATTAAACAAATAAAAAAGATCCCGTCATTCCCGAAATCTTGTGTTGGGGATGACGAAGTCGTTAGTGGTTTTTATTACAACTTGCAATTATGTCTTAGTGGTTCAGGGGGGAAGCTGAATCACTAAGTTCGGTAGTTTGGCGCTTCTTTGGTAATCGTCACATCATGCACATGCGACTCTTTCATACCCGCACCAGAAATACGAACAAACTCAGGCTTAGTGCGCATCTCTTCTAAATTTGCACAGCCAACATAGCCCATGCTAGACCGAATACCACCGAGCAGCTGATGCACAATTGCCGTCATTGGGCCTTTAAATGGCACACGCCCTTCAATACCTTCCGGCACTAATTTTTCTGCACCCGCATCTTTATCCTGAAAATATCGATCGCTAGAGCCCTGCTCCATCGCCGCAATCGAACCCATGCCACGATAAGACTTATAAGAACGCCCCTGAAATAATTCAACTTCGCCGGGCGCTTCTTCGGTACCCGCCAATAAACCACCCAACATCACGCAATGCGCGCCCGCTGCCATGGCTTTCGCGATGTCACCAGAATAGCGAATTCCGCCATCGGCAATTAACGGCACACCAGTACCTTCTAATTCTTTTGCGACATTGGATACCGCAGAAATTTGCGGAACACCGACACCGGCAACAATACGAGTTGTACAGATAGAACCTGGGCCTATGCCGACTTTTACCGCATCCGCACCGGCTTTCACTAAATCACGCGCCGCGACAGCGGTGGCAATATTGCCGCCAATCACCTGCACTTTAGGAAAAGTTTTTTTCACCCATTTAACCCGATCGAGCACACCTTGCGAATGACCGTGTGCCGTATCAACAACAATCACATCAACGCCGGCTTCGGCTAATGCCGTTACACGATCTTCGGTATCCGCACCAGTGCCAACCGCAGCACCCACACGCAAACGGCCTAAATCGTCTTTGCAGGCCATTGGAAAATCATCGGACTTTTGAATATCACGAACTGCAATCATGCCACGCAGCTCAAAGCTATCATTCACTACCAGCACTTTTTCAATGCGGTGTTTATGCAATAACGCCAACACTTCTTCGCGCTCTACACCTTCTTTAACCGTCACCAATTTTTCTTTGGGGGTCATCACACTAGAAACCGGCTTATCTAAATCGGTTTCAAAACGACGGTCGCGAGAGGTAATAATGCCAACTAAATCTTTGCCTTCTAAAACAGGTAAACCAGAAATTTTATTTTTGCGAGTTAATTCCGCAACTTCACGAATAGTGGTATTTGGCGACACCGTAATCGGATCACTAATTACACCGGATTCGTATTTTTTAACTTTGGTAACATTTTTAGCTTGCAGCTCAATCGACATGTTTTTATGCAAGATGCCAATGCCGCCTTCCTGAGCAATCGCAATGGCTAATTTTGCTTCGGTAACGGTATCCATTGCAGCGGATACTAGAGGAATATTGAGTTTAATATCACGAGTGATTTGTGTGCCCAGCGCAACATCATTGGGCAGAACCGTGGAGTGGGCGGGAATCAGCAGCACATCATCAAAAGTTAGTGCTTCCTGGGCTATACGCATATCGGCTCCTGTTAGGTCTGGTTAATCGACTTAGTATATAAGAAAACACTGAATAATTCATCCCCATTTTATAAGAAGATACAATTAGCTACGTTCGACAAAATACACTTGTATCCATATATTGGTGAGTTACAATCACCGCTCTGATTGTAAAATCAGACAGGGATTTAGAAAACTAGGGAAATATAATATATAAAAATACATTCATGAGGTCATTATGAACCACGCTAAAATTTTTGCTGGCATTGCGCTGGCGACATTACTACTCTCTGGCTGTACCACAACAGGCTATTCAGGATCTGCTTCGGCAACCCAGGAAAGCTATGATGCTGCTGTAGTCGCTGCTAAATCTTCAATTAAAACCGCTAAAAGTGCCAATTATGAATGGCGTGATAGTGGGAAAATGCTAAAAAAAGCTGACAAAGCGGCTAAAGCTGGTGACTTTGAAAAAGCCACTAAAATAGCAAATAAAGCAAAACGTCAGGGCGAGTTAGCACTGATACAATCTAAGGACCAAGCTAACGCTGGGCCTCACTAGATTGTAAAAAATCAGGTCAAACAGTTAAAAAATCAAACCGAGTCTGTAGCTAGCTCGGTTTTTTTTCGCCTGTGATTTGCATTACCAAAGCCCCTTTCCCCAAGCAAATGAAGCTGATAATATCTGCGCCATGTCAAATACTCAAAAAGCCGAACGCACGGTTTACAGCGTTTCCGAACTTAATAAAACCATTCGTGGATTATTAGAAAGCCAATTTCCCTTAATGTGGATTGAAGGTGAAATATCGAATTTGGCAGAACCGGCTTCTGGGCATATTTACTTTACCCTTAAAGATACCAAAGCGCAGGTGCGTTGCGCCATGTTTAAAGGTCGCAAACAACTGCTGCGCTTTAAACCTGCAAACGGTCAGCAAATTTTAATCCGCGCAAAAGTTGGTTTATATGAAGCACGCGGTGAATTTCAATTAATTGCCGAGCACATGGAAGAAGCTGGCGACGGAAAACTACGCAGAGAATTTGAAGCGCTTAAAGCACGCCTTGCCGATGAAGGTTTATTTGATGGAGCCTTAAAGCAAGCTATTCCCGAATTACCCAAATCTATTGCGGTTATTACCTCCGGCACCGGCGCGGCCATTCGCGATGTGTTAAGCGTATTAAAACGCCGCTTCCCGTCTATTCCCGTGCAAATTTATCCGGTGGCGGTACAGGGTGAAAAAGCGGCACCGGAAATTGCCAAAGCACTCTACCGAGCATCCAAAAGCAAAACCTGCGATGTGATTTTATTGGTGCGCGGCGGTGGCTCGCTGGAAGATTTGTGGGCCTTTAATGAAGAACAAGTAGCCCGTGCAATTGTGCTGTGCGATGTGCCGGTTATTAGCGGCGTTGGCCATGAAGTGGATGTTACCATTGCCGACTTTACCGCCGACCAGCGTGCCGCTACTCCCTCTGCGGCGGCCGAATTAGTTAGCCCCAACCAGCAAACTTATTTGCATAAGTTTCAAAATTTTCAGCGCCAGCTTATTCGACAAATGCAAAATAACTTAAGCCGTTTAAACGAACAATCTCAATGGCTGCAAAATCGCTTAAAAATTCAACACCCCAGCAGCCAGCTAATGCAACAAGGCCAGCAGTTAGATGAATTAACTGAAAATTTACACAGCGCATTTCAAACGATTATTAGCGACAAAAAACACGGCTTAAAATATGCCATGCAAAACTTGCTCAGTAATCGACCCGACCAATTTATTGATTATCAAAAAGCACAACTCGACGATTTAAGCAATCGCATGGTTTACATCTCCCAGCTCAATATTGAAACTCACCAACAACAATTAGCCAACTTATCTCGCACCCTGCAAGCCATTAGCCCACTCAATACACTCTCTCGCGGCTACAGCATTACCCGTGACGCCAATGGCGAAACCGTCAACAATACGCGCCAATTACGCAAAGGTGATGTGATTAGCACGGAATTTAAAAAGGGCAAAATCACTAGTCGGGTAGAATAAGAAAACTATTATTATCAATTAGTTACAAATAAGCTTTTCAAACTAGCTAACATTTACAAAATTTAATACTCGCAAAACAAAGCAAATACCGGTAAATTATCGGGTTTGATTGATCTGGTTCAGTAAAGGCCAGACTTTTTATTGCATACTAAATGTGCGGATTAACGCACCAGAACACAATAATCGGAGATTATCGATGCCCGCAAAATTGGCACCCATACACGGTTTTAAGCCCTATAAAGAAAAAAAGGGCGAAGAATACATGAATGAAAAACAGCTTGAACATTTTCGCAATATTTTACAGGCGTGGAAAGATGAGCTAATGGAAGAAGTTGACCGCACGGTTGACCACATGAAAGATGATGCGGCAAACTTTCCCGACCCAGCAGATCGTGCATCTCAAGAAGAAGAGTTTAGTTTAGAGCTGCGTACCCGTGACCGTGAACGTAAGTTAATTAAAAAAATTGACGAGTCAATGAACGAAGTGGACACGGGTGAATACGGTTACTGCGAAACCTGCGGCGTTGAAATTGGTATCCGTCGATTAGAAGCTCGCCCAACCGCGACACAATGTATTGATTGTAAAAGTCTTGATGAAATTAAAGAAAAGCAAAACAAAGGTAAATAATATTTATCTGAATCAGCCGGGTTTAACCCGGCTTTTTTGTGTCTGGGGTTTGCAGTGAAGGCCAAAAGAAAAAGACAACGCCAATGAAAAAAAACTACCGAGGCCGTTTCGCCCCTTCCCCAACCGGCCCATTACACAAAGGCTCGTTAGTTGCCGCCATTGCCAGTTATTTAGACGCAAAAAAAAATAACGGCCAATGGTTAGTGCGCATGGAAGATGTAGACGAATTGCGCAATGTAAAAGGTGCCGCCGATTCTATTTTACGCAGCTTAGACGCTTTTGGTTTTGAATGGGATGAGGAGGTACTTTATCAAACGGATCGTAAAGACGCTTATGCCGAGGCATTACAAACACTCAAAAATAAAAATCTTATTTACCCCTGCACCTGTAGCCGTAAAAGCTTAAAAGCTAAAGCGGCAACGGGTGAAATACAATCAGGCCCACTGGGTTTAATTTATCCCAGCACCTGCATTAATAATAATTTTAAAAATTGTCAACCTGAAAGTTATGCCATCCGCATAAAAGTACCACAACAAAACTTTAATTTTGTAGATACATTGCTTGGTGCTAATACACAAAATTTAAAAACCGACTCTGGTGATTTTATTATTCGCCGTCGCGATGGGTTATTTGCATACCAGCTAGCCGTTGTCGTCGATGATGCGTTTCAAAATATTAGCCATGTTGTGCGTGGATTAGACTTGCTCGACTCCACACCTCGACAATTATTTATTCAACAGTGCTTAAATTACCCCTCCCTACAATACACTCACCTTCCATTAATGATGAGCGCTAATGGTGACAAATTGAGCAAACAAACCGGTGCCAATGGCATTGGCATACAAGCCGATATTCCCCTCATGGTAGAGTGCCTAAAATTTCTTGGGCAGCAGCCTCCAGAAGAAATTTCACACTCATCATTAGCCGAATTTTGGCAATGGGCAAGTAATAATTGGAAAGGCTAATAAACAGCCGCAACTTGATAGACTTTTAGCCCTGCGACGACTACTCTTTAAATTACATTTAAACAAAATAATTTTAATACAAATAAAAATCATCTATGGGCATAGTCAATCAGCTTTCCATTAAACAAAAAACGTATGTGTTAGTACTATTAAGTACCGTCATTACATTGGTGTTATCATTCGTTTCAAATAGCGGCCTTAACACCATTCGCACCGAACTCAACGATCTAATTTTTGCAACTAAAATTGAACGCTATACCAATCGATTAATACTCGAAGAACAAAATTACCGACTCAATGCCAATGGCTCAGTTTATGATTTTTCAGCAGCAAACCAATCTTATGAAAATGCCATTCAATATGTAAATAAAATATATCAAACAATTGAAACAGTCGACACGCCAGACAAAAGCGAATCACTGCTTAAAGATTTACAAAAAACGAGCACTTCAACTACAGAATATAAAAACCTATATGAAAAGGGGGTCACACTTTTAAATGAGCTTAATAAACAAGCTAGTATTTTAGAAAAAGAAGGCGAATTAATTACGCTACATATACAGCAATATGTTGAAGCAAAACGTATAGATATAAAGCATGACCTTACACAAAACACTATTCATAAAATTAATAATGGCTCCAATATATGGCAGTACACTTACGTTACAAGGCTGCATGAAAAAAAATATCGCTTAAGCCCTAACAAAAAACTATACGAATTATTTATAAAAGATTATACGTTTATGATGAGCGAATGGGATCGCCTTAAAGAAATGTCTAATCAGACATTTGAATTTGAAAAATTAAAAGATTTTTATGCGGCTTCTAAAAAGTACGAATCTGCGATGAAAATATGGGTAAAAATCAATAAACAATTAATAAATGATGTATTGCCTCAGATGAAAAAATTAGGTGATACGATAATTGGCAACGCCATTAAATCGGCTAAACATTCTGTTTCTCAGATGTCAGAAAAACGCAACAGCATTGCTTTGACTTTACTTATTCTTAGCCTTGTTATAATTTTCATCGGCATTTTATTCGGCACCATTATTGCCCGCTCAATTTCATCAGCGGTAACTTCATTTCAAAATGGCCTGCTTGATTTTTTTCAATATCTCAACCAGAAAAAGAAAATAGCCAACCCTATTGTTATACAAGGTAATGATGAAATTTCAGTAATGGCGAAAGTGGTTAATCATAATATATTAAAAATACAACAGGTAATAAATCGTAAATCAGATTATCAAAATGCACTTTTAGAATGGTCAAAGATTGATTATCAAAACAACAGCATAACTATGCAAAAAGCCACCGAACTATCTGCAAAAGCACTACATGTTGAACGTGTCAGCATTTGGCTATTTAACAAAGATCAAAATATTCTTAATTGCAGCGACTTATTTTTAAGCGAATCTCAACAACACCAAAGCGGCGCCATAATAACATCAGAAAATCACCCTCACTATTTTAACGCACTTAAAAATGGCGAAGAATTTGTTATCCATGATGCTCGAAATGATGAGCGCACAAAAGAATTTATTAACAATTATTTTGAACTTGAAAATATTTACTCGGTGTTGAATGTACCCATTGGCTATAACAATCAAATATTAGGTGTTATTTGTTATGAAAAAATTAACCAGAAAAAAACTTGGACACCTGATGAATTGGATTTTGCCAACTCCGTTGTAAATGCCATTTCTCTCTCACTAGAAATTAAACAGCGCCAACAAGCTCAAGATGAGCTAAAGGCACAAAAAGAAAAACTGCACCACATTGCGCACCATGATTCATTAACTAATTTACCTAATCGTTTTTTGTTTAATGATCGTTTAAACCAAGCGATTAAACAGGCTCAAAGAAATAACTCGAAAATTTCCGTTCTCTTTATTGACCTAGATCATTTCAAAGGCATCAATGATTCAATGGGCCACAATGCAGGTGATGAATTATTAATAAAAGTTGCCGAGCGTTTAAAAAATAAAATACGCCAAACTGATACATTGGCTCGGTTAGGCGGAGATGAATTCACGATTATTCTCGATGATATGCAAAGCAATAACGCCATCGTAACTATTACACAAAGCCTTTTAAAATCGATGGAAGAACCTTTTCTATTATCCGACCAATCGCTATATATCACTTTAAGTATTGGCGCTGCAATTTACCCTGAAGATGGCGACACTTCGGAAGAGCTAATAAAGAATGCAGATGCCGCTATGTACCAAGCTAAAGATGACGGCCGAAATACCTATCAGTTTTATAATCAAAGCATGACAGTAAAAGCATTCGAACGTATATCTATGGAAGCCAGTTTTCGCAATGCCTTAAAAAATACAGAGTTTGTTGTTTACTACCAACCACAAATAAATGCCGAAACAGAATTATTAGTTGGCATGGAAGCATTGGTGAGATGGCAACACCCAGATATGGGCTTGGTATCACCCGCAAAATTTTTAAGCTCTGTTCAGGATACAGGGTTAATTATTCCTCTTGATTTATGGGTGATGAAAACCGCTATGCAACAAATCGCTGCATGGCATAAAAGTGGGTTTCAAGCGGGGGTTCTTGCTCTCAATTTATCTATGCTGCAACTAAACAAAGAAGACTTTGTCGAAACAATTAAGCAGTTACTTGAAGAAACAAATTGCCAGCCACAATGGATAGAACTAGAAGTAACCGAAGGGCTATTAATGAAAGACCCAGACACAGCAATTCAAAAACTAAATCAAATAAGAGCGCTGGGCATTAGCTTAGCAATAGATGACTTTGGAACGGGCTACTCATCACTATCACAACTAAAACGACTCCCTATTAATAAGCTTAAAATTGATCAGGCATTTATTCGAGGCCTTCCCGACAATGAAGAGGATGCCGTTATTTCTAAATCGATTATATCCTTGGCCAACAGTATGGGCCTCGATGTAATTGCAGAAGGTGTTGAAACAAAATCACAAAAAGATTTTCTGCTCAAAAATGGCTGCCAATTAATACAGGGTTACTATTACGGCAAACCCATGCCCGCAAATGAAATTGAGAATAAATTAAAATCTTAAGCACTCACTAAAAACTAATGAAAAAAAACTCACCCAGCGGCTTTAATGTATTACACAATCCTAGGTTAAACAAAGGTAGCGCTTTTACTCAAAGCGAGCGCAACTCATTGGGTTTGACTGGATTATTACCTGGCAGCATTACTACTCAGCAATCTCAAATCAGTAAAATATTAAACACGCTACGACAAAAAAATTCTGACATTGAACGTTATATATTTTTATTTTCTTTATTGGGTCGCAACGAAAGATTATTTTATCGTTTATTAATTGACCATATCGATGAACTCATGCCCATTATTTATACCCCAACCGTGGGCGAGGCCTGTCAAAAATTTGCACATATATTTCGTGAACCACGCGGTTTTTATATTACGCCGAATGATCGTGGAAACATAAAAAATATTTTAAATAACTGGCCCGATAAAAACATTCGAATGATAGTGATTACCGATGGCCAACGTATTTTAGGATTAGGCGACCTTGGTGCCAATGGCATGGGCATTCCCATTGGAAAATTATCTTTATATACCGCAGGTGCCGGAATTTCGCCCGAGCAATGCTTGCCCGTTATGCTAGATGTGGGCAGCAATAATCAACAATTAATAAATGACCCTCTTTATCTTGGCCTTAAACAACCGCGAGTAACCGGTAACGACTATTTACAATTGATTGATGAGTTTATCAATGCGATACAAGAAAATTTTCCGAAAGCTGTTATTCAATTTGAAGATTTTCTAACCCCCAACGCTTATTCTTTACTGAATATATATCGACATAAAGTATGTTGTTTTAATGATGATATTCAGGGCACAGCGGCGGTGGTTTTATCTGGCATTTACAGCGCACTAAAATTAACCGAACAAACATTTAAAGAGTGCCGTATTTTATTTTTAGGTGCAGGCTCCGCCGCAACCGGCATGGCAGATTTATTGGTGCCCGCTTTATGTGCCATCGGTTTAAGTGAAAGCGAAGCACGCCAACGCTTATGGTTTGTCGACCGCAAAGGCTTAATCACAAAAAACCGCAACCACTTAAGCCCGCATAGTTCACCCTATGCTCACGAGCATCAACCCGCCAGCTTTATTGAAGCCATTGAAAACATTCGGCCCAATATTTTAATTGGTGCCACCGGCATGTTTGGTGCGTTTACCAAAGAGGCTATTTCACTGATGGCAAAAATTAACTCGCAACCGATTGTTTTTGCCTTATCCAACCCCACCTCCCATGCAGAATGTACTGCACAACAAGCTTACGACTGGAGCGATGGTCGCGTTATTTTTGCATCCGGCAGCCCATCAAAAGATGTCATTTATCAGCACAAAACCTATCAACCTGGGCAAGGTAATAATGCGTATATTTTTCCCGGATTAGGTTTAGGTGCAGTTGCCTGCGAAGCATCTTTTATTAGCGATGGTATGTTTTTAGCCGCTGCCGAAGCGCTCTCGGCACAGGTCAGTTCGGCGCAACTCGCACGGGGAAATATATTTCCACCTTTAAGCCAGTTGCGCCAAGTGTCGATGCAAATTGCACTGGCGGTTGCCCAAACCGCTTACAAAGAAAACCTGGCGCAATTACCTATGCCTGCAAATTTATCTACACATATTAGTGAACTGATTTATGATCCTACTTACTAATAAAAAAGCACAAACAATCTACCGCAATAACGAGTTAATTTATTGGCCATAAAAATTAATATGAGGCCTTTGCACGATTGAGGCACAAAAGAAAAATGCGCTAAAATTTCACTGATTGAGGCAGGAAACGCAGTTAATATCTAGATATTGACAAGTTTTCTAACGAAAAGCAGTGAAATTTTAGCCATTTTTACTTGTGATTCTATCGTGCAAAGGTCTCAATATATAATTTAGTCATACCTGCGAAGGCAGGTATCCAGTGTCTGTCATTTTTTCAAAGCCACTAGATTCCTGCCTTCGCAGGAATGACAGTTTACAGAACACTGATTAAAGGATTTAAAATGGTACGCAAACTTTTTCTGGTTTTATCCATCAGCACAATTTTACTTATCTTTTTCTGCGCACAATTTTACCAACCGATCTGGTGGTTATTTGTTATCGTCGGCCCGCTGGTTTTACTCGGCCTTTATGACATTAGCCAAACCCGCAGTACCATCCCAAGAATTTATCCTGTTATTGGTCGGTTGCGTTATATCTTTGAAGCCATTCGCCCAGAAATTCAGCAGTACTTTGTTGAGTCGGATATCGATGGCATTCCCATCAATCGCGAATACCGTTCACTGGTTTATCAACGTGCAAAAGGGGTGCGCGACACCCGCCCGTTTGGCACTTTATTTGATGTTTATCGACAGGGTTATGAATGGACTAATCAATCTCTTTCACCCAAAGCTATGCCCACTGAAATGCCGCGAATTACGTTTGGTGGAAAACAATGCACGCAACCCTATCGCGCATCCTATTTAAATATTTCGGCCATGAGTTATGGCGCATTAAGCAAAAATGCCATTCAGGCTCTTAGCAACGGCGCAAAGCTTGGCGATTTTTTTCATAACACCGGCGAAGGCGGTATTAGCCCTTACCATATTAGCGGCGGGGGTGATTTAGTTTGGCAAATTGGCACCGGCTATTTTGGTTGTCGCACTGAAAATGGTGACTTTAATCCCGAGCTGTTTAAACAAAATGCCAACTCACCACAAATTAAAATGATTGAAATAAAATTATCACAGGGTGCCAAACCCAGTCATGGTGGAATTTTACCCGCATCAAAACTCACCGCCGAAATTTCAAAAATTCGCAATGTACCCATGGGCAAAGATGTGGTTTCGCCACCCACCCATGCGGTTTTTTCAAACCCTGTTGGCTTATTAAACTTCGTGCAACAGTTGCGTGAATTATCAAATGGAAAACCGATTGGTTTTAAATTATGCATCGGCTACAAAGGTGAGTTTTTATCCATTTGTAAAGCCATGTTACAAACTAAAATATTGCCCGATTTTATTACCATTGATGGCGGCGAAGGCGGCACGGGTGCGGCACCGGTTGAACTCACCAATTCAGTTGGCACACCTTTGCGCGATGCTTTATCGTTTGTACACAATGCATTAATCGGCATTGGCGTAAGGGATGAAATAAAACTGATTGCTTCGGGGAAAAACTTTTCTGCATTTCATATTTTAAGAATGTTAGCGTTGGGTGCAGACACCATAAATTCTGCCCGCGGCATGATGCTGGCACTGGGCTGCATTCAATCGCGGCAGTGCAACGCTAACACCTGCCCCACCGGTGTCGCCACTCAGGATCCGTCACGTTATAAACATTTAAATATTAAAAACAAAGCACAGCGGGTTGCCAATTATCACAAAACCACAATTTATAGCCTATTAGAAATCGCTACCAGCATGGGGTTAAACACGCCTTCTGAAATTTTACCCTGCCACATTCAGCGCCGTATTGCGGGTGCCGATATTAAAACTTACAGCGAGTTATACCAGTGGATTCGACCCAGCAGTTTATTGCAGGAAGACACAATGCCCGATGGCTGGAAAGCAAACTGGGCACTCGCGCGAGCGGATAGTTGGGAGACCTGTTGCAGTAATAACAATGAAAACCATTGCCATTGTGCATATTGATTGCTTCACAATTAACTACACCTTCATTTGCAGCATTTTCTAAGGTATCCTTCCTAATGAAAATTAAGTGCATTAAATTAAAGTACAAAAATGAAATGGAGTCAGCATGTCCAATAACAATATTGAATCTGTTCTTATCGAAGAACGTCAGTTTCCACCCTCCGCTGAATTTGCCAAAAATGCCGTTATCAATCAGGCAAAATTTGACGCCTTGTATAAAGCAGCCGCCGATGACTACGAAGGTTTTTGGGCAGATCAAGCACGCAATATGCTCGACTGGCACACGCCTTTCACCGAAACGCTAGACGACTCCAATGCCCCTCATTTCAAATGGTTTGCCGATGGTAAACTCAATGTTACTTACAATTGCATCGACCGACATCTTGCAGATAAAGGCGACAAAACCGCCATTATTTTTGAAGGCGAAAAAGGCGATACCCGCCACATTACATATCAACAACTCAGCAATGAAGTAAACCAATTTGCCAATGCCCTAAAAGCACAGGGCATAAAGTGCGGCGATCGGGTGGTGATTTATATGCCAATGACACCCGAAGCGGTAATTGCGATGCAAGGCTGTGCGCGCATTGGCGCCATTCACTCGGTTGTGTTTGGTGGATTTTCCGCCGAATCTTTACGCGACCGCATTAATGATGCGGGGGCTAAAATGCTAATTACTGCCGATGGCGGCACCCGTGGTGGCAAAATTGTTGAGTTAAAAGCGGCATCTGATAAAGCCCTCGAAGGCGGCTGCCCAACCATAGAATCGGTGATTGTTTTACAGCGCACCCAACATGATATTCCGATGCAAGCGGGTCGCGACATTTGGTGGCACGATGCGCTAAAAGATCAAAGCAGCGATTGCGAGCCGGAATGGGTGGGCGCAGAACATCCGCTATTTTTACTTTACACCTCCGGCTCTACCGGCAAACCCAAAGGTATTCAGCATTCTAGCGCAGGGTATTTATTAGGCTCGGTTATCACCAATAAATGGGTGTTCGATTTAAACGCTAAAGATATTTTCTGGTGTACTGCCGATGTGGGCTGGATTACCGGCCACACCTACGTTGCCTATGGCCCGCTGGCCGCGGGCAGCACTATTGTAATGTATGAAGGCGCCCCCACCATTCCCGATGCGGGGCGTTTTTGGAAAATGGTGCAAGATCATAAAATCACTATTTTCTACACTGCCCCCACCGCCATTCGTGCATTGATGAAACAGGGCGATGAATATCCGAATAAGTATGATTTGTCTTCAATTCGATTACTGGGCACCGTTGGCGAACCCATCAATCCAGAAGCTTGGATTTGGTATCACGAAGTTATCGGCAAAGAAAAGTGCCCGATAGTCGACACTTGGTGGCAAACCGAAACCGGTGCCAATATGATTGCGCCACTACCGGGCGTGGTGGCCACCAAGCCCGGCTCCTGCACATTAGCCCTGCCCGGTATTGATGCAGACGTAGTAGACGAAGACGGCAACAGCATTACGCAAGCCAACAAGGGCGGATTTTTGGTTATCAAAAAACCTTTTCCTTCACAGCTACGCACCGTTTGGGGCGACGACCAACGCTACATCGATACCTACTGGCCCAACTTCGGCGGCAAATATTATTTAGCCGGTGACTCGGCCCGCAAAGACAAAGACGGCTATTTTTGGATTATGGGGCGCATTGATGATGTGTTAAATGTATCTGGCCACCGTTTGGGCACCATGGAAGTGGAATCGGCGTTAGTTGCGCACAAAGGCGTGGCAGAAGCGGCGGTGGTGGGTTACCCGCACGAGATTAAAGGCGAAGCCATTTTTGCCTATGTAGTATTACGCGGCGAGCGCCCCGCAGATGGCATTGATGAAGCCTTAACTCAAGAGTTACGCAGATGGGTGGGGGAGCAAATTGGTGCCATTGCCAAGCCCGACCAAATTCGCTTTTCAGATAATTTACCCAAAACCCGCTCGGGTAAAATTATGCGGCGTTTATTACGCAATATTGCGCGAGGCGAAGAAATCACCTCAGATACCTCAACCCTAGAAAATGAGGATATTTTATTACAGCTGCAGGGCAAGGCATAAACAAGAAGTAGGTTCGAATTTATTCGAACCAATTCAGCACCGATATTTTAGCGATGCTGTGCGAATAAATTCACACCTACTTCACACCTACTTCACGCCTACTTCACGCCTACTCTGTGCCATCCTTGCGAATCATCTCTGGGCAATCCGCCACATTGCATTTAATCGGCTCACCCTCTTCTCGGTCTGTTTTCTCAACCGCATGTTGGCGCAGGTGTTTATATTCATCCATATCTTGCCAACCGCCTACTTGCACTTTATATTTGTTATGTGTAATTGGCCCTTCAGTTGTCGTAGAGCATCCAAATAAACCAGCTACACTAACCCATAAACATAATAATAAAAGACTTTGTAAGTGTGACATTGTCAGTTCCTTGAATTAAAGAGTTGTAGTTAAGATTAATGTTAACAGATAAAAGCACCGTTGAAGCTATTAAAAAATCCCGTAAACGGATCACTATTTTATTTTCAGATATTGAACACTCCACCCGCCACTGGGAACGTCGAGGCGATATTGATGCGCGCATGTTACTCGATCGTCACAACCGCTTACTCTTTCCCATTATTCGAAAATTTAATGGCCGAATTATTAAAACGCTGGGCGACGCCATTATGGCATCTTTCAACAAACCAGAAAATGCCGTACTCGCGGGCATCGCCATACAACAACAACTTGAAGCCGAACGTAAAAAAGACAAATATTTTAGCCTGCACACCCGCATTGGCATTCACACCGGCCAGGGCATTGTTGAGTATGATGACATTTTTGGTGATGTGGTTAATGTTGCCGCCAAGGTTGAACACAGTGCAAACGCCAACCAAATTTTACTCACCCACTCCACCGGCGCACGCATTAACAGCGCGCAATTTCAACTCACCGAAAAAACCAATGAACTAAATTTAATTGGCAAACGTAAAGGCATCACTCTTTATGATTGTGATTGGCAACAACATAAAAATTTAATTGCCAATATAAAACCCGACTCCATTATGCCGCTATTAAAAAGCCAAAAAATGGAATTGATTACCTATGTTGCAATGACACTGTTTGCGGTATTTTTTGTTTACCAATATTACTGGCGCTTTTTACTTGCCGACTCTGGCTTTTCATTTAGCTGGTTTCAAAACACCACCAATATTCCATCTGACTACCCCGCTATTTTAATATTACAAACCACCGCCTTAATCAGCTTTGCTTATTATTTACTGCGCATCGATTTTATTTCTCGCGCCCTACTCAAACTACTCAGTGGTTTTTTTGGTGCCGGTTTAGGCATACTTTTATTTGCCAGTTTAAATCATTATAACGACCTACCCTTTAAAAAACGCTGGCATGAGCCGCTTTACGAATCGCAATATCAATTTGTTGAAGTACTCATCGATAAAACGCCACTTAAGGAAAAACCTAACAAAGATGCAAAATTAATTAGCCTATTACCTGCGGGTGAAATATTTATTCATCAACAATCAAAAATAACTAACGGGCTTCGTTGGGACAAGGTCAAAGTTAATAATGAAAAAGCTGCTTGGATCCCCCACAAAATTCTCCCCGCATTTGGCGTAGCCGAAGAACAATTAACAATCATTCAAAAATTTTATTTTCGTTACTACGACTTATACGGCTTAATTATTGGAGTGCTGAGTTTTATTTGGGGTTATCTGAGTTTTAGAGTTCGCCCAAGCTAAGTTAAATAACTAATAAAAGGAAAATCATGCCACTTAAAATAGTTTCAATTTTAATCATTATTTGTGTGCTATTACTTCAAGCTTGTAGTTTTGGTTCTCATACTCGCAGTAAAAGCCCGCATTTTAGCGGCCAGTTGCATTTTAATAATACAGCGATTGTTAATGCTAAAATAATGCTTAGCATAGCGCCTGACGATAAATACTGCTTACAAGCTAAAACATTCACAACAACCAATAATCAGGGCAAATTTAATTTAAATGCTATAAGTGAAAAACACACTTATATTCCTTTTGCAGACCAGCAATTAGACCAGTGGACATTATGTGCAAAATACAAAGATAACACCTATAGTTTGTACACTAATAATCGATATGGGTCTGGTAGCGTCAGTGGTTCTGTCGTTTTACAATGTAACTTGGCATTGAGTACAACTCAGCCACTTTGCTCTAGCACTCGTTAATTATTTAAGCCGTATTCATTCCACTTTCCGCTTATTACTAACGAGTTATTACTAACGAGTCAAATAAAAAGGCTATTCTTTATTTTCAGCTTAACAACAACTTGAAAAATGTTAGCGCCTGAGCTATACCACATAAATCAATTGAATTCGAGAAGGAAAATGCTGGGCACTATTTTCAAACAAACAACATTATTTCTAGCTACATTTATCAGCGTTTTTTATAGCCATATCTGTCTATCAGAAATTTTCTCTGAACATTTATCTGTTATTACTTCAGCCGACCCTGAAAGCAATGCCGTACAATCGTTTATTATTATCGATAAAGGCAACTTTTTATCACAGGGCATCAAACATTCCAGCACCCAAAGCATCATTAGCCAGCAAACACCCTTTGTTATTAAGTTGACACAAAAAGCCACGCCTCAACAAACACTGCAATGGAAAATTAAAGTGCTCGATAAACAGCATGGCACCATTAAACTTTTATCAAAACATAAGGGTAATGGCCGCATGCTTAATTCAGGTTATGCTTGGCAATCTCAACCACTTGAACATAATTTAAAAGACCGCCATCAGCTTATTTTTCGACCTGCACCTTTTTCACATCAACCCTCTATTTATAAAAAAGGCAAAGGGCCAAAAGGCCAGCGTAGGCGTTATGGTGGTGGCACTCGCAATATTGACGAAAAAAAATACAATCCAAAATACTCATACAATATAAGTGTTATTGTTTCAGAAAATCAAAAAATTATTGCCACTCACGAAGCCAATATCAGCATGGATCGCATTGATATGATTCGCCAAGAATATATTAATCATTACAACATTAGCCGCTATGGGCGTGGGGAAAATGGCCAAATCCCGATTCCTAAACGTAGTGAAATTAGTCGCATTCCCGACAAACCTAAAAACTTAGCTGGCAACCCATTAACCGAAAGCCAGTACAAATTAATTATTAATGATGGCATGTTGAAGTTGGCTAAAAAAATTAATGATACATATTACAATAGCCTGCAAAAACTAAAATCATCTAACAATTTTTATGACTTAAACAATAAAATCTTAGATATTCCCAACAATAAACTGTGGGTTACCAGTGGCTGGCGCAACCCTGAGCGAAATGAATGGTATAGTAATGCAGTGAACGGCATTCATCAGCGCGGAGGTGCCGTCGATTTAGTTATTATGGCACCACCTAATTCAAAAAAGTCGGCTATTAGTTATTGGATTTTATGGAATGCACTACAAGAAAATAAACCCGATATTAATGCTTATTGGCAATTAGAAACCAATGGTCGCCCAATGACAACAAAAGAATTTAAACAAGATATTGAACCCAAAAACGGCATCCCTGATGCTTTTGATAAAGCAGACCATTTACATGCAAATGTTATTTATTAAATCTTTATTTGTTTTTTTATTTTCAATCTCACTGTGCAATGCCAGTTCGAGTTTTATTGAACAGTTTCAAGTTGATTCTGTTATTGATAAAAAACTGGCGAATCGCATTACTCAATACAATACTGAAGACATTAAGCTTTCACTCCCCAATCAAAAATTTGAACTTCTCAAAATAGATAAGCAACTAAATAAATTAAACACTCATAAAGACAAGGCTATTTACTGGTTTATTAAAGGCTTACACTATAAAAATCTAGCTGACTTTTATATGCAAAACAATAACCCCTCACTCGCATACGAGAATATAAAAAATAAAAATTTAGCTTATAAAAAAGCCATCGAACTCGACCAATCAAACAAGCAGCTTAGCGCCGCTATATTCAGCACAATGAAGCTGGGATTGCCAGAAGATTTAAAAATACAAGCCACAAAAAATGAACTTGCCTTAGGCGGAAATGGCGATAGCGATAGTTACTATTGGTATTTGCATTGGAGCAATATAGATCAGTTACAAAATGCGGGAAGACAGGACGAGGCAAAAGCGGCCTATAAAACAATGCAGCGTGAATTAAAAAACAGCGGCATGGATATGTCAGTTTATAGTAGCTTAACCAAAAAAATAGAGACTCAAACGCTTAATATAAACAGCTCACAAAACAATAAAAAACCATCACCCGCGAAGAAAGAAAAAACAACGCAAAAACCTAATGCCGAACCAAAAGAAAAAAACAGCCCTAAAAAGTATGATACCAAATTCATCATCATATTTTCTATTGCCGTATTTTCTATTATTAGTTTAATCACAGCGGTTGTTTATGAGGTAAAAAGAAAACGCAAAAAGAAAAATCGTAAGTAAATTATTTTTTATTAGCTAAAAAAGTTTTCTCAAATTCGCTTGCATTAATAGGCTGAGACCACAAATACCCTTGACCCTGCATACAAGAGTTTTCTATTAGATAATTTTTCTGCTGTTCAGTTTCAACACCTTCCGCCACCAAATTCAAATTAAGTGCCGCAACCAATTGAATCATCGCTTTCACTATTGCTGCATTTTCTTTATCATCGGGCAAGTCTTTTACAAATGAGCAGTCAAGTTTTACCGTATCAAACGGGAATTCTTTTAAATATGCCATTGAAGCATAGCCTGTTCCAAAATCATCCAAAGCAATCTTCACTCCCATGCTATGAATTTTATTTAAAATTTCTTTTGCATTTTTGTAATTATCAACCAGCGCACTCTCGGTTAATTCTATTTCTATAAACTGCGGTGATAACTGTACATCTTCCATTACATTTTTACAGTGTCCCAACAAACCACCTTCTTTAAAATGCCGAGCAGAAACATTAACTGATAAACTATCAATAGTATAACCACTTGTTTGCCATTTTTTAAATTGCTTACAAGCGCTTCGCATTACCCATTCATCAAGCTGAATAATTAATCCTGTTTCTTCTGCCAGTGGTATAAATTCGGCAGGTGAAATAAGCCCTCTTTGTGGATGCTGCCAACGCACTAACGCTTCCATACCAATACACTGACCGCTGCTCAAGTTTACTTTAGGTTGATAGTAAACAAGGAATTCTTCATTTTTTAATGCACGTCGAATTTGATTTTCTAAATCTAATCTTTGCATTGCTTTTAAGCTCATTTCATTTTCATAAAACTGAAATGTTTGTCTACCCAATTCTTTCGCACGATACATTGCTATATCTGCATTTTTCAACAATGCACCAAAACTATCACCATCTTGTGGGTATAATGCAATACCAATGCTGCCGCCAACATGAACTTCTTTATTGTTTATTAGCGTTAATTCATCAAGCGATTTAAGTATATTTTTAGCCACCGATTCCACTGATTTAGGATCATCCAGCGCCTCTAAAATTATTGTAAATTCATCGCCCCCTAAACGTGCCACCGTATCTGTTTTACGCAAAACTTGAGTTAATCGCTGCGATACAATATTGAGTAATTGATCGCCCGCCGCGTGCCCCATTGAATCGTTGATGACTTTGAAATGATCAATATCAAGAAACAATAATGCGAACTGAGAATCTTCACGTTGTGCTCGAGAAATAGCCTGATCGATTCGATCCATAAATAGCATACGATTTGGCAAGCCGGTGAGTACATCGTGGTATGCAAGATGGCGAATTTTTTGTTCTGCTTTTGCAGCGGCTAACATGCGTGCCACTCGATGCTTTAAAACAGACCAGTTAAAAGGCTTAGTAATATAATCACATGCACCCACTTCAAAAGCCATTGCGATAGACTGATCATCATCCAATGAAGTTGCCATTAGAATGGGTATTTCTTGGCAATCATCTATTTTTTTTATTTCTTCTGTCGCACGAAAGCCATCCATTTCAGGCATAACGGCGTCCATTAAAATTAAATTGGGGGAGTGACGAATAACAGCTTGAACGGCTTCTAAACCATTAGCAACTTCAATGACTTGATAGCCACCTTGCTCCATGGTGTATCTGAGCACCAATCGAATTGACGGATCATCATCGGCAATAAGCACAATAGGCGAACGCTCACACGCCCCATCTTGTATAGAAGTTTCTACTGGATTGTTCCCTAATTCAGCACTTATATTTTCATTACTTGATGAATTGCTGGATTTTTTCATAAATTATTATAGTTATTTATTTTTATAATTATAAAAATTGCCTAAATAAAATGTACTAACGAGTCATACTGAAAAGAATATCCCTAATGAATTTGTAGGTGAGAATAAATTCGCACCTACAATAATACTGTCTCGCTTGGGTATTCTTTATTTCTGTCTCAGCAATATATCTATCGTTTAGTCGTTAGGAGCATAGCAGTATTTTTAAAAATATACTTAGTTTTAACATGAAATTTTATAAAACTGATTTAGCCTTCTAATCCTTTAGATGCTATTTCAAATAAATCTTTGGCTAAATTAGGTGTCTCATAAATTCTTTGTAACTGCACTTTCATCATTAACTGACGATTGCCATCATAATTTTTCCACTGAATTAAGGGTAACAGTAAACGCGCAGCAATTTGTGGATTAGTTGCATTTAATTGAATAACAATATCCGCTAGAAATTGATAACCCTGCCCTGATAAATTATGAAACTCCACAGCATTTGCCTGAGTAAATGCACCCACTAACGAGCGCACTCGATTCGGCACATTTAAATCAAAATCTTGATGCTCTAGCAATGACTGAATGGATTGAAATGCATTGCTACCCGTTGCGGTAGCCTGCACCATAAACCACTTATCAATCACTAATGTATCTTCATGCCACTGCTGATAAAAATCGCCTAAAACTTGCTGACCTTCTGTTTTTGTATAGTGTACTAAACAGCGCAGAGCAGAAATTTGATCGGTCATATTACTGGCGTTTTTATATTGCTGTTGCGCCAATTCTACCGCTACTTTTTTAGCGGTTTCGGTTTGACTGCACACCATATAAGACAAACAAATATTTTTTAAACTACGCTGCCCCATTGCCTCAGGTGTCAGCAAATATTCCTTATCTTCACAGGCTTTATAAAGCGCCACAAAATCATCCATTAATTCATACGCGAGGGTTTGTTTGCAAAATTCGCGCACATGATAAATTGCATCCACTTCAATCAGCGGCATGTTTTGACCTAAATAATCTTCACTGGGTAAACTTAAAATTCTCGCGGCCAATGCCTTATCTAATGATGAGTCCACTAACACCTGTTTAAATGTGCTAATAAAAAACCCATCCAACGTTAAAGTTTTTTCCTGTTTATAATCGTCAATTAAGGCCAGCATAATATTTAGCCCCAACTGTTGCGCACAGTTCCAGCGATTAAATTCATCCGTGTCATTGGCGACTAAAAATGCCAACTGTTCATTAGTTAATTCAAAATTTAATTTCACCGGTGCAGAATAATTTCGCAGCACTGAAATGGCAGTATCTGCTGGCACATCTTCAAACTCAATTATTTCTTCAGCCTGATTAATATTAATAACTTGTGTAGCTGATTCTATTTCATCACCTTGCGCAGAGATTAAACTCAAACTCAATGGAATATGAAACGGTAGATTTTTTGCAACAGGTGATATTTGTTTAATCGATAACGTTAAGCGCTGATCATCTGCATTATATTTTGATTGGATATCCAATTGCGGTGTACCCGCTTGATGATACCAGCGACGAAATTGGGTTAAGTTGATATTACTGGCATCTTCCATTGCCTTTATAAAATCTTCGGTGGTGGCGGCTTCACCATCGTGGCGTTGAAAGTATAAATCCATGCCTTGTCGAAATTTTTCTTTACCTAACAAAGTATGAATCATACGAATAATTTCCGCACCTTTGTTATAAACCGTCACCGTGTAAAAATTATTTATTTCAACATAAGATGCCGGTTGAATGGGATGCGACATCGGCCCTGCATCTTCGGCAAATTGACGCGTGCGTAATACATTCACATCATCAATACGTTTTACTGCAGCGGAATTCATATCGGCGGTAAATTGCTGATCGCGAAAAACCGTTAGCCCTTCTTTTAAGGTTAGCTGAAACCAGTCGCGACAGGTCACCCGATTACCACTCCAGTTATGAAAATATTCGTGGCCGATAACCGCTTCAATATTAATAAAATCCGTATCGGTTGCGGTGTTTGGTAGGGCTAAAACATATTTTGAATTAAACACATTTAAACCCTTGTTTTCCATCGCCCCCATATTAAAATCATCCACCGCTACAATCATGTAAATGTCTAAATCATATTCGCGACCAAACGTATCCTCATCCCACTTCATGGATTTTTTCAGCGAACGCATAGCGTGATCACACTTGTCTGCATTGTGCGCTTCCACATAAATGCGGCAATCTATTTCGCGATTATTCATAGTGGTGAAAGTATCTTTAATGCATTCTAAATCGCCCGCCACCAATGCAAATAAATAGCAGGGTTTTTTAAACGGATCTTCCCAAGTGACACTGTGTTTGCCATCGTCTAAATCTGTTTCATTTAATGGATTACCGTTAGATAACAACACCGGATATAATTTTTTATCCGCCACAATGGTGGTGGTAAATTTCGCCATCACATCGGGGCGATCTAAATAATAAGTGATTTTACGAAAGCCTTGCGCTTCACACTGAGTGCAAAAGTTGCCCGATGATTTATACAAACCTTCCAACGAAGTATTGAGTTGCGGCTTTATAAAAGTTTCAATTTGCAACGTGAATGCATCCGGCACATCGGGAATCCACAGGCCTTCTTTGTTTACACTAAACTCACCATCGCTAAGTGCTTTATCATTAAGCAGCACCGTGCCCAACACTAAATCTTCGCCGTTCAACTCAAGAATATGTTGGCCATCGACTGTATCATTACGGCGCAGTTGCATTGTCGACACTACGCGGGTTTCATCTTCGCCCAGCTCAAAGCGTAAGTTGACCGTATCAATCCAGTATTGAGGCTGGCTGTAGTCTTTTAAATAAATGGTGTTGGGTGAGGTTTTTTGAGTCATTGGATTTCCTGTAGTGGTACAGTGAAGATACAGTAAAATTATTGGCGATCAAACTGTTATCAATATTTTATTGTTAATCTATATTATTCAGATGGTATTATTTCAAGATAATTCAATAATATGATCCTGCAACTGTTCGGGATGAATATAATCTTCTGACACCGCAAAACCATCCACTGTGATTCCCGCTTGCTGCACCGATTGTTGATTGCCTGAAATAAGTGGATGCCATTCGGGCAAAGGTTTACCTTCAAAAATTAGTCGATACGCACAACTTGCTGGCAACCATTGATATTCAGTTAAAGGCATTTTTCGAATTAACAAACATTCGGGTACGCGAAATTTTCGGTTTGCATAATCTTTGCAACTGCACTTTTCGATATTTAATAAATGACAACCGACATTGGTGAAAAATAACTCGTTGGTGTCTTCGTCTTCAAGTTTAAGCAGGCAACAACGAGCACAGTGATCGCAAAGTGACTCCCACTCACTACCACTCATTTGTTCGAGATTTTTAGTTTCCCAAAATGCTTTTTTTTGCGCAGCTTTGTGTTTATTTGCGTTCATTTGCGTTGTCTTTTTCTTTTACCTTTAAACATCCAAAGCCTGAATCAACTCAACCCCATTGCCATCTGGGTCACGACAAAACAATGCCGCCCTGCCAGAGCGCGAACGCGTAAACCCAATTCCTCGCGTATTTAACTGCCCTTCAATCTCATCCAAATTATCCACCGACATCGCCAAATGCCGGTCGCGACCGCCATGCTCAGGTCGACCAATCACCGGATCGGGATTTTCCACCTCCAGCAAATGAATTTGCTGCTCCCCAATTGTTAGCCAAGCACCGACAAAACCCAAATCGGGTCGATCATTACACACCGCCAGCCCCAGCACCCCATGATAAAAATCCACCGCCCGCTGCGTATCTGCCACAACTAAGCTCACATGATGTATTGATAAAAGCGCCACTTTGCCCCCAGATTTGCGTATAATAAGCCGCCTTTAAACGACTCTAATGTGTTAACCACAAGCTACATTTTACATGAACCCAGATCTCAATCGACTCCATCCTTACCCATTTGAAAAACTGGCCCAGCTTAAAGCGGGCATTACGCCCAATGCCGAGCTTAAACATATCGCCCTTTCAATTGGCGAACCCAAGCATGCGCCCCCAGCGTTTGTGTTGGAAGAGTTGGTAAATATGTTGCCCAAAATTGCCAATTACCCGCTCACTAAAGGTATGCCAGAATTACGCCAGTCGATTGCTAACTGGTTAAGTCGACGCTTTGCTTTGCCCGCGGAAAGTTTAAACATCGAAAAAAACATCCTGCCGGTAAATGGCACCCGCGAAGCTTTATTTGCATTTGCGCAGGCGATGATTCAGCGTAACGATTCGCCATTAGCCAAACCATTAGTATTAATGCCCAACCCGTTTTATCAAATTTACGAAGGCGCGGCAATATTGGCTGGAGCCGAACCCCACTTTTACAACACCACTGCCGATAGTAATTATTTGCCCAACTTTGAATCGATAGACGATAGCACTTGGCAAAATTGCCAGCTCATTTATATTTGCAGCCCAAGCAACCCCAGCGGCGCGGTGATGTCAAAATCACAAATGCAGTGGCTAATAAATAAAGCCGAAAAATTTGATTTCATTATTGCCGCCGACGAATGCTATTCCGAAATTTATTTTGATGATGCACAACCACCCTGCGGATTATTAGAAGCCGCCGCCGAAATGGGCAATACAAATTACAAACGCTGCGTGGTGTTTCATAGTTTATCGAAGCGCTCCAACCTGCCCGGCTTACGCTCGGGTTTTGTTGCGGGTGATGCCAACATTATGAAAGCATTTTTAAAATACCGCACTTACCATGGTTGTGCCATGTCTGGCCATCATCAATATGCTAGCATTCGCGCATGGGATGACGAACAACATGTAATTGATAGCCGTGAAATTTACCGCAAAAAGTTTAACACTGTGTTAAAAATATTATCACCCGTAATGAATGTTAAACTACCCGACGCGGGGTTTTATTTATGGCCGCAACTGGATATGCCCGACACAGATTTTGCACAACAATTATTTACCGAACAAAACATTACCGTTTTACCTGGGCGATATTTATCTCGCAACACCAATAATATTAACCCCGGTGAAAATCATATTCGCATGGCATTAGTGGCAACGTTAGAAGAAACCACTGAAGCTGCACACCGAATTAAACACTTTTTAGAATCACGCTAAACCCAATCTGGAGAACCCAATGAGCGACTTAAAAAATACGATAGAAGAAGCCTTCGAACGCCGCGCCGACATTACCCCCCGCAATGTTGAAACCCATGTGCGCGAAGCCGTGGAAGACTGCATTAATATGTTAGATTCAGGTGCCGCTCGCGTTGCCGATAAAGCCAGTGGCGACTGGGTAGTTAATGAATGGCTGAAAAAAGCCGTGCTGCTTTCATTTCGCATAAACGATAATGATTTTATTAAAGGCGGCTTCACCAACTACTACGACAAAGTTGAATCTAAATTTGCCGGTTACAATACTAAAGATTTTCGTGAATCTGGCGTGCGCGTAGTGCCACCTGCGGCCGCGCGTAAAGGTTCTTACATTGCGCCCAATGTTGTGCTAATGCCATCGTATGTAAACATCGGTGCGTATGTTGATAGCGGCACTATGGTTGACACTTGGGCAACGGTTGGTTCGTGCGCACAAATTGGTAAAAATGTTCACTTATCCGGCGGCGTTGGCATTGGAGGTGTTTTAGAGCCATTGCAAGCAGCGCCTACTATTATAGAAGATAACTGCTTTATCGGCGCACGCTCAGAAGTAGTTGAAGGCGTAATAGTTGAAGAAGGCTCGGTTATTTCAATGGGCGTTTACATTGGCCAAAGCACAAAAATATTTAACCGCGAAACCGGTGAAATTACTTATGGTCGCATCCCTAAAGGTTCGGTGGTGGTGTCGGGTAACTTACCGTCTAAAGATGGCACTTACAGTTTATACTGCGCAGTAATTGTTAAGCAGGTTGATGCGAAAACATTAAGCAAAACTGGGCTTAACCAGTTATTGCGTGACATTGAATAAAGGATAAAAATATTTTTCCGCGAATAAACGCAAAACACGCAAATTTTTATAGGCTCATGCGCCTGCGGCGCATTACATCTTATATTATCTTTTGATTTTATTTGCGTGCATTTGCGGAAAACAATGCTTTTAAAAATTATGATAACGCTATACGGCATACCCAACTGCGACACCATCAAAAAAGCCCGCAAATGGCTTAAAGATAATAACGTCGATTATACCTTTCACGATTATAAAAAACTCGGCGTGCCCGAAAAAGAATTAACGACTTGGGTAAAAAAAATCGGCTGGGAAATTTTATTAAATAAACGCGGCACAACTTGGCGAAAATTAGATGAGGCGATAAAAGAATCTGTAAATAAAAATACCGCTATTCAAATTATGCTGGAGAATCCCAGCATTATAAAACGCCCCGTATTAGTAAAAGGTAAAAACATTTTAGTTGGCTTTAAAGCCGATGAATATACAAAATTATAAAATTAATTTCTTAATGAGTTTTGCTGCAACCACAGCTCAGCCTCTTCAACAGAGGTAAACACATTATATTTTTGCGAAAGATTTTTTGAAATAATCATAAACAACTTAACAATAGGTACGGCTAACTTCGAATTAGAGAATATAGCTATTCTTGCCTCGCCTCGACGTTCAGCGTATTTCTTTTGCACTTTATTAAGCTGTTTTAAAAACGTCATATCAATATTATCAAAATGCATGTCTCGAATATCCCAAATAGTATCCACATCGTGACAATATTCATCTGAGCTTAATAACGCCAAGGTCACCGTCTCAAAACTCTCGACGCTAAGATAACCCTGCGCTTTTATGGTAAGAATTTTTTTCTGTTTATTGTATTTTAAATCGATTGACATTTTTTAATTCCAATCTCTTTTGTTTAATAATACACAAACTCAACTCAGTTTCATAATCCTATTTACATTAAGTTTGTTGAATAAACTAATCTGGCAATTGAGATGCAAAATACAAGCTACCTTTTAATGCCTGAAATTGCTCTGCATTGTTTTTGAAATCTGCAGATGGTGTAAAATCTAATTTAGAATCATCTAAGCGTTCTGCTAATAGCGCATTTAATTTTTGTGGTGTATTAAGCTGCTCAAAAACATCGTCTGGAAGAAATTTAAATCGAGTTAGATATGCGCTTAAAAAGCCACCTAATGTTAGTGAAATATCACGTTGACTAATATCCTCTTGGTCAATATACGCCAGTATTGCCTGTTTATGCTCATCAAATAGCTGCTGTTTTCTAAGCGCATCATCCTGCTTATATTTAACTATTTCTAAATCTGAAACAACTGTAACTGGGCTACTGTGCACATCTAACAAAGGTTCAGCTAACATTTTGGTTGCCTCAACAGGCATCGTATTTTCCAATTGCTGTCGCCACAAATCAGTAAGATGTTCGTTTGCTGGTTGCTGCTCTAATACAGACAACAGATGCTTTGCCAAACGATCAAAGCACTGGCTAGCATTTGCTTTGGGTTGAAAAATGCTAATGGGCACTTGCGAACAAACTGCCGCCGAAACCAATTCATCCCGATTTACAAACCCCATATATGCAGGATGATATCCAATATATTTTATAACCGCCGCTGAAAAACGTTTGAAAATTTTTCTAGCATCAAATTCAGAGTGGGTTTGATTAACAACTACATTTATACGCTTTTGATATTTCGCTTTACGCAGTAGGCGCAATAATGAAAAAGCATCGGTAAGGGATGTTGGCTCTGGCGTAATAACAATAATACTTTGATGGGCACTTTCAATAAAGTTTAATACATTGCTATGAATGCCCGCTGATGTATCAACCAAAATCACATCATAATTTTTTTCTAATTCGGCCAGTGCATTTAGTAAATACACCTGAGCTTCTTGCTGTAAATTAGAAAAATCAACAACGCCAGATGCACCGGGAATAAAGCAAATACCATTCGAATGAATAATAATATCATTTAGCTTTTTTTCTCCACTCAACACATGCTGTAATGTGTATTGCGGTGATTCACGTAATAAGATATTAATATTGGCTAAATTAGTATCTGCATCAAATAAGCAGATTTTTTTACCTTGCTTTGCCAGTGCAATACCTAAATTAACCGTTAGCGTTGTTTTTCCGACGCCGCCTTTGCCACTACTCACGGCTATTATTTCGGTGCGATTTTTGCTCATAAAACATTAATCTTTTAAAAAATTGATAAGCAGAGTGTACGATTATGCCTATCATCATGGCAATAATTAAAAGCAATTAATGCCTCTCAGCCCGTTTAAAATAAAATTATCACGCCATATATTTAGAGACCTTTGCACGATAGCATCACAAGTAAAAATGAATTTCACCCATTCGAGCTAGCCATTCGTCTATTTATTGAGTAAAAGCGGGTTATTTCGATCTTTCATCACCAAGTACGTTTGACAAGACTCATTTCTGTAATAATATTAATAGCATGCGTAACAAAGCAGTTAAGTTACTTGAATATATTGAAGTAAATAGATTACCGTCTCTACCCCATGTACTAGTTAAACTATTACAAGCCTGTAGAGAGGATGATATTTGCTTTGACTCGCTCTCTGTAATTATCAGCCAGGATGCATCACTCACCAGCAAGGTTATAAAAGCCGCGAACTCACCGGTATACGGGCGTGCTCGCCATCTAAACTCCCTCAAACACACGCTTATGTTTTTGGGTTTTGATACCATTAAATCAATTGTTATTACCACCTGCATTAAGCAGTTTTTTTCTGCCTACAGTGTACAAAAAACACATTTTCTAAAAACTTTTTGGCTGCACTCATTAACCTGCGCCACACTTTCTCGCTCATTAGCCAAACTCACCTCTTACCCTTTTCCTGAAGAAGCTTACCTCGCTGGGTTACTACACGATATCGGCAAGCTAATGATGGAGCCGGAAATGGACAAAGAATATAAATCGCACCAGCACTTTGTATACCCCGCAGATGATATTTTAAATATTGAAAAAGACACACTCGATATAAGCCATCCAGAATTAGCTGCCATAATGTTAGAAAAATGGAATATGCCAGATGTGATATGTGATGCCGTGAGATATCACCATAGCAGCCCCGATCAAATACAGTCAGCTCATCTCTTAGCTAAAATCGTTAATTTTTCTAGTATGTTAACCGCCGATTTTCAAAATAATAAACAATCTATTACCACCGAAGCTGGCATTCTTTTATTTGATCTTTCAGAGTCAATAATAAATAACATCACCGCTGAAGCTATTGATGAAGCGCATTCACTAGCCACATCAATGGACATTGATATTGGCGATATTGCAGATAAAGACATTCAAGAAAAAGATGAATTAAAGCAAATTAAACTTGCTCAAGAAGTCAGAGATAACGCTCTTATACAAAATAGCAAAGAGACCATTAGCGAAAACAACAAAGACATTTATAAATCTATTCAACAGTCTGTAAACTTATTGTTTGGAATTGATAATAGTTTATTTTTATACCCCGATGACACATTGCAATTTTTATGTGCCGATATAAATCAATATTTTACTGACACTAGACTTTTTGAAAATCTGAAAGTAAATATTAATAGCACCAGTATTGTTTCACAATGCTTTAATAAAAATAAAATTACAAATAATTTTTCTAGCAATCAAGAATCATCAAGCATACTAGATGAACAAATTACTCACGCATTGAAACATGATGGAATTATATGCATTCCTGTTGCTTATAACCAACAAAAACTAGGTGTATTAGTACTATCTACCAATCATAATAAAGCCTTTAAATTACTTAAAGATGCACCACTACTTCGTCTATTTGCCGATAATTTATCCTCGAAAATAAAGCAAGCTTCAGACACTGAAAAAACCATTAGTGATATATCAACCAAACAAAATGATATTTTTTTAGATAGAGGTAAAAAAATAATACATGAAACCAATAACCCATTGGCCGTTATAAGAAACTACCTGCAATTGTTATCTAAAAAAATCGACAGTTCAAGCCCTGCTCAGTCAGATATTAATATAATAAAAAATGAAATAGACCGCATTAGCAATATAATTTCAAAATGTAAAAAAACACCCAACACAGATGAATTAAATTTAACCCATATCAACATTAATGAGTCCATAATAGAACTAACAAATTTATATAATTCATCTTTATTTGCAACACATAAAATAAAATACACACTCAATCTTGATAAAAACATAAAGCCGGTATTTATTGATATTAGTAGCATCAAACAAATTATAAGTAATTTACTTAAAAATGCTGTTGAAGCCATAGCTTCAGATGGCGAAATAAATATTACAACAAGCGCAACAAATATTAATGGAAAAAAATATATTCAACTTATACTGCAAGATAATGGCCCAGGAATTCCCATTAAAATAATGGATAAGCTGTATAGCCCGGAAAACACAACAAAAGGAGAAAGCCATTCTGGATTAGGCTTGAGTATTTCAAAAAATTTAGTCGAAAAAAACAATGGATTAATTAGCTGCACATCAAATAAAAACGGTACTGTTTTTTGCATTCATTTCCCTGAATCAAAACAGTGATTATAAATTAATATAAACATTAACTGTAAGAAGCAGATTTTTAAATGAGTAACAACATTGATCAGCAAGTAGACAATGAACTAAACCTTACCATTAATGATGACGACAAAAATGAAACCATATTAATAATAGATGACAACAAACTCCACCAATATAGTTTAATGGAGCTAATGAAGGAGCATAGCTATAACATTGAATGCGTAAGCAGTGGTGAAGCAGCAACAGCTCGTTTAAAAGATAACAGCATCGGCATAATTTTACTCGACCTAAATATGGGCGGTATAAATGGTGAAGGTGTTATGCAGTTTATCTCTGAAAATAAATTAGATACAACCATTATTGTAGTAAGTGGGGAAACATCGTTTGAAGCTGCAGAAAATGCTATAAAACATGGTGCTTATGATTTTATTAGAAAACCATATTCTATAGACAATCTACTTAATTCTGTTAAGAATGCGGCAATGAAACGTCAACTAGAATCTGACAATCGAAAAATGCACATACAACTTCGAGAGTCTGAAAAACTTCACCGTTATATCGTTAATAAATCTCCTGATATTGTTTACATACTTAATAGCAAAGGCTATTTCACCTTTATTAATAAACGCATAGAAACACTATTAGGGTATCGTGTAAAAGAAATTATTGGCAAGCATTACACAGAATTAGTACATACAGATGACATAGAAAAAGCTGAGTTTAAATTTAATGAACGACGAACAGGTAAACGTGCAAGCACCAGTATTGAATTAAAACTTAAATGTAAAAACAAAGATCATGCACGTAACTTCGACAATCGAATTTTACCTATTGAAATAAATTCAGTAGGTGTTTATGGACATAAGGGCAACAAAAGCAATAAGTTTATTGGCACATACGGTGTTGCTCGTGATATCACTGATCGCATTGAAGCAGAAGAAATTATTCGTTTTCAAGCATATCACGACATACTCACACGTTTGCCAAACCGCACATTACTTAATGATCGTTTAAGACAAGCGCTTGCTCAGGGTAAACGCAACAATACGCATTTGTCAGTAATGTTTTTAGATTTAGATCGATTTAAAGTCATTAACGATACTTTAGGTCATATTGTGGGCGATCATTTATTACAAGCTGTTGCCGCTAGGCTACAAAAATGTTTACGTAATGGCGATACACTTGCACGCTTAGGTGGTGATGAATTCACTTTACTACTACCTGAAGTTGAAAGTAAAAAAGATGCCGAATTAATTGCCAAAAAAATAATTAACACATTGAAGCAAGCATTTGAAATTGATGGCCATGAACTATTTGTAAGTACCAGTATTGGCATTTCTCACTATCCTGAAGATGGTGATTCGATTGAATCACTAATTAAGCATGCAGATATAGCAATGTATTCAGTTAAAGGAAAAGGTAAAAATGGTTACCAATTTTATGACGGCGAAATGATTAATGCTTATTCAAATCACTTATCGTTAGAAAATGATTTGCGTAGAGCGCTCGATCAAAAACAGTTTGAAGTTTATTATCAACCCCAGGTAAATATTGAAACTCAAGAAATATTTGCATTGGAAGCACTCATTCGCTGGCATCATCCTCAGCGTGGACTCATTGGGCCTGGGGAATTTATTGGCCTTGCCGAAGAAACTCGCTTAATTATTCAGTTGGGCGACTGGGTATTTAAAACGGCCTGCGCCGATCTAAAACACTGGCGAGAACTGGGCCTTGAAAATCTACGTATTGCAGTTAATGTTTCAGCTATACAGCTTGAACAACCCAATTTCGTAGAATACATTTTAAACACGCTACAAAGTTTTGATATTGCTGGTAAGTTTCTTGAAATAGAAATAACTGAAAACACATTAATGCACGATAAAGATGATGGTATTTTAAAATTAAAAGAGCTAAGTAATTACGGAATTAAAATTGCAATCGATGATTTTGGTACAGGCTATTCATCACTAAACTATTTAAAACAACTACCTATTGATACTTTAAAAATTGACCGATCTTTTATTCAACAGATGTCAAAAAGCGAAGAAGATGAATCTATTATTAAAGCTATAATTGCGATGGCCAAAGGGCTTAATTTAAATATTATTTCAGAAGGCGTTGAAACTAAAGAACAGCTTAATCAGCTAATGAACTGGCGCTGCAAAAATATGCAAGGATTTTTATTTTCTCGCCCAATACCTAAATCACAAGCTTATGATATTTTAAAGAATAATGATTCATTTAGCGCACTGAATCTAATCGAACTTTAAACCGGTTAAAAACAAATTCTCGTATACTTATTCGTAAAATATTTATGTGATTTTTATCACAAAAATCCAGATAACTTAATCTTGACGAATTCAAAATAGCATTCATAATGATAGCCACATAAAATATTATAATAAATCCTGCGTTTCTAATAATTGATAGCTTAAGGATAGTGGTAACATTAACATCCATCGCTAAAGCTTATCTGCGTATTTTAGAAGGAAAACAATGAAACACCTAATCATAACTTTACTACTAAGCTTTTTCGTACACAGTGTATCTGCTGATAATACTGACTTTCCAGGCAGAGCTAAATATCCTTATGTCCCCTATATAGAGTTAGACGATTTATACAAATCTCTCAATAATTCTGTCATTATTGACTCTAGATCTATTTATGAATACGAAACACTTAGAATAAAAAATGCGGTATCAATTCCTTTAAATCTTTCATCCAAAAAATTCGAAAAGCAAATGCTGCAACTTCGAGCAGAAAATCCCAACAAAAAATTAGTATTTTATTGCAATGGCCACACTTGCATGAAATCTTATAAAGCGGCTCTTCGCACAATAAAATTTGTCGGATTAAAAAATGTTTACGCCTATGATGCTGGCGTTTTTGACTGGGCCAAAAAATATCCTGAAGAGTCTGTGTTAGTAGGAAAAACACTTACTGACCCTAAACACCTTATTTCCAAAGCCGATTTTAAATCACGCTTGATAGATGCAGAGAAATTTATTAAATCAGCTGATAGCTCCGTTGCCATTCTTGATATTAGAGAAAGAATTGAACGCGATGGTTTTTATATTTTCTCTGGTGATGAGACCTCAATTGCCTTAAATAAAAATGAAAAGGAAAAATTAAACAAGTTTCTTAAGAACATTAAGGCCAAAAATAAAACATTGTATGTATATGATTTAGTCGGCAAGCAGGTACGTTGGTTTCAATACTACCTAGAAGATAAGAAGATTAAGAAATATTACTTCATGAAAGGTGGAGCTGATGCATTTTTTGATATTCCTTTAAACCGACTTATTGATTAAATCACTCAAGCATAATTTTTTACATAGATACTATTTTAGCCTAGATGCCCAAATAGCAATTTTATGCTTCATCGACTTTTGAGAGATTTGATCTTCAGGTATTGGCTGTATTACTTTATCGTGAACCAATAAGCGATAAATATACTCTATTTTTTCACTTGCAGAATCCGTTGGCTCAAACTCAACTACCCCTCTGGCTTCGCCGTACTTCACGCCTTCTAATATGGCTTTTTTTACCAGCTCTTTTTCATTTTTAAGTTTTTTCATATTCGCCTCAGCTAAATATTAATCTTGCGTATTCCAGCCCTGCTTAATTGCCATATCTAGTAGTAACTCTGCTGTTATGCCCTCTTTAGGTATTATATCTTGCACCTTTATTGTAAATTTATTTTCTTTATTATCCCAAACAATACGTTCTATTTTTCCTGAAAACCAGTCGCCATCTCCTACTTCTATTCCAATTGAGGGTGGAAATGGCATTGCTATTTTTTTCTCTAACGTTTTAAACTTGCGTTTTTTTTGGTTTTCTTTCCATAAGTATTTTATAAAGGTACAACTATACATAACATTGCCTTTCAAACTAAATTTTAATAAATCTATTCGTTAAGTCCAATGTTACCTTTATCTGATTCTTGCAACAAACTATAACCATGATACTCGCCAATTAAACGTAATTTAAATAATACATCATTTGGCAATTTCTGTAGCTGATTATTTTTTATTACATAATAATCACTTTTTTCGTCTTCTAAATAGGGCAATATTTGCTGCCATGATTTTATCTCAATCGCTTGCCCTTTTGAGTAAAACTGTGCAGAGAAAGGCCGCTTCAATAAATAGATAAGCTGACTCTGTTGATCGGTTTTAAGTTGATCATAACGCGCGATTATATCTTTCTGTGATTTGGTTTTAATATATCCTTCGTTTTGAGCCGCTATTGCAGTCATCATTATTAATGGCATTACAATGCCTAACGTGACAAATATTTTAAGATATTTTTTTACACTTTCTGTTTGTAACAATATCAACAATAACTCAGCCGTTATTATTGCCAATGGCACCATCGCGGGTAACGTATAGGTTGCCAGAATATTTCCTGAAAATGTAAAAAACAACAATGGTGTAATTGCCCATAAACTTAAATAAATTGCCCATGAATGATTTTGAATAACCTGCTGCTTAACAATAGATTTTAATCGCCATAAAATAATGGGCAATAAAAATGACCAAGGGAAAAAAGACATTATTGCATGCAGCCAAATAGTACCCCGTGGTTTTGCATGAGCGGTGCCATATAAGTCACCTTGCCAGCCAGAAATCATAAATCGATTCCAATGCTCACCGATGATAAAATAATCAATGAATCCTGGCGTGCGTTGTTCTGCCAATATATACCAAGGCAAACTTATAATCAGCATCAACACAATGCCGCTAATCCAAGGTATTTTTTTCCACGTTTGTTTAATACTGCCCTGTAAAATCACCCATAACCCAATGGGCACTCCCGTTAACACGAATACCAATGGACCTTTTGATAATAACCCTATACTAATACCAATAAAAAAAGCATAGCCCCAATAATATTGATATCGCCGCTCAATACTGTTCATTGCTCGCCAAAATGCCACCATTGATAGAGTGACACCCAATAATAATGCAGCATCCATAATTATCGCACCGGCAATAATAAAAAATAAAACGCTGCTAGAAAGCATAAAAGTTGAGAGCAAACCCAAATCAGAATTTCGCTGCCGTGTTGCTAAGTGGTACACCAAAATGAGTACCATTAATGCAATGAAAAATGATGGCAAGCGTGCCGCAAATTCATTCACACCCAATATTTCAAAACTACCGGCACTTAACCACGTTGCTAATGGCGGCTTACCCCAAAATGGTACGTCATAATCAAACTGTGGCGTCACCCAATTTTGAGTTTCAACCATAATGCGGGCTATTTCACCATAACGTGCTTCGGTTGTATCTTGCAGGGAATACATGCCAAGCGTTAATAAGCGAACAGCCAATACACTCAATAATACCAACCATAAAATTCGACGATATTTAATGCTTAAATTTAAGCCCTTAGATTTTTCATGCACAATATTATTCTCAGACATTGCTGCACTAGAAAAAAAATTCATAATACATTTCTCTTACTAGCCGATTCTTGATTGTCTTTTTTAGTCTCTTTACTTATTACAGATGGCGTCCAATTATCGACATAATATAAGGGGCGTTTTTTTGTTTCTGTATGTATACGGCCCAAATACTCTCCCAATGTACCCAACATAAGCATCTGCATTCCGCCTAAAAATAATATCCCCATTGCCAATAATTTCATTGCTGAAACGGCTTCGTTTAATACAAAAAATTGTATCGAAAACCATAATAATGCGAACATGGATAAACTAAGACACAAGATACCAGCATAGCTTGCCAGCTTTAATGGCGCGGTTGAAAATGCGGTGATGCCATCAATGGCTAAATTCCAAAGCTCTAAATAATTCCATTTACTACTGCCACTGGCGCGCTCATCTCGATGATAAATAATCTCTTTTTTCTTATAACCCAGCCAAGCAAATAGGCCTTTCATAAACCGATTGGATTCTCGTAACTGACACAAACTATCGACGGCACGCCTGCTTAATAAACGAAAATCACCAACACCTTCCGGCATATCAACATCACTAATGCGATTCATAATTCGATAAAAACCAACGGCGGTTAATTTTTTTAGCCATGACTCACCTTTACGTGATTCACGTTTCATATACACCATGTCATAACCACGTTGCCACTCTGCCACCATTTCTGGAATTAGCTCTGGTGGATCTTGTAAGTCTGCATCAATAATAATCACCGCATCGCCTTCTGCATAATCAAGCCCTGCTGTCATGGTAACTTCTTTACCGAAATTTCGACTTAAATCGATTATTGCTATGCGTGAATCTTGTTGTTGTAATCCCTGTAATATTTGCAAAGTGTTATCACTACTACCATCATTAATATAAATAATTTCAGTGTTAATGGTTAATGTGTCAGCGACTGCGCTCAGCCTTTGATGGCATTGCGCAATGACTTCTTGTTCGTTATAAACAGGAACAATAATTGAAAGTAATGCTTGCTGTGATTTTTTATTTTCGGCAGAATTTTCTTGCGAATAAAAAATAGATTTTTTCGAACAATTATTGTTTTTTGTTGGATGTTCGCTCAAGTTAAAACTCATAAAATACACCTGGTACTGTACAACGTCAGGCTCACCCATATTGAGAGCACTGAATATTGAAAAATTACTGAAAAAAAACATGAATTGAATGTCGTGAGTAAAACATCAAAGCAAGTTATCAGATTTAAAAATGGCTGTGATTTGCCGTAGTATCAGGAAAATATAGGGGGAGGATTAACCGGGGTAAGATAAATTTGATGTAAACTCATGGGCACAACAACATGCCTAGCGCGACTACGCAAACTTAGCCATGTATTAATCGTGGAAGAAAAAGGTGCGTATTTAATATGACAGTCGGTATCACAACACAATGCATCAACATCCATTGTATTTATATGGCAAGCACTCGTCACTTTACGCTTGTCTCGCTTTAGCATCTCATTCGTTATATCGGTTTCATTCTCATAAGTATCAGATAAACCTGTAGATACAGGCACCACTATCGATAGCGTTGCTAATATCATTGCCACAATAACGAATCTGGAGAATAAAGACTTCATTAACTTCCGAAAAATCACTTAATTACAGACTGTCAGATATGCGGAACATAAAAAAGTTCCACCGCTCATCAAAATGTCCATCGTTGATGAGCTAGATAATTCCAGAAAAAGGTTAATAACGTTGCCAATAGCTGCGCTAATAAAGCAGGTAATAACAAAACATGAAACCCAAAAGCGACGATAGAGGCATTTATTCCTAAGCCTACTCCCGCAACCAGAAAAAAAGTAGCTGCAGAGCGAGTATGTTTTCGCTGGCTATCAAACGTGTAAAAATAGTTAATTAAATAATTAACTATTGCTCCACATAAAGCACCAATACTTGTGGCAAGTACAATTTCTAATTTCATTAATTCAAATAAACTAAATAAAACAGAATAATGAATAGAAGTAGAAAATAAGCCGGCAAGAAAAAATTGAGGGATTTTATTTAATTCGAGTTTAAGCATGCAGGCTTAGGGCGGCTCTTTTCGAATTGGTTCAATTCAATTTAAAAATTATTCCAGCCCGCCTATCTCAAGCCATGAATGATAAACATCATCGCTCCAAAAACTTTGAAAATAAGCAATCACTGCACGAATTTCTGCATCAGAAAGCTTATCTGAAAACCCAGGCATTACCCCACCTAAGGCTATACCTCCATTTTCAATCGTACGGGTTAATGTGCCCATATCATGATGCCATGCATGGGCGCTACCATTAAGTGGCGGTGGTGGATAGTTTCCATCGGCTAGTGTTGTTTTCCAATTTGGCGTGCCTGCCGCATTTATATTATGGCATTGCACACAATGTAGCTGATAGGTTTTAGCTCCCAATGCTATATCAGATTTTGTGTACCACCGATGGGAAATCGTATTTTCAGTACTCACTGTATTTAAAGCTGCCAGTTTTGGAGAAGTGACTGCAGAGCCATTTACTTTTTCAACTGGAGAATTATCACATGCCGTTAACGCTAAAAAAATTAAACCTAATGTTATTTTTTCCATTTTCATAAGCTTGCCTATTTTTAAACTATTTAACCTTAATATAGCTTACGATTTTTTTGCTCGATAACTGGGCTTAGATAAAATTTCAAGATAAAAAGAATCTAAACCTTGATTAACCGCATCATCAATTGATTTATTAATTTCTGATAAATGTATTTCATCGCACCCATCAGCACTCGCACCAAATTTACAATCAAACTCTAAGAAATCAGCATCACCTGTTAATGGTTTATTACGTTCTCTTTTGATGTATTTTTTTACTTCATGCTTTATTGATTCAACCCATCTCTCTGATTGTATTTTTTCGTGGCTTAGTTTAAATGTTTTTTTCATTATATTCTCAAGATAAAAAATTATTTATTATTATAGCGTTTTGCAAAAAAAATTATTAATTATAATTTATAGCCTATATCATTATTAAAAATCTGTTTAACTGCTTTAGTCATCGTGGTAGTGGCATACTAAACTTGGCCACCGAATTAAAACTGAAAACATACGCGCTGATGCAAAAGTTAAGGCCGCACATGTGTTAAGTGGTGGATCAGCAGGTGCAAGAACCATCGCAATCGAGAGTTTAGCCCTTTGCACGATAGAGGCGAAAAGATCTCTTATTATTTAAGTTTCATGCGAAATAGTTTTATCAGTAACTCAATATTTTTTACACTTGGATAATTAGGTCGAGTGATAAAAGCTATTTTTCTATGTGGGCCTGATTCATTTAAATGCGTCGCTTTTAATTCTGAATTGCCGGATATCAATTGATCGATCGCCATTTCGGGCACTAATGTTGTACCCATATGGCCTGCTACCATCTGCACCAGCATATTCAAACTGGTGGATGCCAGCATAGTGTCGGTTGTACTGGGCGGTAATTTACATGCAGCCAAAGCATGATCTTTCAAACAATGTCCATCTTTTAATAGCATGAGTCGAGACTGTACTAGTTCGGCACTGGTGATTTCTGTTTGTTGTGTAAGCGGGTCATCACAGTGACTTACCCAATAAAAATCTTCTGACCAGAATTCAAATGCTAACAACCCCTCTATATCAAAAGGTAACGCGAGGATAGCCGTATCCAGTTCGCCGTTTCTCACTTTCTCAACCACTATGTGTGACTGCTCCTCAATGATGCGCAACTGAAATTCTGGGTATTGATGACGCACTTCAGGTAATACTTTTGGCAATAGGTAAGGTCCAATGGTGGGAATGATACCGAGTGACATGGGATAGCTAAGTGGTGCTTTTAGTGCTTGCCCAAGTTGGTATAAATCATCCATTTGTAACTTGATGCTATGTGCTTTTTCTAGGCACTCTGCACCAACCGATGTCACCATTACCTTCTTATTGTCTCGTTCAAAGATCTGAAAACCCAGTTGCTTTTCCATTTCTGAAATCGCCGTACTCAGAGCGGATTGAGAGATAGAGCATAGCTCCGCGGCTTTCTTGAAGTGCAGTGTCTTCTCTACAGCCAAAATATAGTTAATTTGCTTGAGTGAAATCATAATTTTATGTTCTATAAAATAGAATTTAATTATCTATTTTAATTGATTTATTAGATACATTAAACCCCCTATTATTCTATTCAACGCTGAAACAACGTCAGCAAAAACTTTAAAAAACCATAGATAATTAAGAGGAAAACTATTATGTCCATGATCAACAAATCAATCCCTGAATTTAAAGCAGAAGCCTTCCACAACGGCGAGTTCAAAACCATTACATCTGACGATGTGAAGGGCAAGTGGTCAATATTTCTGTTTTACCCAGCTGATTTCACCTTTGTTTGCCCAACCGAACTTGAAGATATGCAGAGCTTTTATGAAGAACTACAAGGGCTTGGTGTGGACGTGTACTCAGTATCAACAGATACACATTTCGTACATAAGGCATGGCATGACACAAGCGAAGCCATTGGCAAGATTAATTATCCAATGATTGGTGATCCAACCGGTGCTATTACTCGTGGATTTGACGTTATGATTGAAAAAGACGCTTTGGCACTGCGCGGCACATTCCTGGCAAATCCTGACGGCATTATCAAGGTATCAGAAGTTCATGACCTAGGTATTGGTCGCTCTGCAAAAGATATGGTTCGCAAAGTAAAAGCTGCACAGTATGTTGCAAATCATGATGGCGAAGTGTGCCCTGCGGCATGGGAAGAAGGTGCAGAGACGTTAACGCCAAGCCTTGATCTAGTTGGCAAAATCTAAGCAGAATTTTCATAGTAAATGAGAGTGATATGAATCAGTGGGCATCGTAATGTTGCCCACTGGTCAACTCCGTATTTAACAAATTATAAATATTTTAGGAAAGGTGAAGTATGTTAACAAGAGAAATCAAAGAAGCATTGATGGGATACACCGCCAATATGCAAAACGACATTACCTTTGTCGTTCAAACAGGCGAACATAAGAAACGTGCAGAGCTTTTATCTTTCCTAAAAGATTTTGCAAAAGTGTCTAATAAAATCAATGTCGAAGAACGTGACACGAGCGGAGTTTTAAGAAGCCCCGTCAGTTTTATGCTAGAAGTCGATGGCCAGCCTAATGGTATTCAGTTTTCTGGTATTCCAAGTGGCCACGAATTTAACTCATTAGTATTGGCTGTGTTGCATTCATCAGGTACAGAAATAAAACTGGATGATAGTGTGAAAAATATTATTGCTAATGTACAGCAAGAATTAAAGTTCGAAGTGTATATGAGTTTGAGTTGTCATAATTGCCCAGAAGTTGTGCAGGCAGTGAACCAGTTTGCAACTATCAACCCAAACATTACAACCGAAACGATTGATGGCGGTATTTATCCTGAGTTAATCGAAAGAAATGGTATTCAGGGTGTGCCAACCGTGTTCCTTAATGGCGAGGTGTTTGCTAATGGTAAAGCGGACACCGCACAGTTACTTGATAAATTAATACAAAAGTATCCGAGAATTACTGAAAGTACTACACAGGAAGCATTAGCTTTACAGGATGTGACGGTTATTGGCGGCGGGCCTGCGGGTGTGTCGGCGGCAATTTATGCGGCTCGTAAAGGTTTGAAAGTAACCATGATTGCAGATCGTTTTGGTGGCCAAGTGAAAGATACTATGGCGATTGAAAATTTAATCTCAGTTACTAAAACAACCGGCCCTGAACTTGCCGGCGCATTGCAGGCTCATTTGAATGAGTATGACATTACAATGAAAGAACATTTTCGCGTTGAGAAAGTTGAAAAAGGTGAGATTAAAACAGTTCATCTTTCATCAGGTGAAAAAATAAAAACCAGTACGTTAATTGTAGCAACAGGCGCTAAATGGAAAGAGCTAGGTGTGCCTGGAGAGAAAGAAAATATCGGTAACGGTGTTGCTTATTGCCCACATTGTGATGGGCCGTTTTTCAAAGGTAAAGATGTCGCTGTTATCGGTGGTGGTAACTCTGGAGTTGAAGCAGCGCTTGATCTTGCGGGAATTGTTAAGTCAGTAACGGTGTTTGAGTTCTTGCCAGAATTAAAGGCCGATCAGGTATTAGTAGATCAAGCCAATGCACGCAACAATATTTCAGTCTTAAAAAATATCGCGACTAATCAAATTATTGCTAAGGGTGGAAAAGTAACCGGTATCGAATATCAAAATCGTGAAACAGGTGAAATGGAAACTAAAAATCTGGATGGTGTTTTTGTACAGATTGGATTAGTGCCTAACAGTCATTTTATGAAAGATGTAATTAAATTGAATCAATACGGTGAGATTGTAATTGATGAACGAGGTCAAACGAGTGAGGCAGGCATATTTGCCTGTGGTGATGTAACAACGGTGCCTTATAAGCAAATTGTTATTGCAATGGGGGAAGGCGCAAAAGCATCACTGGCGGCATTTGATTATTTATTAATGAATTCAATTGCTGAGAAGGAGGTGGCGTAAAAATTTACCATAGCCAAAAACTATTAACTTCATATACACAATCAATTATAAATATTTAATTGAAAGGACTAAGCTTTTTACAGCACCATTGTTGCACTACCGTATTTTTGTTCTGCATTCTAGACATTAAATGGTTATAGGTTATAACCTGAAGAGTGGAGATGTGATCCGGTACTGTAAATTATTATTTGAGACCTTTGCACGATAGAGGCGCAAAGGTCTCTATTTACAAAAATGACTTTATTAAGGAGTCTATAATGCATAAAAATAAACCAGCTAAAACCATCCTCACCACTTTGGTGGTGTCGGCATCACTGACGTTATCTGCAGGTTGTACAATTGCGGATAGCACAACAAAAAAAGCGGCACCTAATGACATGCCACGTCATTCCGCAACATCAAACCAGTTCTGGTGGCCGAATAAACTAAACCTTGATCAACTGCGTGCCCATGACTCATCATCCAATCCTTATGGTGATGATTTCAATTACGCCAAAGCATTCAACAGTGTTGATATAAAAGCACTGAAAGCCGACATTGAGAAAACCTTAACCACGTCTCAGGACTGGTGGCCAGCGGACTGGGGCCATTATGGTGGTCTGATGATTCGCTCCGCATGGCATGCCGCGGGTACTTACCGCATCCATGACGGTCGTGGTGGTGCCGATGGCGGCCAAATACGTTATGAGCCACTAAACAGCTGGCCGGATAATGCCAATCTGGATAAAGCACGTCGACTGCTGTGGCCGGTTAAACAAAAGTATGGCCGCAATGTGTCCTGGGGTGACCTGATTATTCTGTCGGGTAATGTTGCACTGGAATCAATGGGCTTTGAAACCCTAGGTTTTGCCGGTGGTCGTGCCGACGACTGGGAAGCGGACATGGTGTACTGGGGCGCAGAAACCAAATGGCTGGATAATGCAAAGCGCTATAAAGATGGCAAGCTTGAAAAACCACTGGCCGCGGTACAGATGGGACTGATCTATGTGAATCCTGAAGGACCGAATGCAAATCATGATCCGCTGGCGGCTGCAGAAGATATGCGTGACTCGTTTGGCCGTATGGCAATGGACGATGAAGAGATTGTTGCACTGGTTGCTGGTGGTCATACTCTGGGTAAAGCTCATGGTGCCAAGCCAGCTAAATGTATTGGAAATGATCCAGCCGGTGCTGCAATCGAAGAGCAAGGTTTAGGCTGGAAAAACAATTGTGGTAAAGGTAATGCTGAAGATACGATGACCAGTGGTCTTGAAGGTGCTTGGACTCAGACACCAACAGCCTGGTCAGTTCTTTATCTGGACAACCTGATGAGATTCGAGTGGAAGCAGACTCAAAGTCCAGCAGGTGCACATCAATGGATACCGACTGATGAAGCAGCAGCAAGCGCCGTGCCCGATGCTCATATTAAGGGTAAGCGTAATGCACCAATCATGTTTACAACCGATATGGCACTGAAAAAAGATCCGGGTTTCCGCAAGATTACAGAAGGTTTTCTGAAAAACCCGAAAGCATTTGATGAAGCCTTTGCTCGTGCCTGGTTCAAGTTAACACATCGTGATCTGGGGCCTCGTGCACGCTATGCAGGTTCAGACGTGCCGAGTGAAGTGTTTATCTGGCAAGATCATGTTTCAGCGGTTGACCATAAGCTGATTAGTAGCCGAGATATCACTAAGCTTAAGTCGAAAATTCTTGACTCTGGCCTGAGTACCTCTGAACTGGTAAGAACCGCATGGGCATCAGCTTCAACTTTCCGTGGTTCGGATATGCGTGGCGGTGCTAACGGTGCACGTATTCAGCTAGCACCACAGAAAGACTGGGCAATCAATAACCCAGCTGAGCTTTCAAAAGTGTTGAATAAGCTGCAAGGTATTCAGAAATCTTTCAATAAATCGTTGCCTGTTGGAAAAAGAGTATCACTTGCGGATGTTATTGTTTTAGGTGGCGCAGCAGCCATTGAAAAAGCCGCGAAGAAAGGCGGTCACAAGGTGAGTGTGCCTTTCAAACCAGGCCGTATGGATGCGACACCAGCACAGACCGATGTGAAATCGTTTGCTGTACTGGAGCCAACAGCTGATGCTTTTCGTAATTACTACCGTGATAGTTACGGTACGCCAACAGAAATGCTGGTAGAAAAAGCAGATCTGTTAACCCTCACCGTACCGGAGATGACAGCACTGATAGGTGGAATGCGTTCACTGGATGCTAATATGGGTAACTCCAAACTTGGTGTATTGACTGATCGTGCGGGCACATTAAGCAATGACTTTTTCGTTAACCTGCTTGATATGTCAACCGAGTGGACTAAATCAGCGACTGAAGGTGTTTACGAAGGTCGAGACCGTAAGTCAGGCAAAGTTAAATGGACTGCTACGCCGGTTGATTTAATCTTTGGTTCAAACTCTGAGTTACGTGCGATTGCTGAAACCTATGCCTCAGCTGATGCACGCAAGAAGTTTGTTAATGACTTCGTAGCAGCTTGGAGCAAGGTGATGACAGCGGATCGTTTTGATCTGAAATAATCACAGGCTATTCTGCTTGCGAACGCTTTTGTGAGCAATAAAGATAACAGGGCGGTGTTTTTACACCGCCCTGTTTGATTGTATCGTTACTTTTTCAGATAAAAAATATGAGATATTGGTCGTTCAAGCAAATGGCGATTGCGATGGGTGATTGCAATGGGTGAGACGCGAATGCATCGCTGGCCGCTTGATTACATGTTGATGAATTCAATTAATAAGACCGTTGAATAAGGCAATTGATTGGTAAATAGTGATAGATATAAAGTCTTGTTAGAAAAAACTGATATCAAAATTATAAATCAAACAACGTGAAAAGTGAGATAAGCGACAAGAAAAAATTAACAACTACGAATGGCGCACTCGTTGCTGATAATCAAAACGTACTCACGGCCGGAAGCCGTAGGCCACTTTTTATGCAAGATGTCGGGTTTATGGAAACACTGACGCATTTTGATAGTGAAGTTATTCCAGTTAGTCGCCCCTGAAGATTATCCCATTAAACACCCTGCATTTTCAGTCGACGGCCTCATTACAAACTTAAAATAACTAAACAGAACACTAAAATATTTGGCTCAATAAAACCAAACCGGTAGCTTGGACATATTATATATACACCGTGGCCGCTAATACTGCATTTGTACAATCACCTGCTCTGCCTTTTAAGTGGTTTTGGTTGAGTCGATGGTTGGATTTTAAATGTCCGATAATTGGTTTAACTGCTGCTCTTCGTTTCATCCATTTTCATAATGCTTTTGTGGCGCGCTTGGGTATTTTTTCAACCATAATGCACTTGCGTTTTTTCTTTTATGCCGTGGACTCGATAACCCATATCACAATACGCCTGTGTATTTTGCCTTTGGTGATGCAATGCGCAGCGTGCTCATGCACGGTGGTGTCGATATTCACATGCTTTAAGGCATGGCGTTTAAGGGCTTTGGTTTCTATCGCAACGTTAAGTATTTCTTCGAGTACGTCTTCATCATTCTCATTAAAGGTGTATTTAAGATAGTGAAGACCGGCTAATAAACGCGTCGGTAATGCAGGGTGGCCAAACCATCACTATATGTTAACAAGCTGCCTAGCTTCTTACTCCCTCTATACGCTCTAGCACATCCAGCCTGTTCACGACAATATTTTCTTCCGGTATATTTTTAAGAACATCCAGCTTACCCAGTCGTTGTAAAGCTTGCTCTTTAGTCGTAACGATATAAACTGAATGCCCAGTATTAGTCATTTCAAGGATGGATTCTTCAAGTGCTAAAGCGGCTGAAACACCAAGGTGTTTAACATCAGCAATATCAACAATAAGTGTGTGACATCCGCCAAATTGTGAATTCTTACGGGTAATCGCTCTTGAGCTACCAAAAATCATCGATCCACGTAAATACAACAACATGATTTTTCCTTTAGCATCTCTTAATATTTCTTTTTCGCGTGGGGATAATTCCATGTCTGTATTATCAGGGTCTGTTACCGCTTTTACATCATTTTCCTGCAACTCGGATAGTTTTGTGATTGTCATAACATTGGCAACAAATAATCCAATACCTACAGCCGCAATCAGATCAACAAATACTGTCAGCAAAATTACGCCGTATGTAATCAATGCTCCTTTGCCAGATATATAATGAGCACGTTTCAGGAAGCCCCAGTCAATAATATCAATACCCACTTTTAAGGCAATACCCGCTAATACAGCTAATGGTATTACGGAAGTTAAATCCGCTGCCCACAAGATCACAATGAGTAATATGCCTGCTCTTACAAGGCCAGCTAAAGCAGTTCGTGCTCCAGCCTGAATACTGACAACGGTGCCCATAGTCGCGCCAGCACCAGGTAAACCACCAAATAATCCAGACATAATATTACCGATACCTTGGCCAACTAATTCCTTATCTGAATTATGTCTTTTACGCGTAATACTGTCAGCAACAACCGACGTGAGTAAGGCATCAATACAGCCCAACATACCTAATACAATGGCGTCGATTATCATTCCTTTCCATTGATCAGGGCTGAACACTGGCAGCTGTAGTTCAGGTAAACCGGTTGGTATTTCACCAATGCGACGTATATCAGCCCCACTTAGAAATATCACTGATATTAAAGTACAAACTACTAGGGCAACTAATGGCGGTGGCAGATATTGTTTAAGTTTCTTAGGGATTAAAAAAAGGATAGCCAGTGTAAATATAGCCAAAACTGTTTCATCAATTTTTATACCTGCAAGTAGTGCTGGCAAACTATCTAGCACGCCAATAACACCGCCACTTGGCGCAGCCTGACCAAGTAAAGGCCCAAGCTGTAAGATGATTAGAATAATACCAATTCCTGACATGAAACCGGATACAACGGTATAAGGCATCAAGGTTACATATTTACCTAACCTCATTAGGCCAAATAAAATTTGAAACATGCCGGCCATAATCACTACGGTAAAGGCCATAGCCATACCATTTGTAGGGTCTGAAGCGATAAGTTTTGCAATAACAGCGGTAAACACAACCGTCATAGGACCGGTTGGTTCTGATATTAAGGTGGGTGAACCACCAAACAAAGCCGCAAAGAAACCGACAAGAATTGCACCATATAGACCAGCCTCTGCACCCGCGCCTGATGCAACACCAAAAGCTAACGCCATAGGCAGCGCAATAACGGCAGCTGTGACACCACCAAAAATATCACCGCGCTTATGTCTTAAATTTATTTCATTGAAAACTTGCATATTTACACAGCCCCTAAAAATTAAAATTGCCCCTGATATTATCGAGAGCAAAGCTATGCAACATTATCTATCTGTGCAGATGAAATTACTCATTGAAATTAGTGATGGGTACTATAGCTAGTTACCAATAAGAGAAAGTATAACCAATATCATTTAATTACTTTAGGGCAGCTCTATTCTTTATATCTTTTTTCTTGCATGTAAATAAATGAAAGGAACTTGCTTATATGAGACCTTTGCACGATAGAATCACAAGTAAAAAGGGCTAAAATTTCACTGCTTTTCGTTAGAAAACTTGTCAATATCTAGATATTAACTGCGTTTCCTGCCTCAATCTGTAAAATTTTAGCGCATTTTTCTTTTGCGCCTCTATCGTGCAAAGGTCTCTATTTACATTAGCAATGAATCAATAGACAGCCATCAATAAGAAAAATGTTAATTTAATTGTTAGTAACTTTTTTCCTTTTGGTTTTTTTGGTTTTTTTCTTGTTTGGCGCGATCTCTTCTTCTACTTTTAAAATATCTTCTAATTTAGGCCACATTTTCTGCATGCGTGCTCGAATCTTTGACTCAGAGCTAATGACAAAATCTAGAAATGTTTGCGCAACCAAAGATAACTCTTTTCCTTTTGGATATACCATGTACCAATTACGTAAGACAGGAAAACCTTCTACATCAAGAATTGCGACAGGCCCATCAATACCTTCTAGTGATAAGGTATGAAGTGATAAAACAGATAACCCGAGCCCATTTGCAACAGCGTGCTTGATAGCTTCATTATTACCTATTTCCATACGCGCAGTAGGACGCACCCCTACCGCATCAAATGCTTTGTACATGGCATCACGAACGCCTGAGCCGGGTTCACGAATAATGAACGGCTCCTTCGCGATTTCTTTCAAACTGATATTTTTCTTACCCACTAACGGATGATTGCGCGGAGCCATCATAACTAGCGGATTAGGTGCAAAGGGAATCGATTCAACCTCAAACTCACCTTGTGGAGCCTGACCCATAATATACAGATCATCTTCGTTTGCTCGTATACGGCGTATAATACTGTCACGATTAGTCACTTTTAAGGAGAGGTCAATTCCTGGATAAATCTTACTAAACTCACCTAGCAACTCAGGGGCAAGATATTTGGCATTTGTAATAACACCCATGCGTAAACGTCCACGTTTCAGACCTTTCATATCAAAAATTCTCATTTCCAGATTTGACAGTGTTTCAAACATGCTACGACAGGCAGCGTATAACTCTTTACCAGCTTCTGTTGGCTCAACGCTTCTACCAACATGCTCAAATAATGGTAAGCCAACTGCCTCGGCTAATTTTTTGATTTGCATAGAAACTGTAGGCTGAGTAAGAAAGAGTTCTTCTGCTGCACGGGTAAAACTGCCTAAACGGTAAATCGCTTCAAAAACCTGAAACTGCCGAAAAGTTGCATAACGAATTAGGTGATCGGGCATTGCTGCCGGTGGTGTATAACTATTATCAGTGCGTATTGACATATTGGTTCACCTGTACTGTCTTTTATCTCGAGGTATCGTTCAAGTATAGTGTTACACTCAACATGCACCCCCTGTTTTCTCAGCACGCATGAATACCTTCAACTTATGCACAACGTCCTGTACTCCAGAACCACAAAAACATTAACTAAAAGAGACCTTTGCACGATAGAGGCGCAAAAGAAAAATGCGCTAAAATTTTACTGATTGAGGCAGGAAACGCAGTTAATATCTAGATATTGACAAGTTTTCTAACGAAAAGCAGTAAAATTTTAGCCCTTTTTACTTGTGATTCTATCGTGCAAAGGTCTCTAAAAATTAAAAATAATTCTTGTATAGTCATTGTCGGTACTCAACATAGTACAAAATTAGTATGTTTTAAAAATACATACATTCAAACCAATGCCATTCTGGAATAGTGTAGATTATTATCTATACTTAAAGCAAGCCATTAACAAATTTAAATCTTAAAAAGCGATGATTATAAAGGACAGCGTGCTTATACTTGATAAGCACAAACTTAATAGTAAGAACGCCTAATGGACACAAAGCCAAAACCCGCCAATCTTTCAGTTATCAAAGATTAACAAGTATCAACAGGTTATTTGAATTAGTCAGGCCAGACACGTGAAACAGACTGAAAGGGATCCACGGAGGTTTTTTGAGTATTTTTTAGCGCTTTTTTAGCAGCAGCCGGTTTCTTTTCTTTGGCAACAGGCTTTTCAGTCTTAGGGGCTACATTTTGCTTTGTTTCGGTTTCTTCATTTTTTTTATCGGAACCATTTTTAGTCATACGCATAGATTCCATTAGTTTTTGTTTTGCTTTATCATTATTACTCATTTCTTAATCACCTCATGAATAAGTTCATCTATTTCGCTCGCAGCTTTGTCGCCACGACGCCCCATTTCAAAAACGTTCCTACCTTCTAGTGCACTATTTCTAAAAATTGCTCGTCGATGTAAAGCTGTATTTGCCACTGGCAAGCCAATTTCTGAAAGCGCATCACGAACCAGTCGAGATAATGTAGTGCGTGGTTCCAGTTGATTGATTACCAGAATTGCACGTAACTCGGCATTAGTTTGGCGAGCCAGTTGAACGGCCTTTTCTGTGTGTACTGTTGCCCATAAATCAACGGGGGATGGTTGCACAGGAATCAATGCCAAATCACAAACCTCTAATACCCTGGTCGTTTGTGGTGCATGCACTGATGGTGGACAGTCGACAATTACATAATCGTATTGCTTAGAAAGCTCTGCTAACTGATTACCTAACTCATCACTGGCTTTAAGAACAGGCATCGACATACTAGCGCCCGTGAAAACGTTCCATTGTATCGCCGAACCCTGTGGGTCAGCATCTACAACAACAACATTTGACAGTTTTGCAAATCCAGCTGCAATATTGATAGACAGTGTTGTCTTACCTGCACCACCTTTGTTGCCTACCAATGCAATAACAGGCATCGTTCACTAACCTCAGTCTTTTTTCAGGTTAAATAACTTGTCGAGCTCTTGTGCAAAATGATGATGGATATCACCTAGTTCTTTACTATCTTCATCACCATAAATGGTGATATTGGCGTAGTCTTTACCAAAACCCATGTCTGGAAACAGGTCTTCTTGCTCTGACAGTTCAGCAGCACGTTCTAGAAATTCACTAAGCGTGCTGTAATCATCAAATAAGTAACGCCGTTCAAGACGTGCAGGTTTATTACGTTCTTGCCACTGATCACTCATTTCAAATTTCCATTAATAATTCAAATTTTAGATGGATGTTTGTTTTAGTTCCTGAAGCCATAACGAAAAATCAGCAGCATGTGCTTTTTCTTCATTAAGAAGTCCCTCAAAAAATAAACGGTTATCATAATCAGCAATACTTGCACAATAATTAGTTGCATTATCGTATAGAACTATAAGTTCATTCTCAAACGCATAATTATGCTGTAATAATTCTTGCAGATTTTGCCCAAGTTTAACTGGGCGTAACTGCGACGCATTTGGTGCTACACCAAGCGCTAGCATTCGACTAATAATACGTTCAGCGTGGCCCATTTCTTCACGAGATTCTTCACGAAATTTATCGGCAACTTCGGTCAACCCCCAAGAAGTCACAAGCATAGACTGCGTACTATAAAGCTGTACTGCAGAAAGCTCGAAACTCAGGGCACGACCGAGGTAGCCTAATACCCGTTCATCTGTGTTGATATGAAACATCTGTACGTCGTCTTATTGTCTACAGGTAGTTATTCGCTGCTTTAAGCAGCATTACCTGCTATGTCAATCACAGCTTCAACTTCGTTGTGAGGACGAGCAATAATGTGAGCAGCTACTAAGCCATCACCAACACGTTCGCATGCATCAGCACCCGCACGAACCGCTGCGTTAACCGCACCTGTTTCGCCACGAACTAATACTGTTACATAACCGCCGCCAACAAATTCACGTCCTACAAGATGAACTTCTGCCGCTTTCGTCATCGCATCAGCTGCTTCTATAGCTGGAACTAGTCCGCGTGTTTCTATCATACCAAGCGCAACACCGTAGTTATCTTTGGCCATGATTTGTTTCTCCTAAAATTTTAACTGGATAATAAAACTAAATTAAGCTGTTTTACCCGTTGGTAAAACAGGCTCAACTTCTTTGTGTGGACGCGCAATTATGTGAGCAGCCACTAAGCCATCACCTACACGTTCACATGCATCAGCACCCGCACGAACTGCCGCGTTAACCGCGCCCGTTTCTCCGCGCACTAATACGGTTACATAACCGCCACCAACAAATTCACGCCCAATCATGCGCACTTCTGCTGCTTTCGTCATCGCATCGGCTGCTTCAATGGCAGGAACTAGTCCGCGTGTTTCAATCATACCTAGAGCAATACCATAATTATCATTGGCCATGATTTGTTTCTCCTATAAATTTAACTGAATAATAAAATTACTTTAAGCTGTTTTACCAGTAGGTAAAACAGGCTCAACTTCTTTGTGTGGGCGCGCAATAATGTGAGCAGCCACTAGGCCATCACCTACACGTTCACATGCATCAGCACCTGCGCGCACAGCCGCGTTAACCGCGCCCGTTTCACCACGCACTAATACGGTTACATAACCGCCACCAACAAACTCACGCCCGATCATGCGCACTTCTGCTGCTTTCGTCATCGCATCGGCCGCTTCAATTGCAGGCACTAAGCCGCGAGTTTCGATCATACCTAAGGCAATACCATAGTTGTCATTAGCCATCTTAATACTCTCCTAATTTTTAAAGTCGTAGACTTAGTTATTTCAAATTCAAATTAAGCCACTTAAGCTTGGTATTTAAACCATGACTTTCATAGCCGTTATTCGGTTTACTAACCGGAATCAGCATCCCAGAAATCTATAATGCCCGCGACAGTCAGATCAGTTAAAATCCGAAAATCACATGCCGCATATCTCGCCGCAGATCCACTGGATGTGAATACCCAGTTACCTTCTGTGGCACCTACAGGATCTACTGCCACCACTTGCTTACCTGCCAGATCTCTCAACACACGTAAACTAATATCTCTTAAACCATCAACACGACGAGTGCATACCAATGGTTTTTCAACCTGCATAATTTCCATTGTCAGAGCCTATACCTAACTATCAGGTTCCCAGTGATCAATAATTCCTACAATCGTCAAATCACTCGGATATTCTTTACTGCCAGCCGCTTCACGTGCTGCTGAGCTACCAACACAAATCACCCAATCACCTGGTATGCAACCAACTGCATCAACAGCGACTGCAATTGCACTACCGTCCTTAACCACTTGCAGGTGTTTATGCTCCATACCCGGTATGCGATTTGTTGAAACCAATGGTTTCATTATTTGGCAGATTTTCATTAGTGACCACCTGTAGCTTTTGTTTTTACTGAACAATCAAGTATTTCAACTTGTCCGGCGGTATTAATGTCACGTACAACTTGCAATGTATGCAACAAACCTCGACTTGTCAGTTCACTGTAACGATTATGCAAAGCATTCGAAACGCGTCGGCAATGTTCTTTAGCACGTTCACGTGCACCCGGTACATTACCGTGATAGTCGTAACGAACAACTATCGGTACTGGCAGCCCTTGTGAAACATTCAGGCCCGTAAAAATACTAATACCGACATCTAAATCTGTTGCCGCTTCCTCAACTGTGTTGAGGTATGAAAAAAATGTCAGGTTACGTAACTGTATCTCTTCAAAGCCAATACCCGCGCCAATAAAACGTTCTGCATGGCCTATATCGCTATAACAACCACCGTAATAATTACGTACATATTCCACTTGTGACATATTATTTTTCAAAAGATACGACATAAAACGTGCCATACCTTCTGTTAATGCATTACTACCTTTGTGTTTAATATGATCAGCTATCCACTGTTCTGCTTGGTTAGCATTCATGCTAGCAGTCATATCAAACACGTCTAAACTATCAACATAGTTTTCTAAATCTATACTGCCACTCGCATCAGGCATGTGAATACGAATACCATCTGTATCTGTATCCATACCGATTAATAAACAATCGATAGAAGCACCGCAACAGTGTGTATTTTGTACCGCTTGCTGAAAACCCATCAAACGATCTAAACCACCTTGCGCTGCTTTTTGTGTATCAGAGCCATGTGCTGCACAACCTTGATGAGTTGGGTCAACAGAGCTGTGGTGATAAACCACTGCCTTTAAATATCGTGTCGCCGCATCGGCCGTATTAGGTTTACCTTCACGGAAGCGCAACAATTCTGTCTTTACCCATTTCTCAAGACTATCTTCTATATCAAACATTGCGCCCGCATAAGACCGGCGACGTACTTCTTTATATGGCAACCGTAATACATAACGAATTACATGTGCCATGCGACCGTCTGCACAGGGTGAAACATCAACCATGTGAAAACCGCATTCCTGAATAAAATTCTGGAAGCTCGCATCATTATTATGATGTCCAAGTGGATCACGCGTAAACACTTCATCGCAAAAACGATGGTAAGTTTCGAATACACTCCACGCAAATAAACTGCGCATATCCAGTTGATCAACCCAGGCGTTATTTAATAACAGATCAGGCAACTCAAAACCAAGTTGAGTGCGCGCTAACTGTTGCGCCTGTTGTTCAAAATTTGATTCATGTTGCAACGCTGAGATTTTTTTCAACGTTGCAACGATGTTATCAAACGATTCTCTTACACTACTTTCATACGCATATAAGTGCGCATTTTCATTTGTATCTGTTAAACCATGAGAAACTTTCATGGATGCAGCATTGGCATACTTTGACGTAGCCGTAGAGTCATTTGACTCTACTTTAAGCGTTGCATTCACAGCTCTATCACCAGGGCGACCCAGTGGGGTCGTTATGCGGTTCAAGTTACCTGAAGCTTGCTGATTGCTACGTAGGCTTAACATATTATTCTCGTGTCGTAATTAATCTCAGATAACTCTTCGATTAACCCCGAGCTCCCCCAGAATAAGTTATCAAAGACCCTTTATCAGTATTACCACTACCACCTGTAACCTTGCTATTAGGTATGGCTATTTCTTCATTACGTTTTTGTGCAATCGCGGCCATTTCTTTCATGGCATCCATCGAGTTATTCGCTCGAATAGTTGGATTACGTTTTATTGATGACATACCTTCAGTACCGGTAACATTTTTACCTCGACCCCAGTCATCACCCGTAATATTTAAACCCGTATCCTGGCCTTCACCTGATATACGTGTCTTATCTCTACCATCAATCTGGCCATCAACGTGAGCAACAGGTTCAGGTCGCATTTCGGCGGCGTTCACATTGCTTTTACCAAATCGAGAATCTTCAGTACCGGTCACTTTGCCCGTTGCCATACCGAATGGACCAGTAATATGACTCTGTGCACTTTGCTTTCCAGTAACACCTGTTGAACCGGTTGCAGCTGCAGCACCACCTGAAGGTGTATTAATGCTGAACTGCTGACCTACCGGATCAGCACCAATTGCTTGTGGAAAATCAGGGCTTGCTGAGCTTGCCGGTGTTGCCGGACAAGCTTCAGCAAACTGATCAGCACCAACATAAGGTGTACCTGAAACTTGTTCACATGCACCCTTATCAGCGCCAGTCATCACTCCACCAACACCGGGCTGAAGCCCAGTTAATGGCATTGCTGGTGTACTTCTTAATTCTCTATTGCGTATACTCGCCAACGCTACGTCTTCAGCCTGGCAAAAATTTCCTGACTGCTCCGCACCACCGTAAGGCGTACCTGTAACAGCTTTACAACTACCTGGCTCATTACCCGTTACCTGACCTGAACGACCCGTCATAGTGCCTGTTACAGATAAACCTTTACCGGTAGTAGTAACACCAACTTTCATATCTGTTGGAGCATCAGCAGTTGCACTGCAAAAACCGTTGTACTGTTCTTGCCCAACATAATCATCACCCGTCACGTTTCGACAGCTACCTGCTTCATCACCTGTCATTCGTTCACGTCGACCAACCGTGGTGCCGGTTACACTGCCACCACGTAATGTTGTACTCACACCAACTTTAGCTGGAGCATTTCCAATTTCTTCTGGTTTTGTATATTGAGTACCTGTTAAAGAGCGGCTCATGCCAGATTCATCACCTGTCACATTTTCTGATCGCCCAACATTAGTGCCTGTAACAGCTTCACCTTTCATTGTTTCAACCATAGAAACTTTACGAGGCGATTTATTAGCAAACTCACCACAGTAAGCCTGTGATTGTTCTGCACTAGTATATTCATCACCAGTCACATTCTTACATGTGCCTGCTTCATTACCTGTTACATTTTTACCACGACCCACACGATCACCACTAACAGCGTTACCATGAGTTGTCGTTGTTACTTTAACTTTCTGTACAGCCGATGGCGCCGCTTCAGTTTGACAAAATTCACGGAACACATCAGCACCCATATATTCTGTACCGGTGACATCGCGACATGTACTTGCTTCATCGCCTGTTACACTCTGACTGCGACCAACCATGGTGCCTGTTAACGTTTGTCCTTGCACGGTTTCACTTATCCCAACTTTCCAAGGCGCATCTTTCGCTGCACCATTGTCAGTTTTTTTTGATCTTTTACGACCGCAAGGTTCAGATTTCTTACCTGATTTACCCGCGCGACTTCGTGCTTCACGTAACGTTTGCGCTAGCTCACGACTTGATATACCAGGATTTGCTGCTCTTGCATTTTGTGCCGCAGAAGTGCCATTAGAATTAATTCCAGCTTTCCCACGAGACGAAGTTGCTTCACGTCTAGCCAATGAGGCGATACGTGCTGCACTACGAGCAACAGCCTGTTTTTTCTTGTTAGGTATAATTCTACTTTTACTACTTACTACTGAATCAGTACGCGTTTCACCGCATGTAGCTTTAGTACCATTACACCCACAACCACAACCTGCAGCTGACTTATCTTCTACTGAAGACGAAGCCTGTTGCTCAGCTTCTAATGCTGCAGATGAGGCCTTCTTGGCAGGTGCGGAACGAATACGATCCTTAACAGCAAGCCCCGATTTACCACTGTTTGACATTGCATCACGTCGAGCTCGCGAAGCTGCTCGCCCCGTCATAGACGAAACTTGCGTCGGCGTATTTACCACAACAGTGGTAATTTTTGTACTCTGCGAAGTGCTCGCCGCATTTGCTCCAGTGAGCGCTGCTTTACCCGCTGTGGTCAAAGCACGTCGCCTTTCCAAAGAAGCTTCGCGTGCACTTTTACTTTTTGCTGTTTGTGCCATTGTTAACCCCATCGCATCATCATGTTTGTGATTGCCAAAATTTACCTGTCAATACAGGCATGAATAACGCGCCTTAAACACGCCCTTCACGTACGACAAAGGCCGAACCCTGACTTTGCGTATAGTTATCGTAACCAAGCAAACGAATATGGTGATCAGGATAAGCTCGACCACATGCTTCTAACTCAGCAACAACTCGACCCAGATCACGCTCACCAAAAAATGGTAGCTTCCACATTGTCCAGTAATGATTACTTGAACCACTTGGATGCTCATGCTCTATTGCAGGCGTCCAGTTATTTGAAATAATGTAAGCAATCTGTGCGTGAATTTCTTCTTCCGTAAACTTTGGTAAAAAGCCAAAAGTTTCCAGCGTATGGGCAGTTTGAAAATCACCCTCAGTATAATTTGACATAGTTATATCCTCGTAATCTTTATTTTGTTAACTCGTTATAAATAGCTGGGCTCTACTCGAAAAAGAGAGCCCAACTTAAAAAACGATTTTAAACGTCTAGTTTGTCAACAGTTTCAAACTCAAACTTGATTTCTTTCCAAGTTTCCATAGCAATCGCCAATTCAGGACTGGTACGAGCAGCCTGAGTAAGAATGTCACGTGCTTCACGCTCAAGCTCACGACCTTCGTTACGCGCTTTAACACAAGCTTCCAACGCAACACGATTAGCTGCTGCACCTGCTGCATTACCCCATGGATGACCTTGAGTACCACCACCAAACTGAAGTACTGAATCATCACCAAAGATGTTAAGTAATGCAGGCATGTGCCAAACATGGATACCACCAGATGCAACGGCGAACACACCAGGCATTGAACCCCAATCTTGATCGAAGAACACACCGCGCGAACGATCTTCAGGAACAAATGATTCACGTAATTGATCTACAAAACCAAGTGTTGAATTTCTATCACCTTCAAGCTTACCTACAACCGTACCTGTGTGAAGTTGATCACCACCAGATAAACGTAAACATTTAGCGAGTACGCGGAAATGAATACCGTGCTTAGGATGACGATCGATAACCGCATGCATTGCACGATGAACGTGTAACAGCATGCCGTTTTTACGACAGAAATTAGCAAGGCCTGTATTTGCTGTGAAACCACCTGTTAAAAAATCATGCATGATGATAGGCATGTTTAATTCTTTAGCGAATTCAGCACGCTCATACATATCTTCAGGAGTAGCAGCAGTTACATTAAGGTAGTGACCTTTACGCTCACCTGTTTCCATTTCAGCTTTTCTGATTGCTTCAGCAACAAACTCGAAGCGATCACGCCAGCGCATGAAGGGTTGAGAGTTAACGTTCTCATCATCTTTCGTTAAATCTAAACCACCACGTAAACATTCATAAACTGCACGGCCGTAGTTTTTAGCTGATAAACCTAGCTTTGGCTTGATTGTCGCGCCAAGTAATGGACGACCATATTTATTAAGACGATCACGTTCAACCTGAATACCTGCTGGTGGACCACCACACGTTTTAATGAAAGCCATTGGGAAACGAATATCTTCTAAACGCAGATGTTTAAGCGCTTTAAAACCAAATACGTTACCAACCAATGAAGTCAATACATTTACAATTGAACCTTCTTCGAACAGGTCAAGCGGGTATGCAATAAATGCATAGAATGATTCAGAATCACCCGGTACATCTTCGATACGGTAGCAACGGCCTTTGTAATATTCCATATCGGTTAAAAACTCAGACCAAACCGTACTCCATGTACCTGTTGAACTTTCTGCAGCTACAGCTGCAGCAACTTCTTCATTTGGTACGCCTGACTGGCCAGTACATTTGAAACAGGCCAAAAGGTCGGTATCAAGTGGCGTATAATCTGGTGTCCAATATTTGTCGCGGTACTCCTTAACGCCCGCTTCATAAGCTTTCTCTGACATTGTCTACTCCTGTCTCTTGTTGGTTGCTAAAAACATTCATTATTTACTTAACTGGAACTAATCATAGCGGAAGACCTACACATGCTTCCAATTGATATTTTATTGATAACTCATAGAGCTGAATCTATGCTTTTGGGGGGGGAGATGGTTAAATCGATACATTTAAACCTTAATTAACGTCACTGAATGAATTATAAAAAAACTTCTTCAGACCAAATACCCTCTGACCTCTACTTGTTTAAGGGTTGTAAAATATACATTAATAATCACATAAATTTTAATAACATTATTTCGCGTATTAATTACCAGAGACCTTTGACCTGCGATTTATTAACGAGCACATAAGTATTTATTTGTTTTCATAATAAGTAAGGGCAGAAACACACAAGCCGGCATTGTTTTGGGATCAAGAAATCAGTGAACCACCCTGCAACACACAACGGAATTACTTACTCAATTAGGCGCCTCCTATGATGCACATATTATCACAACAAATAAAAATGCCAATAAATTACATGATTATGTCAGCAAAGCCATAAATCGTGGCCTCGAAACCATCATCGCTGGCTCTACGCCCTACAGGATCTGTGTGTGTCGGAGTCAATGTGGAAAATCTTCCAAAAAATTTCTAGATGCATTACTTAAACACTAAGTAACTATTGCAAGGCTTCTCAAGCAGCTAACATATTGCGTAGCTGACGAGTTTTCTCCAGCATACGATATGTCGAACGGTTATTATTATAGCGAGTGACTTCATACAAACTAACCCACTGCACCTGATGCGATTCATCGTTGCCAGGCACTGCTAAGCTATCATCAATTTCCACTAGGAACCTGATATCAATATGATCATGCTGTGGCTCATTTCCCATAGCTGGAATGCTATGTATATCAACATCAAATAGTTTTGAATTTAATAATTTAACCTGTGATAAATCTATACCCGTTTCTTCTGACGTTTCACGAAGCGCCACACGTACAATATCTGCATCACCATCTGCATGGCCACCAGGCTGAAACCATTGGTCATGCTTTTTATGATGCATCATTAAGATTCGATTACGATCTGGGCTGACCACCCATGCAGACCCAGTAACATGTACAGGCCATAGCTCACGATAAAAACAATCTTCATGCTGCTCGATATAACCTATTGCACGTTGCACATATCCTGATTCATCCATAAAACGCGTATGGTGATTTCTTAATAAATTTAAAAGTTCCTGTCGATGCATTAACTATGTCCTTGAAGGATTCTGTAACGCCCTGATCGCTGCGGCTGCGGCCTCTTCAACATCCCCTTCTTTCCCAGATATTGTTAAACGTCCATAAGCACCAACAGCACGCACATCAACCAATGTAATATTGGCTGCTTTCTCTGCCTGATTCGCCGCATAGACGATATAACCAGCAGGCTGAGCTTCGAGAATAAACATGCTTTCACCCGGTAATATCATTGAACCACCTCGGTGTTGACGGTTAATCAAAACAGCGTGTTCTGCTGTCATACCATGGATAATGTCACTCCACTCAATTTCACAATGCTCACGATCATTTACATCCGCATCTATGTGCGACAACAATATTCTGCCTGACTCAATCACATCACTTTGATCTCTGTGATGTATAACCATTGAACCATATGCGCGCTCAACAATTTGTTGAGTCAATTTCACCTGTGATGCTTTCAATGCAATATCGGTTACACGATGAATTGCCATCCCTGGAGAAACCTCAACCCATAGACAAGCATCCCCCGGTACAGGAGGAAAACCTTGAGACACTGAAGCCATATACTCTGCTAACTGTGGCTGCAATGAATCGATATAAACATAGGTTTTAAGTTTTACCATGTATTTATTATTCGCTATTTTCTTTTGTATTTACTCATTCAAAAGATAGATATCTATTTTTCTTACAAAAAATATTAGAAAACTCTATAGTTTTATACAAATAAATATTAACTAGACAATTGATAGACTATCGCCTATCAATTGGTGAGGCAGGCATTATGTACAATATTTATGTAACTTTAAGCTACATGCTTTACTTTAATGACCTGTTCGGCAAACACCTGATATTAACATATCATCATGAAATCTATACTAATGCGACTTAATGCGTAATCGCGATACAGCTAAATTATATTCTTCTAGAGACCTTTGCACGATAGAGGCGCAAAAGAAAAATGCGCTAAAATTTTACTGATTGAGGCAGGAAACGCAGTTAATATCTAGATATTGACAAGTTTTCTAACGAAAAGCAGTGAAATTTTAGCTATTTTTACTTGTGATTCTATCGTGCAAAGGTCTCTTCTAATTTTAAAACTTAAGAAAGCCACCTTAATCAGACGACTCATTATATTCATAAGTTATCTTACACACTAGCACTCTTATGCCTGTCTACTATATCGCTGACTGAGACATCGCTGGTTGATACATCACTAGAGCTTTCAGATAAAACCTGACTTTTACTATATGACGATAGCATTTCACCACTATGCTCATAAGAAAATGCAGAAAATGCTTTTTTTATATTTTCTAGAAAACTCTTTTGTCTTTTTTTCATTGCATACCTCAATATCAACATCTAGTATATTTACGAAAATGAATTCTACAGAGATTATGACTTTTATTTAAATTGATATAGCCAATGCTTGCCATTGATAACTATCTATACGTGTTATTATGTAGTCGTCCCTGAAAATTCATAACCCAACGCGCTTAAGCGCCATGCATTAAAGCATGTCAATGTTGACACCACCGTGCATGAAAAAGCCATCGCCTTCCCAACGGATGCGAGACTCTATCATAAAATGCGCATCACCCTAGTGCGCGAGGCGCACAAACGAAAGATTAATTTAAGACAACGTTTTAAAAAAGTCGGCAAAAAATCATTCATCATGCAAGGGCGTTACGCGAGTGCAAAACAAATGAAACGTGCTGCCAAACAAACCCGCAAATTAAAAACTTACTGGGGTCGTTTAACCCGAGATATAAAGCGTAAATCACCGATAATGGATAATGATTTAATGAACTTAATTGAGCGATCAACACCATTATTAAAACAAAAACGACATGATAAAAATAAAATGTACAGCGTGCATGGGCATGATGTGCATTGCGTCGAAAAAGGTAAAATACACACGCGTTATGAATTTGGCAGCAAGGCCTTTTTTGTCACCACATTTAACCTACTGACTTATAACGAAAAAAACCTGATTCTCAATTTCAATTGTAGGCAGGTTAGAATTCTTTTATTTAACATGGCAAGGATTATATAGTGAATAATTTTGCTGATTCTGAATACATTATTCTACTAGGGATAGCTCTTGCCATTGGCTTGTTGATAGGAATTGAGCGTGGCTGGAAATCTCGACAAGTAAAAGAAGGTGGACGGATCGCTGGGTTACGAACTTATGGTCTCACAGGGCTTTTAGGTGGTGTAGCAGGTGTACTCTCACAATACCTTGGCGTAATGGTATTTGGTTTTGTTTTCTTAGGATTTACTGCAGCGGCAACCATTGCTTATGTCATGCAGCAACGCGTTAGTGGTGATGTAAGTATTACCAGCCTAGTTACAATGCTACTTACATTTATGTTGGGCGCATTAGCCGCACTGGATCATGTAAACCTTGCAGCAGCTACCGCTGTGGTGACTGCTATATTGTTGAGGTACAAGGATGTGTTGCACCGCTGGCTGCAAAGGCTGGAAGATCATGAATTGCGCGCAGCTTTACAACTTCTTCTGATCTCGATTGTGCTTCTACCCATTTTACCCGACCGTGGATACGGCCCCTGGCAAGCCTTAAATCCATACGAAATATGGTGGATGGTGGTCCTCATAGCCGGTATTTCTTTTGTTGGTTATTTTTCCATGAAAATTGCTGGGCCAGGTAAAGGTATAATACTTACCTCTCTGGCAGCAGGGATGGTCTCATCCACGGCTTTAACACTTCATTATGCACGCTTAAGCAAAACACAGGAAAATATGAAGGGCTTACTTGCGACTGGCATTTTACTGGCTTGTGGAACGATGTTCCCACGCGTACTACTGATCTCAAGCCTAATTAATCCAGCGTTATTTAATCAACTGGTTGCTCCTATGGCGGTGATGACCGTATTAATATTAATATTAGCGGCCATTATTTGGCACAGGAATTCTGACCAAGCTCCCTGTGAATTTACACAATTGGAAAACCCTTTAGAGCTAAAGCCTGCTTTTATATTTAGCGGTTTACTGATATTGGTAATTCTTCTAGGTAAAACAGCAGTACACTTCTTTGGTGATGCCGGCCTATATATTTTTGCTGGCGTATCCGGTATTGTCGATGTTGACCCTATTAACCTGACTATATCCAGAATGAGCACCGTTGATCTGCCGCTCGATGTAGCCGTGTTAGGAATCGTAATTGCAACCGCATCCAACACAATAATCAAAGCTGTGCTTGCATTTTTTGTCGGCGCTGATGCCATAGGAACAAAAGTTTTTTTCCCATTATTAATTGCAGTAATGGCAGGTTTGATAACCGCATGGTTTGTGTAATTGATATTTTATATGCCTTACCAAAAGAGCTAATCAATGAATGACAATTTTGTGTGGCATATTGATATCACAACCTTCGAATGGATAATAATACTTACTATGTTAGTCATTCTGGCATTGGTAAGTGTTGTTGTGACACGAAAGTTACTTATGGCAGTCAAAAAAATAAATAAAGATATAAAACCAGCAAATTCAACACACCACAACTGGCACAGTAAAAATGAAAGCCTTGTACTTGAATTACTTGGTACAACACCGGAAGGTTTATCTAGAGAAGAAATAACTCACAGACTCGCTAACTATGGCCCCAATCAGCTACCCGAGCCAAAAAAACGTGGCCCATTGGTTCGTTTTTTTTATCAGTTTCACAATGTATTGATTTATGTATTGATCGCGGCAAGCGCTATCACATCTATGCTTGGGCACTGGGTCGATGCCGGTGTTATTTTAGGCGTCGTTTTTTTAAATGCAGTTATAGGTTTTATACAAGAAGGTAAGGCCGAAAATGCATTGCAAGCAATACGTCAGATGCTCTCACCCAATGCAATCGTCAAACGAGATGGCCAACAAATCACTGTTCAGGCAGAAGAACTCGTGCCAGGTGATATTGTTATGCTGCAATCAGGCGATAAGGTACCAGCGGACTTACGATTAATCCACCTAAAAGGATTACAAATTCAGGAATCGGCACTCACGGGTGAATCAGTAGCCGTAGAAAAAATCACAAAACATGTATCAAAGGAATCTGTAATTGGTGATCGTAGATGCATGGCCTACTCGGGTACCCTTGTAACACATGGTCAGGGAACCGGTGTGGTTGTTTCTACGGGTGCGCAAACTGAAATTGGCAATATTAGTACACTGGTATCAGAAGTTGAATCGGTAACCACACCCCTACTACGCCAAATGGCTCAGTTTGGTCATTGGCTCACAGCGGCCATTTTGGCTATAGCGGTCGTGACTTTTGCATTCGGTGTTTTAATTCGAGATTATGCCTTAGCTGACATGTTTCTAGCGGCAGTTAGTCTAGCCGTTGCCGCTATTCCTGAAGGCTTACCGGCCATTATGACGATTACCCTAGCTATTGGCGTGCAACGCATGGCCAGGCGCAATGCCATTATTCGAAAACTTCCCGCGGTTGAAACGCTCGGTGCGGTATCGGTTGTTTGCTCGGACAAAACAGGTACCTTGACTCGTAATGAGATGACCGTGCGTAGCATAGCAACTACATGTAGTAAATTCGAGGTGGAAGGCACGGGCTACGATCCTCATGGTGTCATTTTACAAAAAGGAAAAGAGATCTTTACAGAGAAAAATCTTATTTTAACGGAAGCACTTCGTGCTGCTGTTCTCTGCAATGATGCATCGTTACAGCAAAAGAATACTGAATGGTTGGTGCATGGCGACCCAATGGAAGGTGCTTTATTGGTAGTAGGCATGAAGGCAGGACTCGATATTGAGGAAGAAGCCAAGCAATATCCTCGTACTGATCTCATTCCCTTTGAGTCTGAGCATCGTTTTATGGCGACACTCCATCACAGCCACAAAGGTGATGCCTTTATTTTTCTTAAAGGCGCACCTGAGCGTGTTTTAGAAATGTGCGCTTTTCAAAGAACTGAGGATGGTGATCAACCTGTAGAAATAGCCGACTGGTTAACACGTATTGAAGAGATGGCTGAGCTTGGCCAGCGTGTGTTAGCCATTGCGGTTAAGCCGGCAGCTAATGATCAGGTGGAGCTTGGCTTTAGTGATGTGGAAAATGACTTAACAATACTAGGGCTGTTTGGCTTAATCGATCCACCGCGTAAGGAAGCAATCGACTCGATTAAGAGCTGTCATAAAGCAGGAATTCGAGTAAAAATGATCACCGGTGATCACGGTGCAACTGCTCGAGCCATTGCACAACAACTAAAACTTATTAATACCAACGATGTGCTTACTGGAGAAAACCTAGATAGCATGAGCGAGCTTGAAATACGGCAACGCGTGAATGAGGTTGATATATATGCGCGGGTAAATCCGGAGCATAAATTACTTTTGGTCAAGTTGTTACAAGAGCAGGACCTGATTGTGGCGATGACAGGCGATGGTGTAAATGATGCACCGGCTTTAAAGCGTGCTGATGTTGGTACTGCTATGGGCCATAATGGCACAGAGGCTGCCAAGGAGGCGGCTGAAATGGTGCTCGCAGATGATAACTTTGCATCTATTGCACATGCCGTTGAAGAAGGCCGTACGGTATATGATAATCTTAAAAAAGCTATTTTATTTATTCTGCCTACGAATGGTGGAGAAGCTTTGATTGTTCTTGCAGCAATTTTATTTGGCTTTCATCAACTGCCTTTAATTCCGGTGCAAATTCTTTGGGTGAACATGGTTACGGCAGTTACCTTAGCTCTTTCATTAGCTTTTGAACCGCCAGAACAAGATGTCATGAATCGTCCACCGCGTAATGCCAAAGAGCCAATGCTGACAACCTATTTAATTTGGCGCATTATATTTGTCTCTGTAATACTTATGCTTGGCACGTTTGGCTTGTTTCTATGGGAAATGCAACAGAATATGAGTATAGAGCATGCACGAACAGTAGCCGTAAACACACTGGTTATGTTTGAGATATTTTATCTATTTAACTCTCGCTATATCAGTGCGCCTGTTCTCAACTGGAATGGATTTACAGGAAACCGCTATGTACTGATTGCCATTACTTTATTGATTGTCCTTCAATTAGGTTTTACCTATCTTGAGCCAATGCAATCTTTGTTTGGCACAAAGGCAATTGATATACATACATGGATGCGTATTCTGCTTGTTGCATCTTCAGTTCTGTTTTTAGTTGAATTAGAAAAATACTTTGTACGCTCTAAAATAAAATAGTGAGTGGTTATGATTTATTGGATTTTGTAAATATCAGAAGATGGTATAGTTATGAAAAGATTTAAAAATATTCTTTGTGTTGTTAATACTGATTATAAACATGATTCTGCTATGGAGCATGCCGTAAAATTGGCTGAGAAAAACCAAGCATGCCTTACTGTAGTCAATGTAATTGACGATGTTCCCCCTTATACTAAGCTACATGAATTATTGACTGAGGATCTAAAAGAAAGGTTAATTAGTCGCCCCTGAAGAATCCATAACCCATTAATAACAAAAATAAAGCCACTAAAAACCGGTAAAATAGTTTGCAAGATAACCAGCCTAACCGCTCAAAACCTTGCAAATGATGAAACCCAAAACACCTGATAATCACCCCGATTTATTCCGCGCTCAGCTCTCACAAATGTTAACTTTATCGCATCCCCTATGTCGATTAGCCGACCAAATTAACTGGCCGAGGTTAGAGGAAAAAATTGAAGTCGTGTATGGCGATGGTTGTGGCCACCCCGCATTACCGACGCGTTTATTAGCCGGACTTCATTATCTTAAATACACCTTTAATGAGAGTGATGAAAGTGTGGTTGAACGTTGGGTTGAAACCCCCTATTGGCAATATTTTTGTGGCTATGAGCAGTTGCAACATAAGTTGCCATTGCGCTCCACCACACTAGTTAAATGGCGCAATCGTATGGGTGATAAGTTGGAAAGTTTACTCGAAGAAATACTCAACGTTGCGATCGAAACCAACGCCCTTAATCCCAAGCGTTAAAGCGTGTGAATATCGACACCACCGTACATGAAAAAGCCATCGCCTTTCCAACGGATGCGAGGCTCTATCATAAAATGCGCATCATGCAAGGACCGTTACGCGAGTGCAAAACAAATGCAACGCGCGGCTAAACAAATCCGCAAATTAAAAATTTATTTGGGCCGTTTAACTCGAGATATAAAGCGTAAAACACTGTTAATAGATCACTGCTGTCCCGTTAACTTAAAAAACATCGTCATTCCTGCGAAGGCAGGAATCTAGTGACTTTGAAAGGCCGGCAGACACCGGATACCTGCCTTCGCAGGTATGACGAAGTAAATTATTCATTCTCATGTCTAACTGATACATCAAAGCTTTGAAACGCTAGTATATCAAGCTAATTGTTTAATTTTAATAATAGTTAACGGGACAGCAGTGTTAATAGATGATGATTTAAAACTGAATGAAATCGCTTCTTCTAGGAGCTGATAGTCACAATATATTATTGGTGCCGGTGACATTATTAAACCAAAAGATTGAAGCGAAACAACGAATCGAAATATTATCTTAGTTTGTGGTGCTTATGTTGCTAACCATGTTATTGCTAAAACTAGAATTAAAAATAATGTAATATTTATTTTCCAGTCAGTTGCAAATAATTTTTTTTCATCACTTAAAACATGCTGGTATCGTCTGATTACAAATGAGCCTGAGGTATTCCATAAGGTTTTGCTACTCAGTTTCAAATAAGCTGTCAGCTTTTTGGTTGCATCAATTCTTTTTTCAAACACATGAAATAAATTTGTTATAAAAATTGGAGTGGTGTCAATTGATTCGGATTTTTCATGAGTTTTTCCAGTTAATAATATCAGCACAGTCATAGATGCACTAACAACAGCAATTAAAGGATAGGCAATATATGAGTATTGTTGCAATAACGAGGGATTCAGCAGAGCAGTGCCTAGGGCCAGACTGAATAAACCGGTAAAAGTAATAACCAACCAGGCAAGAGTGTTACGTCTCGTACCTTGTCTGAATAAACCCTGTTTAAATATGACCCGTAAGAAAAATTTCAATGCTGCATGTAAAATTGCAGCAGCCCCCACTATCTGCATCACAATGCCTGTGATGTAAACATCTTCTCTGGCAGGCAGCCATCGTAATAAACCAAGTAAGCTCATAGTAATCGGGCCTGCTATTAGTAAAAGCGCGATGATTCGTGAGCCAGAATTAAAAATGCCAGTAAGCCAGAAGTAAAATGGCCAGATACCTGCTTTAAGAGCAAAGCCGAGCAATACCATATAGAGATAAACAGATGAAGATGAAATATTTGACATAGTCTGGCGAACCATTTCATATTGAAAATGCTCTGTCGTAAATGCAACCAGAAGTAGTGCTTCAAATAAAGCTATATCAGCAGCAATTAAAAAGATCAGATATAAACGTCCGGCTCGTTGTAGAGATTTATTTCCATGCTGTACTAACAGGCCATAAAAGCCATAACTCATAAGTGTTGAAAAACTGAAAAAACCTACCAGATCAGTTGTTAACAGGGCACCTATGCAACCTCCCAGAGTGATTAGATAAAGAGTAGAGCAATGGCTCAATGAAGCCTTCTCTTTTGTGGGTGATGATATTGTTGCCACGGCAAACCAGATCATCACAACTGATCCTAGTATCCAGCGTAGACTACTATCAATGGCAAAACCTGTGCCATAAAGCAACCAGGTTATGTTAATTGATGCATCGACAGGTAAAACCGTAAGTAGGGCAGCAGGGATTATAGCCAGATGTCGAGGTAAGGGTAGTCGGCTGTGTAGTGACGGTATGCTAAGTAGTAGGGGCCAAATCACCGCCATCCACAGAAGTGTCATTGTGTAGAATTCTATATTCATGGTTGAACTCATAGTTGGTAGAACTCCCTCACCGAAATTAGTTTCGCCCATTCCAGTGGACTAAAAGGCAGTGTTACCAGTAGACCGGCAGCTAATGCCATCGCTGCAGTAATCAGGGGGGGGAGTAATAGAGCCCATGCTGTCTCTTTTTTACCAAAGTCATGTTCTTCTGGCCATGACTCGGGTAATGGCATAAACCAGGCTCTATGTAAAATAGGCAAAAAGTAAGCTGCGTTTAACAGGCTACTACCGGCTAAAACAAATATAACCCAGCTCTGCTCCGTGTTTAGTGCACCCAGACCCAGATACCATTTACTAATGAAACCTGCGATAGGGGGAGCGCCGATCATACCAAAGGCACCAATAGTGAACGCGGCCATCGTCCAAGGCATGCGTTTGCCGACGCCGTTCATTTCACTGATTTTGTGAATGCCCAGTGTTTCAGCCAGATTACCGGCACAAAAAAACAGCGTGATTTTCATCAGGCCCTGATGCACCAGATGCACTACGCCACCGATTGTTGCCATGGGGCCTGCAATGGCTACACCCAGTGCAATATAGGATACCTGACTGACAGTAGAATAAGCCAAACAGCGCTTTAGATCGTCCTGAAAAAGGGCTCTTATTGATCCATATATAATCGTGAATGCCGCCAACCAGGCTAGCGGTACAAGAACACCGAGCGCGGCAGAAAACTCTACACCAAATACTTCATAAACAACCCGTATAATACCAAATGCACCCGCTTTAACTACGGCTACTGCATGTAATAATGCACTCACAGGCGCAGGTGCAACCATAGCCTGAGGTAACCAGCCATGCAGAGGAAAGAGTGCGGCTTTTACACCCAATCCAGCAATTAACAGAGCGAAGATGGTGATCAGTGCAGGATAATGCTCTTCTCCCAGATTATTAAGAAAACCTTTGGGGGTAAATTCGAGCGTACCGGTTAAGCTATACAGCCACACTGTGCCGATGAGCAGTAAAGCGCCTCCAAAAATAGTATATCGAAGATAGGTTTGTCCAGCCTGGCGAGACGTTTCCGTACCTCGGTGAACAATTAATGGGTAGGTTGCTAGGGTGAGTAATTCATAGAACAACAGGAAGGTAATGAGATTACCCGCGAGTGCTACACCCACGGTGGCTGTTACGCACAGGCTAAAAAATCCGAAAAAGCGGCTACGATGAGGTGAGTCTTCAAGATAACCAATAGCGTAAACCGTGGTCACCAACCAGAGTATGGTAGAGAGGGTGACGAATAAAAGTGCTAACGGGCCAGCTCGTAGTACCAGTTCCAGATTTGGCAGTAGTGGTAATCGGGTTTCGAAGTGATACCCGTTATAAGTCCCCCATAACATCCAGCCCACTAGTACTAGTTTCGCCAGTGCACCAAACAGGTTGAGCGTTATACGAAGTCGTGCCTTGTCTTCTGGAAGGCCAAAAATAATCAAACCCGGTAGTAGTGAGCTTAACACTACCAGCAGTGGGACCCATGCATTCCAGTTCATAAACCGACTCCACTGGCTATAGTGATGTCGCTAATGTTTAACATAGACAAAACAGGTAATGACAGAAAACCCAGTAGCATAGCGCCTATCGCCAGAAGCAGTGCCGACCATTGCATACTCGCAGATACGGATTGTGCTTCATGCGTTACCTGTGCTGGAATAAATGTGTAACCTATTACTTTGAATATATAAGCTGCGGCCAGTAAGCCGCCAAGCATCATCACTGCGACGAGATCCCAGCGGCCCTGAGTCATTGCAGACTCAAGTAATAACCATTTTCCGATAAATCCACCACTGGGCGGAATACCCATAATACTCACTCCGGCTATGGCAAAAGCAGCCGCTGTTATTGGCAAACGTTGTACCACTCGATCCAGATCGGCGATGCGGTCATGTCCACCAAAGAACAGTAGATTACCTGCGCAAAGGAACATGGCTGACTTTGCCAGTGCATGTGAAATTATCAAAAAAGCGACACCATTCCAAGCGACGCTACCCATGTTAGCTGCCAGTGGAAATACTAGAAATAGATAACCAATTTGCGCAACTGTGGAATAAGCGATGAGTAATTTTAGTCGGGTTTGTCGTAAAGCCTGTACAGAACCCCAAAGAATTGCAGCGCAGCCTAACAGACCAAGCAAGGTGTTTATTGTATCGTCGTCCACCAATGGCTCAAACAGAGTGAACCACAAACGTAGCAGAATATAGAATGACGCTTTTACCACAAGTGCGGACAACAAAGCACTTACCGGTGCTGGTGCGCTACCATGAGCAGGGGGCAACCAGAAATGCAACGGGAAAACAGCCGTTTTAAGCATCAAACCCACAGCCATTAAACCCAGCGCGGCCCATGTAGCGGGGGAGGCTTGAATCTGCTCAGCAAGTATACTGATGTCTACACTACCAAAACTGTGATAAAGCAGGGCAACTCCCAAAAGGTAAGCTAGTGAGGCTAATAATGTGGCCAGCAGATAACGCATGGCTCCACTGAGAGCCTCTTTGCTGCCAGTCAAAGCGGTTAACGCGACAGCTGATAAGCCTAGCAATTCAAGGGTGACATATAGGTTAAAAATGTCAGCCGATAAAAACAGTGCATTTAACGCCGCTAGTAGACACATCCAGATAGGCCAGAAGCGAACTGCAAGCGAGGCTTTAAAATATGATGTTGAATAAACGCTGATCGCAAAGCCGACTAGTGCCGTTGTGGCGAGCATCAACAGGCTTAGTCCATCTGCATACAGCTCAATACCTAGTGGTGCACCCCAGCCACCCACCTCATGGCGATAACTGCCATGTTCCAGTAGTTGCCAGCCCAGACCAACTACAAACACAGCATTAGCAAAACTGGTAATCAGCCCCAGTGTTCGACTAATGCGTGGTAAAAGGAAACAGCAAACGGCACCGGTTAATGGTAACAGGATAAGTGCGACTGCCCAGGGGAAAGCAATAAAGGCATTTTGCATTGTCACTATTTCTCTACCTCCTCGGGTAGAGTGGCATGACCTGTTTCCGAGGCAACTCTTAACATTAAGGTAAGTGCCAGAGCGGTAGCCGAGATGGCCACAACAATACCTGTAATCACCATTGCATGGGGAACCGGATCTGCTGGCATATTTTCCGCTCGCCTAGCCAGTGCCACCAGCACTAGGAAAATACCACTTCCCATAATATTAATGGCGAGTATTTTTCGCAGCAGGTGACTGTTGATAATCAGGGCGAAGAGTCCCAGACAAAAAAGCCCGACACCTATCAGAGCATAAAAGCTCGCAAGGTTCATTCGTGCTGTCTGCCTTTGTCGCTTTCTTTTTTACTATCTTTGGGGCGAGCACCCATAAAAAGAGCCGCCAGTGTAGTGCCAATAGATAGTGCTGCTACTGTCTCAAGAATCACAATGTACAGCCCGGCCTGTGCCGGTGGATATTTAAGAAGATGGCCTTCAAACAGCATAGTGAGTACCGATATAATAATAAACACACTCGGCCCAGCGATGAGCACGACGCGCAGAGGAAATCCCGTTAGTTTGTCTGAAACGCGCCAGCCTGCCAGTAAGAGCAATACACCAGATGCAGCCAGAACTGATCCAGCCTGAAATGCCCCCCCCGGAGCATGGGCACCAACCCATAATAAATAAGCAGTGACCAGAATTAATACCGGTGTGAGTAAACGTGTCAGTATATCGAGCACCAAGCTCGGGGCTGTTTTGTGCGTTGTTTTTTGATGGCTGGCAGGCATATCAAGTGACCAGACAGCCAGCAACGCCAGCAACAATACCACCATTTCAAGAAGCGTATCGTAACCCCGGAAGTTAAGTAATACTGCAGTAACTGGGTGACTGACACCACTCTCGTGCATATTATCGATAACCAGTTCAGGCAGATACTGTGGTTGTTCAGGTAAGGATAATACAGCGTAACCTAGGCCTGCTGCGAGTGTGATTAGCAGGGGTAATAATAGTATTACGAGAAATGCTTTTCTGTTCATCGAGTAACCGATGTCTGCACAGTAAACTGGCTCGTCAACCTGTATAGTGAATTGTTGTATGTTGTAAGTGAGCAGCGCAATAAAACAGATTTAATCTGTTTGAATTTATCAAGGTAATCAGTCATTAGACTTTTCGCTTGGTTCTGGGCTGTTATTCGGACTATCACCTCGGCTGGCATTCTGTAAGCGCGCCAGAGCAGCCATCAAAAGAGCCCCAGTCAGGCCAGCACCAATGGCCGCCTCCGCAAGTGCAACATCCGGTGCTTCAAGTCTCACCCAGAGCAGTGCCATTAGCAGGCCAAAGGTAATGAACAATACAATGGCTTTAAACAGGTCGGCACAGAACAGAGTCCACCAAGCTAGGCATATCAGCCCTATCCCCAGCACTAAATCGAAACCCCAAATCAGCACAGTTAGCGTTTCCATATACGAATTCCCTTGCGTAATGCTTCGTTGGCAATCAAGTGGGCCACACTCGCACCCGCAAGTAAAACCAGCATCCAGATTAACAGTAATTTACCCGCTGCTGCCCATGTCTCGGCCTGCAGTGCTAGTCCTGTTATCATTAGTCCCAGTCCCAGATTATCCGCTTTGGTCAGGGCATGCAGGCGAGTATATACATCAGGGAAACGTAAGAGTCCCAGCGTACCGGCTAGAAAGAAGATGGCCCCACCGATAAGTAAAGTAACAGAGAGGTAATCAATTACTGTCATGTTTTTCTTCCAGATCTGGCCAAGCGCGCTGCACGAAGGCGACGGCTGTTACCGCAGCTAGTAAGGCAAATACTAGGGCCACATCACGTATGGCTGGAGTTTCTGTCGCCTGGCCGAGTAGTAATAAAATGGCCACAGCTTTAGTACCAAATAATTGCCCTGCTAACATGCGATCCGCTATGCTCGGCCCGCGAAGTATGCGCCACATGCCAGTACAGAGGTTGAGTAGAAGAAAAAATGCGAGTGCTATGTAAAGAGTCTGCATAATCAATCCATCAAAGTGACAGGTGATTCGAAACCTGGCGGTTTGATCGCCAGAACCGAACAGTCAATATGGTTAAGTATGGTTTCAGCTGTATTACCCATGATGAACCCAGGAATGCCGGTGCGTCCAACCGTTCCCATAACAACCAGATCGGCTTCAATACTTTTAGCGAATGCTGGGATCTCTTTTCGAGCCCAGCCCTTGATCAGATGTTTCTGGGGTTTGAGGTAATCCAGAGCATCTGCACCCAGGTTACTAGTGACATCATCTATCAGGGCATCGAGGCTTGTTTCATGAAGTCGCCTTACTTTATTCATGTAAGCAGCGACTTCTTCTTTAGATGTATTGACAAACGGACTGCGTAAGGTGCTCTCACTAATGGACTCCCATACATGCACAATGTGTAACTGAGCAAAGTTGGATAGTGATAATGAACTGGCTATTTCAAGAACCTGATGATTGAGCTCATTTCGAGGTTGTTGTTCTTCTTCGGGGTAGATTTCGTCAATATCAACGGCTGCCAAGATGCGTCTATAAGTTTTTGGTGAGCCGGGTTTTGTGAGCCAGACGGGGCAAGGGCATTTACGCAATAAATGCATATCGTCACTACCAAATAACTGGTCTAGCCAGTCTTGTGTTTCAGGTGTCTTAATCACCAGATCGTGCTCGTTTCGTAGCGCTTCGCGGATGATTTCCAGAAAGGGTGTGCCTGTCAATATACTGGTATTAATCTCAAGCTTTTCACGAAAAGGCTCAAGCAGGTTCTCTATCACCTGAGTATGAGATTTCAGTCTCGCGGCCTGTAAATCAGCAGAGATCGGTCCTCCATCAGGCAAACCGATGCCAGCCGTATCAGGTGTCATTACATTAATTACGGAGAGGCTGGCCTGATTATTTTTTGCCAGCTCGACAGCACGTTGTAGTGCGTGTTTGCAATCCTTGCCGGTGTCAACCACACAAAGAATATTTTTAAAGCGTTTCATTTGATTTACCTTTTGAAGATATATTCAGAGATAGTCCAAAAATCTGGGCTACGTGTTGTTCCACTGCTTCCAGCTCGCTGAGGAAATCTTTCTGATCGTCCAGCACATGAACTTTCAAAGTATTGTCATCAAGTGCCGCACTGAGTGTGCCGGGTAGCAGGTTCACGGTATTAGTCATAAAAACCTGTGATGCTCCTAGGGGTAATGATAATGGATAATCTATGATATCTGGAGCAATCGGTAAACGCGGATAAAAGGCACGCCAGGCTACATCAATACCACCAATTAAGGAGTTTTTAAGAAAGAAGGGGATGAATCTCAAACATTCGTACCACACCAGATTCATCGGTGGAATTAGAGCAATGCTAGTGATAAGTGCAAGTAATATTGCGGGAGCACCAAACCACCAAGATGAAGTCTCACCATTGGTGAGAGTCCACCAAATGAGAGAGAAGGTTCCCAGGCGCAATAAAATACTAAAGCCGCTAGTTGTAATTTTATATGCTGTCATTTGCTCATGTTTTTTTAGATTTAAGCCTAGTTTCATGTCAATGCCCATGCCCATGCCCATGCCCATGCAATATAAATATGTGCTGGATGCAGGACTTCAATTATGATTAATAAAATAACATCTTTAAAAATTTAATGCATGGAATTAAAGTATGGTTATATCTCTGCTTGAAAATTGAAATAAGTCCTGTTTATAAACTGTTCATCATGTTCGAGTTTTAATTAATGTTATTTTGAGACCTTTGCACGAAAGCTCATTGATTTAGATATATGAGGTAATAGCCTCTCCATAAATAATAGAACACACCACAAAATGGCTTGGAAAAATTTAAAGCAAACCAGCTTAGCCGATGCCTTAGTCATCACACATAGCGCCCTTGAAGAACTAGATGATGTAAATGAGTTAATCAATTGGTCGCAGTTGGAAGCTCTGCTCAGTCAAATACACCGTAAACGCAAAGGCGAAAAAGCCTGATCGCCTTAAATGATATTTAAAGCCTTACTGTTGCAAGCTTGGTATGGTTTGAATGACTCGGGTTTAGAAAAACAACTTGCCAGAGACTTACTGTTTCGTCGTTTTGTTGAGTTAAGCTTAAGCGAATCAGTGCCCGATCATTCTACTTTTTGGCGCTTTCGTAATTTACTTGAAGCCGAAGGTTTGTATGAAAAGTTACTCGATGAAATCAACTATCAACTTGCACAGCAAGGCTGACTCATTCGCAGTGGTGAAGTGAGCATTATTGATGCCAGCGTGATTGAAGCCAAACAAAATCGCCCCAGTAAAGATAAAAATGGCAACAACACACAAGACCCAGGAGCCGCTTATAACGTCAAAGCCGGTTCAGATGGTAAGCGCAAAACCACCTACGGTTTTAAAGCCCATATTAATGTAGAAGAAGATGGCTTTGTAAAAACCGATGATTATTCGGCAGGCAATTTACATGACGCCAATGTATTTGAAAGTTTATTTACCGGTAACGAAAAAGAAGTGTACGCCGACAGTGCTTACCAGAGTAAAGATCTTATCTTCTAAAACCTTTGTTTTATACGACGACCCTCCTCAACATCATCACTTGGGTGGTTGACCACCTGCTCGCCTTCGTTGATGCCTTCGAGTATCTGAGCGACTAGGCCGTTGCGCTGGCCGACTTTCACCACGCGCCGTTTCGCGCGATGGTTTTCGACGACGAACACTGCCCAGCCATCTTTATAACGGAACAGGCTGCTGGCGGGTATCTGTAATACGTCGTCTTCATACCAGAGGATAAATTTTGCCTCTACCCGGTAGCCGTCACCCAAGCGCTGCCATTGTTCTGCCGGTGAGGTGAAGTCGGAGATAATCAGCACGCGCTGCTCCTCTACACCTAGGGCAGATATTTTTAAGAAACCCGCCGGTTCGATGATGCGCACGATGCCTTCAAGCGGTTGTTCGCCTCCCCAGCGTTCGAACAGCACTTTCATGCCCGGTTTGATTTTTACTGCATCGGCGGAGAGCACATCGACTTCGATTTCGAGCACGGTCGGGTCGCCGATTTCTAACAAGCTATCACCGGTGCGTATCGGGCCTTCGTATTCACGCACGATTTTTAGCACCTTGCCATCAATCGGTGAGACCACCGGTATGCGTTCAGCCGGTTCGCCGCGGTTAGCGGCGGTATATTCCAGCACGGTTGTTGCTGCCTGCAAATCATATTTTGCGACTTCTACCTGGAAGTCGGCAGAGCGTTGCGCCGCTGCAGTTGTCTGTACTTGAGTGACTGACTTATCAAAAGCATCGCTTGAGATCACGCCTTTTTCGACTAGTGGTTTTAATCTTTTATGTTCGATGACGGCGAGTTTGGCGTTGGCTTCTGCTGCTTCGGCCTGTTGCTCAGCTGCATGCACGGCAGATTCAGCCGCGGCGACCTGCGCTTTTATCTGTGCTCGGCTGCGCGGATCGAGCACCTGTGATTCCAGCGGGGTGATGCCGAGCAGTACCTGGCCCTGCGTTACTTCATCACCGACATTGAGATTCTGGCGGCAGGTCACGCCGTCTATCGGTGCCGAGATAACATAACGGTCGACCACTCGGGTGCGGCCCTCTTCTTCGATGGTAATGGTGAGCGGCGCGCGTTTTGCTTTGATCGCTTCAACGAACACCGATTGCGGCCAGAAACCCCAGATCAACAGGACGACGATCAGCACCGTGATGGAACTGATAACGGAATGTTTTCGCAGCGGGTTGTTGGCAAGCATATTCATTGGTTACTCCTTACTCTTAAGTACGGCTACCATATCGAGATCGGCAAGATTGCGCCAAATCATTATGGCAGAAACGAGTGATGACAGTATAACCACCAGTGCGGAGAAGGCATAAACATTGATGCCCAGCACCAGCGGCACTCGGTAAAGGTCGCTATCGAACTGGAAGGCCATGTAAGCACACAGGCCATAACCGATAAGGAAACCCAGCGGGATGGCAACCAGTGTGAACAGCGCCAGTTCGCCGAGCAGGATGTAGGCGACTTCGCTGCGTTCGAAACCGAGCACGCGCAGGCTGGCCAGTTCGCGGTTACGTTCGGACAGTGCGATGCGCATGCTGTTATAGATAACACCGAAAGCGATGCTGGCGCCGAGCAGCGTAGAGATAAAAGTGAAGAACAATATGGTTTCAGCGATGGTGTCGTAAAACGACTTGATGGCTGATTTATGTTCCACCACACCGGCGATGCGCGGCATTTCTTTCAGCTCGGCATAGACATCACGCTGGTACTTCTCATCGACTTTCAACAGCGCACCGGTGAGTGCATAGCCTTCTTTTAACACAGCATTCAGCGACTCGATGCGCATGTAGGCATTAACCCCCAAGTACTGCTTGGCAGTGCCGGCGACCGGCACCTGCACGGTCGGACGATGCCCTTCCAGCACTTCGATGGTGAGCATGTCGCCGGTTTTAATGTGCAGCAGTTCGGCCAAGTAATCGGTGAGGATGACACCTTCTTTGGGAAGCTCGATGATATTCAAATCGGTATCGAGCAGGCGCATCAGGCTGCCATCGGGTTCGATACCATGCACGGCGGTGCGGTAGAAACGGTGTTCAAACTTTAGCTTTGCCGGCACCATGCGAAAACCTTCGGCATGTTCCACGCCCTGCAGACTCTGCAGCGAATACAATGAACGCTGTGATGCCGGTTTGGTATAGATGGCGATCATGTCTTCACGCTGGCTCATGCCGTACTGTATTTCAACCATGTAGTTGATAGCACCTTCTTGAAAACCGCTGACCATCATGATGCCACAGGCCAAACTGATACCGAGCGTGGTCATCAGCGATTTCAGCGGGCGGCGTTCGATATGGCGCAGGATCATGCGTGAGGGTTGTGACAGCCAGCGCTGCAGGCCCAGACGCTCGGCCAGCGTAGTATGGTATTTTGCCGGCAGTTCCGGTTGCATAGCCTGTGCCGGTGGTAGCCTTGCCGCAGTGTAAACCGCGTAAAGCGTGCCCATCACTGCAACCGTCATGCTGATCAGCGCTGCGGCGATAATCACCTGGGGTTTAAGCACGTAGATCATATATGGCAGGCTGTACATCACCATGTAGATGTTGCTCATGCCCTTTCCCATCCAGATACCGACGCCGATACCGATAATAACGCCGAAGCTGACGATGAGCAGCACCAGTTTGATGAAGTGCAGGCCGACGGCGATATCGCTGTAACCAAACGCTTTCAGCGTGGCGACCTCCTCTCGCTGCAGACGGATGAGACGGCTGATGACCACGTTGAGCAGGAAAGCGGCGACGCCAAAAAAGATTACTGGGAAGATGGTGGCGATGGTGCGCTGCTGTTTGAGCTCTTCTGTTAAGAAGCGGTTGGATAACTGGTCCTTGCGGGCGATGGTGCCGATGCCGCCGTAATCTTTCAGGATGTCATCGAGCTGATCGATCACGTCCTGCTCGTTGGTTCCACGGGTGAGGGTCAGTGTGACATTGTTGAACGCGCCCGCCATGTCATAGGCCGTGGACAGTGGCTGCCGCGCTATCCATAGTATGCCGTAGCGCAGAGGGTCAGGAAACATGGCACCGGGCGCGATCTGGTAGATGAATTCCGGCGACAGCGCGATGCCGACGATGGTGAGTGATTTACGCCGGCCGTTGATGGTGGCGCTGATCTTATCACCTGGCTGTAGCTTGTGCGCTTGGGTAAACTCTTCGCTGAGCACGATCTCGTTATCGCGGCCCGGTTCGATCAGGCGGCCGCTGCGCAGGTAGATCTGGTTGAGCAGTCCGCGGCTGTTATCGGGCAAAGACAGGATATGGCCACTGACTGGGTCATCGAATCCCTCGACATCGAGGCTCACATAAGCGACCACGCGGGTCTCGACTTTATCGACACCGGGAATCTCTTCGATGCGTTTTACCAGTGACAGCGGTGCGCGCTCAAGCGAGGCGAAGATATGCGCGAAGTGATGGTCGCGGTAATACGTTTCACGGGTCTCATACAAAGAGTCGAGCGTGCTCAGTGACATGATGAAGATACCAACACCGCTGACGATGACCATGGCGATGGCCAGCGCCTGCATGCGCATGTCCCACAGTTCGCGCCAGAGTTTTATATCGAGTGATTTCATGGTCACCAGTTCAGTTGGCTCGGCTCAAGACGGGTTTTATTGGTATCGACCTGGCTGATACGGCCGTCGGCAAGGTGGATGACTCGGTCAGCCATTTGCGCGATGCCGGCGTTGTGCGTGATTACCGCAGTGGTGGTGCCCAGTTCTTGGTTGACCCGCTGCAGTGCTTCCAGCACGACGATGCCGGTTTTGGAATCGAGCGCGCCGGTGGGCTCGTCGCATAATAGTACATCGGGATTTTTCGCGATGGCACGGGCAATGGCCACACGCTGCTGCTCACCACCGGAAAGCTGCGCCGGGAAATGGTGCAGGCGGTCACCTAGGTCGACTAGCTTCAGCGCCTCTTCCGGCTGCATCGGTAATTTTGCGATTTCGGTGACGACGGCGATATTTTCAAGTGCCGTCAAACTGGGGATAAGGTTATAAAACTGGAAGACAAAACCGACATGGTAACGCCGGTAGGCGGTCAGCTCTTTTTCGCTGGCACGGGTCAGGTCGCCACCAGCGTATTGCACGTGACCGTCGGTAGGTGAATCGAGTCCGCCGAGGATATTTAACAGGGTAGATTTACCGCTGCCGGAGGCACCCAGAAAAACCGTGAACTCACCTTTGTACAGATCGAGATCAATACCGCGCAGCGCCCGCACTTGCACCTCACCCATCTGGTAGATCTTGGTGACGCCGTGAACATGGAACACCACTTCTTTGTTCATGGGAGTGTCTGAGTTTTTAGCTGACTCTAACATTCGCAATCCCGAAACTATTATGTAATTACAAGCAGCTTTACATAGAAACAGCTGGGAAAACATGAGGTATGCCAATAATAAATCTCATTTATAAACATAACACTTAATTGAGCTAGTTAGAGTCCCCGCAGAAACTAACCTAAAACAGCGTCTTACTTTATTAATGCATGAATCTTCAATTTATAAAAAATATTTTGATTGGCATTAGCTTAACAGTAAAATTAAGGCTCAACTTGCACCGCATCCAACTGCACCCCAAGCGTTCCTCGCGGCACCATTAAACTCATTTGTTCGCCATCGCGTAAAATTTCTACACTAGTATAGCTACCAATTTCACCTTTAATAGTTGCGGCTCTAATATCTGGCCAGCTGAGAATTTTTTGGTTGTCGTAGGATAAAATAATATCGTTAGATTGAAAGCCCGATGTTTCAGCGGGCGAGCCTGCCATTACTGAGCTGACTTTAACCCGATTGTTTTGCCCACTAATATATAAATACTGGTCGTAAGAATCATCGCCCATTTCTGAACGTAATGAGATTTTGTTTTTATTTAATTCGCGCAACTCTTTACTGTATTGACGGCGTTGTGTTGGGTTAGAGCGCTGCATTAAATTTTGTAATTCAAGCCGCCGAAATTCCTGTTGGCTTATGCGTCTTAAAATATCATCTGCAATATCTGAATTCATACCCGCGGTAATTAAGTTTTCTTTATTAAGTGCAGAGCGAGAGTGTTTTTGTATTGATGAATTGTTTTTAGATGTAGCCGAGTTTGTATTTTGTTCTTGATATTTTTGCAGAGTTTCTATTTGAATTTGCAAGCCTTCAATTTTTAAGTGTAACGATTCAAATTGATATTCTGCATTATTTGTTTCTGTTGAAGTTTGAAATGGATTTAAAGGGTTATTTTGAATAATTTGTTTTTCTGTTTTTATTTCATCATTTGGGGTGTTGGAATATTGCGCCACTAAACTGCCAAAATACCCCCCCATAAATCCGAACGCTAAAGCAGGAAGCAAAGTAGCTAAATTTAAATTCATAAATATCGTTTAGCTTTTACTATCAATAGCACATTCGGCTGCTGACTTAAGGCCAAATTTTTTCATTAAAATAGCCGGTGGGCAAAAGCCGGTGAATGAGCTTTGAAAACAATTAAAGCCAATAAATAAAGTAAACCATGTCCACAGTGGGTTATGAAAAATAGCGAGTAGTGACGTAATCATTACCATGGTGCCGCCCATTGCAAAAAGTGCGCGTTCAATTGTCATTATAAATCTCCAGTAAGTCGTTACAGCATATTAACGGATGGTTTTAAAAATTAGTGGCGCGTTTTATTGCGCTTTTCCCACATATTGGTTGCAAGTTCAAGTGCTGCATCGGGGGTGTCGGCTTTGTTTAATAATCGCAACGCAATAGCAGTGGTGCCCACTATCGCGGCAACTGCATATTCATCTGTTTCTTCACCACGCCAGAAAGAACCGAGACGATTTTCGTCCAGATTACTTTCTTTAACGTGGCGCTTGGCAAACATCGCTGGCCATTCTTCATCCCAAGTTTTTCCATCCACTGCATAAGAAACCGTGCATTTTGTATCGGGGTTACGCTCAACTTCACCGGCTTCGCCTTTAAACACAACGATTTGTTCTTCACCCATTATGTTAGCGGCAAATTGATGTACCGATTGATAACCGGGGTGAAAAATAGCTTGAATAGAGTGGGGAGCTTGCAATGGATTTATCATGCGGCCAACCGTGTGAATGGGCGAGCGTAAACCTAATAATGGGCGCAGTTCGATAATCTCTTTTAAGCGTTCACTGATGGTGCTGATGGGCATGTAGCAAAAATTATTTTTCTCGATTTGTGCTTTGGCATGGTCAAGTGTAGTGCTGGTTTCTATGCCCAAAGGCTTTAATACTTCTGAGGTATACATGCGGCCGGGAGTATGACCTTCGGCGCCGTGCATGCAAACTTTCACGCCGTTATCCGCGAGTAATAGCGCGCTTAAAACATACCAAGGAGAGTGGCGGCGCTTGCCCGCATAAGATGACCAGTCTAGATCGGCATAAGACTGACCATCTTGCTTTAAATAATGTCGAATGGCTTTAACAAAGCCCGCGACTTCTTCTGGCGTTTCTTCTTTTACGCGCAATAACATTAAAAAAGCCCCAAGCTGTTCAGGGGTAACTTTATCTTCTAAAACCATGCTCATGGATTCGAAGGCTTCTTCAATGGTAAAGCCACGGGAGCCGTTTTTGCCTTTGCCGAGGATGCGAATAAAAGGTGCAAATGGATGTTCTTCTTGCATAGAAATCTCGAATAGTCGTAGAGCTAAGTATTTTAAAGGTTAATGCAAAGAAGATAAACCTATTAGCAGAAGGTTATATACGAATTAAACCATATTTATGAGCAGAATAATAAAACCAATCACCGCCGCCATGGGCACGATATAACCCATCCAATCATTCATGGTGCCCTTAGGCGAGTTTGCCACCGCATGTTTCATGCGTGGCCACATAAAAAAGATCATTGCAATTAGGCCAAGTGCAGCCCCGTATTTTAACCAGTCCATATTATTCTCTTGTGATGTTTTGTTGCTAGAAACAACACGCCCCGGAGAACCGGGGCGTGAAGGTGAAACATTTGTAGCCAGTTTAAATAAAATTAATCATTATTACTAAACGCACTTAGCAAGTGTAATAGCGCTTGGAACAAGTTAATGATAGATAGGAACAAGCTCGCTGTTGCCATAATGTAATTAGTTTCGCCGCCGTGAATAATTGAAGATGTTTCATAAAGAATCAATCCACTCATTAGCATGACAATCGCGCCGCTAACCACAAGGCCCATAACCGGCATTTGTAGGAAGATGTTGGCGAGTGCTGCAACCAGCACTACAATCATACCAACCATTAAGAAGCCACCCATAAAGTTAAAATCTTTACGTGTGGTTAGCACATAGCCCGAAAGTCCCAAGAAGATAACGCCAGTGCCGCCCAATGCGGTAGATACAACGCTAGGGTTAACTGCCAGATAGATATTAAGCATCGGCGCCATGCCCAAGCCAATAAGGCCGGTAAAGGCAAATATGGTTGGAATGCCAGCAGATGAATTGGCTGTACGAGGCAGAACAAACCACAGGATACCAATGGCACCAAAGGTTGAAATCATTGCCATACCCGAACCGATTTGCATTTGCATGCCGATAAAGGCAGTAATTGCACTAAAAATAAGCGTGATAGAAAGCAACATGTAAGTATTTTTCAATACTTTATTAGTCGCAAGAATCGACTCCTGAGAGCGGCCTATTGAGATATTTGGATTATTCATTAAATTTCCGTAATTTAAGTTTATTAAGTTAGGTATTAGGTTACCACTGAGGTTAGGACAAGGTAAAGTAAATTATAGTTCCAAAAATATACACCAAGGGTCTGGTTTTACTGAAGTTTTTTATGTATGATACCGCCCCTCGACGTACACCCATTTATTTGGGCGCCGAATCTGGAGAGGTGGCAGAGTGGTCGAATGCACCGGTCTTGAAAACCGGCGTCGGTTTATCCCGACCCAGGGTTCGAATCCCTGCCTCTCCGCCATATATAAACCTTAAGTATATAATACTTAGGGTTTTTTTATGGATGCAGTGTTATCTATATACGGATCAATTCAAAAAACGCTTATCTCACTCGGTTCTTAACCCCATATTATGAATCTATTTTTACTATGAGAGACCTTTGCACGATAGAATCACAAGTAAAATCTTTGAGTTATTAATTATTCTTTCTGTGAGGTGGTTAAGGGGCGGGTTATGGTTTTTTACGTAACGGCTGAATCACCATAGATATCTAATACAGTTATTTTTTAAGGGCGGCTATATATGAGGGCTACAACATCGTAACGAAATTCGTGTAGGTTCCTCCAAACCAGTAAAATACATATCATGCAGCTAATTACATTTTATATCTTTAAACCTACTTGCCTTAGTTTTAATGCACCTTGCCTGCGTCAATTCTGTACGTGATTTACGTGACAAGGATATTTCAACCCCTATTGATTGATAATGTTCGGGTCGAAAAGCCTGCATGGATCATATTATTGATTATGTACAAAAAGGTTGGATTTATAAAAAGATTCAGTCTTTAGTCAGGACATAAAATTTTTTAAAATAGAACCGACTCCGCCTAAAATAGATTATGATCTTTACATAACCTGATTCAGAATCAGCAATCTATAACGTGTTTTTCTTTAATCAAGAAACTCTGTTACGCCCAGAATCTTTGGCGCGATACAGCGCCTCATCTGCCGCCTGATTAAGATTTTCTGCATTGATATAATCGGGGTACATAGCAATTCCGGCACTAAAGGTGACATTAAAATCTTTTTTGCTATGGAAAACCTGACTGGCAAAATCTTCGCGAATAGAGTTAATTAATGTGAAAGCATCGTCTCTACTGCAGTTATCAAGAATTACTGCAAATTCCTCTCCGCCATATCGGCCGATAACATCATACTTCCGCAAGCGCTTACGTAGAATTTGCGCCATACTTTTAATTACACGATCACCAATCATATGGCCATAGTTATCATTCACCGCTTTAAAATGATCAATGTCGATCATAACAAATCCAAAAGAGGAGGATGTACGTTGCGCCCGAGAAACGGCATTTACAAGTTGTTCTTTCAATCGGGCATGATTCAGAAGACCAGTCAGGCTGTCTTGCGTCATAAGTTCTGCCAGCAGACGTGCTCGGGCTGCTCGAATCGATACAGCGGTGAGCAGATGATCATCGGTTATGGGCTTAGTGAGAAACTCATCACCTCCCATGCGCATTGCAAATAACTGCCTGTCAATATCACCTTCTGTTGACAGAAAAATAATAGGAATACTATCAAACTGTTGTTGTTGCCTGATTACTTTCGCTAGATCAATACCGGAACATTCTGGCATATATAGATCCATCAAAAAAATATCAGGAAAATTTTCTTCCATAGCGGCAATCACATCCTGAGGTCTATTCACTATTTGCACCTGCATACCGGCCTGACCCAGCACTAATGCATAATGTCGAGCCAGACTAACATCATCATCAACCAGTAGGATTTGATAGGGGCGTTTTAGTTCTCTTCCAAGAAGATGATCAATTTTACTGACAATAAAATCTACATCCAGTGGTTTCACCATATAGGCATCCGCACCTGCATGTACAGCGCTGAGTCGCGCCTCAAAATCAGTGCGTGATGAATGTACAATGACCGGTGTATCCAGTTTTTCCTGGGTGCGAATTTTTTTTAAAAAATCGGGGCCGCCTAACTGTTCTTTCTGAAGCGCTATGTCAACAATGTAGAGATCAGGAACTTGCTTTCTTGTTGCATCCAAAATACTTTGTGTATTAAAAAAAACTTGAATTTCATAACCATAAGTTGAAAGTTGCAACGCAAGTTTTTTTGCAAGCGACTGATCGTCTTCAAGGAGGTAAATAAGGGGTTGCTCAGAATCTTTTTTTTCTGTTTTTTTTATAAGGCTGTTTAGTTCTACATCGACAGAATTTGGCTTTGCTTGTTGTTGAAGCAAGGAAATCTGTTCACTTAACTTTTGCTGCAATTCTTTCGTGGGGATTGTTCTTGGTTGAATCTGTTTTATTAGAGTCTGTTCTATTGATTGTGTAGATTCACTGAGTTGTGAAAATCCAAATGTCGCTGCAGAACCTACTATTCGATGAATATAAAAATGTAGCTGTTTAAGTTCTACCTGCTCCCAACCACTTGACTGATAACTTGACCATGCATCTTCAATCTCCTGCAAACGATCAGGCAATTCACTACAATATTCCTGCTGTAGCAGTGTAAGTTGTTCGGCATAGGGTAATTCATCCGTAGACATAGGCTACTTATACTCCTGATTTTTACGTTTTATACAAAAAATTAGGGTTCACCACCATCAAGTACCCGCTGGATTTTTTCTTCAAAATCATCACCTATTGGTTTTGAAATAAAATAATCACAACCTGCATCAACCGCTTTGCTGGTTTCTTCAAGCATAGCTGAAGCGGTAACGGCAATAATCATTCCATTATAACCTTGCTGGCGAAGCTTAACAGCCGCTGTATAACCATCCATCACCGGCATATTCATATCCATTAATACTAAATCATAATTACCTGCCATGGCGGTTTCCATGCCTAATTTTCCATTCTCAGCCTCACCAATTTCATGGCCTTTCATTTTTAGACGCATCGTCAGCATCCTGCGAATCATTAAATCATCTTCAACTAATAATATGTTAGCCATGCCGAATTATCCCCAAATTAGCAATCGTAAATGTAAATATTGTTCCTGCACCAGGCTGACTTGTAACCTGGATTTCGCCTCCGTGAAGCTCTACAAGTTTTTGAGTAATAGCCAATCCAAGTCCGGTGCCTCCTGCTTCTCGCGTACTGGTGCTGTCAACCTGACGGAATTTATCAAAAATATGTGGCAAATCATCAGCAGGAATACCACAACCTGTATCGATAACTTTGAATTCCAGTTTATTATCACGTTTCTGAGAACTTACCGTTATAGAACCCTGCTCTGTAAATTTGATGGCATTACCAACAAGATTAATAAAAATTTGTTTTATGCGCACGGCATCGACTATGAAGTTCTCATCCATGACCTGGTTAACCAAAACGATACCTTTCTCCCTGGCATAATTACTCAGGTTGTCGAGTACACTTTGCACCAGTTCTCTGGATGACAGGTTTTCTGCATTCAACGACATCTTACCGGCTTCAATCTTGGAAAGATCCAGCAGGTCATTAATCAAGGTCATCAAATGGGAGGATGAAGCCGCCATGTCTTTAGCCATGGTCGCGATCATGGCAGGCTCAGGCATTTGTGCTTCATCTTTCAATAGTGGCAGATAACCCACAATAACGGTAAGGGGGGTGCGTAGTTCGTGACTCATCATATTCAGGAATTCCGACTTCATTCGGTTATTTCGTTCAGCCTCCTCCTTGGCTTGACGAAGCGATTCTTCCGCTTGTTTACGTTCAGTAATATCACGCACAATACCGGTGAACATCTGTTTACCAGAAACATCCATCTTACTAACCGCCAGCTCCATTGGGAAAGTAGAACCATCCCTACGTCGCCCAACAACTTCACGCCCTATGCCAATAACGCGAGCTTCACCGGCATCCTTGTAGCGTTGTAAATAGCCATCATGCTCTTCATGGTAAGGGGCAGGCATTAACATCTTGATGTTTTGCCCGACTATCTCATCCAGTTTATAACCAAATACATTTACCGTAGCCGGATTTGCTGTTTCTATAATGCCTTTATCATTAATTGTAATGATAGAGTCGATAACATTTTCAAAAATGGCACTGATCCGGTTCTGAGCATCTCGTTGCTGCTGCTCTGCCTGTCGTTTTTGAGTAAGATCACTAGCTATTCCCAGAAAGCCAGTAATCACTCCTTTATGATTTCGTAATGCGGTGACTGAAAGCATCACTGGCACTCGACTACCATCCTTACGGATATAGGTCCACTCATTCTCATCTGCTACACCAATACCGCATCGTGCTCTGGCAACAAAAGTTTCAAAACCTAGTTCGACCTCTTCACCAAGCTCTTCTGAGAGTTGTTTGGACTGATTAACAACTTCATCTAAATCATGGAGAACCGCTGGGGTGAGCTTTCCGACTACATCTAATTCACTATAGCCAAGAAGTTTCTGGGCGCCTTTATTAAAGGTCTGGATAATTCCTTCGTTATTAGTAGAGATGATGGAAAAATTGGCACTGTCGAGTATCGCCTGTCGTAAACGACTTGCTTCTTCAAGTTCATGTTCGGCTTGTTTTCTTTCAGAAATATTACGAACAATCCCGGTAAACATTCGTTTACCCGAAACTTGCATTTCATTAACCGCCAGCTCCATTGGGAAAGTCGAACCATCCTTGCGCTGTCCAGTAACTTCACGCCCAATGCCAATAATTTTTCGTTTGCCCGTAGTCAGGTAATTGATCAAATAACCATCATGCTCTGTTCTAAATGGCTCAGGCATCAGCATCTTGACGTTATGACCTTTGACCTGATTTTCGGAATAACCAAAAAGCAACTCTGCCGCTGGATTAAAACTGCATATAACACCCTGACTGTCTATGGTCACAATGCCGTCGACAACCGTCTCTATAACCGCACGGATACGTTGTTCAGCATCTAGCAGTTTATTTTCATGCGCTTTACGTTCTGTAATGTCATGAACCACCGCGACAAAACGTCCTGACTCGGCATTTTTACGCACTAACTGCAATGTAATGACGACTGGGAAGTCCTCACCATTCTTACGCCGATGCACAGTCTCAAAATTTAACACCCCAGCTTCCCCTGTGATCAAAGGCTCAATAAGCTGCAGGAATTGATCTTTGGGAATCTCCGGTTTGATGTCGTAGGGGTGCATCTGCAACAATTCATCTCTTGAGTAGCCCATACTCCGCACCGCGCCCTTGTTCAGATAATTGAACTGCATACTTTTACTATCGAACATAAAGATCATGTCCCAGGTGTTGTCCAGTACATGCTTAAATCGGCTGAGCTCATCATTAATAAGCTTGCGCCCAGTGATGTCACTTTCTATAGCAATAAAATTTGTTAACTTACCATCAGTGGTAACAGGCTGGATCTCGAGTGCCAGCCAGTAAGCTGTGCCGTTTTTGTGGTAATTGAGAATCTCTGTAGTAAATGCCTTGCCAGCACGCATTTTTTTACTCATATATGCGACCGTAGCAGGGTCGGTGTCAGGGCCATGCAAGACCTCACCGGGTTTCTTGCCAATGACCTCCTCCAGCGTATATCCTGAAACACGCTCAAAACCCTTGTTAACCCATTCAGTTATACCCTTGGCATCAGTGATAATAACTGCATTGTCTGTGTACTCTGCCACCTTCGCTAGCTGAGCAGCGTCCTTGGCCGCCGCCAGCAGCTTCGTGCGATTCAGTTCGGCCTCAACCGCATCGGCCAGATCACGCAGGATGCTTAGCTCCCCGGTCGGAAATTCACGCGGCTTGTCGTCGATAATACACAGTGTGCCGATGCGCTGACCATTCGGCGCATGCAGGGGCGCGCCAGCATAAAAACGAATTTTCGGCTCAGAAGTCACTAGCGGGTTATCGGCAAAACGGGGATCCTGCAATGTGTCGGGAATATAAAAAATATCCTCGCTGAGAATGGCATGCCCACAAAACGAGATCTCTCGAGGCGTTTCGCTAGCACCCAGACCTTGTCGCGACTTGAACCACTGCCGATCTGTATCTACTAAACTGACTAGGGCAATAGGCACACCAAAATGGCGTTGCGCGATACGCGTATAACGGTCAAATCGTTCTTCGGTGGGTGTATCCAGAACGTCAAGTGCGCATAGAGCAGCTAATCGTTGAGTTTCGTTCTGCGGTATCTCAGGTTTTTTCATTGTTCACACTGCGCTTAGTTTTTTATATTTTTTATAGCATCACATCATGTTTATTTTGTTGGTATTTTTAAATCTCGTATATTCAGTTTCTTATTAAGAATCATTTTCAGATGGTCTAAGTTATTATAGACATAAATTAAATAAAGGATTACGCAATCTATATCAATTGCCCAAAAGCCAGACTGGTATAATGACATCCCTGATCAGAGTAAAACATCACATTTGTGGGGCGGCCACACGCTTCAAATACGTTTGATAGCGCCCGTTTTGTTAGCTCACTATTGGAACTGTGAGTAAGGATTAATACAATCGCTAACTGACTGAGTTATATAGAGTCTGAGGGTCAATGGTTTGTACCCTGATCACAAATATCAGTTGAAATAAATCATTAATTTTCTTTAGTTATCTGTATCTATGTTATTGTACTTTTATACCATTTTTTGTGAGGGTGATGACAATGGAGTCTATAGCTCAAAAAATAAAAACAAATAAATTGGTTGTGCTCTTTGTTTCTTTTTCAGTTTTATTCATTTCCTTATTTCTGCAATATGAATTTAATATTAAACAAGCACTATTTTTCCTTGTGGGAATAGCATTTGGTCTCACCTTAATGCACGCAATGTTTGGTTTTACGGGTGGTTGGCGGATGTTTATACGTTCACAGCGTAGTGTTGGTATTCGCGCACAAATTCTTTTGCTGGGTTTTTCATCTGTTTTATTTTTTCCAGTCGTTGCTAATGTGTTCCCTGAGCTTTCAGGTCATTCTGCATTGGGGCAGGTAGGCTTATCTGTTTTGGTTGGTGCTTTTTTGTTTGGTATTGGTATGCAACTCGGCGGTGGCTGCGGTTCAGGCACGTTGTTTACGGTTGGGCAAGGTCAAACCGATATGTTAATCACCATCAGCTTCTTTATTATTGGTGCAACAATAGGCTCATACCATTTACCCTGGTGGTTGAGTTTACCCAATATTGGCAAAGTATCTATAATTAATGAATTAGGCTGGATACCCGCCTTACTGTCACAGCTAGCAATACTTGCTATTTTATACCGCTATGTTTCTTGGCGTGAAATTAAACAGCATCAGAAGCTACAAGATTTTTCAGCTAATCAACAACGTGAAAATTTTCTGGAACAACTTATTCATGGGCCATGGCCAATCTGGTGGGGAGTAATTGGTTTAACTTTATTTGGGTTTATCACATTAATTATGGCTGGCTATCCATGGTCAATCACCTTTGCTTTTGGTTTATGGGGTGCAAAAATCTGGTCTGCTTTAGGAGGCGATGTTGCTAACTGGACTTACTGGTCTGGAGGTTATCCGGCAAAAGCATTGAACCAAAGCGTATTGGCAGATATTACTTCCATTATGAACTTTGGCATTATTTTAGGCGCAATGCTGGCCGCCGCACTTGCGGGTAAATATGCGCCAGAGGGTAAGCCTAAATTCAAACGTGTTTTAACTGCTGTTATTGGTGGCCTATTATTAGGCTATGGAGCTCGTTTAGCCTTTGGTTGTAACATTGGTGCACTTCTGGGTGGCATTGCTTCGGGTAGTTTACATGGCTGGTTATGGCTGGTTTCAGCATTTATGGGTGGCATTGTGGGCGTAAAGATTCGTGTCTGGATGAAGTTTGATAAACCTTATGGAGCCAGATCATGAAAAAAACGAACCAATTGATTGTTGGCTCGGCACTTGGTCTGGCTGCTATCGCCGTCGCGATTGATCATACTCAACACCGTTTACCGGAACCTGTTACTGCGACACAGGAACAAACAGGAATGAGTGAAGAAGAAAGTCCCTGTAGTATGGAAGAAGAAAGTCCCTGTAGTATGGATACAGAATCACCTTGTTCCATGGATTCGGATGATTCGGACAGCTCTCCCTGTGGTCTGGGTGACTAGAATTTATTTTAATGACATCAATTGAAGTTGGATTAATCATGGCTGCGGCGGAATCTCTGGTAACGTGTTTATTCGAAATGGCAGAGGCTAGAACAAACCCTGTTTTAGAAATTATAGATAAAGATAAACCTCTCGAAGAAAATAAAAAATATCCTGCTAAATTGCTACAGTTTAATCAAACAGGTTGGCGAGCTTACTACCATTGTCATCCGGCTGCTCGCGCTGGCAACCACCGATTCAAAGGTGAACATGGCCATTTTCATATTTTTGTTCGTATTCAGAATAAGCCAGAGAAATGGTCACATGTGATTGCATTGGCAATGGACAACATGGGACAACCACTCGGTTGGTTTACCGTTAATCACTGGGTTACGGGAGAAGAATGGGAGAGCGCCCGCGTTTTAACAGGCTACTTAAATAATATACCTTACGATAAACCTGAAAGTTTAGTTGAGCGCTGGTTATTATCATTACTAGGGTTAAGTTGTGATACCGTAAGTACGCTTATCCATGAACGGGATAACATATTGAATCAACATGAAATTACAATAAAAGAGCAAGAAGTAAAACAGAATAAAGCACTTTACTTATTATCTGAAACACCCATTAATCTGAAACAACTACTGAATATTAAGTAAAAGCGCTATAAACTAAAATAGAAATTTAAATCGTCTAAAGGGGGAGAAAATGAAACTTAAAATGACATTACTCATTAGTACTTTTGTGCTGCTCTGGGTGAATATGGCTCATGCGGTAAATTTACCAGGACCGTTAGTTGAAACAGACTGGCTGGCTAAAAATCAAAAAGATGTCGTCATTCTTGAAATTAGAAAAGATGTGAAAAGTTTTACTAAAAAACCGGTTTTTAAAAAAGATAAAAAATCAGGTAAACAAATTCTAAAAAAAGTTGCAGGACATATTCCGGGGTCAATTTTAGTAGATTACAAAAAATTACGTACTAAGAAAAAAATTGACGGCCGCACTGTTCAGAAAATGGTCGTTGGAAAAACAGCATTTGAAAAGTTAATGCAAGCTTCAGGCGTAAATAAAGACAGTAAAATTGTTATCGTATCCAAAGGTGAAAACAATGGGCACTTAACGACAGCAACTCGATTTTATTGGCAAATGAAATATTATGGCCACGATGACATGGCTATTCTAAATGGTGGCATGGCGCAGTGGATTATTGATGAACGCAAGGTAAGCTCTAAAGCCACCAAAGCAAAAAAAGGAAACTGGCTTGCGACTGCTGAACGCAAAGAAATTCTTGCAACGAGTAAAGAAGTGGCTGCATCAGTAAAAGAAAAATCTCAATTAGTGGACACTCGCTCAATTAGTTTATATTTAGGTACATGGCGTAAAAAATCCTATGTTTACGCTAATGGGCATATTCCTGGTGCTAAACTTTTTCCAAATGAATTGTTATCCAGCAAAATGCCGGCAAAATTTCTCGATGTTTCAATTTCAAAAACATTATTTGAAGAAATGGGGGTTAACACGGAAAAAAAATCAATTACCTATTGCAATAGTGGACATCTGGCGACAGGAAGCTGGTTTGTGTTAAGTGAGTTAATGGGTAACAAAAATGTAAAAATGTATGATGGATCTATGCATCAATGGACCTTAGAGAAACGTAATGTAACAAAATTTAAAATGGAATAACTGTAGTGGCATACCAAAATTGGCCACCGAATTAAAGGTGATTTTATAATCATCATTAATAAAAGGTAGACAGATGACAAAACATTTCAAGCCAGAATTTAGACAAAAAGTTGCAGAGCTTGTTATGGAGAAAGATAGACTAAAAAAGGCACCGCTCTCTTGATGTCGGACACCATGAACGGTTTACGTTAATTGAAAATACGCAAGAGAGCCACCCCGTTAAAATCTTATGTGAAATATTCGATGTTCAACGCAGTAATTATCGTATTGGCAAAAGAATCATTTAAAAATTAAAGCTGAAAACATACGCACTGATGCAGAAGTTAAGACCGCACATGTGATAAGTGATGGATCGGCGGGTGCAAGAATCATCGCAATCGAGAGTTTAGCCCTTTACGCCCCAATCAAGTATGGTGTGGCGATGTCACCTATCTTTGGGTGGGTGATAAATGGCAATATCTGGCAACAGTGTTAGATTTATACGGTCGGAAAATTGTTGGGTTTGCATTATCAAACTCACCCAATAGTGAGCTAACAAAACAGGCGCTATCAAACGCATTTGAAGCGCATGGCCGACCCACGAATGTGATGTTTTACTCTGATCAGGGATGTCATTATACCAGCCTAGCTTTTAGGCTGTTGATTTGGAAATATCAAATTAAACAAAGCATGAGTCGACGAGGAAGTTGTTGGGATAACGCACCAATGGAGCATTTTTTTAGACGTTTAAAAACGCAAAACATGCTGAAGAAAAGTTTTATTGGGAAGCCTTTAATTCTATGGATAAAAAAGGTTGAACACTATAAATATGCACTGGAAATAAGTGATAATAAAGCCGCGAGTGAGCGACAAAAAGCAAGAAAAAAGCTATTTAGTTTGATTTTCAAGCACCCTAAAACCGGATGAGTGATTTGGGCTATTTCAGACTCATTTGTTAATTGGAAAATACTCATGAATAACTACTTAGAAAATAGAAGGAAAACCTACAAATCCATATTGCTCTAAGATGGGGGTAAACAATAATATTTTAAGAAAATAAAACCATAAAATATTTTAGTATTTATTCTTAATATTTTCTATCACATGCAGATCTAACGAGGTTGTAGAAAAACCTCCAGCCGAAAAATTGATTAAGTATTGGCCTACGAAATAGACTCGTTTTTAAATTCTCCACTAACTTTACTGATGATATTATTCTATGCAATTATGATAGCCAGTTTTTCGGTATAGATTTTGGTTAAAGACTTTTCCTACAGCCTACACTTAGTTACAGAGTTGTTACTTAAATTAATAGGTGCGTCGATAAAATTAGCTTATATTGAACACTCATATTAAGTGTTCAAATTCAGAGCGCATACGATTCACACAGGCTCGTCCCTCTTCAATAGCTATAACGCCGCGGTCAAACTCCATTAAGCCGAGATAAGATAATCGGGGTGACAGAATAATATCGGGTGGATCACCCGCCATACGACTACGAGTAATACGATCCTGCATAATATGAATAGACCCGGCCAATACTTCAATCAGACCTGGAGATGTTAAACTATCACCAAATAGCCGAGATAACAGAGCATTTTTTTTCTCACGCAAGGTTTTTTCCAGTTGATCTGAAATCCTGCCCCACAATTCAGTTTCATTTTCTTTTATTTCTTCTTGCTTAACTAACTGATTATTATTGCGACCATGCTTACCAATAATATCGCCGTTCAGACTAACCGCTATAACAATTTCCGCGCCCATTGCCCTACATAATGAAACAGGAACAGGATCGACTATTCCACCATCTACCAGCCATTGATTATTGTATTTAAACGGTGTAAATAAACCTGGCAGCGCAACCGAAGCACGAACGGCGTCTAAAAGACTGCCATTCTGTAACCAAATTTCACGTCCACTACTTAATTCCGTGGCGACTGCAGCAAAGCGTCGCGGTAAGGATTCAATATCCATTTCTTTCATGTGATTACGGAAAAAATTTGCCAGCTTTTCTCCTTGAATAAGCCCGCCAGCCATTATGGACATATCTAGGTAACTAACAATATCTTTCCAGCTGAGGGTTTTGACTATTTCCCCCATTTCATCAAGCTGATTACTCGCATAGGCCGCGCCAACTAATGCACCAATAGAACTTCCAGCAACAATATCAGGTTCTATTCCTATCTCGGCTAAAGCCTGTAACACACCAATGTGTGCCCAGCCACGAGCAGATCCACTGCCAAGAGCAATACCAATACGTGAATTATCGATGTTAATCTTTTGATATTTTTTGAGTACATCAACGCTCATGTTAAATTCTTTATATTAAATAAATTACATTACAGGCCATAAAAGAGTACATCAAAAAACATTGAACGACTTACCAGCTTAACAATACATAGCGCTGACCATTCTCAGAACGAATCAGTAACAATACACGCTTGTTTTTACTGGCTTTGTTAATTTCTCTTTTGAATTCAGCAGCACTGTTAGTCGACTTACGATTAACCTGTAAAATAATCGTACCTGTATTTATACCGGCCTGTGCGGCCAGTGAGCCTCGCCTAACCTGAGTCACCACTACCCCTTCACCTACTTTGGCGTTAAATTGTCTGGCCAATTCACCCGTCAATGTCTGCACTGTAATACCAATTTCTTCAGTACTTTGAGCCGGGCCCGTGGCGATAACATCTTCATCACTAAGGGTGCCCACACTAATCACCAGCTTGTGTCGTTTACCATTACGTATTACAGTCAGGTTTTCCTGCTTGCCTGGTGCTATCAGTGAAACCTGATTACGAAAAATGCCTACATCGGTTACCGGCTTTCCACGAAACTCGATGATGACATCGCCCTGTTCTAGACCGGATTTAGCGGCAGGTGAATCTTTAGTCACTTCTGCAACAATGATCCCCTGATTCTGTTTTATATTAAAGGCTTCGGCCAGATCAGCTGTCAGTGGCTGAATAATAATGCCTAGATAGCCGCGGGTAACCGAGCCTTTATCTATAAGTTGCTGGGCAATTTGCTTTGCCATATTAATTGGAATGGCAAAACCTATACCCATATACCCACCACTACGGGAAAATATTGCCGTATTCATACCTATGACTTCGCCATCAAGATTTACCAATGGCCCACCTGAATTTCCCGGATTAATTGCCGCATCAGTCTGAATAAAATCTTCATAGTCATTAATACCCACACTGGTACGACCAATTGCACTCACCACACCCACAGTAAGTGTATGACTTAGGCCAAATGGATTGCCAATAGCCACCACCCATTCTCCCACTTCTAGCCGCGAAGAATCTCCCAGCTTTAATACTGGTCGTTTGCCTGTTTTTATCTCAATGACCGCGACATCAGATTGAGGGTCACGGCCGGTAATGGCCGCATCAAATTCACGACCATCTTTAAATTTAACGCGAATTTTATCCGCCCCCTCAACCACATGATTATTGGTCATCAGATAGGTTTTATCTGCTAACAGTCCATCTTTTAACTTGAATGCAAAGCCCGAACCCTGACTTATACTACGACGCTGTTGTTGAGGTGCTTCTTGTCTGGGCGGTAAACCAGGAAAAGGCTCACCAAAAAAACGCTTAAAAAAGTCATCATTAAATGGCGATGAAAAAGGACTCAGTTCTTGAATAGACGCCTTACCTTCAACCTGGATAAAAACAACAGAAGGTGAAACCGATTGAGCCACTGATGAGAAAGCTTTACTGCTTTGCCGCAAACTTTCTATACCACCATCTAGGGCATAGGCTGGAAAACAGATTAAACTGGCTAAACACAAAAGTTGAAACCATTGCCTTATCATTCGTATGACTCCAACACCACTAATCCCGATTGTTTAATAATTCGTATTAATAAAACACCATTCCACTTGTTATTGATGACAGCTCCATTCCCTCCTCAATAATTCATTAAAACAATAAACTTACTCGGGAAAATAATACGCAACAACACCTTTTTAGTGAAAAACGGAATTATTTACTGAACCTCTTATGTCAGAATTAACACTTATGAAACGCGTTTCCTCCACATATACAGAAGCAACACTTTCTCGCTATTCCACTTTAACGTTTTTATGTTTTGATGCTTTAACCTTGGGAATGGTTAATTTCAAAACACCGTGCTTATATTTGGCTTTAGCTTTCTCAGTATCGACCTCACTAGGTAGTGACACTGTTCTAGAGAAAGATCCCTGAGAAATTTCACAACGATGATAATCACCCTTTTCTTCCTTCTCTTCTGCCTTAGTTGATCCTTTTATAGTCACTGAATTGTTTGTGATGATGATGTCCACATCATCTTTGTTTACGCCAGGCAGTTCTGCTTTAACAAAGATTTCATCATCACGATCAACAACATCAACCTGCGGTGTCCTGCCTTCGAATGGCGCAGGCAGATGACTCCATGATGGCTGGTCGAAACGAAATGGCCTCATCCAACCGCGGGAGAAAAAATCATCGAACAGATGATCCATTGTTTCAAAAGGACTCAATGTTCTTGAAGATTCAGCCTTTGCAATATCAGTTTCTTTTTTGATTGCTTTTGTCATTTTCATTCTCCTAACTGATCAAAATAAAGGAACAAATACGCCAATGAGTAAACGCATTACTCATAATTAGTATCTACTCTTTAGGTTATATTTTTCATTGTTGTGATATAAAATGAAACGCATATCTGATGATAATCCCTGTTTCATAACGCCTCTCCTTTTGACCTCATCACACATTAATCAGTAGTTATTGTAAATTCATAATATAGTCACGCCTATACGTATTATTACTTATAAATTCGTAGTTATTTATTTCGAATTAATATTACGCTTAACAACGCCATGCAGATATTAATAAAATAACAATTTATTAATTTTTCAATGAAAATTATCAATTAGTGACAAACTGCAGGATAACAGAAATAATTTAACGCTTAGACGTTAATGCATTATTAATCTGACTAATCATTAGAACTTTTATAAACAGAGCATCGTGACGAAATTTTATTCATGGTGAACCTTCAACAACACTTAACAGTGTAACCTCCACTCCATAAGAACCACTTTATTTATCACAATTAACCCTAGCGTATCTATAACAAACAATCTTTTAGCAGAAACTATTGCTAGTATTGTGGGTAGAATAAGTTTATTTTAACTTCATTAATTTACTGATCTATTTACTGGCATGGTCGACGGTTATGAAAAATAAAAAACTAGCATTAACACCTGAAGCTTTACATCACCCTTTATCAATATTTTTAAACATACACTATCAAAAGAAGGCCTAAACGATATATAAGTAGTTTATGGCATCATTCTCAGCCTATAGTAAGAATCACGATTATCGAGCAGATAACACTCCATCGATATATTTCTTTAAAATGTCACTTATTATAATGACTAGTTAACAAATCAAACTCGTATTTTCGTTTTATAGAGACCTTTCGTGCAAAGGTCTCTATTAATAATTTTTACCAAAATAGGTAAAAATACATATATTATAATGCCTATTATTCGTTCATTATTAACACATAGGAAGGAACATTCACATAATATCATTAACTCAGGTGTGGCTCATGGGCATTAACGTAATAAACTCATCCAAAAATGAAACCAATTCATCGTTTATAAGTACAGTTAATATACACGATACACCGTCATCAATTAAATATAAGTATTTGCGCGCATTGAAAAGCATGATATCTGAAGAAAATAAAAAACCAAGAGATAATAAAAAAGTCAGATCAAGCAATGATTCAACCTAAAATAGAACAATTTCAAAATAAACTATTATTTATAAACTTCACATCCCGAATAAAAGGTACTACATTTTCATACGAAATCACTGCATCACATACAGCCATAACACCAACAAAACAAAATTCATTATTAACTACGGGCAAGAAACTCAGATTCCTATCATTTATCATAGAAAGCGCTATTTGAGCATCATCTCCCTCCCAGCAGATACATATTTGTTTATTTTTAATAACATCAGATGCTATAAATTCAGGACTCCTACAGTCAGAACGAGAGTATATTTCATAAATATCTTGCTCTGTAATGATTCCAATGGGCAACATATTCTGATTCAGCACAACAATAGCGTCATGAGAAGATTTCGTTAACATCAATACAACATCATTAATATTAGTAGCTGCAATACAATATGGATAACCTGTATTCATTATATATTTAATATCCATAACCATCTTCTTTAGTATGCTTAAAATTTAAAAAGGCAATACAGCGTTTTAACTATTAATTTTGTGTATAAATATATATTCAAATAGAATACACTTCTTTTAGTATTTTCGACCATTGTTTGACATTACCGGAATCAAAATTTTCCAGCCTTAACGCCAATCTATTAGAATCGCTTAGCGACACAATCACAGGAACTCTATACTCATCCTGGAAAATCTTATCCGGCCCAATCGCACCTATTTCCAATGCTTTGTTTTTTGGGTAAATATGATTAATATTATTTGTATGTAGACCTGTTAAACCAATATGATCTGGCTTTATTATTTCTGTTAATTTACCCTGATCATATATAGCAAAATTAATATTTGATGTGTATTTACTTGTCATGATTTTTTACTACAGCATGTATTTTATTAAGATGCAGATAGCGTAACAATTACAATTACAATTAAAAATACGTGATTATACTTATTTTTATAAATCACATTACTAATGATTAAAATTATAATAAATAAACAACTTTTAATTACTTACAGGATTTTAAATTTATTTATCTATGCCTATATATACAATCGCGAATTTAATTTTTATGATAGCATTTCACTATATCCTGTTAACTGACATTCCTTCGAGGTAGCAATCTAGCGGTGCTTAAAATCAGACAGACACTGAATATCTAACACTGCCAACCCAGAGTTGATGAAGTTTTTTTTGTTTTCATGTCTAAAGAATTTAATAAATAGTTCAGCTTGACGGGTATGTGCGTTATCGCCCAATTTATAAGAGCTTAGCAGGGCAGGAGTGATATGAGATATTAAATATAACGAATGCGTAATTACATGTAATAAACAACAGGAATTTAGGAAGATAAGATAGACGTACGAACTACATCAGATAAAGAATGAGCATTCAATTTTTCCATCACCTTGGCTCGATGTAATTCAACCGTTCTAACGCTAATATTTAATTCATTTGCAATGACTTTGTTTTGTTTTCCGCTCACTAAAAGGTCCATCACCTGTCTCTCTCTTTTGGTTAACCTGCTAAGTCGCTCATTCATCTGATGTTTAAGCTCAATTGAATCAGACAGACAAATACAATCATTAATACAATCTTTAACTCGTTGAATTAAATAATTACTAATAAACGGTTTTTCGATGAAATCAGTCGCGCCTGCTCTCATTGCCTGAACAGCCATAGCAACATCGCCATGCCCTGTTATAAATATCACGGGGATATGTAGTTCTCGTTTTTTAAGCTCTTCAAGCAGTTCTAAGCCACTCATTCCAGGCATGCGTATATCAAGCAACAGGCACTCACTCTTCGTGTGCTTATAATTATTAAGAAAATCCTCCGCAGATTCATAGGCTTGCGATTGCATAGCCTCAGACTTCATAAGTAAAGATAACGAATTACGTATCGCAATATCATCATCAACAATATGAATCATATTTTCATCTATCATTTTGTAAACCCTCAGCCATCAATGGCAATTTAAAACAAAACAACGTGCCATTATTATACGTTGAATCTACCCATATACGACCATGGTGCGCATCAATAATAGATTTACAAATAACAAGCCCAAGCCCCATACCATCGACCTTAGTCGAATTAAAAGGCTGAAATAGGGCATCTAGCCGATTTTTATCTATGCCAATACCTGTGTCTTTGATACTGACCTGAAACTCATTAGCATTTATTATCTTAGATTCTATTTCTAACAATCGCTTAGATGACGAAACCTTGTTCATCGCTTCAATTGCATTGCGAGATAAATTAATAATCACTTGTTCTATTAATACTTTATCTATAAATACCAATGGCATATCAACTACTAAATTCAAACTTAACGGCACGTTATGTGATCGTAACTCTACTGCCAATAATGCCATTGCTGATTTAATGAGGTCATTCACATTAGTGTACACTGGCATTAATTCTTTTTTACTGACTAATGATTTTATATGCTGAATGATTTGACCTGCACGTTCAGTTTGCTCAGTAATATCATTCAGCGTATTTGTTATTAAATCATCATTTAATGGCTGCGACTTAATAATTTTTTTACAGGCATTACTGTAGATGGAAATTGCGGCTAATGGCTGATTAAGTTCATGCGCAATTTCACTCGCCATTTCTCCCATAGTATTCAATCTTGAGAAATGTGCGGCATCTAATAGGCGCTGTCTATCCAGCACTTCTACAGCCATTTTTTTGGTAATATCACCAAAAATAATAATCACGCCACAAACCAGATTATTTATATCTAAATCTGGAATCATGGTGACACTTACATATTTAATTTCGGAATCAGTTTCTGATAATTGCATATCAAATGTAATTTGCTGCCCCATAAAGGCAATATTTAGATGCTCCTTTACTCTTGCATAGTATTTTTTATTCCAGAACTCACTAGCCACCTTGCCTATTACATCGACATAGCTAACATCGAACCAATCAATATATTTTTTATTTACAAATAAATGTTCTTCATCTGTATTTAAATAAGCGATCTGTAGAGGTAAAGAATCCGTTATAATTTTTAACTGACGTGCCCGCAAGTGAGCTTCTTCCTCTCTTCGCTTGCTTTCTGTAATATCAATAATGATGCTCTGACATAAATAACTACTTTTATTCTCCACCAAGCTCCGAACGCTTTCCATTCGAATATATATAAAGTCACCGCTATTTATCTTTAATTTAAATTCATCGGTTATTTTTTCATCTGTTTTAGTTGTTTTTTTTAGATGCTCATAAAAATTAGTTACATAATTTATATCTAACCACAACACAAATGGTTTACCAATAATACTTTGTCGATCGACACCTAGCATTGATGAACCAGTAAGATTAATATTTTCAATAATTCCTTTTTCACCGAATGTGATATAGCTAACGGGTGCAAAATCATATAAATCAGCGTAGCGATCTCGCGTAATTTCTAAATCACTTTGAGCTTCACGTAACTCACGATTTTGCATTTCAAGTTCAATTTGATGAACATACAACTCATGCGTTAGGTAATCAGTCATTTTTAAGTTTTTTACTTCAGCATCAGTTCTTTTAAATTTTGTTATACGTTCAATAAGCTCCTTCTTACTTAAGCGCATAAGCTCATGCTGAAATGCAGCCTCAACTGACGACTTACTATCGCCATCAGTATTCGAACCTTTATCTTTCACTAACATTCTCTACTTGCATTAGTACCATTGTCTCATTATCTAAGCCATATATGACAGACCTACCACTTACACTCAATTGTTGATAACCGATATTTTCAAAATTATGTTCAATTTTATAATCATCAAAAATTAAATTTTTAGTAATTACTTCCTCAAGTTTTTTACGTAATTCAGGAATTCCCCATTGACCATTTCCAAGACGATACAATAGATTTCCAATGGTGTCTTTTTCACTCACCTGAAAACTTGAATAATAAGCTTTACTGGCTGCTACAACACGTAAATGGCTATCTATTACCAGCATAGGGTAGCGTATAGCGGCGATAATCGATTCGGCATAATGTCGCGCATTTTCTGCTAAAATTAAATTATTTTTCATTTCATGAATATCAAAAAATGCCATGACAGCACCCGTAATTTTATTATCTACGGTTTTATAGGGGTGTATACTAACCCGATACCATCTACCTTCATTATTTTGCACTTCAAACTCTTTAATTTGAACTGAGTCAATAACTTTTAATACCTTTTTCTCAATATCTGGCACTTCTATCGTAGCTTTAATTTGTGTTACAGGCCTGCCGATATCAGAATGAATTAGATTCAATAAGTCTTCGGCCCTATGACTAAATCGTCGAATACATAATTCTTCATCAACCATTACTATAGGTATAGACAGCCCTTCAATAAGATTAGACAAATCATTATTTAACACTTCTAGTTCAATATTTCGGCCATTCATTTCGTCATTAACAGTAGACAATTCTTCATTGGATGATTGAAGTTCCTCCTTGGCTGTTTCAAGCTCTTCATTAGTGCTTTGCAGCTCTTCATTACTTGCCTGAATTTCTTCATTGGCCGAGGTCAACTCTTCATTCGTTACTTCCTGTTGCTCAATAACTGAATGCAGGTATTCACGGGTAGCAGAAAGTTCTTGTTGAATTATATGCAACTCATCATCTTCATGGCTGAGTGGTGTTTTAATCTTATCTATTTTATTTTCATTGTCTAATTTACCGCGTTCCTTGTCTTCTTCAAAGTTCACCAATAAATAATCAGCATGGTTTTCTTTATCTAATAACGGCTCTACCTCAATGGTAACATTTCTAATATCGCCATTACTCTTAACACGTAATCCAGTTTTTTTAACCGAGGTTTTCTTCTTGATTACTTCATTTATTGCGTTACGTAACTCAAGGTGCAACCCGTTACGCGCCATTTTCAGCAAATTAAGACTAGCTTCACCTACAGCCGGCTCAAGAAAGTCACCCGTTCGTCCACGAAATTGTACAACCTCCATTTCGTGATTAATAACAACACCACTAGGTGTATATTTTTTTAACACAATGCGGTCTGCTTCTCGTTGAATATCGAGATTAGACCATTTTTCATCTTGTGGTGGCATACTATTCTTATAGTCTATGTCTTTTTTATTAAACAAATTGATATTTGTGAAATTGATATTCACAGGGCTTATTACCGATTTTTTTTCATACAACTTATGTTTTTTATCTACTAACCTGAACAAATCTGCATGCCGACCAATTGTTTCTGAAGTACCTAATAAAAGCACACCTCTTTTTGTTAATGCATAATGAAATATAGGTATAAGTTTTTTTTGCAACACAGGGCTTAAATAAATTAATAAATTGCGACAGCTGATCATGTCCAGCCTTGAAAAAGGCGGGTCTTTAATAACATTTTGTTGCGCAAATATACAAACATCTCGTATATGTTTTGATATTTGATAGCCCTCTTCAACCTTATTAAAGAAGCGTTGCAAACGATTGGCAGATACAAGTTCAGAGATAGTTTGCGCATAAACACCACGTCTCGCCTTTTCAACAGCTTCCTCATCGAGGTCAGTCGCAAAAAACTGAATGGCTGTATTTGCTGCCATATCACCAAGAAATTCAAATAAGCATATAGCGATAGAATAAACTTCTTCACCTGTAGAACAGCCAGGAACCCATATTCGAATCGGTGAATTATTCTGCCGATTCTTCATTAGAGATGGAAATATTGTATTTTTTAATTCCTCAAATATTTCTGGATCACGAAAAAAACTTGTTACGTTAATCAGTAAATCACGAAGCAGGTTTTCTACCTCTGCGGGTGTTGACTGTAAATAACGTAAATAATCTTCAAGTCGCTCTAACTTATGTAACAAAATACGACGTTTTATGCGCCGTAAAATAGTGCTTTGTTTATAATACGTAAAATCATTACCTGAATGCTGGCGCAATAACAGAAAAATTTTACGCAGATGATCTTCTTCAGAAGGTAATGGATTAACCGATTTAACACTCGCATGCGCTAAGTATGGATGCTGAGCAATACGTACAAGCTCGCTAGCGATTTTGTCAGGGGGTAGTACAAAGTCAACACAACCCGCCGCTATAGCACTGTGTGGCATACTAGCATATGCAGCAGTGGCTTCATCCTGAGCAAAAGTGATGCCGCCCGCGGCTTTGATTTCCATTAAGCCCAGTACACCATCTGATGCACTACCTGATAATATAACGCCAATCGCTCTATTAGACATTTCTGCTGCTAGAGAACGTAGAAAGAAGTCGATAGGTAAATGCTGGCCTGGTTCCTCACCCCGTAGCATCAAGTGTAAAATACCGTGTAGTATGCCAAGGTTTGTATTTGGCGGTATAACATATACGTGATCGGCTTTAACACTCATCCCATCAACTATTTCAATAACCGGCAGTTCAGTCTCGCGCCCCAGTAGCTCTGCTAACATGCTCGGATGCGTTGGCGCCAGATGTTGAACCAGTATGTATGCCATACCTGTATTTGCGGGGAGATGCTTCAATAATTGGGATACAGCCTCAAGCCCTCCGGCAGAGGCGCCAATACCAACAATAGGAAAGTTAATAGCTGATTGAGAAGCCGTTTGCATAGCGTCTGAAGGTTTATCTTTATCTTTATCTTTAGCTTTTTTATTAGATGTTTTACGGCTTTTGATATTAATGACGCCTCTTTTTACTTGTGATTCGATCGTGCAAAGGTCTCAGATAAGATAAATAAGCAAGATACGCTTTAATATCATCTAATTGAAATGTGAAATAATGGCTTCTAGTATATATAACTGAGATATACGGGTAAAACGAAATTATCAGCTATATTAAGTAAATACTAGTCGCTTTTAAACGTCGTTTTATTAACTAAATAAACCTTAATATGATAACTTTTCCTCTCGCTAAATATCACTCGGATAGCAGCAGATTAATATAATATGAGATAAGCAACAGGTAACAATAATACAACAGCCATTGGTGTATATTTATTTGCTTTAGTAAACAATTACGTCTAAGGGAATTTTAATTCATACGCTGGACAAAAAATTATAACCATTTTTTTCACTATGCTTGATTTGATACATTGCCTGATCAGCACCTTTAATTAATAAATCACCAGACAGTCCATCTTCGGGATACAATGAAATCCCTATGCTCACACTTAATCTATGTGTCATACCATCTACAACAAAGACTCTGCTCATTTTATCAGTAAATTTTTTTGCAATAATCGCTGCCTCCCATTTATTACTAACTTGAGGTAATAACAATAAAAATTCATCACCTCCGACTCTAGCGACCGTATCACCAGCCCTTAGAGAGGAGCGAAATCTGCTGGCCGTTTCTACTAATATCTGGTCACCAACCATATGCCCACAAGTATCGTTAATGCCTTTAAAGTCATCAAGATCTAAGAACATAACAGCAAACGTTTTTTTATTACGACTGGCCTGATTAACGGCCAAATTTAGTCGATCATAAAACAATAATTTATTAGGTAACCCCGTCAGATAATCATAGCTCGCTTTGCGATATACAGTTCTTTCAACTTTCTTCCTCGCCGTAACATCATGAGCAATACCGAATGTCGAAACAGATTCTAAAATATTATTTTCCTCAGCAGACAGCAAAGGGTTAGCAACCAATGCAGTATTGCCAAGAGGAGTTGATTTAACATCAAAATAACGAGATTTATTATGCTTACAATTAAATTGTAATTCCGTGCTCCTTGTTGGGTTTAGTTTACGTCTTCTATCATGAAACCGATATTTCCAGCCCATTAAGTCATCATGACGTATGAGCTTAGAATAATGCCGTCCAATCAATTCTGATTGACGATACCCCAAAAGTGTTTCTACACGTTTATTAATGTATAAAAAACGGCCATCTTCATCAAGCAAATATTGAATATCCTGTGAATTATCAACCATGAATTTGTATATATCAGAAATAATTTCAGAGAAACTTGACTCTTCCGTGAGCTTTGATTCTTCAAGCGACTCATGAATTGCATGTTCAATTAAACTAGGAAGAGATTTCATATCATACGGTTTTATCAGCAGATCAAAGACGCCGAGTTTTACAGCTTCAATCCCAACATCATAATTAGCAGTATCACTCACGCCAATAATAGATGTATTAGCATACACAGCTAATATAAAGTCTATTATATTCAGTGATTTTATACTTGGTATTGTGATATCCAGTAAAACAAGGTCAAAACTTTCACTCTCTAGCAAGTTGTTTATTTTAACCGCACTACTTTCAGCTATAATTTCATAATTATATTTTTCGATAATTTTTTTTAAAACTGACAAAGATTTTTTATCGGAATCAGTAATTAACAAACGCGGTCTATTAGAGCTCATAATCATAACCTAACAATACGTATCTAACGAGTTGATATTAAATCATAATAAATTTCATAAAATATGTATTAATACCTAATGTTAAGGCTGCAATAGTCGTGTTCAAAAAACAAAAAAGTGACCAACAAGCATTGGTCACTTAAAATAGCTCGGTATAAATAGTGGGGCTATAATACCGAACAAAAACCACTATATGAAGACAGGAATCTCTGACTAGAATACTACTAGTCTATTTTAATACTCTGTTTCTTTAAGTTCTTAATCTTAGGCATTTTTATCTCTAGCATAGCGTCTTTAAAGGTTGCCTTAATTTTTTCTTCATTAACTTCAGCAGGCAAGGCAACTGTACGCATATATGCCCCCTTTGATATTTCACAACGGTAGTAGTCATCACACTCTTCTTTTTCCTCATGACTGCTACTACCTTTTATTGTCAGGTAATTATTTGAAATTGAAATATCAAGATCCTTTTTTTCAACACTAGGCATTTCTGCTTTAACTACAACTTCCTCATCACGGTTAATAACATCAATATTAAGACACCGCCAATCTAGTTAAAATACTAACAAGTAAGAAATACTCTGTAACTACGCAATAATACGTATTTAGACGATTGATAAATTAGACATTTTTAATACAATTAATGTCAGGCCCTACCATACAACTTTCGTAACTCATGTTTTGCCTGTTCAAGTATAATCAATTGATTTTCAGGGAGATTTTTACCTGCCCGATTAATATAAAAAACAAGCATAAACATAGCTGGCTGCGGGCAAATCTTCAAAGGCCTTTTCATAGTATTCCGGTCTATATTTCAAGGTACGAAAAAGAGATTCTGAATAGGGGTTATTGTTGCTAACTGAGGGGCAACTATGTAAATAAAAAAGTAAAAGCCATCATACTTCCCCAACAGAATTATGTCTGTCTTTATGGCGTTGAATCCAAATCTAAATATCTATCTTCTGCTGAACTATTCAACTTAAGTCCGTCGCAGTAACTTTACTCGCTCATTACTCACAGAGCGAAAAAAATAAAAGCGATATTACATTACAGCTAAACGACTAACCCTTAGTCACCAGACTTGCTAATAATTCAGTAAACGGGATGATATTTTGTCTTACACGTGCTTCTTCGAGTGCAGCCATATATTTATCTCGAACATCTAAAGACACGACGGTCCACAGATAACCACCGCTTGCCAGCATTAAATTCATCAGAAAACGCCCCAAACGACCATTACCATCCATATAAGGATGGATATATACAAATATAAAATGACCGAGCACGACACGTACTGCAGGCACTGTTTCTTCTTGCAACAATTCAATAAGCGCAGGCATAGCATCTCGCACCGCTTCTCGATTGGGTGGTACATGCATGGAGCCTTTTATATACACAAGCCTATTTCGATAACCCGCAAGATCTGCAGGCTTGAGTAAACCGCTCACCACACTCTGTGCGAACATTTCACGATACCAATCTCGGTGGTCGTCACCAAAAATAGTTCCCGCATTATCTCCGAACAATACTTTTTTAATACTTTCCAGTACCGCCTGATGGGCCTGCCAATAGCCACGAGCCGCCAAGGCATTACGATGCTCTCGATCCGCTTCTATTTGATCAGGATTCCGCTCTAACTGGAAGCACGATAGGTGAACCTGCTTCAAAAGGATTTTGCTCCCTAATCGTATAACCCGCACTTTGCATGGCACTTACGATGTCATCGGCAATGCGATCCCGACCAATATTCCTAAAACCACCGGCGAGTCGTCCTGCAATCGTACTATGACCACCTTCGAGTAACGGCTCCAATACGTCAGAGGCGTCCCGTATGATCGCTAAAGCCGCTCTCGCATCTGTTGGTTTATTCGCAAAATAACGAGGCCCACAGCCAATCAGGGCAATTGGCAAAGAATAGATTCGCACCCCTTCTTTGACCACGGCATCTTTCTCATTCGGCAAGGTAGCCCGTATTTCTAAAAGTGATGTTTCATGGGGCAGCGCCGTGACATTGTTTCGTGCCTTCACAGCGCGCACTAGTAATTGCTGAGGCACCGTCCAGTTCTCAGCATGCAACGCCAAGGACTCTTCAGGAGATAAGCACCAGCCATCACCTTTAAGATGATTCAGGTATGTCACCACAAACGGCCAGAATGCTGCATACCAAGCGGTACTCTCACCTGTAGCCTCATCCGAGCGTGATGGCACATACCAGCCCTTAATGACCTCCTGAAGGAATCCGTTCTGAACCAAGCGCTCTCGATGAGTCCGTGACAGATCTGCAGAGCGAATCGCAACGCTACCGCCCGCTTGAAGGGCCTGCAGTATCTCGAGAGATGTCGCTAATTTTTCAGATGGCGTTGCCATGACAATGATTCCAATATTCGCTTATTATGTCATCTTAAAATTCGCTTATTAGGCAGAAGAATCAAACTGCATAGACAAAATGATCAGGATCACCATGGGAGACAAAAATATGCGTAACTCCTGGCCACTCCGATTTTGGGATCAGACTATCGAGTTTGAATAACCATAATTTTGCCCAAGATCGATGGCAATTTTTTTATCTCCTGACTCAATTAAAAAGGCGTTATATCCAAAAAATCTGATTTTCATTTCATACTATCCTTAGTTTTATTCGCTTTTATTTATTAACCACATACTTTTTCAGCACCATAAAAATATTCATTACAACGTTTCTTACTAAAAAACCGAAATACCTGAATTTGAAATAACTGCCTCAAGCCAAATGACTCCTTTGTAACTATACTATTGCGAATTCCTCTTTAACTCTGCTGCGCCTGACCACCACAGGATCAGATTATTTTCTGCTGGTATTAGCGCATCTGCATGGTATGCCACGATGCGTGGCGTAAAATCAGTATAGGGGCGCACTGAACTCACGCTACATCGATAAAGATATCCGTTCAACGTACCGGGGATGCTGGCGTGGCGCTGCATCACCTCACAAACAGATGTTTCGATATCTATCGGCTCCGCATAGACCTGTAGCTGAATAAAATCAGGGGAAACCTCCCCTAAATAAACCTGCACTTCAAATGTCCAACGGCCTTTTTCTTCGAACACCATCAAATTACCCCAATGCACCTCATGCCAATGCTGTCTTAATTGTTCATCCCACAGCTGAAGTTCTTTCGCGACTTTTCCTCTCTGTGCTGTCCTGTGCCGAAAGGCGGATGCTGATGGCAGGTACAACTTATCTACGTATTCACGCACCATGCGATTAGTACTAAAGCGCGGCGCGAGACGCGCCATGCTGGTGCGCATGCGCGTGACCCAGGCGCGAGGGATACCGGTAGCATCACGATCGTAGAACATGGGTACGACTTCGTTTTCTAACAGTTGATAGAGTTGCTCGGCTTCGACAATATCCCATTCGGATTCGGCATGTTCCTTGCCATCGCCCAGCGCCCAACCAACGTCCGGCGTGTAAGCCTCGGCCCACCAACCATCGAGTTCAGAAAGATTCAAACCACCGTTGACCAGCACCTTCATGCCACTGGTACCACTGGCTTCCCAGGGCCGACGCGGGGTGTTGATCCAGACATCAACCCCTTGCACCATTTCCTGCGCCAGAGCGATATCATAGTCTTCGAGAAATACCACATATCCACGAACTTCCGCTCGAGCAGCGAACTGGACCCATTGTTGAATGAAGCGTTTACCTTCATTATCGGCCGGATGAGCCTTACCGGCGACAATGATCTGCACAGGCTTCGCCGAATTGCTTAACAGTCGAATAAGACGCTCGGGGTCATGCAACAACAGATTAGGGCGTTTATAGGCGGTGAAACGTCGTGCGAAACCGAGTGTCAGCACGTTGGGATCGAGGATTTGATCAGCCAGTTCAATAATATCCACTTTCAAGCCGCGTTGACCAAGTTGCAGTCGAAGCCGTTGACGGGCGCGGCGCACGAGATCGGCGCGTTCCTGGCCGCGAAAAGTCCACAGAGCTTCGTCGTTCAGCTCTTCAATCGCATTGGCAAGCGCCGCTTCCGTGCCGAGCCAACGATCCTTGCCACAAGAATTTGTCCAGACTTTATCCGCCCAGGGAGAATCCCATGATGGCACGTGCACGCCGTTGGTCACGTAACTTACGGGTACCTCGCATTTCGGCCAATGGGGGTAGAGATTCTGAAAAATACCCTGGCTAACTTCGCCATGCAGGCGACTTACCCCATTTATCATTCCACAGGTTCGCGCCGCTAGATATGCCATATTGAATGGCTCGTTACCATCTTGCCCATCGCGACGGCCCAGGGCCACTAATTGCTCGGCTGCCACGCCCAGACCCTCGGCATATATCAAGCCATACTTTGCAAGCAGGTCACGTGAAAAGGTGTCGAAACCAGCGGCCACCGGGGTGTGTGTGGTAAACACATTACCCAGCCGAGTCGCCCAAAGGGCTTGCCAAAAATCCATCTGTTGTTGTTCCATGAAACATCGTGCCCGTTCCAGTGTGACGAAAGCGGCATGACCTTCATTCAAATGGCAGATGTCGATCTCCAACCCCAATGCTTCAACTAGGCGCCAGCCACCAATCCCCAAGGCAATCTCCTGCACCAGCCGCATCTCTTCCCCACCACCATACAGTTTACTGGTAATACCGCGATCAAGCGCACTGTTCAACGGATCATTACTATCGAGCAGATACAAGTTAACCCGCCCCACCTGCGCCTCCCAAACGCGCAGCCGTGCAGTGCGTCCGGGCAACTGGATTTCAACATGCAACCAGGCTCCGTTGGGAGCCGCTACGGGCCGAATGGGTAGACTGGTCGAATCGTTATAAGGGTAAATTTCCTGCTGCCACCCCGTCGCATCGAGTACTTGCCGAAAATAACCTTCCTGATATAAAAGACCGATCGCGGTAACTGGGACGACAAGATCACTGGCGGCCTTAAGATAATCACCCGCCAACACACCTAGACCACCTGCATACAGTGGCAGCGCCTTACCCAGTCCGAATTCCATGCTGAAATAGGCAACCCCTTTGAGTTTGGCATTGGCATGCACTTCACCAAACCAACCGCAGCGATCGCAATAGCTATTACGCGCAGCAGTCAAATCATTGAGGTGTTGTTTAAACTGCGCATTCCGGTTTAACTCTTCGAGCCGTTCATGGGTCAAATTTTGCAAAACAACAAATGGGTTTTCGCTCTGCTCCCACAACCGCGGATCCATTGTTTTCCACACCGCATCGCCGGCATGACTCCATGTCCAGCGCAAATCCGTTGCCAGATCTGCAACCTTCTCTGCCAGCGGGATCAGGTCGGCTGGTAAGTCCTGTATGTAACGCATCATTAAGTGCGGTATTTTCATTAGCTTTCGGCTCCCTTTACTACTGCCAACTCAAGTCTCGTCAGCATGCTTAAGGTTTTATTTACAACGAACATAACCCCATAGATTACGATTGTGGCCATTTCCAATTGTTTATTTCGGGCATATCCTCACCATAAGTCGTGATGTATTGGCGGTGTTCGGTGAGTTTGTCACGGACAAACTGTTTTACATACGCCCCCACCCGGCTGAGTTTCGGCACCCGATCGATCACGTCACCGACCAGATGGTAACGATCCAAGTCGTTACGCACCACCATGTCGAACGGCGTGGTAGTCGTGCCTTCTTCTTTATAACCTCGTACATGCAGATTCCTGTGATTGGTACGACGGTATGTCAGCCGATGTATCAACCAGGGATAACCGTGATAGGCAAAGATGATCGGCTTATCGGTGGTGAACAAGGTATCGAAGTCCTTGTCCGACAGGCCGTGCGGGTGCTCTTCCTGCGGTTGCAGTGTCATCAAATTCACTACATTGATCACTCGTACCTTGAGGTCTGGGGTATGCTGGCGCAACAGATCTACCGCCGCTAGGGTTTCTAGGGTTGGTGTATCGCCGGCACAGGCCATCACCACGTCGGGCTCTGCGCCTTGATCATTGCTCGCCCACGCCCAGATACCGATGCCCGCCGCGCTATGTTTGATCGCCGCGTCCATGTCGAGCCACTGCAGCTGTGGTTGCTTGCCCGCCACAATCACATTGATGAAATCGCGGCTGCGCAGGCATTTGTCCGTGATATAAAGCAGCGTATTGGCATCGGGTGGCAGATAAACCCGAATGATATCGGCCTTCTTGTTAACGACATGGTCAATGAAGCCGGGATCCTGATGCGAGAAGCCGTTGTGATCCTGCCGCCAGACGTGTGAAGTCAATAAATAGTTCAATGAAGCGACAGGCTGACGCCACGGGATCTCTTTACTCACCTTAAGCCACTTGGCGTGTTGATTAAACATGGAATCAATAATGTGAATAAAGGCCTCATAACAGGAAAACAAACCGTGACGCCCGGTGAGCAGATACCCTTCCAGCCAACCCTGGCAGGTGTGTTCGCTGAGGATTTCCATCACCCGACCATCCGCTGCGAGATGATCGTCTTCGGGTAGCGTCTGCGCCATCCAGGCTCGATTGGTGACCTCGAACAAGGCACCCAGGCGATTAGACTTAGTTTCGTCCGGCCCCATTACTCGGAAATTTCCTTCGCCTTCATTGAGCTGCATAACATCGCGCAACAAATAACCCATTACGCGGGTCGACTCACCCAATACTTGGCCAGGGTCAGGCACCTCGACAGCATAGTCGCGAAAATTCGGCATGCGCAAATTTTTAAGTAATAACCCGCCATTGGCATGCGGGTTGCCACCCATACGCCGCACACCCTTCGGTGCCAACTCTGCCAGTTCTGAAACTAACGCGCCATTTTCGTCGAATAGTTCTTCCGGCCTGTAACTTTTCATCCATTGTTCAAGCAAGTTGATGTGTTCCGGTTTTGTCGCCATCTCGGCAAATGGCACCTGATGCGAGCGCCAGTAACCTTCCGCCTTCTGACCATCAACTTCCCTGGGACCGGTCCAGCCCTTCGGGCTACGCAAGATAATCATCGGCCAGCGTGGGCGTGTAGTAACACCGCTGTTACGTGCCTCGTGTTGAATGCTTTTAATTTCACAAATGACGCGATCCAGCGTGGCCGCCATGCTCTGATGCATCATCTCTGGATCAGAGCCTTCGACAAAATAAGGTGTATAGCCATAACCGACGAACAGACTCTCTAACTCGTCATGGCTTAAGCGTGCTAACACTGTCGGATTCGCGATCTTGTAACCATTCAAATGCAGGATAGGCAATACAGCACCGTCATGAACAGGGTTTAAAAACTTGTTCGAGTGCCACGCAGTCGCCAACGGTCCGGTCTCCGCTTCACCGTCACCCACCACGCAGCAAGCGACGAGATTCGGGTTATCGAAAACGGCGCCATAGGCATGTGAAACCGCATAACCGAGTTCACCTCCTTCATGGATGGATCCCGGTGTTTCCGGCGCACAATGGCTGGGAATGCCTCCCGGGAATGAAAACTGTTTGAATAACTTTTTCATGCCTTCTTCATTTTGCGCCACATCCGGATACACTTCGCTGTAAGTACCCTCCAGCCAAGTGTTGGCCACTAGGCCGGGGCCGCCATGACCGGGGCCGGTGATATAAATAACGTTTAAATCCTGCATTTTAATAACGCGATTGAAGTGCGCGTAAATAAAATTCAACCCCGGTGTGGTACCCCAATGACCGAGTAATCTTGGTTTGATGTGTTCAAGTGTTAACGGTTGTTTTAATAACGGATTATCCAGCAGATAGATTTGACCGACGGACAGATAATTCGCTGCGCGCCAATAGGCATCGGTCTTGCGTAATTCGTCTATGGACAAAGAGCCATGCGGGTCGTTAGATTTGATTGCGGTTGCCATCTTTCCCTACTCCTCCCGATCTCAGATCGGTCTGGTTCCAGCTTTTTTGTTTGGTATCAAAGTTTCACGGTAAGGGCATTATTGTAAAAGTCGATGATGTAATCTTCTTTACAGAAATTATTACAATTACTTTTAACTCCCTTCTATTTTACGCACAATGCATATTTTTTTTCATTGCTCGAACAGTATGTTCAGCAATAATAAGCTCTTCATTCGTTGGAATCACCCACACTAAAACGGCGCTGTCTAACGCACTGATCTGCCGTTCATTCTGCAAATTGGCCGCCGTGTTGAGACGAATATCTAACCAAGTAGCGTGGCGGCAAATTCGTTCGCGTATATCAGGGGCGTGCTCGCCGATGCCAGCGGTAAACACCAGAGCATCAAGGCCACCGAGAGTGGCGACCAGTGATCCCAGTTCACGATTGACACGATAAACAAACAGGTCGATCGCTTCTGCCGCAGCTGGATCATCACTGGCCAGCAACTCACGTATGTCACCGCTAATACCTGACACCCCCAGCAAACCGGACTGATAGTGCAGCAGATCTGACACCTCTTTGTTCGTCATGCCTTTTTCGCGCTGAAGATACAACACCACTGCAGGATCAATAGAACCGCAACGGGTCGCCATTGGCAAACCATCCAGCGGAGTAAAGCTCATAGTGGTGGCAATACTCTTGCCGTCTTTCATGGCGCACAGACTGGCGCCGTGCCCTAGGTGCGCGACGACGATTCGGCCCTGTGTCCCTTTAGTCAGATAGTCGGGTAGTACCTGCGCGATATACTCATAAGACAACCCATGAAACCCATACCGGAGTACTCCCGCATCAAAAAAACTGTGCGGAATCGCAAACAGCTGTTCCAATAACGGCATACTACGATGAAACGCCGTGTCAAAGCAGGCGACTTGTAGTACGCCGGGCTTAAGGCGGCGCAGCGCGCGGATGGCGGCAAGGTGATGCGGTTGATGCAAAGGTGCCAATGGTACCAGCTCCTCAAGCCGCGCCTCGACCTGAGTATCCACAATTACGGGGCCAGAATAGTGGACACCGCCATGCACGATTCGGTGGCCAACTGCTACAAACGAGAATGCACTAGCGCACTCGTCAATCCAGTTTAATAAAATCAGGAGTGCATCGTTATGGTTCTTGATAGAAATGATCTTCTCTACAAGCAAGGTATCATTTGTCGCCAAAGATTGAGGGGGTGCATAGATCCTGAAACACCCTTGCTGACCGATACCGTTGATTTCACCACGGTACAATATATCTAAATTATCTTTACTATTGTCGTGGCAATAAATGGCAAACTTGATACTGGAAGAGCCGGCGTTAATTATCAGGATCGCATCTTTCATTGCTCACTCCAGGAATGTATTACACCAGATCAAACACTGTTCATTTCAGATTTTTATCTCACCCCCAATATGCATGATGTGACATTCAATCTCCATCTTTTCCACTTCGAGCTTGAACATTACATCATCAGGGTTGTTTATTTTTTACCATTCCTTTTCATGAAGAAGAGTATCTCCAGGATTAATAATCCTTTTCCCAGCTAACTTGATATCAAAACCAATTGCGCCCCATCCGACTCTCTACTTCTGATCCTGATTTTTCGTTCAATATTTTAGAGGGCTCTCTCAGCATCTGCAAATCACACAACAGTTAAGGGTAACGCCAGTTAATGCTGTATTGCATTGATAATGATCATCATATTGGTGATTTATCTGCTTATTTGCGTTGCCTCAAAAGGCAGTAGATTTTTGCACTATAACTCAGGGAGATTAATGATAACTGTCTGATAGTTTATCCATATCTTCTGAACTGACTGAAGAAACAAAGGAGGTATCTTCATGTTACTTATTTATTCTATGATTCGTTATTTGGATTCGTTATTTGGATTCGTTATTTGGAGAAGCCATTGCAAATAAGGCCGTTTCCGAGGGCTTTTGTTCAACGTTTTTTTAAACATGCATCACCCCTTTTTTTCACCATGTTCGGCGCAGCACTGTGCACAGGTTTAGCTATTATGTTCCAACGTTATAACAACATTTCCTGTTTTTTGTCCTTTTTCAACATACCTGTACGCCTCGACAATTTGTTCTAGTGGGTAGGTTCTATCTATCACGGCTTTAAATCTCTCTTCCTCAATGAGCTTTTTAATTAAAAGAAGACTTCCCATAGTATCTACAGGTGTTGGAAATACGGTTTTTCTGTTTCCAGTCAGTGGTTTTATAATTGAAGTTATAAGAGGCAAGAAAATATTTTGAGCCATAAAACCCAGGTCTGATGAAATATAAACCCCACCCGGTTTCAGTAATTGTTTGCATTTAAAAAATGAACTTTTACCAACCGTATCAAATACGTAGTTATAAATTTGATCCTCTTTGGTAAAATCCTCTTTGGTATAATCAATTACTTTATCAGCGCCTAATGATTTAACTAATTCTATATTTTTCGCACCACACACCGCAGTAACATTAACATTGAAATATTTTAGAAGTTGAACTGCCGCTGAACCAATTGCACCTGTTGCCCCATTAACGAGAACATTCTGTCCTTTTTTGAGATCAACTTTATTGATAAAATTATACGCATAATGCGCACCTTCAAAACTCGCTGCTGCCTGCTCATAGGATATATTTTCAGGCATTGTAATTAACTCATCTTCTTTCATCGTCAAGTACTCAGCATGAGCCCCTGTACCCTGATCATCAAAACCAAAAACTTTATCTCCTGCTTTTAGAGACGCTACGCTTTTTCCTGTGCTTTCAATCTGTCCGGCAAATTCGGTTCCAGGCGTTTGTTTTTCAGGTTTGAATAGACCGGTTACCAATCTCATAAAAAAGGGTTTTGCTCTAATTGTTGCACAGTCTGTTCGATTAACTGTTGTGGCATGTATCTTTACAAGTACTTCATTGTCCTTAGGAACAGGTTTCTCTACCTCTTTGAGCTGAAGATCATCGGGTGGCCCGTATTGTGTGTATACAATAGCTTTCACCGGTATTTCTCCAAGGTGATCACGACTTTTCCTTTGGCATGTCCTTCACCAAAATAGCGCAGTGCTTCAGCAAGCTCGCTTAACGGATAACGTCTATCTATAGCAGGGATGGCTTTGCCAGCTTCAAAAAGTTCTAGCATAAGATCTAAACCCTTATTTGCTTTATGCATTAACAGACCCATTTTCTGACTCCCAGTCATTGAAAACCAGGGTCCCAGAAACAACAGTTGATTTACTCGAGCTGTAGAACCTCCAACCATGACATAAACGCCACTTGAACTTAATGAATGTCTGTAATCGAAAATCGAATGATGTGCCGCCATATCAACAATCAAATCATAACACTGCCCATTTTTAGTGAAATCTTCCTGCGTGTAATCAATAACATGGTCTGCACCTAAGGAACGTATTATGTCCAGTTTCTCCGTGCTATCCACACCTGTTACTTCAGCCCCAACTGATTTGGCAATCTGCACCGCAAACGATCCTGCTCCACCACCCGCACCATTAATCAAAACCTTTAGTTCCTGGTTTGTTTTTTTTAACTGAAGTTTTCCTTTATATTGAAGACCCTGCAGCGCAAGTAGCCCAGCTTGAGGAACGGCTGCTGCTTGCTCGAATGTCATATTGCCTGGCTTTAACGCTAATGCATTCTCACGCACACAAACATACTCGGCAAAACCACCCCAACCACAACTGCTTAGATCCCCGAACACTTCATCTCCTGGACGAAACTGCTTTATGTTTTTGCCAACCGCTTCAACTCTCCCAGCTATATCACATCCGAGTATTTTTATTCTTTCAGGTTTTAGAATTCCGGCCATTAAGCGATTCACGAACGGCTTAGCTATCAGAATTTCCCAGTCCCAGGAATTTATAGAGGCTGCAAAAACGTTTACCAGAACTTCATTGTCCCTGGGTGTGGGTTTTTCTACTTCTTCTAATTTAATAAAATCAGCTGATCCGTATTTTGTCAGTACACTTGCCTTCATGAGCTCCCCCTATGATGACTTTGATTGCATTGTAAGAACGACCATGGTGTGGACTCTATGTATTAATATGCCCGCCTCTGAGGGTTACAACCCGACTCAGCAAACAGCACAGAATGACAGGGTTCTTAACCAATGGACTAACGCAAGCGGTGCAGATGCATCTGTGCATATTGTTTCATAATAGTTTCAATTCATTACTTCAACATCCCCCATGTCAGGTGGAGCCCAATATCGGGTGTGTTGTCAAAGTTTAAGATGTTCTCTGTCAAGCCAAGTCCGATGACACCCAGGGAAGTATCCCACTTTAAGCCAACAGTTAATTGAATATCTAAATCGCTCAGTTCTGAATCAACCAGCTCGCGATAGGGATGTTCCGCAAGAAACGCTTGCAAAAAAAACTGGGTGTTTGTCCAGTCTTTATACCGGTGAATCCAGTTAACATTGATGAACGGCAGGGTTGGTGGATTAAAATTTGTCTGCTTGAACTTCCCTGGCAACACGGCTCCAAGGTTTAAAATTAATACATCTCTTGTAAAGCGCTTATCTATAGCCAGTTGAAAACCGATATCCCAACTTCCTGTAGATAAAAATTTGTTTTCGTTCGCCAGAGGCATCTTAATTCCAGTGGCAAAATTAAAATTCCAGCCATCTTTGCCTGGAAATGCATAGCGTAAAAAAATGCTTGGATCACTCAAACCACCATCAGTCGGTCGGTCGAGTAACACCACGTCCTGACCACCGTCTCTACCTAACACGACTTGAACATAATCATCGCTAACGTAGTCTCGCCCTTGTTGGCCGACATCGGCAGCGTCATGAAAATTGAAGATAAAATCATCAAGCAAGCTACCACCATAATGGATATAGTTTACACTTACTCCTAGGTCGAGCCGTTCCGTCAGACCCCAGTGAGCGGCAAATTCCATCACACTGAACTCCCCGTCGATATAATAGCTTTGGCCCTGGGGGAGTCCTAATATAAAGGCCACGTCCGCATTATCCAGTGGTCGACGTGCGCCACCGCGACTCTGTTTAAGGTAATTTTCCACTTCGGGGCTCACCTGAAAATTATTGATAACAGAATAATGAAACTCAACAGCGGAATGGCCTCTGCCGAGGGGCGCGGCCGGTGCTGGGGCAAAACCCAATACAAGGAAACTGGGAAAGGTATAGTTCCGTATGCGAAATGGAGCACCCAACGGATCATCTATGAGAAGGCCTTGCTGTGAATATGCACTGGGTGCAACAGCAAACAAACAAATCACTATGCAGAAAAAAAATATCTCCCAACATTTGATAATGACATGCTCAAGCCTAATAGTCATAATAGACAAAATATCCACCAGTTGAACTCCTCGAATTCTGCGTCTTCCATCTCGAAAATATCACCCGAATCTTTTATTTTTTAACTGTGCTTAAATAAGTACCAGAGACCTTTGCACGAGTGCAGATATTTTAAAAAAACGCTTAACCATCGTCTTTAAACATCGTCATTCCGGTATGCTTTTGAGCCTATTTAAATTCGTTTGGAACGAATTTAAATAGGCTACGCCTGACCCGAAGGGTGACCCACAGGGATGTGGCGCATAATCCAGTGACTTTGCTTTATGATTTACCTAGCTCAAAGTCGCTGGATCCCAGCCCATGTAGATTAAACGTGGGCACGCTGGGATGAGAAGCTTGTTTGTGATTTGCTTGAAATCTGATAGCTAATGATAACTTTATGTTTTAAACCGGACACTAGTGATTTAGCTTGAATCATTACTGTCCCATTAACAGTAATTAGTTATGTTTAAAGTGTAGTGGTCAGTCTTCTTTAACCTCGTCCTTCAGTCGCAATATAATTTCTCAATCGATTAAGCCATTCATCCAGACCTCGTTCATCAAGAAAAAAATCAAAGCGTCCCAAACTGCGTTGTAAATTCATCAAATCGATAAGAAAAACAAAAACGGCATTGGTTGCCGATTCCTGTGCTACTAATGCCGCATTTTGTGCATCCAGCAAATCGAGTATTGAAAGTGCGCCGCGCGTGTAAGCATCTGTAACCAGCTTAAGATTTTTATCCGCTGCAACAGCCGCTTGCCTGGAAAGTTCAATGGAAGGATACGATGCCTTAATTTGATGAAGTATGGATCGGGTACGTTGTTCAATGCGTTCTGCTGTAGCAGCATGTTGCATATTATTCTCCTCAAGATTCAAACGTGAACCAGAAACACGGGCGCGCCGTGCCCCCCCTTCGAACAATGGAAGAGAAACATTGATACCAACCGCCCAATCAGTATCACCCTCAGTAGATGAACCGGCCTGTCTGCTTTCATCCATCACATTGATGACTCCACCTTGAAGTGAAACCGTTGGCGACCAGTAAGCGCGTTGGTTAATCTCGAGATCTAATTTACTGGCTGTTACCAGCGCTTTAAAACGTGCCATCTCGGGAGAAGCTTTGAGCGCTTCTTTCACCATAAAGTCCCCCATTAACTCATAAGCACGATTATTATCGACATATTCAAAAAGTTCTTTGCGACTCACTATCAGGTTAGGATCATCAAGTGATGCGGAGGTGGTAACGAATGGCTCTTTGAATGGACGATGTAACAAACGGTTTAGGGAATCGCGCGCCTGTTGATGACGCGCCTGTGCTTCCAGTAATTCTTTCTTTGAAGTGGCCAACTCACTTTGCCAACGATAAACCTCGGCGGGATTACCAACCCCTAAGCGTTGCCGGTCTTGTGCAAGCCTTAAATTACTACGCGTGAGATTAGTGTTTTGCCGACGGATACGCTGCTGCGTTTGTGCATTGAGTATATTGAGATAGGCTAGGGTTGCGTCCTGAATAATATCCAGTTCCAACTGCCGGTAAAGGGCTTGCCGATTATTTTGTAGATAACGTTGGATTTGAACATTGCTGCTGACTTCATTGGAATAAATCAGTTGGCTTAAAGTCAGTGCTGCCGTGGTGTACTGTTCTGCAATTATTCCACTTTTTATCAAGGCGCTATCATTATTAAACTGAGTGTAAGCAATACTGGCTTTGAGTTGCGGTAGCAATTTGGCGCGGGCTTTGTCGATCTCAGTCTGTCCACCTTCAAGCCCGAGTGCTGTGGCACGTAAATCCAGATTAACTCTGACCGCTTCGTGGGCAACGCTCGATAATGAAAGTGAGTGACCTCTCGGTGTGGGTTCTTCGTTAAGCAAAATAGCATTACGAATGATCTCGAAACGAGGCGACAGACCAATGGCTCTTGCTGTCGCCATGTTCAGGGTTAAACGACGCTTGCCTTTAAATATGACAGGCTGGTTTTCGGTCGTTTCCCCTTTTAGCACAGCATACATATTTAACGCATTGCGACGCGCCAGTCGCTGCCAGTCTGAGGCTGGAGCTTCTGACATTAATACACCCTGTTCAACCAGATGCGAGCCAATCAGGCTGTAACTGGGTAAGCGTTTCTTAATCAATGCCTTAATCAGTCGGTTCATCGCGACCGGAGCAAGACGTGGCAGGCTAGTTACTACCACGGCGTCAATGTCTTCGGGTAACTTGCTGGCCAGGTCTTCATCTTGTGTGGTTTGCAAAATAAAGCGCAGTTCGACGCCACCTTTGCTGGCAACGTCTTGGGCACGTTGAATTAATCCAGGTAGAGCATCGTATACGCTTTCGTCAATGAGAACGGCCAGCTTGTGGAACTCAACAACACTGCGGAAGGTTTTTAAATCACGCGCAAAGTTAGCTTTATTACTCAGGAAGTTGAGATTTTTAATGCCGCTGGTATTTCCTTTTATGTTTATGCCAAGTAAATTTACATCCCACACAAAAGGGGCAAAAGTAGGTTTATGCAATGACCTGTTAATCATGGCGACAGCGCTTGAGACATAACCCAGCGTCATTATCATGTCGACTTCAGGATCGTCCTGAAGTTGTTGAAAGGCTGATGCGATATTATTTGAAGACCACTTGCCATCCAGTTGTTTTGCCGCAGGAAAACGTAGTTCAAACTCACCCTTTGTTAAGGTTTTCAGTTCACGCTTGAACTGTTCCAGTGTCCAGCCACTTTGCTTGGTCTGGCCATCGATGATTACGCCGATATTGACAGGTTTTGCCGCGTAAGCAGTGAATAGCGGTAAAAACATGAGTAGAATCAACGTGACTACAAAATATTTTTGCTTCATGATACTTTTTTCTCCGTTTTCCAGGGCAGCGGTTTAACCTGGAAAAGTCAGTTGGGCACCTCTAAGTCATTTATCCCTGCGTCAAGGTGACTGTCTTGCGAAAACGCAGCAATGCGGCAACAAAAAACATCGCGCCGATAAGGGCCGTGGCAAGTAAATCGGGCCAGATCACATCCACACCGGCGTCACGAAACAGGATGGCCTGAGCCATGCTGACAAAATGGGTAGACGGTACAAACTGCATAATGAACTGTAGCCATTCGGGCGAGTTCTCCAGCGGAGTAAAGGCACCGGACAGCAACATCATTATTACATACACAATTATCGCCAGCAGACCGAACTGAGGCATAGAGCGAGCCAGCGTCGCCAGATAAATACCCAATGACGTCACTGAGAATAGATAAACGACCGTGACTGATAGATAAAGCGGGATGGAACCGATGATGGCGACACCCAAAACACCCTGCACCACAAGGTAGAGTGAGAGGCTGGTGGCCAGAATCACCACTAGGCCGTTGGCCCACACCTTGGCCAACATGATCTCAATTGGCCGCAGCGGCATTACCAACAGATGTTCGATGGTGCCGTGTTCACGCTCGCGGATCAGGGCCGCACCGGTGAGCAGTATGGCCATTATGGTTATATTGTTGGTGAGCGCCATCGCACCTTGAAAGCCCTTAGCCTCCATGTTGGGGTTGAACTTGGCGCGGATAACAATGTTGACGGCTGTTGCCATTTGATCGGCCGCTCGATCATCATTGAGAAATGTGGCGAGTTCCTGCGAAATAATATATTGGATATAAGCGGCGCCGGTACCCGCCAGTCCCATAGCCGTGGCGTCCACATTGAGCTGGATCACCGTGGGCCGTCCAGCCAGCAGATCCGCCTGGAATCCCAGTGGAATATCGATGACAAAGCTGTAACGCGCCGCTTCCATGCTGGCATCGATCTCATCAAACGATATCGCCACCGGTGGCTGGAAGTAAGGTTGCATCAAGGCATCGCCAATACGTCGCGACAACTGGGAGCGGTCTTCGTCAACAATGGCCACGGCGGCATTGACCACGCCAGTTGTGGCGTTCTGAGCCTCCTCGAAAACTTGGAGGCTGAAAAAATAAAAGATAAGGATCAGCATCACTGGGTCATAACGCAGACTGAACAGCTCCTTAATGCCCAGTTGAAAGATGTTGGCAAGGAAGCGTTTCATGGTTAGCGCTCCTGTGTCTTCAATAAGATCAGCCCCAGCACTAGGTAGACGAGGATCAACAGGGCGATCATGACAAAGTTGTACATTAACGCCTCAAAGCCCAGCGACTTGGTGAAGGTACCCAAACTGATCTGCTGGAAATAACTGCTGGGAAATATCTGGGCGAACACCTGAGCACCGGGGGTGAGCGAGGTCACTGGGGCAAAGTAACCTGAAAAGCTGACCGCCGGCACGGTAGTAATAATGGCAGTGCCGGAAATCGCCGCGATCTGGGTCTTCATGAACGATGACATCAGCAGACCCAGCCCGGTGGTGGCGATGACATAGAGCAGCCCCCCCATCAACAGGGTAGTGGCACTACCTTTGATGGGCACCTGAAACAGAAATACGGCCAGCAGCACTAGGCTGGCAAAGTTGATCAACGCGATAACGACATAAGGAAACTGTTTGCCTAATAGAAATTCCAATCCACTCACCGGGGTGGCATAAAGGTTGGTAATGGAGCCCATTTCCTTTTCCCGCACCACCCCAGCTGCCGTCATCATGGCGGGTATCCAGATCAGCAGCGTCATGATGGTGCCGGGTACGATGGCGTAAACACTCTTGAAGTCCTGGTTATAACGAAAGCGGGTTTCAATGCTGAGCGGCGGGGGTGGCTGGTATTGGCCAGACTCGTTGCGCATCCGCTGTTCGAGGTAAGACTGATGCACGCCAAGAATATAACCGCGTGTGGTTTCGGCGCCAAAAGGGTAGGTACCGTCAAGCCAGATAGCCACCTCCGGCTGACGACCGCGCTTCAGTTCCTTGCCAAATCCTGACGGAATTTCAATGGCAAAGGTCACCGCCGCCTTGCGTAAGCGATTGTCCAGATCGTGGTAATTGCGTAGCGACGAGCGTTGTTCGAAATAGCGCGAACCGGCGAAGTTTTCCAGATAGCTGCGGCTTTCTGGGCTCTGATCACGGTCGAGCACCGCATAAGAGATATTTTCTAGGTCAAAGGTGATGCCGTAGCCGAAGACGATCATTAATATGATGGGGCCCAACAGGGCAAAGGCGATACGGATGGGGTCGCGGATGATTTCTAGGCTTTCGCGGCGGGCGTAGGCCCAGCCACGGCGTGGGTCAAATGCCGCGCTGCGCGGTCGGTGCTTCGACTGGGGAGTTGGCGGACGCTCCAACGGTGTTGTCTCCGGGTTGGTAGGCGTTTCGCTGGCGGCCTCTTCTAGGTAGGCGATAAAGGCCTCTTCGAGGTTTTTGGCTCCGCGGGCGCGTATCAACTCGGCAGGCGTATCCTGGGCCAGTACCCGACCGGCATGCATGAGCGAGATGCGGTCGCAGCGCTCAGCCTCGTTCATGAAGTGGGTAGATATAAAGATGGTGACGCCGTCCTCACGAGAGAGCTGTACCAAAAGCTCCCAAAACTGGTCCCGCGCCGCTGGGTCTACACCGGATGTGGGCTCGTCGAGAATCAGCATCTCCGGGCTATGGATCACCGCCACCGCCAAGGACAGGCGCTGCCGCACGCCTAGGGGCAGTTTTTCCGCCAGCTCATCAATCACCTCGCCCAGACCGAAGCGTTCGACCATTTCATTTATCCGTGGCTCAATCCGAGCCTTGGGCAACTGGAAGATGCGCGCGTGCAGGGCCAAGTTCTGACGCACCGTCAGTTCACTGTAAAGGGAAAAGGCCTGCGACATGTAGCCGACCCGTTTACGCAGACCGGTATCCCTAGCATCGACAGGTCGGCCGAACAGCTTGGCCTCACCCGCCGAGCTGGGCAACAACCCGGTGAGCATCTTCATGGTGGTGGTCTTGCCGCAGCCGTTCGAACCAAGAAAGCCGAAGATTTCACCGCGCTCTATGCGAAAGCTAACGCGATCGACCGCAACAAAGTCACCAAAACGGCGAGTGAGTCCGTCGGCCTCAATGGCCGTTTCTGTTTCATGAGTCTGCCGAGGCGGGATGGTCAGGGCCTGATGACGGCGCTTCTCGGCTGGCAGCAGTGCGATAAAGGCGGCTTCCAAATTTTCGCTGCCGGTGCTGGATTTCAGTTCCGCCGGACTGCCGGTGGCCAACACCTTGCCGCCATCCATGGCCGCCAGCCAGTCAAAGCGCTCGGCCTCGTCCATATAGGCAGTGGCCACGATCACGCTCATGCCTTCGCGACGGGCACGGATGCGCTCGATCAGCTCCCAGAACTGTCGCCGCGACAGGGGATCAACCCCAGTGGTGGGTTCATCCAAGATCAACAAATCGGGATCGTGGATCAGGGCACAACACAGCCCCAACTTTTGTTTCATGCCGCCGGAGAGTTTGCCGGCGGGACGGTCGGCAAAGGGCGCAAGTCCGGTGGCCTCGAGCAGCTCGCGGATACGCCAAGCTCGCTGTTCCTGACTGTGGCCGAACAAGCGGCCGAAAAAATCTACGTTTTCAAACACCGACAAGGTCATGTAGAGATTGCGCCCCAAGCCCTGGGGCATGTAGGCGATGCGTGGGCAGATGGCACTACGGTGTTTTTTATCACGCATATTTCCATCAAGTACGTCTATACTTCCCTGCTGAATTTTGCGCACACCGGCGATAAGGGCAAGCAAGCTGGATTTACCGACACCATCTGGGCCTATCACACCGACCATAATACCGGCGCGTATTTCCAGGTCAATTTGGTCGATAGCTATGGTTTTGCGATAGCTATGGGAAAGCTTTCTGACCTGTGCAACCGTTTGCTGCGTCATGGCGTTGGGACTTGTGGTAAATGTTCGGGCCATTCGGCGTTTGAATCAATACGAACGTATGCTTCACCTGGGATACCTGTCTTGGTTAACTCAACATATTTTTTCAGGAAGTCTGGCTGAATCTTGACCTTGACTCGAAACATAAGCTTTTCGCGCTCGGAGCGGGTTTCTACTTCCTTGGGCGTAAACTGTGCTCGAGGTGCAACGAAAGTGACTCTGGCTGGAATGGCCATATCGGGTATGCCATCGAGCACAATGCGTGCGGTTGCACCAATAGCAAGCCTTGCGGCATGCCGAGTAGAAAGAAAGATAGTCATATAGACATCATAAGTATCCAGTACCGTCAGTACCTTGCCTCCAGCGGGCAAGACTTCACCCGGTTCGGCTAAGCGATATAGAATACGACCGACGATGGGCGCTTTGAGAACACTGTCATCTATTTGAACTTTGAGCAATTCGGTATTTGCAATAGCCGCCTCGATAGCCGCTTCTGCATTAGAGGACTGTGCCTGCGCAACCGCTAAAATAGCCTTTGCTGTCTGCACTGCGGTTTCATCTCGCTGTAACTGCTCAAGGGAGATACTGTCGTTTTCATAAAGCCCCCGGGAGCGTTCAAGATCTTTTTTTGCCAGGGAAAGTTCGCTCTTACGTTGAGCAATCACGGCTTTTGCGGAATTCTTTTGCTGTCGAGCTCGCTGCACTTCGGCTTCGGCCCGACGCAGCTGGGCATCCAGTTCCCTAGTGTCTATCTGCGCAAGCGCTTGGTCAACCTCAACAGCATCCCCTTCCTTAACCAACACAGCGGCAAGGCGGCCACCAAACTTGGTTGTGATGTCAACTTCGACGGCCTCCATACGCCCGTTGCCGGAGGCAATGCCTGGCGGGAGTTCTGGATTTTGGAAAAACTGTAATAAAGAACCGATGGCAGCAATTACAATGACCAGAACAATTACGCCAGTTTTCCACTGCATTGTGAATCTATGAGTCATTTTTGAACTCCATTTCGGTACCCTCCTTATCTACACTTTTAATTTGCGTAAAAAATCTGGATACACCGATTTGTTATTCCGCTTATTCGCTAATGGTAAACCCTCTGTGACTGTATTGTACGAGCAATCTGGTAAATACCGATGTCAAGTGGTACATATTTAACACCTTACTGATCAAGGTCAAGTTAAATTTTTTATAACCAATCTGTAAAAGCAATCCCTATACCGACTCGGTTCACTCGAGCATTATAATCAATAAGACTTTCACCATAGCCATTAAAATACTGTACAAACCACTTTACACGACGACTCATTGGAAAACTCCAGTTAAGTTCAAGCGCACCATTTGAACTATAAAAATTATTTCTTAGCATAAGGCTAAAAGTATGTTTCCCGCCGGCGTAGGCTGTTCGGATCTCGCCATGACCAAAAAATTTTTCAATGTCAGGATTATCCTCTTCACCAGAACCCGTACCACCTAACCGATACCATGGCTTGAGACTCAGATAGAAGTCCCCGTGCTGAAAAATGAAATCTGCGTAGATACGATTCCAGCTACGCGACAGTGCTTCGGATCGGCCATTCGACTGATGAACGACACCTAGCTGAATCAATCGATTATTGAAGCCTAGGTATTCCCAGTCATTTTGAAAAATCAGAAAGATTTCTGGTTCATGCACAGTTTCGCGAAACGGGCTTGATGCATCTGAATTATAGGCCTGCCAAAATGATAAATTAGTATATGCAAACTGGACTGAGCCCTGGTTATCAAACAAATTCTCGATAATAGGAAATTTCATACTAAATTGAAATTTAACTTCATTTTTATCCAGCCCACCATCACCCGATACATCCGTCGATGTTTCGTTAGGCTTGTCATTATAGGAAAGTGGTAAAATATAATTTGGTTTATGTGGTGTAAGCACAAATGACTGTAAGCGTGTCGCGCGCTCTATTTTTATACGCTGATCAAGCGCTGACAATTCATCTTTATTTTCTCTAGCCATTGATTCTTCTGCAATAACCATTGCCGGTATAACCAGACTAACAATACAAAATAAAACAATAAGTTTTAACGTTTTCACAATAGAATATTCACCATTGTTTAAGGATAAGACTGTGCCTATGTTGTTAACCCGAATACTTCATGGGTGGGCACGAAAAACTAAACCATTGTTATTTAAATTGATATGTTACATTCGCTATGATACTTCTGATTGCAGTACTTGAAGCATTGACACTAAAATCATAACTCGTATATCAAATAATATTTCTGAAATTTTAGTTTCATTTATGGCTAAACATATAACCCATATTAAAAACAACGCTAAAAATTACACCATTTACGATATAAACTCTTCATATAATTATGGAATGCTTAAACAGCTTGGAGTTTATCATTCAATTCAAAATCATATAAATGATAACCTTATTTCTGACATGATTGATACTTTATATCTCATGTCGGAAACCACAGTAAAAGCACTCGAACTAGAATCGGGTTTTTATTTTTATGACATTAACAATGATAAAAATGAACTTAGCAACACTAATAGCTACGGTTCTGACAATAAACTTTCTATCAGCCTTAGACATGGACATGGACATGCTTTTTACCTTGCAAAAAGATTGCATGAACCTCTAAAGATGCTGTACGAATATAATCCGGAATTTTATTATTAATCAACGATCGCAGATAAACCTATTGACGCGGATTCAAGTTGCTAGCACAACAGGTTATTTAATTATTCTTAATAACTATTTAACTCAAACCAGCCCTTCTTTAGAAGAAATTTAATTCTCAACAATTAAATATAATAATCAATTAAAAAATCCTGATGTTTTTATTATCGAGCCTAAAAAAGGTGGCGCTAATTTGAAATTAATTCAAATTCCAAATGATTGTTTAAAACTTTCCAGAAGAATGGGAAATTATGAAAGGGATGCTGGAGTAGTTATAGGCTATCGTCAAAGAAAAAAATACAGATAAATTTATTGTTCATTCACTTCATCGCCCAAAACCTGCTCATCAGCGTGACATATTTAACAAGCATTAAAACTTATCAATATTAAATTGCATTAAAAATTTTCAATAATACTATTTTCGACAGAACCCAATCACTGATATATAAAATATAAGTTCAGACAGTTTCACTAGTGAAGCTACTCAAACCCACCCAAACGTATACATATATCTCGCTGTTTAAGCATACCTGCCAGAATCGGGGCAGCGATCGCCTCTGGGAAATCATCCGGTATTTGGGCCTCAACCCGTATGATAACATCATCAACCGCAGCCATCATATCTCTAACGATTGCTTGTGCTGTCTTTTCATTAAATCTTACCTTCTTGGCCGTGCTTATAAAATGCCTAGGCTGGATATTACCCCAATGATAATGTCGATTCTTTCCACGCAACGCCATAGCCATCTTGATTTTCTTTGCCTCTAATTGTCTGTCTGCCAATAGTGGATGTGCCGACATAATGTCATAAAGCGGTGTCATTCTATATCGCCCTTCAGCCTCAATGAAAATACTAAAGTTCTTCGCATGACCATCAATCGCTGCTAGCAACCAGAACAACACCTGTGCTTTAAAAAAAAGCTCACGATCATGTTTCGACTCTCTAGATTGCAACAAAAAACGCATGATGGATTCGATGCCTGGCCCACCATCACTCTCATATTTGATATTGGGTGAAACACCAAGCGCCTGACACATATCTTCCTGAGGCAAGCGCATTATCCAACCATCACCCTTTCGGCGATCAAAACGCTCAACAATAAGCGCCTTCATTCCATCAAACTCTGATACGTCTGCCGTACACACTGGCAGCTCAAATGCTTCAGCTATTTTTAAACACAGCCATTCATTTTCACAGCTGTCACTCAAGTCCATTCCTGAATGCTCAATCTTACCGATAGGCAGTTTGATGATATGAGTAGTTGGCGTAGCCCCTATAGGTCGATTCCAAGTCCCATCTTTCCAAAGCAACGCGGTTTTTTCCTGAGTGCCAGCAATTGAAATTCGAAAATCTTCACCTTCATCTTCCGTCATACCCAGCGGCGCCGCCTGATAGTTCTTTAATAACTGTGCAACCTGTGTATTTGTGAGGGGCTCACCCTCTATACGTTTTACATCATCTGGTTCTTTACCTTCAGCAACGATTTGTACCGCACCAACACAATCCATACCAATCGCCGCCAGCAAATCAAAGGGATGCGATGTAACTGCTTTGAAACGTGCTTGGATTCTGTCACGGATCTGCTTGTTATCCGGCAGTAAATTATCGAAGTAATTGTAAACAAGCTCACCAGCATAAAGCCTATGCTGAAGTGGCATGGACAAGGACATTGGTCGTGCGCCTGTTGTTTCCAGCCATTCTGGCGTATAGACAAATTCAAGTGCACCAGTGCTGCGCTTAGTCAGGACACCTACATGGAAACCATTCATCCAGACACCCAGACTCTGATGCTGGCTTACCACTGCTCAGTCCACCCTTTTTCAGTATCCACCGTGGTTGGCGATTGCCCTTTGGGTACCAAATGTAATTCCATATCCAGTGCTGAAAGCAGCCGAAATAGCGTATCCAGTCGCACATTATCTGGCTTCAGTTCGAATTTGGAAACCGTATCCTGACGCACTGATACTTCATCAGCCACGGACACCTGTGTTAATCCCTGTTTTTTACGCTGGTCCCGATAATATTGAGCCAGATCTGCGGGTGAATGAATAAGCATCATTGCCTCTTTATGCTGATAAATTAATACACGGAAAACCGTGTAAACATTAGAATACACGTATTTGCGTGTAAAATCAATTTTACCTGTCTTTCAGTGTATAGTTAATCATACACGCTAGCGCGTGTATTTCTTCTTGTATCAGTTGGGACTTTCATCAGTCACCTATGTATAGCAACACCTAATATAGTCGTCCCTGAAGATTACCCCATTTAACACCCTGAATTTTCAGGAAGTAGCCTCATTACAAACTTAAAATCACTAAACAACGCGACAAAATATGCAGGCCAATAAAACTAGGTCAATAGCTTGGCCATATTGTACGCCGCAGCGGCTAATACAACATTTGCTCTATCACCGCCTTGCCTTTTAGGTGGTTTCGATTAAGCCGGTAGTCAGATTTTAAATGGCCAATTATCGGTTCAGCCGCCGCTCTGCGCTTCATCCATTTGGCAACGCTTTTGTGGCTTGCTTAGGTATTTTCCCCACCAAATGCACTTTTGTTTTTTCTTTTATACCATGGCCTCGATAACCCATATCACAATACGCGTGTGCGGGTGTTGTGCCGGTTAATTGCGTGACATGATTAAGCGCGCTTTCTAGCGTGTGTCCATCGTAGGGATTATCTAAACTTTGTGCCGAAACAACCCAGTTGTCTTTTGATGTGGTGACAAAAGAAGCCTTGCTGCCAAATTCATAACGCTTGTGTATTGTGTATTTTGCCTTTGGCGATGCAATGCACATCGTGTTCATGCACGCTGTAAATTTTATGTTTATCATGTCGCTTTTGTTTTAATAATTGTGTCGATCGTGCAATTAAGGCTTTTAAATCATCACCCATTAGTGGTGTTTTACGCTTTATATCTCGGGTTAAACGACCCAAATAAGTTTTTAGTTTGCGAGTTTGTTTGGCGGCACGTTGCATTTGTTTTGCACTCGCGTAACGCCCTTGCATAATGAAGGTTTTTTTACTGACTGTTTTAAAACGTTGTCGCAAATTAATCTTTCGTTTGTGCGCTTCGCGCACTAGGGTGATGCTCGTTTTATGATAAAGCCTCGCATCGGTTGGAAAAGCGATGGCTTTTTCATGCCCGGTGGTATCGACATTGACATGCTTTAAGGCGTGGCGTTTAAGGGCGTTGGTTTCGATCGCAACGTTGAGCATTTCTTCGAGTAAACTTTCCAGCTTATCGTCCACTCGGCTCCGCCATTTGACTAATGTGGCTGGGTGCAATGGCAACTTATATTGCAGTTGTTCATAGCCGCAAAAATATTGCCCGTAGGGGTTTTCAACCCAACGCTCAACCACGCTTTCGTCACTCTCATTAAAGGTGTATTTAAGATAGTGAAGCCCGGCTAATAAACGCGTCGGTAATGCAGGGTGCCCACAACTATCGCCATACACGACTTCAATTTTTTCTTCTAACCGCGCCAGTTAATTTGATCGGCTAAGCGGCATAGGGGGTGTGATAAATTTAACATTTGTGAGAGTTGCGCGGAATAAATCGGGGTGATTGTCGAGTGTTTTGGGCTTCATCGTTTACAAGGTTTTGAGCGGTTAAGCGGGTTATCTTGTGAACTATTTTACCGGTTTTTAGTGGCTTTATTTTTGTTATTAATGGGTTATGTATTTTTCAGGTGCGACTATTTATATTTATTTCCATATCGGGAATATTTTTCACATCCCTAGCCTAAAAACCCAATAATTTCCACATCGGGAATATTGTTTGCAATTTAACTATATATACCCTTATAATTTCCATATCGGTAATATTTAAAATCTCCAGAAGCTACTCTCAGGCAGATTTTTCATAACGGGAATATTAATGGCGCAAACTATCAGCAAGACTAAGACGCAGAATATACAAAGCACGGCTGAGCTAGGCCATTGTCTACGAGACCGTCGTCGCGAACAGGCCTCTACCATCAGCGATGCCAGCAGCTTTACCGCTCTGGGGGAGCGTTTTATATCGGAAATTGAACGCGGCAAAGAAACCGCTTCTTTTGATAAGACCCTGCAATATATTAATCTGCTTGGCCTGAGTTTACATATCTATCCAAGAAATGTGCTCAACATCCAATCCCCCTATGGGACTTTGACCGATCTAAAAGCGATAGGCGCACTGGCACGTCATCACCGTAAAGCCCAGAAGGCTACATTAGATACAGTCAAGGAACTCTCGGGCTTAAGCCTTCGCTTTTTATCCGAGTTTGAACGGGGCAAGAATTGCCAGATTGGCAAAGCCCTTTCTGCACTTAGGCACTATGGCCTAGAAGTGGCAATTGCCCCCAGGAACTACCGACTCAGTAAGGGAGATCTGTTAAATGTATGATGACGAACTCAATGTTTGGACCAATAGTCACCATGTCGGCTATCTGTGGCGTGACGATCGTAATGAAATAGGCTTCCAGTACTCAGACGAGTGGCTAGAAAATCCTGTTCGTTTTCCCGTGTCAAAAACATTGCCATTGAGAGCTGAGGCCTTTGAACCAGGCGCCGAAAATGGCATTGCGCACAACTACTTTGCCAACCTATTACCTGAAGCTGATAGCCGCAAACGAATCTGCCGCGAGAAGAAAATCAGCGTTGATAATGATTTTGAGTTACTTCGCGCCATTGGCGGCGAGTGCGCAGGGGCATTATCCATCTTAGGTGATGAATCACAAGATATAGCCCCACATTATCGAGAACTAAATAGCGCTGACTTGGAAGAGCTATTACGCGTACGTAATCCCGCAGTAGTCGTAGAAGAGGGTGACAATCAACCTCGCCTATCTCTGGCCGGCGCACAGGATAAGGCACCTGTAAAATACGAGAATGGGAAATTCTATATTCCACTGGATAACGCCCTATCAACGCACATTTTGAAATACCGATTACGCGATATCAATCATGTCCCGGCCTATGAAACAATTACCATGTGGACAGCCGTTGAACTGAAACTCGATGTCAGTGAAATTGACTATTGCACACACGAAAAAGAATCCTTTACGCTGGGTAAACGCTATGATCGCCTCGTAACAGAAGATGGTCTTGTCCGACTACACCAAGAGGATTTTTGTCAGGCCAGTGGTCGATCCAGTAGCAGTAAATACGAGCATGAAGGTGGACCCACGTTTGCAGAATGCATGCAGCTGGTAAAAGAACATTCAACTCAACCATTAAAAGACATTCCAAGACTTATCCAATGGCAGGTGTTTAATTATCTTGTGGGTAATTCAGATGCGCATGCAAAAAACCTTTCGTTTTTATACGGCCAGGATAACAACACTCGCTTAAGCCCTTTCTATGATCTCATTTCGATTCATGCTTGGCCGAGCCATGTTTTTAATCATGACCTCGCATTATCGATTGGGGGGATAACCAATATCAACAATATAAAACGAGAGCACTGGGAAAAACTCGCTGATGAGAGCGACATATCCTTTAAATTATTCGATACTGCGATCAAAGATTTATCTGGCAGTATCATTGATGCGTTTGATCGCGCACAACAGCGATTTGAAACAGAACACGGTTCCTACCCAGCTTTACAACAAGTCCGGAAAGCCTTGATTAAGAATCAACGGATATTAAAAAAGGCATTTGCATGAACACGCTGTTATTGCCCTCAGAAGATCAATTTTCTTTAGTGTGTTGCTGTTTTTGACCTTATAAGGACAATTATGAGAAGGCATTTACCAGGCTAGCGGAGGCAATCATTCTATACCTCCACTCCCCCTTTCAAACCCACATGTCCAGTAGAGCGACGACACACACCTGATAAAGATTGGGTCGATAGCAAACAATAAAGAAGTAAATTTCAGATTGGCGGTGTAAATAATTCTAAGCCACCTACACCTACGTATCTATCAAACTGTTTACGTGATACCCGATATATTTCTACACATTAAAAGCGGGAGCCATTAGCTGCTGCTCAGCTCTGCTTAACCCTATCTTTGTTGCAGCTGCCTCCCAATTACTAACACTCACCATAACATTGCTTTTAATTTGTAGGGCTTCCTCTTCACTCAACTGGAAAAAATCAATCACTTCCATGGCCAAGTCATAATTCAAACTATTATCGTCTTCATTTATATTTAAATGCAATCCACTTGCTGGTGTCACTGGGTTTATATCGTATGCCGGCGATAGTAACCAGCCACCCCTGTGATAGATAAAGCCGTGATTTCGTAAATGGTCATCCGTATTCGACACAGCAATATTAAAAACAATTCGACGCCATAGCTCAACCAAATCCTCTTTTGTATTTGAGCCATGATCCGTTAAAAACTGCGCCAACTCCAGGTAACTTGCTCCCTCGTCACCATCATCATATCTCAGTTGCATCATTGCTGAAGTAAAGTGCAAACGACTTTCCGCCGTGCGATCAAAACGCTTGGTTAAAAATGTATGATGCTGGCTATTGAATTTTTCCACCCGACATTCTGACATATTTATTCCCGCATCATGCGCCAACTGATACACAACAAATTCCCATGCTGCTATATCATAATCGTCATGCACACTTGGAAATTTGGCAATCCATAAAGTATCGTCGCCATCAATAACACATGACTTGGGCCTTGCACCACCAAGCGATGAACCTGGGGAGATCAACATATTCAGCCATTTTAAATAATCTGGGTCATCAACGTCTTGAGCATCTTCTACCTGACTCACTGCATGTTCAAGTTCACGCAATGAGGTAATAGGCGGTGCGGCCAACTGTTCATTGTTATCTAAAAAATCACCATCAAGATCTAACTTAAAGCGCAATGCTCCCATGCGATACATGTCATGCACACCAAGCAGATAATCAGATTCATTCAAAACGTGAGGCTTGCGACCTTCCTGTCTAGCAATAACCGCTTCACGCCTTTTCATCAGCAATCTTCCCCAACGATCTGGGCATGAATCTAGAAAGATACGAAAATTCTGTTGATCATTATTATGCTGTTCACCAGAATAGAGATGCAGTTCGGGGTCGATTTGCTGGACAAATTGAGACTGCAACCATGCTTCATCGTAAGCAAAGCTAAAATGCTCCTTGGCTTTTACAAGATCAGATCGCAACGTTCCCACTAGCGTCGGTTCGTCAAACGCCTCCCAGTCAGCAAATACATATATTTCTCTACTCATGATTTACTACTCAATTTGACTGACTCATCAACTTAATATCCTGGAGCTTTCGCCCCAATTCATCATCACTTGCCACTCTTGCAAAATCTTCAACCATACCAAGTACACTTAGTACCGCCACATAATGACCAATAGAGACCGTTGAATCACCCTGTTGAATCTTTCGAACAGTCAATCGGCTTAGGCCGGTACGCTCAGCGATGAGTGACTGGCTATATCCCCGTCGTTTACAGGCAAGCTTAATATTCTCACCCAAAAGGGATAACACCTTCTGATTTTTAGGGAAAACAGACGCACTTCGTTTTTTCGAGGAAGAGTTGATCACTACAGTTACCAAATTTAATAATAATGGTAATTATAGTGATCATTCTATAAATAGTAAAGGAAGCTTATGAGCACCGAATCACATGGACTATCTATGGCAACACTTACATATACCCTCCTTCTGCTATGCGTTCAATATGCCCAAAAACTGCATCGCCCAGTCCTTTAACAATCAATTCAGCAGCCGTTTAGCCATCAAATCCTTGTAACTTTTCATTGATCAACCAGTTATTCCCAGCGCTAGCACTAGGCACTAGCTGAAGATCGATCAGTCATTTTAATATTATTTTTTTTTAGTTATCATTAATTTCGTTATTATGAAAATTGTTCATTACAGATGATTTAATTACCTGCTTTGCATACGTATAGGCCCTAGGCTCACCACCAGCGCGAGGCCCTGCCACATTCAAAATAGAAATTGAATATAACTCAATAAATGATCGAATTTTGTTCGAGGCCTGTTCCAACGTGAACTCTTCTGCATCGATTAGTACATAAGGTTTCTTTTCCTTAATACAAAAAACAATCGTTTGCTCGGTGCCACCCGTTGGATAACCAAAATAGATAATTACTGTACCATCGCTATCAGCTACATTACGTTTTGTGCGCTGTCGGTACCCAGAATTGGCTAACTCAATTACAGGGTATTTATCAGGAATTGTTCCGTCTTCGGCCAGTCGTCCCTCAGGACACCAGCCTCCGGCTTCAATATCATTCTCCAATGCAACATCAAGTGCTGCACGATCAACACCTGTTTGCCCTCCCTATATGATTTTCATCAATAGGCCATTTAGAGCTTGCCAGAAGATTAGCTTGTTATAAAGATCCTAGAACAGTAATAGGCTTTCGTCAGAGTAAAAAAATACGATTAGATGAGAAAGGTACGGGTAAGTTTATCGTTACTTCTCTTCATCGCCCAAAGGATATTGGCCAACAGGATATTTTTAATAAATATTAGATATCTCTGAAGATATATTTCATCATTCGAATTTCCAACAAAATATTTAAGTCTTATTGGCCATTATAAATTCTTATTAAATATATCTTCGATTCAAAATTAGATTAAATCAATAAATTCCCGTAATAAATCAACTGTCACTACAAGTCCCTGAGCTGAAAGTGTATCTAGATATTCTTCTGCTGTTTTAGGTGGATTCTTTAGTGAAGCACGATGCTGTTTAACTACACTTATGACAACCCCTGCCGCAAGCCTAATTGATGCTCTATAAATACATCAGGGTGCATTGCTTCAATATCATACGTATCAAGAGTTTCTTTCGGAAAGTCTTTAAGATTAAAAGTAACAATAATTTGTGCGCTGGATTTTATAGCCGCTGCTAATACATGTCGGTCATCTACATCGGGTAAAGTCAGGCCACAAATCAAACTTTCATAATTTGTAACCTGACAATCTGGTACCGACCCATTCATTAATTCCCTGGTGCGTTTTATTGGTTCTTCAAGCTCAGGGCGATTTTTAATTAAATTACGCGTCCACTCATCATGGATTTCATCTGTCCATTTAGCCGCAAACAACCCTGTCGTTGCCAGCCAGAATAAAGAAGACACCCACCCTTGAGGAATAAAGAAGACACCCATCCTAAGAATAAAGAATAAAGAAGGAATAAAGAAGACACCCACCCTAAGAATAAAGAAAGAATAAAGAAGACACCCACCCTAAAAGAATAAAGAAGACACCCACCCTAAAAGTTGACAACTAAAAAACCCAGGCGTAACGTCAAACAAGTCATCATCTAATCAAAGCATCATCAAGGAGCGATAATGCCAAAACCCCGCTACTCTCAAATTTCTCTCGAAGCCACGCCCTA